>Ga0209281_1000092_pt1 | contig 241437 bp, 213 predicted proteins | sample MedtruBG_FD_187514 | JGI IMG/M metagenome (GOLD analysis project Ga0209281, IMG submission 187514) | Root nodule microbial communities of legume samples collected from California, USA - Medicago truncatula BG (SPAdes) (version 2) | ecosystem: Host-associated > Plants > Roots > Nodule | place...
GGTGGCGTATAATACGCTTTCCTCTTTCAGAGTCAACCCCTAAATTTCAGGATTTTTTCTCTTCGAACCCCGGAGACTCTGTGAAGTTGTTCACATGTTCCGTGTCGATGGAGGCGCATTATAGGGAGCCGGTTCAGAATGACAAGGATTAATATTCACTTTTTATCTGACAGCTCACTATTCATGCATAACGTCTATTAAACCCGCTTTTTGATGGCTTCTGGCAGGTCTGCCAGGCTATTTAGCACCCAATCCGCCAGTTTCTCACCTTGTTCAGTGACCGGCTTACCGGTGCGCACCAGAACTTTAGTACCGACACCTGCCGCTATTGCCGCCTGCATATCTTCCGGTTTGTCACCCACCATATAAGAAGCGGCCATATCAATGTTCAATTCTTGCTGCGCTTGCAACAGCATGCCCGGCTCAGGTTTACGGCAGTCGCATGTCTGGCGGTACTCTTCTATTACAGCTTCAGGATGATGCGGACAGAAATAGATGCCGTCCAGGTCAACATCGCGATCGGCCAGCGACCAATCCATCCACTCCGTCAGGTACATAAATTGGTCTTCGCTGAACTTGCCACGCGCAATGCCAGACTGGTTGGTCACCAATACTAAAGCAAAGCCCATCTTTTTAAGTTCGCGACAGGCGTCGATCACGCCTTCTATAAAGTGGAAATTATCGATTTCATGGACGTAGCCATGGTCGACATTAATCGTGCCGTCACGATCGAGGAAAATTGCTGGAACGCTTTGTGTCACCGGTTTGCTCCTGAGGGCCTGAAAACCCGGACAGTATCGCATGTTTTACCCGGTACTGAGAACGGCAGAGAACAGCGTTGATCGTTGACTTAGACGTCTAGACGCCTTAACATCTGATTTATACCTTGGTCCACGCCAAGGTTTACTTTTATCTAGCCACGGGCAACCACGCTAAAATAAGAAGAATATGATTAAACTTTCTAACATCACCAAAGTGTTCCAGCAGGGTTCGCGCACCATTAGCGCGCTCTCTGACGTGACTCTTCACGTCCCTGCCGGGCAAATTTATGGCGTTATCGGTGCATCAGGCGCCGGTAAAAGTACGCTGATCCGCTGCGCCAACATGCTTGAGCGCCCGACGTCCGGCCAGGTGTTGGTTGACGGACAGGATCTGACCTCGCTGTCTGAAAGCGAACTGACACGCGCCCGCCGCCAAATCGGCATGATCTTCCAACACTTCAACCTGCTTTCTTCCCGCACGGTATTTGGCAACGTTGCGCTGCCGCTGGAGCTGGACAACACCCCACGGGCTGAAATCAAAAAGCGCGTGACCGAATTGCTGGAACTGGTCGGGTTGTCGGACAAACACGACGCCTACCCGGCCAATCTGTCCGGCGGCCAGAAGCAACGCGTGGCGATTGCCCGTGCGCTGGCAAGCCAACCGAAAGTCCTGCTGTGTGACGAAGCCACCAGCGCATTGGATCCAGCCACTACCCGTTCCATTCTGGAACTGCTGAAAGACATTAATCGTCGTCTCGGCCTGACCATCCTGTTGATCACCCATGAAATGGACGTGGTGAAACGCATCTGCGATCAGGTTGCGGTCATCAGCCAGGGGCAGTTGATTGAAAAAGACAGCGTCAGCGAAGTGTTCTCTCATCCGAAAACGCCGCTGGCCCAGCAGTTTATTCAGTCTACATTGCATCTGGATATCCCCGATGATTATGCCAAGCGCCTGGCTCCGGAACGCAGCGGTGGCCGTCAGCCGCTATTGCGTTTGGAATTCACCGGCCAGTCCGTAGATGCGCCGCTGCTGTCAGAAGCGGCTCGCCGTTTCAACGTCAACAACAATATCATCAGCGCCCAGATGGATTACGCCGGCGGCGTTAAATTCGGCGTGATGCTGGCAGAGCTGCACGGCAGCGATGAAGATGCGCTGGCAACGATTAAGTTCCTGCAGGAAAATCAGGTAAAAGTAGAGGTTCTGGGTTATGTCTGAGGCAATGATTTGGCTAATGGCGCGCGGCGTGTGGGAAACCGTCATGATGACCTTTGTCTCCGGCTTCTTCGGTTTCGTACTTGGCTTGCCGGTTGGTGTGCTGTTGTATGTGACTCGCCCGGGGCAAATCGCCGCCAACAATACGCTATACAGGACGCTGTCCGGGTTAGTGAACGTGTTCCGCTCCATTCCGTTCATTATCCTGCTGGTGTGGATGATTCCCTTTACGCGGATGATCGTCGGTACCTCTATCGGCCTGCAGGCGGCTATCGTGCCGCTGACGGTCGGCGCAGCGCCCTTTATCGCCCGTATGGTAGAAAACGCCCTGCTGGAGATCCCTTCTGGCCTGGTGGAAGCTGCCCGCGCAATGGGCGCGACCCCGATGCAAATCATCAAAAAGGTGCTTTTGCCGGAAGCCCTGCCGGGCCTGGTCAACGCTGCCACCATTACCTTGATCACGTTGGTGGGCTATTCCGCCATGGGCGGTGCGGTAGGTGCCGGCGGGCTGGGGCAGATCGGTTATCAGTACGGTTATATAGGTTATAACGCCACAGTAATGAATACCGTATTAGTATTACTGGTGGTGCTGGTCTATCTGATTCAGTTCTGCGGTGATCGGATCGTCAAAGCCGTCACCCATAAATAGTTTTTACAGCAACTGCGCTCACACAGCGTATTTCAAATGCGAGTCTAATGAGGAAGGGATATGTCGTTAAAATTTAAATCCATCGCGGCAATCGGCGCACTGATCGGTACTCTGGCTCTGGCAGGCTGCGGTCAGGAAGAAAAAGATCCGAACCATATCAAAATCGGCGTCATTGTCGGTGCTGAGCAGCAGGTTGCTGAAATCGCGCAAAAAGTGGCGAAAGAAAAATACGGTCTGGACGTCGAACTGGTGACCTTCAACGACTACGTGCTGCCGAACGAAGCACTGAGTAAAGGCGACATCGATTTGAACGCCTTCCAGCACAAACCGTATCTGGATCAGCAGATCAAAGATCGCGGCTATAAGTTGGTACCGGTCGGCAACACCTTCGTTTACCCGATTGCCGGTTACTCCAAGAAGATCAAATCTCTGGACGAACTGAAAGACGGTTCTCAGGTTGCGCTGCCAAACGACCCAACCAATCTGGGCCGCTCTCTGCTGCTGCTGCAGAAGGTTAACCTGATCAAACTGAAAGACGGTGTTGGCCTGCTGCCGACCGTGCTGGACGTGACTGAAAACCCGAAAAACCTGAAGCTGGTCGAGCTGGAAGCGCCGCAACTGCCACGCTCTCTGGACGATCAGCAAATCGCGCTGGCGGTGATCAACACCACTTACGCCAGCCAGATTGGCCTGACACCGGCAAAAGACGGTCTGTTTGTTGAAGATAAAGATTCACCTTACGTGAACCTGCTGGTTGCCCGCGAAGACAATAAAGACGCGGAAAACGTGAAGAAATTCGTTCAGGCCTATCAGTCTGACGAAGTGAACGAAGCAGCCAACAAAATCTTTAACGGTGGTGCAGTTAAAGGCTGGTAATCATTAATTACCGAATTTATTCCTATAATTGCAAGACGGGCTCCGGCCCGTCAGACACTGTTAATAAAATCCTTTGCGACTAACGCAACCATTTAGTACTAATAAAAACAAAGGATTATATTCTCTGCATTACCCCAAAGACCCGAAAACCACGTTTTTCGGGTCTTTGTCAGAAATCTAGACGGGCTCCGGCCCGTCTTGTTATTTCCACCATAGATTGCTTCAATAGCGCCACTCACATATTCCATCAAGGCAGAGGAATCTCAATGCGTGCTTTACCTCTCTGTTTGTTAGCGCTCGCGCTTGCAGGGTGTTCGTCGCAGCGTTTCGCGCCACCTTCAACAAGCAGCACCAGCAAACCGGTCTCGACCACACCAGCAAAAACCACGCCAGCAGCACGTCCGGCACCGGTTAAACTGTACAAAAGTGCAGAAGAATTAGTAGGTAAGCCATTCCGCGATCTGGGTGAAGTCTCCGGCGAATCTTGCCAGACGACAGTACAGGATTCCCCACCCAATCTGGCCACCGCTCGTAAGCGTATGCAAATTCGCGCGTCCTACATGAAGGCCAATGCCGTGCTGCTGCATGACTGCCAGATTGTCAGCGGCGTTGCCGGCTGTTACCAACAGGCCATTTGCCAGGGCTCTGCGCTTAACGTTTCGTCCAAATGACCGAGTTTGTTTTCAATCAGATCGGCACTATTCGTTCACCGTATAAAGAAAAATTCGCCGTACCCCGCCAGCCGGGGTTAGTCGAAGACGGTGGCGGCGAACTGGTGCTGCTGCCTCCTTATAACCAGCCGGAAGCAATACGCGGCCTTAGCGACTTCAGCCATCTTTGGGTAATGTTCATTTTCCATCAAACCCTGGAAGGTGGCTGGCGGCCAACCGTTCGCCCTCCTCGTCTGGGCGGTAATGCCCGTATGGGCGTCTTCGCAACCCGCTCGACCTTTCGCCCCAACCCGTTAGGCATGTCGCTGATCGAATTAAAAGGCGTGCGCATTCAAGGCGCTGAGGTAGTACTGGAATTAGGCAGCCTGGATCTGGTTGACGGCACGCCGGTGGTGGATATCAAACCTTACCTGCCGTTTGCCGAAAGCCAGCCGCAGGCACGCGCCGGATTTGCCCAAGCCGCACCGGCCGGCGATATGCCGGTGAGCTTTACTGCCGAGGCGGAACAGCAGTTGCTGCAACATCAGCAGCGTTATCCGCAGCTACGTCGGTTTATCACTCAGGTGCTGGCTCAGGATCCGCGTCCGGCTTACCGCAAGGGGCAACAGGCGGAACGGGATTATGCCGTCTGGCTGCTGGATTTCAACGTGCGCTGGCGGGTAGTGGATCAGCAAACCGAGGTGTTGTCACTCGACCTGCGTTAAAATTCCACCGTCTCTCTTTTGACAACCTGCTCGCACTGGTAAACTAAATCACTTTCGAAAATTTTGGCTGCCCTACTACTGGCAGCCGGTTGCAATTTGCAGTTCTAACGGAACCAAAACACCATGCGTACTAGCCAATATCTGCTCTCCACTCTGAAGGAGACACCTGCCGATGCCGAAGTGATCAGCCACCAGCTGATGCTGCGCGCCGGGATGATTCGCAAGCTTGCCTCCGGTCTTTATACCTGGTTGCCTACCGGCCTGCGCGTTCTGAAAAAGGTTGAAAACATCGTTCGCGAAGAAATGACCAATGCTAACGCGATCGAAGTTTGCATGCCGGTAGTACAGCCTGCCGATCTGTGGCAGGAAAGCGGCCGTTGGGAGCAGTACGGTCCTGAACTGCTGCGCTTTGTCGATCGCGGCGATCGCCCATTCGTACTGGGTCCAACGCACGAAGAAGTGATCACCGATCTGATCCGCAACGAGATCAGCTCTTACAAGCAACTTCCGCTGAACTTCTTCCAGATTCAGACCAAGTTCCGCGATGAAGTCCGCCCTCGTTTCGGCGTGATGCGTTCACGTGAATTCCTGATGAAGGACGCGTACTCGTTCCACACCTCGCAGGAATCCCTGCAGGCGACTTACGATGCGATGTACGAAGCCTACAGCAAAATCTTCAGCCGCATGGGCCTGGACTTCCGTGCGGTGGATGCCGATACCGGCTCTATCGGCGGTAGCGCCTCACACGAGTTCCAGGTACTGGCCGACAGCGGTGAAGACGATATCGTGTTTTCCACCGGTTCCGACTTTGCTGCCAATATCGAACTGGCAGAAGCGGTTGCCCCGGCTCAGCCACGTGCCGCAGCCAGCGAAGAACTGCGCATTGTAGATACGCCGAATGCCAAGACCATCGCCGAGCTGGTAGAGCAATTCCAACTGCCTATCGAGAAAACGGTCAAAACGCTGCTGGTTCGCGCTAAAGAAGAAAGCGGCCACAAGCTGGTTGCTCTGCTGGTGCGTGGCGATCACGAACTGAATGAAGTGAAAGCCGAGAAGCTGCCACAGGTTGCCGTTCCACTGACCTTCGCCACCGAAGAAGAGATCCGCGCCATTGTCGGTGCAGGCCCGGGTTCACTCGGCCCGGTCAATCTGCAGGTTCCGGTCGTAGCTGACCGCAGCGTCGCGGCGATGAGCGATTTTGGCGCCGGTGCCAACATTGACGGTAAACACTACTTCGGTATCAACTGGGAGCGTGATTTGCCGCAACCACAGGTTGCTGATATCCGTAACGTGGTCAATGGCGATACCAGCCCGGACGGTAAAGGGACATTGCTGATCAAACGCGGTATCGAAGTCGGCCATATCTTCCAACTCGGCACCAAGTACTCTGAAGCAATGAAGGCGACGGTTCAGGGCGAAGACGGCCGTAATCAGGTCCTGACCATGGGCTGCTACGGTATTGGGGTCACTCGCGTGGTGGCGGCGGCTATCGAACAGAATCATGACGATCGCGGCATCATCTGGCCAGATGCTATCGCCCCGTTCCAGGTTGCCATTCTGCCAATGAATATGCACAAGTCCTTCCGCGTGCAGGCGCTGGCGGAAGAGCTGTACAACACCCTGCGTTCCCATGGCATCGACGTGATCCTCGATGACCGTAAAGAACGTCCAGGCGTGATGTTCGCGGATATGGAACTGATTGGCGTGCCGCACTCTATCGTTATCGGCGACCGTAACCTCGACAGCGAAGAGATTGAGTACAAAAACCGCCGTGTCGGCGAGAAGCAAATGATCAAAACCGGCGAAATCGTTGATTTCCTGCTGGGGCAGATCAAACGCTGATCCGCAGAGACAGAAAGCAAAAACCCGCCTAGGCGGGTTTTTTTATGGTCGTTATTTGCTGTCGCAATTTTTGCTGCGGTCGAAAACGAGTTTACCGTCCGGCACCAGCGCCTTTTCAGTCTGCCCTTCTTCCATTGACGGCTGAACACTGAAGTGGCCATTCAACGTCAGGAAGACCGGTTCACCCGGCGTTTTGTAGGCTTTGGCATACCCTTGCTCCAACGCAATGGTATTGTCTACCGGGAACGTCTTGCCCGTGGCGCAATCTTTAAACACCGCCGCATCCGCCATGTAGGTGTAGCTGCCTTTCAGCGCCATCGGCGTTTTAGGCAAGGCTTTCTCTACCGGATCCAGACGATAATTCAATTTGGACTCGATAACCGCACCGCTTTGGTCCAGCATTTCCAGGCTCTTGCCTGCGGGCCGGAAATAGCGTTTGTCGCCACGGCTGTCCGTCAGCACCAGCTTATCGGCGGTTCGTGCCCACTTACCGTAGTCGGCGAAAGTCTGGTCGCCGTCTTTGGTATCACGATAGGTTTCCTGCAGCACGAAAGTGCCGTCTTCATCCAGGAACAGCGAAGTATCCAGGCCGCCGCAGTCTGCACAAGGCAACACGCCCTGATAACTTTGCTGCATTGCCTGAAGAGGCTGTTCCTTTGGCTGATATTGATTATTACATCCCAATAATGAGAGTGCCCCTGCCGCTAAAAACAGGGCTATTGTTATTTTCTTCACAGCTATTCTCCTACTGTGTCCATGTATCTTTAAGTGCGGATTTTGCCACGCAGCGCTTTCGTTGCGCCTTTACGTACTTTGCCTTCCAGCCGACGTAATTTAGCCCCTTTCGTGGGCTTGGTCGCTCTGCGCGCTTTTTCCACCACCATCGCCTGCTGAATCAGCGCCACCAATCTGGCCAACGCCGCCTCACGGTTTAATTCCTGGCTGCGATATTCCTGCGCTTTAATAATCACCACCCCATCGGCGGTAATTAAATGATTATTCAGGGCCAGCAGCCTTTCCTTATAATACTCTGGCAGGCTGGATGCCCGGATGTCAAAGCGCAAATGGATGGCCGTTGAGGCTTTGTTCACGTGCTGGCCACCCGCACCCTGCGCGCGGATCGCCGTCAATTCCAGCTCGTTATCCGGTATGGCAACGCTTCTCGACAGTTCCAGCACCGATCACACCTGCGCCTGTTGCCATTCGGCAAACTGGATTTCCAGACTATTCTGAGCGTCAGATAGCCAGATAGTTCCCTCTTGCAGCGTGGCCTGCAGCGTCATATTACGGCTGGCCAAGGCCGCCAGCTTGCTTAATTGTTCATCATCCAGGAAACGGATGCTTAGGTTTTTGTGGTTTGCCACTTTGCTCTGCATCGATTGCCACCATACGTGGCCGGCACGTTCCCCGTAGGCGTAAAGCACCACTCGCGGAGACTGATTACAGGCTTTCTTGATGCGCTTCTCATCAGGCAGACCCATTTCGATCCACATTTCCAGCCCGTTATGGTCATTACGCTGCCAGATTTCCGGTTCATCTTCAGCACTCAGGCCTTTGGTGAATACCAGGCGCTCGTCGGCGTGGCAAATCCAGGCCAGCAGGCGCAGCATCATGCGCTGTTCGGTTTCGGAAGGGTGTTGGGCCAGGGTAAGCGTGGCGTCGTGGTAGAAATGACGATCCATATCAGCGATATTGACCGTGGCTTTATAAATGGTAGCTTTCAGCGCCATGGGTGACCTCATAATTATCAGGCGACAGTGTACTTGATTTGGCCCAACCGCTGCCAGGCAAAGCGCAGTGCGAAAGCCGCGTGCAGGTGCTAATAACTCCAGAATAGCTGTGCTATAGTCGTCTAGGATAGAGTCAAGCTCCGAGAGCCTGCGCCTCATCGCTAAAGGGTTTCGATGACGCAGAGGTTCTTAAGGGAGGAAACTGTGCAACAATACTGTGAGTTAGTACGCCGTTTTTACGCCGAGATCGGCAGTGGTGATCGCGGCTACGTGCCTGATGCGTTAGCATGTGTATTAAAGGCATTGGACGAAGTTGCTGCGGATAACGCGCTACCGTCCTCCGTTAGGGAACAGGCGGCTTTTGCTGCCGCTAACTTATTGGTGAGCGACTATGTTGATGAATGATGAGTACCAATCCATCAATTGCGATGACTATGAAAGCCTGGAACTCGCCTGTCAGCATAACTACATACTGAAGCTGGAGTTACGCGACGGAGATAAACTCGAAGGCAAAGCCACCGAGCTGAAATTTACCAAGGGCGTTGAGTACCTGATTATCGATCAGGCCGGCAATGCTATCAGCTTGCGTCTGGATCACATCCTCAGTTTCAGTCATCCGGAAATCGGTACCGTGGTCGTCAGCCTGTCTGACTGATTTTTCGGTAACGCCATCCCAACAGGGCAGCCCAACGGCTGCCCTCGTCATTTAGAGCTTCAGGCTGGTTAGGGTTTAAGGCTGGCATAGTAAGCTGCCAGATCGGCAATATCGTCATCGGACAGCGCTGAAACATAGGCTTTCATCACCTCTGCCTGGCCACCGTTACGTTCGCCTTTCTTATAAGCCTGCAGCGCATGCTCCAGGTACATGGCGTTTTGCCCAGCCAGATTAGGATACATTGGCACCGAGACCTTCCCTTCAGCGCCGTGGCATGCCATGCAACTGGCAGATTTGTCTTTGCCTGCCGCCGCATCCCCCGCCGCCATAGCCGGCAAACTGCACAAACCAACCAACACCGCTATTGCGCTCACAAATTTCATCATTGCTCCTTACGCTCTTATTATTTTTTACGCCACTGCAGCCGCAGGGGTTGCTGCCCCTCGGCGGGTTGTCCGGCCTCGCTGACAAAAACGCCCAGCGCAGCGATAAGTTGGTCATCATAATAGATCAAAGGAGTACGCTCACGCTGCCACGGTGGAATACCCAACTCTTGCCACAGTTTTTTGATCGGCCGGGAATGCGTGCGCCCCAGGATGCGGAGCTTGCCCTGAGCGCTAAAGCGAACGCTCACTTTTTGCAGTGGCTGCGGAGCGCGCAGGACAATATCGCCTTCCCCACTCACCAGCTCACCCAGGCCATCCGGCAACATCAGCGGCTCTGATAACGGCCACGGCAAGCAGGTTTGGCGTAGTTCGGCCATCAATGGCAACAGGTATAGGCGCCGACGGAAACGACGGATCTGATATTGTCCCAGCTGTAGCTGAGGTTCGGCATCTTCACGGCTGAGCGCCACTTCGTCCCACAGACGCTGCAACTGTTCGCGTGAGGGCATGCTTGCGCCACGTGCTGCGATCCAACGGCGTAACAAAGCAAAACGACGGGCCGGCGAGCATCCCAACAAACCGTCAATCGCCAGCGCATTTTCTTCATCGAGCAGCGAGTGCAACTGCTCTGCCAGTAGCTCATCCAACAGTTGTTCTTGCTCGGCACACAGGCTGGCGCTACGCGCCGTCGCGGCGGCAAAATGCGGCCAACGCTGATTCAACAGTGGCAATACCTGCAGGCGCAGAAAATTGCGATCGAAACGCGAGTCCTGGTTACTGTCGTCTTCAATCCAACTGAGCTGATGCTGCTGGGCATAGGCTTCCAACTGCTGCCGGGAACTGCCCAGCAATGGACGTAACAAGCCGTTATTTCCCAATGAGGTTTGCGCAGCCATTGCCGACAGGCCCGCCGGGCCGCTGCCGCGCTTTAACGCCAAAAGAAAGGTTTCACATTGATCGTCAAGGTGTTGCGCGGTGAGCAAGGTTTCATCCACGGCCAGCGTGGCAGCAAAAGCGGAATAGCGCGCCGCCCGGGCCGCGGCTTCGATGCCGTCCTGACGGCCGTCGACCTGCACATATTGCACCACCAATGGCAGTTGCCAGGCGGCACATTGTTGGCGACAGTGTTCTACCCACCGATCGGCAAAAGAACTCAGGCCGTGGTGCACGTGCACCGCGCGTAGCTGCAACTCCGGCAGCTGTTGACGCAACTGCACCAGCAAGTGCAGCAGTACGCTGGAATCCAGCCCGCCGCTGAATGCCACCAGCAAGTGCCGGCGCGCTCCCAGCTGACGGGCAAGCTGTCCAGATAATTGATTGCTATTCATTGATTAGGCTTAATAACGTCCAGATAGCTGCACGTTACCCCCCGCAATACCATCAATCAAGCATTAACCGCACGCAGGTGGCGGCCGGTCAGCAACCACCACATGGCCAACACCGCAATCACTGCGGCAGTACAACCCAATGCCCACCAGCCGATTTGTGAGAACAGGTGCGCGTAGGCCTGTGCGGTCGCTCCGGTTGCCGGATCTTCCGCTGTTTGCCCCGCGATAATGCCCGCCAGATAATTTGCTATCGAGCCGGTGGTCAGCATGTAGATCCCCGTCAGTACCCCGGTAGCACCTGGGATATTCAGCCGGGTGATTTGCGCCATGGCGACCGGGTCGATGAACAATTCTGCCAGCCCCATCACGGAAAGCCCGGCGATCATCAGGAACATCGATCCCTGACCGTAGCGGGCATTCAGCGCCATCAGGGTGAAACCGACGCCTATCAGCAGCAAGCCAAAGGCGAATTTCCCCCAAATGCGCAGCGTACGGCTACCGCTGCCGTTGCCTCGTACAAGCCAGGCCAGCATCACACCGCCAAACATCACGGCAAAGGCATTCACTGACTGGAATAAAGCCGTCGGCACCGTCCAGGAAAACCATTGGCGATCGACATAGTGATCGATAAACAGGCTGATGGAGCTACCGCCCTGCTGAGCGAAAGCCCAAAACAAAGTACCCAGCAGCATCAGCATAACGATCTGCCACAGTCCACGGCGTTGCTCTCTCGTAGCCCGGATCATAATCCGCGCCACCATTACCACCGCAGCAGCACACACCAGCATCAGTAATTGCCCCGCCAGACCGTAAATAAACAGCGAGGTAAAGAACAAGGGGGCCAACAACAGCATGGCGCTTAGCCACACCCAGTTCGGTACCTTAAGGGTGTTGGCGCACATCTGCGCACGATCCACCCCGCGTGTGTGGGTGAAATGACGGCTGCCAAACAGGAAGATGGCCAGCCCTGCCAGCATGCCGATCCCCGCCAGCGCAAAACCGACGTGCCAGCCATAGCGCTCTGCCGCCAGCCCACAAGCGATGGGTGCCAGAATCGACCCCACGTTGCCGGCGGCATACAGCAGCGAAAAGCCCCCTTCACGGCGCGAGTCTTGCGGTTGGTATAACTCGCCCAGCAGGCAGCTGATATTGGATTTGAACAGGCCGTAGCCGCAGATGATGATCGCTAGGGCCAGATAGAGTGAATGTGTCGAGACGGCGCTCAGACCGAGGACAATGTGGCCCAGCGTCATCAGTACCGCCCCGGCGATTACCGCAACGCGGTTGCCCAGCAGGCGATCGGCAAGCAGGCCGCCCAGGATCGGCGTGACGTAAACCAGAGAGGCATAGGCGCTATAAAGGCTGATAGCGCGGCTATCGGAATAACCAAGTTGATGAGTAAGATAGAGAATAAGTAATGCACGCATGCCGTAAAAGCTGAAATATTCCCAAATTTGTATGGCTACGACATAGTAGATTGCGCGCGGCTGTGAGGGTGTTTTCATGGTTTTCTCCCATCAGTCGGTGAACGACAAAAGGGAGGCGTAAACGCCTCCCCGTTATTTCAGTTATTTATCGTTTTTCAACACCTTCACGGTGTAACGTCCATCCGCCTGACGGTAAGCGCCGTGGATATCAGTTTCGAAGCCCGGATAATGCGCGCCGATTTCGCACAGCATTTGCAGGAACTCCAGTACCGGACGGCTTTCCTCGGTGAGCATTTCACCTGGCATCACCAATGGAACACCTGGAGGATATGGCAGGATCATGTTGGCATTCACCTTGCCGACCATGTCTTCCAAATAAACCTCTTCCACTTCACCGTGCAGCTCTTTCTGGAACGCATTGAACGGGTTCATAACCAGGGTTGGCAGCACTTCAAATGCGCGGTACATCAGATCCGGCAGGTTGTGCTCAACCACCAGGTTGTGAATGTTCTGCGCCAGATCCTGAATGCGCATGTTTTCATAAAACTCAGGCGCCTCTTTGTACAGTGACGGCAGCATGTTTTTCACCCGCAGGTTCAGGTCGAACGAACGTTTGAAATCAGTCAGGCCGCGCAGCAGGCTGAGGGCTTTGGTTTTGTCGATACCGATGCTGAACAGGAACAGTAGGTTATATGGGCCGGTTTTCTCAACGATGATACCGTGCTCGTCCAGGTATTTAGCAACCAGGCTGGCCGGGATACCAAACTCCTGCATTTCACCCTCTTTACTCATCCCTGGGGTCAGGAGAGTGACTTTGATCGGGTCGAGATACATATGTTCATCGTCGATATTTTTGAAGCCGTGCCAGGCGTTGTCAGACTTCAGCGGCCAGCATTCAGCCTGATCGATGTGTTCTGGCTGCCAGACGTCAAAGAACCAACCTTCGGACTCAACGTTCAGCTGTTTGATTTCTTTACGGAACTTGATAGCACGTTCAATAGAGTCGTTAATCAAACGCTTACCGGCATTGCCTTTCATCATCGCCGCGGCAGTTTCGGTAGACGCCACGATACCGTAGTGCGGTGAAGTGGTGGTTTGCATCATATAGGCTTCGTTGAAGGTTTCTTCGTTGATATCGCCTTTAACGTGGATCATCGAAGCCTGCGAGAATGCCGCCAGCAGTTTATGGGTGGATTGGGTTTCATAAATCACTTTCCCTTCCACACGGCCGCCGCTCATGCCGCATTTGCCTTTGTAGATCGGGTGGAAATTGGTGTAAGGCACCCAGGCGGAGTCAAAGTGAATAGATTTCACATCCAGCGCGTTCTTAATATGATCGGTGTTGTACAGCAGACCGTCATAGGTAGAGTTGGTGATTACCGCATGCACTGGCCAGGTCGCGTTTGGTGTTTCTTTAACACGTTTGGCGATGGTGTCACGGGCAAACTCACTCTGCGGGATACCACCGAGAATGCCGTAAGCATTACGGGTTGGGCGGAAATAGATTGGCGTAATGTCGCTCATCATCATCAGATGGGTCAGCGATTTGTGGCAGTTACGGTCAATCAATACGGTACTGCCGGCCGGTGCGGAGTACATGCCGACAATTTTGTTGGCGGTAGAAGTGCCGTTAGTCACCATATAGCTGCGTTCAGCGTTGAATACGCGAGCAATATACTCTTCAGCTTCTTTGTGCGGACCGGTGTGGTCCAGCAGTGAACCCAGTTCGGAAACCGAAATAGAAATGTCGGACTTCATGGCGTTGGCGCCAAAGAAATCGTAGAACAGGCTACCGACCGGGCTTTTCTGGAAGGCGGTGCCCCCCATGTGGCCTGGAGTACAGAAGGTGTATTTGCCTTCACGCACATATTTGAACAGCGCTTTGGTCAGCGGCGGCAGGATGGTATCGATGTACTCATCGGTGTTTTGTTTGATCTTGGCAGCGATATCGGTAGCCGCACCCAGCGCATATTCAAAGAAACGCACCTGCATGCGCAGATCGTTCAGGCTGACATCCAGGGTTGAATGCGTATTGGCAAATGCATACAGCGGCATATATTCATTCAACTGGCTGATTTCTTCACACAACTCGAGGTTGTATTTATCCCAGTCGAAAATCACCCCGCACAAGCGTGCATTATTCTCGATCAGCTTTAACAGGTCTTCGCGATCGTTAGGATAGACAACGCGGAAGTCCAGGCTTTCCAATGCTTTGTGCAGTTCGCGGATAGGCTCTTCTTTAAAGTAGACACCCATGTGGTTCATGATAGCTATAACGTTCATAATCATTTCTCCAGGTAAAGCGAGCCCCTTGCCATCACGAGTGACAATTACTGCAAGGGGCTAAATTAAGAAGTGGGTCAGTACGTGCTTAGTGCGCTTTGGCCGTCGTGTTGCCGTCGAGGGCTACACCGTTGGCTTTGGCGGTCTGACGGGTATTCATTTTGCGGGCGTAGAACATCAGGATGATCAGGCTGATGATGAAGGTACCGGACAGTTCGAACGAGTCGGCACCCATCAGTGCGATGAAGCAGAAGCCACAACCCAGCACCGAGGCAATCAGGCTCAGCAGGTTACGGATATTGACACCTTCGAAGCGGATCAGATCTACGCAGGAGTAGAAGTAAGGCAGCATGGTCAGCAGTACCGCGATACCGGTCAACATGCCGAACAGGTCGGAAGCTTTACCGCCGCCGGAGCTCATGGCCGTAATCAGCACCATCAGCGCAGTCATTTTGCAGCTTGCCAGCAGCAGGCCTTTTTTCGGCACGCCGTTTTTATCGACTTCACCATAAACTTTCGGGAAGTTACCGTCGTTGGCGGCACGTACCCCAGCTTGACCAACCAGCATCATCCAGGAACCAAGTGAAGTGAGGCAGGCAAAGGCGGTGAAGGCAGAAACCATTGGCGCAGCCCAGCCACCCATGATGGTAGAGGCGCTGATAGCGAACGGTGCACCGGAAGCCGCCATCTCAGACGCAGGATACATACCGCTGATGACCTGAGTTGCTGCAACGTAGATGATCCCAGCCAGCGCAGTCCCCAGCATGGTTGCCAGCGGTACGGTACGTTTCGGGTTTTTCACCATGCCGGTGCTTACTGCGGCAGATTCCACGCCGATAAACGCCCACAGGCACAGCAGGATACTTTTGATTACGGCATGGAAATCAGTGGTACCGGAAGTATTCCAGTTAGCCTGATAGGTTGCGGCGTCGAACCAATGCCAGCCTGCAGTCGCAGTCACAATCACCGGGATCAGCACCAATACCAGGCCCATAGTCGTCAAACGACTGACCCATGAACCGCCCAGCAGGTTAATAAAGGTAAACACCCAAACAATAGCAATACAGGCAATACCCGCCGGTACCGGATTATTCAGTGCAGGGAAGAAGGTAGAAAGATAAGAAACCGCGGTGATGCCGATGGCCAAATTACCGATCCAGTTCGCATGGTAATAAAGCACACCAGTTTGGAAACCAAACGCCGGGGAAATTTCACCCGCGTAGGCAATGGGACCGCCCTGTTGAGGATTTTTGGTGGCCAGGCGAGCATATACATAGGCCAGCGACATCGCACCAATAATGGATATTACCCATCCCCAAATAGCGATAGATCCGAGACTTGCCAGGTTCGCGGGTAATAAGGCAATACCGCTCCCCATCATATTACCGGCAACAACACCGGTGCAGGCAATAAGCCCGATTTTCTTGGATGAAGCCATGGTCAGTTTCTCCTGATTTTGATTTCTTATAAGTCCAGGTCGTTATGCAGTTTTGCTAATGACCGGACTTGATGGTCAGGATGCTAAAGAATGGCGTCAGTAAAGTCCTAAAGATAAAGTGATATTACGGTCATGATCATACAAATGATAACTTGAGGTTTTCTATTAACAAATAAAGAGCTAAACACGGCATCAAGAAAAGATAAATATCATTAAAAAACAGCATGATAAGTGTGTTATTTTTCACCTACAAACGTGAACAACAGAGAATAAATCACCAACCGATACATTTATTTAATTTAACAAAATCGGCACAATAAATAACACCGCCACTCAAGATATTGAGTCAGCGGTGTTATCGAAGGTTATTCGCCTTGAGTATAGTTATTGAGATAGGGAACGACGGCGTTAATTGAGGTGTGAAATACGGCATTACTGATCCAATGCAGCGTATTTTCTCCAGGACGAAGATTAAAGGCGGTGATATAGGAATCAGCTGCCAGATGGTTATAGCCCTGCATTTCATAAACCTTACCCAGCAATACATAATTCATCCAGGACATCTGTAACTCAATGCCCTTGTCAATTGCCTGGTGGGCCTCATCGGTATTCCCCTGCCCCAGCGCTTGTATCGTATGAATTTGCTGAATAATCGGGCTGTCTTTTAACGTCGGCAGCGTATTCAAACGAGCGATTTCAGCCTGCAATTGCGCCAATTGTACGCCGTCAAAGGGTTGATAAGAGTTACGCAATAAATCGGCCAGCGCTTTTTCTGCAGAGAGATAAATAAAATTCGGCGTAATTTTTATCATATCCGCCAGCATATTACTCGCATGGGTCAGTGAGTCGTTATCCCCCTGAATCAAGAGTTGGTGCGCCTGATAATACTGTTGCAATGCCGGGCCGGAATTCGGCAAAAGCTGGGTCAGGCGCTGCTGCAACTGCGGCGGCCAGGGCTGCTTAAGAGCAGTAGACAGACTGCTGAGGAAATCTTCCTGAATTTTTAGCTGGTTGTCATCGGTCACAAAGTAACGCTTATCCAACATGATGGAACTGTCCGCGTTGTTCACCAGACGCACCGACAGGAAACACTGCTGAGCGCGATAATGGCGCTGATTGACGAACTCAATGGTCAGAGACTTACCCGAACTGCTGGGTCCGGTGTAGTTGTAATTGGTCTGATCATGCACCAGGAAGGTCGAGTAAGTATTCAGCGAGTCCGTCACCACTTCACTCAGGCCAACTACATAAGAGAGCTGCGGCGTCCAGTTGCTGCAACTGTTACCGCCCTGAATACGGATGTCGATATCACGCGGGTTCATCAGCACCGGCATGGTGGATTCCGGTATGCGCTGCGACAAGGTCGCGATGGCAACAAACACCACACAGGCGCTCAACGCAGCAAGAAATGCCAGCCACACCCAGAATGTTGATTGGCGATAAAAAGGGGTGGTTGAGGTGACCGACGGCGTTTTTGTCTTGGTTGGTTTGGGCGGCTCGTAGGCTACCTCGTCTTCTTCGCTGCCGTCGCTGCCATCTTCCGGCTCATGCATGATCACCGCGACCTGCGGCACCGCAGGCGTTGCCACATCGTCCCCTTCACACCACATGACCGGTGCAGCCAGCTTATAGCCGCGTTTGGGTACGGTGATAATGTATTCCGGGCTATTGGTGTCGCCGTCTTTCAGGTATTTGCGCAGCTCGGAAATACTCTGGGTCACCACATGATTGGTGACGATGTTGCGTTTCCATACATTATCGATCAGCTCATCTCGACTCAGCACCACATCCGGATGCCGGGCGAAATATTGCAGCATATCGATCAGGCGAGGCTCCAACGTCTGTTGGCGCCCGTCACGGCTTATTTTGTTGTCTGCGGGAGTAACTAACCATTCTCCAACGCGAAAAACAGGCTCTTGCATAGTGAACATAACTCAAAAGGGGCGTGCGGCAAGCGCGGGATGATAGCATATGCGGGTGCCGCCTGCGCCGCCTGGTCCCGATTAAGCATTCATAGCTCATATAATTCTAGAGGTAACCCATCCGGATCGCTGAAAAAAGTGAAACGTGACTGGGTGTAAGGATCGATACGCACCGGTTCGCAAACTACCCCAGCATTCTGCAAATGCTGGATGGCCTGCTCGATGTCGTCGACGCTGAACGCCAAATGACGCAAGCCGCAGGCTTCCGGGCGACTGACGCGGGCCGGCGGTGACGGGAAGGAAAACAGTTCGATGGTGTATTGACCGTTGAGCGCCAAATCCGCTTTCCATGAATCGCGCTCCGCACGGTAAAACTCGCCTAATAGGGTGAACCCCAGAATATCGCAGTAAAAATGCTTACTGGCTGCATAATCTGAGCCTATAACTGCGATGTGATGTACCTGACGTAGTGCCAACATTGTGATGCCTCATTGTCTGTCTGATGAGGCAAGGTATCCGGCAGCGGCGGTATCGTCAACGGCAAAAAGCCCCGCTGGATGAGACGGGGCTGTTATTGAGCTATCGGCAATGCAATAGGTCGATCAGGCTTTAAGATCCGCCAATGCCGCACCGTAGTTAATGTGCAGCACCTGCCCATCCACCACCAACGCAGGGACGCTCTGCACCCCGGCTTTTTCGGCTTCGGCGATACGCGCCGGCGTTTCGCCCAGATGAACCACGTCCACCTGCACATCCTGGCTCAGCAGGCCCAACAACTGCTGCTCTGCGCTCACGCAAACCGGGCAACCGGCATGATAGAAAACGGCCTTAGTCATGATAATTCTCCTTGGTTCTGACTGTTGTGGGTGAACTGCGCACCCATTTAGTTTCGATTCGAAACCAACAGCACAATAAATCCTCCACCATGCCTTGTCAATATAGTTTTTAATCGATACTATTTTGCCACACTAGCGAGGATCCCATGTTGACACTGTTTGATTTACTGGAACGACTGAATAGCCTGCAACGCAGCTGGCTGCGGAATCATGAAGAGTTGGAAAGCCTGCCGCCGGTGCAGCTGAGCGCCTTGTATTACCTGGCACGCTGCAACCATTACTCCAATACGCCGATGGCGGTGGCGGAATATCTCGGCCTGACCAAGGGTACGGTGTCGCAATCGCTGAAAAAGTTGGAAAGTAACGGGATGATCGCCCGTACGGCAGACGAGAAGGACCGTCGCAGCGTCAGGTTAAAGCTGACCGACAAATCGCGCTTGTTGATGGATGCCCTATTCCCGCCGGCCTATTTACAGCAAGCGCAGGATGCCATGCAGCAGGACGGCGGACAGTTGCTGGAATTACTGACGCAGTTGCTGCGTCAGTTGCAAAAACAGGATGATAATGTGGCCCTGTTCGGCGAATGTCATCAATGCCGCTATCACCAGCGGCATGACGGGCAGCCATTTTGCGGCCTGACGCAGGAACCGCTGCCGACCAGCAGCGTGAACCTGATCTGCCGTGAGTTTGCTTAAGGCTGCGGTGCTTTGAGTACTTTCACCAGATAACGCCCGTCTTCGGTCAGCTTCGCGCCGTGGATATCGGTTTCAAACCCCGGATAGCGCTCGCCGATAGAACACAACATCAGCAAGAAATCGAGCACTGCTCGGCTCTCTTCGGTGATCATCTCCCCCGGCATCACCAGCGGAACCCCTGGCGGATAAGGCAGGATCATGTTCGCCGCGACTTTGCCGACCAGTTGATCCAACTCGCAGGTTTCCACATTGCCACGCACCTGCTGCTGGAACATTTGGTGTGGCGTCAGCTTCATTTCTGGCAACACATCAAAAGCCCGCTGCATCAAACCCGGCAGATCGTGCCGACAGATCAAGCTGTGGATCCCGGCGGCCAGATCCTGAATACGCATATTACGGTAGAAATCCGGATCCTCGGCAAACAGGTCCGGCAGCATGTTCTTCACTCGCAGATTGAGATCGTAAGCGCGTTTAAAGTCGGTCAGGCCACGCAGCAGGCTCATCGCCTTGGTCTTATCAATGCCGATACTGAACAGGAACAGCAGATTATAAGGGCCGGTTTTCTCCACCACGATACCGCGTTCGTCCAGGTATTTCGCCACCAGCGCTGCCGGTATGCCGCTATCTTCCAGAGCGCCAAGCTCATTCATCCCCGGCGTCAGGATGGTGACCTTGATAGGATCGAGATACATGTGATCGCGGTCGGTATTGCCAAAGCCGTGCCAGTTGTCATCCGGGTTTAGCGGCCAGCACTGCGCCTCGTCAATCTCTTCCGGCTGCCAGATATCGAAGAACCAGCTATCGCTTTCTTCCCGCAAACGCTGCACCTCACGACGGAAATGCAGCGCACGCTCCACCGAGCGGTTAATCAACCTGCGCCCCGGATTACCACGCAGCATCGCCGCCGCGGTCTCCATCGACGCCACGATGCCGTAATTCGGCGAAGTGGTGGTGTGCATCATATAGGCCTCGTTAAAGGTACTTTCGTCATAGTCACCCTTAATGTGGATCATCGAGGCCTGTGAAAACGCCGCCAGCAGTTTATGAGTCGACTGGGTTTCGTAGAAAACTTTACCGGGTATACGTTCACCGCTCATGCCGCTCTTGCCGTCATAAATCGGATGGAAATTGGTATAGGGCACCCAGGCGGAATCAAAATGAATTGATGGGACGTCCAGCGTCTGCTTGATGTAGTCGGTGTTGTACAGCAGGCCATCGTAGGTCGAGTTAGTGATCACCGCATGGACTGGCCAACTGGCGTTGGCCGTGTCAGCCACCCGAGCGGCAATGCTGTCATGGGTGAATTCACGCTGTGGGATCCCGCCAAGAATCCCGTAGGCATTGCGCAGCGGGCGCAAATAAATCGGCACGATATCGCTCATCATCAGCAGGTGACACAGGGACTTATGGCAGTTGCGGTCGATCAATACCGTGCTGCCGGTCGGTGCCGAATACATGCCAACAATTTTATTGGCGGTAGAGGTGCCGTTGGTCACCAGATAACTTTGCTCGGCGTTAAAGGTACGCGCAATATACTCTTCTGCCTCCAGGTGAGGGCCAGTGTGATCCAGCAGCGAGCCCAGCTCGGTGACCGAAATCGACACGTCGGCTTTCAGGGTATTGGCACCGAAAAAATCGTAAAACAGGCAACCGACCGGGCTCTTCTGAAAGGCCGTACCGGCCATATGGCCGGGAGTACAGAAGGTGTATTTCCCTTCATGCACGTAGTTGAACAGTGCTTTGGTCAGCGGCGGTGTAATAGTATCGATGTATTCGGCGGTATATTGCTGGATGCGCTGCGCAATATCATCTGCCGCATTCAGTCCGTACTCGAAGAAATACAGCACCATACGCATTTCATGCAGGCTAACGTCGAAGGTGGAATGCGTGTTGATAAACGCATACAGCGGCAGATACTCGTTGAGCTCGTTGATCTCGCTGCACAACTCCAGGCTGTAGTCGTCCCAGTCGAAAATCACGCCGCAAATGCGTGCGTTAGCTTCGATCAGCTTCAACAAATCGCCGCTGTTTTTGGGATACACCAGTTGGAAGTTCATCGCAGCCAGTGCGGTGTGAAGCTCGCGGATCGGCTCGTCTTTATAGTAAACGCCCGCTGGGCTCATGATCGCGATGATATTCATCGGCTGCTCCTGTCAGTTAACCACCAAACCTCTATAACAACATGAAAATACTGCGGTGTGTAGACAAAAAAAAACCGCCCGAAGGCGGTTTCTTGCAACGCGTGACAGCACTCAGCAATAGCCGTAGTTCATCAGGCGCTGGTAGCGGCGGTTAAGCAGCTCTTCGGTGTTCAGGCCGTCGAGATCTTTCAGATCGGCCAGCAGCTGCGCTTTCAGCGCTTCCGCCATCGCCGGCACATCGCGGTGAGCAGAGCCCAGCGGTTCCGGGATCACCGAGTCGATCAGCTTCAGCTCTTTCAGGCGCGGTGCGGTAATGCCCATGGCTTCTGCGGCAATCGGCGCTTTGTCGGCGCTTTTCCACAGAATGGAAGCACAACCTTCCGGTGAGATCACCGAATAGGTGCTGTACTGCAGCATGTTCACTTTGTCGCCCACGCCAATGGCCAATGCGCCACCGGAACCGCCTTCGCCGATCACCGTACAGATCACCGGAATTTTCAGGCGAGACATTTCACGCAGGTTATGGGCAATCGCTTCTGACTGGCCACGCTCTTCCGCGCCCACGCCCGGGTAGGCCCCAGGGGTGTCGATGAAAGTGATCAGCGGCATCTTGAAGCGAGAAGCCATTTCCATCAGGCGCAGCGCTTTGCGATAGCCTTCTGGTGCCGGCATGCCGAAGTTACGGCGGATTTTCTCTTTGGTCTCGCGGCCTTTCTGATGCCCGATGATCATCACCGGACGGCCATCCAGGCGCGCAATGCCACCGACAATCGCTTTGTCATCGGCATAGGTGCGATCACCCGCCAGCTCTTCGAAGTCGGTAAAGATGTGTTTGATATAATCCAGGGTATAAGGACGGCGCGGGTGGCGTGCCAATTGGGCAACTTGCCAGGCCCCAAGATCGGAAAAAATCTTGCGCGTCAGCTCAACGCTCTTTTCACGAAGGCGCTGAACCTCTTCGTCCAGATTAATATCTAATTTTTCGTCTTGACGGCTGACTGCAGTCAGCGAGTCAATTTTCGCTTCCAGCTCTGCAATCGGCTGTTCAAAATCAAGAAAATTCAGACTCATAGCATTCCTATTTTAGTCAAATTCCAGTTCCACCTGCTCATTACCTACCAAAGTCCGCAAATCTATCAATAAGCGGTCGGTGGGCGTCACGCGCCAGGTTGCGCCAAAACGCAGCTTGGCCCGCGCATCTTCCCGTTGATAGTAAAGATGCACTGGAATCGTCCCCGAGCGATGGGGTTCCAAAGACTGACGGAGACGGTTCAAAAGCTGGTCATCAATTTGCCTGTCCGTCAGCGAGATAGCAAGTCCGCGAGCGTATTTTTCACGGGCTTCACTGATATCCATTAGCTCGCGGGCGGTCATTTTAAGCCCGCCGCTAAAGTCATCAAAGCTGACCTGTCCACTGGCGATCAGGATACGGTCTTTTTCCAATAAATGCTGGTATTTTTCTAACGCATCGGTGAATAACATCACCTCCAGACGGCCAGAGCGGTCATCCAGAGTACAGATCCCGATGCGGTTACCGCGCTTGGTGACCATAACCCGCGAGGCGATCACCAGCCCAACGGCGGTGGTCATTTTGCCCCGATCCGTCGGGTGCATATCTTTCAAACGCTGGCCACCGGCGTAGCGTTCGATCTCCTTCAGGTACTGGGTGATTGGGTGGCCGGTGAGGTACAACCCCAACGTTTCCCGTTCACCGTCCAGCACCACCTGCTCCTGCCAGCGGGGCACGTTGGCGTAGGATTGCTCCACTTGCTCCGGCGCTTCCGCCAGTACGCCAAACATGTCCACCTGGCCGATCGCTTCGGCTTTGGCATGCTGATCTGCCGCTTTTAACGCATCGGGCAAAGAGTTCATCAATGCGGCGCGGTGTGGCCCAAGGCGGTCGAACGCCCCGGACATGATCAGCTTTTCCAGAATGCGGCGGTTGATTTTTTTGATGTCAGAGCGCGCGCACAGATCGAACAGGTCTTTAAAGTAGCCCTGTTCACCGCTGTTACGCGCCTCCAGAATGGCTTCAATCGGCCCTTCCCCGACGCCTTTGATGGCGCCGATACCGTAAACGATCTCGCCTTCATCGTTAACGTGGAAATGGTACTGGCCGCTGTTGATGTCCGGCGGCAGGATTTTCAGCCCCATACGCCAGCACTCATCCACCAGCCCCACCACCTTATCGGTGTTGTCCATATCGGCGGTCATCACCGCCGCCATAAACTCGGCCGGGTAGTGTGCCTTCAGCCACAGCGTCTGGTAGGACACCAGTGCATAGGCGGCGGAGTGCGACTTGTTGAAGCCATAACCGGCGAATTTCTCTACCAGATCGAAGATTTTTACCGACAGTTCGCCGTCGATGCCGCGTGCTTTTGCCCCATTCTCGAAACCGCCACGCTGCTTGGCCATTTCAACCGGGTTCTTTTTACCCATCGCACGGCGCAGCATGTCCGCGCCGCCCAGCGAATACCCGGCCAGCACCTGGGCAATCTGCATAACCTGTTCTTGATACAGGATAATGCCGTAGGTCGGCTCCAGCACCGGCTTGAGCGACTCATGCTGCCACTGGATATCCGGGTAGGAAATTTCTTCGCGGCCGTGCTTGCGGTCGATAAAGTTATCTACCATGCCTGACTGCAGAGGACCAGGGCGGAACAGCGCCACCAATGCGATCATGTCTTCGAAACAGTCGGGCTTCAGACGTTTGATCAAATCCTTCATGCCGCGCGATTCAAGCTGGAAGACCGCGGTGGTCTCCGAACGCTGCAGCATGTCGAAGCTTTTTTTGTCTTCGAGCGGGATGGCGGCGATATCAATCGGCTCCAGCCCGGTTTTGGCGCGCCGGGCGTTAATCATCTCCAACGCCCAGTCGATGATGGTCAGGGTACGCAAGCCGAGGAAGTCGAACTTCACCAGCCCGGCGTATTCCACGTCGTTCTTGTCGAACTGGGTAACAGGATGCTGCCCCTCGGCGTCACAATACAACGGCGCGAAGTCGGTGATTTTAGTCGGCGCGATCACCACGCCCCCGGCGTGCTTACCGGCGTTACGTGTGACCCCTTCCAGCTTGCGCGCCATGTCGATCAGCGCTTTGACTTCCTCATCGGCCTCGTAAATTTCCGGCAGTTGGGGTTCGGCAGCAAAGGCTTTTTCCAGCGTCATGCCCGGATCGGGCGGCACCAGTTTGGAGATGCGGTCGACAAAGCCATAGGGGTGGCCCAGCACGCGACCCACGTCGCGGATAACCGCTTTCGCCGCCATGGTACCGAAAGTGATGATTTGCGATACCGCCTCACGGCCGTACATATCCGCCACGTGCTCAATCACCAGATCGCGTTTTTCCATGCAGAAATCGACGTCGAAGTCGGGCATCGAAACACGTTCCGGGTTAAGGAAGCGTTCAAACAGCAGGTCAAATTCCAGCGGGTCAAGATCGGTGATTTTCAGTGCATAGGCTACTAAAGAACCGGCACCGGAACCACGCCCCGGGCCAACCGGCACATTGTTATCCTTCGACCACTGGATGAACTCCATCACGATCAGGAAGTAGCCCGGGAAGCCCATCTGGTTGATCACGTTCAGTTCAATATCCAGACGTTCATCGTATTCAGGGCGGCGTTGAGCGCGCACCTCTGGGTCTGGGAACAGGAACTCCAGGCGATCTTCCAGCCCTTCCTTCGACTTGAGGATCAGGAAGTCCTCGGTGCTCATATCACCGGTCGGGAACTGCGGCAGGAAGTACTCGCCGAGACGAATAGTCACGTTACAACGCTTGGCGATCTCTACGCTGTTGAGCAACGCTTCCGGGATGTCGGCAAACAGCTCACACATCTCGTCTTCGTTACGCATGTATTGCTGCGCCGTATAGTTACGTGGGCGCTTGGGATCGTCCAGCGTGAAGCCGTCATGAATGGCGACGCGGATTTCGTGGGCGTCAAAGTCATCCTCGACCAGAAAGCGCACGTCGTTAGTGGCCACCACCGGCAATCCGCGTTCAGTGGCCAGCGCCACTGCGGCGTGCAGATAGTTTTCTTCGTCCGGCCGACCGGTACGGATCAGTTCGAGGTAATAGCTGTCAGGGAAGTATTGCTGATAGAACTCCAGGCACTGCTCCACCTGCGGCTGGTTGCCGCGCAGCAGAAACTTGCCGACGTCCCCCTGGCGCGCGCCAGAGAGCAAAATCAGCCCTTCACGGTGCTCAATCAACCAGTCCCGATCAATAGTCGGACCGGCGGCACCGTAACCACGCTGATAAGCGCGGGAAATCAGCAACGTCAGGTTTTGGTAACCTTCATTATTGGCGGCCAGTACGGTGAGCTGCGCCAGCTCATCGCCCAGCACTTCGCTTTGCACATGAAAATCCGCGCCGATGATCGGTTTGATCCCGGCGCCGTGCGCGCTGCCATAAAACTTCACCAGACCACACAGGTTGGTAAAGTCGGTAATTGCCAAAGCAGGCATGGCTAACGCGGCGGCTCTCTTCACCAACGGCCCAATCTTGGCCAATCCATCTATCATGGAGTAGTCGCTATGAACGCGCAGGTGAATAAAACGAGGTTCGGCCATATCCAGATACCTGAATCTAGGGGCTCAGCGGACTGAACCCGGGTTAACGCTATCGCTTGTCTGGCCCGGATAACCAGGCCTGCAGATTACAGCCCCAGCGCCCTTCTTACCGGGGCAAAACTGCGGCGGTGATGCTCGGTCGCACCCAGAGCGGCCAGCCGCTCCAGATGGAAGGCGGTCGGGTAGCCCTTATGCTGCGCAAAACCGTAATCGGGGAACACAAGATCCAACTCGGCCATTTCGCGGTCACGCGTTACCTTAGCCAGAATGGATGCCGCGCTGATTTCCGCCACGCGACTGTCTCCCTTCACGACCGCCTGCGAACGCATCGGCAATTTAGGGCAGCGATTACCGTCGATCAATACCATGTCCGGCGCGATATGCAAACCGGCCACAGCACGCTGCATCGCCAGCATAGTGGCATGCAGAATGTTCAGTTGGTCGATTTCTTCTGGCTCAGCGCGGCCCAGGCTCCAGGACAGCGCTTTCTCGACGATCTCGTCATACAGCGCCAGGCGGCGCTTCTCACTGAGCTTCTTCGAGTCCGCCAGGCCAACGATCGGCCGTGCGGGATCGAGGATCACCGCAGCGGTAACCACCGCGCCAACCAAAGGGCCACGGCCCACTTCGTCCACGCCTGCAATTAGCGTGGCGACAGGATAGATGAAGGGTTCAATCATGCTTTTGCCAGCTCCAACACAGCCTGAGCGGCCTGTTCATCGGCACCGCAACGGATGCTTTGGTGCAAGGTCAGGAAAGTCTGTTTCAGTTCGTCAGTTTGCGGGCCGTCTTCCAGCAGCGGCATTACCGCCGCCGCCAGCTTGTCCGGCACGCAGTCATGCTGCAGCAGTTCGGTGACGATTTCACGGCCTGCCAACAGATTAGGCAGCGAAACATACGGCGTCTTCACTAGCCGCTGCGCCAGCCAGAAGGTGAACGGTTTCATGCGGTAACCCACCACCATCGGACATTTGGCCAGCATGCACTCCAGTGCGGCGGTACCTGAAGCCAGTAATGCCGCGTCGCTGGCAACCATCGCCTCACGCCCTTGGCCGTTCAGCAGATGGACCCGCAGCTCTGGCGCCACTTCAGCTTTGATCCGCTCGAACTGTTCGCGTCGTTTGGCGTTAACCAGCGGCACCACCAGCTCAAGGTCGGGATAACGGGTACGCAGCAACTGCGCCGTTTTCAGGAAATCGGCGCTCAGCATCTCAACTTCTGCGCTTCGGCTGCCCGGCAACAGGGCCAGACAACGCGCATCGGGTGCGATGCCCAACGTAGCGCGCGCAGCCAATTTGTCCGCCTGCAACGGCATGGCATCAGCCATGGTGTGGCCGATAAACCGGCAGGGAACGTTAAAACGATCGTAAAACGCTTTTTCGAAAGGGAGAAACGCCAGCACCAGATCGGTGGCTTTGCCAATTTTGAAAACGCGCTTTTGACGCCAGGCCCAGACGGACGGGCTGACATAGTGAATGGTGCGAATGCCGTGTTGTTTCAGACGGCCTTCCAGGGTGATATTGAAGTCCGGCGCGTCGATACCCACAAACACGTCCGGCTTCAGATCGCTGAACCGGCGGGTAAGATCCTTACGGATCTTTAACAGGCGTGGCAGGCGCTCAAGCACCTCCACCACGCCCATTACCGCCAGCTCTTCCATTTCGTACCAGGTTTCACAGCCTTCAGCCTGCATCAGCGGGCCGGCGACGCCAACAAAACGCACGTCGGGGACTTGCGCCTTAAGCGCACGGATCAAACCGGCGCCAAGAATATCACCGGAGGTTTCTCCGGCGACCAATCCGATAGTCAATGGGCGATTTTGCATAGGTCAGCGAATGATACCGCGGGTTGAGCGGCCAAAGAAATCCAGGAACTGCTGCACCACCGGCTGCTCTTTTGCCAGGGTTTCGATTTCTGTTTTCGCTTCATCCAGCGTTTTCTCGCTGCGATAAAGGATCTTGTAGGCGTTACGGATTGCCTGCATTTGATCTTTATCGAAACCACGACGCTTCAGGCCCACGGCGTTAACGCCGAATGGCGTGGCGTGGTTACCCTGCGCGATGACAAAAGGAGGCACGTCTTGGGCAACACCGGAACAACCGCCCACCATCACGTGGGTGCCGATGATGCAGAACTGGTGGATAGCCGTCATGCCGCCAATAATGGCATGGTCGTCAATTTCCACATGCCCGGCAAGCGTAGCATTGTTCGCCAAGATACAGGAATTACCCACCACACAGTCGTGCGCAACGTGTACGTTAACCATCAGCAGGTTGTCATTACCTACCTTGGTCAACCCTGTGCCCTGCGCTGTGCCGCGATGAATGGTCACGCTTTCGCGAATGCGATTGCGATCGCCAATCTCGACACGCGTAGGTTCGCCCGCGTATTTCAGATCCTGATTCACTTCACCAATAGAGGCAAATTGATAGATCTGGTTGTCGCGACCGATTTTGGTCAGGCCATTCACCACAATGTGGGACTTCAGTACCGTGCCTTCGCCGATTTCCACCTGGGAGCCGACGTAACAGAAGGGACCGATGTGCGCACCAGCGCCGATAACGGCACCTTCTTCAATAATCGCGCTAGGATGGATAAAGGCGGTTTTGTCGATCACGGATTAAGCCTCCCGGCTGCGCGCACACATCATGGTTGCTTCGCAGACAATTTTGCCGTCGACGGTTGCCACGCCTTTAAAGCGCGTCAGACCACGACGTGTTTTCTCAAAGGTGACTTCCATGATCATCTGATCACCAGGCACGACCGGGCGTTTGAAGCGGGCTTCATCGATACCGGCGAAGTAATACAGCTCGCCCGGTTCCAGTTTGCCGACGCTTTTAAACGCCAGAATACCTGTGGCCTGCGCCATGGCTTCCAGAATCAATACGCCTGGAAAAATCGGCTTACCAGGGAAGTGTCCCTGGAAAAACGGCTCATTTACAGATACGTTCTTCACCGCACGCAGGAATTTGTGCTCCTCAAACTCGAGGACGCGATCAACCAGCAAGAACGGGTAACGGTGAGGAAGCAACTCTAAAATTTCTGCAATATCCAGAGTATGAGTGTCAGTAGTCAAAATACTCTTCCTGTCTCTAAAAACTGATGGCATCAACAACACGGCCTGCGCTGACCCCAAAAGGAGATCATCATGCAGGCCGCAAATTAACAACTCTTTGCGCTTTTGGTCTCATGACCAACGCGTTTCGTTTTGTACCCAGTCAGGCGGGCGGTAGTGATTAGTCTTTTCCGACTTTTCGTTCGACAGCTTTTAAGCGCTTGCTAATCTCATCGATATTCATCACCAACGCAGCGGTTTTACGCCAAACTTTGTTGGGTTGTAACGGAATGCCCGAAGAGTATACCCCAGGTTCGGTGATTGGTCGCATAACCATTCCCATTCCGGTGACAACAACCTTGTCGGCGATCTCCATGTGACCATTGATCACGCTGGCTCCACCGATCTGGCAGTAGCGGCCGATTTTCAGGCTGCCCGCCATGATAACACCGCCGGCAACGGCAGTATTGTCGCCAATCACAACGTTATGTGCAATCTGGCATTGGTTGTCGATGATAACACCATTCCCGATCTGGGTGTTATCCAACGCGCCGCGGTCAATGGTGGTGCAAGCGCCGATTTCGACGCGATCGCCGATAATCACCGTGCCCAACTGAGGAATTTTAATCCAGTTGCCGCGTTCGTTGGCATAGCCGAAACCATCAGCACCAATCACGGTGCCCGATTGGATCAGACAGTGCTGACCGATCTCGACTTCATGATAAATCGTTACGTTAGCCCACAGACGCGTTCCTGCGCCAATGCGTGCACGTTTGCCGATAAAACAGCCCGGACCGATAACCACGTTATCGCCAAGGACTGCGCCCGACTCGATCACCGCATTTGCTCCGATAGCCACGTTCTGCCCCAAGGTGGCTTCAGGGGAAATAACCGCGCTAGGGGCGATATCCTGGGCCGGAGAGGGAGTGGTGTCCATCAGTTGCGCCATGCGCGCGTAGGTCAGGTAAGGGTTTTTAACCACCAGCGCCGCAGAACGGCAGTGTGGTAAATCCGCCTCGGTAAGCACGACTGCGCTTGCCTGGCAGGAAGCCAGCTGCTCTTGATAGCGGCTGTTTGACAAAAACGTGATTTGGCCAGCCTGTGCCGAATGCATAGAAGCAATGCCGGTGATGACGAGATCGCCATCACCGTGCAATTGTGCATCCAACTGCTGCGCTAAATCAGCCAGTCGAATAGAAGGCATGTTGTTATTTAACCTGTTTCAGCACGTCAGCAGTAATGTCTTTAGAAGAACCTGCGTAGGCAACGGCGTTAGCATCGATCACTACGTCATAGCCTTCTTTGCTGGCAACAGATTTCACAGCGTCCTGAATACGGCTCAGGATTTTGTTACGCTCTTCCATCTGGCGGCGACGGTTGTCCTGCTCAAAAGCCTGGGCTTTCTGAGAGAACTGCTCGCGCTGTGCCATTACGTCTTTTTCAAGCTTGCTGCGATCGCTGGCTTTCATGGTAGCGCCATCACGCTGCAGACGTTGCATTTTGGTCTGAAGGCTACGCTCCATGTTCTGAAGCTCACCCGCACGGCCTTTGAACTCGTTTTCCAGCTGTTTAGCTACGGTTTCACGAGCCGGCAACTGTTGGAAAATGCTGGAGACGTTAACTACAGCGATCTTATCTGCTGCCTGAACGCCAGCTGAAGCAGCCATTGCTAAACCGAGGCCTGCGGCACACAACCACTTTTTCACTATAAACTCCTTACCATCACCCATTTGTGCCATATGACACTTGAAGTACACAATCTGCCAGACTTATCCCGCAAAACAATGAGAATCATCTCTGTGTTTTAACGGGCGCCTGGCATTTGCGATTCTTAATAACTGCTTATGCCCAGAAGCGGGACCTGTTACCAGGTCTTGCCAATGTTAAATTGGAACTGTTCGGATTTGTCGCCTTCGTATTTCTTGATCGGGTTGGCATAAGAGAACACCAATGGCCCCAGAGGTGACATCCATTGCAAAGCGATACCGGCAGAAACGCGGATATTGCTCGCTTTACTGTAGTCCGGAATATCGTACATGCTGGTTTCGGAAGAGTTCTTCCAGTTGGTATCCCATACGGTACCCGCGTCCATGAACAAGGAAGTACGCACTGAGTTAGCGTATTTCTCGCTGATGAATGGCGTCGGCGTAATCAGTTCCATACTGGCGACAGCCATGGCGTTACCACCAACCGCATCGTCCGAATTACAAATCGGCGTGCCGTTGCTGCAGCTATACGAGTTGGAATTGTAGTACGCTGCTTTTGGACCGATGGTGTTCGAACCGAAACCACGCACGGTGCTGGAGCCGCCGGCGTAGAAGTTCTCGTAGAACGGCATTTCCTTGCCGCCCAGACCATCTGCATAACCCAGACGACCACGACCCAACAGCACCCAGGTGCGATCGTCGTTGATTGGGACGTATTGCACACTGTCCAGCGTCAGTTTGTAGTATTCGTTATCCGACCCTGGAATGGTCACTTTACCATTCAGGGTAGTACGGTTACCCGACGTTGGGAAATAACCACGGTCCAGGTTGTTGTAGGTCCAACCCAGGTTCAGCGTGAAGTCATCCGCAGAGTAGCTGGCACGGTCAGTCTTATTCGGATCCAGACCCATGGAGTCCAGATAACGCCACATGGCAACCTGCGGCTGCATGTTAGACAGGCCGTTATGTACGTAACCCAAACCGGTACGCAACGAGTTGTTTTCGTTGATCGGGAAGCCCAAGGTACCGTCTATGCCGTAACTCTTGTTGGTATAGTCGGACAGGTCCGCGTCATCCGCTTTAAAGTCGTTGTAGAAGATACGCCCACCCAAACTCACACCGTCAACGGTGAAGTACGGGTTGGTTACCGACAGTTCGGTGTAAGTCTGGTAGTCGTTTTTGGTGCCGCTGATACCGACGGAATAGCCAGTACCCAGCCAGTTGTCCTGCTGGACCCCCGCCTGGAAGCTCACGCCGCTCTCGGTGCCGTAGCCGACGCCGAAGTTGAAGGTACCGGTGTTACGCTCTTTCACTTTGTAAGTGACATCTACCTGATCCGCAGTGCCAGGCACGCGCTGGGTTTCCACATCTACCGTTTCAAAATAACCCAAACGGTTCAGACGTTCTTTACCCTGCTCGACCTGAGCGTTGCCCAGCCACGCACCTTCCATCTGACGCATTTCACGGCGCAGTACGGAGTCTTTACTGGTGTCGTTGCCTTCGAACTTGATGCGACGCACATAGAAACGGTTACCCGCATCAATGTTTACGTGCAGCTTCACGGTTTTATCCGCATCGTTAATTTCAGGCTGTGTAGAAACGCGCGGGTAGGCATAACCGTAACGGCCCAACATCGTTTTGATGTTGTCTTCCATTTTGGTCACTTTGCTGCCGTTATACAGCTCACCCGGTTCAATCTTGGTCAGTTGCGCGACTTCCGCCGAGTGACCGGCCAGATTGCCGTTCACCATCACGCCGGTGAGCTTGTACTGCTCGCCTTCAGTGATGTTGATGGTGATGTAGATGCCTTTTTTGTCCGGCGTCAGGCTGACCTGAGTCGAATCGATATTAAAGCGCGCGTAGCCGCGGTCCAGATAGAAACTGCGCAGGGTTTCAAGGTCACCCGCCAGCTTTTGTTTCTGGTATTTGCGATCGCCAACCAGGTTCCACCACGGCACTTCATCACGCAGTTGGAAGCGTGAAATCAGCTCATCGTTAGTGAAGGCATGGTTGCCGACAATGTTGATTTGTTGAATCTTGGCGGAAACCCCTTCCGTGAACACCAGTTTCAGGTCGACACGGTTACGCGGCAACGGCGTGACAACGGCTTTCACCGAAGCGCTGTATTTACCGACGCTGTAATAGAAGTCTTCCAGCCCTTTTTCAATGCTGGATATCGTGGTGCGGTCAAGCGCTTCGCCAACCCGAACGCCAGAGGCCTCCAGGTTTTGCTTGAGCATGTCATCCTTCACCGACTTGTTGCCGGAGAAAGTGATGCTGGCAATGGTAGGGCGTTCCTTAACCTGAACAATCAGCGTATTACCATCGCGCAGCACGCGAACGTCCTCGAAGTTGCCAGTGGCAAACAAGGCACGGATGGTATTACTGATATCATCGTCAGAGACGGTATCGCCTACGCGAACCGGCATGTTGAGTAACGCCGCACCGACGGCGACTCGCTGCAGGCCTTCGAAATGAATATCTTTCACTACGAACCCGTCTGCACCGTATACGGTGGCGCTGCCAAACAGCAGCGACGCTATGAGCAACTTTTTCATCGCCATCGTTGTTATGCGTTCTTCCTAACCTATCCCCGCCCCTAAAGGCGAGAAAAATCATTGAAAAGTGCAAGACCCATTAAAAGCACCAACACGATCGAACCTATGCGGTAACTGTAGTCCTGTACTCGCTCGGAAACCGGCCCACCCTTCAGCTTTTCTATCGCCAGGAAGAGGAGATGCCCACCATCTAACACCGGTAATGGGAACAGGTTGATGATACCCAGGTTGACACTGATCAACGCCAGGAACATCAGATAATACACTAACCCGACCCCGGCTGACGCCCCTGCTCCCTGTGCAATCGAAATCGGGCCACTCAGGTTGTTCAGCTTTACATCACCGGTTATTAATTTACCCAGCATTTTGACCGTGAGGCTCATTAGCTGCCAGGTCTTGTCCCCAGCCTGATACAGCGCCGGGAAAGGTCCATACTGACGAATCGTTTTATACTCGTCCGGCAGCGGCAGCACTTTCGGAATGATGCCGGCGAAACCCACCGATTTGTCTTTTCCCACCGGCTTTGTATCCGGTATCAGCGTCAAAGACAAGGGGGCGCCGTTTCTTTCAATCTCTAAAACCAGCGGTTGCCCAGGGCCGTTGTGGATCCGTTTAACCAACGTTTGCCAACGACCCAATAGCTGACCGTCGACTTTAACGATCCTGTCCCCCGCTTGTAAACCCGCCTTTTGTGCCGCCGACCCCGATTGCACTTCGGCAAGGACAGATTCTATCTGTGGGCCGCGCGGAATAATACCCAACGCCACCACGGGATCTTGTTTGTCCGGCTCGAAATTCCACTGGCGTAAATCCAGGGTTTTAGTCACCACCTGAGAAGAGCCAAACGGCGCGATACCGACTTCGGTTTGTGCGTCGCCGATCTTCGCCACCAGCGCCAGACGAACTGATTCCCAATCAGGCGTTTCGATACCGTCAACGGACTTAAGTTCCATTCCAGGTGAAATTTCAGCGTGGGCGGCAATCGACTGAGGCGATATTTCACCAATCACAGGACGGAAGCTGGGAACGCCGATAATAAATACCAGCCAGTAAGCAAGAATAGCAAACAGGAAGTTGGCGATAGGTCCAGCGCTGACGATAGCGGCGCGTTGCCACACGGTTTTGTTGTTAAATGCCTGATGGCGGAATTCCGGTGCAACCGAATCAACCCGCTCATCGAGCATCTTCACGTAACCGCCCAGAGGGATCAGGGCAATCACGTACTCCGTCCCCTGACGGTCAGTACGGCGCCATAAGGCGCGGCCAAAGCCGATGGAAAAGCGTTCTACACGGACGCCGCAGCGACGGGCTACCCAAAAGTGCCCGAACTCGTGCACGGTGATCAAAACACCGAGTGCAATAAGAAATGCGACTAAGTTCCAGAGCACGCTACCCATAATCCCTTCACTCCCCGTCGTTGACGGATTAAAACACTAACAGCATCAGGCAGGCAAATACAGGCACTGCTGCGGTCAGGCTGTCGATACGATCCAGTATACCGCCATGACCCGGTATCAAATGACCACTGTCTTTGATACCCGCTTCGCGTTTGAACATGCTCTCGGTAAGATCGCCCAGCACAGAGGCCAGGGCGGCAATCACCGAACAAATCAGTAAGGTCGCCGGCACGATATTCAACGGCGCGTAACGGCCAAACAGCCAGGATATCAGGGCCGAGGTAATCAGACCGCCGATGAGTCCCTCCCAGGTTTTCCCCGGAGAAACTTTAGGCGCCAGCTTATGCTTGCCAAACAGCTTGCCGAACATGTAAGCGCCGGAATCCGCGCCCCAAACCAGCAACATCACATACAGCAGCCACCAGGCGCCGGTGAAATGGTTTTGCTCATAGCCAAACTGACGCAGCGACAGCATGCCCCAAAAGAACGGCACTATGGTCAGCAAGCCGAACATCAGACGTATTGGACGCGAATTACGCCACAGCGCGGCAGACCCCGGATAAAACAGCACCAGCAACAACGCCGCCAACCACCAGACCAGTGACAGCCAAAGCGGCCCACCTACCTGAGGCAGGTGGACCGACTGATGGTAGGCCGGAATGCTGAGCATCATTAGCGCCAGCAGGAAGCCACACAATATCGCCAGCCAGATGCGCTGCGAACGGGAGGTGAAACCGGCCAGTTGGCCCCACTCCCAAGCGGCTAGCATGCACACAGCGAGCGTTACCAGGGCAAAGCCCACTGGCGGCAGCAAGAACAGCGCCGCGATAACAATCGGGATTAAAATCAGAGCCGTTATGAGGCGATACTTCAGCAAAAGTTCCCCCTAGGACGCATTGGCGCCGATAGGTGTTGTTCCCCCGAAGCGACGCTCGCGTTGTGCAAATGCATTCAGCGCACCTTCAAAGACAAGTTCATCAAAATCAGGCCAGAGTACATCAGTAAAGTAAAGTTCGGCATAAGCAATTTGCCACAGCAAGAAGTTACTGATGCGGTGTTCACCGCCAGTGCGGATCACCAGATCCACCGGTGACAAGTCGCTCATGCAGACTCGCTCACCCAGTAATTCTTCGCTAATTTGATCCGGACGCAGCAAACCATCCTTCACCTGCTCAGCCAGTTCCCTTACTCCCTGAATGATATCCCAACGGCCACCGTAGTTGGCGGCAATGTTGAGCGTCAGGCCATCGTTATTTTCTGTCAGTTGCTCGGAGCGGCGGATCCGCTCTTGCAAACGCGCGCTGAAACGGCTGATGTCGCCGATCACCCGCAGTCTGACGTTATGTTTATGCAGGCTTTTTACTTCACTGTCCAAGGCTCGGACGAAAAGCTCCATGAGGGCGGAGACTTCCTGCACCGGACGGTTCCAGTTCTCGCTGCTGAAGGCATAAAGCGTGAGCGCATCTAAATGGTTGTTGGCAGCAAAACTGACCGCGCGACGAACCGATTTCACCCCTGCTTTATGACCGAAGACACGTAACTTACCCTGACGTTTAGCCCAGCGCCCGTTACCGTCCATGATAATGGCAACATGCCGTGGCCCCAAAGTGGACGGATTAGCCTCTTGTTGATTTGCGGACGACATAACTCGTACTTATTTCCTCAATAGAAATACAACTGCCCTTCCGGAACATCAGGCCCTTACGCGCAAAAAAAGCCGTGTGCCCGACACGGCTTTTCAGTCTGCCCTGCGACAGCCGGTAATTTCCGCTGCGCCATTGGCGTTCGAGATATCAATCGGGCCAGAATTCAACGGTATAACCGCTGACAAGTGGCGCAGACTATATCACCTCAGCCGGGCCTGAACAAACAACCCCACTGCGGCACGCGTAATTTACGAACAAAATAGGATAAATGCCGCTATCAGTTACGCAGTGATTTAACCAACCCAACCGCAACCTCACGTGCCTGACGATCTATTTCTAAGACCGCATCAATGCAGGACGGTTCCTGCAGTGACAGCCGTTCGACTACTTTTTGGTTCACCGTCGCAATATCGGTAAAGCGAATCTGCTCCTGCAGGAAAGCCGCCACGGCAACTTCATTGGCCGCGTTCAGTGCGGTGGTTGCCGCCTGCCCCGCGTCAAAGGCCTCTATGGCCAGATACAGGCAGGGATAGCGTTCCCGTTCAGGTTCGGCAAAGGTCAGCGAGCCGATACGGCAAAAATCCAGCGCTTCCACACCGGAGTTTACCCGCTGCGGGTAGGCCATTGCATGAGCGATCGGCGTACGCATATCCGGCGTGCCCAACTGGGCCAACACGCTGCCATCAGTGTAGCGCACCATTGAATGGATCACCGACTGAGGATGCAGAATCACTTCCATTTGTTCGGCCGAGGCGTTAAACAGCCAGCGGGCCTCGATATATTCCAGTCCTTTGTTCATCATGGTGGCGGAATCCACCGAGATCTTGCGCCCCATCGACCAATTGGGATGGGCACAGGCCTGATCCGGCGTCATCGTGGCGAACTGTTCCAGTGGCGTGGTGCGGAACGGGCCGCCGGAACCGGTGAGCACGATGCGCGACACACCATGACTGTCTAATGAAGAGTATCCCAACTGACGCTGAATGCTCTCAGGCAAACTCTGAAAAATCGCGTTATGCTCGCTGTCCAGCGGCAGCAACTGCGTCTGACTTTTTTGCACTGCGTCCATAAACAGGCGCCCACAGGTCACCAGCGACTCTTTGTTCGCCAGTAATACCTGCTTGCCAGCACGAATCGCCGCCAGTGTCGGAAGTAAACCGGCAGCACCGACGATGGCGGCGGTGACCTGATCAACGTCGTCCAACGCCGCCAAATCACAAGCGGCCTGCTCGCCCGCCATCACCTCGGTGGCAACGCCATTTTCCGCCAGCAGGGTACGTAACTCACGTGCCGCGCCTTCGTCTGCCATTGCGGCATAGGTTGGGCGAAATTCCATACACTGCTGTGCCATGACGGCTACGTTGTGGCCGGCAACCAGCGCTTTAATCGCAAAACGGTCGGGATTTTCCCTGACCACGGCCAGGGTACTGGTCCCCACTGAGCCGGTGGAGCCAAGAATAGTCAGTTGCTTCATGAGCTCACTCTGAATAACTGTCTGATGAGATCGGAGGTGCTCCAGTGTGTAACCTTCGCCACCGCTTGTCCATGATCAATCAGCACGATGAAACGGGATCTGCGCCACAAAAAACAAAGCGCCGCCCAGGCGACGCTTTTTTTCTGCGCGATGCTGATTAGAATTCCATCAGCTCTTTTTCTTTGTCCGCCAGCGCGGCATCGAGCAGCTTGATGTAGGCGTCGGTCATTTTCTGAATGTCGTCCTGAGAACGACGATCTTCGTCTTCGCTGATTTCTTTGTCTTTCAGCAACGCCTTCACTTTGTCGTTGGCGTCACGGCGCACGTTACGTACGGCAACACGGCCCTGCTCGGCTTCACCGCGCACCACTTTGATCAGGTCTTTACGGCGCTCTTCGGTCAACGGAGGCAGCGGAACACGGATCACGCTGCCGGCTGAGCTTGGGTTCAGGCCCAGATCAGACGCCATGATGGCCTTTTCTACCGCTGAACCCAGGGAGCGATCAAACAGGTTGATTGCCAGGGTACGGGAGTCTTCTACGGTCACGTTAGCCAACTGACGCAGCGGCGTTGCAGAACCGTAGTATTCCACCATGATGCCGTCCAGGATGCTTGGAGAAGCACGGCCGGTACGGATTTTGCTGATTTGGTTTTTGAATGCTTCTACGCTTTTTTCCATGCGTGAATCAGCATCTTTTCTGATTTCATTAATCACGTTGCAAACCCTTGGAAGCTGGAGACTTGGCAGGCCATACCACAGTATAGCCCGTGAATTTTACTCAAGGAGAGCGCATAACGCACAACGTTACCCGCTCCCGCTAAATTGGGCAGAACAGCCTTATTTGCTGATCAGCGTGCCTTCGTTCTCACCCATCACCACCCGGCGCAACGCACCTGGCTTGTTCATGTTGAATACGCGAATCGGCAGACCGTGATCGCGGGCCAGCGTAAACGCTGCCAGATCCATCACTTTCAGCTCGCGCTCCAGTACATCTTGATAGGTGATATGTTCGTACAGCGTTGCATCCGGATTTTTAACCGGATCAGCGGAGTATACACCATCCACTTTAGTCGCTTTCAATACCACGTCCGCTTCGATCTCGATCCCGCGCAGACACGCAGCAGAATCGGTGGTGAAGAACGGGTTGCCGGTACCGGCGGAGAAGATCACCACGCGGTTATTACGCAGCAGGCTGATCGCCTCGGCCCAGCTGTAGTTGTCGCACACGCCGTTCAACGGAATGGCTGACATCAGGCGGGCGTTCACATAGGCACGGTGCAGTGCATCACGCATAGCCAGGCCGTTCATCACGGTAGCCAGCATTCCCATGTGGTCGCCCACTACGCGGTTCATGCCGGCCTGCGCCAGGCCCGCGCCGCGGAACAGGTTACCGCCGCCAATAACTACACCGACCTGAATTCCCAGTTCGACCAGCTCTTTAACTTCCTGAGCCATGCGATCCAAAACGCTAGCGTCGATACCAAAACCTTCTGCGCCTTGCAGGGCTTCGCCACTCAGTTTGAGCAGAATACGCTGATATACGGGTTTTGCATTGGTTGCCATGGTGTTCTGTCCTAAGAAGCAGTATTAGTATTGGGGATTTCAGCCGATGAAGTGCGCCTGTGATGAGTATATTGCCACAGGGCCTGTCACCGGTGTAATTCTGGCTGGATAGAATGGAACCGCCTGACGGCGGCTCCATTGACAGTCATTAAGACTGTTTGCTCATTGCAGCAACTTCAGCAGCGAAGTCATTTGCCGCTTTTTCGATGCCTTCGCCCACTTCGAAGCGGATGAAGTTAACGACGTCAGCGTTGTGCTCTTTCAGCACCTGGCCAACGGTTTTGCTTGGTTCGATAACGAAAGGCTGACCGGTCAGAGAAACTTCGCCGGTGAATTTCTTCATGCGGCCTTCAACCATTTTCTCAGCGATTTCTTTCGGCTTGCCAGACTGCATGGCGATGTCCAGCTGAACCTGGTACTCTTTTTCTACCACTTCAGCAGACACATCTTCAGGCTTAACGAATTCTGGCTTGCTCGCCGCAACGTGCATGGCGATTTGCTTAACCAGCTCTTCGTCAGCGCCTTTAGCCGCGATCAGAACGCCGATACGTGCGCCGTGCAGGTAGCTGCCCAGCACTTCGCCTTCCAGGGAAGCCACGCGACGGATGTTGATGTTTTCACCGATTTTGGCAACCAGCGCTACACGTTCTTCTTCGAACTGTGCTTTCAACACTTCAACGTCAGTGATTTTGCCTGCAACAGCAGCGTCCAGCACTTTGTCAGCGAATGCCTGGAAACCGGCATCTTTAGCAACGAAGTCAGTCTGGCAGTTTACTTCCAGGATCACGCCGTAGTTGCCTTCGATCTTGGTTTTGATCACGCCGTCAGCAGCTACGTTGCCTGCTTTTTTCGCCGCTTTGATCGCGCCAGATTTACGCATGTTTTCGATTGCCAGCTCGATGTCGCCGTTAGATTCGACCAGAGCTTTTTTGCAATCCATCATGCCAGCGCCAGTACGCTCGCGCAGTTCTTTTACCAGAGCAGCGGTAATATCAGCCATTTCTTTTTCCTCGGTTATCTCACGTAGAGACAGTTCTCATTCAGATAAGCAAAGGGGGCCAATAAAGGCCCCCCTAACCAACATATTCAATACCTGGTTAATAAGGGCTCAGTGACGAGCTTGCCTTATTATTCAGCTTCTACGAAGCTTTCTTCCGCTTGAACGGCCAGATCTTGAGAACGACCTTCACGGACGGCGGCAGCAACGGCAGTCAGGTACAATTTGATTGCACGGATTGCATCGTCGTTACCAGGGATGATGAAGTCAACGCCGTCTGGATCGGAGTTGGTATCAACGATAGAGAATACCGGGATACCCAGGTTGTTGGCTTCTTTGATCGCGATGTGTTCGTGATCGGCATCGATAACGAACAGAGCGTCAGGCAGACCACCCATGTCTTTGATACCACCCAGGGAGTTTTCCAGCTTGGCCAGTTCGCGAGTACGCATCAGCGCCTCTTTCTTGGTCAGCTTGTCGAAGGTGCCATCTTGAGACTGGATTTCCAGATCTTTCAAACGTTTGATTGACTGACGAACGGTTTTCCAGTTAGTCAGCATGCCGCCCAACCAGCGATGGTTCACGAAGAACTGATCGCAGGTGTTAGCATATTCTTTTACCGCTTCGCTTGCTGCGCGCTTAGTACCAACGAACAGGATCTTACCTTTACGGGAAGAGATCTTGGTCAGTTCAGCCAGTGCTGCGTTGGCCATTGGTACAGTTTTTTCCAGGTTGATGATGTGAACCTTGTTACGTGCGCCGAAGATGAAAGGCTTCATTTTCGGGTTCCAGTAACGGGTCTGGTGACCAAAGTGTACACCAGCCTGGAGCATGTCGCGCATGGAAACAGTTGCCATGATTAAACCTCTATAGAGTGAGTTGGGGTTATGCCTCCACGTATCCCATAACGCCGACCCTGGCGGTGATAAATCACCTCAGGGCACCCCGGCGGATGTGCCGATACGTGTGTGTTATTTACACAATGTGAGTGCAGTTAAAGTATTTTCGGCCTTTCCCGTCCTTATCGCAAGGACCAAGACGCGGATCTGCCGGCGCGCTTTATACCATAAACCCACCCCGGACACCAACTTTTGTTGCCACAGTCGTCATCGTCGAGAAATCAAATTTGGCAGCCTCAGGCCGGACTGATACCATAAGAGACTGCTTCTTATTATTTCTTTCTGTTGTCGGCGAGCACGACACCTGCGGACGAATTTCATGGCAATCTCAATTAAAACACCTGATGACATCCAAAAAATGCGCGTGGCCGGCCGTCTGGCTGCCGAAGTGCTGGAAATCATCGAGCCGCACGTCAAGCCTGGCGTGACCACCGGCGAACTCGATCGTATCTGTCACGACCACATCACCAACAAGCAGCAGGCGATTTCCGCCTGTCTGGGCTACCACGGTTTCCCGAAATCCGTGTGCATCTCGGTTAATGAAGTGGTCTGCCACGGCATCCCGAGCGATGACAAGGTACTGAAGGACGGCGACATCGTGAATATCGACGTTACCGTGATCAAAGAGGGTTTCCACGGCGACACATCCAAGATGTTCATCGTCGGCAAACCGACCATTCTGGGCGAGCGTCTGTGCCGCATCACGCAGGAAAGCCTTTATCTGTCGCTGAAAATGGTGAAGCCTGGCATCCGCCTGCGCACGCTGGGCAAAGAGATCCAGAAATTCGTCGAAGCCGAAAACTTTTCCGTGGTGCGCGAATACTGTGGCCACGGCATTGGCGAAGTGTTCCACGAAGAACCGCAGGTGCTGCACTATGATGCCGACGACGGCGGTGTGGTACTGCAACCCGGTATGGCCTTCACCATCGAGCCAATGGTCAATGCCGGTGATTACCGCATCCGCACCATGAAAGACGGCTGGACGGTAAAAACTAAGGATCGCAGCTTGTCGGCGCAGTATGAGCATACTATTGTGGTCACAGATAACGGCTGCGAGATAATGACGTTGCGCAAGGATGACACCATCCCCAACATCATTACGCACGAGATGTAAGCGCCGCGGCGTATTGCCGCGATGCATGATGTCACAGGCCGGCTTTTGCCGGCCTTTTTTATGGGCTGCGTACTATGTCTGAAAACTTTCGCCAACAAGACACCTCGGTCATTCCACGACAGGCCGTGCCGGAGCAGCCTGAATATCCCAACGCCTATGGCGATGAGGAGCTCAACTGCGTCGCGCTGAAACAGCGCCTCGAACAGTTCCAACTGTGGCTGGCCGAAGCGTTCAATGCCGGCTCCAGCGCCGAAAGCCTGGTCGCCGCCCGCAGCGACTTTATCGATCGCCTGCTGCGTCGCCTGTGGGTGTTTTACGGTTTCGAAGATATTCCGGAAACCGCTTTGGTGGCGGTCGGCGGTTATGGCCGTGGCGAATTGCACCCGCTTTCGGACATTGACGTGCTGGTGCTGAGCCAGCGCCGGCTGAATGAACAGCAATCCCAGCGCGTGGGGGAATTTATCACCCTGCTGTGGGATCTTAAGCTGGAAGTGGGCCACAGCGTACGTACGCTGGAAGAGTGCTTGTTGGAGGGCCTGGCGGATCTGACCGTCGCCACCAACCTGATTGAATCACGCATGATCTGCGGCGATGTGGCCTTGTTCCTGCAAATGCAAAAGCACATTTTCAGCGACGGCTTCTGGCCCTCCCCCCAATTTTTCCACGCCAAGTTGGTCGAACAGCAAGAGCGCCACCAACGCTACCACGGCACCAGCTACAATCTGGAGCCGGACATCAAGAGCAGCCCCGGTGGCCTCCGGGACATTCACACCCTGCTGTGGGTAGCGCGCCGTCACTTCGGCGCCACTTCGCTGGACGAAATGGTCGGCTTTGGTTTTCTGACCCAGGCCGAACGCAACGAGCTTAACGAATGCCAAAGCTTCCTGTGGCGCATTCGCTTCGCGCTGCATCTGGTGTTGCCCCGCTACGATAACCGACTGCTGTTCGATCGCCAGCTTAACGTGGCGCAGTTGCTGCGTTATGAGGGGGAAGGCAACGAGCCGGTCGAGCGCATGATGAAAGATTTTTATCGCATGACGCGCCGCGTCGGCGAACTGAACCACATGCTGCTGCAACTGTTCGATGAGGCGATTCTGGCGCTGGACGCCACGGAAAAACCCCGGCCGTTGAACGAAGATTTTCAACTGCGTGGCGACCTGATCGACCTGCGTGACGAAACGCTGTTTATTCGTCAGCCGGAATCGATCATGCGGATGTTCTACCTGATGGTGCGCAACCGCGAAATCAAAGGCATTTACTCCACCACCGTCCGCCAGTTGCGTCATGCGCGCCGCCATCTGAAACAACCACTGTGCACCATTCCGGAAGCGCGCGATCTGTTTATGGCCATCCTACGCCATCCGGGCGCCGTTTCGCGGGCGCTGGTGCCGATGCACCGCCACAGCGTACTGTGGGCCTATATGCCGCAGTGGGGCAAAATTGTCGGGCAAATGCAGTTCGACCTGTTTCATGCCTACACCGTCGACGAACACACCGTTCGCGTCCTGCAAAAACTGGAAAGCTTTGCCGATGCCGAAACGCGGCCACGTCACCCGCTGTGCGTTGAGCTGTATCCGCGCCTGCCGAACCCGGAACTTTTGCTGCTGGCGGCGCTGTTCCACGATATCGCCAAAGGCCGCGGCGGCGACCACTCGATCCTCGGCGCGCAGGACGCGTTGGAGTTCGCCGAGCTGCACGGTTTGAATTCCCGTGAGTCTCAACTGGTGGCCTGGCTGGTTCGCTGCCATTTACTGATGTCGGTCACCGCCCAACGGCGCGACATTCAGGATCCGACGGTGATTCAGCAGTTTAGCGCCGAAGTGCAGAGTGAAACCCGCCTGCGTTATCTGGTTTGCCTGACCGTAGCGGACATCTGCGCCACCAACGAGACCCTGTGGAACAGCTGGAAACAGAGCCTGTTGCGTGAGCTCTATTTCGCCACCGAAAAACAGCTGCGCCGCGGCATGCAGAACAGCCCGGATTTGCGCGAACGCGTGCGTCACCACCGCCTGCAAGCGCTGGCGCTGCTGCGCATGGACAATATCGACGAAGAAGCGCTGCACCGCATCTGGAGCCGCTGTCGTGCCGATTACTTCCTGCGCCATTCGCCGAACCAATTGGCCTGGCACGCACGCCATCTGCTGGCCCATGACTCCACCCAACCGCTGGTGCTGGTCAGTCGTCAGGCGACGCGCGGCGGCACCGAGATTTTCATCTGGAGCCCGGATCGCCCATACCTGTTTGCCGCCGTGGCCGGCGAGATGGATCGTCGCAACCTGAGCGTGCACGACGCACAGATCTTCACCAATCGCGACGGCATGGCGATGGATACCTTTATCGTACTGGAGCCGGATGGCAGCCCGCTGGCGCAGGACCGCCATGCGGCGATCCGCCACGCGTTGGTACAGGCCATTACCCAGCGGGAATATCAGCCGCCGCGCGTGCGCAGGCCGTCCTCCAAGCTGCGTCATTTCAGCGTGCCGACCGAAGTCAGCTTCCTGCCAACCCATACCGACCGCCGCAGCTATCTGGAACTGACCGCGCTCGATCAGCCAGGCCTGCTGGCCCGGGTAGGCGAAGTGTTCGCCGATCTCGGTTTGTCACTGCATGGCGCGCGCATCTCCACCATTGGCGAGCGGGTTGAGGATTTATTTATTCTGGCCGACAGCGATCGACGCGCCCTTAACCCGGAAACGCGCAGAAAGTTGGAACAACGGTTGACAGAGGCCCTCAATCCAAACGATAAATTGTGATACAAGTAACCTTTTCGTAGACAACATCAGGACAGAGAACAGCATGCAGCAATTACAAAACGTTATTGAAAACGCCTTCGAGCGCCGCGCGGAAATCACCCCGGCGAACGTAGACACCGTAACGCGCGAAGCGGTAAACCAGGTGATCGGCCTGCTGGACAGCGGCGCCCTGCGCGTTGCCGAGAAGATTGACGGTCAGTGGGTAACGCATCAGTGGCTGAAAAAGGCCGTGCTGCTTTCTTTCCGCATCAATGACAACAAAGTGATGGACGGTGCAGAAACCCGTTATTACGACAAAGTGCCAATGAAATTCGCCGATTACGACGAAGCGCGCTTCCAGAAAGAAGGCTTCCGCGTAGTGCCACCGGCGACCGTTCGCCAGGGCGCATTCATCGCCCGCAACACGGTTCTGATGCCATCCTACGTGAACATCGGCGCTTACGTTGACGAAGGCAGCATGGTGGATACCTGGGCTACCGTCGGCTCTTGCGCGCAAATCGGCAAGAACGTTCACCTGTCCGGCGGCGTCGGCATCGGTGGCGTACTGGAGCCTCTGCAGGCCAACCCGACCATCATTGAAGACAACTGCTTCATCGGTGCGCGTTCAGAAGTGGTTGAAGGCGTGATCGTAGAAGAAGGTTCAGTGATTTCCATGGGCGTATACCTGGGCCAGAGCACCCGCATTTACGACCGCGAAACCGGCGAAGTGCACTACGGCCGCGTGCCTGCCGGTTCGGTGGTGGTTTCCGGTAACCTGCCGTCCAAAGATGGCTCTTACAGCCTGTACTGCGCAGTGATCGTCAAAAAAGTCGATGCCAAGACGCGCGGCAAAGTCGGCATTAATGAGTTATTGCGCACCATCGACTAAATTAAGATAGCGGGTGAATCACCCGCTATTTTTTTGTCTTCATTACGTGAGCAGTCACAGTCTCTGGCGTGGTTATTCGCCATAATCCCAGACCGTGGAATAAAGTCTATTTATAAGGTGGCGCTATTATGTATGACAACCTGAAAAGCTTAGGAATCAATCAACCGGAAGATGTCGATCGCTATAGCCTGCGTCAGGAGGCCAATAACGACATTCTTAAGATTTATTTCCGCAAGGATAAAGGCGAGTTCTTTGCCAAAAGCGTGAAGTTCAAATACCCGCGCCAACGCAAGACCGTGGTTGCGGACAATGCCGGCCAGGGTTACAAAGAAATCCACGAAATTAACCCGAACCTGCGTTACGTGATTGATGAGCTGGATCAGCTGTGCCAGCGGGACCAGGTTGAAGTGGATCTGAAACGCAAAATTCTTGATGACCTGCGTCATCTGGAAGGCGTGGTTTCCCACAAGATTGCCGAGATCGAATCCGATCTGGAAAAACTGACCCGCGGTAAGTAAGGGTTCAGCGAACTGGATCTACTGGACTTCATTTTTACCCTATGAATTTCAAGTTGCAGCTAACAACGCTGCAACTTGAAAGGCAACGGGTAATTCTATTTCAGCAATGTGGCCCACTGCTCGACCCACGGGCAGGAAACCACTTCCGGCTCCGGCTGTTCCATCGCATCGATTTCCAACACCTCACCTACGCGAGTTGCTCCTTGTTCCTGCAGCAATGCATCAAATGCGCGCCCTGCACCGCAGAAGTTATCGTAGCTGCTGTCACCCAACGCGATCAGTCCGTAACGCAGCTCTGGCTGGTAGCCGACCCGATCGCGAATAGCATGGAACAGCGGTGCAATGCTGTCCGGCAAATCGCCCTGACCGGTGGTGGAGGTAATTACCAACGCGTAATGCTGACGGTAAAACTGCCAGGCTTCAAGCGTGCCCTCCTCGAACAGTTTGACCTCATGCCCCTGTTCGCTGAGGATATTTTCCGCTTCTTCCGCCACCAGCAGTGAGTTGCCGTAAACCGTTCCCACGAAGATTCCAACCTGAGCCATTGCTCCTACTCCCTTAAATACCTTTAGAAATGATCAGTTATCCTGACCGCTAGCTGAAGGAAACTCAACCCTGGCAAGCTCAGGGATACTCTCCGCCCAGCCAAACTGTGACATAACGCCCTGCCAGGACTCGTCCCAGCGAGCGGAAATCTGCAGCGGCTCACCGGTCACCGGGTGATTCAGCTGCAGGTGACTGGCGTGAAGCATCAGGCGTGAACAGCCGAAATGCTCCGCCATGCCGCGGTTCTGACGCAGATCGCCGTGCTTGCTGTCACCGATGATGGGATGGCGGATATGCACCATATGGCGCCGCAACTGGTGCTTGCGGCCATGCTCCGGTTTCAGTTCAACCAGGCTGTAGCGCGCGCTGTCGTAACGGCCAATCGCCACCGGCATCTCTGCCTGCGCCAGCGGCCGATAATGGGTGACTGCCGGCTGCGGACCTTTGTCCGCCGAGGCAAACTTGTCGGCAATTTTGTCCAGCTCTTCCGTCAACGGGTAATCGAGGGTATCGCCTTCCAGCACGTAACCGCGGACCACCGCATGGTAGGTTTTCTGCATTTGGTGCAGTTCAAGCTGCTGCGACAACAGCCGCGCCACCTCGCTGGACAACGCCATCAGCAATACCCCGGAAGTAGGACGATCAAGGCGATGCACGGTAAACACGTGCTGGCCAATCTGATCGCGTACGGTCTGCATCACAAACCGGGTTTCATGGCGATCCAGCCAGCTGCGGTGCACCAGCCAACCGGACGGCTTGTTCACCGCCACCAGGTGCTCATCCTGATACAAAACCTCAATCACAATCTCTTTTCCTACGTAAAAGCCCAGATTCCGGCGCGAGTATACAGCAGTGCGTCAGGGCTAGTTAACCCATTCGATGGTCACCAGACGACTATCGGCCCGGCCGCGATCGTCCACCGCCCGAATGCGGTACTGCCCATTGTTGATCGGCCGCCAGTCGATGGCCTTTTTGCTGGCGCTGCTACCGAGATAGATATCGTCAACAAACCAGTACACCGTTTTGCTGTCGGCATCGGTCACTGCGTTGAAGGCAATTTTATCGCGTCCCTGCTGCGATTGCCGCAGGGTATAGGTGGTGTTCTTAAGCGGCGAGGTGATGCGCGGCGCATTACCCCCGACGGCAATGCCGTTGTCCTTACAGCGATTTATCGGCGGCGAACGCTTAGGCAACCCGGCCTGAGCGAACACGTTGGCCAGATCGGAAGGCCAGAACTCAAACACTTCAGTGCGGGTTTGCGCCTGGTCATAGGGCGGACAGGCCACCTCACCGCTGTGAATATCCAGCACCACCGGCCGATAAACGCTGTCGACCTTGATCGGTGACTTGCCGGGAATAAACCAGGTTTTGCCCTTTTGCTGGCACCAGGGGGTGGGTAAATCGCCGCTGGCCAGACAAATATCCACCCGCCGCAGCCGCTTCGGAAATGGATGTCGGGGCTCCCGCAGCGTGGGATAGCTGGCATGCACACTGTCGATAATATTGAAGAATAACGGAGCCGCTGCATCGGCGCCCACCAGGGCATTATTGCCGCGACTGTCGAAGTTCCCCTCCCACACCACCAGCACATAGGGCCCGAAAATCCCTACGCTCCAGGCATCGCGAAATCCCCATGAGGTCCCGGTTTTCCAATAGACCGGCAGCGACGATGAACGCTGCGCCAAGGTATCTCCCGGGCGGCGGTGTTGCCGCAGCATATCCAGCGTAATAAAACTGGCTTCTTCGCTGAGCAAGCGCACCGCCGGCGTCTCCGCATCGCTACTCAGCATGCGTAACGGACGCAATGCGCCGCGATTCGCCAACAGAGCATAGAGCTTCGCCAGTTCCTGAGCGGTAACCTCACCGCCCCCCAATACCAGCGACAAGCCATAGTGATTCTCGCTGGCCATATTCTCGACGCCAGTCAGGCGCAGGAACTGATAGAACGTCGGCTGCCGCAGTTGCGACGCCACGTACACAGCGGGAATATTGCGGCTAAAATTCAGCGCATCGGTGGCGGTTACCGGCCCAAGAAAACGCCGGTCAAAATTCTCCGGCGCGTAGGCACCAAATGAGGAAGGTACATCTTTCAGGATGGTCATCGGATGCAGCACGCCTTGCTCCATGCCCAGGGCATAGATAAAGGGCTTCAGGGTCGAACCGGGCGAACGCTTGGCATGGGTCCCGTTCACCTGCCCTTGGATCTGGCGGTTGTAATAGTCTGCTGACCCCACCAGCGCCCTGACCCCCATATCGCGGCTGTCCACCAGCAGCACTGCAGCATTGTGGATCCCACGGCTCTGATTACGGGCGATAAAGGCATTTACCTGTCGTTCGACCAAACGTTGCAGCCCCACGTCCAGCGTGGTGTCGACGCGGCTATTATGCTGCACCAACTGCTGAGTCTGCTGACGCAGTTGCTCGATAAAGTGCGGTGCAATATAGGGCATCTGCTCGGGTTGACGCAGCGCTAGCGGGAGCCGAAACAGGGCCTGTTGACTGCTGTCGGTCGCGTAGACTTGCTGCCAGCGCTGGAACAAGCGGTCGCGCGCCTGCGTCAGGGCAACACCCAGCACGCCCGTTTTAGGTTCCAGACGGTAACTGGGTGACTGCGGCAATACGGCCAGGGTTAACGCTTCCGGCAGGGTCAGGTCTCGCGGTGGCTTGGCGAAGTAGATCAGGCTGGCGGCACCGATGCTTTCGATATTGCGACCGTAAGGAGCGTAGTTCAGGTAGGCTTCCAAAATATCGTGCTTGGAGTAGCTCAGTTCTAGCTGTATCGCACGCGCGACCTGCAGCAGTTTGCCACCCGGCGTACGGGTGTTGAGATGCCAGCGCATGCGCGCCAGTTGCATGCTGATGGTCGAACCGCCCTGCATCCTGCCACCGGAAACATAGCTGCGCCAGAAGCCGCGCGCCAGGCTAACGGGGTTAAAACCGGGGTTGTAGTAAAACCACCGATCCTCATGCAGCAGCAGACCACGCACCGCCAAAGGTGAAATATCCTCCAGCGGAGTCCATAGCCGGTAACGATCGTCGTTGGCCAGCGTGATGCGCATCAGCGTACCTTGGCGATCATAGTAGGTGGAGGACAGCGGTAATTCTTGCGCCAACGGCGGGTGCGGCCATAACCGAATGGCACCAAGCACCAGCGCGAGCAGAAAGACCGCCATCAGGCTATTCTGCAGCCAGGGTGTTTTCAGGATTTTCATCGGATCTCAACGCGCTGGCGTCGGGCGGATATCCGCCCGACGCCAGTCACGGCTTATTTATTTTCCGCCGGCACCACCACCAGTTTACCGCTGCCGACCGACATGGCCTGTACTTCACGGTCATACATGGCTTCGCCATAGGCCGGTGGGATAATAAAGCTGCCGGTATTGGTCGCTTTGATCTGGTAAACGAACTCCTGTACGTCGGTGCTGGCACTGCCGTAAATGATCACCCGATCTTCACGAATGTCGCTGTAATCCGGCGCCCAGCTGGATCCTGAAGCCGCCAGCGGTGACTGCCAACCGCTGCTTGGCGCTTCCGCTTCGCTGTCCTCGTCAGCGGTAGGTTCCGGCGGCGTTTGCTGCACCACTTCGAACCCGCCCGGCAATAGATCGACGATCGCCAGATTGCTCAGCCCCTCTTTAGCGTTAGCACGGATTTTCAGATGTACATTGACCTTCTGACCCAGCGTTACCTGCATGACCGGCTTACCCTGCTCATCGGTGTAATCGCGGGTGATTTCCAGCCCGCGTGCCAGGGCTTTCTGTGGCGCAGCAAGGTCATAACCGGCCTGCGTCACCGAGTACCAGGCCGGCGCATCACCGCTGTTGGTAAAGCGGACAGCGGCGGCATCAGCGGTAAACTGCCCTTTGGCAAACAGCCCCTGCAGCTCGGCTATCCGCTGTGGTGCTGCATTGCCGCCTTTACCAATCTGCGCAATGTCCAGCGAACCCGCGTTGGCTGACTGCGCCACCTGGGCCGAATAGCTCTCCAGCGCCAGTATGCTCATCGCGGAAGAGTAGGTGGTGTAGCGCTCTTCTTTCAGCGCCTTCACCATGTTCTCCAACACCTGCGGCGGAATCGATGCCACCTTTTCCGGGAAATGGCGGGTAATCAAATACAGCCGCGTCGCATCCTGCACCAGCGGATCAAAGTAATTCTGCGTCCACCAGGCGTTGTCATAGGCTTTGCTCAACTGCTGCCAGCTTGGCTGCAATAGTGCGGCGGCCTCGTCATCCATCTTCAGCAATTGATAAGACGATGCCAGATACAGCGCGCTCAGATCGGTTTTCCAACTGTCCGGATAGCGTTTTTGCAGCGTATCCTGCACCATTGCCAGCGCATTGGTGGTCACCTCGCCTTGCCGCGTCAGCAGATAGATAGCCCAGCTGCGTAAACGCAGCCGATACAGGTCATCAAAGCCGCTGGCCGCCAATTCACGCAGTGCGCCGTTGGCCTCCTCAAGCATCCCCTCCGGCAGCGCATACCCGGCTTGTTTCGCTTCCAGCAGATACTGGACCACATACGGCGTAACGAAAGGATCGGCATCCGGCGATGACCGCCAGGCGCCAATGGCCCCGCTGTCATTCTGACGAGAACGCAACACGCCGAGCAGGTTGCGTAGCTGTTTGCTAACCTCGGACTGGCTCAGGCCCCCCGCCATTTCCGGATGACGGCTCTGCAGGATCAGCGGAATGGAGCGGCTGACGATCTGCTCGGAACAGTAGTAAGGGTAGTCTGCCAGGTATTGAGCCAGCCCGTTGGTCAGCACCAGCGGTGAATGGGAAACCGCCGCCTGACGCTGCGCATAGGCGTCAAACATCTGACGCAGGCCTTCGACGTTTTGGCTGCCGCCGCTCATCCGCCCCATTACCGTTTGGGTTCGATACGGCATAGCCGGCCGCACCGAGGTGCTGACCGTGCGGCGGCTGCTCTTGTCGCCATAGCTGGAGTCAAACACCAAAGGCGCATCCCCCAGCGCAGATTTGGCACGCAGGCGGAAGTTAACCACACCCTCGCGTTTTTCCGCCAGTGACAGGCCTTGCACGGCGTTGCCCACCACATCCAACTGAGGAGGCGGCGTCAAGTGCACGCTTACCGCCACCGGTTGACCGTTCAATCCTTCGAGGTTGTTACTGACGCCCACGCTGACGTCAAACTCATCGCCCGGTGCCACCATCGCCGGTACGTTTGGCGTCATGATGAAGTTGTCCCGCACTGTCGCGGCGGTTTGCGCCTTGCCGATCTTGTCCGGCGTGACCGAGATAGCCATGACCCGGATCTTACCGTTGAAGTAATCCGGGACCGGATAGACGAACGCCTTCTCGCCGTTCACCTCGGTGATACCTGACCAGTAAGCGACCGGCTTATCACGCTTGCGTTTGAACGGGTTCAGGTTGAGATCCAAACCTTCCCCCGCATCGCCACCCGGAGCCGCCGTCAACGCCATCAGCTTACTGAACTCCGGCAGGATCAGGTCAAGAATTTGCGAACTGGTGACGCTCAGTTCACGCTTGCTGAAGAAGAACTCCAGCGGATCTTTTAAGCGGTAGCGAGCGACCTGCAGGATCCCTTCATCGACGGCGAACAGCGCCACCTGCTGCGGGCCATCGGTTTTCACCGTCATGGTCAGATCTTCGCCTGGCTTAATCACCGTTGGTGCTGTCACTTCCAGCCCATTCTGCCGTGCGCGGGTGCTGATTTTGAATGGCATAACACCGTAACTCAGCGGGCTCATAAAGATTTCGCTGGAGTTGACGTCGCGCACAAATTGCACGTTGATATAGCCGTTGCCCTCCATGCCGGCTGGCAGGCGGATTTTTTGTACCGAACTAGTGGTATCGCTATGGAACCACTGCCAGGCGTAAACGTGATCTTTCTCGATGGTGATCAGACCGCTGCCGGTGTAAGGCGCGTTGATCGACACCTCTATTTCTTCGCCAGGTTGATATTCCGCCTGGTTCAGCTTCAATTTCAGTTCCGCATTGCGATCCAGCGAACGACTAAGGTTGGCATTCCCGGCCACGCTGTAGGCTACGCGATTGAGCACCTTGCCCTGCGCATCTTCAATCACCAATACAAAATCGCCCGGCTTGTCGGTCGCAAGCTGCAGGTCATTCCCCTGTTCACTCAGTGCCAACGGCTGCTCCGACAGCGACACTTCCTTCAACTTGGATTGATATTTGTAAACACCGGAGTCCTGCTTGGTCAGCACGGAAATATATTTCTGCTCGATCAGCACCAGCTTCAGATCCGCAAGGGCAATCTGTTTGAGCGACGGATCTACGGCAATCACATTTAGATGACGCGCCGCATCGCGGTTAATATAGCCAAGATCCCCATCCGCCTTCACGCCGACAAGATAATCATAAGGCGATACCAGGGTTCTGGCGGTAGCCGCCACCGAACGCCCGCCACCTGCGGCAAAGGCTTCCGACAACAGTTGCAACTGATAAGTGGCGTCGGCATAACCTTTTAGATCCAGAGGGATGTTAGCCGTACCCTGCTCATCGGTGGTGCGGTCTTCCAACTCAGTTTCGAAGCCGTCACTGTTCTGCCGATTCTCATAGAAGGCGTAGTCCGGGAAGCGGTCAAAGCTCGGATACATGGGGCGCAGCGTCAACCTGGAAGTGACGCGACGGTCTTGCGCCGGCGTGCCAAACAGGTTCTGCACGTCAATATTGGCTTTCAATTCAGAAGGTTTCACCCAACCCTGTTGCCGGTTTGGCGTCAGCTCCAGCTTCACCTTCAACTGATCCGGCTCAAACTCTTTAACATTGACGGAGGTATGACCAAGCAGCGTTGAGGTGTCGTGGTTTTTCCCCACCAGATACAGATAGACGTTCCACTCGCCGGTGGGTGAATTCTCATCGGTGGTGTAGCTCAGCTCGTTGAACCCGCTGGCGCCCAACGTCAGTGGCACCGTGGTCATCAGCTTATCGCGCGGATCGCGGATTTCAGCACGTACTGGCACGCCGGCCAGTCCCACGCTCCAATCGGCAGCACGGGTGATCAGGCCAACATTAAAGGTATCTCCCGGCCGGTAAACGCCCCGATCGGAGAACAGATAGCTACTGAGCGCACGCGGATCGGTCGGGGTCTGTTCACCGGCAATATCGAAGCGCGAGAAATCCAACCCGCGATCGTTATAGCTGCCGGTCGGCAAGAAGGAAACATCGCCCTCCTTTTCCACCAGGAACATCACCGGCTGGCGTTCATTGGTGTAAACGTCAAGCGCCGGGAAACGTACGTGGCCGTTGGTATCGGTGATTTGACTGAGCAAGGTTACGCCGTTTTTCGCGATCACCGACACTTTCGCGCTGCCGACCGGTGCGCCACTGTGAATCGATTGGACAAATACATCGCGCGTTTTGTCCTGGGAGCTTTTGGCGACGATGCCCAGATCGGTCACTACCACAAAACGTGAATCGCCGACCTCAGCTTGATCGTCGCTTTCTTCCTCAGACTCATCCGCTCCAGCCTCTTCCTCCGCCGGTTTCCTGTTTGGTTGCCATTCGGACAGCGTCAGCAAAAACACACCGCGGTGAGAATCAGGATTGGTGGACAAGTAGCGGGAAAGATCGATGCCCTGATAATTCACCACGCCCGGCTGGTCATTATTGAGCGCGGTCTGGTATTTAAAATGCTCGGTAAAATATTCGTCATCCAGCCGGTTAAACTCGGCGGAAGAGTATTCCCGGCTTTTGAAAGAAACGATGTGCTGCAGTTGGCTTGGGATCACCCGTTTGATATCCAGGCGCAAGCCCTCCACGTTGCGCGCGGCAACGCTGATCTGCTTATCGCCGTTGACCGACAGGAGCGACCCTTGCGACATGAACTGCAGGGATTTCGGGAACTCCGGCACCTCAATCACCCGGTAGGCCTTTTTCGGCATTTTGTAACCGCCGTTGGAGACCAGCTGATTGTCGATCTCAAGCAGCATGAAGCGATGTGCCGGGGCATCGAATTTGAAGCTGAACTGCGGCTGGTAGCTCTCTTCAGCTTCGTTGAGCGTCAGATTCAGCGGCGTTGACTGCGCCAGCACATTCTTGGCGACGCTGTCAGTATCCCACTGATAAAAATCATTCGGGTCTTTAGCGGCTTCAGCATCGCTGGGATCGTGCTGTGGCAGCAACCAGGCCTTGGTCGCGCGCACCAGCTCTTTATCCTTGACGGCGTCGCTGAAAGCGACGATCAGGGCCCGCTGCCCCTTGGCACCCTCGGCGTCGACCACCTGGGCGCTGGCATCGCTCAGCGCCAGGCTGTACAGCGTCGGCACCGTGACCCGGTTGCTTTTCACCTCGTCGATGGCGTTGGCGGGCACCGTCGCTTTGATGCCCTTGCCGACGGTCAGGTGCACCACACCGCCCTGATCCAGCGCCTGCAGCGGCTCTGAGTGGATCCAGGCGTTGAGTTTTTTCTCGTCGTAGACCAGCGAGAAGTTAAGCTTTTTCTCCGACTTGGCGTTGCCTTCCTTCAATCCCAGCGAGACCTGTTTTTCAAAGCTGGTGACGTCCAACGGCGCATTGAACTTCAGATTAAAGATAGCGCTGCGCTTCTTCGGATCCTGCGGGTCCTGGTAATACTCGGCCTGCCCCAGTTGGTAATTAAAAGCGGGCACGTTAAAGGTGTAACGAGTATTGGCGAGCTTGATCTGCGGCGCCAGCAACGTGGCAGAATCGAGATTAACCTGGTATTGCGTGCCCATCGGCAGCGGTTTTTTCGGCGTAAAGACCAGGGTTGAGGCGTCGTTCCAGATCCACTGGCCCTCGGCCTGCGGCTTAAGCGTCACGCCTTTGGTCACCGCTTTACCAACGTCGGTCAAAGGCGCCGCCGAGTGACTGAACGTCAGGCTTAGCTTCTGCGGTGTCGGCTTCTGAACCGCGTAGTTTATCGCTTCAGGGCCAGCGGCCTGCACGTCGGTTTGCTGATACACCATGGGTGCCGGTTCGATCGGTTGCGGTCGGTTCAGCCACCAGTGCCAGCCGTAGACAGCGCCACCGGCGATACACAACAAAACCAGCAACGCCAGACTGATGGCTTTCGGGTATTTGTTTACGCCGCTTTCCAGCCGCAAAAACGCCCGTTTCACACCGGCGGACAGCGCAGTCCACCAGGCAGGCGCACTCCAGGCAAGATTACCGATCAGCGGCCTGAATAACCGGCCCAGTAACGCCAGGCTCAGTGCCAGCAGGCGAAATGCGCCCTTGATTAACGTAAAAGGCAGACGAAGGATAAACTTTAATAAATCCATTATTGCAGCACCTTATAATCCTTTGCAGATCCCCGGATAAACGGCCAAGGTTTATCGGGTTCGAAAGACGCCGCCAAATACCCTGTCCTGGCGTCTGCGCTAATACACCCATCTGCCGCCTGGCGAAAATCAGCGGCCACGTCGGAATATAATTACGACTCTTTATTCAGCATGTTATCCAATTTCTGCAGCACAACCAGCAGCGGCATGCAGTTGGGTTCATTATCTTTCAGCGCCTCTTCAAAATAAGGCGTGATGGCGAAACGCGTCGGCAACGGCGCATCCGCATCCAGCAGCGCGTACATGCGCGGCAGAAACACCCATTGCAGCCAGGCTTCGGCCGACATGCTGTCTACGCAGAAAGGTTCGGAGCTGGAGAAAGCCTCAGGCTCAGGCGGCGCGGCCTGCCATAGAGCCAAATCGCGCATTGACTGCTCAATCGCCTGCAAACTGTGGCGAACCTGATTATTTATACTCATCTGCATTCCCGATCTATTTTCATGATGAAGATTCAGCCGTATGGCTGAAAAGCGGCAAAGCATAGCATTTTTATAGTCCAAATTCGGCTGACTTGACTAGCACGGCCGTTTTTATCTGGTGGCGTCCAGCGCCCCACGGCACAATAGGCCCACCGACTAAACCAAACAGATTAGACACATGCCTGCGATCACAACGACAAAAAACCACGCCACGCCCGGCAAAGCCATGCTGGCTTTGACCTGCTGATCCTCGGCTTTATACTGCCGGCTATCAGTATCGAAATGGGATTGAGTTCTTAAACAGGATTGATAGCGATACGCTGGGGACGATTGGTTAACAACTGAGATGAATTTGAGGCGGATTAAGTTTGAGCAGGGTTAAACTGATGGATGCTTAAACAGGAAGTCGTAAAAGTTGAGGGCACTGCGCTAACAGTGCCCTCGGTTCGTTTTATAGCTATCCCGCTACACAGTGTGCTCCCTGCTCAATCCTTGAAAACTTTTCCTGCGGTCATCCTGACCAAACCTTCCTGGCGTTGTCCCATAGCATCGTCCTGATGCGGTTCCTTAGTCTTCATGACCCGCCAACCATCCTTTGCTGGCTCTCAATCTCCATCCTGGAGGTGTCCCTGGTTTCAGTCCTGAAACATCCTGGCATCTCCTGACGCCGTCCTTCGCTCTTCACTGAGCGCATCCACTTCTTCATCCTGAAGCTGCATCATCCTGATGCTTTCCAGCTCCACCGTATCCCTTCCGGTGAACATAAGATCGCTTAATTATCCCGGGTTCACAAGGGCTTACTGGCAGGCGTGCTACAAATTAATGCTAAGAGTTATCCTAAAGAAAAACTAACCAATTGATCTGGATAACAATAAAATGCTTCTAACCGGCAGTGAGCCAAAAATTAAAAGCGATCTCTCACAACGCTTGTGAGAGATCTCGCACACGCAACGCGGTTAAATTAGCATCAATCTTCTATCCGCGGGCGCAATGCATCGAGGAAATTGCCCAGCGACGCGGCCAGCAAGGTGCGCTTATCGCTGCCAAATTGCTCCAGCACCACATTCCCACTGACGTTGCACAAAGAGACCAGGGTCATTTCTGATTCGGTGGTTGCCAGAAACAGCGTCGGGGACAGTTTCAAACGTTTTTGCGTTACCAGATGACCGATCAGGTTTTCCTGCAGGCGGATAAAATCGTCTTCGCTCCATACCTGCAGCAAGGTCAAATAATGTTCGCCGAACTGCGCACCCATATCGCCAGCATACTGCTGGGTATAAAACAGATTGATGTCCGGCTGCAGACGAAGCTCAAGCGCAGTCTCTACCTTTTCCAGCGTTGCGGCCGGTGTGAAGGGTTGCGGCAACCACAGCGCCTGGTCATCGCGGTTTTCGACCAGGCAGGGCGACGGCACGCCGTACAGCTCCTGACTTGCCGGCGCATGACCGCGCTCCTGCTGCCAAAGCTCAACATAACGCTGGGTAAATTCACGCAGGGCGTGCGGTACATCGTGGTCCATATTTTTTCTCGCATACGGTAAACTGGCGACCATTGTACCTATCTCTCACCAAGGTGACAGCAGATGTCCTCCGACCAAGCCCCTTCCCTGTCGGAACTGACGCTGGGCAAAGCCTGACAATCTACGCACTACGCACGTTGCCCCCGTCGCGGCGGGCAGGACATCAATCCCTGGCGCAGCAAAACGGACTTTGTCCCGTCTCGAGGTCGTCCGACACGCCAATAGTGCGAAACATTGCTCAACAACTGAGCTAACGAGTGGTTTGTGTTGGTAAAAATCGGGGGACGGCGGTAAGGTTAAATCAGGTGCGCCGGGCATTCCGGTCGGGTTTTGCCGCCGTGCCCTGACAATAACGAGATGCTGTTCTGCTGCGTATGGATTACTACTGCCCCGTTCCGGGTGCAAAGGAGTTACCTTGATTACACACATCAGCCCGCTTGGCTCTATGGATTTGCTGTCGCAGCTGGAAGTAGACATGCTGAAGCGTACCGCCAGCAGTGATCTATACCGTTTGTTCCGCAACTGTTCGCTGGCCGTTTTGAACTCCGGCAGCCAGACCGACAACAGCAAACAGCTGCTGTCACGCTACGAAACCTTTGATATCAACGTGCTGCGCCGTGAGCGTGGTGTGAAACTCGAACTGGTTAACCCACCGGAAGACGCCTTTGTCGACGGTCGAATTATCCGCTCGCTGCAGGCCAACCTGTTCGCCGTGCTGCGCGATATTCTGTTCGTTCACGGGCAGATCGACAGCGCCGGCCGTTTCCAGCATCTGAATCTGGAAAACTCGGCCCACATTACCAACCTGGTGTTCTCTATCCTGCGCAACGCCCGTGCGTTGCACCTCGATGAGGATCCTAACCTGGTGGTGTGCTGGGGCGGCCATTCGATCAATGAAAATGAATACCTTTATGCCCGCAAGGTCGGCAGCCAGCTGGGCCTGCGCGAGCTGAATATCTGTACCGGCTGCGGACCGGGCGCCATGGAAGCGCCGATGAAAGGCGCCGCCGTGGGCCACGCCCAGCAGCGCTACCGCAACAGCCGTTTTATCGGCATGACCGAACCTTCAATCATTGCCGCAGAACCGCCAAACCCGCTGGTCAATGAGCTGGTTATCATGCCGGACATCGAAAAACGCCTGGAGGCCTTCGTCCGTATTGCCCACGGCATCATCATCTTCCCGGGCGGCGTTGGCACGGCGGAAGAACTGCTGTATCTGCTGGGTATTCTGATGAACCCGGAAAACAGCGAACAGGTCTTGCCGCTGATCCTCACCGGGCCAAAAGAGAGCGCCGACTATTTCCGCGTGCTGGATGAGTTCATCATGAACACGCTGGGGGACGAAGCGCGCCGCCATTACACCATCATCATCGACGATCCGGCGGAAGTGGCGCGGCAGATGAAAAAAGCCATGCCGCTGGTGAAAGAAAACCGCCGCAATACCGGCGATGCCTACAGCTTCAACTGGTCTATTCGCATCGCGCCGGATCTGCAATTACCATTCGAGCCGAGCCATGAAAATATGGCGAATCTCAACCTGTATCCGGACCAGCCGGCCGAACAGTTGGCCGCTGCGCTACGCCGCGCGTTTTCCGGCATCGTCGCCGGCAACGTGAAGGAAAATGGCATTCATGCCATCGAGCAGTTCGGCCCGTACAAGCTGCACGGCGAACCGCAGATGATGAAACAGATGGACAGCCTGTTGCAGGGCTTCGTTGCTCAACACCGTATGAAGCTGCCGGGCAGCGCCTATGTGCCCTGCTACGAAATAGTCGCTTAATGAACTCTCCGGGGCGGCCTAATAACCGCCCTTCTTTTTACCTGACTTTTCCGCCTTTACTCTATATGGATTTCAAGTTGCAGCCAGGCGGTAAGCGTGTTCATCCCCAGAGCTTACTTGGGGGAGTACGTGAAGTCAGCAACGTTGCAGCTTGAAAGACGACGAGTTAATGCCTATACACCTACTGATTGTCGACGCCCTCAACCTCATCCGCCGCATTCACGCCGTGCAGGGGTCTCCCTGTGTCAACGCCTGCCAGCACGCCGTGCAACAGTTGATCCAGCACAGCCGCCCAACGCACGCGGTGGCGGTATTCGACGAGGACGATCGCAGCGAAAGCTGGCGTCATCAGATCCTGCCCGACTATAAGGCCGGACGTTCGCCGATGCCGGAGAATCTGCAGCAGGAAATGCCGCAGCTTCGCCAGGCGTTCGAGGCCCTCGGCGTCGCCTGTTGGCACTCGCCAGGCAATGAAGCGGACGATCTGGCGGCAACGCTGACGGCCAAAATCGCAGGCGGCGGCCATCAGGTCACTATTGTGTCCACCGACAAAGGTTACTGTCAGTTGTTGGCACCCAGCGTGCAAATCCGCGATTACTTTCAAAAGCGCTGGCTGGATATGCCGTTTGTGCAGCAGGAGTTTGGGGTATCACCACAGCAGTTGGCGGATTACTGGGGATTGGCGGGGATCAGTAGCAGCAAGATCCCTGGTGTAGCCGGTATCGGACCGAAAACAGCGGTGTTGCTGTTGCAGCAGGCAGGTTCGCTGGACGGGCTCTACCAGGCCCTGGAGCAGGTGCCGGAGAAATGGCGCGGTAAACTTCAACAACACCGCGACATGGCTTATATCAGTAAAAAGGTCGCCACCTTGCGCACCGACCTGACGTTAACCGGTAACCTGCAGCAACTGCGGTTACCGGCATAAACCAGGGCGCTGCAGAAAGCGCCCTCTCAATTAATCACGCTCGTCGCGACGACCAGCCACGGCAGACCACATACGGCGGACGTGCACGGTAACTTCTTCACGATCGTGGTACAGCTGCTTGGCATGGATTTGCGAGCTGATGCCCGCCGCATCCAGCGCTTCCCTAATCGACTGCAGGTTCTGCGAAACCTCTTCGTAGCGTTTTTTCATCGGCAACTTCAGGTTGAAGATCGCCTCGCGACACCAGCCTTTCACCAGCCATTGGATCATCAAACTGGTCACCTTCGCAGGTTTTTCCACCATGTCACACACCAGCCAGTAAATCTTGCTGCTGGAAGGTTCATATCTGAACCCGTCGGCGCGGTGATGGGTTACCTGTCCGGTATCCATCAGGCTTGGCGCCATCGGGCCATTGTCCACCGCGTGCACCATCATGCTGCGTTGCACCAGTTGGTAGGTCCAACCGCCCGGACAGGCCCCCAGATCGACCGCATGCATGCCGCTGGCCAAACGCTCGTCCCACTCATCGGCGGGGATAAACACGTGGAATGCCTCTTCCAGCTTCAGCGTAGAACGGCTTGGCGCGTCGGAAGGGAATTTAAGGCGCGGAATGCCCATATAAAACGGTGAATTGTTGTTGCTGAAGGAGTAACCGACATAACAGCAACCCGGCGCGATAAAGAATACGTGCACCACCGGACGGGTTGCATTCTCACGGGCCATCAACACTTTCTGCTCACGCATCGCGGCGCGCAACGGCACCGTCAGTTTGCGGCAGAACTTCATCAGCTCTTTGCTTTCGTTGGTGTCCGGCACTTCTACTCGCAGCTCACCACCGCGATCCACCACGCCAATCAGCATGCCGACAATCGGTGATACGCGATCTTCCGGCGGCAAATCACGCAGCAGCTCGCCCACCACCAACATCTGGCGGGCAAAAATCAATTCACGGAACGGAATTTCCCGCGCCAGGCGATCGGCATCGTCCGGCTGATAGCACTCAAAAAGCACGTAGCCGCTGTTGTCCTTCACTCTGGCGAAGCCAAACACTTCCAGCTCGGCAGCCTTAGCAGTAATTTCCGCCGCACACTCTTTTTCAAAACCTTGGCGGCAATACAACGCAATCTTATTCATGGCGCTCGGCCTTTTTCCTCAGACGCAAAGCGCCAATCAACATCAATACCCAACCGGCCAGGAAACACACGCCGCCAATCGGCGTGATATAGACCCAGACCTTCAGGTGCGACAGCGCCAGACAGTACAGGCTGCCGCTGAACAGTACGGTGCCGAGCGCCAATAACGCCCCGCTCCAGTAAAACCACAGGCTGACACGGCGTTGCATCGCCACTGCCAGTGCCAGGATCGTCAGGGTATGAAAGCCCTGATATTCCAGCCCGGTACGGATCCAGGCCATCTCGTTAGCGCCCAGCGTGCCACTTAATACGTGTGCGCCAAACGCGCCCAGAGCAACAAATACAAAACCGCTGATAGCAGCAAAAATCAGCATTGAACGACTGCTCATCGTTATTTACCTTTATTGAAGAAAACCGGCGGCGAAAAAACGGCGACCGGCCTTATTGTTCGTAGCGAAAGCGGAACTTTTCTTGCTCGCTGGCTGCCCGCGCCAGGATCCACTGACGAAAGGCGGCTATTTTACCCAGTTCTGCCTGGCTGTCATGACATACCAGATAAAAAGCATTTTTACTGACCAGAACGTCGTTGAACGGGCATACCAACCGCCCGGCTTCGATCTCGGTCTGCGCCATCACGTTATTCACCAGCGCAATCCCCTGCCCATGCACCGCAGCCTGAACCACCATGGCACTGTGGCTGAAAATCGGCCCCTGTTGCACATTAATGTGCTGCAACCCCAATTGGCGCGTGTAGGCCAGCCAATCGCGGCGTGAAGTATCATGCAGTAGCGTGTGATAAGCCAGATCGCTCGTCACTTTTAACGCATGTTCCCCGGTAAGCAAGCTAGGGGAGCACACCGGCAGCAGATATTCCGCGTATAAACGCTCGGCACGCAACCCGGTCCAATTGCCACGGCCATAGAAAATCGCCACGTCGACATCGTCGGCAAGCTTATCTTCTTCACGATCCACCGCCTGGATACGCACATCAATTCCCGGATAAGCTGAGTTAAAGCCAGACAAACGCGGCACCAACCATTGAATGGCAAAACTCGGAGGCAAACTGACGGTTAATGCCCCCTTCGCGCTGCGCGCTTGCAGCTTGCGAGTCGCTTCGTTGATCGAGGAGAAGATCTCCTTGATATCCAGATAATAACTTTGCCCTTCTTCCGTCAGCAACAGCGAGCGGTTGCGGCGCCGAAACAGCTTCAGGCCGAGGAAGTCCTCCAGCGACTTGATCTGGTGGCTCACCGCGGCCTGGGTGACAAACAGTTCTTCAGCCGCTTTGGTAAAACTCAGATGACGGGCAGCCGCGTCAAATACCCGCAGTGCATTAAGAGGTGGTAAGCGTTTAGACATTTATTAGCTACTTTTGTGTAACAATATTCCGAGTGATTCGGCATAAAAAATCAGGCGGCGTGGTGTGCGGTGCAAAAGGCACAGAACAACAAAGCGCTACCATTAGTTTTTTTAATCCGAGCCATTATAAATTGTCCGTTGAGCATGCGCCAGCAAATACCTATAGTGGCGGCACTTCCCGGGCCGGAACGAAAAGGGAGTGGGTGTCGAGGACGCCGATGAACTTTTGGCTTGTGGTTGTGATGTTGTGTTTGCAAATTGTCTGGCAATCCAGACGTGGTAGCTAAGCTACTGTTTTTTCACTTCCTGTACATTTACCCTGTCTGTCCATAGTGATTTTATGCAGCACCGCAAGCTTTGCGGTGCTTTTTTTTGCCTGACGTTTACTGGTTGCTTTCAACCATTTCTTTCACGTCGGAGCGGTTGATCTGCTGCTCAACACCGTTGGCATCTTTATAGCTGATCATCCCGGTGTCATTGTCCACTTTTGGCTTGCCGTCAGCGACAATAGTGCGCCCATCATTGGTGTGCATCACGTAATTGCTGGAGCATGCTGCCAGGGTGAACGTAAGCATCAGAGCAGAGATAACTGCGGCTGTCTTCTTCATTGTGGACTCCTTGTAGTTTTAAATGCTGTAAAAAACCCTTTCTATTATTCAACGCCATTATTTAGCGCGTACTTATTAGCATAACAAACTTTCCCAAGATTGCCAGGCGATAAGTCCTAATGGTCGTGATAGCTTGTCTCCAGCCGTAAAATAAGACAGGATCAGTGATTGACTCCAGCCAGTGATAATCAGGGTATGACACCTTTTAATCCCATCGACTTCCGTAATCAGTTTCCTGCGTTGCAGCAGGCGGGCATTTATCTCGACAGCGCCGCCACCGCATTAAAACCTCTGGCGGTCATCGCCGCTACGCAGCAGTTTTATCGTGACGATGCGGCAACGGTGCATCGTAGCCAACATAGGGCCGCACAGGACCTGACCGCCCGTTTCGAGCAGGCGCGCCAACAGGTCGCTACTCTGATCAACGCCCCTTCAGCCGATGATATTATCTGGACCCGCGGCACCACCGAAGCCATCAACCTGATAGCGCAGAGCTATGCTCGCCCACTGCTGCAACCGGGTGACGAAATTCTGGTGAGCGAGGCCGAGCATCACGCCAATCTGATCCCCTGGTTGATGGTGGCAGAGCAAACCGGAGCTCGGGTGGTAAAACTGCCCCTTGGTGCAGATCGCCTGCCGGACCTGACATTGTTGCCTGGCCTGCTCAACGCCAAAACCCGTCTGCTGGCACTGGGGCAAATGTCCAACGTCACCGGCGGCTGCCCGGATCTGGCGTATGCCATCACTTTGGCCCACCGCGCCGGCGCACGCGTGATGATCGACGGCGCGCAAGGCATAGTGCACTGCCCTGCCGATGTTCAGCGGCTTGATATTGATTTCTACGCTTTCTCCGGCCACAAACTCTACGGCCCAACCGGCATAGGGGCGCTGTACGGCAAGAGCGAGTTATTGGCGCAAATGGCACCGTGGCAGGGCGGCGGCAAGATGCTGACCCAGGCATCGTTCGAGGGGTTCACGCCGCAAAAACCTCCTCACTGCTTTGAAGCTGGAACGCCCAATATCGCCGGCGTGTTGGGGTTAGCCGCCGCACTGGAATGGCTTTCCAACCAGGATATGTTGGCTGCCGAACGCTACAGCCGTGGCCTGGCCGATAACGCCGAACAAAGGTTGGGGGGATTACCTGGCTTTCGCAGCTTCCGTTGCTCAGGCTCCAGCCTGCTGGCATTCGATATTGCCGGCATCCACCACAGCGACATCGTCACCCTGCTGGCAGAACAAGGCATCGCCGTACGTGCCGGCCAGCACTGCGCCCAACCGCTGATGGCGGCGCTCGGGGTCAGTGGGACGCTGCGCGCCTCCTTTGCACCTTATAACACCCAGGAAGATGTCGATGCTTTGGTCGCAGCCCTGATCAACGCCATCGATCTACTGGCCGACTAGACTGAATGAACACCGGAGACGCTATGCTTGCCCCCCATCCCTTTGGCCGTGAAATCACCGCCGGGGCGCTAATCGAAAAATTTACCGCGCTGAAACAGTGGGAAGATCGCTATCGCCAACTGATTATGTTGGCAAAACAGTTGCCCCCGTTGCCGGAAGCATTACGTGCAGCGGAAATGGAATTGAGCGGCTGTGAAAACCGGGTCTGGCTGGGGCATCAGTTGCAGGCGGACGGGACGCTGCATTTTTATGGCGACAGCGAAGGACGCATCGTACGCGGCCTGTTGGCGGTGCTACTAACGGCGGTGGAAGGAAAAACGCCGCAACAAATCGCGGCGATGGACCCCTTGGGGTTGTTTGATCGGTTGGCGCTACGCGCCCAGCTCAGCGCCACCCGAGCCAGTGGACTGGAAGCGCTGGCTGCCGCAGTGAAAGCGATCGGCGCCCGCTACGCCTGACGCGCGGCTTTCGCTACCATCTTTTTCAGCGCGTGGGAAACGGCGACAAAGCCAAAGGTCGCGGTAACCATGGTTGCCGCACCGAATCCCGCACTGCAATCCATTCGTTTTGGCCCTTCTGCGGTGCTGCGCGACGCGCAAACGCTGCCATCCGGCTGCGGGTAAACCAGGGGTTCGCTGGAAAACACGCAGTCGATGCCCAGCTTGCCCTTGCTGTTCTTCACCACGTTGAAATCATTTTTCAGCCGCTCACGCAGCTTGGCCGCCAGCGGATCCTGTATGGTTTTCGCCAGATCGACCACCGCAATCTGGGTCGGGTCTATCTGTCCACCGGCACCGCCAGTGGTGACCACAGGTATTTTGTAGCGTCGACAATAAGCCAGCAGTGCTGCCTTCGGCCGCACGCTGTCAATCGCGTCAATGACGTAGCTGAAATTGTTATCGAGCAGCTCGGCAACGTTGTCCGCCGTAATGAAATCGTCAATGCAGGTCACCCGACACTCTGGGTTGATCGCCAGGATACGCTCCGCCATCACTTCTGTTTTTGACTGCCCGACATGTTGGCGCAGCGCATGAATTTGACGGTTGGTGTTGGTGACGCAGACATCGTCCATATCAATCAGCGTAATAGCGCCGATGCCGGTACGCGCCAGCGCTTCTGCCGCCCAGGAGCCCACGCCGCCGATGCCAATCACGCAAATGTGCGCCTGGGCAAACAGCGCCAGCGCCTGCTGACCGTATAAACGTGCCGTGCCGCCAAAACGCTGCAGATAGGCTTCAGAATAGGCTGTGCTCATAACGCTTTTATTACCTTAACTTTGCAAATGATAAGGGCCGGAGGATCCGGCCCTTGCGGGTCAATATCGGTATACCCGTCGCCTTTCAAGCCACAGTCATACGACCAGCCTGAAATTTATCGGGTAAAGCCTGATGCCGTTAACGGGTGACCAACAGCGAACCGCCGGAGGCGGAGCTGGTCTGGCTGGTAAACAGCGGCGCGTTTACGTTGGCGCCTTTGAGCACCCAAACGCGGCCATAGTGGTTGTAATAACCCGCCGAGTGACCGGCGTCAGCCCCGATGCCCTGGTACATATCGAAGTGCTGGCCTTTGATCGCCCCACCCACGTCCAGCGCCACCATCAGACGCATCTCATATTTTCCCGTGAATTTACCCTTGTTGTCCAGCAGTGGTACCTCCGCCAGCAGCGTGGTGCCAGCCGGGATCAGTGAACGGTCGGAGGCCACCGAGGCTTTGGCGATCAGCGGCACCGCACTGGCACCCCGTACCGGTGCAAAGGCCTCCGGACGGAAGAAGACAAAGGAAGGGTTTTGTTCCAGCAGCTCACGCACTTCTGCCGCGCTGTGGGTATCCGCCCACTGACGAATCGCCTGCATCGACATATCTGCCTTCGCCACTTCACCGCGATCGATCAGCACCTTGCCAATGCTGCGATAAGCATGGCCGTTCTTGCCACCGTAGCCGAAGAACACCAACGGTTGGCCGTTGCCGTAATCCACATAGCCACTGCCCTGGACTTCCATCATAAAGTTGTCCATCAGGGAGTTGGTGTACGCCACGATATAACGGTCATCCAACGCGCCTGAGTAAATGCCCGCGCGATCGGGCAGGCGGCCTTTTCCTTTTGGCGGCATGCGGTACAGCGGATAACGGAACTCACCCTGCTGGGTATAGCGCGCCTGCACTACCGGCGTGTAGTAACCGGTAAACTGAACGTTGCCGTAGTTGTCTACGCCTTCCATCTGGTAAGCGCTGAGGCCGTACTGGTTCAGATTGCGCGTATCGGCGCCGGAGGCCATCCAGTTCTGTACTGCCTGATAGGTGGTGTTGTTGCGATTAAAAAGTGAAGGAGAGGCGTATTTAATCTCCATCAGCTGATCTGAATAATCCTTGGCATTAACCGGTACACCTTTCGCGTTGGGTTGATTCACCAACTCCAGCGACTGATCCAGACGTCCATCCTTATATTGCTGTCCCCGATCGGTCGGCTTTGACGAACAGCCTGCCAGTATCGCTACCATCAACCCGCCCAGCAGGTATTTGCCCCAACGTCCTTTCATCGCGCACACTCTCAACTGATATGATCTACCGGCGAACGATAACAAACGCCCATAGATAAAGGAATCGCCCCCTATAAAAAAAGCCCTCGGCCGGATAATGATGAAAAAGAACGCAAGTTGCGGACTTATTCGACAGAAAGGCTGTTTTAGTTCAATAAAATGCAAAAAGGGTTGCAACAAAACGCACGGAGAGTATAGTGCGCTTCCATCGGACGCGGGGTGGAGCAGCCTGGTAGCTCGTCGGGCTCATAACCCGAAGGTCGTCGGTTCAAATCCGGCCTCCGCAACCAACCGATACTGCAAGAGCAGTATCAAGTAAGTGTTGGATTCGATGAAAAAAGTATTATACGGACGCGGGGTGGAGCAGCCTGGTAGCTCGTCGGGCTCATAACCCGAAGGTCGTCGGTTCAAATCCGGCCCCCGCAACCAACCGATACTGTACCAGCGGTATCTTATGAAAGTTGGTTTACGATAATACAAGCATTAAGACGGACGCGGGGTGGAGCAGCCTGGTAGCTCGTCGGGCTCATAACCCGAAGGTCGTCGGTTCAAATCCGGCCTCCGCAACCAATCTTAATGACCACAGACAAGCACCTTAACGGGTGTTTTTTTGTATCTGAAATCCACCAATCCCGATTTTACTCCCGCGAACAACGCCCTCTCCCTGACGTCAATGAAATCAGGTTAGCACACCCGATCAATCATAATGACTTTCACGTTTTTGCAACCACATCCCCCCAATGGCTAACGCCGATACCACCGCCGGCACCGCCGCAAGCAGCAGCAGATCGGATGCCATCCAATGGCGGGCAATCAGTGCAGCCCCCAAGAGAGGCCCGAGCATCGAAGCGCCCCGTCCGATACCCAATCCCCAGCCTAAACCGGTTGAACGCAAAAATGTCGGGTAACCGCCGGCAGCCAGCGCATTTACCCCCGGCATGCCGCCGACGACGAAAACGCCCGTAACAAAGACCGAGCTGAACAGTATCAGCAGATTTTTCGGCTCAAAACCTATCGCGGCTATTGAAAGGGCCGCAATTGAAAAGCCGGTGATAAGCACGCTGTAAGCCCCGAATTTATCAATCAGGCGACCCAGCGCCAGGGTGCCTAAAAACCCGCCAAACTGCAATGCTCCCGTGGCCAAATTGGCGATTTCCAGCGACAGACCCGCGTCCTTGATCAGGGTTGGCAGCCAATTTGCCAAAAAATAGAGATCGATAAGATTCATAAAATTCACCAGCCAAAGCAGCAAGGTGAACGCAGCACGGTTATCTCGAAAGAGATCAACCACCGTGGCTTTGGCGCGCTGCATGCCAATGTGGCTGTTGGAAAGATCGACGCTCATGGCCTGCTGCTCCGGAAACACTTTTCGCAAGGTTGAACGAATTGCCGCTTCTCCCTTTCCGCATCTCAACATCCATTGTGCCGACTCCGGCAGGTAGGCCCACATAGAAATCGCCAGGATAATCGGCAAAAGCCCCCCGAGAATAAAAATAGCCTGCCAGCCAACGAGCGGGATCAGCAAAGCCGCGGTAACGCCACCCAGCCCACCGCCGATCGCAAAAAAACAGGTTATCGCGGTGATATAGGTCGCTCGCTGGCGTAAGGGGCTGTATTCGACAACCAATGCAATACAGTTGGGCATCACGCCGCCTAAGGCTATACCGGCAAGGAAACGGAACGCCATCAGTTGGTTAACATTCTGGGCGAAGGCAGAACACAGGGTGAATACGCCAAAAATGAGCGTGGCAGAAATGATGGACGGCCTACGCCCAATGCGATCGGCCAGCCAGCCCAGAGCAAAGGCACCGATGGCAATGCCGGCCAATCCGGCGCTAAACACCGGGCCCAGCACCGCGGTTTCCAGCGACCAGGCATCCCGAATGGCCGGTGCGGCATAACCCATAGCCTGGATATCGAAACCATCACACAGAAGACAAAGCGCGCACATAGTCAGCAACAGCACTTGGCCGCGACGCGTCCCCGTGCTGTCTACCATTTCCTGAATGCTCTGCATTCCTTCGTTTGCGGACATTGACACGGGATATCCTTTTTTATGCGAATAAAATATATTTTTTAATAGAATATATTTTTTATCCCCTGTCAATCTGCAACACGGATTTTGCGCGCTGGTGTCTCAGAGTGTGAGCGAGTCGACGAACCTGGATCTGGAGCCTTAGCAGATGAGGAATGGGGAGTCACTCTTATTGCAGCCAACCATTGGCTTGACGATTACCGGTGAAGGGGCAAAGAAATGGGTGCTGCCGATAGGATTCGCGACTTTTTCGTCGCCAGTTTCAGAGAAAATCAGAGATGAGCAGACTCGGCAAAACATTCGTCGTTGGGGCAAACTCCAGCTTGTTCAGGAATACAGTTATTGCGAAAGCGCAGCGGTCTGTAGATCCCCGCCGCCGCCCTCTAGCTGCGTGCAACCGCACCGCCGTTAGCAAAATACGCTTTGATACCTGCGAGAATAGACTCCGCCACCTGCTGCTGGAAATGGGTAGTACGCAGTTTGCGCTCTTCCTCTATGTTGCTGATAAACGCCGTTTCAACCAGGATAGAGGGGATATCCGGCGCCTTTAACACCGCAAAACCGGCCTGATCGACGCGATTCTTATGCAAACGGTTGATTTTGCCCATTCGGTTAAGCACTTCCTTGCCGAATTTCAGGCTGTCGTTGATGGTTGCGGTTTGTAGCAAATCAAACATGGTGTGATCCAAATAGCGATCGCCGCTTTTGCTGACACCGCCGATTTGGTCCGATTCGTTCTGGGTCTGCGCCAGGAACTTGGCCGCCGAGCTGGTGGCCCCCTTGGTCGACAGCGCAAATACCGACGAACCGCGCGCAGCACGGTTGGTGAAGGCATCCGCATGGATCGACACAAACAGATCGGCGCGCTGCTTACGTGCCTTAGCCACCCTCACCTTAAGCGGAATGAAGACGTCCTCATTGCGCGTCATAAACACCTTCATGTTCGGCTCACGCTTGATTAAGGTGCTCAGGCGGCGGGCAATCTGCAGTACGATATCTTTTTCACGCGTTTTGAATTTGCCAATCGCACCGGGATCCTCGCCGCCGTGGCCGGGATCCAGCATGATGACAATAGGCCGATCGCGCCCTGCTTTACCGGCCTGCGGTGCTTCCGCCGGTAAAGTGCGCTCAAGATCGCCCTTGTTGTAATCTTCCAGTAACGCCAACAGCGGATCATAGTCTTCGCCGCTGCCGCCCTTGCTCGGGTACAAATCCATCACCAGACGATTGCGGTATTCCGGCACCGGCGCCAATGTAAACATGTGGGGCGTGACGCTGCGTTTAAGCTCCAGCACCAGCCTGACGGTGTTTTGATCGAACTGGCCGACACGCGCCTGTTTCAGGTAAGGATCGTCGTCGCGTACCTGGCCGACAATGCCCTTAAGCACGCTGTTGAGCTGCACGCCCTCGATATCCACCACCACGCGATCGGGATTGGTCAACGCAAACTGTTTATATTTCAGTTCAACGTTAGATTCGAGCGTCACTCGGGTATAGGTAGACGAAGGCCAGACACGTACGGCGATGACGTGCGACGAAGCGGCGACGCCCACCCGACTCACACTCAGCAACCAGCTAGCGGCAACCCCCTGCAATAAACGACGGCGGCCCAGATTGTGATTTGAGTTTGGCATGCGACTCCGGCAGTGGTAACAGATTAAAACAGATGAAAAAAACACCAGTAAACGGGAATGCCGAAAACTTTAACCAATCATTCCGGCGCTGTCATCAGAAAATCTTTTTATGGTTTTTCAATTTATTAACGATTCAGCGCCCTTAGCAAAGAAATAGAGACAATTTCCCACTTGCCATCAGGCCAATAAAAGAATAAAAATACAAAAATACCGTATAAATATGCAAATGAGGTTTGGCCGTGAAGGAACGTAGTACAGAGCTGGTCCAAGGATTCCGTCACTCAGTTCCCTATATCAACGCCCACCGTGGCAAGACGTTTGTCGTCATGCTTGGCGGGGAAGCCATCGAACATGAGAACTTTTCCAACATCGTCAACGATATCGGGCTGCTGCATAGCCTGGGCATTCGTTTGGTGGTGGTCTATGGCGCACGGCCGCAAATCGACGTTAATTTGGCGCAGCATAATTACGAACCGATTTATCACAAACATACGCGCGTTACCGACGCCCACACCCTTGAGCTGGTTAAACAAGCAGCAGGCCTGTTGCAACTGGATATCACCGCCAGGCTGTCAATGAGCCTCAACAACACACCGCTGCAGGGTGCGCATATCAACGTGGTTAGCGGTAACTTTATCATTGCCCAACCGCTGGGTATCGATGACGGTGTGGATTACTGCCACAGCGGCCGTATCCGTCGTATTGATGAAGAAGCCATTCATCGTCAGCTCGACAGCAACGCCATTGTGCTAATCGGCCCGGTTGCCGTTTCGGTTACCGGCGAAAGCTTTAACCTGACGTCAGAGGAAGTGGCGACCCAGTTGGCCATCAAGCTGAAAGCCGAGAAGATGATCGGCTTCTGCTCGTCTCAAGGGGTCACCGATCAGGAAGGCAATATCATCTCCGAACTGTTTCCCAACGATGCGCAGAAACGCATCGAAGAACTGGAAGAGAGCGGTGATTACCATTCCGGCACCGTGCGCTTCCTGCGCGGCGCGGTAAAGGCCTGTCGCAGCGGCGTACGCCGCAGCCACCTTATCAGCTATCAGGAAGACGGTGCGTTGGTGCAGGAATTGTTCTCACGCGATGGTATCGGCACCCAAATCGTCATGGAGAGCGCGGAACAGGTGCGTCGGGCCACGATTAACGACATCGGCGGCATCCTCGAACTGATCCGTCCGCTTGAACAGCAAGGCATTTTGGTTCGCCGCTCACGTGAGCAGTTAGAAATGGAGATCGACAAGTTCACCATTATTGAACGCGATAACCTGACCATAGCCTGCGCGGCGCTGTATCCGTTCCCGGAAGAGAAAATCGGCGAGATGGCCTGCGTGGCGGTGCACCCGGATTACCGCAGCTCATCACGCGGTGAAATGTTGCTGCAGCGGGTGGAGAGTCAGGCGCGCCAGATGGGCCTGCGTAAACTGTTCGTGCTGACCACCCGCAGCATCCACTGGTTCCAGGAGCGCGGTTTCACCCCGGCGGAAGTTGACGTGCTGCCAATGCAAAAACAGGCGCTGTACAACTACCAACGCCGTTCCAAAATTCTGCTGGCCGATCTGTAATCCGTGGCGGGCGCAGCATATGAACTGCGCCCCAAGCTTTCTCTTAACCCGTTATCTGTAACCGCTCGGCCAACCCACTGCGGCGTTGGGTCGGGGTGCGGATCGCCCGTAGTAAAACGGCTTCGGTGGCATACAGCGAAAGCTGCTTCCTCGCCCGGGTAATCGCGGTATACACCAGTTCGCGGGTCAGCACCGGCAAGAAATGATTGGGCAGTACCAGTACCGTATGATCGAACTCCGAGCCCTGCGATTTATGCACCGTCATCGCATAGGCGGTTTCATGCGCCGGTAAACGGCTCGGCTGCACCGACTTAATGCTACCGTCCGGCAGTTGGAAATGAACGCGCAGCTCGCCGCTCTCATCTCGCAAAGCAATACCGATATCACCGTTGAACAACCCCAGCGCGCTGTCATTACGCCCAATCATCACCGGACGCCCCGGATACCAGCGCCCCGCAGTTCCTGGCTTACGCTGGATCAAACCGGCGCGTTGCAGTCCCGTTTCAATCCGCTCATTCAACCCGGCAATACCGAATGGCCCCTCTCGTAGCGCGCATAGCACCTGGAATTGGCCAAACGCAGCCAGTATCGTCACCGCGTCAGCACCTGTCGCCACCTGCTGCAGATAATCACGATAGCCCGCCACGCACGCATCCAAAAGTGCCTGATAGTCTTGCGTTTCCGCCAACGGGTGCCCCGTAACGTCACTGAAATTGCCGCCCAGCGCCCATGCTGCCTTCTTGCCATCCCCGGCATTTACCGCAAAGGCCAGTTGACCAATGCCCGAGTTGGCATCAAAGCGATAGCTCTTGCGCAGCAGGCACAGGCTGTCGCGCACGGCTGCCTCCGCCTCGGCACTTTGCCCCTGCAGCAGACAACCCGTCAGCCGCGAGAGCTGTTCTGCCCGTGCCACGCTATAACCTTGCTCGGCAAAGCGGCAGATATCGCCCAGCACCGCGCCAGCCTCAACCGAAGCCAGCTGATCGCGATCGCCCAGGAAAATCACCCGCGCCTGAGCAGGCAAAGCGGCAATCAGGCGCGCCATCATCGGCAGGTCAACCATCGAGGCTTCATCGACCACCAGTACATCCAGATGCAGCGGGTTGCCACGGTGATAACGCATACGCTGGCTATTGGGCTGAGCGCCTAGCAGACGGTGAAGAGTGGAGGCTTCGGTTGGGAACAGCGCACGTTGCTCCGGCGTTAGCGCCAGTTGCCTGCCGGCGCTGCCTAAGGATTCGGTCAAGCGCGCCGCCGCTTTACCGGTGGGTGCCGCTAACTGAATGCGCAAACGTCGGCCTTCGGCAAGCTGCACCAACGCGGCCAACAGCTTGGCCACGGTGGTCGTTTTACCGGTGCCCGGTCCGCCGGAAATGACGGCAATGCGCCGCGTGGCGGCCACCGCGGCGGCAATTTTCTGCCAGTCCGGTTCGTCGGTCGCTTCGCCAAATAATTGATCGAGAATGGTGCGTAGCTCGGCTTCTTCAACCGCCTGATGGAGGCTGTCACCGCTGATAAAATCGGCAACCTCACCTTCGTTCTGCCACATGCGCTGCAGGTACAAACGCTGCTGTTGCAACACCATCGGCATCGCCGTGCTGCCATCGCCAACCGCCGCACTGGCGGACAGGCGCTGCTGCCAGTCGGTCAGATCGGGCTGCCCGGCCGCCAACCACACAGCCTGCGCCAGCTCTGGCTGACGTCCGTCAAAAAGATTCTCCGGCAACAACTGTTCCAGCATCAGGCAAACATGGCCGGCACCCGCCTCGGCGCTGAGGCAAGCGGCAGCCAATAAAATATCCGGCTGGTCCGCTGTGGCCACCACGCGGGCAAACTGTAAATCCAGCGGGCGCAGCACGCCGAGTGCCTGCGCCTGTTCCAGTAAAGCTATCATGGCTCATCCTCTGCCGTAATGGCCTCGCCGCTGAACAACCTGTCCATACCCTCGACTAACGCTTGCTCTGGCCGACAGGCGAAGATGCCGTTGCCTGGATGCTGCGCATCCACCCCGCGCAGGAACAAATAAATCACCCCGCCGAAGTGCCGTTGATAGTCGTAGTCCACCAGCCGATGGCGCAGATAACGGTGCAGCGCCAGGGTATATAACTGATACTGCAGATCGTAACGGTGTTCTGCCATCGCCTGCTCCATCGCCGGCCGGGTATAGGCACTGCTGTCCTCACCCAACCAGTTGGATTTGTAATCCAGCAGGTAGTACTTCCCCTGCCAGCAGAACACCAGGTCAATAAACCCTTTCAACATTCCCTGCACCTGTTGGAAATCCAGTGCCGGGCAGCGAGCAGAAAGCGGATCGTAGTTTTTCACCAGGGCATCCAGCTCACGGGCCTGCAACAGCCTGTCGATAGGCAGGTAAAACTGCAGTTCCGCCTGCTTTTGCTGCGGCGCCAATGCCGACAGCACGACACCGGTATCATTGAGCGGAGTGTTGAGCAACACCTGCATCCACGCCAGCAGTATCGGTTGCCAATGTTCGGCAAAGCCTTGTTGTTGCAGTTGCTCCAGCAGCCACTGTTCATCGAGCGGTTGGGTAAAATCGAGCGTTTCAAACAGGCTGTGCAAGAAAGTCCCTGGCGTAGCACCGCGAGGGAAAGTGTGCGGTGTGAGCGCTGGCTCACTGTCCTGAGCTTGCTCGCCTGCGGCATCAACATCCAGCCGCGGCAATAAATCCTGCATCAGGCCCACGCCGTGCTGTTGCAAGCCGGTATAGCTGGTCACTCGCCAAAAATCCTGCACCTGACGTGAAAAACCTTTGGCGGCCAGTTCGCTCAATTCCGGCGTTTGCGGCAACCAGGGCTGTTCATCCAGCGTGTCGACCAGCGACAGCGCAACGCCTTCCCTGACAAGCTGTTGCAGGCATTGCTGCAGATAGGCCGCATCGCCGGCCTGGCCGGCTTGCACCAGATAGCCCAGCGCACTGCGGTGTAAATCTGTATCCCCCTGCTTCTTGCGGGTGCCTTGGATCAGCGGCGCAATACCGATGCTGCAGTGATACACCGAACGGGTCAACGCCACGTACAACAGGCGTAAATCCTCCGCCAGTCGCTCCTCCTCCGCCCATTCGATACTTTCTTCATCGGCGTTGAGGTCAAGCAAAGCCTGGAAGCTCTGGCGATCGTGATACAGCACCTGCTGCTGTTGGCGGAAATTACCGACGAACGGCAGCCACACCAGATCAAACTCCAGCCCTTTGGATTTATGGATGGTGATCACCTGCACCAGATGGCGATCGCTTTCCAGACGTAGCTGTTGGTTGTCAGACTGACGATTGGGTTGGGCAATCTGCTGCGCCAGCCAACGTACCAGCGCATGCTCGCTGTCGAGCTGGGCTGAGGCTTCCTGCAACAGTTCCCCCAAATGCATCACGTCGGTCAATCGGCGCTCGCCACCCTGCGTGGCCAACAGGTTTTCTGCCAGATGGCGCTGCTTCATCACCTCGCGCAACATCGGCAATACTCCCCGACGCAGCCAGAGGGAGCGATAGCCGTCAAACTCGTCGACCAGCCTATCCCAGGCGCGCTCATCCTGATTCAAACTGTCCAGCACCAATGCGTCCAATCCCATCAGCCCGGTCGCCATAGCGCTGCGCAAGGTTCGCTCCTGCTCCGGTGCCAGCACGGCCTGCAGCAACCACAGCAAATCCTTGGCCTCTGGCGTATCAAACACGCTGTCGCGGTTGGACAAATAAACCGAAGGAATGGCCAGCGCACTGAGCGCATCGCGAACTAACGCCGCCTCGTTACGGCTACGCACCAGCACGGTAATGTCTGAAGCCTGCACCGCCCGGCGTTTATCGCCATCCACCAGCCAAGCCTGCTGCTGTTGCCCGGCGCTGAGCCAGTCACGGATTTGCGCGGCACACAGGCGTGCCATCAATTGTTGGTACTCACTAACGCCAACACCTTCTCCCTGCTGCAGCCAGAATTGCATTGCCGGTTGCGGTTGGTTTTGCAGTTCAAAAGCCAAGCCCCGGTTTTTTGCGGCAGCGGCCACGTCAATAAAGGGAATTTGGCTGAACAGGAAGGGTTTTTCCACCTGAGCAAACAGATGGTTAACGCTGCCGACCATTGCCGGTGACGAGCGCCAGTTGGTCTCAAGCGTATAGTGGGCGCTTACCTCTGAGCGGGCTCGCATATAGGTAAAGATGTCGGCACCGCGGAAGGCATAAATCGCCTGTTTCGGGTCGCCTATCAGTAGCAGGCCGCATTCGGGGCGGCCAACGTAAAGCTTTTGGAAGATGCGGTATTGCTGCGGATCGGTATCCTGGAATTCATCGATCATCGCCACCGGATAACGCTGACGGATCGCCTGCGCTAACCGATCGCCACCTTCACTGTGCAGTGCGCTATCCAAACGGCTGAGCAAATCGTCAAAGCCCAACTCGGCTCGTTGACGCTTTTCTTGCTGAATAGAAAGGCGAATCTCGCTCAATGCCCGCGCCATGATCAAATCTCGCAGCGTCAGCGGTTCATCAAAAAGTTCGTCGATAGCCACAAACAGCGGATGACGTGGCGGCTCGCCTTTTTTGGTTTTATCCAACAGCACCGACTGACGGAATTTCTCCAGCTCTTTCGGCAGCTGATAGTCCTGCGTTTCCAGCACCGTCCATTCGCCCACCTTATGCAGCCAGTTGGGCAGATGCTTGCTGCTGTAGCTGCGCTTGTCCACGCCGGACTGGCTGATTGAGGCCTCCAGATCGCCTGCTGCCGACACCCACTGCGCTTTAATGGCGTCAATACGCGCCACGATTTGCTCATGGCGCATCAGCACCGTTTCGTCATCTTTCGGCGGTCGTCGCAACAGCGGCGCTTCGCCATGCAAATAACCGGAGAGATCGGCCAGCAGGGCTTCCGGGCCGCTCCATTCCTGACTTACCGCCCGGGCCACGCCCAGCGGCAACGGGTAACAATGGCGACGCCAAAAATCCGCACAGGCCTGGCGACGCAGCGGCAACTCATCCTGCACCAGAGTTTGCTCAAACAGAATGCCGGACTCGAAGGCGTTGTGGGTCAGCATACGCTGACAGAAACCGTGGATGGTGTATATCGCAGCTTCGTCCATCTGCCGCTCGGCCGCCAACAGCTGCGTAGCGGCGTCGGGCAGATCTTTAATCTCCGCCATCAGCGAGGTAAATAACGGATCCTTGCTACGGCCACGGACACAGGCAATACGCAACCCATGGATATTGCTGCGAATACGCCCACGCAACTCCTCGGTGGCGGCCTCGGTAAAGGTCACCACCAGGATCTCCTCTACCGTCAGCGGCCGGGGAAACGCTGCCGCCTGGCCCAGGCCAAGCAGCAGGCGCAGATACAGCGCCCCGATGGTAAAGGTCTTGCCGGTCCCCGCCGAGGCTTCTATCAGCCGTTCGCCAAACAGCGGCAACGTTAGCGGATCAAGCCGCTGCGGGGTAGTCTCTGTCATGGTGTAGCGACCTTACGCGGCAGAGTTTGCTGCAGTGCGGACGCATTAGGATAAGTCACCCACTCCGGCTGCACTGCATAATCCGCCTTCTCCTGGCCGCTGCCGCTCACCTGCGACAATACCGCCAGACCCTGCGGCTGGATCACCGCCTGATGGAAATAGTCCGCCAATTTGACCGGCGTCAGTTGCTTGATCTGTTCAATCAGCTTATGGCGGGTGTCAAACGCAAAATTGCCGCGATCGAAGTCATTGGCAAAACGGCCAGCCTCTTCACTCAGGGTTTGCGGGCGCTGTTTCAACTCGTTGATCATCGCCTGCTTATACTGTTCAAAGTCGGCCGGTTTCATCTCACGCAGGCGTTTTTCGGTTTTCGGGTAGAAATCCTGATAGCGCTGGTACAGATATGCCGGCTGCTTGCTGTTGCTTTGCAACAGGAAACCAATCCCCCACTGCCGCCCCACGGACATCGGGAAAGCAAATACCGCATAGCCCAATTGCTCCTGGGTACGCAGCTGACTGTAGAACCACGGCTGAATAATCTGGCCCAACAGCGAGCTGTAGGCCATGCCGGTCACTTCGTCATAGCCGGTCGGCACATAGACCGCTGCCAGCGCCGAGTCGGTGCTGCTGCCGGCACGCTGCAGGTTGGCTAGCTGCTTTTTAGCCACTTCAACGTCTTCGCCGTGCCACCATTCAATACCGGTGCACCCCAGACGGTGTTTCAACGTGGAGGCCAGCGTATCCACCTGTTGCTTGCTCATATTGCCCACCACCAGCAACTCCGGTGTTGCATCGGCCAGCAGACTGTCGCGGTAGGCCAGCACGTCTTTCAGCGTCAGGGTTTTCAACACCTCACGGCGCTCGCTGCGTTCGGAGTACGGCACGCGGGAAACCATCTGCACCGGCTGAATCGCCAGTTCGAAGGCTTTGCCCTTTTCGGCAGAATCCAGTTGCTCCAAATACCAGGATTTGGCCTGCGCCAGTTGGTCTTCCGTCGGCGTGAAGCTGGAGTATCCCTCAATCAACGACGTCAGCAACTGCGGCAGACGCTGAGTGAAGCCGTTGGCGTTGAATTGCAGACCGTTGTTCGGTGAAGTAGAGAAACTCAAGCCGCCAACCGAGGCCTGATAGCTCAGCTGATCCAGCGAAATTCCCGCCAGATAGTCGGTCAACGAGAACAGCACCTGGTTGCGCGCCGAGTCCATGGTTTTTGCATTGCGGAACGCCACTGTAACGTCGGCTTTAGGCTCGTCGGCGAAGTAGCGGCTCGGCATATACAATACGCGCAGGCCCGGTTGGTCGACCACCATCTCCGGTTTTTTGAACTCGTGCGAAGGCTTGGTCAGGCTGAAATCATCAGGTATATACGGGTTCAAGGCCGGCAACGACAGGCTGATCCCCTTGCCCAATTGCTGCCACTGCTCGAAGCGCTGCGGCGTAATCTTATCGACCTGATATGGCGCATTAACGAAGTAGGCCGTTTTGTTATGCGGTTCATTCGGGCTGACAAACCAGATGCGTGCGTTTTGCGGCGTCATGGCGTCCAGACGCTCGGCAATCGCTTTGGCATCATAGCGGTCGGCCAGGTAAGGCGCATCCAGCGTATGTTCGACCGGCACGCGCAGCATGGTATCCACCAGCCATTCGATATAATCCATATCACGGGTGATCGAGGGATAACGGAAATCCAGGTTCAGTACGTGGGAGATCTCATCAAAATAGCTTTGCTTGATGCCTTCGCTGCGTAACATCTTCAGGTAATTGAAAATTGCGGCAACCACCTCGTCACGTTTGGCCAGGCCTTTATCGGTCAGCGAAACGCTGATAGAAAACACCCCGCCGTTGCGATCGACCATAGGATCGGCCCCGGCATTGATTGCATCCGCCAACCCTTGCTTCTGCAGCCAGTCCGACAGCGTGTTTTGGCTGCGGTTGCCAATCAGGTAAGCGATATAAGTATCAGTTTTACTGCGGAACTCAGCGCTGTTGTTGTCGATGCGGAACTCGACCTTCAACTGCTTGCGCGGCTGGGCCGGCACATAGTGAATAATGATCCCCTGTTGCTCAGACGTGACGGCCGGGACGGTTATCGGCGGTACGCTGGCATCATGGTTAGGTACGCGGCCAAAGGTTTTGGCCGCCAGTTCAGCCAATGCCGGCAAGGGTTGATTGCTATACAACACCCCCATCATCAGATTGGCGGAATAATAGCGTTGATAGAATGCGGTCAGCTCGTCGTGCAGCTTGCTGCCGGGCTTGTCTTTCAGGGTATCGAGGTTACCGCCGGAAAAACGCGCACTCGGGTGAGCCGGGTTTAGCGTTTCCGCCCCGACCTGCGCCATGCGCATACCGTCACGCGAACGTGCCATCGTCAGTTCGGCATTCACTGCATTACGTTCGCGATCGGCATTGCCTGGATCCAATATCGGCTCGGCAATGGCATCCGCCATGCGGTCTACCGCCGGGGCCAGCGCATCGTTTTCCACTTCCAGATAGAATGCGGTGCGGTAAGAGGCGGTGCTGGCGTTATGGCTGCCACCGTGTTTCTTCAGAAACTCGGACAGGTTTTCCGGCTGCGGATAGCGCTTGGATCCCATCAGCACCATGTGCTCCAGGTAGTGCGCCAGCCCAAGCTGGCTGTTCGGATCCTCCAGCGAGCCCACCGGCAACGCCAGCGCCGCCAGCGATTTTGGTGCCTGAGCATCGGACACCAGCAGCACGGTCATGCCGTTCGTCAGTTTGATCGCCTGATACTGACGCGGATCGTGATCGCTTTTGTTGATCTTCTCCGCCAGCGGTTGCCATCCCTGTGCGGCCAAGCTCAACGGTGCCCAAAACATAACCAATAATACTAACCCGGTGATGCGGGCCAACTGTCTGCGCATATCCAAAATAAACCCCTATTCTGACGCCATCGCGCCAAATCCCTGACGTTGACGGCGCACATCAAAACAACACAATAATATCTATATGCTTGTACGTTATGTAAGACCGGAGCTGACCCCGATAGTTGAATATAACCCTAATTATTTTTACCACCTCCCGGCAATCAGTACCACCGGGGGATTGTTACCCAAGGTTATGTCGCGCAACCGGCAGAAGGTAACGTTCTGTTTCGGCCAGAATTTGCGCTAAACAAGGATTATCCAACTGCCGGAATACCCGCTGCACATAAGGGTCTTCGCCTTCTCCCGGAATGCGCTGATCGCCCTGCCAGGTCTGCAGCAGCTTGGCTCGAGCCTTGATTTGCACCTCTTCATCCCAGTCAATCTGCTGCGTTTCCTGCTGGTAACATTGGCTTAGCCAAGCCCAGCCGCTTTTGTTCAGCAACAGCAACGGCCGACACAGACCGCGCTGATAACCGGCCACCAATTCGGCCAGTTGCTCATGGGCATCCTCTGCGCTCAGGGCGGCAAAACGCCAGGCTGCCCCTTTGCGACCGTAAATACGGCTTTCCCCTGTGCCACCGGCGCAGCAGTACACCAGATGCTCCAGCCACAGCAATATCCCATCGACGGCCGACAGGGTGGATGGCCGCCAACGTAACAGCCCGTCTTCCTGAACCTGATGCAACCAGCCGCTAATGCGCACGCCGGCAATGTCGATATCCAGTTCAAGACTGTGCCCTTCGCTGCGCTCTGCCCGCACCTGCTCAGCCAGTTCAGCCATCTCTTCCTGCTGCTTCTGCCAATAAATTTCACCGAATGGGCCAAAGGGTAATCCGCCAGCGGCACGAACTCGCTGAAACAGGCGAGTGGCGTCCTCACCGTCAATCAGAGTATTCAACAGTTGGCTGTTGAACTGATAACGGCTGAGATTATCCAGGGTAAAGGGCTCTTCATCCGGCAGCTCGGTTTCTTCCAAAATGAAGCTGACCCCCAGACGGAGTTGGAAGAAGGCGCGGATAGGGTGGCGATAGAATCGCAGCAAGTCATCCAGCAAAATCTGGGTTTGTGCTTCCGGCAGCAGAGGTTGATTAAACGCCGGATGTGCAGCTCCTTTTCCGTCGGCGGCCGGCAGCCATTCCGCGGCGTAGCTCTGATCTTCTGTACCGGGCAGGAAATTCTCGGCGGCAAACGGCATACGCGAGTGCCAGTTGAGCAAGTGATCACCCACGCGTTTTGCACTGCCATCGGCGTCCAACGCTTCATCCCCCGGCAGGCAGTAGCTCTGTTCAAGGTATTCCAGCAGCTCGGTCACCAACACCGAAGGGTAACGTTCGCTGTTATCCTGAATGGAACGGCCAATAAAGCTGATATACAGCCGTTGCTGCGCCGACAGTATCGCCTCCAGGAATAAATAACGGTCATCATCACGACGGCTACGATCGCCACGCTTGACCTGCTGTGCCATCAGATCAAAGCCTAACGGCGGCAGCGTCCGTGGGTAAACGCCGTCGTTCATGCCCAGCAGGCACACCACTTTAAACGGGATGGAACGCATCGGCATCAGGGTGCAGAAATTGATTTGCCCGGCCAGGAAACGCTGGCTGATCCGCTCCTGATCGAGGCGTGACGCCAGTTCATCACGCAGGATGGATAGTGGCACCTCATCGGGATAACGGGCCGCCAACCCGAACTCGAACAGCTTGTTCCACTGCTGCTCAATCAGCGCCAGCACCACTTCGGTTTCGCCGTCCTGCTCAAAGAAGGTCTCCAGCAGTTGGCGGCACAGTGGCTGCCATTCCGGCAGCGTACGCAGTTGCCCTAGTCGTTGCCGCCAGCGGCTCAACGCCGCCAGCAGCTCAGCTAGCTGCCCAGCCAGCTCGGCGACCAATCCGCTCGATTCGTCGTAGGGCAAGACCCCCTGCCAGTCACCGGCATTGCTGTCCATGGCGTAACCCAACAGCATACGCGTAATGCCAAATTGCCAGGTGTGCTGTCCGGTGGCGGGCAAATCCAGTTCGCGCACGTTGTCATCATCCAGGCCCCAGCGTACGCCGGATTCACCCACCCAATGGCGCAACAGACGCAGGCCCTCTTCCCGGATGGAGAATCGCGCCGCCAGTGCGGGAACCTCCAGCAGTGCCAGCACCTGCTCTGAGGTAAAGCGGCTCTGCGGCAGATCCAAGAGCGAGATAAAAGCCTGCAGCGCCGGGTGGGCCTGGCTGGCTTTGCGGTCAGAAATGGCAAACGGCAGGTAGCGTTCTGGGGAGGCATTGCCGAATACCGCCTGGATATAAGGCGTGTAATTGTCGATGTCCGCCACCATCACAATAATGTCGCGCGGCGTCAGCTCAGGGTCATCCGCCAACATGCTCAATAACTGATCGTGCAGCACCTCAACTTCACGCTGCGGGCTGTGGCAAGCGTGCAGGCTGATGGAGCGATCGGCAGGATCCAGTCGTCGTTTGGTGGCGCTGCTTTCCAGCGTTTCCGGCGTGGTGCCGATAACCGCACTGTTCTTCAGCTCCAGCATATCGTACTGAATGCCATGCAACAGATTGTCCGCAGGGATATCGACAAATGCGAAAACTTCCTGCGCAGATTCGATCTGCGAAAGCAAAAAGTGGTGGTCGCGTCCCAACTTGCCCCATGAGGCCAGCAGCGGGTTCGGCAGGTCTTGCTCACCGGCTTCATTAAACAGCGCGGCGGCATTTTCAGGATCTTTGAATAACGCATATTCGGTTTGATCCTGATAATGGCGTCGTTTGCGGCTCTGCAATTTCGCCAGAAATGATTGACTCTGAATATCTCCCCAGTAGTAGCGGCAAGGGTTAGTGAACATCAGGTGGACGTCAATGTGCCTGCCCAGCGCCTGGAGGGCCTCCAGATAGACCGGCGGCAATGCCGAAATGCCGCAGATAAAGACCCGTGGCGGCAATCCCGCCGGGGGCTCCTGTGCCTTTTCCAGCTCGTTGATAAAACGGCGATACAGGTTGGCGCGATGCCATTCCGGCTGCCCCAATTCCGCGGTGTACTCTACCAGGCGCGCCCACAGCGGGGCCTGCCATTGCTGCGCTTCCGCCAGTCCGTCAACGCGTTCGCCCTTCTGCCAGCTTTCCAGCCATTGCGGGCGATACACCAGGTATTGGTCAAACAGGTCAGCCACCCGACCGGCCAGTTGATGAATTTTACGTTTGTCGCCGTCGTCGGTGAGGTAATGCTGCAGTGGAGCAAATTCAGGCTGGGTGAGTAAATCGGGCAGCAGCCACATCAGCTTCCAGGTCATGGCGTCTTTGCTGAAGGCGCTCTCTTTCGGGATACCCGGTAACACCCGGGTAAACATGTCCCAGATGAAGGTAGCCGGCAGGGGGAAAGCGATGTTGGCGGCAATGCCGAACTGCTCCGCCAGTTGCATCTGCAGCCACTGCGCCATACCGGGGCTCTGCACCAACACCACTTCCTGTTGGAAAGGATCGGCCAAGGGCTCTCTGGCTATCAAAATGCTGGTCAGCGTTTTTAACACGTCCAACTGATTGGAGTGATAAACCTTAAACATTGGGCGCTCCCTTAAAACAAAATATGTGCCAGCTCACTGGCGCATGCAGTACCAACGACTCAGTTCCGCCCACTGCTGTTGGGGCGTTTGTATTCTTACCACTAACCGCTGACAGGCAGGCTGTGGGCTGCTCAAGCTGGTCTCACGCCGCCAGCCGGGTGCCAGTGGCGGCAGCCCGGCATCCATGCGACCGGTAGCGGCGAACACTTCCAGATGCTGGTGCGCCAACGACCACGCCTGTCGATACTGCCACTGACGCTGGAACGACTGCAACAGCACCTGATGATACTGTAACAACCCCAGTAGCGACACCGCGAACAGCAACGCGGCAATCAAGACCTCCGGCAAGCTGAAACCCCGCTGGCGCCATAGGGTTGCGTCAGATGCATCAGTTGGGTTAATCCTCACAGTCCGCCTGCTTTTTTTCAGGGCAAAAATCTAGCCACCCGCCGGTTTCTGCTCTGAGCGCAATCTCTCCGGTTGCGCCCTCAGGTTTGCTCCGTTGATATAACCGCAAAGGCTCTGCGCCATTCATCGGTGCTTCACCTCGCACCAGGACAATACCCGCCTGGGAGGATAATTTTGCGCAGGCACGTAGCTCAGTTGTTTGCCGGCACCACCAGCCACTCTCATTCAGTTGCCCGTGTGACCAGGACTGCGCCACACCCCAACTGAGCGCTGAAGCGGCCTGATTGTATGCCCGTAAATAGCGCTTCTCATCGGTCGCCAATAACAAAGCGCTATCCAATTGCCGGTGCTGGGCATTCAACAGCATCAGCCCCATCACCAACAGCATCATTACGGCCGCCAAGGTACTGCCGCCTCGTTCGGCACTAATGTTCATGGCAGAGAAGCCATATTGACCGCCCAGACCAGGCTGCGCCGTATACCGTCGTCCGCTTTCGCACGGCCGCTCAGCGCCAGCGTAGCCCAGGTTTTTCCGTTTTCACCCAGGTTGGTCTTTACGCTGAAGGCTTCGATACGCACTTCGTCGTTATCGATCAGACGTTCCCAGCCACCGCCCCGACAATGATTAATACCCCGCTGCCCTTCCAACATCCCCTGGCGCAGGCGATAACCGAAATAGTCGGCATCGGCGCCGAAAGCCTCCCAATGGCCGTTACGACTGATGTCATAGGCGATAATCACGCAACTGCCCGCCGCTTCTCCGGGAAGGTGGCTAAGCAGTATTGGTTGCCCACGGCACTGACCGGCGCAAAACCCCGCACGGCGCAGATCTTTCTCTATGCCGAAGGCCAATTGCCGCAGTACCGACTCCAGCCGGTAGTGCCTGCCGACATCGACGCTGTGTTGACGTAAAACCGGATAGGTTTTGGCGGCAGCAAGCGCAATCAGGCTGCCGAACGTCAGCGCCAACATCACCTCCGGCAGCGTAAAACCCCGCTCTAAGGCTGACATAGCGCAACCCCCCTGATGCCCACCCCTTCGCTGCACAATCGCAGTCGCCCCTTGGCAGAAAGCACCAATCTCAGGCTGCCTGCACCGTTGCTAAGCACAATATGCCCCGCCTGCGCATTATTGCGCAGGCCATAAAACCCCATCTCTTTTTGGGTATGGCCTGTCAGCCGCACATCAGGGTAATGCGGCTTGAAGATGTCATCGTCGAGTGCAGCGCAATTCGCAGGCGTTTGACCTTCACCGATACACCAGATCGTTCCGGGTTTAATCCCCAGCAGCGCCGTGCGGTTGTGCCAGTTGGCATCAGCCTGCAACCGGTTGAGAAAAGCCAGCAGTTGTTGTGCAGTGTGTTCCAACCGCAAAGCCTGCTGATAATGACGCCAGTGGCTGACACCCCAGCCCGTCAGCAGACCCGCCAGGGTAATCACCACCAGCAGTTCTATCAGCGTCATGCCGCGCTGGCCATCGGGGTTAAACTTCATCTCGTCGTTCATGGCGGCCAGTGTAATCAGGCGCGCAACAGGGTAAAGGGGGGCTTTTCGGCCTTGAAGCACATCGCGCAGGCTTTCTATGCAACAGGTAAGCGAGCACAACAAAATGCGATGCAGTCCGCAGTAAGGGAACGGCAGGAAAAGATAAGGGCGCAACCTGTGCGCCCTCGGGGATAACTTATGCGGAGAAAATCAGATAGCAACCGGTGCTTTGATTGGGGGATGCGGATCGTACCCTTCGATTTCAAAGTCTTCGAAACGGTAATCAAACAGCGATGCCGGTTTGCGTTTGATCAAAAGCGTTGGCAAGGCACGCGGTTCACGGGTCAGCTGCAGCTGGGTTTGTTCCATATGGTTGCTGTACAGGTGGGTATCGCCGCCGGTCCAGACGAAATCACCCACTTCCAGATCGCATTGCTGCGCCATCATATGCACTAACAGCGCGTAGCTGGCAATGTTGAACGGCAGGCCGAGGAACACATCGCACGAGCGCTGGTACAGCTGACAGGATAATTTGCCGTCCGCCACGTAGAACTGGAAGAACGCATGGCATGGCGCCAGCGCCATCTGATCCAATTCACCCACGTTCCAGGCCGAGACTATGATGCGGCGTGAATCCGGATCCTGTTTCAGCTGATTCAGCACCGTGGTCAACTGGTCGATCTGACGACCGTCTGCGGCTCCCCAGGCACGCCACTGTTTGCCGTACACCGGGCCAAGGTCGCCGTTCTCGTCGGCCCACTCGTCCCAGATGCTGACCTTGTTTTCCTTCAGGTAAGCCACGTTGGTGTCGCCGTTCAGGAACCACAACAGTTCATGGATGATCGAACGCAGGTGACATTTTTTGGTGGTCACCAACGGGAAGCCTTCCTGCAAATTGAAACGCATCTGGTGGCCGAAAATCGACAGCGTGCCAGTGCCGGTACGGTCGGCTTTAGGGGTGCCCTCGGCGAGCACTTTGTTCATCAAATCCAGATACTGTTTCATTTGTTCCTCACGACAGTTGTTGCTGCGGGCGACGACGATACGCCCAAATCATCATAATAATACCGGCCACCACCATAGGAACGGACAGGATCTGCCCCATGCTGATTACGCCGTCGAACAGGCCGAGCTGGGCATCCGGCTGACGGAAAGCTTCGACGATAATGCGGAATACGCCATAACCAATCAGGAACAGGCCGGAAACGGCGCCCATCGGCCGCGGTTTGCGAATAAACAGGTTCAGAATGATAAACAGCACCACGCCTTCCAGCAGCAGTTCATACAGCTGGGACGGGTGGCGCGGCAGCACGCCGTATTGATTCAGGATCGGCAGCAGTTGCGGATCGGCGGCGGCAAGCGCTACGTCTTCCGCGCGTGAACTTGGGAACAGCATCGCCCATGGGGTATCGGTGGTAACACGGCCCCAGAGTTCGCCGTTGATAAAGTTGCCCAAGCGGCCGGCCCCCAGGCCGAAGGGGATCAGCGGGGCAATAAAATCAGAAACCTGGAAGAAGGTGCGTTTGGTACGACGAGCGAACCAGAACATCACCAGAATAACCCCCATCAGGCCGCCGTGGAACGACATACCGCCATCCCAGACTTTGAACAGATAGAGCGGGTTATCCAGGAACAGCGGCAGGTTGTAGAACAATACATAGCCAACGCGGCCACCGACGAACACGCCGAGGAAACCGGCATACAGCAGGTTCTCTACTTCATCCTTGGTCCAGCCGCTGCCCGGTTTGTTGGCACGGCGCACCGCCAGCCACATGGCAAAAACGAAGCCAACCAGGTACATCAGACCGTACCAATGCAGAGAGACCGGGCCGATAGAGAAAATCACCGGATCAAATTTAGGAAACGCCAGATAGCTATTGGTCATCTATCACCACAACATGTCTATTATTCTTCCCCATCCGGGGGCGGCAGGTGCCAAACGCGGTGAAACGCAGCAGGAGCACTTTTTCCGTTGCTTTCAACACAGTGAGGAGGCGGATAATAGCATAAGCTTAAGCGTCTCCGGACTGGACTGCTGGGAAAAGTTCTGTAAAAAAATCAGTCAGCCTGCGGCGTTACTTGCCGCCGCGGATCAACCCGCCCATGCCGCGCCGCTCCATAAACGCCGCCACCTGATGGCGCACTTCGGTGGTCATTTGGGCACTGAGTACCCGCTGCGCCAGCACTTCGGCATCGGAGAGCTCAATATGCCGCAGCAGATATTTGATCCGCGCCACGCTACGTCCGTTCATGCTCAGGTTGCGGTAGCCCATGCCCACCAGCAGCAAGGCCCCCATGGGATCGCCGGCCAGTTCACCGCACAACCCCACCGGCAGCCCGACGGCCTGGGCCTGAACGACAATCATCTTGAGCACCTGCAGCATGGAAGGATGCAGGCTGTCGTATAGCGACGCCACTCGGGTATTGTTGCGATCAACCGCCAACAGGTACTGGGTCAGGTCGTTGGTACCGACCGAAATAAACTCCACCCGCCCGGCCAGATGCGGGATCAGGAAGATCATCGACGGCACTTCAAGCATTACGCCAAGTTTGGGTTTGGGAATTTCATACCCCAGCACTTCTTCCACTTCCCGCCCAGCGCGGTCGATCAGGCGTCGGGCCTCGTCGATCTCTTCCAGACTGGTGATCATCGGCAGCAAAATGCCCAGATTGCCGGTACCGGCATTGGCACGCAGCATGGCGCGCACCTGGATCAGGAAGATTTCCGGCTGATCCAGGGTGATGCGGATACCGCGCCAACCCAGACAGGGGTTTTCTTCGCTGATAGGCATATAAGGCAGCTGCTTATCGGCGCCGATATCCAGCGTGCGCAGCGTCACCGGCTTGTTCGGATAGAGCTGCAACATACCCTGATATTGGGCGACCTGTTCCTCTTCGGAAGGGAAGCCACTCTGCAGCATAAATGGAATTTCGGTACGGTAGAGGCCGACGCCATCGACGCGCCCTCCCAGCAATTGCTCGTGTTCCGGGCTAAGACCGGCGTTGAGCATCACCTGCACTCGCTCGCCGCTTTTGAGCTGAGCCGGCTGTTCGACGTCGTCTTCCGCCAATCGGCTTAATTCCAGCTCTTCGGTGATCAGCCGCTGGTATTCCTGCACCAGCACCGGCTCAGGATCAACCAGCAGCTCGCCGCGATAGCCATCGACAATCAGCAGGCGCTGGCTGAGCAATGCAGGCTGGATATCCGCCCCCATCACCGTCGGCACACCCATCGCCCGCACCAAAATAGCCGCGTGTGAGTTGGCGGCACCGTCGCGGACCACCACGCCGACCAGCCTGTCCTGTGGCATTTCGGCCAACAGGGTAGCGGTCAGTTCATCGGCCACCAGCACAAAACGCGCCGGCCACTGGGTTGCGCCCTGAGTGGTATCGTCGAGGTGGAATAAAAGGCGCTGACCTAGCGCGCGCAGATCGCTGGCGCGCTCGCGCATGTAGGTGTCTTGCAGGCTGGCGAACTGGGCGGCAAAGACTTCGATCACCTGTTTCACCGCCCATTCGGCCACGGAGCCGGCATCGATCTCGGCGAAAAGTTCGCGCTTGAGACGGGCGTCGTTCAGCAGGTGAGAGTAAAGATCGAAAATCGCCGCGCTCTCTTTTTGCGAGCTGGCGGCAAAGCGCTTGCTGAAACGGCGGAATTCCGCCCCGGCTTCTTCCAGCGCCTGGGTCAGGCGTTCACGTTCGCTGGCGGTATCGAGCGTTGAGGCCTTGTAAACCTGATCGAGTGACGGCTGGCTGCTGTCCTGCCAACCTTCAGCCACTGCCACGCCTGGCGATGCCGCCAGCGCACGAATGCGGGTCTGGCGATACTGGCCAAAAAGAGCGTTAAGCTGCGATTGGGATAGGATACCGGCCATTTGCGTGGCCAGCGTCACCATAAAAGACTCTTCGCTTTCGTCGAACTGGCGCAGCTCACGCTGCTGAACCACCAATACGCCCAGCAGTTGGCGGCGATGAATGATCGGCACGCCGAGGAAGGATCGGAACCGATCCTCCTTCACCTGGGGAATATATTTGAAGCTGGGGTGGCTCTGCGCGTCCGCCAGGTTAATCGGCTCCGCACGGCGCCCAACCAGGCCGACGATGCCTTCATCAAAGGCCAGTGCGATAGTGCGCCCACGCGGTTTTTTTAACCCGCGTGTCGCCATCAGGTAATAACAGCGGCGGTCATTGTCTGCCAGATAGATGGAACAGACTTCCGTATCCATTGCCAGACAGGTTTCATTAACCAAAAGATCCAGCGCATCAGTCAGGCTGGCCGCCGCGGCCACCTTCTCAACAATTTCTCGCAAGCGCGTGAGCATAGTCGGCTTAACTTAACCTCTCTTCCGGCGATAAGCGGGGGTCTGCCGCTGCGCTGCCTGCTCCTGCATCGGCATCACGGTGACGGCGAATTCTTTCATCACCCGGCGGTAAACGTCGCGTTTGAACGACACCACCTGGCGCACCGGATACCAAAAGCTCACCCAGCGCCAGCCGTCAAACTCCGGCGTGCTGCTGCGTTGCATATTGATATCAGCGTCATTGCACATTAACTGCAAAAGAAACCATTTCTGCTTTTGGCCGATACAAACCGGCTTTGTGTCCCAACGCACCAAACGTTTTGGCAATTTATAGCGCAACCAGTTGCGGGTTGAGGCCAGGATACGCACATCCTTTTTGCTCAGCCCCACTTCTTCGAACAGCTCACGGTACATTGCCTGTTCTGCGGTTTCACCGGGGTTGATCCCCCCTTGGGGAAACTGCCAGGAGTGTTGACCGTAACGGCGAGCCCACAGGACTTGCCCCTGACGATTACAGATTACGATACCAACATTCGGGCGGTAGCCATCATCATCGATCACCGGACTACCTCGATAAGCTTAAATTCGCATAGATACCCTGATTGTTTCACACAAGCTACAGGCGGTAAACCACTGCTTTGCGGCGGTGCAGACCGGATAACATTGGGATAACTCACAGATAATGGCAAAGTTATAAACATGTGAAGCCGTTTACACGCGGTTTTATTCACTTTTTCTGTGGATAGGTGTGTGAAGAACTCAAGGGATAAGCCGGTAAAACTCTGGTGAACTCAAAATCACCATAAAAACAAAAACAAAATTACACCATTAAAAACATAAAGTTATTTATTTATCAACAACCCTATACAGAGTAAAAATGTGATCTATATCCGTTTAGGATCTTACCCTGGCGAAAGATCCACCAACGTCGTTTTTATCCACAGATTATCCGTATGAGTTACGCACAAAACGGACAATTTCGCAAAAAACCCCCTGAGTCAAGGCTGTAAATCGAACCAGTGATCGGTAAAAATTTGGGTTATCCCATAAATCTGTGGATAAATAGGTGTAAGATCCTGTTTATTGTCGGTGGCTTCAGGTGAACAAGCGTCGCCCTGAATTTTTCCCCCGTCATGTAGCGGGAAAAAAGTCATGGAAAATCATGCTACTATTATTCTTTTCCCCAGACCTTGCCCACCAAGGTTCGCTGTGTACAAATACAGTACGTTTTTCAACCAAATCTAGCAGGTTCGCATTATGGCGTTTTTATCTCCTCTGCCCCCTCCTCCAGAAAATGAACAGCAACTGTTTGAACGGGCGCAGCAGCTTGCCGGCTGTCAGTTGGGAGAACTGGCGACACGTGCGCAGTTGCCTATTCCCAAAGATCTGAAGCGGGATAAAGGATGGGTTGGCATGCTGCTGGAGCAGTATCTTGGCGCCATGGCCGGCAGCAAGCCGGAACAGGATTTTCCCGAGTTGGGCATCGAGCTGAAAACCATCCCGATAGACGCCGCCGGCAAGCCACTGGAAACCACTTTCGTCTGCGTAGCGCCCTTGACCGGCAACAGCGGCGTCACCTGGGCCAGCAGCCACGTACGCCATAAGCTGGCGCGGGTGCTGTGGATCCCGGTGGAAGGCGAGCGGCAGATTCCGCTGGCACAGCGGCGCATAGGTTCACCACTGTTGTGGAGCCCGAACGAAGAAGAAGAAGAGATGCTGCGCCGCGACTGGGAAGAGCTGATGGATTTGATCGTGCTTGGCCACGTAGAACGGATCACCGCACGGCACGGTGAAGTGCTGCAACTACGCCCCAAGGCGGCCAACAGTAAAGCCCTGACCGAAGCCATCGGCGAACAAGGTCAGCCGATCCTCACATTACCGCGTGGTTTCTATTTGAAAAAAAGTTTCACCGCCGCGCTGCTGGCAAGACATTTCTTAATCTGATCGCTTTTGTTTAGGCTGTGTTTAGCTAACAGTGTCGCCGTATCAATAAACGCGTATAATTCTGCCTTTGCTTTTTATTAAGGTGTGGCTAGGCAATGTTCGAATGGATTATGGATCCCAATGCCTGGTTAGCGTTAGGTACGCTGACCATTCTTGAGATCATTCTGGGTATTGATAACATTATTTTCCTTTCCCTGGTGGTGTCTAAACTGCCGAAAGCCCAGCAGAACAAGGCGCGTCGCATCGGGCTGGCCGGCGCAATGTTAATGCGTCTGGGGCTGTTGGCCTCTATCGCCTGGGTGATCCGTCTGACCCATCCGCTGTTTACCATCATGGATCACAGCGTTTCGGCTCGCGATCTGATCCTGCTGCTGGGCGGGCTGTTCCTGATTTGGAAAGCCAGTAAAGAGATCCATGAAACCATCGAAGGGTCGGACGAAGAGCACCACACTAAAGTGCACGGCTTCTTCGGTGCCATCGTGCAGATCATGCTGCTGGATATCATTTTCAGCCTGGATTCAGTGATCACCGCGGTAGGCCTGTCCGATCATCTGTTTATCATGATGGCAGCAGTAGTGATTGCCGTGGGCGTTATGATGTTTGCCGCCCGGCCGATTGGCGAGTTCGTTAACCGCCACCCTTCGGTGAAAATGCTGGCGCTGGCATTCTTGATCCTGGTGGGCTTCACCCTGATGCTGGAAAGCTTCCAGGTGCATGTACCTAAAGGCTACATCTACTTTGCGATGTTCTTCTCGATGTCGGTAGAAGCGCTCAACCTGATGCGCAGCAAGAAAAAACCCGCCTCTGAGTAATCCCCCAACGGGAGCGAGCGTAAGCCGCTCCCGTTAATATTTTTGTATCCCCCGCACAGTTTCAATGTCACTTTCTCTTACAGAGATAAGGACTTATCCGAAACACGATGCATCTATAGTTTGCTAATCTAGAAAGAAGCTTCTTTTTGCACACATAACTGAGGATCCGCAGGATGAAAAAGTGGGTAATGGCAGTGTCTGCGTTGGTGATGGCCGCCGGGTTGGCGGGATGCTCCAGCGATTACGTGATGGCGACCAAAGACGGCAATATGATCCTGACTCAGGGCAAGCCAGAGATTGACCAAGATACCGGCCTGATCAGCTATAAAGACGAAAAAGGCAACCATCGCCAGATCAACGGCGATCAGGTTTCACAGGTCATCGAACGCTAGTTTCCCGATCGGCTATCGCCCCGCGTTGCGCGATAGCCCTCCCCGCACTGAATCCACTTCCCCCATCTTCTCGGCTTGGTTATAGTCGGCAAAGGCGATATCACCGCCTTGCAGATTGTTTGGCTCCTGTTTTACCGGGTGTATAGCCCGTAAGCGCTAACACGAAAGGAAGGCCGTTAATGCAATACCACCGTATTCCCCACAGTTCTTTAGAAGTGAGCGTGCTGGGACTGGGCACCATGACCTTTGGCGAACAGAACAGTGAAGCCGATGCCCACGCGCAACTCGACTATGCATTAGCCGCTGGCATCAACCTGATCGATACCGCAGAGATGTACCCGGTACCGCCCCGCCCTGAAACCCAGGGGCTGACCGAACAGTACATCGGCAGTTGGATCCAGGCTCGCGGCAACCGTGAGAAACTGGTGCTGGCCAGCAAAATCGCCGGGCCGGTGCGCGGAACTGACAGCAGTATCCGTCCGCAGCAGGCGCTGGATCGCAAAAACATCCGTGCCGCGCTGGACGCCAGCCTGAAACGCCTCAACACCGATTATCTCGATCTCTACCAGCTGCACTGGCCGCAGCGCGCGACCAACTTCTTCGGTAAGCTCAACTACCAGTACACTGACGAAAAGGCTACCGTCACCCTACTGGAAACGCTGGAAGCGCTGACCGAGCAGGTGCGCGCCGGTAAAATTCGTTATATCGGGGTGTCTAACGAAACGCCTTGGGGCGTGATGCGTTACCTGCAGTTGGCTGAAAAGCATGAGCTGCCGCGCATCGTCTCAATTCAGAACCCCTACAGCCTGTTGAACCGCAGTTTTGAGATTGCTCTGGCGGAGATCAGCCAGCACGAAGGCGTCGAACTGTTAGCCTATTCCAGCCTGGCGTTCGGCACCCTGAGCGGCAAGTATTTGAACGGCGCCAAACCGGCCGGTGCGCGAAATACGCTGTTTAGCCGCTTTAATCGTTATTCGGCCCCGCAAACGCAGTTGGCGATTGCCGAATACGTCGCATTAGCCAAAAAACACGGACTGGATCCTTCGCAGATGGCCCTGGCCTTTGTTCGCCAGCAACCCTTCGTTGCCAGTACCCTGCTGGGCGCCACCACGTTGGAACAGCTGAAAATCAACATCGACAGTTTCGACCTGGTGTTGAATGAAGACGTGCTTCAGAGGCTGGAGGAGATCCACACCCGCTTTACCATTCCTGCCCCCTAAATAATCAGGGGCGCCTAAACCGCGCCCCTTTTGATTATTTTGCCCGTCGTTGCGACAACCACAGTGCGCCGATCGCCAGCGCGAAAACCACACCAAAACCGATCCCCACGCCGACCACCGGTACGCTGACTTTCACCGCCAGCGAATAGAGCCCGAGCATCAACAGCATGGCGGTGTTCTCGCCAAGGTTTTGCACCGCGATCGCGTTGCCTGCCCCCACCGATTTTTTGCCTCGTTCTTGCAACAACGCATTCAACGGCACCACAAAGAAGCCGCCCAAGACGCCGATAATCAGCAGTACCGCATAGGCGCTAAGCAGGGTAGTTTGCAGCGCAAATATCGCCACCGCTACGCCAATCAAGATCCCGGCCGGCATACAGCGTTTCACGGTCTCAAGCGTAACGAAGCGAGCTGCGGCACCGGCGCCAACCACAATCCCCACCGCCACCATGGCATTCAGCAACGTCGGCGTGGCGTTATCGGCGATACCCAGCGCCACCGGCACCCACAGCACCAACAGAAAGCGCAGCGTGACCCCTGCGCCCCAAAACAGGCTGGTACCAATCAATGAGAAACGGGTTTGCCCATCGCGCCACAGCACCACACAGGCGTTGAAGAAAGCGCGAGTCATGGCGCGTGGCGTCCATGACGTCGCCGGATGTGCCGCAGGCAGGCGCGGAATATACAGGTTGGCGATCACCGCCGCTGCGTAAACCAGCGCACATACCGCCAGTGCCGCGACCACGTGCCAGTCTGCCAGGATGCCGCCGGCCACCGAGCCCAGCAGGATCGCCGCGATAGTGGAGGCCTCCATCAGGCCGTTGGCCTTGACCAGTTTCTCACCGCTGGTGATCTCACCCAAAATCCCATATTTGGCCGGTGAATAAGCTGCGGCACCCACGCCTACCAGGCTATAACCGAGGAACGGATCCAACCCGAAACAGATCACCAATGCGCCGGCCAGCTTCAGGCCGTTGGCCACCATCATCACCCGCCCTTTCGCAAAGCTGTCGGCAATCTGGCCGACAAAAGGCGCGAGAATGATATAGGTGGCGACAAACGCCATCTGCAGAATCGGCTGGCTCCAGTCGGGATAAAGCTGTTGTTTGATCAGCGCCAGCGTGGCGAACAGCAACGCATTGTCACCGAACGCAGAGAGAAACTGTGCGCAAATGACCGCAATCATGCTGCGCGAAAGCAAGGGGGAATCAGTGTTCGACGACGAGTTCATCAGACAGTATCCGGCTGTTCAGCCATTTTACGCAGGGTCACAAAATCCGGTTTGCCACTGCCCAGCACCGGCAGCGTTTTCAACAGGCGAATATCACGCGGTACCGCCAGTTCAGGGCTGCCCAATTCACGCGCTGCCCGCAGCAAGGCTTCGCGGGTTACGCTTGCATCGGTTGTGAACAGCACCAGTGCCTCGCCCTTACTGCTGTCACTTTTCACCGTGGCGGCGTGCAGCCCTTCCGGCGATACACGCTGTGCCAGCAGCTCCACGCTTTCCAGCGAGACCATTTCGCCCGCCAGTTTGGCAAAGCGCTTCACCCGACCGCGGATCACACAGTAGCCCTGTTCGTCCAGCGTGACGATATCGCCGGTATCGTACCAGCCCGGCTGCAGGTTGCCCTGTTCATCCTCTGCCGCCGGCGGCTCCAGCTCGCCCGGATGCTCCACCCGCAGATAGCCTTTCATGATATTCGGCCCACGCAGTTGCAGGCGTCCACCGTTCTCAATACCCGGCACCTTCATTAAACGCGCTTCCATATTCGGCATGATGCGCCCGACGGTACCCACCTTGGCCGCCAGCGGCACGTTGATTGACACCACCGGCGCACACTCGGTCACGCCATAGCCTTCCAGGATGCGAATACCGTATTTGTCCTGATAAATCTGTTTGGTGCTGTCCGCCAGCTTTTCCGCACCGGCTACCACATAGCGCAACCGGGCAAAGTCATACGGATGGGCAAAACGCGCATAGTTATTGAGGAAAGTGGCCGTGCCGAACAGCACGGTGCAGTTACGGTCATACACCAGCTCCGGCACCACGCGGTAATGCAGCGGACTGGGGTAGAGGAAAATGCGGCTGCCGGTCATCAACGGGGTCAACAGCCCGACCGTCAAACCAAACGAGTGAAACAGCGGCAGCGACGACATAAAACGGTCGCGCGGAGTGAAGTCGGCAATGGTACGGATCTGCTCAACGTTAGCCAGCAGGCTGGCGTGGGAGTGCACCACGCCCTTCGGATTGCCCTCCGACCCCGAGGTGAACAAGATCAGTGCCGCATCGTCAGGCTTCTGCGGCAGCATGGCGCCCGCGGGTTGGAACAGATGACGCAGGATCCACAGCTTGTCCGCCAGGGTCACGGTATCTTTCAGATCCTCCAGATACACCCAGTTGGCCTCCGGCACCTGCTGCGGCAAATGTGTCAGCTTGCCTTTTTCCAGGAACTGGCGTGAGGTGACGATGGTTTTAAGACTGGCGGCGAGCATGGCACTTTTCAGGCCGTTGGAACCCGCGGTGTAGTTGAGCATCGCCGGGATACGGTTGCGCAGCGAGGCGCCAAAAATCGCCGCGGCGGTAATGGTGGCATTCGGCAATAGCATGCCGACATGTTCGCCCTCGGCGGTAAAGCGCTGCAGGATACGGCTGACGCCCAGCGCTTTTTTGATCAGTGTCTGGTAGCTGTCTTCCTTGAAGTTGATATCTTCAATGCACGGCTTACTCCGACCATAGCGATGCTGCGCCGCCAGCAAAGCGCGGAACAGGGTCTGTGGCTCGCGCGTGTCCATACGCGCCTTCATCATGATCTGGTGCAAACGATCGCCGGCCAGCATGCGACGTTCTCGGGCGCGTGGCGCGACCGGCATCGGCAATGACGTCGGCGGTAAAATACGGATGCTGATCTGCGGGAACCAACGGATCTTGAATACCCCGGCCATACGCCCAAAAGGGCTGAATTCGGCGCCATCAAGCCGTATCGGCACCACGGTCGCCCCCGATTTGGCGGCAATAAACGCGGCACCATCATAAATTTTCATCAGTGAGCCGGTCACGGTAATGCGCCCTTCGGGGAACACCACGATGGGCCGCCCTTGCTCAACCATGCGCACCAACTGTTTGATGGCCATCGGCTTGGTGGGATCGAGCGAAACGAAATCGATATAAGGCCGCAACCAGCGCATAAACCAGCGATCGCCAATGCTGGCGTAGACGGCAAACACCGGTTTGATCGGCAAAAACAGCGCCAACAGAATACCGTCGAGGAAGGAGATGTGATTGGGCGTAATCAGCAGCTTTTTCTGATCGAAATGTCGGGCGTCGCCCTCAACGCGTACCCGGTACAGCAGGCGGAACAGCACCCGCAGCATTGAAAAGATCATGCCCTTCTCCCTTTGCCCAAGATGAGCGTAAATGGTTGTAGGGAAAAGAATACTATATGGCAGGCAAAAAAAAACCTACGCATCCGCGTAGGTTGGTGCAATTGAAAATGGCTTCAACATACAGAGTATGCTGATTTCTCACCAATCAATACCTCTGGGATCACCTACTCTAGAGAGGTGGCGATTAAGAAACTACCGATCAATCGCAAGAGTTTTGCTCTAAATGCAACCAGCTGTAAATTTCCCGCGATGTACTGAAATAACTCAATGAAATGTAAATAGTCCTGCGGAATAAAAATACAAAATCAGATTTTACGCAGGCGGGACGGAGGGGGATCGGGCAAAAAAAAACCTACGCATCTGCGTAGGTTGGTGCAAATTAATATGGGCTCAACAAACAAGTTGCTGAAACTCACCAATCAATACCTCTGGGACGTTTAATTTACCGCGTTGAGCCGAAAACCAGCCAGCGGCCAATCGAAACATTAGGGCGCAAAGTGTAACCAGCGGTGTATCCCCACGGCCTTTCAAGCCACAGTGAGCTCGCCTTGCCGTGGGGTTGGATGTTTATCGTACGCTCACTTCTACCAGGCAGCTCATGGCGTTCGGCCCTTGAGTCAATGGCGAGGTACCGATATCCAGCGTTAACACGTTCGGGTTGCCGGACTGTTCCACCTGCAGGCGCTCGGCACCAAAACCTGGGTCAAACCAGGCGCCGGTTGCCATCAGCACTACGCCCTGGGTGACGCCGTCGGTGATCGCAACGCCTGCCAGGCAATTGCCACGCGCATTGCTGACCTGTACCTCCGCCCCCTCTGCAATGCCGCGCCTGGCTGCATCTTCCGGGTGCATATACAGCGTTTCGCGTCCGGCCGTTTTATTGCCCTGCGCCAGCGGCGCCGGATCCATCTGGCTATGCAGGCGATCGCTCGGTTGGATAGATATCAGGTGCAATGGCCACTTTTTGGCCTCCGGTGCCCCCAGCCACTCGACTGGCGGCTGCCACTGCGGATGCGGGGCAAAATCGGCATAGCGATAACCGGCGATTTTCTCGCTGAACAACTCAATCTTGCCGCTCGGCGTTTGCAGCGGATTGGCCTGCGGATCGGCACGAAAATCGTCGAAGAACACGAATTCTTTCGCCGGTGCCGGCAGCTCGACGTAGCCTTTGCGCCAGAAATCCTCAAACTCGGGCCATTCTACGCCGGTCCCCGCCTGCGCCTGGCCGCATTGTTGATAGATAGATTCGATCCAGGCCCGCTCGTCGCGGTTTTCGGTGAACTGCTCGCGGTAACCGAGCCGCTCCGCCAGATCGGCAAAAATATCAAAGTCGTTACGTGCCTGATGCTGTGGCGCAATGGCCTGATGCATCGCCAATACGTAGCGATCGCGCGATGAACCGCCGATATCGTTACGTTCCAGCGAGGTGGTAACCGGCAGCACGATGTCCGCCATCTTGGCCGCCGGCGTCCACCAGATATCCTGCACAATCACCGTATCCGGTTTCTGCCAGCCTTCCACCAGCCGGTTTAGTTGCTGGTGATGATGGAACGGGTTGCCGCCAGCCCAGTGCACCAAATGAATATCCGGATACTGGTGCGTCTCGCCACGGAACTGATAGGAGCCGCCGGGTTGCAACAGCATGTCGCAGATACGCGCCACCGGGATGGCCAGCCCGCAAGGGTTGGCGCCGACCGGCATCATGGGTCCCGGCGTATCCACCCTCGGGTTGCCGACGCCGTTCATCGAGCCGTGACCAAAGGAGAAACCGCCCCCCGGCAGCCCCACCTGGCCGAGCATCGCCGACAGGGCAATCATCATCCAGTAGGGTTGTTCACCGCGATGGGCACGCTGAACCGAATAGGAACAGGTGATAAAACTGCGCACGCCGATCAGTTGCTGCGCCAGCAAACCGATACGCGCCGCCGGAATGCCGGTGATGACACTGGCCCATTCGGGTGTTTTCGCCACGCCGTCGTCGGTGCCGCGCAGATAATCCGCCAACTGGCTATAGCCGGTGCAGTGGCTATAGAGGAAAGCTTCGTCCTGAGCGCCACGGCGCTGGATTTCATACGCCAGGGCCAGCATCAGCGCCACGTCGGTATTCGGGCGAATTGGGATCCATTCGGCATTAACAAATTCCGGGCAGTCATCACGCATCGGGCTGATGTTGATCACCGGAGTGCCTTTTTTCACCAGCTTTTGCAGCCAGGGTTTGAGCGAGTGCTCCGCCGCACCGCCGGAAGAGACCTGGGCATTTTTCAACGCCAGGCCGCCGAAGGCCACAAACAGCTCGCAGTGCTCAACCACGCTGGGCCAACTGGTGACACGGCCGGTCAATGGGGTGAAAGTGCCGATCACATACGGCAGGAAAAACTGGGCCGCTCCCCAGCTGTAGTTGCCCAACTGATCGACACCGCCGCCGCCAGCAAAATAAAAACGGCGCACCAGCGAACGAGCGTGGTGCAGGCGCCCGGCAGATGACCAGCCATAGGAACCGGTAAACAAGCCGGAGGGGCCGTAGCGATCGCGCACGCGCCGGTTCTCTTCCGCCACCAGGTCGAGCGCCAGATCCCAATCCACTTCGACAAAATCCTCGCGGCCACGCAGCGTACGGTCACTGCCTTCACGCTTTTGCAGCCAGGAGCGGCGCACGGACGGCTTGCGGATGCGCTTGTCGGAATAGGCCATCGGCGCGATGGAGTCGAGCATTGGGGAAGGATCCGGATCGTCGGCAAACGGCTCACAACGGATAAGCCTGCCGTCTTCAACCACGGCGGTATAGGCGCCCCAGTGAGCGAGTTGCGGATAGCGTTTAATCGACATGGTGTTCTCAGCCAAGAATGGATGCCCAAAAATAGCATTAGCCGATGCGCCGCGCCAAAGCACAAATGGCTCTATCACTGAGCGGCACAGGTCTAAGCTCGGGGTAAATTGCCCATATCTGCAACAGCCGCCACAAGTTACGATCGCCAGCGCTTGCAGCCCCGGGCTTTTTCCGCAAGACTGAGGGATGTAAGCGATTACCCAGGATGTATGACAGATATGGCTACCATAAAGGATGTTGCCAGGCTGGCGGGTGTTTCCGTGGCCACGGTATCCCGCGTAATAAACAATTCTCCCAAGGCCAGCGAAGGCTCTCGCACCGCCGTGCTGGCCGCGATGGAACAACTGCAGTATCACCCAAACGCCAATGCCCGCGCGCTGGCACAGCAATCGACCGAAACGCTCGGGCTGATCGTTTCCGACGTGTCCGATCCCTTCTTTGGTGCCATGGTCAAGGCCGTGGAACAGGTGGCCTACGCCACCCACAATTTTCTGCTGATTGGCAACGGTTACCACGAGGCGGAAAAAGAGCGTCAGGCGATTGAACAGCTGGTACGCCACCGTTGTGCCGCGCTGGTGGTACATGCCAAAAAGCTGACCGACCGTGAGTTAAGCGGGTGGATGCAGCAGATCCCGGGCATGGTGCTGATTAACCGCACGCTGCCGGGCTTTGAATCGCGCTGCGTGGCGCTCGACGATCGCTACGGTGCCTGGCTGGCGACCCGCCACCTGATCCAACAGGGGCACCAGCGTATTGCCATCATCTGCTCCACCCACCAAATTTCCGATGCGGCGGACCGTCTGCAGGGCTATCTCGATGCATTGCAGGAGCACGGCATTGCGGTAGATGAAAAACTGATTGCCTACGGCGAGCCAGACGAGATTGGCGGCGAACAGGCGATGACCGAGCTGCTCGGGCGTGGTAAAAACTTCACCGCGGTCACCTGCTACAACGACTCAATGGCCGCCGGTGCCCTTTCGGTACTGAGCGACAACAGCGTGGATGTGCCGGGGCAGATGTCGCTGATTGGTTTCGATGACGTGCTGATTTCACGCTACCTGCGGCCACGTCTGACCACTATTCGCTATCCGGTGGTGGCCATGGCGACCCAGGCGGCCGAACTGGCGCTGGCACTGGCCAACAATCAGCCGCTGCCGGAGATCACCAACATGTTCAGCCCGACGCTGGTGCGCCGCCATTCGGTGGCCAGCATCAATAACGTTTACGAGCAGAATTAGATCAACTCCCGGTGATACAGCCGCACCGGGCGATCGGGGTAATCCAGCGCATCGCCAATGTAGCGCCAGCCATGGCGCTCATAATAGCCGCTAAAGTCACTGTAGAGATAAAGCTCACTGAAGCCGGTGCGTCGGGCGTAGTCTTGCACATGCTGCTGCAACCGCAGCCCCAGACCGCTGCCGCGCTGGCTTTCGTCGACATACAGCGCAGCCAGCCAGGGCGTCAGATCCTGCCGGCTGATCAAGTCACAGCGCCATAAGCCGACGGTGCCAACCACTTTATCGTCCTGCAGGGCGATAAAAGTAATGGGCAAATCGGCTCCGCACAGCCCGCTATCCACCACGCTGGCGAAAAATACCCGGCTGTTTTCGCTGCCAAACGCCTGCCACAGCCAATCAATCACCTGACCGCGATGCTGTGGATAATCCGCCAGAAGCCTAATCTCAGTCATCTCTTCTCTCTTTTCCCATTGTCTGGCATCAGTCTACGGACGTTGCGCCACAACACAATCCCGGCGGAAAAATCCCACGCAGCCAAGGGGTAAGCCTATGCTAGACTGAGCGATATTTGCCACAGCGGATGTTGAAAGAGGTAAGCCACTGATGATCACCATGTTGGATGTTTCCATTCGAGCGGGGGTATCCAAAGCCACGGTTTCACGCGTGTTAAATGGCACCGGCCAGGTGAAAAAGAGCACCCGCGATGCGGTGTTCAAGGCCATGGACGATTTGGGTTACCGCCCGAACTTCCTCGCCCAATCGCTGGCAAACAAAAGCTCCAACAGCATTGGCCTGGTAGTGTCCAATTTCGACGGCCCCTACTTCGGGCGCCTGCTTCGTCGCGCAGCCAAGCTGATCGAGGCCAGTGGCAAACACCTGATTGTGACCGACGGCCACGACACGCCGGAAGATGAACTGCAGGCGGTACAGCTGCTGGCGGATCGCCGCTGTGATGCCATCATCCTGTATACCCGTTTCATGTCAGAAACTGCGCTGATGAAGCTGCTGGACAGCCTGCCGGTGCCGATCATGGTGATCAATCGGGATCTGCCACAGGCGCGCGCACGCTGCGTGTTCTTCGAACAGCAAAAGGCGGCCTTCCATGCGGTGGATTATCTGATTCGGCAGGGGCATCGCGAGATCGCCTGCATTACCGGCCCCATCGCCACGCCAACAGCACAGGCGCGGCTGGCAGGTTATCAACAAGCGTTAGAGCAGCACCATATTGCCTTCAACGAAGCCCGCGTGGCCTACGGTGACAGCAGCGTGCAAAGCGGATATCAGGGCACCCGGCGTTTGCTGGCCGAGCATATCGATTTCAGCGCGCTGTTCGCCTGCAACGACGACATGGCGGTCGGCGCGATGAAGGCGCTGCACGATGCGGGCAAACGCCTGCCGCAGGATGTCTCACTGTTCGGCTTTGACGACGAGCCCAGCGCCGCCTATTTGCAACCTGCACTATCTACCGTGTATCTGCCGATCGACGTGATGATCGAAGCCGCCATCAGCCAAGCTTTTCGCCTGATCAATGGGGAAGACACACAGCCACTCACCCCGTTCACCGGCGAACTACGGCTGCGTGAATCGGTGCTCCCCGGGCCTTACGCCGACTGATCCCTCAGGGCGCTGTCACAGATTGCGTACAGCGCCGTATTTCTTCAACGCCAATTTCCCTTCCCTGCCACCAATCCGCATATTGTCAAGACAATAACCTTTACACTATATAGCTTAAAAGCTATATTCGGAGTTTGACATGTGGCAGATCGTGACCGTCGAACGATTCGACAACTGGTTTTTATCATTAAACAGCGATCAACAAAAAAGCGTGCTGGTAGGAATATTCAAACTGCAGGAATTCGGCCCCTTGTTGGCGCGTCCTCATGCCGACACGCTGAATCACAAAAACCAAATACAGCATCTGAAAGAGTTACGTATTCAGCATCGCGGTCGGCCGTTTCGGATTTTCTTCGCCTTCGATCCGCAACGACAAGCGGTCCTGCTTTGCGGTGGCGATAAAACCGGTAATAAACGCTTCTATCAACAAATATTGCCGATCGCCGTCAGAGAGTTTTCACATTACTTGGCAACCCAGAGGTAACGTAAATGGCCAAACCCTTATCAGATCTGATCGACAAACTCGATCCCACCGTAGTTGAAGCTGCGCAACAGAAAGCGGACAAAGAAATTTTTGAACTGCGGCTGGCAATGCTTCGGGAAGAACTGGCGGTGTCTCAGGTGGAACTGGCCAAGCGGCTTGGTATCAGCCAACCTTCGGTCGCCAACCTGGAAAAACGCGGTAGCGAAATTAAACTCTCTTCACTCAAACGCTATATCGAAGCCATGGGGGGAACGCTGTCGCTGGAAGTTCAGCTCCCGAACGGCCAGCATCGACGGATGACGCTGTAAAATGGGCGCAGCAAACTGCGCCCAAAAGCATCAGATCAGTTCCAGCGCAATCAGCTCTTCGATGGTCTGGCGACGACGGATCAGGCGCGGTTCGCCGTTCTCAAACAGCACTTCCGGCAGCAGCGGGCGGCTATTGTAGTTTGAAGACATAGACGCGCCATAAGCACCGGTGTCATGGAACACCAGATAATCGCCAACCTGCACCGGCGGCAGCTCGCGGGTTTCAATACCGCCCCCGGCCTGCTGAGTAAAGACGTCTCCGGATTCACACAGCGGTCCGGCAATCACGGTTTCACGCAGTGGCTGATGTGCGGTATCGCGACCGTCGGCCGGCAGCAGGGATATGTGGTGATAGCTGCCGTACATTGCCGGACGCATCAAATCATTAAAACCGGCATCCACCAGCACAAAGTGCCGGCTGCCCATGTCTTTCACTGCCCGTACCTCGGCGACCAGCACACCGGCTTCCGCCATCAGGAAACGGCCCGGTTCGATCTCCAGCTTCACCGGATGACCCAAATGTGCGGCAATACGCTCGCGGGCGCTGTTCCACAAACCAAAATAGTGTTCGGTATCGATCGCCTCTTCGCCGTACTGATAGGGGATCGACAGCCCGCCTCCGGCAGAAATCGCACTGATATCCTGGCCGAGGTCGATCACCTGTTGCACCATGGCGTCACACACGCGCTCCAGATGCTGGTAGTCCACCCCCGACCCTATATGCATATGCACGCCAATCAGCGTCAGACCGTATTGCTGAATTTTTTCCACCGCCTGCGGTAAGTCGGCATACCAAATACCGTGCTTGCTGTTCTCACCGCCGGTATTGGTTTTCTGGCTATGGCCGTGACCGAAACCTGGATTGATGCGCAGCCACACCGGATGCCCGGCAGAGACCTGCCCCAACTGTTCCAGCATGTCGATCGAACCGACGTTGACCGGGATTTTCAATTCGCTGACGCGAGCCAGAGTCGCGTGATCGAGCACATCGGCGGTAAACACGATTTCGCTTGGTTCGCCACCCGGCTGAAAACCGGCCTGCAATGCACGCTCAATCTCGCCTAACGACACAGAGTCCACCTTGACGCCCTGCTCACGCATCAGGCGCAAAATATGAATATTCGAGCAGGCCTTCTGGGCAAAACGGATCACGTCAAAATGCCGCAATTGGCTGATGCGCTCGCTGATAATCGCTGCGTCATAGGCCCACACAGGGCAACCAAAGCGCTGAGGCAACGCCAATAGGTTAGCGGCGTTAAGAGCGGTAGAAGTGTCGTGCAAAGCGCGTGGCATAATGATGTTCCCGGTTCGAAAATGGTATGCACTCAATATTGCCGCACTCTTTCTCGGGTGGAAAATATCTATTTAGCCAGAGTCTATTCATTTATGATATGACTTTGCTCATGATGGAGCCGCCCGATGCACGCGATAACCCTGCGCCAGATTGAAATCTTCTATGCGGTGATGACGACCGGCAATCTGACCGAAGCCGCCGCGCTGCTGCAAACCTCGCAGCCCACCGTCAGCCGCGAGTTGGCGCGCTTCGAGAAACTGATCCAACTGCAGTTGTTCGAACGGGTGCGCGGGCGGTTATCCCCCACGGTACAGGGCCTGAGGCTGTTGGAAGAGGTGCAACGTTCCTATTACGGTCTGGATCGCATCGTCAATGCCGCCGCCGGTATCCGACAATTTCAGCAGGCGCAGCTTTCGATTGCCTGCCTGCCGGTATTTTCACAATCGCTGCTGCCGGCGGTGTGCAAACCCTTTATCGATCGCTATCCGGAGGTCAGCTTCAGCGTGATACCGCAGGAATCACCGTTGCTGGAAGAGTGGTTATCGGCGCAGCGCCACGATTTGGGCCTGACGGAAAATACCCTGACTCCGGCGGGCACCGAGCGAATGACCTTGATGACGCTGAACGAAGTGTGTGTCTTGCCGGCCGGGCATCCGCTGCTGGCGAAAAAGCGGCTGACGCCGCAGGATTTTGCCGGACAAAACTTTATCAGCCTGTCGAAAACCGACAGCTATCGCCAACTGCTGGATTCGCTGTTCAGTGAGGAAGGGGTTAACCGCCGGCTGGTGATGGAAACCCACAGCGCAGCGTCGGTCTGCGCCATGGTCAAAGCCGGCGTGGGGGTATCGATAGTCAATCCGCTAACGGCGTTGGACTACGCCAACAACGGTGTGCATATACGGCCATTCAGCGTTGACGTGCCCTTTACCGTTAGCCTGATCCGGCCGCTGCACCGCCCGTCGTCGGCGCTGGTCACGGCCTTTACTCAACATTTGCAGCAACAGGCACAAACGCTGCCCGCCCGTCTGGCCGCCGTGATTACGCGCTAGCCGGGCGCTTGGCGCGGCTGAACGTCACCAGACACAGTACCAGACCCAGCAACGCGATCCCCGCAGCGGCCAGCGGTACGCTTGTCAAGCCCAACCCCTGCGCTATCACGACACCGCCGACCCAGGCACCAATCGCATTACCGACGTTGAACGCGGCAATGTTCAGCGTGGACACCAGATTTGGGGCCTTTTTACCGTAGGTCACCACGTTGATTTGCAGCGCCGGTACGGCGGCGAACGCCGCAGCGGCCCACAGGAACAGGGTAATTTCAGCCGGTACCATCGAATGGCTGGTCCAACTGAACAATGCCGCAAAGCAGGCGATCACCAGGAACGTACAGGTCAGCGTCAACGGCAAGCGCCAGTCCGCCAAACGTCCACCCAGGATGTTGCCCAGCGTCAGACCAACCCCCATCAGCAACAGCGTCCAACTGACGCCATGGGAAGAAACACCCGTCACCTCGGTCAGTAACGGGGCAATATAAGTAAACAGCGCGAACATCGATGCGGCAAAGGCCACGGTCATCAGCAATGACAGCCAAATACCGCCGCCGCGCAACGCCGCCAGCTCTTTTTTCAGATCCGTCGGGGCCTCGTCCTTCACGCTGGGCAGCTTGCTGTACAGCGCCAACAGAGAGAGCACGCCAATGACCGCCACCGCCCAGAACGTCGAACGCCAACCCAGCGCCTGACCCAGTGCGGTACCCAGCGGCACGCCGAGCACGTTTGCCAGCGTCAGGCCGGTGAACATCAATGCCACGGCTGAAGCCCGGCGGTTTGGCGGCACCAGATTGGCCGCAACCACCGCGCCAATACCGAAGAAGGCGCCGTGGCACAAGGCGGTGATAATGCGCGCCAGCATCAGGAAGTCATAGCTGTACCCCAGGGCGCACATAATATTGCCGAAGATGAAAATCACCATCAGCAGCAACAGCGTTTTTTTGCGCGGCAGCTTCGCGGTCAGCAAGGCCATGATGGGTGCACCGATAGCCACGCCAAGGGCATAGCCGCTGATCAGCCAGCCGGCAGAAGGAATGGAGACCTGCAGATCTCCCGCCACTTCAGGCAGCAACCCCATGATCACAAACTCGGTGGTGCCAATAGCGAATGCACTTAATGCCAGTGCGAGCAGAGAAACAGGCATGCGGAAAGCTCCCAGTCAACAAAGCCCCGGTGTCAGGCACTCGGGGCCGGTAAAAACACATAAAATTGACGGGCAGCCCGGCAGGCTGCCCGCGAAAAAGGGTCAGAGAGGGTGTTCAAAGAGCGGGGTTAACTGCTTAACCCTATAATTATTAAGTCTTATTCACGCTTTTCACGTTACAGAAATAGCACGCAATCCCGCGTAAAAACCAGTGGCAAAACGGCCGCTGCGCACAAAAAGCCATGCCTGGCTCGCTAACTGTTTGAATGCGCTGATGATGAAAAATGTGTAAAAATGTTACCTGTGTGTTAACGCTATCAGCGCAGCGTCGCCTGCCAATCCGGATCGTGGGCAAACCACTCCACCAAAAAGTCCAACATGGTGCGCAATGTCGCCGGCATCTGGCGGCGTGAGGTATAGATACCGTAGATCCCCATCGACTGGGGCCGGTAATCCGGCATCAGCTCAATCAGTTCGCCACTGGCCAGTAAAGGGGCTGCAGAATAGTAAGGCTGCATGGAAATACCCGCGCCTTGTACCGTGCCCGCCATCAACACCACCGATTCGTTGGCGCTCAGGTTGCCGCTGACCGCGACCGCCGATTTCACACCCTGAAGGTCAAAATGCCACAGGCTTTTACCGAAGTAGGAATAAGTCAGGCAGTTATGCAGCGCCAAATCCTGCGGATGACGCGGCGTGCCGTGCGCCGCCAGATAGGCCGGGGAAGCGCAGACCACGGAAGCACAGGAGGATAATGGCCGGGCGATGAGATTGGGATCCAATTCGTTAGTGATGCGTAACGCCAGATCGATACGCTCCTCCACCAGATTCACCGTGCGATTGTTCATTTGCAGATCCACTGCAACCTGCGGATGGCGTTTCAGGTATTGCGCCACCGCACCCACCAGCGCCGTCTGGCCCAGCGATTGTGAACAGGTAATGCGTAACAGGCCACGCAGTTCATCACTCTGCTCCCCTTCGACCAAATCGATTTCGCCCGCCAGCGCCAGCATCTGTCGACAGCGTTCCAGCGTGCGCTCACCGGCGTCAGTCAGACTAAGCTTACGAGTAGTGCGATGCAGTAAACGCGCGCCGGCCCATTGCTCCATTTGTGCCAGATAACGCGTCACCATCGCCCGCGACATTTCCAACGTTTCCGCGGCGGCAATCATGCTGCCACGGTCGACGATGGTGATAAAAACCTCAGCAGCGGTAATGCGATCCATGATTCGTCCGATTTACGCAATGAATAGTTGCTCATTATCCGGTTTTTCTATCGCTTTATGCAACCTAACATCTATACAACATTAATCGCATCCCAAGGACCTCTACCCATGTTTAAGAAATCATTGTTGACCCTGGCCTTTGCCGGCATCGCCACAGTAAGCACCTTCGCTACCGCCGCCAACACCCTGACGATGGAAGTGTATAACCCAGGTGAGAAAAGCGTGTTCCCGGTGTCTTCCGAAATCATCAGCGGCAAACACGAAGTCGCACTGATCGACGCCCAGTTCCAGCGTAACGACGCGGAAGCCCTGGTGAAAAAGATCAAGGCGACCGGCAAGAAGCTGACCACCGTATACATCAGCCATTCAGATCCGGATTTCTATTTTGGTCTGGACGTCATTAAAGCCGCGTTCCCTGAGGCTAAAATCATCGCGTCACCGGGTACCATCGAAGAAATCAATGCCACCAAAGACGGCAAAGTGGCGTACTGGGGCCCAATCTTGAAGGACAACGCGCCGAAAGCGGTGGTGGTGCCTCAGGCGTTGCAGGGTGACAGCTTCACCGTAGACGGCCAGAAAGTGGAAGTGAAAGGCCTGACCGGCCCGACGCCGGAACGCACCTACGTGTGGATCCCAGCGCTGAAAGCGGTCGTGGGCGGTGTGCCGGTAGCCGGCGACAATATCCATCCGTGGATTGCCGATAACCAAACCGTTGAATCCCGCGCGCACTGGCAGCAAACGCTGGAAGGCATCAAAGCGTTGAAACCGGAAGTCGTGGTCCCTGGCCATTTCCTGCCGGGGGCAGACCAGACGCTGAAGTCCGTCACCTTTACCCAGAACTACCTGACCACGCTGGAAGCTGAACTGCCAAAAGCCAAAGATTCTGCAGCACTGGTGGCGGCAATGAAAAAGCATTACCCGGATCTGAAAGACGAATCCAGTCTGGAACTGAGCGCCAAAGTGCTGAAAGGCGAAATGAAGTGGCCGCAATAAGCACGCCGAAACACCCTGGCCAAGGCGTTACTGCTACCCAGCCGCCGCAAAGGCGGCGGGTATAACGAGGAAAAGACATGACCGGTACGACTCTGCACTACATTTTCGATCCGCTGTGTGGCTGGTGCTATGGCGCAGCCCCGCTGGTGAAGGCGGCCAAAACCATTCCAGGGCTATCCATCGCCCTGCACGCCGGCGGCATGATGACCGGCAACAACCGCCGCCAAATCACGGATGAATGGCGCAATTATGTGATCCCGCATGACAAGCGCATTGCGGAGTTAACCGGCCAACCCTTTGGCGAAGCTTATTTCAATGGATTGTTGCGTGATACCACCGCGGTGATGGACTCGGAGCCGCCGATTACCGCCATACTGGCAGCGCAAGCGCTGGCGGGACGCGGGCTGGATATGCTGCACCGCATTCAGGAAGCGCATTACCAGGAAGGTCGCCGTATCGCCGACACGCCGGTGCTGGAAGCGCTGGCAAAAGAGCTGGGCTTGCCCTCTGCTCCGTTTATCGCCGAAATGCGGTTTAACACCGGTGCGCCAACCGCGCAGCACATCGCGCAAAGCCGGGCATTGCTTGCCAAGGTTCAGGGCCAGGGGTTCCCAACTTTCGCTCTGCAAGACAGCGAAGGCCAGCTGCGCCAGATCCCGGCGGGCAACTATCTGGGCAACGTTGAGGCCTGGAAAGAGTTATTGAGCGGCGCCGCTACCTGGGCCTAATACCTGTTACGGCTGCCGGGTGTTCAAAGTATTGGATGCCCGGAGCTGATTATTCAACCCGTATAAAGTGCCCTTCCGCACGCACGTTAAAACCGAACCCACAATCCCCCTCGGTGTGCATGTCCAGACCATCGCTACCGAACTGCATCGCCACATCGCACGCCATCACATCTTCCGGTTCCCGCTGACGGTATACTGCTTTGCCGTGCTCTATCGGCAACGTCTGAGTAAACTCCCCCATATTCGGCCCGTAATACAAGCCCATCTGCGGCATGTAATAACCGGAATAACTGATCAGCCAGCGTCCATCCTGTGGCTTGACCTCCACCTCGTTCCAGACGCCGCGCCCGGCATATTGCCAATAGACTCCGCCCGGCCCGGTAAGTGGCGCTCGTTTCGCCAGCCGCTCCTGCAACAGCTTGAGATTATGCCGGGATTTACTGTCCTGCGGTGCCAGAGCTAAATAGGCACGCGCCTTAAGCAGCTCGCCCGCGTGTATCAGCGCCAGCGCTACGTTGTTATAAGCAGTGGCCGTTGCCTGGCTATCCAAACCGCAGAACTCACTCCAGGCGGCCTGATCGCGGAAAATATCAGCAGCTCGCGGGTAATCGCCACGCTGATAGGCATTTTTGCCCAACTCGGCATAGCTTGCGACCTTGTGACAATCGGCATCAATATCCGGCTCGTCAATCTGCGCCATCGCCTGGTCGCAGGCAAGCGCACCATAGGCCAACAGCAGGGGAACCCACGCCTTCATCACTTATCCTTTCCGCAGTAAACGAGCCAAATTTCGGCGCCAGTATAACCGCCAACCGTCACCGCATCACCCCTGACGATTCAGCCGCGATATTTCAAACGGTTAGCGGCGTTAAAACTGCTTACAGTCAACGTTTGTTTGTTACCTGTCCCCGGCCCATGCTGAAAAAAAGATTAAACCTGCGAGAGTCCATGAACGCTATCCCCACACCCAAACACGCCGTCTGGCAACTGATTAAACCCTTCTGGGTCTCGGAAGAGAAACTGCGGGCCTGGGCGATGCTGATCGCCATCATCGCCTTGTCACTGGGGTTGGTGTACATCAGCGTGCTGATCAACCAGTGGAACCAGGTGTTTTACGACGCGCTGCAAAATAAAAATTACCCGGTATTCAAGGCGCAGCTGTGGCGCTTTACCTATCTGGCGCTGATTTTCATCGTATTGGCGGTGTTTAAAATTTACCTGACACAGGGCCTGCAGATGCACTGGCGGCGCTGGATGACCGAAAAATTCATGGGTAAATGGCTGGCGCATCAGGCGTATTACCATACCGAACAGCAGCAAATCGTCGATAACCCGGACCAGCGTATCGCCGAGGATCTCAACGTGCTGACCCAATACACGCTGTCGCTTTCGTTGGGGTTACTGTCCAGCCTGGTGACGCTGTTTTCTTTTATCGCCATCCTGTGGCATGTCAGTGGCCCTATTACCTTTGTCATCAGCCAGCACGCTATTACCCTGCCCGGCTATATGGTGTGGTTCGCTCTGCTGTACGCCGGACTGGGATCACTGCTGATTTGGTGGGTCGGCAAACCCTTGGTACAACTGGGTTTTAATCAGGAGCGCTATGAAGCGAACTTTCGTTTTGGGCTGATCCGCATCCGCGAAAATAATGATGCCATCGCGCTGTATCACGGCGAGCCGCATGAAGCACAGCAGTTGGGCGGGCGCTTTGAAGCCATCCGTGCCAACTGGTGGTCAATCATGCGCATTACCCGGCGGCTCAATATTGCTTCCAATTTCTACAGCCAATTCGCCATTGTCTTTCCGCTACTGGTGGCCGCTCCACGCTATTTTTCCGGTGCCATCCAAATGGGTGGAATGATGCAGATTGCCTCCGCTTTTGGGCAAGTACAGGGCGCTCTGTCCTGGTTTATCGATGCCTTTACCGATCTGGCCACCTGGAAAGCCTGCGTTAACCGTCTGGCCGGTTTTAACGCCGCCGTGGATCAGGTACACCATCAACAGCGCGGCATTCAATTGCAGCTGGAGAATGAACAACCGATGGTCCTTGACCGCCTCAGCCTGCAATTGCCGGACGGTCAACGCTTACTGGAGCCGACCTCAATGACGCTCAAACGTGGCGATCGGGTGCTGATCGTTGGCCCCTCCGGCTGCGGTAAATCAACCCTGTTGCGCGCCATTGCCGGTATCTGGCCGTATGGTTCCGGTGCGATTGGGCTCGACGACGCCAGCAGTACGTTATTCCTGCCGCAACGCAGTTATATTCCGATCGGTACGCTGCGAGAGGCGCTCAGCTATCCGCATCTTGCCGCCGAGTACAGCGATGAACAGCTGCTGAAAGCCCTGGATAACTGCCGCCTTAAACACCTTCAGCGCTGGCTGGATACCAGCGCCAACTGGAGCCAACGCCTGTCTCCAGGTGAACAGCAGAGATTAGCCTTCGCCCGTGCGATTCTGACCCGCCCGGACATTTTGTTCCTCGACGAAGCCACCAGCGCGCTGGACGACGAAACCGAGCAACTGATGTACTGCCTGTTGGTGGATGAATTGCCGGATGTGACGCTGGTTAGCGTGGCGCACCGCAACAGCGTGGCGAAGTATCATCAGAGCTGCTGGCGCTTTAGCCGCGCGGAAGAAAGCCAACCGGCACGCATGGCACTCAGCCCATTGCCGGTTGCCGGCTAAGTGCCCGGGCGCAGCCTGTACGGTTGCGCCCGGCTTTACTCAGATGCCATCGGCCTGAACGTCCTCGCATTTCACCCGACGCCTTTCGTGCCACAGGCTGGTCAGCCCACGTTTGCCGCACGCCAACGCCACTTCGCGAAACTCATCCAGGCTTAGCCCATCGCGTTCCAGCATCATTTCCGCTGCCAGCTGCATATTTACCCCGGTCAGCACTTCGCAATCACCGCGCTCGTCCGCCAGTTCGCTGGCGCAGCGGAACGGCGATCCGCCGAGCATATCGGTGAGAAACACCACGCCGTCCGCCTGCGCCACTTCGGTTAGCGCCGCATTAAGGGCGCCCCTTAACTGAGCGGTGCTCATCTGCTCCGGGAAATTGACCGCGACGCAATTTTGCTGCGGCCCCACCACCTGTTCTACCGCCTGCAGCAGGCCACTGGCAAAGCTGCCGTGGCCGGTAATCACAATGCCTGGCATCGCCCTTTCCTCACAATAAACCGATAAATTTGCCCACGACGCCAATCACCACCGTCACGCCAATCAGCTTCACTGGCGAGAACCCTCGCTTCATCAGGAAGAAAATCAGCAGCGTAAAGCACAGCGGCAACAGATTGGGCATCAGTTTGTCCAGCACGTCGGTCTGCAACGCCACACTGGCCTTGCCGGCATGCATCACCAACGGGGTGGAAAGATGGACATAGGAAGCCACCAGCGCGCCGATCACCGTCATGCCGACAATCGAGGCGGCGTGTGATATTCGTCGGGTATGGGTTTTCAGCAGCGCCAAGGCGCTGGTGCCGGCCTGATAGCCATAATGCGCCAGCCCGAACCGCAAGCCGAAGTGAAAAACGTTAAACAGCAACAGGAAGACGATCGGCCCGAACAGGCTGCCTTCCAGCGCCAACGAGGCGCCGATCCCGGCGCAGATCGGCAGTAGCGTCAGCCAGAACAGCGCGTCGCCAATGCCGCCCAGCGGCCCCATCAGCGCCACTTTTACCGCACGAATGGTAGAAATCTTCTCCTTGTTCTGTTCCATCGCCAGCACCAGCCCGGACAGGAAGGTGACGTCGAACGGGTGCACGTTGATAAACTCCATGTGCATCTTCATCGAATTGGCCAGATCCTGCGGATTGCGATGGATCTTGCGTAATCCTGGAATTAACTGATAAAGCCAGCCACCGGCCTGCATACGTTCGTAGTTGAACGACGCCTGCAGCAGTAAGGAACGCCATGCCATGCGGTTGATATCGCCACGGGTCAGCGCCTCTGCCGGCTCGCTGTCGACATAATCGTCCTGGTCTACCTGACTGGTCGCCAGGGCCTGCGCCATACGCTGTTCCGCTTTTTGCGCCAGCAGATCGTCGGAATCATTAAATGCCATCTTCAGCATCCTCCTGTTGTACGGACGGTTTGGGCGTGTCCGCCCCGGATCGTTGGCTGTTAAAGAAATCGATCAGTGCGATCGCCAGTGCCCCCAGCGCCACCGCCAGGATCGGCAGTTTCAGGAAGGTGACGGAAATAAAGCCGAGGATGAAATAAGCCACGTAGGTTTTTTTCATCATCACTTTCATCAACAGCGAGAAACCGATCGCCGGCATCATGCCACCCGCCACTGCCAGGCCGTCCAGCAGCCAGGTCGGTGCTTTTTGCACCATGGCGCTGGCCGCATCGGCACCGAAATAAATCGGCAAAAAAGCCACGACAAAATAGAACGCGAACAGGATGCTTATGCCGAGATAATTCACCCGTTCGATACCGCGCCAGTTCAGCTCTTTCACCATCCGATCGCAGCGGTGCATCATCGGTGAAAACAGGGTAAACAGCAGCGTAATACAGCCCTGCACCGCGATAGAAAACGGCACGGCCACGCCGATCGCCACCTTGGGATCGGCCTTGGTCAGGATGGCAAACGCCGTGCCGATCACCCCGCCAATCACCACGTTCGGCGGCTGGGCGCCCGCCAGCGGCACCATGCCCATCCATACCAATTCCAGCGTACCGCCCACCAGCAGACCTGTGTACACATCCCCCAAAATCAGGCCGACCAGCGGCCCCAGCACCACCGGGCGATGAAAGTGGGTCAGGCCGTCAAACAGATCGACCCCCGCCAGCCCGGCCAACAGTGCAATCAATAACGCATCAGTTAACATGATTTCCCCCGAACTCAGAACAGCAGCTTGCCGACCGCCTCACCCGCTTCATCCGGCACCCGGCGTACCTCGCATTCAACGCCAAGCGCCGCCAGTTCGCGAAAAGCGGCGACGTCGCGCTCATCCAGCGAGACCGTTTTATGCACCTGCCGCTTCCCCTCGGCAAAATGCATGTTGCCGACGTTCACGAAGCGGATCGGCACCCCGCCCTGCACCAGCCGCAAAACATCCTGCGGCGTTTTGCATACCAAAAAGATTTTCTGGCGATCCGCCGCCTTGTGGATCACGTCGATGGTTTTCTGCAGCGTGAAGTAGCGCGTCTGCACCCCTTCCGCCACCACCATATCCATCAGGTTCTGCTGCACAGGATCGGCTGCCGCTTCATCGTTGGCCACCACCACCAGATTGGCGCCCAAGGTGTTGGTCCAGGTAACGCCGACCTGGCCGTGCACCAGTCGGTTATCGATACGAGTCATCAAGATATTCGGCATTTCAATGCACCTCCGGATAACAGGCGGCATGGTAGTCGTCGAGCACCTGCGTCACCTTATGCATTACCCAATCCTGCGGGTCGTTGCTCAGTTCCCCGGCATTCAGCGCGCGGGCCTGATCTGGCAGATACTGGCTCAACAGCGCTAACGGCACCGGATGGCGGCGCAAGTTGTCGATCAGGCTATCTACCGCCTGCTGCACCTGTGGTTGCGGCCAGTAATAACGTACCCGGTCACTCAGGCTGTAGTGGCGGTCGAGATACTGCTGATGAGGGTTGCCATGGTAGTAACGGCTCCACTGCTGTGGCTGTTCGCGCATGACCTGCTCCAGCGTGGCGCACAGCTGCGCCGACTGATGTTCACCAAGCCATTCACGTTCAATGTGATCCAGTGCGAACAGCGCTTCACGCAGTGCGAAAGTCAGTGCCGGGCCGACTTTCAGGATGGCAAAATGATCGCCCACCAGCTGTCGATAGGCCTGCGGCGGTTGGTAATCCGTCGAGTGCGCCTCGTACACCATGCCCGGCTGCCGTTCGATAAAGCGGCTCAGTTCATGGGCCCGTTGCGGTTGATAGTGCTCCACGCTGTGATGATCAAACTCAACGCCCGGCTGCACCACCAGCGCAATGGTTCGCGTCCAGGCATCGACCAGTTCGGTTTGCTGCCAGGCCAGGCGATGGATTTCAAGCGTTTGCTGCACCGCCCGTGGCGTGGTGACCTGCATACCTTCCAACGCCTCCTGTGCGCCGCCCGGCACCGGCACTTCGGTCCCGATCACATACACCGGCGGCTCACCGCCGCTTTGCTGCCAGGCGCGTTCAGCAATGGCGCACAAACGTGCCGCACGGGCAGCGACGGTTTCATCATTTAGAGGGAAAGGATCGCCAGCGCAGGACATGGAACAATCGAGGTGGATTTTGCGAAAACCGGCGCGAACATAATCGTCGATCAGCGTTTCCGCCAACTGCATTGCTTCTTCTGCCGGCCGATCCTGCCAGGCGTTGGGGCCGAGATGATCGCCTCCCAGCCACAAACGATCGCGTGCCAACCCTTCCTCGTCCGCCAATCGCCACAGGGCATCGCGGAACTGTTCCGCCGTCTGGCCGGTGTAGCCGCCAAACTGATTGACCTGATTCGAGGTGGCCTCGACCAGTACCGGCGTACCGCGCGTTTTGGCCTGCCGCAGGGCCGCTTTCAGCACCCAGGGGTGAGCGGAACAAACGGAAAAGATCCCGACCGGTTTACCGGCCTTGTGCTGCTCAACAAGCTGTAACAACTGCTGCATGAATCCCCCACGCAGGCGCCGTACTACCGATCGGCGATGACTACCTCCACGCCCAACTCGGTTAACGCCCGCTCGTAATCGTCCGGAAGAAGGCTGTCGGTAATCAGCCGATGAATTTGTCCGGCTTCGCGAATCATGCAAAAGCTCTTGCGACCAAACTTGCTGGCATCCGCCACGGCGATAATCTCGCGCGCCACCTCGCACATCACGCGGTTGAGGTGTGCCTCTCCAGGGTGAGGCGTGGTGATACCGGCAACCAGATCGAAACCGTCGACGCCCAAAAACAGTTTGTCGAAGCGGTACTGGCGCAATTGCTGCTCGGCAGCCGGACCGTAGAGCGAGTAAGAATTACGGCGCACGCTGCCGCCCAACACCATCACCTCCACCCCATCATTACCGGAAAGCTCATAGGCAATGTTCAGCGCATTGGTCATCACCACCAGATCGCGTCGTCCTTTCAGGAACGGCACTATCTGGGTGGTGGTGGAACCGGAATCGAGGATCAGCGCGTCGCCATCACGCACATAGCTTGCCGCTACGCTTGCGATCTGCGACTTCACATCGCGGTTCAACCGTCCTTTGTCATGCAGTGGACGATCGAAGGCAAATTGCTGATTGAGCATTGCGCCGCCATAGGCCCGTAGCGCACACCCTTTTCGTTCCAGAAAGCGCAGATCGTTGCGGATCGTCACCGTGGATACTGCAAACTGTTTGCTGAGCTGCTCCACACGAACGCTGCCGTGTTCGCATAACAGATCGATAATGTGTTCACGGCGCTTTGCGGTATTCACTGGCATGAGCTGCGGTCCTCAGGTTTCCGGCCAGGCCGGGGAGAAGATGGCTTTCGCTCTACTGCGCAGGCATTACAGCAAAGCGAAAGCAATGAAATTGTGATCGCGGTTACAGCGCTGTTTTAGCAGAAAAAGTGGCTAAAAACCTTTCGAATCGAAATGAAGTGAAAATTAATGGCCGCAGCGAAAGACAAAATGAAATGTCAGGGCGAGCGCGGTAGCCGGGGTGAGAAGCCTGCCGCAATGCGCAGAACGAAAGCGTCCGCGCAACGGCCAGGTTGGTCGACTTTTAGTTCGCTGGGTGATCGGGATCACATAATCGTAATTATGCGTATTCTGCTTACCGCTTACGACAGGGGAAAGGCTTGCGCACTGCTGAATCGGCCCCTTGTCAGGCCAGGGGTTCTTCCCTACACTTGCGCGCAGATAGCGGTTCCCTGCCGCTACGTAAGCGTTAACGTCAATCAACGCATCATGCCGTGCAGAATTGATTGACTGCATGCCCTGGTGTGAGGAACTGATGCCACAACCCACTGTAACCCCAACGCCTGCTGCGACAAAACGCAGCCGTTTACGTCACCCCTTGTTACTGGTTGCCGGCATTATGCTGGTCGCTGCCAACTTGCGTGCCGCGCTGACCAGCGTGGGGCCGCTGCTGGAACAGATCCAGCAGCAGTTGATGCTTTCCGCCACTTCGGCCGGCCTACTTAATTCCCTGCCGCTAATCCTGTTTGCCGTGCTGTCGCCGGTCACGCCCGGTCTGGCGAAGCGCATCGGCATTGAGCGTACGCTGGGCATGGCATTGCTGTTGCTGGTGATTGGTATTGTGCTGCGCTCGATGCCGCAAACCGGCATGTTGTGGTTGGGCAGTATTTTGATCGGTGCGGCCATCGCCTTTGCCAACGTGGTACTTCCCACGCTGGTGAAACGCGACTTCCCGAGCCGAGCAGCCGCCATGATTGCCGCCTATGCGGCAGTCATGTCACTGGTAGCAGCCACAGCCTCCGGCCTGGCGGTACCGCTGGCGACATTGCACGATCGAGGCTGGCGTTTTTCCCTGCTGTGCTGGAGCCTGCCGGCGCTGTTGGCGCTGATTGTCTGGCTGCCGCAACTGCGTCGCTCTTCGGCCCCGACGGCCGGTAACGCAACACCGGCTCAACCCGCCCTGTCACGTTCCCCCTGGGGCAGTGCTCTTGGTTGGCAGGTGGCGCTGTTTATGGGCCTGCAATCCATCACCTTCTACACCATTATTGGTTGGTTCAGCACCTTTGCTGCCAGCCACGGCACGTCGCCGCAACAGGCCGGTTTTGAGCTGTTTATCTATCAGGTGGTGGCGATCGTCGCCAACTTTGTCATGGTGTTTATTCTGCCGCGCGCCCGCGATCAGCGCGCCATCGCGCTATGCAGTTCTCTGCTGATTTTTATCGGCGTCGCCGGTCTGCTGCTGCTGCCGGGTTACTCTTTGGTGTGGTTGATTTTTGCCGGACTGGGGGCGGGGAGTTCTTTGGTGCTGGCGCTGTCCTTCTTTGGCCTGCGCAGCAGCCATCATCATCAGGCCACGCAGCTGTCGGGCATGGCGCAATCGGTCGGCTATCTGTTGGCGGCGCTGGGACCCACGCTGTTCGGTTTGTTACACGATCTGACTCAGGGTTGGCGATTGCCACTGATGGTTCTGCTGTGCCTGACACTGTTGCAAATGCTGTTTGGCATGTTGGCCGGGCGCAATCAGGTTATTCGTTAACCTCAGGGGGAATGGGGTGTTCCGGCCCGGATTCCCCGGCGTCGTCCTGCCAGAGGTCGTTGATAAAATCCCGTTGCTCGCTCGTCAACTGCCATGACGGGGGGATTTTGGCCGGACTTTCATCCCGGTCGCCCCCTGTGCGCTTTACGCGTTTTTTTTCCATCACCCTACTTCCTAAATAAACAGCCAATAAATCACGGCGGCGACGGCCAACCAAAACACCCCGCAGCCGATAAATACGCACAACCAAGTTTTACGTTTAATATCCGCGTCATCCTTGCCTATCACAGTCACTCCATCCAATAGATTAAACTAATCGATAATCGATTATTGATCTATTTAAACGATCAATAAAGTAGTTTGTTCCTATGGTAATTATAAAAATACATGCTACCCACTTAGAGGGATCCACGTAAATGAAGGGAGAACGCCCGAGGGGCGCGGTTCTCGGCACACAAGAATGAGTCCCGCACAGAACCTCTGGCCGTTTTTTATGATACTGATGACAAGGACAAAACAATGGGTAATGCGAGCTTTATTGAAATAAAAAACTATTAAAAAACCAAATTAATCGCACGATCGACCAAGACCATGATTAACACAGGGTTAAATGGGTTATTGAAAGGGAGTTGAAGGGAAAGGATGGTCCGGGCAGCGACCGCCGCCCGAGTGATATCAATCAGTCAAGATGGGAAACCGAGTCTTTACTGGCAAGTTCACGATCGCTGCCGGTCAATTCGCTAAGGTGCCCATCGCGCATTTGCAACAGGCGGTCCGCATGCTCGAAATAGTGATCGTCATGGCTAATGGCAAACACCGTTTTACCCAGTGCGCGCAGCTGTGGCAGCAGCTCACGATAAAAGATGCGTCTGAATTGCGGATCCTGATCCGCCGCCCATTCGTCTAATAGCAGAATATCCCGCTCTTCGGCCACCGCCAGCAACAGCGCCAGACGCTTGCGTTGCCCCTGGGATAACTGAGGGTTGGTCACCCGAAGACCGTCAAACTCCAGCTTGTTTTTCATGTTCAGGCGATGAAGCCAGCTTTCCACCAGTTCAGCATCCGGCTGCCCGCCCTCAGGCCCCTGCAAAAGCTGGAACGGGTGAAAGTCGGTGAAAATGGCGGAAAACAACCGGCGATAGTCATGCATGTCCGCCGGATTCTGCGCAATGCCGTCCAGCAGTATCTGCCCGCTGACCGGTTGGTACAGTCCGGTCAGCAGCATGGCCAGCGTCGATTTTCCGCTGCCATTGCCGCCAATCAGGAACACCAATTCGCCGCGGCGCAGCGTCAAATTCAGCGGGCCCACGGCGAATCCGGCCTTTTCTTCCGTCGCGCCATAATGGAACATCACCTCACGCAGCTCCAATGTTTGCCAGGCCTTGGTCGTTCCCGCCGGAAATTCCTCTTGATAGTCGGCGAGCCGTAAGGATTTGACCTTGTTAAAAGCCACTTCTGCGCTGACAAGCGTAGGGAATGCCCCCACCGCCTGCAGCAACGGCGTGCGCAGGAACAGCAGCGTCAGTGAATAGGTCGCCGCCACGGCGGTATCGGCCCAGCCCAGGCTGTTGGCCATATAGAACACCAGGCCTATCGCGCCCAGCATCATGATATTCGACCAGTTCACCGCGCTGAGGTGGAAGGTATCGGCACGAATAATATGATGGCGATACTCTTCGGCATCCGGCTGGTAGGCCTGGCGGTAAAGCGCTTTGGCACGATCGCGGTTCAATGCCAGCTCTTTGCGGCCGTCAATGGCTGACTGATAGTGCTGATAGAGTCGCTCTTCAGATTCACGCACGTTGGTCAGGTGACGATAGACCCGCGATACCAGACACCCGCTGCCAAACACCGTCACCGCGACCCAAATGGCCGTCACCGCCAGCATCTGCGGCGACAGCCAGCCCAAATAAGCTGCCGACCCCAACGTCAATATCACCCCCTGAACCAGTTCGGGCAAACGCACAAAAGCCAGGGTAATATTGCGAATATCGCTGGCCAGGCTCGCCAGCAATGCCGCACTGCCAAGCTGCTCGATCCGCTCAATATGGGTATCCATGATCCGCTTCACCAGTTGACCGCGGAGCCGAAACACGAAGTGGTGGCCCAAGGCGGTCAGCGCCAACTGCGAACCCAGCGTCACAGCCATCAGCAATGCCAGTAACCCGAGAAACTCCGGCAATACCGCCAGCGGATCGCCCGCCGCCGTCATCAGCCGCAGGTTGATAAAGGCAATGATGCCGATACCCAATGCCGCGCTGGCCATGGTTAACGCCATTACCGCCACAAACGGCCAGCGATATTGGCGGTAAACCACCCGTAGCAACTCCATGAAAAACCCTTACCCTGAAATATTGAGATGGCAGGCATTGTAAGCGGCCAAAAAGTGATATCAATAACAATTCTCATATTGTCGTCGACGATTGATTCCTGCCCGAGAGGATTTACACTGGCTGGAGATCTGGGACAAGGAAAACCAAGACTGATGCTGCCTACACATGAATATGCCAACGATCTGATCCTGTTCGCCTTAATTGTTGATTGCGGTTCTTTCAGCAAAGCCGCAGAAACGGCCGGCATCACCAGTTCGGTGGTCAGCAAGCGTATCGGACGTCTGGAGAAATCCCTCGGCGCGCGCCTGCTTTACCGCACCACGCGCAGCCTGACGCTGACGGAAAATGGCCGCAGCCTGTATCGCCAGGCCAAAGAGATCAGCGCCAAAATTCAAGATGCTTTGAATGTCGTCAGTGAAAATAGCGACGAGTTGACTGGCGTCATCCGCATGTCGGTACCGACGATTTCTGGCGAGCTGCTGCTCAGTGAGAGCGTGGCCGAATTTTGTGCGCGGCACCCGAACCTGAAGGTAGAGATGCGGCTGGAAAATCGCTTTGCCGATCTGGTCAACGAAGGGATAGATTTGGCGATCCGCACCGGCACCCTGCCGGACTCAAGCCTTATCGCACGCCACATTCTTGACTCCCGATGGGTAATAGTCTGCTCGCCCGGTTATCTGCAACAGCATGCCGAACCCCATTCGGCCGACGATCTGCTCAAGCATAATTGCCTGACCTACACCTATCAGGAAAGTGGTACCGACAACTGGCTGATGAAGCCACCGGGCGGCGGCGAAATTTATGAGCTACAGGTTAAAGGCAATTTGTCGGCCAATAACGCGCGGGCCATCCGCAAGGCGGCGATCGGCGGTTATGGCATTGCCATGGTGCCACGCTGCATGGTATTTGAGGATTTGCAGGCAGGAACACTGGTAGAAGTCTTGTCCGGGCACTGTGGCAAGATATTAGGCGTTTACGCGGTTTACCCGTATACCCGCAATTTACCCTTAAAGACCCGGTTGTTGATCGAACATATCATCGCGGGCTATCAAAATATCAGCCATTATTTTTGAGGTCGATCACAATATTATTCCCACCAGCAGTAAGATGCCGACGGGGGATTACGTCATTTTTGGGGATAATCTATGGTCAATTAACGCCTAATTAATGTGAACCAGCCCCACCCACATCTTAAGTGAAAATTCAACTCATTGATTTTTAGATAAATAAAACCTCACCTTTCATATACCAATAGTCTCATTTCGTAATCATCACGCCTAAGCACTTCGATGTTAAAAAATTGCCGTATAGCACCGCCTCCAATGTTGTGATTAGAATAAAAATGTTGCGGCAATTAACTATTTAGCTACATCTCCGTGAAAATAAAAATAATAACCGAAGAGGATCTTATGTCCCTTTTTTTCAGCGTTGCGCCCATCGTCCTGCTGATTTGGATGATGACCAAAAGGAATGGCGTTCCCTCTTACCTCGCTCTGCCGCTGACGGCTGCCGTCGTGTATACCGTGCAGCTACTGTGGTTCGACAGCGCCCCCCTGCTGTTACATGCCAATATCGTCACTGCATTGGTGGCGGTTTTAACCCCTATCACCATTATCGCCGGTGCGATTTTGCTGAACAAACTGATGCAGATCAGCGGGGCGGAAAACGTGGTACGCCGCTGGTTGGAGAATATCAGCCCCAATCCCGTGGCCCAGTTGATGATCATTGGTTGGGCATTCGCGTTCATGATAGAAGGTGCCAGCGGCTTCGGCACGCCGGCGGCTATCGCGGCCCCGATTCTGGTGGGGTTGGGTTTTAACCCACTGCGGGTTGCCCTGCTGACGCTGGTGATGAACTCGGTGCCCGTTTCCTTCGGCGCCGTGGGCACCCCCACCTGGTTTGGCTTTGCCAATCTGGGCCTGTCGGACGCCAGTCTGCTGGAGATTGCCCGCCAGACCGCGCTGATCCACTTTGTCGCCGGGTTTGCGATCCCGCTGCTGGCATTGCGTTTTATCGTTTCCTGGCGGGACATTCGCCGCAATCTGCCTTTTATTTTGCTTAGCGTCCTGAGCTGTACCCTTCCCTATTTGTTGCTGGCGCAGGTGAATTATGAATTTCCGGCGCTGGTCGGCGGCGCCATTGGCCTGGCGGTGTCGGTGTTGCTGGCCCGCGCCGGCATCGGCCTGGTTCGGGTTGATAAAAACCAGGAAAGCGCCCAGCCGGTGCCCTTTATCCAGGTGCTCAAAGCCATGACGCCGACCCTGCTGCTGATTGCTATCCTGATAGTGACCCGCATCCACCAATTGGGCATCAAAGCGCTGCTCAACAGTACGGCACCGCTGTGGCAAGGGAGCCTCGGCTGGTTGGGTGAGCTGCGCGTCAGCGACGCCCTGATTATCGAGCTGCAACAGGTGCTCGGCACGCAGGCCGCTGCCAGCTACAAAACGCTGTACGTGCCCGCGCTGATCCCCTTTCTGCTGGTGGTAGTGCTGTGTATTCCGCTGTTTCGGCTGAACCGCCATCAGGTCAAACAGATGTTCAGCGAAACCGGTCAACGGATAGCCAAGCCCTTTATCGCCCTGTTGGGGGCCCTGGTGATGGTCAACCTGATGATGCAGGGAGAAAACGACGCGCCGGTGATCCTCATTGGCAAAGCGCTTGCGGCACTGACGGGGGAAAGCTGGCTGCTGTTCTCTTCTTTCCTGGGTGCGCTGGGGTCGTTCTTCTCTGGCTCTAATACCGTTTCCAACCTGACGTTCGGCGGCATTCAACAGTCGATCGCCCTGAGCAGCGGACTCAACGTCAATCTGACGCTGGCGCTGCAATCCGTCGGGGGCGCCATGGGCAATATGGTGTGCCTGAACAATATTATCGCCGTCTGTTCGATCCTCGGGATCGGCAACGCCGAAGGAAAAATCATCAGAAAGACTGTGCTGCCGATGCTGGCGTACGGAGGGATCGCCGCCGTCATGGCCCAGATCCTGGCTCTCTGATCCAAAGTACGTTATCGAAAGAAGGTAAAAAACATGATCATCTCCGCCTCAACCGACTATCGGGCCGCCGCGCAAGCCAAGCTTCCGCCCTTTCTGTTCCACTATATTGACGGCGGGGCCTACGCGGAGCATACGCTCAAGCGCAATACCGAAGATCTGGCTGATATCGCCCTGCGACAGCGTGTGCTGCGCAATATGTCGGACCTCAGTCTGGAAACCCACCTGTTCGGCGAAAAGCTGGCGATGCCGGTAATACTGGGCCCGGTCGGGTTAACCGGCATGTATGCCCGTCGTGGCGAGGTACAAGCGGCCCGGGCTGCTGCGCAGAAAGGCATTCCCTTTACGTTGTCTACGGTTTCGGTATGCCCGATAGAGGAAGTCGCGCCGGCCATCGATCGGCCCATGTGGTTCCAACTGTACGTGCTGAAGGACCGTGGCTTTATGCGCAATGCGCTCGAGCGTGCCAAAGCGGCCGGGGTGAAAACGCTGGTGTTCACCGTTGATATGCCGGTTCCCGGCGCGCGCTATCGCGACGCCCATTCCGGTATGAGCGGCCCTAACGCTTCCCTGCGCCGCGTGCTGCAGGCCGTTACTCACCCTCAGTGGGCCTGGGACGTTGGCCTGTTCGGCAAACCTCACGATCTGGGCAATGTGTCAGCCTATCGCGGTAAACCGACCAGTCTCGAAGACTATATCGGCTGGCTGGGGGCCAACTTCGATCCTTCCATCTCATGGAAAGATCTGGAGTGGATCCGTGAATTCTGGGAGGGGCCGATGATCATTAAAGGGATTCTGGATCCCGAAGACGCCAAAGATGCAGTGCGATTCGGCGCCGACGGCATCATCGTATCCAACCACGGCGGCCGTCAGTTGGACGGTGTACTCTCAACCGCACGCGCCATGCCGGCGATCGCCGATGCGGTAAAAGGCGACATTACGCTGCTGGCCGACTCCGGCATCCGCAGTGGATTGGACGTAGTACGAATGATCGCTCTGGGGGCCGACAGCGTACTGCTGGGGCGCGCCTTCGTTTACGCACTGGCCGCCGCCGGGCAGGCCGGTGTCGCTAACCTGCTGGAACTGTTGGATAAAGAGATGCGCGTCGCCATGACGCTCACCGGAGCAAAAACCATTGCTGAGATTGGCGCAGGCTCTCTGGTCCACGGACGCGGCTAGCACCTTCTCCTGGCGGCTCCTGAAGCCGCCAGGCACTCAGCGGATGAAAAACCCTTCGGCAAAGGCGCTGCGCAAATAACGGCTGAACTCCGTCACTGCTCGCGATACCTGCGGCGCATAGGGGCGCACTACATAAAGACTATCGGCAAAAGCACCTATAGGGCGCCAGGCCGGCAGTACCTCAATCAACCGGCCGTCCGCCAATGCCTGCTGCGCACTGAAGTCCGGCAGCAAGGCAATACCCAGCCCTTCTGCCGCCGCATCACGTATCGACTCACTGTTGTTCGTGGCAAAAGGACCGCTGACCGGCACGCGGGTCTTTTCAGCTTGGCCCGGCAGCCCCTGTTTCGCGACGAAGCTCCACTCCGGCGCTTCGGTACCGCGGGGATAGTAAAGGCACTGGTGCCGTTGCAGCTCCGTCGGTAACGTCGGCATGCCGTGCCGTTTCAGGTAGTCGGCCGACGCCACGGCCACCGTTTCGGTTGAGCACAACCGCCAGGCGACGTGGGTGTCGGGCAAGCTGTCGCTGTGGCGGATCGCCAAATCAAAACCCTCGGTGGCCAATGACACCAGCCGATCCGAAACCTCAAGCTGCACTCGCACCTCAGGATTTTCGCGTAGAAAACCGGTAATACGCGGCACCAGTTGCTGGCGGGCAAACGCCACCGGCGCCGTGACCCGCACCGAACCGCGCAGCGGCCCGGCAGAATCGCAAATGCCGGAAAAGCTCTGTTTGATTTGTGCGAAAGGCTGGCGCAGTTCCTCGACCAGCCTCAGCCCGGCATCGGTCAGCCTGACGCTGCGAGTGGTGCGCTGCACCAACGGCACTCCTGCCAGCATTTCAATCTCTTTGATTTTTTGGCTCATGGCCGCTTTGCTGACGTCCAGCCGCTCTGCCGCACGGGTAAAACTCCCCTGCTCAGCCAATACGGTAAGCCAGTGTAAATGGGTCCACAGGGTTTCTATTTTTGGATTTTTCATCGTCGACTGTTCATTTATATAAACAATGAGTTCAAGTATAGCGCTTCTTCCCGCGCCAGCGCTTGGCTAAGATGGATCCTCAAAGGCGATGTCAATACGCTGCCCTGCGCGCATCAATAACTATTAACCCACTGACAGGATTATTAAAATGCCATTACTCATCTTTGACGTCATTGAAGGTCGCAGCGACGCCCAACTGCAAACGCTGCTCGACGCCGCCCACCGAGCCGTCCTCAGCGCCTTTGAGGTTCCCGTGCGGGACCGCTACCAGATTGTTCATGAAAATAAGGCTAAGCATATGGTGATTGAAGATACCGGCCTTAACCTGACGCGCACCCGCAATCTGGTGGTGGTTCGAGTGATTACCAGCCCGCGCCCCGAAGAACAAAAACAGAAGTTTTATGCCGAGCTTAGCCGTGAGCTGAAAGAAAGTTGTGGGATTGAAGGCAGTGATTTGATGGTGTCCATCACCACCAACAGCAAGGGAGACTGGAGCTTCGGCAACGGCGTGGCACAATACCTGACCGGTGATCTTTAGCGCGCCGTCCCCCAGACTGAGCATCGACTGGGGGACTCACTTTCAGGGCTGCTGCTCTTCGCTATATTGGTTTTGCCACATTGCAGCATAGCGGCCGTTGGCAGCCAGCAAGGCGTCATGCCGCCCACGCTCAACAATCTCACCGGCCTCCAGCACGATGATTTCGTCGGCATCCACCACCGTCGACAGCCGGTGCGCAATCACCAACGTGGTATGGTCGCGGCTCACTTCACGCAGATGCGCCTGGATTTCGCGTTCGGTCTGGGTATCCAGCGCACTGGTCGCCTCGTCGAACACCAGGATCGCCGGATTTTTCAGGATGGTGCGCGCAATCGCCACCCGCTGCTTTTCCCCACCCGACAGCTTGAGCCCGCGTTCGCCCACCCGAGTTTCATATCCGTCAGGCAGGCTGACGATAAACTCGTGAATATGCGCCAACCTAGCCGCGCGCTCGATCTCTTCCTGACTCGAACCGGTTTTACCGTAACCAATGTTGTAGCCCAACGTATCGTTGAACAACACGGTGTCCTGCGGCACGATGCCGATTGCCGCACGCAGGCTAGCCTGCTTCAGGCTGCGGATATCCTGACCGTCAATCGAGACAGCGCCGCCGCTGACGTCATAAAAACGAAACAACAATCGGGATAGCGTGGATTTGCCGGCCCCCGAAGCACCGACGATCGCCACCGTGTTGCCGGCCGGGATGGTGAAACTGACGTTTTTCAGGATCGGCCGACGCTCATCATAGCCAAAGCTGACCGAGTCAAAACGCACCTCCCCTGCGCGCAATTGCAGCGCCGTCGCATCCGGCCTGTCGACAATTTCCTGCTCTTCCTGCAGCAGATCGAACATGTTCTCCATGTCGATCAGCGCCTGTCTGACTTCAGCATAAATGAACCCGAAGAAATTCAGCGGCTGATAGAGCTGCAGCAGATAGGCATTCACCAATACAAAGTCGCCGACCGTCATCCGCCCCTGCACAATGCCCTGCGCCGCCATCGCCATCATCACGATCAACCCGATGGAAATAATGGCGGTTTGTCCGAGGTTGATGGCGGTAAAACTGAACTGGTTTTTGATGGCGGCGTATTCATACAGGCGACGCGACATGTTGAACCGATCGGCCTCGAAGTCCTCGTTACCGAAATATTTGACCGTCTCGTAATTCAGCAGGCTGTCGAGTGATTTGCTGTTGGTATCGGCGTTGGCTCGGTTGAGCTCACGTCTGAAGCGGGTTCGCCAACTGACGGCCATCACGGTGAACAGAATATAGCAGCCAACCGTCACCACAATCGCCAGCGCAAACCAGCCGTTTAACAGATGCCACATGATCACCGAAACCAAGGTGATTTCGAACAGAATGGGGAAAATGGAGAACAGCAACCGCGAAAGTACCGTCGCCACCGCCTGAGTGCCGCGTTCGATCGACAGCGACAGCCCGCCGGTCTGCCGCTCCAGGTGAAAACGCAGGCTCAACGCGTGCAGTTGTCTGAAGACGCGTAGCCCCAGTAGCCGGGTCGCATTCTGGCTAACGTGCACGAACATCACGTTGCGTAATTCTTCAAATAACGCCCCCCCAACACGCGCCACGCCATAAGCCAGGATCAAGCCGATGGGAATGGCCAGCATTTTGGCGGTTTCACCGCTCAAGGCATCGACCATGGCTTTATAAGCCAGCGGCACCAGCGTGATACTGACCTTGGAGACCACCATAAAAACAAAGGCAATCACCAGGTAATAACGCAGCCGGGGGTTCTCTTTGGGCCACAGGTAGGGCAGCAGAAACTTCAATAAGCGGGAACGGTCCATATCAGGTATCTATTGTCTCGGTCAGCAGTGCGGCATGGTTTTTTATATTCTGGCACGTATGCCACGAAAAACCTTCGGCAATTCTCCGATGCGGCTCTTTTGAACCCTGATCACCTGAATGGCACACCTCGGTGGTGAGGAATGACATGATGTTTACATCCCTGCTGCATACATGCGCGGGCCTAATGCCCAGCCCGAAGTATCGACGCAATGGCCCCCATGGCATTAGGCTGACCATGGAGGCACACAGCGGCTTATTTCTCCGAGTCTAAGGTTTCGTGATGCGTGATGACGTCTTGCGCCTTGTTATAGCTCTCGATAAGCAATTGATATGACGGGAAGATCAAGGTGTAGATCTCGGCCCACTGTGCCGCATCCTCACGATTCCAGGTTTGTTGAATCTCTGACGCCACAGCCCCGGTATCCATAGGGACAGCGCCGGCCTGAACCACCCGCGCCAGGGTAATTTCCTGAGCCATTTTTGAGTAGGTACCGGACGCATCGACCACGACGAACACCTGATAACCGTCGGCAATTGCGCTAATAGCCGGGAATGCCATACAGACGCTGGTAATGGTGCCGGCAATAATCAGCTGTTTTTTCCCGGTGGCCTTCACCGCCTGCACGAAGTCGGCATTATCCCAGGCATTAATCTGGCCGGTGCGTGCCACGTATTGCGCATGCGGTGCGTTCGCATGGATTTCCGGGATCAGTGGCCCATTTGGCCCCTGTGGCACCGAAGCCGTGGTAATCACTGGCATGTTGGCCAGCGTGGCAATTTTCGCCAGAGCGGTCGCATGGCGGCGCAGGTCGGGCATCGGCATATCGCCGATGGTTTGAAATAAGCCGCTTTGGTGGTCGATCAGCAGCATTACGGCATCGACCGGGTTGATTACCGGACGCTGGTTATTAAAGTTTGCTGGGGCACTCATAGATCCTCACTTGTTCATCCTGAAACGTTTGCGGTCAAAGAGCTGCTTTTCCTGAACTGAGCAGGCTAAAGCGAGTCATTAAATTTAGGCGACTGGAATATGACAGTTCCGATTGTCCAAGGCTTTTCATCGATATAGCATGCACTTATGAATGGAAGCCTCATATTTAACCTAGCAATGAATCAAATCGGCAAACAGGCCAATTATTGGAAATGAGTGTTTCATCAATGGGAAAATGGTCTTTATGATAGATTTCAATGAAATGTTTATGTTTGCCAAGGTTATTGAATGCGGAGGCTTTCTTGCTGCAAGTAAGAAATTTGGTATCCCCAAGTCCACACTGTCCAGAAAAATATCCGCACTTGAACAACGCCTTAATGTCAGACTGATACAACGCTCAACCCGAAATATAATGATCACGGAAATCGGTAAGGAATATTACCAATATTGCGTGCAAATGATCGCTGCGGCAGAAAAAGCGGAAAACCTGATCAATAACAAAAGTGACCAACCCACGGGTAAAATCAGGATTACCTGCCCCACGATTCTTATGGATCTCGGTCTGTCAAAAACCCTGGCGAAATTTATGCAGGCTTACCCCGAGGTGGTACTTCAGGTAAAAATATTCAATCGTGACGTGGATATTATTGCAGAGGGGTACGACATCTCATTTCAACTGATGGGCAAAGAATCCAAAAACAGCAATCTGATTATGCGAAAAATTGCCGACATCTCCTCTTCTTTTATGCTGAACCCTGCCGGCAGGATCCACCCCAACCAGGTGCAAAAACCGTCAGATCTGCATCAACTCCCCACCGTTGGCTGGCTATCTTCCCATTTTCAATCCGCATGGACGTTCAACAAAGAAGGCCGGGAAGTCAAGATAAGCAATGAGTCCTGCCTGGTGTGTGACGACATCAGATTACTCAAAGAAGCGATTCTTTGCGGCAGGGCTACGGGTTGTTTGCCGCTAAAGCTGGCACGTCAGGAAATTCACGATGGCACCCTGACAACCGTGCTGAATGATTGGCAACTGGAGCCGCGCAAAATTGTCGCTATTTATCCTTCGCGCCAGGGCCTGCTGCCCGCCGTCAGGGCATTGATCGACTTCGTTGTCGAAGATTTCGCACAGGATGGCTGACTTATTCGATTGAAAACAACGATTACGCACAATTATCCTCCCGCACTTGGCGACAGGTATTATAATAAAAAAGACAATACGAGATAGGATATCCAAACAGTTTAAGGAGATACGTCATGTTAAATATGGGTCCACGCCATTCGCTGATTATCGATGAACAAAGTTTAAAGAAACAACGTACCCCGCTGTTAATCATCTCTATATTGCTGCTGTTAGGCGGTATTTTTTGCCTGTTCAGCCCCTTCGCCTCCGGCGCCGCGCTGAGTATGGTCATGGGCATTTTCTTGCTGCTGAGTGGGTTCGGTCTGATTTTCGGCATGATAGCTAACCGAGTACAAAATACCTGGCCGATGATCGGCGGTATTCTGCTAGGGGTCGCTTACCTTATTATCGGCTACGTGTTTATCACCACCCCGGCGGTAGGCATTTTCGCCATGGCGGTCTATCTTGCCGTACTCTTCGCTCTGGGCGGCATCGTACGACTGATTGCTGGCTACAAATTACGTGATGTCAGCGGCAGTTGGCTGCAGTACGTGATTGGTATTTTGGATCTGATCATTGCCTGGATGCTGTTCAGCGCCGATCCTATGACTTCCGTCGTACTGGTCACCACCATTGTCGGTATCGAAATGCTGTTCAGCTCTTTTGGCCTGTTCCAGGTTGCTCGCCAACTGAAGCGCTCGTGATTTCAGGCGGGGCCACTCGGCTCCGCTTTTCTACCGCACAGCCGACAATTACCCCGATACATCGGCGGCCAAGTGCCCTAATATTAGTAAGGTTTCACGCAAAGCAGGTTCAACTACTCCCCCCTGACGAAAGATTGAAATGAGATGATAACGCTATGGAATTCAAGGACTATTATACCATTTTAGGGGTCAAACCATCAGATGACATCAAGGCGATAAAAACCGCCTATCGCCGGTTGGCGCGAAAGTATCATCCTGATGTCAGCACAGAAAAAAATGCCGAGGCACAGTTTAAAGAAGTGGCCGAAGCCTACGAGGTGCTGAAAGATGACGAGCGCCGTGCTGAATATGATCAACTGCGTCAACATCGTAATGACCCTAACTTCGGCCGCCAAACCCAGCATGCTCATGCGAATGCAAATAATGCCGAAGACTTTTCCGACATTTTTTCCTCCATGTTCGGCGAACATGCGCGCGGCCAGCGTCAGCGCCAAAGCCGAGCCATGCGCGGGCAAGATATTGAAATGGAAGTGGCCGTCTTCCTGGAAGAAACGCTGGCCGAGCAAGCCCGCACCATCCGCTATAGCCTGCCGGTCTATAACGCCTTTGGCATGGTGGAGCAGGAAATCCCCAAAACTCTTAATGTGAAGATCCCTGCCGGCGTAGGCGACGGCGAACGCATTCGCCTGAAGGGCCAAGGCGGCCCGGGGATAGACGGCGGTGCGAATGGCGATCTCTACCTTATCATCCGCATTGCGCCACACCCCATGTTCGACGTCGTAGGCCACGACCTGGAAATTGTGTTGCCGATTGCCCCTTGGGAAGCTGCGCTCGGTGCCAAGGTGCCAGTCCCTACTCTCAAAGACAGTATTTTGTTGACCATCCCTGCCGGTAGCCAAACCGGACAACGTCTGCGCGTTAAAGGGAAAGGCTTAGTCAGTAAAAAAGAAACCGGCGATTTGTATGCCGTGATCAAGGTTGTGATGCCGCCGAAGCCGGACGAAAAGAGTGCTGCACTGTGGCAACAGCTGGCGGAAACTCAGACGAGCTTTGATCCGCGCAAAGAGTGGAGTAAGCAAAATGGCTAACCTAAAAGTAACCTTCACCATTACCGAGTTTTGTCTGCATACTGGTGTGACAGAAGAAGAGCTAACGGAGATTGTCGGGCTGGGCGTGATAGAGCCGCGCAACCCGGCAACGGAAGAGTGGATCTTTGACGATCGCGCCTTGATCACTTTTCATCGAGCTCAGCAATTGCACCATGAACTTGCGCTGGACTGGCCAGGTATTGCCGTCACCCTGACGTTGCTCGAAGAGATTGAGCAGTTACGTAAAGAGAACAACCAGTTGCACCAACGGCTGGCGCGATTCGTTACCAGGCCCTGACAAGGCGAAAACAGCCCATTGCATCGCGCCCACCTTCGCTCAGAAAAACAATTTCGTTGCAATAAATCCGCTGAGCGAATGGAGGGCGATAAAAATAGGCTTTAACTACTTAAAATAAGCGTTCATGTTTTTTAATAAGTACTGTTAATAAAGACATGTCATTAAAAACAGTATTGACACTCTTTTATAAATCCGTAGATTGGTAATCAACAGCAGCGTAATGATAGCAGCTGTTAATAGTAAAAGTGTTTAGTAAGTTGTTATTAAGTTATTTTGCGATAAAGGCCACGAAGTTTTTTAGTATGGGTCATCGATGCTGAGAAAAGTTACAGTCTTGCTCGATGAAGTTTTAAGGCCACGTTGTAAGTACCGACAATCGCAGGGTGTGTACCAAAACGCGATGATGTAAGGCCATGATAGAACTGTTTTTTGTTTGCGATCAATGAGTAAGACAGTGAAAGCGGATCGCAATAGAAGTGAGGCTATGCATCAAAGAATAGATATCGCGAGGGGAGATGTACGAGTTGAGATGCCATACCTTTGATTATTTTGGTAGGCGGTAATGTGAACTGGTAAATATAGGGGAGGTTTGAGTTAACCCAATATTATCTGTGATTAACCTGTACATTTAGTGTAGAACTTTAGCAGTAAATAATAGTAAGTTCATTAATGTTAAATCAGAAGTCAATAGTACCTTAAAAGCCCTGGCTGCAACGGTCAGGGCTTTTATCATTTATGGCGACATAGCCAGCTGTTTGACTTACCCTGCTATTAGACGACAGTCCCCCCTCGACAATGTCACCTCCCCTGTTAGGCAACTGGGCCACTCTCACTTCGCCCACTGATTGATTTTTCACCTTCACCCGCCCCCATATTTAGGATTTTTACCCAAAAGAGCACATTAAATGTAATGTTGTTAGGACTTATCTTAAAATGCAGGCGAGGATCTTTTTAGGTATGTGGCTGCCAGGGAAAAAGATGAGCGAGAAACAGCGTAAATCGGGCTATCAGGTTGAGTATGGGGAACAATGGAAACCGGAAAAAACCTCTGCGTGGTTTTGGATCCTGCTGATTGCTATTATCGGTATTTTGGTTGCCATTTCATGATGATAGTAGGCAAGAATCAAAATGACTGCGACTGAGGTAATACCTCAGCGGCCCACCCCGCTGAGTAGAGTAAAGCAATATTTATAGCTCGCAGTGGCACATGAAAAACTAACGTTGATTTCTATGGTTAAGCATTTTACCCATTTTCTCTGATTTATACTGCGAATAATTCCGCTGGGTTTCAGGGTATTCCAATTGGGATAGAATATCATTGTAAGCCTGATAGCAAGGTTGTTCGCGGCTGGCATTACTGCCATTGAGCAGTTCTTCCGGCATCGCCCCTTCTTTGACTATACGTTTAAGGAACATTCGAATACCTTCAGAAACTGTCATCCCCATCTCTTTGAAGACCGCTTCCGCGCGCTCTTTTAAGTTGGTGTCAATTCGGGCCTGCACAATACTGTCGCGTGTCATAAAACCTCCTGGTGACATTTATCTCATCCTGATAAAGGCATTATTGCGCCGGCAGCGGCGGATAAACATAAGAATTACGCTCTGCTGTTTGACGCTATTGACGGTTTTTATGAAAGCAATAACCATATTGTGTGTAAGGAAAGGATGACAGAAGCGTAAAGCGGCGTTAGATGATCTGCCGCCATACCTTCACCGCATCGGAGCTAGCGCAAGTCGCGCAAACACCTGTCGAGCGATGATATTAATAATTCTATTTTCTTCAACCCGCTATGAATGTCTTCGACGCTCATTTTGGCCAATTGTTGGCTCTCTAGTATCACACAGGCTGCGGCGATTTTTTTCGCACAGATGGTTTGCGCGGAGCCTTTTAAGCGATGTATCGTTCTGGCCAATGCAACCCGATCGCCTTCTCTTGCCTGAGTCTGAGCGACGACAATTTCCTTCATATTTTCTTCATTGGCTAAGTAAAGCAGGTTATTAATGAAAGAGAGATCGTTACCGGCAAGTAGAAATAACCGGTTAATATCCACATGGGCAGCAAGTGACGACAGAGAGTCACCTGGACTATTTTTATTTACGTCGTCTTCATGTATTTTTTCATTCAAAATATTCAATCCAAATTATTTCTTATACAAAATTCATAAGTTTCCATCATACTATTCAGTTCCAGCTTGGCCATGACTCTTCTTTTATAAGTGCCTACCGTTTTGTCACTTATATTCATCTGCAAACCAATATCAACCAGCCTCATCCCCTTGGCCAAATAACGTAGCACCTGTAACTCTTTCGTGGAAAGATTGGCAATAGCATGCTTGTCTTTATCTTCAGCCGGCTGCAGTGCGTGTTGCCGTGCCTGTTTCAAGGGAAAATAACCATAACCCGCGTTAATTGCCGCCACAGCGCTGTGCAGATCAAATAAGTTGTTTGCCTTACTGATGAAACCATCCGCCCCGGCACTGACACAATTTTTAATATAAAAAGGTTCGTCCTTTCCTGACAGCATCAGGATACTTCCGCTGAACTTACGCTTGCGCAAACGCTGTACCAGTTCGATTCCGCTGATAGAGTGAATGTCAATATCAACGATAACCAGGTCAGGTTTATGTTCCTCAATTAATGATAACGCCTCCAAACCATCACCTGTTTCACTAATTACCCTAAGGCCTTCTTTTTCCAACAACACTTTAATGGCAAAACGCGTGACAGGATGGTCGTCGACAACCAAAACGCTTTTCATCGGTAACTACCTCTTTATTTTATTCTATTCATTACGGCCCTGGACCACCAAAAAAAAATCATAAAAAAATATTAAATTTCAGATCAACGGTAGTACTGTTTACAATGAAAGCAAATCACATCCATTATCTTATATTAAACCTCAAAAATCATTCACCGTAACAATGAATCATACTATAGCTCCGAGGCTGCCACCACAGAGAAAACCCTCTTACCCTATGTTTTTATTGAGTATATTTAAAATATTAAGATACGACGCCCATTATTCTGCTCTTGTGAAGAGCATATCATTATTGCGAATCTGCCGCCTATGTACCCTGAAAAATGCGAGTCACTCACAATTTAACCGGTGTAAGGGAAACATTACACAAAACGACGCCAACGATTACAAAACATTAAGGTAACACTTACACAATTGAAAGGGTGTTCTGATGGGTTCACTCATGACTCAGTTATAATCTACTGCAACAATATCTCAACTCTCCTTACCCTCCTCATGTCCATAAAGTTATTGTTTACCTCAATCTATTACGTTATCGCACAATGGATTAACAACAGATGCCTCATTTATCCAATATATAGTCTGCATATAGTCTTATAGTTATCGATGAATATTTATCACCATCGAGTGAATCTGTAAAAATTTAAATGAATGTCTTCCTGCCGCCCCGCAGAACAAGAGGTGTTTTTTTGTTAGTAAACAATAGACTAGCTAATTGGTTTGTTCTGGCACGCAAAAATAGCTCCGTGGGCCTTGTTTTTTTGTTGGTGTTAACTCTTCTGGCGTTGGCGGTGCCGACCATTCACGCGGCAGAATTGACCTCGGAAGAAAAAGAGTGGCTTAGAGCCCATCCAGAGCTGCACGTCGGCACCTATGATGGAGGATTGCCCCCACTGGAAGATATGGTTAAAAACCAGTTAACCGGTTTTGCTCCCGACGTGCTTAACGAAGTCGCCAGTAGATTGAAATTGAAAGTAAAAGTGAAAGAGTATCAAAATCGTCTCGACATGATGCAGGCGCTGCAACGGAACGAAATCGACGTAGTCATGAACATGTCCCCGACGTTCTCTGGCGCCAAATATCTGCGCTACAGCCAGCCATACGGCGATAACGATCTGATCATTATCAGCGCCCGCGACAACCGCCATATCCTTGATCACTCAGATCTCGCCAAAGCCTCAGTTGCCGTCGTAACCGGTTCGCCTGAAGCTGCGTTGATTCCAGATGTGTATCCCGCGATCAGGCTACACGAATTCCCCAACCAGGCTGCCGCCATGCTCAGCGTCGAGCAAGGGGAAACCGACGCATTTATCGGCAATCGCTACACTATTCGCTACTATATTGCCCTTAACAAAAGCGAAGCCTTCCGTACCGTTGGCAATGCTTATTTCCCGTTGCAAACACTAAGATTCGCCTTTCCCCGTGAAAATCAGTTACTGGCCAACGCATTCGATGTCGCCATTACAGATATGGGTTGGCGCGAGCAACAGGCGTTATTTGAAAAGTGGGTGTCCCCCTTCCCCGCACGATTACCCAAAACGGAACGCATCAACCTGTCGCCCGACCAAATTACCTTGCTAAATCAACTACCCTATCTGCAAGTCAGCAATCTGGAATCCTACCCACCGTTTTCTTTTCGCAATCAACATGGCGAACCCAGCGGGCTGGTCGAGGATTATTTCGATCTGATACGCCGCCAGTTGCAGCTTAAATCTGAGCGTGTCAGGGTACGTTCACTGAATGAATTGATGCGAATGATCAAAGAAGGCGAGATCGATATGGTCCCCGGTTTGCCGCCTACTGCAGAGCGTATGCAGTTCTTAGCGTTCAGCCAACCCTATGCACGTTTTCCGTTGATGATAGCAACACGAAAAGAAACCAGTAATATCGAGGGCATTGAGAGCCTCGGTAAGGCGCGGGTAGCGATATCCGAGGACGCAGAACCCATCCCGACGCTGCTGCGCAAAAATCCAAAGTTGATTCTGATTCACACCGATACAGCTGAGCAAGGTCTGCAACTGTTGGCCGATCGCCAGGTGGATGCCTACATTGGCAACCTGGTGGTCACCGATCGCATTATTACCGAGCAGTACCCCAATATATTAAAGGTCGCGGCACCGACCGGTTATTATGCCGAACTGGCGGTTGCAGTCACCAAAAAGTACGCCTACGTTATCCCATTGATCAACCAGGCTTTGGCTAATATCAGCACCGACCGCAAAGAGCAGATCCGCAGCGCCTGGTTCCCGATCACCTTTCAGGAAAACGTCGATCTTCTGATTATCATCAAGAGGATCCTGCCCGCCATATTGGCCGTCGGTTTTATTATGGCGCTGCTTATCATCGCCTACTGCCGCTTACGCAAAGAGACCCGCCGCAGGATCCTGGCCCAGATAACCCTGGCCGACCAGCTCAGCTTTCAACATGCACTGCTGGAAACCATCCCTTTTCCGGTATTAGGCAAGGATCACAACGATCGTTATATCGCAGTGAACAGCGCCTTTGAAAAACTGACCGGCCATGCGTCCGCACATATGTTGGGCAAAACGCCTGACGAATGCGGCTACATCGACGCCATCGTGTCACTGGAACGCGAGCCGGAAAACCGAGCAGCACTATCGGCCGAGGAAGGTATCCACCGCTCACTGCGCTATGCCAATGCCAAAGGAGAGCTACGGGAGGGATTGTTCTGGCTAAAACCCTTCTTCAGTGTTGACGGAGGGCCCGGCGGCAGCGTAACCGTGTTGGTTGACGTCACTGATATACGCCGCTCTGAAGAACGAGCACTGATCTCTGAAGCCCTGTTAACCGACGTGACCGAATCACTGCCGGTTACCGTATTTCAAGTCTGCCTATCGGTGGATGGCGATATGCGTTTCACCTACGTAGCAGGTGCCGCAGAAGCCACCTTCGGCTTATCTGCCGAAACCATGATGGTCGACCACAAAAGCTTCCACCAGCGAGTGAATGCCGAAGATCTGCCCATGCTGCAGGAAAATTTAATCCGCATGCAAGGCACGCTGGCCCCCTTCCAGAACGAGTTCCGTATGCAGGTCAAAAATAACCAGTGTTGGATACGCGTCAATTCAGGCAGAGGAAAACGCGAAAGCAACGGGGATGTACTGTGGGGCGGTTATTTTGAAGATATTACCCACTCCCGCCAGCAGGAACAGGCGCTGTTCGAAGCGAAAACCAAGGCTGAAGCCGCCGCCCGTGCCAAAGCCACCTTCCTTGCTACCATGAGCCATGAGATACGCACACCGGTACACGGCATTCTTGGCTGGTTGGAACTGCTGGAAAGAACCCAGTTGGATGATGAACAAAATAGAATGCTGAATACCGTGCAAAATTCTGCGCAGCATTTAACCCAAGTGATTGACGATATTCTTGATTTCTCCAAGCTGGAGGCGGGCCAGGTGTCACTGGAAAATTTGGCGATCGATATTCGAGTATTCCTGTCAGAACTGATGCAAACCCTCAGTCTGCAAGCGTTGAAAAAAAACCTGACCTTGCATCTTTATCTCGACAGTCGGGTCGCACAGAAACTGATGTTCGATCCGGTCCGATTGCGTCAAATTTTAATGAATTTTCTCAGTAACTCGCTGAAGTTTACCCGTTCAGGCCATATTACGTTGCAGTTAGTTCTCCTTGCCGATCAGCAAAGTCGGCAATGGTTGCGTTTCAGCGTCATCGATACCGGTATCGGCATCCCTGCAGACATGCAGCAGCAGCTGTTCCAACCTTTTCAGCAGGCAGAAGCGTCCACCACTCGTCGTTTTGGCGGTACCGGCCTGGGGTTAGCAATCTCCAAAGGCCTGGCGCAGCAGATGAACGGGGAGCTCACCATGCACAGTCAGCCTGGTGAAGGTACCACCCTCAGTTTCGACGTTCATTTCGATGTTTATGCTCCTTCACCGGCGTTACCGGCGCTGTTGGGCACCCGCGTTACCCTATGGTGTGATGACAAGGTTATCACCCAAAACCTGCGGGAAATGCTGCTGGCGTTAGGCCTTACCGTCACCTGCCGGTCCGGCTCGCAGCAGACTGCGCTTATCCTGTCCGGCTGCGATCTGCTGTTTATAGAGGAAAACATGCTGGCAACGATTGCAATACCTGCCGCAGCCCGGGAAAAGGTGGTCACTCTGAGTATTAAACCGCGGTCTGACAATGCTGCGGACCGGCATACCCTCAATGTCACGCCATTATCCTGGGAAAGAGTGCACAAACTTTGCGTCACCCTGTTAATCGAGCAAAAAAAACAGGCGACAAGCTCCATGGCACTACCAGAAATAACCACCATCGATACCACCCTAAGCCGTGAACATGCTCTGGCGAACGGAAGTTTGATTTTGGTTGCCGAAGACCACCCTATCAGCCGAGAACTGATCAAGCATCAGCTGCAAATATTGGGTTATAGCTTTGATATTGTTGAGGATGGTCAGCAGGCTTTGCTGGCAATAGAAAGCACAAAATATGGCCTGGCGATTATCGATTGCCACATGCCCTATATCGACGGTCTGGAATTGAGTCGCCTGATCCGCAAAAAAGAGGCTGCGAATAATAGCGCAAGGCTGAAGATTGTCGCGCTGACAGCGGGCGTCCTGGAAGAGCAAGAAGATCAGTGTATTGCTGCCGGCATGGATGCTTACCTGACAAAACCCATTGATATTAAAGGGTTGAAGGATATTCTCACCCGTTATATTGCGCCAAGAGCGGTAACCGCAACTGCGTTCACTTCAGCTTGCTCAGAGGCGTCATTCAATATAGACATGGTCTCTTTGAATAAGCGATATGGTTCAGAAGAAAAAACCAGAGTGGTCGTGGGCATGATGCTTGGCAATCTGGAGCATGGGCTACATCAACTGGCCACAAGCCGTGCCTCAGCGCAGCAAGGGTTGATCGTGCGTCATTTGTCATTGGACCTGGGTGCGCTGAATTGCCATATGCTGGCCACGCGGGCGACAAGATTGGAAGCCAGGCTAAATCAGGGCAAAGCGAACCTCACCGATGATCTGCAGGATTTCAAACAGGCCATTGAGCAGTTGATCATGCAATTGCATATGCTGTAGCTACTGTTTCGCCGAAGCAAAAGCAATGCCCGGTGCCAACGGTTCTATTTTTAACTGATGTTTTCAAACATCTGCTGATAGTTTTGCCACGGGCTTTTTTGAGCTGCATGTTCGAGGATCAACCGCATGCGCCAGCGGGCAGCCTGCGGATCCTTGTTCTGTACCGCCACCAAGAGTTCACGATGTTCATGCACCGCTTCTTTGGTTAAGCGCACGTCGGCTTCCAACGTTTGTTTAAATGAAAATGACATGGCAGTGGCCAAAGCATTCCCTAATGAGCGCATAAAAGCATTGTGGCTGGCATCCAGCAATGCCAAATGAAAAGCGAGGTCGCCTTTCTCAAACAGGTGTTTTTTACCCAGTTTTTGCCCCTGCCCCATGATGTTACAGGCGTCATTCAAACGGATGATGTCCTCCTCCGTGGCATGGAGGGCGGCTAACGCGGCAATGTTAGGTTCAAATATCAAACGCGTAACTAACAGCTGTTCCATCAATGAGTGGTCGAACCCTTTTTCATCCAGCCAAGACATGACGTCAACATCCAGAAAGCTCCACCGATCCTGCGGGTTCACCGTACTGCGTTTCTTCGCCTGAATATTAATCAGTCCTTTGGCCGCTAATACTTGCAGCGCATTTCGTACCGTGGTGCGGGAAACGGCGTATTGTAGCGCCAAATCATTTTCGCCAGGCAGAGAATCACCGGCGCTCCAGTCACCATCCATGATTCGGCGAGATAATACGCTGATCAACGTTTCAGATATGCTGCAGTTTGTGGTTTTCATTGACAGGTGTTTCTTCTAATTAGTTTTTCAAGAAAGAATTTTAGCTTATTCATGACATGATTATATTGATCATTAACATAACACATTGCCGATTAACCCAAGTGATTTTACATGATAGCATGCGCTAACAGGCAGCCCATACTGGAGAGGTTGTCAGGAACAGTGGGACGAATCACGACATCCCAGAAAACAAAAATAAATAACGATTACTTTCAGCGCATTAAAAACAGAATGACAACCATCAATACAATAACCATTTAAATAACCCACCAAAAACGCCACAAATTTTGGTGTGATTTCAACAAAAATAAATATAACATGACCAAGCCAGTTATTATAAAACGTTTGTAAAACTCAACCTTAGACACATAAAAACAACACAAAGATAAACACAAACGAAATAAAACAACATCTCTGCCATTTAACCCTACTACAGGCAAAATAAAATGGATAATGACCTTCATCTTTCAACCGTAAAGAAAATGAACCTAAGACTTATTCCATTCATCATGCTTCTTTACTTAATCGCATATATAGATCGCGCTAACATTTCAGTCGCCGCATTACAAATGAATGCTGATTTAGCATTAACCGCAGAAATGTATGGCATTGCGGCCGGCATATTTTTTGTCTCTTATATCCTGTTTGAGATCCCCAGCAATATTATTCTCACCCGAGTGGGGGCTAAAATCTGGATCGCCCGCATTATGGTCACCTGGGGGGTGATTGCCATGGGAATGAGCTTGGTACAAACACCGCTGCAACTCTACACCATGCGTTTTCTGCTTGGCGTGGCGGAAGCCGGCTTTACGCCTGGGATCATTTACTACCTTTCCTGCTGGTATCCGCGCAGCGACCGCGCGCGTGCCATGTCGATGTTTTATATCGGTGCGGCACTGGCTTCGCTCATTGGGTTACCAATCTCCGGTGCCATTCTACAGATGAATGATGTGCTGAATATCGCTGGCTGGCGCTGGCTATTCTTGCTTGAGGGGGCACCGGCGATATTATTGGGTATCGTGGTTTACTTCTACCTGGACAACAAGCCGGAAGATGCTAAATGGCTGGGGCCACAGCAGCGGGCCTGGTTGGCAGGCGTACTGACACAAGAAGCCAAACAAACCCCTACGCAGCAAGAGCATCATTGGCAAGCTGCGTTCAAAAACCGCAAAGTGTGGCTGCTGAGCCTGATGTGGTTGTTGCAAGCCTTTGGCACCATCGGCATCGGTTTATTTCTGCCATTGATCATCAAAGGCGTGGTCAGCGAGCAAAGCAATTTCATCATTACCCTACTTTCCGCCGTTCCCTTTTTGTTCGCCTGTATGTTTATGTACTTTAACGGTCACTATTCCGACACCCATCGCGCCCGTGCTGTGCCATTGGGGTTACCGCTCATCCTTTCAGGCCTGTTGTTGTTGGCGGCAATTTACAGCACAAACATGGTAATAGCTTACGTTTTATTGGTTTTCACCATTGCGCTGAACTGGGCGATCATACCCATTTTCTGGGCAGTCACGACGGAAACGGTGTCCGGCGTAGCGGCAGCGGCTTCCATTGCGCTGATCAACGCCGTGGCTAATATCGTTGGGCTGGCGCTACCGCCGGTTATCGGTCGAATCAAAGATATGACCAGTAGCTATGATGCCGCCTTGATTATGGTGGCGATCGCCCTGGTACTGGGGGGAATTATCGGTTTACAAGTCGGACGTTGGAAACACATAGCTAAACTGCCGATACACCAAGATACGCCAGAACATTGAGGGGAAAGTATGGAAAACGTTATTTTGCAGATAGCGCCGGTGCCCATGCAATTGACTCAGCGCTTGCACCAGCACTTCACATTATTTAATGCTGCCCAGCTCACTACAGAACAACAGATTGAATTGATACCTCGGGTTCGTGTTTTACTAATCAACGGTGAAACACCGTTGGACGACACCACTATGGCGCGCTATCCCAATCTGCAGTTGATCGCCGTTTTTGGTGTGGGGTATGAACGTGTAGATGCTCAAGCCGCCTACAAGCGTAATATTCAGATTAGCAATACGCCGGGTGTACTCACCGACGACGTTGCCGATTTGGCCTTTGGGCTGATGCTGGCGTGCTCCCGCCAGATTGTCGGTGCACAGCGCTTTATCGAACGCGGTGATTGGGCTGGCCAGAGCTACCGTTGGACAAACAAAGTCAGCGGTAGCCGGCTCGGCATTCTCGGCCTGGGTCGTATTGGTCGGGCTATCGCCCGGCGTGCTTCGGCGTTTGATATGTCGGTAAGCTATCACAGCCGTACTCAGTACGCGGACTTTGCAGGTGAGTACTGTGCAACGCCGCAAGCACTGGCGGCGCACTGTGATTTCCTGGTGGTGTGCGCTCCTGGGGGAGACGGTAGCCGCGATCTGGTCAATGCCGAGGTGTTACAGGCTCTCGGCCCCACGGGGATTTTAATCAATATCGCTCGCGGCTCGGTCGTAGATGAGGCTGCTTTGGTGAACGCCATTGAACATAAGTTGATTGCCGGCGCGGGGCTGGACGTGTTCTGCGATGAACCGCACGTGCCAGCTACACTGCTGCAACGCGATAACGTGGTGATCACCCCGCATATGGGCAGCGCCACGGAAAGCACCCGCAGGGCAATGTCGGAGCTGGTTTACGAAAATATTAGCGCCTACTTTGCCGGCAAGCCTTTGCTTACTGCGACAGAAAAACCGTAACGGGCTCGCATCACCCTTCTGAAAATCAGTCTATCAACTCCAACGTCAGGTGAGCTTCGCTTACCTGACGGGAAGCGATACGGGCGGCACTCTCCGGCATTATGGGTTCAATCTCGACGCGTGCAGTAAAACTTTGCCCTTTGACCAATTGACCATTTTGCACAACAGCAAATACCTTACCGGGTTGCAACATCAAGCTGGATTCGGGTGCGCCATCAAGCAGTCCGGCCTGAGCCGATGATGCAACCTGCACATTCTGCCCATCCAGTTGAAAGTTCAGCAGTCGGATATTAACACTGCCCTGCTCACCGTAGCGTAGATCGCCATTGGCGGCACGATCACCGCGTAGTGCCAAACGCATCGTCTGGCTATAAGGACACACCACATTGAGGATCAGCGTACGCTTGCCTGGCGTCACCGCATTGCTACCCGCCACGTCCTGCAGTTGCCAACGCGATTGGGTACCATAGTCGATTACTGGCGTGCCAGCGGACAAACTGCATCGCGTGTCCACAGGTAAGAATGATTGGGCCTCAGTAATACGGGTATCAATGGCCGAAAATACCGGCTGGCTCATTGTTAACCCCAACACCAGAGCCGTGAAAATTTTTCTCATATCATGTTTTCCTGTCAGCGGCATACTGCATCGGCAGTTTCATACAAGCCGCTGGTGCCAGCCTGTGCCGGTAATGAAAGGGGAAATGAACATATCGTTTTACCGGAAACCTGCACGTCCAGTTTGTTGGATTCAGCCGCATCGGAAATAAATACGCTCCCCTTGTTGCCAACTACGGTGACAAAATTGCCAGCCGCATCAAATACGCTAGCGCCGTAAGGCAAAGGTTTATTCTCGACATCTTTAACATCGACTAACACCCGCCGAGTGCGTATCACATGAAAATCGACATAACTCACTGAACCACGTGCCGCCTCAGTCTCCTGCCAGGCATTGCTGATATCGACATTTTTCGCTAGGCTGCGGGTATCCACCTGAATGGCGGAACGCTTATATCCGCTAAGGGATGGCAGAACCGCATAACCGCGCCCATCAGTCCAAATTGGGCCTGCTGGAGAGTCCAGACGAACACCGGCTTCTTCTCCAACTTTAGCGATGCCGAAAGTATCATTGACACGGTAAGGAGAAAGCGTAATGCCGTGGGGGTGAGCCACAATGGCTCCCGAGGCACGTGCCGACCAAGACGTGTAGTTGTCCGAATCCTGGCTTATGCTGCCGCTTAACTGGCTGACCGGAGTAACCTTATCGATGCTGCCGGTAGCGGATGTGCGCCGATTGCGGAAATCACGTTCGCTGGAGAGGCTCCATCCCCCGTCCTGTTGGCCGCGATCGCTATAACGCATTCCGCCGCGGCTGCCGTTACGTGAGCTGTTATTAAGGTAGCTGCTGATGCTGCGGCTGTCGCCAAATGGGATATTGACCGTGATATACAGGCGAGTTTCCGCATCGCTGTTGCGGCTGCCGGTATCGTGATCCAGGGTGGCACCAAGGTAAACGCGATTAAACTGTTTACTCCAACCGCCGCGTACGTAATTTGTGGCATCGCCAGCAAAGGTGCTGCTGCGAGCCCAAGACAAAGACAGGTTGCCGAGGCTTGCCAGCGACCAACTGATGCCACCGCCATACTGGTTTCTGTTGCGACCGGCAGTATCCAAACTATCGGTTTGCAGTGCATCACTTAAATCTCGATAGCCAGACGTTTGTTGAACGGCATTGACGCTAACCCCAATGCGCTCTGTTAGCTTATGGCTTAACACCGCAGTAGCCGATAGCCCCTTGTTGCCGTGGGTATCGTCCTGCGCGGCAGTGGTTTGCATAGAAAGAAACGTAGCATTAAACAGCTGACTATCCACGCCTACGGCGGCTGCGCGATAAGGTGAAGAACCGAGCAACCCCGCGTTGAGGGCCGTGTAGGGATTAAGCACCCAACCGTTAGCCAGAGTACCGATCAACGGTGCTTCGCTGCTACCTTGCTGATCAAGCTTACCGATGCCAAATGACATTCCTGGAGCAACAGCAGGCCCATTCATCAACAGGGTGGAAGCGGGTACGGAAAACTGGCGCTTCTCACCGTTGCCGCCAGTTACCGTCACTAACAGATCGGAACGGGTATTTAGCAACGAGAACCCCTGCAGGCGAAATGGCCCGGCAGGCACGGTAGTGCTATAAACCAACACGCCAGATTGACGGACTTCCACTACCGATTGACTATCAGCAATACCTTCGACCAATCCCGCTCCACCGCGACTACTTTGCAGGGCGGCCTCCGGGAACACCTGGAGCCCCAACACCTGCCCCGTGCCAAACATCGAGTTGGACAAACTAACCTGCCCGGCCTGAAATACCTTTTTAATCCCTGAGAAAGTGCGCTGCGCATAAGCTGCCTGATGCTGCATTTGATCTTTGCCATTGAAACGGGAAAAAGTCTGTTGGCTACGAACAATCCAGTCGCTGATATTAAAGCCGGCCTCCGTCCCCAATTGCATAAAGTTCGTACCCGCAGAGGCTCCGGCAGAATCCATATACTGTGCATCGTAATTCAGCATGCCGGCAAAGCCGCCGTGTTTCCAGCTCCCTCTATCCGCATCGGGAGCAATCACTGCTTCTGGAGGTAACACCACATCAACCCTAGCCTCGCCCGGTTCAAGGTTCACTTCGGTTTGAGGCCAGGCAGTTTTCAGATCAAAACAGGCGATTTTCTTACTGTAACCAGGAGGTGATATCAGGCCGGCCTCTTTCTGAAAGGCCTCATCGGCACACAACTTTCCGCTCTGATCAAAACGAACTTTAACCTTGCCCCGGGCGTTGCCATTAATCGTCAAGGTCACAGTGGATTCACCAGGCAAAAAACGTGGCGACTGACGAAACCACTCGGCAAGCTTAGGATCAATGCCTCGCGCCAACATTGCCTGGTGATCAAACTCAACATCATCCGCTCGTTCATCCGGCACAGCAGCCAACACAGGCGAAGTCGTGGCCAATGCAGCCAACAGAGCCAATGACAGAACTGAAAGTGTTGGCCATACGTTAACGTGATCGTCGTGTCGCATCAGCCCCACCGTCAATGGCTTAATTCAGCATCATAGCTGTTGACGGTATAGCCCCAAGTGGTGGCCGGAGAAATTCGAACCTGCTGACCGACGCCAGCTTTCTTGCCACCGTCAGGTGTAAGCGTGAACGTTTGGCCTGGTAAAACATAACTGTTAGGCAGCATCCAGTGGGTATTATCCGGTAGCGTTGTCACTCCCTGGCCCAGCCGCACTACGTAAGGCGATGGATTATTAACCATTAAGCTGTTGCCACTTTGCTTCCAGACCAGTCGCTTCCAGGGGGCAGGGTCTCTTTCCAATCCTGTTGGACGGATAATAACCGGCAGGTTTTGACGCACTGTCATGCGTACTTCATTTTTACCTTTTTGCTGCGGCGGCACACCTTCAAAAATGACGCGTGTCAGACGTTCAGTTGTCAGCGGCGTTTTGTTGGTCAGAATAAAACGTACGCGCTGGGTTTTACCTGACTCAACGCGCGCCGCTGGCGGGGTAACACTCACCAGGGTTTCAGGATCATCTTTGATATTTTCCAGCGTGGTCAACAGCAATACCGGAAAGCCATCGGTATTTTTAATGTTAATTGCACCTTCGCCATCATCTTGTTCGACCACCACTACTGAAGTCTCAGGCACCATACCGGTTGCATGGCTGCTGGCAGAAAATAGCAGCAAGGAAACCGCCCCAATATTAAACAGGGAAGAAAGGGTCATTATTTTCACCATTCGTATTAAAAAGGGCCGTTGCTGAGGGTACATCCGATACAGCGGCCAAAGGGGCAAAAAGGCCCCGTCGGAGGGCGGGGCAATGGCCGAGCGCACACGCCCGGCTAAAAGGAGTTAAAGGTAAACAAGCTCGATAGTGGACGACCCGTTTAACTGCACAGGTTTGGTCAGGTCCAAATCGGAAGCTTTATTGATATAGGCTCGTACCGTTACTTTACCGGTGAGTTTTTGGAAGGCGACAGGTTCGGAGGCACCACTGGTAGCCCAAGATACCTGACGAACGGCAGTGTCATTATATAAAACACCCTCGCCGCCTTTTGTCCAAGAGGCTTCGCCAACGTTCTTATAGATACTGTCAACATTCTTGCTATCTGCAATCACGCTGCTATCTTCGATTTTGATGACATATCCCCCGATACGATGGGTGCCATCAAGCCCCAACCCCACAATAGGCACATTACTTTTGCCAAAGATATTAACCAGACTGGCGCCACCGGCCCCATCGGTAGTCGCCCCCGCCACGGTATTTGGACGGTTATTAGTGGCTTTCAGAGCCACTTTCGCTGGGGCTGCACAACTGATGGAAAGATCCAACTGCTTCTCATCCAAAGCAGTAAATTCGTCCAACGACAGCGACCCTGCTTTAATTGTGCCGTAATCAATAGTGCCCCCACCGGAGACCATTGGCGTACAGGCCGCAGGCGTAATAGTCCCTATGACCTTTACATCTATACTTGCGGCGAGAACTGGCAGAGAAGTGGCTGCCAATACGGCCAACACACAGAGATTTACTTTTGTCTTATTCATCATAAAATGATTCCTTTCTTCATATCGAAAATATGTATTGCAGGCCAATAAATTAACAATTGCCACCATCAACCATTATAAAGTCAATATATACAAGAAAATTAACTCAATAAGGAATTAAAATTAAAAACCCATATGGAAGCATCACTAATAATCAGCCCACTGAAATATCCTTTTCAGGAAACCAATATCGAGTTAAAAATATACCTTATAGGTACACTAACTCGATGGTGCTCAAGCCATCCAAAATAACCGGTTTGGTCAGATCCAATTCAGAAGCTTTATTGATATAGGCTTGCACCGTTAAGTTTATGGTTAAGTTTTTGAAGGCCGCAGGCTCTTGGACCATGCCCTGCATCCACGAAAGCTGACGTTTAACACCAACGCTATAGAGGCTACTATCTTCACCCGTCCACTTCCCTGCACTCCCCCCTCGCGTGATGATTGGAGTAGTGCTACCGTCTGCTTTAAGCCCCGTGGCGCTGATCGCGTATCCCCCGATACGTGCTGAGTTACTGAGCCCAAGACCTACTACTGCCGTTGCTCCACTCACTAAACCACTAACAGGAGAAAGACCCGCACCAGATACCGCATCTTCAGTATCAACGCCAGCCAGCGTATTCGGACGACCATTCTTCGTCTCTAGCGCCAACTTCACCGGTGCATCGCAAGCAATGGTTAAATCCAACTCTTTTTTTTCTAACTTAGTGTAAGCATCCAACGTCAAAGAATCAGATTTGATAATGCCATAATCAACGGTACCATCACTGGTCAACGTAGGAGTACAGCCGGATGGCGTAACGCTACCGGTAACCTTTACTTCTATATCTTTTGCCAACGAAGGCAAAGATGTGATTGTCAACACGGCCAACGCACAGGCGGTTATTTGCATTTTTTTCATTCGGATATTGCTCCTTTTCCCTAAGTCAAATAGCGGATATTTTCGCCAGTCCCATTTGAGGCAGAGTATGACAAGATATTTACAAAGTTAAAAACGAAACCAACACACAAAATCAAATACGATTGAAAACATCAATCTTGTAATACAATCAATTGTTCCTAATGAAAAAAAACATAAAACAGCCATTTTTATGGGATTTAATTCTGATTTTTTATACTTTTCAGTCTATGAGACCAGAATCATCGTGCTTGCGACATAAAATCGCAGAGCCGTCCTGGGCTCACCACAGCGGCGTGAACGTGAAAAGTGTCAGATACTGAAGATTCGCCTTACGCCCATTTGTTATTCATATGACTTATGGCGTTTTTGATCCTGCGAGCAAGGCGTCTTACTCAGAAAATTGACCTGCACCAATTCAGCAGGCAAGGGCTGTCACGAAAGCCTTTCAAGAGATAATCCATATGCTAACTCAGTAAAGAAAGGGAGTGATTCTTCATGCATCAATAATAACCACCGAAACCAAGAGATAAAAAACGACAAATAGCAACAAGAAATTAAATACAAACCAACGAACAAAACTCCAACTTTGTATTACAAGAAAATTCTTTACGAACTTAATGTCCATCACATAATCCTAAAAAGGATAAAACCTCCGTTTTTTTATTGGTATTAAAATACATAGTCACACCAAACATAACTAGCGATATAATCGTCAAGCAAAGCATAATTCAGACTTATCATTGATAGCTATCACCAACCCTGCTAGCCAATGATAACCCTAATGTGTGCTGATATGGGAAATGACACTTACTGCTAGGGAAGCTTATGTTCAGAGAATCTATTACCGTATTTTTATCAGATAAAAATCGCTACTTCACACATGGCATCCAATTGGCGTTAGAAAGCTATTTTCGCTCAAAAAATGTGAATGTGCGTTTTACTGAAAATGCCTTCGAGTACAGAATGGCCGACATCATCTTCCTGGCAGCCAACCCAAGCGAAAGTACTCTGCCTCATTATCTGTATTCACAGGCAAAAGCTTGCTGCCCGCTGGTTTTCTTGATCGATGATGAACGAATAGCAGCACCAGCTTCCCACTCAAGTGGACGGAAGAAATTCACTCATATCTCTCGCAACAAAAGTGTAGCGACTTTATTAGAAACCTTCGACCGCGTCATATTAGCCAATGTCATTCAAAATAAAAGAAATCGCTGCGATTTTGGTTATGCCTCCCGATTCGCCAGGTTCTCTACCAGAGAGTATGAAGTCATTCATTATCTCTCTTTAGGCCTACCCAACATTTTGATTTCACGGAAACTAAATCTGAGCGAAAAAACCATCAGCCAGCATAAACGTAACGCGATGCGAAAGCTCAATTTTAAACGCAATGCCGAGCTGCATTTTTGGCTGCTTTGTGGTGGTTTAAAGGATGTGGGGCGGCATGTTCTGATGTAACTCAAGAACAGGAAAATTCATGATTATTTTCAAACGTCTTTTCTCTAAAAACAGACCCCGTATGGAAATAAATGCATTTTTCTCTATTCGGTTAACAACGTCACTTATTGGGTTTTCTGATTGTTCAATTAAAAGACGGATAATGGAAAACTCAACAACAACCCAGCAGAAGGCAGGTCAAAACGAGTTGAAGGAAAGCATAAAGTGATGCTAAACCGCACAACCCTGATTGGTTCAATCAGCATGTTACTATTATTACTGGCGCTGCTGCCTTCACTTTTGAAAATGATTAACGTTTCTGCTATTCCTACGGTGTTGAACTCTACTCAAGATGACCGCCCATCGCCTAATACTCATCCGAGCGAAGACATAGGTGAGCCAAAAGGCGGAAAGCATCAAGTGCTGTTAACCGACAACGATACCCTGCCAGAGCAAGCTGAGTTCAAAATCAGACGGGGAGAGAATAAGATACTCAGTAAGAACCTGGCAGATTCACATAAATGCTATTACGACTTATCGGTTGAAAGCGCTTCGGCCAAATTCAATTTTCAAATCATCCAGCAGGAAGTGAAAAAATTTGTCCGGAAAAGAATATTGTCACGTAGAAGGTTGGCGGGTTTGAGTTTTAGAGTCAATAAAAACATTAAAATAAACAGCAGAGATAAGCAGCCCGTATTTTTCGAGTACGAGCATTTATTTGATAAAGTGATATCTGGCAAGTCACCCTATGAATACTTTATGACAGTCGGCGAATTCCCGAGGTAAAAAACTGAGCTTCCTATGACTCTATACGAATACGCCATGTGGCTCCAACGAAAGGAGTGCAATGGGTTTCTTATCGAGGAAGAGGTTTATACTGCCGATCAGCACTTCAAGCTAGCGATGGTTGTACGTAATCTGAAGCGCTTTGGCCAGAATATCGGGTATGGGGCAGTATGGAACGCCACGAGTATACGCGACAATATTCGACGGTTATTACTGGTCTTTAGTGCCACTTACCCTGGAGTGGCACACCTACCAATGGTTTTTCATTCAACGCCAACGAACCAGTCTTAAACTCTTCAAACCTCAAGCGAAACATCGCTTATAATCAGCCTGATGAAATATCCCCCACCGCAAACCAATACTAAATCGAAAAGTATGACTTACAGATAAACCAGTTCAAGGGTGGTCAAACCATCTAAGATGACCGGTTTAGTCAGATCCAATTCAGAAGCTTTATTGATATAAGCTTGCACCATTAAGTTTATGGTTACGTTTTTGATGGCATCAGGATCAGGGAACGAGCCCCACACCTTCATCCACGAAAGCTGACGTTTAACACCGATGCTATAGAAGTTATTTTCACCACCATCACCACTACTATGAGTCCATTTCCCAGTCTCCCCCTCACGCGTGATGACTGATCCTACCCCTGACCCAAAGTGGATCGCGTATCCGCCGATACGAGCTGAGTTACTGAGCCCAAGACCCACTACTGCCGGTGCTCCCCTCGACCCATTTAAACCACCTACTGGAGAGAGAGCCGCACCTGATATCGCATCTTCAGTAGCAACACCAGCCAGCGTATTGGGTCGTCCATTTTTTGCCTCCAGCGCCAACTTCACCGGTGCATCGCAAGTAATGGTTAACACCAAATCTTTTCGTTCTAACGTAGTGTAAGCGTCCAGCGTCAAAGAATCAGAGTTGATAATGCCATAATCAATAGCACCATCACCAGGCAGCGTTGGGGTACAGCCCGATGGGGTAATAGTACCAGCAACCTTTACCTCTATGTCTTTTGCATAGGAGGGCAAAGATGTAATAGTCAACACGGTCAACGCACAGGCAGTTATTTGCATTTTTTTCATTCGGATATTGCTCCTTTTCCTTAAGTGAAGCAGCGAATATTTTCGCCATTCCTATATGAAACAGAGTATGGCAAAACATTTACAAAGTTAAAAACGAAACCAACACACAAAATCAAATACGATTGAAAACATCAATCTTGTAATACAATCAATTGTTCCTAATGAAAAAAAACATAAAACAGTCATTTTCGTGGAATTTAATTCTGATTTTTTTTTACTTTTCAGTCTATGAGACCAGAATCATCGTGCTTGCGACATAAAATCGCAGAGCCATCCTGGGCTCACCACAGCGTCGTGAACGTGAAAAGTGTCAGATACTGAAGATTCGCCTTACGCCCATTTGTTATTCATATGACTTATGGCGGTTTTGATCCTGCAAGCAATGCGTCTTACTCAGAAAATTGACCTGTACCAATTCAGCAGGCAAGGGCTGTCACGAAAGCCTTTCAAGAGATAATCCATATGCTAACTCAGTAAAGAAAGGGAGTGATTCTTCATGCATCAATAATAGCTACCGAAACCAAGAGATAAAAAACGACAAATAGCAACAAGAAATTAAATACAAACCAACGAACAAAAATCAAACTTTGTATTACAAGAAAATTCTTTACGAACTTAATGTCCATCACATAATCCTAAAAAGGATAAAATCTCCGTTTTTTATTGAAATTAAAACACATAGTCACACCCAAAATAACTAACGATATAATCGTCAAACAAAGCATAATTCAGACTTATCATTAATAGCTACCCCCCCCCTGCTAGCCAATGATAACCCTAATGTGTGCTGATATGGGAAATAACATTTACTGCTAGGGAAGCTTATGTTCGGAGAATCTATAACCGTATTTTTATCAGATAAAAATCGCTACTTCACACATGTCATCCAATTGGCGTTAGAAAACTATTTTCGCTCAAAAAATGTGAATGTGCATTTTACTGAAAATGCCTTCGAGTACAGAGTGGTCGACATCATCCTCCTGGCAGCCAACCCAAGCGAAAGTACTCTGCCTCATTATCTGTATTCACAGGCAAAAACTTGCTACCCGCTGGTTTTCTTGATCGATGATGAACCAATAGCAGCACCAGCTTCCCACTCAAGTCGCCGGAAGAAATTCACTCATATCTCTCGCAACAAAAGTGTAGCGGCTTTATTATAAACCTTCGGCCGCGTCATATTATCCAATGTCATTAAAAATAAAAGAAATCGCTGCGATGTTGGTTATGCCTCCCGATTCGCCAGGTTCTCAACCAGAGAGTATGAAGTCATTCATTATCTCTCTTTAGGCCTACCCAACATTTTGATTTCACGGAAACTCAATCTGAGCGAAAAAACCATCAGCCAGCATAAACGTAACGCGATGATAAATCTTAATTTTAAACGCAATGTCGAGCTGCATTTTTGGCTGCTTTGTGGCAGTTCAAAGGATGTGGGGCGGCATGTTCTGATGCAACCCAAACACAGGAAAACTCCTGATTATTTTCAAACGGATTTTCTTATATAATAGACCAAACATGGAAATAAATAAATTATTCTCTATGCAGTTAACAACGGCACTTATAATCAGCCTGATGAAATATCCCCCACCGCAAACCAATACTAAATCGAAAAGTATGACTTACAGATAAATCAATTCAAGGGTGGTCAAACCATCCAAGATGACCGGTTTAGTCAGATCCAATTCAGAAGCTTTATTGATATAGGCTTGCACCTTTAAGTCTATTGTTACGTTTTTGATGGCATCAGGCTCAGGGATCGAGCCCCATGCCTTCATCCACGAAAGCTGACGTTTAACACCGATGCTATAGAAGTTATCTTCACCACTATCACCATTACCGTTAGTCCATTTCCCAGCCTCCCCCTTACGTGTGATGGGTATAGCTCCTACCCTTGTCCCAAAGTGGATCGCGTATCCGCCGATACGAGCTGAGTTACTGAGCCCAAGACCCACTACTGCCGGTGCTCCCCTCGACCCATTTAAACCACCTACTGGAGAGAGAGCCGCACCAGATATCGCATCTTCAGTAGCAACGCCAGCCAGCGTATTGGGTCGTCCATTTTTTGCCTCCAGCGCCAACTTCACCGGTGCATCGCAAGTAATGGTTAACGCCAATTTTTTTTGTTCTAACGTAGTGTAAGCGTCCAACGTCAAAGAGTCAGATTTGATCATGCCATAATCAATAGCACCATCACCAGACAGCGTTGGGGTGCAGCCCGATGGGGTAATAGTACCAGCAACCTTTACTTCTATGTCTTTTGCCTGGGAAGGCAAAGATGTAATAGTCAACACAGCCAACGCACAGGCAGTTATTTGCATTTTTTTCATTCGGATATTGCTCCTTTTCCCTAAGTGAAGCAGCGAATATTTTCGCCAGTCCTATATGAAACAGAGTATGGCAAAACATTTACAAAGTTAAAAATGAAACCAATGCACATAGCTAAATACGATTGAAAACATCAAACCTGTAATACAATTAATTGCTCCAGGAGAAAAATAAACATTCAATAGTCAAATTCACAGGATTTAATTCTGATTTTTCTTTTTTTTTAGCCTATGAGGCCAAAAACACTATGCTTGCGACATAACCTCGTCGAGTCGTTCTTAGCTTACGCTAGCTGTACACCTATGAAAAAAATGAGATATTGAGAAATAGCCCTCTCCCATTTGTTATCCGCATGTCCTATGGCGAACTTAAGCCTCGACGTTGCGGCTCTTATCCAAATCGGTTACGTACAGATGTTTACCGATGAGCGCAGCATAAAATGGCCGCCACAATACCGTTCAAGATGGCCAACCGGACCTCAGTAAATAAATGCCAAGTATTAATTTCCAGCATTACTAATCACAAACAGAGACATTAATAGATAAAACATTAAAAAACAAAAGAATTTAAACGTTACAAAGTATAAAACCCCAAATTTGTATTACAATAAAATTATTTTTAAGCTGTACGCTCTGTACCTGACATATAAGAAGATAAAAAATTCGTTTTATTATAAACATTAAAACATCATGTAACACTAAGAATGACTCATGATATCATTGACAGAACAAACGCGAAGAAAAGCAACTTGGCAAAATTCAATTTAAAAAGCATTCAGCCGGAAGTAAACCTTGTCCTAACAATGATAATTTCATGAACAATTTTAAGGACTTTAATCTTGCTCTAGCAAGGAATAAAAACACATGTATTGATAATATAGAACATCATGAAACAGCGCAGGAAAATTATTGATATGAACAAGTTAGATAAAGGCCACCCACAGGAAAACCATATCTATATTTCATATAAAAATAAAAACCACATCGATAAACTGGCTTTAGGTAAATTACTATAAACTTAGCCATTGCCGATACTTCAATCTAGATACACCTTACAAAACAGTCATGTGCTGTTAAAAAAACTTAGTATCAATAAAGAATTACGTTAGCCTTAAATAATAACAATAGGAGTCATAACCTTGGAGAAAAAAGTAGAAACTTATAAAAAAATGACCATTATTGACATGCAATAATAAAATAAAGTTGTAATTAATCCGACAAGCAACACAAGGAAGTAATAATGAAAAAGATACAAAACCTGATAGAAAACATAGGACTATGCATCCCAGAATGCAATACAGAGTCTCTGAGCTCCAGCTCACCAAAAACCTTTGATCCTGATACTATATTACATTGGTTATATGAGAACCTGAGCAAACAAAACTTGATAGTCTATGAGGAGTGGAAAGAGTACAACGGTTATATTCCAGATTTTGAAACACTACAAAACATTACACTACCCGTTGAACCAAATGATTTTATTTTCACTCTGATTGATAATATTGATTGGTCAGAATCTACTATTGATCCGTATGATATACCATATTACATTCCTTGGTTAGAACATATAAACCATTATCTAAAACCGCATGGCGTAAGATTAGTTAACATTTTACCTTTTGAGAATGCATATATCATGTGCCTACGTGATGATGATATATTAATAAAAAACCTAGACTTAAGTTTGAAAAACTTTGGTATGGGTATCGACAAGCGAGAACCATTAGATAAACAAGAGGTCTCACTAGAAATGAACTCTGTAATATCAGGTTAAAACAGAATAAAACTCACGTGTATTTCAGCAGGTATTTATACCCCTAAGTGGTATATTAAGCCACGAAATAAATAGCGCTGCATTCACATTTTAACTTTCAACACACCCTATTTCACACTAGGAAAAATAACAATATTAGATTAAAGGCTGGCTCTATTGATTGACCACTTTGGATAAACCCCTTAGCTTTCATGTCATATATCAGCCATGCAAAATGGGCGGTGATACCACCGCCCATTTTTCTCTCCATTGATAAATATAATTACGAATACATCCAGCGCGTATATTAAACGTAAGAAGGTGATTACACCAGCATTAAAAACACTTAATTTAATAAGTCACTTCTTGCTACATCCGATACCTCCCATGTAATTATACAAAGTTCCTTTGACAGCCAACTTATTTATGGGAAAACAACAAGGAGGAGCATTGTCATTATTACAACCCTTAACGAAACACCAATATTAAAAATTACTAATGCCCAACAAATTGAAAAGAATATAATACGACATCGATCTGTTATTCAATCCAAGTGAATCGAATGGCCTCAACGACAAAGAAAATCGAAAGTAGTCGGCGGAACCGCCATGCTAAGACACCAGTCACCAGTCACCAGTCACCAAAGGCTCCGCACTCAGTCGCACCGGAGTGCATTTGGTTCTTGCGAAAAATAAGCTCGGCGTCACGAATTATTCAACAGCGCCCTGCGTACGCCCAACTCTCACGGTGTGGTTCTCGACTCGTGGTCCATCTCGATAGGCCACTTCACCTTCGGTGCCAGTCGCAGAGCGAGGTTGTACCAGGGCACATCATTGTGGTCGCGGGATAGTTCAGATGGCGGCAACGCACCGGGCCCTTGTTGCATATAGGTGCAGATGTAAGCCCAGGCAAATTCGTCGGCACCCATAGTGCTCAGAGGGAAGCGGTCGATGACGTCATTAGTTCCCGGCTTTACGATGGACAACACCACTCCCCATTTGATGATGATGGCGCCGTGAGCTGTCATACCGCGCTTCTTCCAGCGCTCCGCACGCACCTGTGACCAGTCGTAAGCCACTGGCACCACTTGCCAGCGTTCGAAGGGGTTCCACCAGCGGGACTTGAAATTGTAGGCATAGATGCGCTGCCGAGCCCTGTTAAAACGAATGGGTAAGTCGCGTGGAGGAGATATGCTGTGCTTGAGAGAGTGAAGGAATGCGTAGAAACAAACTACGAATGCGAAAATGCCAATAAACATAAATTCATAGCTGTACGGCTCCCCCGCAATAGGGAGTAACGTCGAAATGGATACTACAGTACAAATAGCTAGCAATGGTGAAAATAAAAACATCGCTCCCCTTGCCAGCGAGAATTGGCGTGAAATATCTAAATAGATATTGTCTTGGTAGTTTAGGGAGCCAGGTCCAAGTCGGGGCACCACAATTGAATGCTCCTCAGGGTGCGGAAGGTCTTCTTGCCAGCCAGAGCAGGGCGGGTCTAGTAGGGGTATAGTCAATTTCAGATGTCCTTTCTTTCAGTGTCCATATTGTTTTTTCTCACTACAAGGCAAACAATATTTTATTGTCGCTTGCACCAAGCCAATATAACCCTCTTGGCGTATGCGGCATGGATACTATAAGCCAGTTTTTAGGGTAATAGCGCACTTATATTCAATGTATGACCTAGGAACTTTTTGACGGAACAGTGCCCCCTCAGGCCACTGCCTCATACGTATTTTAGAAAAGTGTAGTCGGGACACTGTCATGCAAAAATGCCAGTCACCAAAGGCTCCGCACTCAATCTCCCCGGAGTGCATACGGTTCTTGCGAAAAATAAGCTCGGCGTCAGGAATTATTCAACAGCGCCCTGCGTACGCCCAACTCTCACGGTGTGGTTCTCGACTCGTGGTCCATCTCGATAGGCCACTTCACCTTCGGTGCCAGTCGCAGAGCGAGGTTGTACCAGGGCACATCATTGTGGTCGCGGGATAGTTCAGATGGCGGCAACGCACCGGGCCCTTGTTGCATATAGGTGCAGATGTAAGCCCAGGCAAATTCGTCGGCACCCATAGTGCTCAGAGGGAAGCGGTCGATGACGTCATTAGTTCCCGGCTTTACGATGGACAACACCACTCCCCATTTGATGATGATGGCGCCGTGAGCTGTCATACCGCGCTTCTTCCAGCGCTCCGCACGCACCTGTGACCAGTCGTAAGCCACTGGCACCACTTGCCAGCGTTCGAAGGGGTTCCACCAGCGGTACTTGAAATTGTAGGCATAGATGCGCTGCCGAGCCCTGTTAAAACGAATGGGTAAGTCGCGTGGAGGAGATATGTCCAATCTAACTACGGCCAAAGCAATCCAAAAACATATTATGGTGCTCACTAGGCCGGCAAAAAAGATCGACGCTTTTTCTGCATGGAAAAAGGAAACCGGTCCAATGTTGGATACTATTAGCCATGTAAGTAAAAATAGTCCCATGCAGAGCAGTAACCCTCGTGCGCGGAATGCCACACGAGATAACTCTAAATAATAGGAGTCGATGTGATTTGGCGCATTTCCCCAAATGGTCGGCGGGACTGTCGGAGCTAAATTGGGGGGCGGAAGATCCTCTTGCCAACCAGTGCAGGGCGGATTCAGTTTAGGATTGGTCAATTTAAGATGTCCTTTCTTTCAGTGTCCATATCGTTTTTCTCACAATAAAGCGAAACGACAAACAATACCTGACTCGCCGCTTGCACTAAGCTAATATAAGCTTCCCAACTATGTAGCATGGTTACTATAAGCCCGTTTGTAAGAGAGTGGTTCCACTAATTTTCAATGTGCGTGACTTAGCATCTTTTTAAGGAGGGGATCTAAAACTCTTGGTTGTAGTTAAAATTCCGCATAAAAATCCACGAAAAAATCGAAGATGAGCGGCACTCGCACCGCACTATTTTTTCCATTTTAACTCATGCTAAAATTACTTTTAAAACAATTTTATAATAATTTAAAATACACTTTTTATCGACATTCACCAACACATATTCATCCTTGAAACTCGACATAATTCAGGTTTATGAGATATTGGATCCGATGCTCTAGTTTATTTTGTGAATATTTCATAGTCCCCACCAGGAACGGTAAGGTCGGAGTATCGTCTTGGCGCAGGATGAGCAGCTCGGGCGATATACACATCTTCTCTCTGAAAGAGCTAAAGTTATCATTGCGTATGTCGGCATTGGCGAATCAGGCCCACTGAGGAGCCATTTTATTTTGCCTCAGGTGCTAAAAGTAAGCACATTTCACATAACCTACCGGCAGATAATTCTGCGAGCTGCATGCCTTTGAAAGAAAGAGCATCGATGCTAGATGCTGTGATTTATTATGTTTTGGGAGAGTTTAGAGCCGATGGCACGATATGTTGTTCTTGTTGGACTATCGCGATAAGACAATAGAACGATCGTTAAGGGTTTAATATATTACCTGAACCACACCAAGCCACAAAAGCGATGGACAATTCCTTGGGATACCTTGGTTGGTAGCTGAAAATTCGAGCACTTTTTGATTTGATTATTTATAGCGAGAAAACGCTAACAGAAAGGCTTGGAGCGGGTGAAGGGAATCGAACCCTCGTATGCAGCTTGGGAAGCTGCCGTTCTACCATTGAACTACACCCGCATCGGTGTGCGGCAGTCATTATAACCGGTTATCCCTGCCGGGCAAGCGGAGATAGCATGTAACTGCTGATGTTTTAAGCAGTTAGCAGCCATGGGCTTCTTATCCTGCCCAACGGACAAAAAAAACCGGCGCAGTTACCTGCACCGGTTGATATTTACTCTACGAAACGTTATTTCTGCGGGCGCATGGCCGGGAACAGGATCACGTCACGGATGGTGTGGCTGTTGGTGAACAGCATTACCATACGGTCGATACCGATACCCAGGCCTGCAGTTGGCGGTAAACCGTGCTCCAGCGCAGTGACGTAGTCTTCGTCGTAGAACATGGCTTCATCATCGCCGGCGTCTTTCGCATTAGCCTGGTCAGCGAAGCGCTGCGCCTGGTCTTCTGCGTCATTCAGCTCGGAGAAGCCGTTACCGATTTCACGGCCGCCGATAAAGAACTCGAAGCGGTCGGTGATTTCCGGGTTGTTATCATTACGACGTGCCAGCGGGGATACTTCCGCCGGGTATTCAGTAATGAAGGTCGGTTGAATCAGATGGCTTTCCGCCACTTCTTCGAAGATCTCGGTCACTACGCGACCCAGGCCCCAGCTCTTCTCAACCTTGATGCCAATGGATTCGGCGATAGCAACCGCTTTGCCCATGTCAGCCAGATCGGCCAGATCGGTTTCCGGACGGTATTTTTTGATCGCTTCGGTCATGGTCAGCTTTTCAAACGGCTTACCGAAGTCGAACACTTCATCACCGTACTGTACCTGAGTGTTACCCAGCACTTTCTGGGTCAGGGTACGGAACAGGGATTCGGTCAGTTCGATCAGATCTTTGTAATCCGCGTAAGCCATGTAGAGTTCCATCATGGTGAACTCTGGGTTATGACGCGGAGAAACGCCTTCGTTACGGAAGTTACGGTTGATCTCGAACACACGCTCGAAACCGCCGACGACCAGACGCTTCAGGTACAGCTCTGGCGCGATACGCAGGTACATATCGATGTCCAGCGCATTGTGGTGTGTCACAAACGGACGTGCGGAAGCACCGCCAGGGATCACCTGCATCATAGGAGTTTCGACTTCCATGAAGCCGCGTTCCACCATGAAGTTACGCATTGCCGCCATGATCTGAGAGCGCACCTGGAAGGTCTTGCGCGATTCGTCGTTGGCGATCAGATCCAGGTAACGCTGACGGTAACGGGTTTCCTGATCCGCCAGACCATGGAACTTGTCCGGCAGCGGGCGCAGGGCCTTGGTCAGCAGACGCAGTTCGGTGCAGTGGATGGACAGCTCGCCGGTCTTGGTCTTGAACAGCTTGCCGCGCGCGCCAACGATATCGCCCAGGTCCCACTTCTTGAATTGTTCGTTGTAAACGCCTTCCGCCAGATCGTCGCGCGCAACGTACAGCTGGATACGACCGCCAACGTCCTGCAGCGTGACAAATGACGCTTTACCCATGATACGGCGCGTCATCATGCGGCCGGCTACTGTGACTTCTACGCCCAGCGCTTCCAGCTCTTCGTTGTCTTTTTCGCCGTACGCTGCATGCAGCTTGTCTGACGTGTTGTCACGACGAAAATCATTCGGGAACGCAATGCCGTTCTCGCGCAGCGCAGCCAGTTTCTCACGGCGTGACTGCAACTCGTTATTGAGATCCAACGCCTGATCGGCGCCTTGTGGTTGTTGCTCAGACATTTCTGTTCCTTATAACCCGGCTTTCAAACTTGCCTCAATGAATTTATCCAGGTCGCCATCTAATACGGCCTGCGTGTTGCGCGTTTCAACGTTAGTGCGCAAATCCTTGATGCGGGAATCATCCAGCACGTATGAACGGATTTGGCTGCCCCAACCGATGTCCGACTTGTTGTCTTCCATCATCTGTTTATCAGCATTTTTCTTTTGCATCTCAAACTCATACAGCTTGGCACGCAGCTGTTTGAACGCTTGATCCTTGTTCTTATGCTGAGAACGGTCGTTCTGGCACTGCACTACGATGTTGGTCGGCAAGTGGGTAATACGCACCGCCGACTCAGTTTTGTTTACGTGCTGACCACCCGCACCGGAAGCGCGATATACGTCGATACGCAGATCCGCCGGATTGATTTCAATATCAATGTCGTCTTCCACTTCCGGGTAGATAAACACCGAACTGAAGGAGGTATGACGACGGCCACCGGAGTCGAACGGGCTCTTGCGCACCAGGCGATGTACGCCGGTTTCAGTACGCAACCAGCCAAACGCATAGTCGCCGATAATCTTGATGGTGGCGGATTTCAGCCCCGCGACGTCGCCGTCGGACTCTTCAATCACTTCCGTTTTAAAGCCTTTGGCTTCGGCCCAGCGCAGGTACATGCGCAGCAACATGCTGGCCCAGTCTTGCGCTTCGGTACCGCCGGAGCCTGCCTGGATGTCCAGGTAGCAATCAGCACTGTCGTATTCACCAGAGAACATACGACGAAATTCTAGTTGCTCCAGCTTGGCAGACAGTTGATCAAGCTCAATGACGGCTTCGTTAAAGGTTTCTTCATCGTCGGCTTCCACCGCTAATTCCAGCAGGCCGGTGACATCTTCGCCACCTTGCTCCAGTTGGTCGATGGTTTCAACGATGGCTTCGAGCGCCGCGCGCTCTTTACCCAGCGCCTGTGCGCGCTCGGGTTCGTTCCAGACGTCAGGCTGTTCCAGCTCCGCGTTGACTTCTTCTAGGCGTTCTTTCTTGGCATCATAGTCAAAGATACCCCCTAAGAACGGCAGTCCGCTCGGACAGGTCCTGAATACGGTTTTTTACCGGATTAATTTCAAACATGGTTTTTAGCGTTCTTTTTCGTTAGATGTCGTCGATGGCGAAATGCCATTAGAACCGGTAATTCTATCGGATCCAGGCGTCAGTTTATAGCGAGTTGCTCAGTTTTTGTGGGCAAGAAATGTGGCCGGGGCAAGGCAGGCTAACCCCGGCTAAAGGGAAGTGCGAATCAACGCGGCCAGAGATGCTGAATCAACAGCTGCACGTTGCGGTTGCCGCGAAACTCATTGACGTCGAGTTTGTAAGCCAGTTCAACCTCACGCACGCTGCTGTCTGGCCACAGCGTGGTATCCACGTTGAAGGCGATACCGTCAAGCAGCGGTCCGCCACCGAGCGGCTCGACCATCAGCTTCAGGTGTTTTTCACCCACCAGCCGCTGTTGCAAAATGCGAAACTTGCCGTCAAAGGTCGGCTCGGGGAAAGCCTGCCCCCAGGGGCCGCCCTCACGCAACAGCTCGGCGGTTTCCAGCGAAAGCTCTTGCAAGGCCAGTTCACCGTCAGACCAGATAACCCCTTCCAGCATCGCCGGATCGAGCCATTCTCCGACCAGATCGCCAAAGCGCTGGCGGAACTCGTCGAATTTGGCCTCTTCCAACGACAGTCCGGCCGCCATGGCGTGGCCACCGAACTTCATCATTAGCCCAGGATTGAGCGTATCCAGCCGTTCCAGCGCATCGCGCATGTGCAGACCGGCTATCGAACGGCCGGAGCCTTTCAAAATGCCCTCGCCCGCCGGCGCGAACGCGATCACCGGGCGATGGAAGCGTTCCTTGATGCGTGAAGCCAAAATCCCCACCACGCCCTGATGCCATTCCGGATGGTACATCGCCAGCCCGTACGGCAAGGCGGTGCTGCTGCGTTCCAGTTGGTCGCACAGCTGCAAGGCTTCAACCTGCATGCCTTGCTCAATCTCGCGCCGCGTCAGGTTGAGCGCATCCAGATCGTTAGCCAGCATACGTGCCTGCGCAATATCGTCGCTCAGCAGCAGCGCCACACCAATCGACATATCGTCCAGTCGCCCGGCAGCATTGAGGCGCGGGCCCAATGCAAAACCAAGATCGTTGGCCGCCAGCTGACGCGCGTCGCGGTTAGCCACTTCCAGCAGCGCACGAATGCCCGGTCTGCACTTGCCGGCGCGAATACGGTTCAGGCCCTGATACACCAAAATGCGGTTGTTGGCGTCGAGCGGTACCACGTCGGCAACCGTACCTAGCGCCACCAGATCCAACAGTTCGGCCAGGTTTGGCATTGTCAACGCCCGTTGTTCAAACCAGCCGCTGTCCCGCAGCCGGGCACGCAGCGCCAGCATCAGGTAGAAAGCCACCCCGACGCCGGCCAGGGATTTGGACGGAAACTCGCAGCCGCGCAGGTTCGGGTTGACGATCGCCTCCGCTGCCGGCAGAGTTTCTCCCGGCAGGTGGTGGTCGGTCACCAGCACCTGTATGCCTTTAGCGTGCGCCACATCGACGCCCGCGTGGGAAGAGATGCCGTTATCCACGGTCAGGATCAGCTCGGCACCGCGCGTCGCCGCTTGCTCCACCACTTCGGGGCTCAGGCCGTAGCCGTCCTCAAAGCGATTGGGCACCAGATAGTCGACGGCACTGCCACCCATACTGCGCAGCGCCAGCACCGTCAGGGCGGTACTGGTGGCGCCATCGGCGTCGAAATCCCCCACAACCATGATGCGACGATGATCGGCCAATGCCTGTTGCAGGATCCCCACGGCGGTATCAATGCCGTCCAACTGCTGCCAGGGCAGCATGCCTTTGACGCTGCGCTCCAGCTCCTGCTCCGCCTTCACGCCGCGCAGCGCGTATAAACGGCGCAGCAGCGGATGCAGGCTGGCAGGCAGATGGCTGCCGTCCGCCGTTTCACGGCGGCGAAGTTGTGTTTTGATGCTCACCGGCGATTAACCACCGGTTTTAGTTGCGGTCTGATGTGCGTCCAGCATGGCGGCCATCTCTTTGGGTCCCTGATAACCCGGGATCATCATGCCGTTTTCCAAAATGATCGCCGGGGTACCCTGAATGCCGAACTGCACACCGAGCGCGTAGTGTTTGCTGATGTCGGTTTTACAGGTTGCCGGGGACACTGCGTCGCCTTTCATTGCCTGGTCGAAAGCTTTGGCTTTATCAGCGGTACACCAGATGGACTGCATGTCTTTTTCGGCCTGGGAATTCAACCCCTGACGCGGAAACGCCAGATAGCGGACGGTAATGCCCAGATCGTTATACTCTTTCATCTGCTCGTGAAGCTTGTGGCAATAGCCGCAGGTGATATCGGTAAACACGGTGATCACGTGCTTTTGCTTCGGCGCTTTATAAACGATCATCTGATCTTTCAGCGCTTCCAATTTGCCGGTCAGCAGTTGATTGGTGACGTTGACCGGCTCTTTGCCACTGACGTCGTACAGCGGGCCTTGCAGAATGTGTTTGCCATCTTCGCTCACGTACAGAACGCCGTTGTCGGTCAGCACGGTTTTCAGGCCGCTCACCGGTGAAGGCTGCACATCCGCCTGCTGAATGCCCAGGCTGCCAAGCGCTTTTTGAATTGCCGCATCGTCGGCATGGGCCGCGCCGGTCACAGAAGCCACCAGCAGAGAGAGCAGCATTAAACCTTTCTTCATTCTTCCAATCCTTTTGAACCCGGCGTGTCAGGCACGCGGGTGGTGCTGTTGATGTAGCTGTTTAAGTCTTTCGGTCGCTACATGCGTATAAATTTGCGTGGTCGAGAGATCGCTATGTCCCAGCAACATCTGTACGACACGGAGATCCGCCCCATGGTTCAGCAAATGGGTGGCAAATGCGTGACGCAACACGTGCGGAGACAGCCTCTCGCTGTCTATACCCGCTAGGATCGCATAGTGTTTGATACGATGCCAGAACGTCTGTCGGGTCATTTGCTGGCAACGATTGCTGGGGAACAACACGTCCAGCGTCTGGCCGTTGACCATCCACGGGCGGCCGTGTTCCAGATAATTTTCGATCCAGTACACCGCCTCTTCACCCAGTGGCACCAGCCGTTCCTTGTTGCCTTTACCTATCACCCTCACCACGCCCTGGCGCAGACTGACGTCGCTGATGGTCAACCCGACCAGTTCGGAGACCCGCAACCCGGTGGCGTACAACACTTCCAGCATCGCCTTATCACGCAGTTCCAGGGGCTGATCGACACAGGGGGCCTGCAGCAACGCATCGACCTGCGCTTCGCTGAGATCTTTCGGCAGCCGCTGCGGCAGCTTAGGTGAGGCAAGCAGCGCGGTGGGATCGTCGGTGCGCATATTTTCACGGTACAAATATTGGAACAGGCGGCGCATCGCGCTCAGCAAACGCGCGGAGCTGGTAGCTTTGTAGCCGCCCTCCACCCGTTCGGCGAGAAACGCCTGCAGATCCAGCGCCTGCGCCTTTACCAGCGAAATGTTTTGTTGGTTCAGCCAGGCGACCAGCGCCTGCAGATCCAGCCGGTAAGAGGCCAGCGTATTCTCTGCCAGATTGCGTTCGAGCCACAGCGCATCCAGGAATTGCTCAATCAACGCATGATCTTGCTGTTGCACGCGGTCCTCTCTTTGTTACGTTTATGCCACAGGCATTATGCCTTAAACCGGTACAAATCGGGTATACTCGACGCAATTCTACCTACGGCAATATAAACGGTTTACACATGAAGATTGGTCTGTTTTACGGCTCCAGCACCTGCTACACCGAGATGGCGGCAGAAAAAATCCGTGAGATTCTGGGTGAAGACCTGGTCGACCTGCACAACCTGAAAGACGTCTCTCCCAAGCTGATGGAAGAGTACTCCATCCTGATCCTCGGCATCCCCACCTGGGACTTCGGTGAGCTGCAGGAAGACTGGGAAGCAATTTGGCCACAGTTGACCACGCTGGATTTGAAAGGGAAAATCGTTGCCATGTATGGCATGGGCGATCAACTCGGTTACGGCGAATGGTTCCTCGATGCACTCGGCATGCTGCACGATCATATCGCCCCGCTCGGCGTACAGTTTATTGGCTTCTGGCCCATCGACGGCTTTGAGTTCACCAGCCCTAAACCGCTGAGCGCCGACGGCAAACACTTTGTCGGCCTGGCGCTGGATGATGTGAACCAATACGACATGAGTGAAGACCGCATGCAGCAGTGGTGCGAACAGATCCTATTGGAAATGGAACCCCTGCTGTAATGCCTTTGGGCGCGGTTGCCGCGCCCAATTGCTTACCTATTTCCACAACCGGAAGCGGTTTTCCTCTTCTCCTGCTGGCGTCTCGCCGCTCAAACGTGCCGGGTCGGCCACCTGATACCAGTCCAGCTTGCGCGTCAACAGCATAATCCCCGCCAAAATCGCAAACAGCAGCCCCGCGCCCAGCACCAATGCGTTATCTTCCGACTGCAGCAGCAGGTACAGCACGCCATACAGCATCAGCAGGCTGGCGGCGAACAGCGTACCGCGTAACCGGCCGCGCAGAACCGCACTGAGATAAAAGGCGATCAGTCCACTGCAGGCGATACTGGCCAGCAGATAGGCAGTGGCGAAACCGAAATGTTCAGAGAACGCCAGCAGGATCAGGTAGAACAGCACCAGCGCCGCGCCGACCAACAGATATTGAATCGGATGCACCCGCAGCCCGGTCAGGGTTTCGAACAGGAAGAACGCCATAAACGTCAGGCCGATAAACAGCACTGCGTATTTCACCGCGCGTTCGGTCAGTTGATAGTGATCTACCGGCTCGATCAGGCTGGTGCTAAAAGCCGGCAGTTTGTCTTCGTCGAGGATCCCGTCATCGTAGTGAAAAGCACTGTTGATATTATTAGCGAACCAGGTGCTGCGCCAACGGGCGCTAAAGCCTTTCTCCGTTACTTTGCGCTCGTCCGGCAAGAAGTTGCCGAGGAAGTTCGGATGTGGCCAGTTGCTCTGCAGCGTCAATTCGCTGCTGCGCCCAAGCGGCACCAATGACAGGCTGCTGGTTCCCGCCAGCGTAAGGGTGAAATCGGCATCCAATCCGGTTTTCTGCAGCGAAGCCAATGTTAGCGGAGCATGGATCCCCTGCGGCAACACGTTTACCTGAGTGCCCGGTTCGAAGGTCGTCTGCGACTGTGCGCTGATAAGCGGCGAGATGCTCTTGATACCACGTGAATCACTCAACGAGACCAACAGGAAAGGTTGGCCAATCACGACATTGCTGCGTTGCAGGTCACTCAGATCCGGCTGACCGAACTTCACCTGAAACTTCAGCGGCCCCTGATACACCTGCGTTTGGTAAATCCCCAGCTTGCGCACTTCCACGTTCGGCTTGCCGTTCACCTGCAGGTTTTCCGGCAGCAGATAGCGATGATGTCTGACCATTTGCACCACTTTCTGCCCCTTATCGTCGGTCTTTTCTTCCCTTTCGGTGTAAGGAATGACAATCAACGGCCCCAAAATACGCTGTGCGCGGCTGGTGCTTTCACTTACCTGCCCCACCACGCTCTGGCGGTAGCCGCTGCGCTCTTCAATCACATTCATTAACTGCGTCACCGGGATAATCATCAAAATCATCAATCCCAGCAGGGTGGCTATTTTCCAAAACAGTACCGATTTCATCATCGCTGCGCGCTCCTTGTAGGTAATGGCGCCACGATAATGGCCTTCGGTGAAAGCAGGATGTGGTTATGTGAAGGGAAGGTGAAGTCAGAGAGATAAGGTGAAAATAGCCGCCACGCCGTGCGGTTGACGATTGTGCAACCGGATAGATCCCCGGTGCAAACGCGCTACTTCCTGTACAAAGCTCAGGCCCAGGCCGCTGCTTTTCGGCTTGTCGGCCCGTGCCAGCGAATAGAAACGCTCGAACACTTTGTCCAACGCGTAATCAGGGATACCGCTGCCGTCGTCGCTGACGGTGATCCGGTAATGGCCTTCATGGCCTTCATCGCGTTCGCCACGCACGCTGATCGTGCCGCCCGCGGGGGTGAAATCCAGCGCATTGTCGAGCAGATTGGTTAACGCCTGGCCGATCAATAGCCCATCGCCGGTCAGGGTGATCTCTTCTAGAGCGTCTACCTGCAATAAAATACCGCGCCGTACCGCCTGCGCTTCCTTGCCGGCTACCGCCTGACGCACCAACGCCGCCATCGCGATCGGTGCCGGTTCCAGCCCGGGGCGGCTTTCCAGCCGCGCCTGAACCAGTAGCTTGTCCACCAGTTGCTGGATGCGCGTACTCTGTTGTTCGATATTGGTCAGAAAGCGCTGAGCGGTAGCCGGGGGTGGGAACTCCTGCAACAGCTCCGCTGCGCCGCGGATCGCCGCCAAGGGGCTTTTTAACTCGTGGGTCAGAGTGTGCACATACTGTTCGATGTAGGCTTTGCCCTCCAGCTTCACCCGCATGCTTTCGAGCGCCTGCGCCAGTTGCGTCAGCTCATGGCCGCCCATTTTTGGCAGCGGCACGCTTTCACCTTGCGCGACGCCGTCGGCGTAACGCACCAATCGACCAATCGACCGGTTAATCCACCAGACAAAACCCAGACCAATCAGTAATGCAATGCCCAGCAGCAGCGCACCTGCCCACAGAATGCGGCGTTCGCTGCGTTTGATCACCGGCGCCATGGTGCTGTTGGGTTTTCCGACGCTAAGCACGCCGATTATCTTGCCTTGTTCCAGCACCGGCGCGGCGACATACATCACCGAGCTGTTTTCATCCTGTGGATCACTTCGCGTACTGCGGGCGCCGTACTGGCCGCGCAGCGTCAGATACACGTCATTCCAGCGAGAATAATCCTGACCCAGATCCCTGCCGCTAGAGTCAAAAATGACCTTACCCTGCCGATCGGTAAGATAGACATGATATTCACTGCGATCTTTGCGAATACCGGCAATATTGGCGCCAATGGGCCGTTGATTGAGTTGGGCGAAAGCCTGCGCCAGTTGGCCGTGTGCGACGTCGGCACGCTGCATGTCCAGACGCGCGATTTGCGCCAGCAGGTTGGCGGTATCCACCAGCGTGCCCTCGGTTGCGCGCCGCACGCCAGGCTTCACTTCCTGCACGAAAATGCTCAGCACGAAATAACCCGCGACCGCCACAATCAGGAAATACCCCAGCAGCAAGCGCAGGCCTATTCTCATGGTTGGCGGCTCACGCTATAGCCCAGGCCACGATGCGTATGAATGGGCGGTTCGCCCGGATCTATCTGACGTAGCTTGGCGCGCAAGGTTTTGATATGGGTGTCGACAGTGCGGTCCAGGCTCTCTTCCGCCTGGGCCCAAACGCTGTCCATCAGCTGTTGACGGGAAAATACCCGGCCGGGCGCCAGCAGCAAGGTTTTTAACAGCAGGAACTCATAGCGGGTCAGCGGTAACGGCTGCTGATGGTAATAAATGGTCGCCGCCGGTTCATCCAGCCCAAAGGGGCCGAAGCTATACAGCGTGGGCTGCTGCAAGCGCTGTTGTTTTTGCAAACGACGTAAAATGGTACGAACGCGGGCGCTGACCTCACGCGGAGAAAAAGGCTTGGCGACGTAGTCGTCGGCACCGATTTCCAGCCCGATCAGGCGATCGAGCTCGTCGCTGCGAGCCGTAAGAAAAAGAATGGGCAAATCCGCCGCCTGCGACAGCAGACGGCGACACAGTTCAAAACCGTTGATATCCGGCAAGCCGACATCGAGGATAGCCAACGCGGGCGCCCCTTGCGCCAATGCTTGCAAGGCCGGTTCGCCACGTTCGAACCAGCGCACCTGAAAGCCTTCGCTCTCCAGGGTATAAATCAGCGTATCGGCAATGCTGGGTTCATCCTCCACCAGCCACAGCGTCGGCTTCATCAGGGTTCCTCATCATCACTGGCCGGTGGATACAACAGCTGTTGGCGCAAATGTCGCCATTCGGCCTTGGCCATGCTGTCGGAGGCCAACCATAAGCGACGACGCTTTTTCCCCTGCATCGGTTGCAACGTCAGCAGAATACCGAAGCGCAGCATCCAGGGTTGCTTGACCAACTGCCATTCCTGGCCTTGCCAGCCCACACGCTGGTTCTCCAGCAGGCGCAACTCCCCCTGACGTGACGCAATGCGTTTTTGGCTACGAATGCATTCAAACACCACCAGCGTCAGCAACACCAGCCAGATTGGCCCGTAGCCTTCCGGCCAGGGTGAAATCAGGATCAGCAGGATCAGAACGCCATGCGTCAACAGCGAAAGTAACTGGGTGCGCCAGGAAATACGAACATCACATCGCCACTGGGCCACGGTCTTTATTTCGCGTCTGGATCAGTGTCACCATTCTCTGCAGTTCACTGTCCTGCGGAGCGCCATGATTCATCAGCCAGTTGAACAAATCGGGATCGTCACTCTCAAGCAGGCGGATAAACAGCGCTTTGTCTGTGTCATTCAACCGATCGTACTCATATTCGAAGAACGGCATGATCGAGATGTCCAGCTCACGCATGCCACGGCGACAAGCCCAGTGAATACGTGCTTTGTTATTAATATCCATGTTGTTATGACTAACCTCTTTTCAGCGTGGCAACGCCATCGCAGGGTTCAACCGACACACTGTATGGCAACACCGGCGCGATATAATTCCATCAGCCAAAGATCTGTCTGCAAGGGTAACCTTTGGCCGCAAGCCTATAGAGTAACAATTTGACATACTCGCCGGGAAGGACGTTCTCTGCCTAAAACGTAATTAAGCGCTAAATGTCAAAAAAAGCGCTGCTGCAGCGACAAGCGTGAATAACAGTTTGCAAAGCCCGCCGCCTCTTTTACCATGGGGCCAACACACCTTCAGGTAAGCTAACGTTAAGCAGGATCTTACTATGGCGTATAAAATTCCATTTCCACCCCGTCAGCCTTCCGCCTCTTCCCATCTGCCCCTGACCTTAATCTCGCTGGAAGATTGGGCACTGGTGACGCTGAACGGGCCCGACACGGTAAAATACCTTCAGGGCCAGGTGACCGCTGACATCGAAGCGCTGGCGGCGGACCAGCACGTGCTGTGCGGCCACTGCGACGCCAAAGGCAAAATGTGGAGCAACCTGCGTCTGTTCCACCGTGGCGAAGGCTTTGCCTATCTGGAACGCCGCAGCGTGCTGGACAGCCAACTGGCTGAAATCAAAAAATATGCGGTGTTTTCCAAACTCACCATCGCCGCCGATAACGAAGCGGTGCTGCTGGGCGTAGCCGGTTTTCAGGCACGTGCGGCGTTGACGGGCATTTTCAACAGCCTGCCGGACGCGGAACATCCGGTGGTGCAGGACGGTGAAACCACCCTGCTGCACTTCACTTTACCGGCGGAACGTTTTCTGTTGGTTACCACCGCCGCGGTAGCCGAACAGCTGGTCGCCAGGCTGCACGAACAGGCGGAACTCAACGACAGCCAGCAGTGGCTGACGCTGGATATCGAAGCCGGTTATCCGGTCATTGACGCCGCCAATAGCGGGCAGTTGATCCCACAGGCCACCAATCTACAGGCACTGGAAGGCATCAGCTTTAGCAAAGGTTGCTACACCGGTCAGGAAATGGTGGCGCGCGCCAAATTCCGCGGCGCCAACAAGCGGGCGCTGTACTGGCTGGAAGGCAAAGCCGGACGGGTGCCGCAGCCAGCCGAGGATCTGGAACTGCAGTTGGGTGAAAACTGGCGTCGTACCGGCACGGTGTTGAGCGCCGCCAAACTTGCCGACGGCACGCTGTGGGTACAGGTGGTGTTGAATAACGATCTGGAAGCCGACAGCAAGCTGCGCGTGCGCGATGATGCCACCAGTGAATTGGCGATCAAACCGCTGCCGTATTCACTGGAAGCCTAGAGTACCTCCCGGCTTTATCTGGGGGCGCAACCTGTTGCGCCCCTGCTGACATATCCGTTACTCGTCTAACTCCCCATCGCGTTGCACCAGGTAAATCAGCACCAGAATAATGGTGACAAAGAACCGAAAGGCGTCCGGCACTCCGTTCCATTGTTTCGACATCCACATGCCGAACCATTCGCCCCCCACCGACATAAACCCCACCTGCCAGGTCAGAAAACCGAGCGTCAGACCCACCACCGCCAGTTTTTTCTTTTTGTTGAACGCCACGGCGGGCAGTTTCAGACCACACAGCAGGCGCACACCGCCCACCCAGCAGAGCAGTGCCGTTAGGCTTTCCAAGAAAATAATGCCGATGTAACCGGCATGATGCAGCCAGGGAGACTGTATGGAACGGTAGGTGATGGTGGCATCTGGGAAAATGGTGTCCATCATAAAGACATGACGCACAAAGGCGAAGTTGGAACCGTAATCCGTAATATTGCCGAAAGCGACCAGGGTGGCAAACAGCGCAATCGCGCACACCAGCAGCGCTTTGGATAAGCGAATAATCATATTGATGAGTCCTGAAAGATTAACGTAAACACCGAAGGTGCAAAGTCGGGCTCAGGAATAAACAGAAAAATGGGCTTGCTGGATACCCGAAAGAAACAAGCGCCTCTTTTTTAACTTAAAAGAAACGCTTAATCAACATGATACTAACACTGCAGGGGGGGGCCGTCAGACGTAAAGATAAATCGCCATAAAGTGGCACAGGCTGCCGCCGAGCACGAAGCCATGCCAGATGGCGTGTCCAAAGCGGAATCGCTTCGAAGCGTAGAAAATCACCCCCAGGGTGTAAACCACACCGCCGACTGCCAGCAGCGTCACGCCGCCTAAGGCCAGACGCGTCGCCAACTGATAGATCACGATCAGCGACAGCCAGCCCATGGTCAGATAGGTCACCAGCGACAGCGCTTCAAAACGGTGGGCGAACGCCAGTTTGAACAGCACACCCAGCAGCGCCAGGCCCCAGATAACCGCCATCAACCCTTTGGCCAAGGGTGAGTTCAACCCCACCAACAGAAACGGCGTGTAGGTACCGGCAATCAAAAGGTAAATGGCGCAGTGGTCAAACTTTTTCAGCCAATGCTTGGCCTTTTGATGGGGGATCGCATGGTACAGCGTGGAGGCCAGGAACAGCAGGATCATGCTGCCGCCATAAAGACTGTAGCTGGTAATGGCCGTGACATCGGCACCGCTGTCGACCGCCTGCACCAGTAGCAATACCAGGCCGACAATGCCAAAAACCAACCCGATACCGTGGCTGATGCTGTTGGCTATCTCCTCCGCCCACGGATAGGCCGCAGCGGCGATTTTTTCAGTCCCGGCTTTCACTACGCCCGTTTTTCCCATAAAGCACAACCCCTCAAAACGCTCAACATTGTTCGAAATTACCGCAAAGCAGCTTAACTGAGAATAATTTCAGTGTACACGTGTACGCTAAAATAAAACTGTGTACGCGTGTAACCATCGAAATCCCCCGCTCACTGGTCTACAATCGATCCGCTTCAACCCATCTACCTTGAGGTTTACACCATGTCATCCGCTGTACCCGCGTTAGATTTCGGCTCCATGACCCAGGTCATCCAGTTCCTGATGGAAATCGACAAGTTGAAAAGCGTGCAACGCCGCACCAAGGTGCTGGGCACCCAACGCCAGGAAAACTCAGCCGAACACAGTTGGCACTTTGCCGTAGGCGCCATGAGTCTGGCTCCTTACGCCGGTAAAGACGTAGATATTCAGCGGGTGATCCAAATGGCGCTGCTGCATGACATCGTTGAGATCGATGCCGGCGACGTGCTGGTATACGATCTGGCGGCACGTGCAGCGATCCACGATCAAGAGGTTGCCGCGGCACGGCGCCTGTTTGGCATGCTGCCGGACGCTCAACGCGAGTATTTCACCGCTTTGTGGCAGGAATATGAAGATGGCGAGAGCGCTGACGCACGCTTTGCGCTGGTGCTGGACCGCACCATGCCGATGCTGATGAACCTGCATAATGAAGGCCAAAGCTGGGTCGAAAACGGCATCAGCCTGGAACAGGTGTTGTCACGCAATACGATGATTGAAGAAGTTTACCCTGAGCTGTGGAAACACCTGCTGCACCACCTGCAGGACGCCCAGCGCAAGGGCTGGTTGAAGTAACTCGATGCAGGCCGGGTGCATCCCTCACCCGGCCCCACCTTCACAGCGGCTTGTGCGCCGTTTCCTTTGCGGCAATCACCGCCCACAACGTGATCAGCAACGCCACCACCACGTAGGCCGAGATCGCCAGCGTGCTGTCGTAGGACTTGAACAGCGAAGCGATAATCAGCGGCGCAAACCCACCGCCGATAATTCCCGCCAGCGTATAGGCCAACGACGATCCGGCATAGCGCACCCTTGTCGGAAACTGTTCGGTGATAAATGCCGCCTGCGGGCCGTACATCGCCGCATGGATCAACAAACCGACCACCACCGCCAGGCAGATCAGCACCGGCTGGCTGCTGTCGAGCAGCACGAAGAACACAAACGCCCATACCATCGCCGCCAGCGCTCCGCCGATATACACCGGCCTGCGGCCAAAACGGTCCGACAGTGCGCCAAACATGGGGACGGTAATCGCGTTGCCGATCGCCCCCAGCATGGTGGCAGTCAGCGCCAGCGGGCGCGGCAGGTTCAGCACCGTAGTGACGTAGGTCAGCGTGAAGACCACCACCAGCGCATAGAGCACGTCGGAGCCGATACGTGAACCGCCGGCAATCAGCAGCGGACGCCGATGCTGGGTGAAGACCTCACGGATTGGCGCATGCGTAACGTCCTTCGAAGCTTCCAGTTTCAGAAACGCCGGCGTTTCCCCTACCCCACGGCGCAGCCACAGGCCAAACACCACCAGCACCAGGCTCAGCAGGAAGGGGATACGCCAGCCCCACTGTTGGAAATCTTCTGCCGACATTGCCACCGTCACCAGCGTGATCAGGCCGGTGCCAATCAGCGTGCCGCAGGAAGGACCGACCTGAGCAAAGGAGGCATTGCGCCCCCGCTGGTGCGGTTTACCGTGCTCCATCGACAGCAGTACCGCACCGGCCCATTCGCCTCCCAACGCAATCCCCTGAATAAAGCGCAGCGTCACCAACAGCAGCGGGCTCCAGATGCCCCAACTGGCGTAACCGGGCAACAGCCCCATCAGCGCAGTAGTCACGCCCATGATCACCAGCGTCGTCACCAGCACAAAGCGCCGTCCCAGCACGTCGCCGAGATGACCGAACACGATGCCGCCAATCGGCCTTGAAACGTAACCGACCGCATAGGTGGAAAACGCCAGAATGGTACCCACCAGCGGGTCGAAAGACGGGAAAAATACGTGATTGAAAATCAGCGCCGCCATGATGTTGTAAACGGTGAAATCGTACCATTCCAACGCGGTGCCGATAGAGCTGGCGGCCGCCAGCCTGCCGGTTTTCGGTGGGTGAGCGGCAGAGTCATCAGCGGACAGGTTCAAGGTCGGCGTTTCGGTGGTCGAAGTGCTCATGATGACAGCTCCTGAGTGGTCAGTTGCCAGCCAAGGGCATAATGCAGGGCTTCGGCAGCGGGGATTTTCAGTTGGTGGCAGGCCAGTTCGCTCAGCCGCTGGCCAGCCTCGGCGCTGCTGCTTTCGATCAGCAGCATCGGCAACAGATGGCGATTCTCACGCGACTCTTTCGGTAACGGCGAACTGAGCTCCGCGTCCGGCGACAGCAGGCTACTGCGCACAAAGCCTGGTTGCTCAGCCAGCAGAGCCCCCAAATGGCTGATGCTGGCTTTCAATACCTCCGGCTGCGCCGGTGCAAGGTTAACGATAGCCAGGTAACTGCCGCAGCCCTGACCGGTCACCGCCTCCACCGCACACACCCGGCGCATCGGGTCACGCATTTTATCGAGGCTCGCCACCGACCAGGGCGTTTGCTGGGTAAACGCAGCGCGGTAGGCCGCTGAGGTAAAACTGGCCAGTGATTCGGTTTTGTACAGGCCAAGATATTTACGCCCGCCGTGCAGCGCCTGATAACGGGTGCCCGACAAAAAACCAGGCACCCGTACTCGCTCTTCCACGTGCTCGCGGTCGTACCACTGATTGAAATCCGCCTCATCCTGCGTGGCGATATCTGTTGCGACAAACAGCATTCCGTTCGGGGAACCGGTCATGGGGACTCTCCTGTTAGCTCAAAGTAAAAATCACGCGCCGGCGAGGCAACGTTCGATTGCCAGCGCCCACCCCAGCAGCGCTTCGTCATGCAAATGCAGTGCGGCCACCATCAGGCCAACCGGTGCCGCATCGGCCTGCTGGCACGGCAGTGACAATGCACAGCCGTCGAGGAAATTGATCACCGAAGGATTACGCAGCACGGCGCCATTGATACGGAAATAGGCTTCTTCATCTGCTTCCAACTCGGCAAGGGTCGGGGCAACGAAGGGCACCGTCGGCATCAGCAACGCATCGAATCCTTGCACTGCGGCACTCACCCGCCGCTGCCAATCGGCGCGCTGTGACCGTAATTGCTGCAGGTTGTTTTCATCCAGCGTTTGGCCGCGACGAATGCGTGACAGCACCCGGGGGTCATAAGCATCGGCATGTTCGGCAATCAACGCCCGGTGCCAGTGCCAGGACTCCAGCGCGCTAAAACCGCCGTCGGCATTGATCGCCGCCAGCTCGGCGAACTCCTGACAGGGAATAAATTCAATTTGCGCCTCAGCCTGCGTCAAACGTTGCAGGCTGAGATGAAACGCGGTGGTGACCTCCCGATCCAGGCCATCCAGCACCAGGGTTTGCGGGACGGCGAAGCGTGCCTGACTCAAATTTTTCTGCTGCGGTTGCAGCGGCCGATCGGCGATTGCCGTATCCAGCGCCAGGCACCCGGCAACGTCATGAGCAATTACGCCTATCGAATCCAGTGAAGGGGAAAGTGGCAGCAGGCCGCCGCTGCTAATGCGGCTGGCGGTGGGCTTATAGCCGGTCAGGCCGCAGAAGGCCGCCGGGATCCGCACCGAACCGCCGGTGTCGCTGCCTATCGAGCCGAAGCACATGCCGTCGCTCACCGCCACCGCAGCCCCCGAGGACGAACCGCCGGGAATACGACGAGCGCTGCGATCCCAGGGATTGGCGGGCGTGCCGTAGTGGGGATTGATCCCCAGCCCGGAATAGGCAAATTCGGTCATGTTGGTTTTGCCCATCACCACCGCGCCCGCCTGCAACAAACGCGTCACCACGGCGGCATGGGCATTGGCCGCTGGCGCACTGGCCAGTACGCGCGACCCGGCCGCAGTAGCCTCCCCTGCGACATCAAACAGGTCTTTGACCGACACCGGTACGCCGTCCAGCGCCGACAACGGGTTACCCGCGGCACGCCGCCGATCGGCCGCCAGGGCCTGCTCCTGAGCCCATTGAGCATACACATGAGTAAAGGTGCGCCCCCCCTCTCCCTGCTCGTCCGCAATTTTCAACAATGCGTCAGCGGTTAACCGCGCGGCGGTAAATTCGCCGTTGGCCAGGCCTGAAGCAGCCTGGGATAACGTCAGCTTTTTCATCAGGCCACCACCGGCAGCTCAATGCTGCTGTAATGGTGGCTGATGGTCCGCCCCAGCGCTTCATCCACCAGTTCCATATGGAATTCGGTCGCCGGCCGGATGCCGCCAATCGCCGCCACCGTACCGCAGGCCATCGCCAGACCGTCTTGCGGCTGCGGCACTGTCAGCCCACTTTCCGGTAACTGTTGGCCGCTCAGGTAGCGATCCAGCAGATCGCCCGGAGTACGCAGGCTGGCCAGACGGCCCTGCTGATAGAGCTGGAATTCGCCGTTTTCCTTGATCCACGAGCGCAGGATCAACGAGTCCCAGTGCGCGATCACCTCACGCAACGGCCAGGCGGCACGAGCCACCGGCTTGACGCAGAGCTGTTTGGACAGGGCCACGCTGTGCGCCTCCAACTGACGATCGGTATGATCCGAGGCCAGCGAGACATACAATTCACCGCGATGTGTGAAGATCAGCGGTTCCGCTTCGCCGGAGCTGGCATTGCCGATAACTTCAATACGTTCGCTCTGGCTGAGCTGGTTAACCGCCACCCGGTAAAACAGAGGAATTGCACTGGGTTGGGGCACGCCGAGCTCGGCCAGCTCCCTGATATGGTGCAGGATCGCCTCGCGATCCCGGCCGGTCCAGCCGGCAATCACCAGGTGATCGATCTCGACATCCAACACCCCAGTGCCGCTGGATTCGGGTAAAGTAAAGGTCAGTCTCATGGCGTTTGTGCCTCTTTGGTTAAAATACTGTGAAATTTCACTATATCTTTAGTTACCAAATAAGCGATTTCCGTGCCATGTTTTTGTGTACTATGTCTAAAAACTTTCGTCTTGCAGGAGCAGAACGTGATGACCCTTGACGCAGAGAGCCCGGAACTCCCGACGGCAGAGGAAGCCGGGCTGTCACTGAATGAACTCGCCTACCGACGCTTTAAGCAGGCGCTGGTGACGTTAAGTTATAAACCTGGTGAATATCTCAATACCGCTCAGGTGATGAGCGAGCTGGACATGGGCAGAACGCCGATCAATCAGGCGATCCACCGGCTGGCCAATGAAGGATTGCTGCAGGTGATCCCGCGTAAAGGGGTGATGGTTGCGCCGCTTTCGATGGATGATGCGCTGGAATTGATTGAAGTACGTTTGGCCAATGAAATGCTGTGTATGCGGTTGGCGAGCAAGAGAATTACGGCCCCCCAGATCGCCGAGCTGACGGAGCTCAATCAACAAATCGAAGCCGCCAGTCAGCAACGCGATCGAGTAAAAATGATGACGTTGGATCATCAATTCCACCAGCAGCTGGCACAGATCGCCGGTAATAATATGTTGGTGGATATTCTGAGCGTACTGCACGCCCGAGCCCAGCGTTTTTGGGCCAGCACGCTATCACGCGAAGGCCACATGCGAGAGGTGATAGAGGAGCATCGGGCGATTATCGCCGCACTGGCCGCGCAGGACGATGACGCAGCCGCCAATGCGGCGCAGGCGCACATACTCTCATTCCGCAGTGCGCTACTGCACGAGGGATAAGCCGCTGTCAGCGGCCGCCGGCGGCTTCAATAAAGCTGCCGGTGACGTAAGAAGCGGCATCGGACAGTAACCAGACGATGATTTCCGCCACCTCTTCTGGAGTACCGCCACGCTGCATCGGCAGGCTGCTTTTTACCCGATCAACGCGCCCCGGCTCGCCGCCGCTGGCATGCATTTCGGTATAAATCAGCCCTGGCCGCACGGCATTTACGCGGATGCCCTGCGCCGCCACCTCCAGCGCCAGCCCGGTGGTAAGCGTGTCTACCGCCCCTTTGGAGGCGGCATAGTCGATGTATTCTCCCGGAGCGCCGAGGCGCGCGGCAGCGGAAGAGACATTGACGATCGCCCCGCCCTGGCCGCCATGACGCTGCGCCATGCGCTTCACCGTCTCACGGCAACAGAGAAAATAACCGGTAACGTTGGTACTCAATACCTTATTGATGCGCTCGGCGGTCAGTTGCTCAATCCCCGTCTGCTGAAACAAGATACCGGCGTTGTTAACCAGCGCGCTGATCGGGCCAAGGCCGACATCCAGTGCATTGAACATCGCCACCACCTGATTTTCATCGGCGACATCCGCCCGTAGTGCCAGTGCACGACCGCCCATGGCTTCAATTTCCGCCACCACCTGCGCCGCCGCGGCCTCATCTTTCAGATAGTTAACGCCCACCGCATAACCCTGTCGGGCCAATAACAACGCCGTGGCGCGGCCAATGCCGCGGCTGGCGCCGGTAACCAATACAACTTTCGTCATGTCGTTCCTTTCTCTGGTTGGGAAGTCAGAAACTGTAGCTGGCGCTCAGGAAGGCGATGCCGGCCGTTTTTTTCTCGACGATCGGGCTTTTGGCCGCGTCGCCCAACAGAGTATAGAGACTCACACCGCCCTGAAAGGCAATTTCTGGCGTCAATTGGTAGTTCAGCACGCCGGTAAGCGTGGCTTGCTTAAAGCCGCTACCCGGTCGATACGCGGCGAATGACGTTTGCTGCGCCTGTTGCTGCGTCACGCCAAAATAACCACGCTGGTAACCCTTTTTGGCCCAGGTGGTGCTCAAATCGGTTGAAAACGTCAATGCCTCGCTCAGCGGATAAACTGCCGCGATACCCAGATCGACGTATGCAGTATGCCCCAGGTCCTCATCCCCATAACGCCGTGCTTTGGTGGCCTGCATCCCCTTAACGTAAGTGCGAAAAGGGTCAAATTTATAGCTCAGCTCAATACCGGCTTCAAAAGCGCCATCCAAATTGCCCATGCCTTTCAGCCGCTTGTTGTGACCCCGTAGCGTTTTCACCTCTTCATCCCGTCCACCGTCATAACCCGCCAATAGGGCTATACCGAAGGGCCCGGATAACGGCAACTGCCAGCGAGCACCGTTTTGCAGCCCCAGGCTGAAGTCACCCCAGGCAGACTTCTCGTAACCGGCCTCAATATCGTACAGCGGCACCGCACTGTAGTCTGAAGCTCCCTGATAGTCCGGCGCCACGGCCATGCCGCCGCTGAATTTCAATGACGCCTCTGTGCCATCTTGCGTCAGCCCCTGCAGAGGGAATAACACCAATAACGTCGCCGCGGAATAACCCAGGGTATTTTTCACCGTATCTGCCTTATTATTTAATAAAGGGTTGTAGCGCCACCAGGCGCCGCAATTGTTTTTTAATGCGTGGTTTTAAGCTTTTATAAAAATCCGATGACTCCGTATGCTGAATAAGAGGCAGGGTGGGTAACAATGGGCCGCCACGATCCCCATCTTGCGCATCGACGTGGAAAGACAGCATGGTCAATACCAACAATAAAATTGCGCCTAAGCGGGCAGCCTTCATTGAAAGATTGTCGATACGCATTTTTTCCACCTGAATGATTTATTCAGAGTCGAGCGTACTTGAAAAAGGACGGTGCTCCCTTAACGTCAAATTAATCCCAGATTAAGGTTTGCTTAAGAAGGGGTGAACAAACAGGAGTGCGCCGTTGTCTTCCCCTTGCGGTTGTAGTTATATAGCCGCCAGCGCCGTGACATAAACCGGATACCCCGTGAACATATTGCTTGTGGAAGACGATCTGCAATTGGGCAAAGCCCTGTGCCGTGCTTTGGAGCTGGCCGGGTTTGATTTGTGCTGGGTGCGGCTAATCCATGATGCACAACATAAATTGTCTGAGGGCAGCTTTGATTTAATGCTGCTGGATCTCACCCTGCCCGACGGCGATGGCTTGAAAAAACTGATCGAGTGGCGCGCCGCCGGCCAAAATATTCCGATCATTATTCTCACCGCCCGTGACCGCATTGAAAGCCTGGTCAACAGCCTGGATTCCGGCGCAGATGATTTTCTGGCAAAGCCTTTTGCCCTGCCTGAGCTGATATCCCGCGTAAAGGCGGTAAACCGGCGCATGGCGGGGTTTGCCTCCCAAACCTGGAGCCTGGGCAACCTGTATCTGGACCCGATGAACCACCAGGTCACGCTGGACGACGAACTGCTGCTGCTGTCGAAAAAAGAGTACCGCCTGTTGCACGAACTGATGCGTTGCGCCGGTACCGTGGTGCGTAAGGCCGCCCTGGAACAGCGTCTGTTCGGCAATGGCGATAATGTAGAAAGTAATTCTCTTGAGGTGCACATGCATAATCTGCGACGAAAAATTGGCAAGGAGAGAATTATTACCGTACGCGGCATAGGGTATTTATTGAAAAAAGAGTCTCAGGGATGATTAGCTTCAAATCCTTTTTCATGCGAACCATTGTTTTCCAGGTAATGGCCATACTGGTGCTCTGGGGAGTATTGCTGGGCTGGGTAAAATACCTTTATTATCCAGATGCTGAAAAGTACCTGGATAATCAGCAACGCATTGTCGCACAAGGCATCGCCAATATTCTCGATAAGACTGATATCACCGACAACAATTACACCGACATCATTAAAGATATCGAAGTCATGTATATCGACTCGATTAAAAACGGCATGCAAGACGAGATAGATTATCGCCCGTTATTCGTTGTTTACGACAGCAGTAATCGGATGATCTACGCCTCGCCGCAACAGGACAAAGCATTATTCCTGCCCCCTTCAGTGCTGTCCGGCACCATCAGTTACGCCAACGTGAAGTGGCATATCGCCGGCAGTTGGAGCGATAAACAAAAATATCGGGTGATTGTCGGCGAATCCTTTGACAACCGGACCACCATTTTCGGCAATCCGGCGGAAAGTACCGCGATCCCTTTGCTGGTGATCCTGGCGGCGATCATTGTCACGCTGCTGATCACCGCCTACTTCAGCCTGCGGCCGCTGCGGCAAATTGCCCGTACCATCTCTGACCGTAAACCAGGCAATTTATCGCCGATCAATGTACGGGCGCAATATCAGGAAATTCGGCCTGTGGTGCTGGAAATCAATAAGCTGATGACGCGTATCGATGCCGCCAACCAGCGGGAAAAACGCTTTATGGCGGATGCCGCCCACGAACTGCGCACCCCGATTGCCGCCGTGCTGGCACAGCTGCACCTGTTGACCCAGGTGGCGGATAAAACCGAACGGCAGGAAATTATTGGCGACATGCAACAGGGGCTGGATCGCGCCGCATCGCTGTCGCGCCAGCTGATTGATCTGGCCAAGCTGGAGTCGGAAGACTTCCCACTGAAGATTGAAGCAGTGGATATCTACGCAGAAATCAGCAAATGCATTGCTCAACACGTGCCCTACGCAATGGAGAAGAACGTTGAGCTTTCGCTCGAGGGCAGCGAAAACGTGGTGATCAATACCGATCGCCATTCGCTGATCACCATCTTTACCAACCTGCTGGAAAACGCCATCAAATACGCACCGCCCGGCGGCAGGATCGAAGCCAACATCCGTTCGTTGTCCCCCTTGGGCTGCTATATTACCCTGCGTGACAATGGCCCCGGCGTGAGCCGGGAATACCAAAAACGCCTGTTTGAGCGTTTTTATCGCGTGCCTGGCGTCCAGCAGACAGGCAGCGGCCTGGGGTTGGCCATTGCCAAAAACCTGGCCGATAAAATCGGGGCGCAGCTAAGGATCACCGAAGGGCTTGATGAACGCGGCATCGGGTTTGTCATCGACCTACCGGAAAGTTACCTGATATCGACGGAGAACTAACCCCCCATGACCGATCCCATTTTACTGCAGCAGCACCAGCTTGATGCGCTGTGGCAGATCGACCGCAGTGAAATTATTGATACTCTGTATCGCCTGCAAGACGGGGAGTTACAGCCTTACAGCGACTATTACGATGTACGCGGCTGGGATCCACACGATCGGGAAACCTATACGCCGATCCATGAACAATGCTTTGCCCGCGGCGGGGCATTTTTCGCCCTGTTCGAAAAAGGTCAGATTGTCGCTGCTGCGGCGGTAGATACCTTGCCACGCGGCCCGCAACAGGACTTGCACCAACTGCTGTTTTTCTACGTCGGTGCCGCCCAACGCGGTAAAGGGCTGGGCAAAATCCTGTTCCGCCGTTGTCTACAGCAGGCCAGAAAAGGCGGGGCTCAGGGGCTGTACGTCTCCTCAATCCCCAATAAAAACACCGTGGATTTCTACCTGTCGCAGGGCTGCCAGGTGATTGATCAGCCGGATGCAGAGCTGTTCGCCCGCGAACCGGAAGATATCCACCTGGTTTGCTATTGCCGCTAGCCGCCTATTGGGCAATACGGATCACCGAACGCACGTCGCTTTTCTTGTTCAGATCCCAGACTTCAGCGATCTCTGATAAGCAGTGCTCCTGGGTTTCGACCGAAATCTGCCCTGCCGCCGCCAATGCCAGAATTTCGCTGGCATATCTTTTCATTTCAGCCACCGGCGGGAAGTTGCCGGTGCCGCTGCCCATGATTTGTAGTTGATTACTGCGCAACACCGCCGCCGGCAGTCGGATATCCGGCCCGGCCATCGATCCGACGTTGACCAAACGTATGCCGCGTCCACCTGCGTAGGAAGACAAATCATGGTTGTTAAGCGTCGCAAGCAAGGCTTCGGTCGCTGCCCCCCAGATATAATCGACAATCACCTGATAGCCATGCGGCCCCGCTGCGGCGGCGAAAGCCTGTGTCAGTGCAGCCCCTTCCAGTCCAAGATCGACCGTAGCATCAACGTCCAGCGCATCCAGCACGCTCTGGCGGCGACCGGCTGCGACAATTCGTCCCGCCCCCGCCTGACGTGCAGCCGCCACTGCCAGCTTGCCTGACGTCCCGGTCGCGCCAACAATCAGCACCGTTTCACCGGGCTGTAACTCGGCACGCCAGTGCAGTGGCAGCCAGGCAGCAAACGCCGGGTTAATCAACGCGGCGGCGGTAGCATCATCCACCCCTTTCGGCACCGGCACCGTCCAGGAGGCGAGCGTTCGTTCTGCCAGCGCGCCGTGCGGTTGGCGGAAGGAGGCAAAATAGACCCGTTGACCGTCCGGCGCGTAGCCAACGCCATCGGTGCCGGGCACGATCGGCAGGACCTTCGGGCTTGAGTAATGCGTTCCGGCCACTATGGCGCGATCCAGTTGTTTGATGCCGGCCACGCTCACCGCGATCACCGTTTCCCCTTTACGCGCTACCGGTTCGTCGATATTGCCAAACACCGGTGCCTGCCCTAATGCGTTTACGATTGCTGCTCTCATCATGGATCCTCACGCCGTTCAGATGGCCCTGCGGCGATAATTGAAAAGGGACACTGCATCATGCCGTGTCCCTTGATAATACATCTAGCCGAAAAGTGTTATTGAAATTCGCTCAGCGGCAAGCTGGTTTAAACATCAGAAGCGCCAGGTTACGGCAACGTTACCCTCTAATGAATGACTGCCCTGGCGTAACAGTTCGCTGGAAACGCCGGCGCCCAAAGAGACCGCCTGGTTGAGTTGATACTGCACACCGGCCTGTGCGGCCAACGTATCACGCCCGGCCAAGGTGCTTTCGCTATCAAAGGCAGAGGCGTTATACCCCACAAATTGAGCGCGCTGGGTCACTTTGTTGCTTAACAACTCATGCTGCCAACCCAGGCGCAAAGTGGCTGACAATGCCTGCGAGCCCTGCAACGGCTGCTGGTACAGTGCCTCCACGCCGAGCGTGCTTTGCAGCGAGTCGGCGTAACGCCCCTTAATCTGCAGCGGCGCGGTACCGAACCCGGACTCTTTGATTGTGCGATGAGTGGTCGCGGTATAGTCCAGCGCCGCGACCGGGCCGAGGCTGAAGGTATCGCTTAACGCAAAATGATAGCCGCCGCCCAAGGTCAATGACCCATTCCAGGCCGTCCAGTGACTTTTGCTGGTACCGCTAATGCCGGCAACATCAAACTGGCGCTTCATCTGATTATCCTCCGCCCCTATGCGGCCCAGACCGTAGGCGAAAGGCCCGGCCATCACGTCCTGCGCATAATTGAACTGCATCCCAACATCAAATGAGGTGCTGTTCGTACGTGCCCGATCGGCGCTTTTGGCATTGACCGTTTGCCCGCCGACCGCCGCGTGGAACCCGGTGGTCAGGCCCGCTACCAGCCCGTTACGTTTCTCGGCACCGAACAGCACGCCATAACGCGATGCGTTGTAACCGGCGATATTGCCCGTATTATTTTGCCAATTGCCACCGCCGTAAGGCAGAGCAAAGCTGATCCAATCTGGCTCGTCGCCGGTGGGTGCCAACGTCAGATTGCGTTCCGGTGCAGTCAAGGCACGGGTTAACTGGCGTTCGCGGTCAAATGAGGTCTGAATCAGGCTGTTATAAGCCGACGGCTCCAGTTGAGCCAACGCGCTATTCACCTGCCGGCCTTCGGGGCTGGAGAAGTCCAGCGCGGTCAGTAACGGCCGCAGGTCATCCCCCGCCGTCGCCGCAGCATGGGCTAACGCCAGACCCACATTTCGTTCATTTGCAGTCTGCGCGTACTGGCTGTAGGCCGATGCGTCACGGGTTGCGCTGATTTGATATTGCCCGTCCTCCAGTGGCGCCACCCGGAAGCTCAGCGTCGGTGACTGTGCCTGAATGCTCAACTGCTCGAATTCACCGCTGACCTGGCCTAATTGCAGCAGGGAAGCACTGTTCATCTGCCAGTCCGAGGCATACCAACCTTTGACCGGCAGCAGCTCCAGAGCCCCGCCCAGACTGGATTTACCGCTAACCTGGAGCTGATCCCCCTGCCCCAGACCGTCAAACATCAGTTGCAGGCGCCCTTGTGGCCCTTGAAGATAATTGCCGTCGATCGAAAGTTTGCCAAAAGGAGACCCGGTGGTGAGCAAGCCGTTGTTGGTGAACAGCCCGGCATCCGACAGCGCATAGCGACTATTACCCGCCAATTGGGCGCCCGGTTGGATATCAACGCTATAGACCTGGTGGTCGCCGTTCAGCGTGGTTTTCCCGCCTTCGGCCACCAGCGCCAGGTTATCCTTGCCGCGGATATTGCCGTTATAGGTAAAATCAAAACTGTTATCCGCCACCTCAGTGACCCGCCCCTGCGCATCTGGCTGCAGGCCGAAGGTTAAGCGAGTCAGGCGAGCCTGGTTATTTTCGTCCCATTGTGCGTAGTCGGAAATTATGTCGCCCTGAATATCGGCGCCGCGCATCACGTTAATCGCACCGGCCAATGCATTCACCGACTGGTAGATGGCCGCTTTGGCTCCTTTCAACGAACCGGTGATATCGAAGTTAGACACCAACGGCGCAGCGCGGTATTGAGACAGGTCGACCCCGGCCCACTGCCAGATATACGAGCCACGGTATTCGGTTTCGTTGCCCAGCAGGTTGTTGCCGAAATCCAACCTGGCGGCGATGCCTTCTTTACCGGTGGCTTCCAGGCTGCCGCGTTGAACGATATTGTGGCGATCTCCGTATGCTACCAATAAACCGGTACCGTAATCGCCGTTGGCTTGCACCCGCACGCCAGGTGCAATACTGAGCGTATTCCCTGCGCCATCAATTCTGATACCCGCGGCGGCAACGCCGTCCGCCAAGATATCGCCGCGCTGCTCGACACGATTATTGCTGCCGTAAATGTGCAACCCAACACCCCGTGCTGCGGTATTGGCCTTACCGTCAAGATACGCCGTGCCTGCCGCATTGCGCGCAAAATAACCCTGTTGGTTTACCACTTCCAGGCCGCTGCCGTAAATCGAGCGGCCAAAGAAGTTACGGCGATCGATGTCGTACCCCATGTCCTGCAGCAGCGCCAGCTCGGCCTCCATCATTATGGTGTAATTACGGTAATTTTGGTGGCTCATCAGGCTGCGATCCAGTTCAATGTGGGACATGTAATCATCATCCAGATCGCCCAGTACATCGAGAATACGCACCGGGACACCCGGCATGGCCCCTGCCAATACCTCATTGACGTGGCTGCCTGCGAAATAACCCCGATCTTTGCGTACGTCAAAGGCCGAAGGGTCGTCCGGCCCCTCACACTTAGTACACAAGATAGCCTGCCCCGGCTGCGCCGGATTGCCATTGTCATCAAACAGGTGCGAACTCCAGCTGCCGAACGTCGGGCCAAACTGGGTCACACCATCAGCCACACCGGCATCAGCGCTGATGCCTAATGCATGGGCTATTTCATGAAAAATGATGACTTCCAGATCGGCACGGTGATCGGTGGGGATCAGTGCCGGCGAAGCCTGGCCAGGGGTAAAATCCATTTTCCCGATCTGGACGACGGCATGGGCACCGCTGTTCAATTCGCCGGCATCCTGGCCCTGCAACACTGCCTGAAGCTGGGTCAGGCTAAATGCGGCATCACTGACGTCTGGGCTCATCGCTCCGGCGTTCTCGTCGTCAAAGGTGCCGACGTTGATTACGCCCGGCAATTTGCCCGGTAGGGGTTTGATAATATCGGCCCAGCGTTGCGCGGCGCTGATCACCTGAGCCTTTTGCGCATCATCCAACCCCCAGGAGGAATGCTGGGGGGCACCTTCTTCATTGAAGTAGCTGCCGTCGGTTGGACCGTAGAAGTTCAGTTTAAACACCGTTTGGCCGCTGTTATTCCGAACGTCGTAAGTCTCAATTGCCTGCGCGGAACACAAGGGTAAAGCCGCAACGATTGCGATAGCCAACTTTTTCATAGTGCACTCCCTGTCAGTAAATCTTCCCTGCAAAATAGTTTGCTGATGACAATTTAGCCGCAGGGGTTTAAACGGAAAGTAAACTGGAGAGAGTCTTAAACGATCGGGGTAACAAAATGCAGAAAAATAAAATAACCAGTAATTAATCAAATATATAAGCAAGAAAACTCTCAGGGTTTAGCCATAAAAAAAGCAGCGCATAATGCGCTGCTTCCTGATGGCAAACCTCGCCGAATAAACTTATTCGTAATCGCTCATCGGCACGCAGGAACAGAACAGGTTACGATCGCCGTACACGTCATCCAGACGCTTCACGCTCGGCCAGTATTTGTTCTCACGTACCCCGGCGATAGGGAACACCGCCAGCTCACGGCTGTAGGCGTGCTGCCAATCGCTGACCAGCTCCGCCTGCACGTGTGGGGCATTTACCAGCGGGTTATCTTCCAGCGGCCATTCACCTTTTGCTACCCGGTCAATTTCTGCGCGAATCGCCAGCATCGCATCAATAAAGCGATCCAGTTCGACCTTGCTCTCCGACTCGGTTGGCTCAACCATCAGCGTGCCCGCCACCGGGAACGACATGGTCGGCGCATGGAAGCCGTAGTCGATCAGACGTTTGGCGATATCCATTTCGCTGATGCCGGTTTCTTCCTTCAGCGGACGAATATCGAGAATACATTCATGCGCCACGCGATGATCGCGACCGGTATACAGCACTGGGTAAGCGTCCTTCAAACGGGTCGCAATATAGTTGGCATTAAGGATTGCCACCTGGCTGGCCTGCTTCAACCCTTCCGCGCCCATCATTCGGATATACATCCAGCTGATTGGCAGGATAGAAGCACTGCCGAACGGCGCAGCGGAGACCGCGCCCTGCTGGGTGGTCACGCCGTCGATCTGCACCACACTGTGGCCTGGAACGAATGGGGCCAGGTGGGCTTTCACGCCGATAGGGCCCATGCCTGGACCACCGCCGCCATGAGGGATACAGAAGGTTTTATGCAGGTTAAGGTGCGAAACGTCCGCCCCGATGTAACCTGGGGTGGTGATGCCCACCTGCGCATTCATATTGGCACCGTCGAGGTAGACCTGGCCGCCGAACTGGTGAACGATCTGGCACACTTCACGGATGGTTTCTTCGTACACGCCGTGGGTCGACGGGTAGGTCACCATGATGCAAGACAGTTCTTCGCCCGCCTGTTCTGCCTTGACGCGCAGGTCATGCAGATCGATGTTGCCGTTCTTGTCGCAGGCGACCACCACCACGCTCATGCCCGCCATTTGCGCGGAAGCAGGGTTGGTGCCGTGCGCAGAGCTTGGGATCAGGCAAATATGACGGCCCGCTTCATTGCGGCTTTCATGGTAACGGCGGATCGCCAGCAAACCGGCGTATTCACCCTGTGCGCCGGAGTTCGGCTGCATGCAAACCGCATCATAACCAGTCAGTTGCACCAGCCACTGCGACAGTTGACCAATCATTTGTTGGTAACCTGCCGCCTGCTCCGGTGGACAGAACGGATGCAGTTCGGAGAATTCAGGCCAGGTAATCGGGATCATTTCCGCCGCGGCATTGAGCTTCATGGTGCAGGAACCCAGCGGGATCATCGCCTGGTTGAGCGCCAGATCCTTGCGTTCCAGACGGTGCATATAGCGCATCATCTCGGTTTCGCTGTGATAACGATTAAACACCGGGTGAGTCAGGATCGGATCCTGACGCAGCATGGCGGCAGGGATCGACTGGCTGTTTTTACTCACCGCGGCGTCCAGCGCGTCGATGTCCAGACCGTGGTCGTCACCCGCCAGCAAGGCAAACAGCGTCTGCACGTCTTCACGTGAGGTCGCTTCGTCCAGCGTAATGCCTACGGCACCGTGAATGTCGGTACGCAAGTTGATGCCGAAGCTCAATGCACGTTCCAGCACCGCAGCCTTGTCTTTCACTTCTACCGTCAGGGTGTCGAACCAGGTTTTATGGCGCAATGCCAGCCCGGCTTGTTGCAGCCCGGCAGCCAGAATATCGGTCAGACGATGGATGCGCCCGGCGATGCGTTGCAGGCCCTGCGGGCCATGGTACACCGCATACAGGCTGGCTATGTTGGCCAGCAGCACCTGCGAGGTACAGATATTCGAGTTGGCTTTTTCGCGGCGGATATGTTGCTCACGGGTTTGCATCGCCATGCGCAGCGCGGTGTTGCCGGCGGCATCGCGGGAAACGCCAATGATACGGCCCGGCATTGAGCGTTTGAATTCGTCGCGACAGGCAAAGAAGGCGGCATGTGGGCCGCCGTAGCCCATCGGCACGCCGAAACGCTGTGCAGAACCGAACACCACGTCGGCTCCCTGTTTGCCCGGAGCGGTCAGCAGCACCAACGCCATAATGTCGGCTGCCACGCTGGTGCCGATTTTACGGTTCTTCAGCTCGGCCAGCAGTGCGCTGTAGTCGTGCAGTTCACCGGTGGTACCGACCTGTTGCAGCAGCACGCCGAACACGCCTTGCAGCTCCAGAACTTTCTCGGCTTTATCCACGATCACTTCGAAACCGAAGGTTTCGGCGCGGGTACGCACCACATCCAGCGTCTGAGGATGTACGTCATCAGCCACGAAGAAACGGTTGGCGTCTTTCAGCTTGCTGGCGCGTTTGGCCAGCGCCATCGCTTCGGCAGCCGCAGTGGCTTCGTCCAACAGCGAGGCGGACGCCAGATCCAAACCGGTCAAATCCAGGGTCAGGGTTTGGAAGTTCAACAGCGCCTCAAGACGGCCCTGGGATACTTCTGGCTGATACGGGGTATAAGCGGTGTACCAACCTGGGTTTTCCAGCATGTTGCGCAGGATCACCGGCGGCGTCAGCACCGCGCTGTAGCCCATACCGATATAGGATTTGTAGCGCTGATTCTGCGAGGCAATCGCCTTCAGTTCGGCCAACGCCTGATGTTCAGTTGCCGCATCGCCCACCGGCGGCGGCGCAGGCAGTTGAATGTCTGCCGGCACAATCTGTTGGATCAGCGCGCTGAGCGAGCGTGCGCCCACCGCTTCCAGCAACTGCTGCTGTTGTTCTGCAGAAGAGCCGATGTGACGTTCGATGAACGCTTCGCTGTGTTCAAGTTGGCTGAGTGTCTGAGTCATTGCTACAAATTCCTGAATTCTGGCGTGGTACGGGATATAGCCTTAACTAAAACGCCCCGGCAGAAAGACCTGGGGCGTTGCATGGATTACTCGTCGATAGAAGCCTGATAAGCACCGGCGTCCAGCAGGTTCGCCAGCTCGCTCTCGTCTGATGCTTTAATCTGGAACAGGAAACCTTCACCGTAAGGCTCGCTGTTCACCAGCTCCGGAGAACCTTCCAGTTCAGCGTTTACCGCTACGATTTCGCCGCTGATTGGCGCGTAAATGTCCGATGCCGCCTTAACGGATTCCGCCACGGCGCAATCTTCGCCTGCGGCAACGACACGGCCCACTTCGGGCAAATCAACAAACACCATATCGCCCAGCAGTTCCTGCGCGTGTTCGGTGATACCTACGGTGTAAACGCCGTTACCTTCTGAACGAACCCACTCGTGGGAGGATGCGTATTTCAATTCTGTTGGCACATTGCTCATCGCCAGCTACTCCTTCGAAGAAATAAAGAATCAATAAACAAAAATTAATTAATCAGTGACTTACCGGCACGCACAAAGCCAGGTTTGGTGACCCTGACCGGCATTTCACGGTTGCGGATCTGTACGATAGCCTGTTCGCCGATACCGGCAGGGACGCGGGCCAGGGCGATGCTGAAGCCCAGGGTCGGTGAAAATGAACCGCTGGTGATCACCCCTTCATGCGTCTGGCCTGCCGCATCGGTGAAACGCACCGGCAGCTCATTACGTAATACGCCTTTTTCCGTCATGATCAAGCCGACCAGTTGTTCGGTGCCCTGCTCACGCTGTTTTTCCAGCGCGTCACGACCGATGAACTGACGATCTTCCGGCTGCCAGGCGATGGTCCAGCCCATGTTGGCGGCCAACGGCGAAATACTTTCATCCATCTCCTGGCCATACAGGTTCATGCCAGCTTCCAGACGCAGCGTGTCACGCGCACCCAGCCCGGCTGGCTTAACGCCTGCCGCCAGCAGTTGCTGCCAGAAATCCGCCGCCTGCTCTTTCGGCAGGGCGATTTCATAACCCGCTTCGCCGGTATAACCGGTGGTGGCGATAAACAGATCCCCTGCCTGCACGCCGAAGAAAGGCTTCATGCCTTCAACCGCGTTTTTTTGTTCCGGGGTGAATAAGGTAGCCGCGCGTTCTTTGGCCTGTGGGCCCTGCACTGCAATCAGCGCCAGATCGTCACGCACCGTCAGCGTTACGCCATACGGCGCTGCGTGCTCTTCGATCCAGGCCAGATCTTTGTCGCGAGTGGCGGAGTTCACCACCAGGCGGAAATAGTCTTCAGTAAAGAAGTAAACGATCAGGTCGTCGATTACGCCGCCGGACGCGTTCAGCATGCCGGTGTACAGCGCTTTGCCAGGCTGGGTGAGCTTGGCGACATCGTTCGCCAGCAGGTAACGCAGGAATTCGCGGGTACGGGCACCGCGCAAATCAACAATGGTCATATGGGAGACGTCGAACATACCGGCATCCTGACGCACGGCGTGGTGCTCATCGATCTGGGAGCCATAATGCAGCGGCATCATCCAGCCATGAAAATCTACCATGCGCGCACCGCACGCCACGTGCTGGTCGTACAGTGGGGTTTGCTTTGCCATCTTTTCCCTCATTCCACTCAGAAGCTGAAGATAGGGTGCTGCTACGCAATACGTCAGATTATGGCTCGTGGCCGGATTGCGTGGCGCACTGACTGCCCAACAGAAACGCTGCGTCGAAATTGACAAAAACTGCGGCAAATCGCCGCGACGCAAACGATACCTTTGCTCTGACGTTATCACCGAACGACCACATTAACCATAAGTTAAAATAGGCTGGGCGGCGTTCTACGCCAGTAAAAAGCTGGGCTAGTGTGCAGAGTTTTAAACTGGAAAACTGCGCTTTAAGGCACAAAACCAACAATTAGAGCACCAAAAATCCGAGGTTATATAACAAACCCACGGCCAGAGACGGAATTTCGACTTTTGATAACCGGTTATGGAATTAGAAAAAGTAATGGTAAAAACAGCCTGAAATTAGATTATTTCAAATGAAGGGTTATATAAGGAAAAGCTATGAGCATAAGGCGCAGATCTGCGCCTTTGGAGAGCGATAACGCTACGGGGAAACAAGACAGAAAGACCGGCAAACCGGTCTCTCTCAGGCGGTGATCAGGCCAGCCAATCCGGCAGATCGTTCAGGCCCATAGCCTGGCGCACCAGCTTCGGCTTCACGCCCGGCAGGCTGTCAGCCAGCCGCAGCCCGACATCGCGCAGCAACTTCTTCGCCGGGTGATTGCCGTCAAACAGTTCGCGGAACCCTTGCATGCTGGCCAGCATGACCGCTGCACCGTGTTTGCGACGACGCTCATAGCGGCGCAGATACAGGTGTTGACCGATGTCCTTGCCCTGACGTTGCAGGCGGCGCAATTCGGCGATCAGCTCGGCGGCGTCCATAAAGCCCAGGTTGACCCCCTGGCCAGCCAACGGATGTACGGTATGGGCAGCATCGCCCACTAATGCCAGACGGTGTGCAGCAAAGCTACGCGCATAGCGCCCGGTCAACGGGAAGGTCTGGCGTTCGCTTTCCAACTGGCAGGCGCCAAGGCGCAGATCGAAGGCCATCGCCAACTCACGGTTAAACTGCTCGGGCCCCAGTTGCCTGAGGCGTTCGGCCTCTTCAGGAGCAACCGACCAGACGATGGAGCTTAAATGCGGATCGCTGAACGGCAGAAATGCCAGAATGCCGTCGCCGTGGAATACCTGACGCGCCGTCGCCAAATGCGGCTCTTCGGTGCGAATGGTGGCCACCAACGCATGATGGCGGTAGTCCCAGAAGGTCAACGGGATATCGGCATGCTGACGCAGCCAGGAGTGAGCGCCGTCGGCGCCGATCACCAGCCGGGCGGTCAGCATGCGGCCGTCCTCGAGGGTGATAAACGCGTCGTTTTCGCCCCAGGCTACCTGTTTGAGCGCCGCCGGGGTAATCAGCGTGACATCGCTCAGGCTTGCCGCCCGTTTCCACAACGCCTGCTGGATCACCGAGTTTTCAATGATGTGGCCGAGGTGGCTGAAGCCGCATTCGTCACCGCGGAAGGCAATCTTGCCGAAGCTGTCGCGATCCCACACTTCCATCGCGTTATAGGCACTGGCGCGCAGGTTGAGGATCTCGTCCCAGACGCCAATATGCTGCAGCAGGCGCTCGCTGGCGGCGTTGATGGCGGATACGCGCAGTGCCGGCTGTGGCGACGGCGGTGTCATATCCGGTTGCTGATGCTCCAGCACCGCAATGCGCAGGCCGCTGCCCTGCAATCCGCAAGCCAGTGCCAGCCCCACCATACCGCCACCGGCGATAACCACGTCAAATGATTGCATGCTGCTTAATTTCCTTAAATGACGCGCTGCGCAGTGATTGCCCAGCGCTTTTGGGCGCAACACGCTGCGCCGCTACTGAATATCGCCTAGCGATCTACCCAGCCCAAAGTCCGCTTGGCAAAGGCATCACGCACCGCCGGCAATTGGGCCATCGCCATCAGACCGAGATTACGTCCGACCACCAAAGGACCGTAACGGTTGGCGAACAGCCGGATCAAACCGTCGGTGACGCCAATCGTCGCTTGCTGATCCTGCTGGCGGCGTTGTTGATAACGACTCAACAACGCATAGCCACCGGGATCTTCTCCGTCCTGCTGTGCCTGGGCCAGCGTTTCCGCCAGCGACATCACGTCGCGCAGGCCAAGGTTGAACCCCTGACCGGCGATCGGATGCAACGTCTGGGCGGCATTGCCCACCAGAGCCAGCCGATGGCTGACGTGCTGATTAGCGGTCAATAGGCTGAGCGGATAGCTGTGGCGCTTACCGGCACGCAGGATCCGCCCCAATCGCCAGCCGAACGCCTGCTGCAATTCACTGATAAAGCGTGCATCGTCCCACGCATCAACCTGTTCACGATCTTCGCGTGCATGGCACCACACCAATGAGCTACGCCCCTGGGACATTGGCAACAGCGCCAAAGGCCCGTAGCGGGTGAAACGCTCAAAGGCACGCCCTTGCGGATGCACTGCCGTGGTTACGTTGGCGATGGTGGCAAACTGCGGATAGTCACTTTGCTGCCATTGCAGATTACAGGCCTGAGCCAGCGCCGAGCGCGAGCCGTCCGCTGCCACCAGCAGTTTTCCACTGATACGCTGGCCATTATCCAGCAATACCTCGGCCTGCTCCACCGTGCGCACCACATCGATCACTCTGGCCGGACAATGCAGCGTGACGCCGGGTGCCTTGGCCAGCAACGCAAACAACCGTTGCCCGGCGTCGTGCAGTTCAATCACCTGCCCTAGCGCGTCAACCTGATAGTCTTGCGCGTACAGATTAACGAACCCGGCGTGACCGCGATCGCTGACGTGTACCTCGGTGATGGCCGTCGCACAATCGCGTAGTGCCGGCCAAACGCCGATACGCGTCAACTGTTGGCAGGTGCCCTGCGCCAAGGCAATGGCGCGGGCGTCAAACCCCGGATGGCTACGATCGTCCGGTCGGGTGGCTTCGACCAGATCAACCGCCATTCTTCCCTGAGTGAGCGATGAAATGGCCAGCGCCAAGGTCGCGCCCGCCATGCCGCCGCCAACAATAATTACGCTCATGCCGTTACCTTGCCGCCGCCATCAGTGCTTCGATGGCGTCAGCGTCTTTCACTACGCTGGCGGTCAAGTTTTCATTACCGTTGGCAGTGATCACAATGTCATCTTCAATGCGAATGCCCATGCCGCGGTACTCTTCCGGCACGTCAGCATCCGGCGCGATGTACAGCCCTGGCTCGACGGTAAACACCATGCCCGGCTCCAGCGTGCGGTCACGGTTTGGCGTGCCGTAATGCCCAACGTCGTGCACATCCAGCCCCAGCCAGTGGCCAAGTCCATGCATGTAGAACTGACGATGGGCCTGTTCGGCAATTAGCTGCTCCACTTCGCCCTTCAGGATCCCCAGTTCCACCAGCCCGGTGATCATGATGCGTACCACCTCATCATTAACCTCACGGATACTGGTACCCGGTTTGAACAGTTCCAGGGCACGCGTCAGCGATGCCAGCACGATGTCATACACCGCACGCTGTGGCCGGCTGAACTTGCCGTTGACCGGGAAGGTACGAGTGATGTCGCCCGCGTAGCCTTTATACTCACAGCCAGCGTCGACCAGCACCAGATCGCCATCGCGCAATTCACTTTCATTTTCGGTGTAGTGCAAAATGCAGGCGTTGTCACCGCCGCCAACAATGGTGTTGTAAGACGGATAACGAGCGCCAAAGCGGGTAAATTCGTGATGAATTTCTGCTTCAAGCTGGTATTCGAACATGCCGGGGCGGCATTTCTGCATCGCGCGGGTATGGGCCAGCGCGCTGATTTCACCGACTCGGCGCATGATCGCCAGCTCTTCAGACGATTTGAACAGGCGCATTTCATGCACCCACGGACGCCAGTCGGTCACGGTCGCCGGTGCCTGAAGATTCTGGCGGAAACCCTTACGCAGTTTGTCCAGCGCGTCGAACAGGATTTTATCGGCGTAGTCGTATTGGCCCTGCCCGTGGTAAACCACGTCCAGGCCATTGAGCAGCAGGGGTAATTGATCGTTGATTTCATCGAACGGCAGCGCGCGGTCCACGCCCAGTTTCGCCGGAGCCGCTTCTTGCCCCAGGCGACGGCCAAACCAGATTTCCGCCGTCAGGTCGCGCACCCGGTTGAACAGCACGCTGTGGTTGTGCGTCTCGTCGCTCTTGACCAGAATCAGCACCGAACCCGGTTCGTTGAAGCCGGTCAGATACCAGAAATCGCTGTTCTGACGGTAGGGATATTCGGTATCTGCACTGCGCGTCACTTCCGGCGCAGAGAAAATAATTGCCGCGCTGGCCGGAGCCATTTTAGCCAACAGCGCCTGACGGCGGCCGTTGAATTCCTGCTGAGTCATCACCTTCTCCTGAAATCAATCTGCCTGTGCTCACGGCCGCTAAGGACGTGAAATCGGGTGTTTAGTGCAAGGTCGGTTTGGCATTTTCCGGCGCCGTCGGCTTATGGCGGGTAAATTCGGTGTGGCACAAAATGGCCGCCACACGCACGTACTCCACCACTTCCTCCAGAGAGTGCTCAAGCTCTTCCTGGTCTTCGTCTTCGTCATAACCGAGCTGAGCGATATTGCGCAGATCGTCGATCGCCTCGCCCACTTCGTCTTTCACCTGCGCCAGCTTGGGTTGCATCATGCCCAGCCCCAGCAGGAAATGATTCACCCAACCGGCCAGCGCATCGGCGCGGTCAAACACGCTGACGGTTTCGCCTTCCGGCATCATCAATTGGAACATGAAGTCGTCGTCTTCCAGCGTTTCACGCGTGATTTCATGAAGTTGCTGTAACGGCAGGCTGAGCGCCTGCGGGAAGGCCACGCCTTCATTGGTCAGATCGTAGACCAGCGATTGCCAGCCGGCGTCGCGGCTGCCACCGCACAGCAGGCCGCTGATCAGGCCGTGCATTTCTGCTGCGGTTAACGCCACCGCTTGCTGGTTGAGAGCAACGGTCAAAGATTGGTAACTTGGAAATGTATTCTGTATAGACATGCGCATTCGTCATCGTTGGCAGGATAAGTTCGTGTTATGCTACCACCAAGGTCCGTCGCTGTACCAGATAAGCGCGACACCTCAGTGGCTAGTTATAATCGTGATGTGTCAGAACTCACACGCTGCCGGCAGGGGACGAAATGACGCTAAATACGCATTTTGAAACCCTTTTTTGACTGGTAATGTCTGACGCAGTAGATTACAACCAGGTACTGAAAAAGGGGTTGTATCTTGGTACCGAGGTATATATAGTGGCGCCCGCTTTGGTAGGCCCGGTCAGGGCAAGCTGGGGCTGGCGCGAAATTTAGGCAGGAAGGTGGCATGTCTGCACAACCGGTAGATATTCAAATTTTTGGTCGCTCTTTAAGAGTCAATTGCCCGCCAGAACAACAAGATGCGTTGAACATGGCCGCGGTCGATCTTAACGAACGGTTGCAAGATCTTAAAGTTCGCACTAGAGTCACAAATACTGAGCAGCTCGTTTTCATCGCAGCATTGAACGTTTGTCATGAACTTGCTCAAGAACGGTTGAAAACCCGTGATTATGCGTCCAATATGGAACAACGCATTCGCATGCTGCAACAGACCATTGAACAGGCTTTGCTTGAACAGGGTCGCATCTCTGAACGTCAGGATGCACAATTCGAATAACTTAAGTTGCTGAAACCTCAGGTTTTGGCAATGAGTAAAAAATTTCTCTGAGATGTTCGCCAGCGGGCCAGTCCCCTGAGCCGATATTTAGTACCAACAGAATGTGATGATCCGCGATCGGTGTGCATGCTCGGCCCGCCGAGAAGCCTTAAGATTGCGACAGCACGTTCACCTTGAACCATGGGTTCAAGGGTTACAGCCTGCGACGGCATCTCGGAGATTCCCCCTTCCTCAGCGGTATGTGTGCTGACTATGTCTTTTCAAGCCCAGTATGCCCAGCAGCGGCAAAATATCCGAAATCAAATCCGTCAGCGTAGACGCGCTCTAACGCCTGAACAACAACAACATTCCTCCCTGCAGATAGCTGAACGCATCGCTGCACATCCACGCATCCTGGCAGCGCAGAATATCGCGGTATTTTTGTCGTTCGACGGTGAGCTAAATACCCGCCCGTTGATTGAACGGCTGTGGCAGTTGGACAAGCAGGTTTATCTGCCCGTATTGCACCCGTTCAGCAAGGGTAATCTGTTATTCCTGCATTACACCCCTGAAACGCCGCTGGTGCACAACCGCTTCAATATTCTCGAGCCCGAGCTCGACGTGCGCCACGTGCTGCCATTGGGCTCGCTCGACGTGGTACTGACGCCGTTGGTGGCCTTTGACAGCGCGGGCCAGCGCCTGGGGATGGGGGGTGGCTTCTACGATCGTACGCTGCAAAACTGGCAACACCGTGGCCCTTATCCGATAGGCCTGGCCCATGATTGCCAGCAGGTCGAACAGGTGCCAGTGGAACACTGGGATATTCCGCTGCCGGAGATTGTGACCCCCGCGCAGAATTGGGTTTGGCAGATCGTTAAATAGCAAAAGGCCGGATAAATCCGGCCTTTATTAGTTACAGCACGTTCAATCAGAACAGCAAGCGAGCACGGATAGTGCCGTCAATCGCCTTCATACGTTGCAACGCCGCATCGGCACGCTCGGTTTCCGCTTCAATGTCGATAACCACATAGCCGATTTCCGCACCGGTTTGCAGGTACTGCGCGGCGATGTTCACCCCTTCTTCAGCGAAGATCTGGTTAATCTGCGTCAGTACACCCGGACGGTTTTCATGGATGTGCAGCAGGCGGCTGGCGTTAGGCCCATGCGCCGGCAGGGACACTTCCGGGAAGTTTACCGCCGACAGGGTTGAGCCGTTGTCGGAATATTTCGCCAGCTTGCCGGCCACTTCGTCACCGATATTCTCCTGCGCTTCCTGAGTGGAACCGCCAATGTGCGGGGTCAGGATCACGTTATCGAATTCACAAAGCGGTGAGTTGAACGGCTCGCTGTTGGTCGCAGGCTCTTCCGGGAAGACGTCGATCGCCGCGCCGGCCAAGTGCTTGCTGGCCAATACCTTGCACAGTTCCGGAATATCCACCACGGTGCCGCGCGAAGCGTTGATCAGAATCGAGCCCGGCTTCATCAGTGCCAGCTCTTCTGCACCCATCATGTTTTTGGTTGATGGGGTTTCCGGCACGTGCAGCGTCACCACGTCGCTCATATTGAGCAAGTCTGACAGGTGGCGCACCTGCTGAGCATTGCCCAACGGCAGCTTGTTCTCGATATCGTAGAAGAACACTTTCATGCCCAGGCCTTCGGCCAGGATGCCCAGTTGGGTACCGATATGGCCGTAGCCGATAATCCCCAACTTCTTGCCGCGCGCTTCAAACGAGCCCACGGCCAATTTTTGCCATTCGCCGCGGTGCGCTTTGGCGTTGGCGGATGGAATGCCGCGCAGCATCAGCAGCAGTTCGCCCAGCACCATTTCGGCCACGGATCGGGTATTAGAGAAAGGTGCGTTAAACACCGGAACGCCGCGTTTGGTCGCCGCCTTCAGATCAACCTGGTTAGTGCCGATGCAGAAACACCCTACCGCCACCAGCTTTTCTGCAGCGGCGAAGACTTCTTCGGTCAGATGCGTACGCGATCGGATGCCGACGAAGTGAGCATCGCGGATGGATGCCTTAAGCGCTTCGGTGTCTAACGCACCTTTGTGATATTCAATGTTGGTATATCCGGCTGCCAGCAGATTATCTACCGTGCTCTGATGAACCCCTTCCACCAACAGGAATTTAATCCTGTCTTTCTCCAATGATACTTTTGCCATTTACCCGACCCTATGTTCAGACTTCAGAAGCGGCTGTTGTTAACAGCACGCATCCAACATAACAAAAATAACGCGGGCGGCAATACAAACGATTGCCCGCCCGTCAGTACAAGGCTCAGCGATGTTGGCGGTTTGTGGCAGAAAATGCCATAGGGAAAGAAATAGACAGAAGCTTTGTGGAGCTAACGCTGACAATGTGACATATGTCACCAAATTTGGCGCTTTAAAGAAAAGATATTTTAGCCAGTGAATTATGCGGTCCGCTGGGATCCAAGATCGTATTCCAGAGGGGCGCCATAGCGACGCCCCTGCTAACACATGCGGTTATACGACGACTTTCACACCTTCAGGCGTGCCGACCAACGCCACATCGGCGCCGCGGTTGGCGAACAAACCGACGGTCACCACGCCGGCGATACCGTTGATTTTGTTTTCCAGCGCGATGGCGTCGACGATGCTCAGGTTGTGCACATCGAGGATCACGTTGCCGTTATCGGTCAGCACATTCTGACGATATTCCGGCAAGCCACCCAGCTTCACCAGTTCACGCGCCACATAGGAACGCGCCATCGGGATCACTTCGACCGGCAGCGGGAACTTGCCCAGTACGTCGACCTGCTTGCTGGCATCGACGATGCAGATAAATTTGCGCGCGATGGCGGCAATGATTTTTTCGCGAGTCAGCGCGGCACCGCCGCCTTTGATCATCTGCATCTGGCGGTTGATTTCATCTGCACCATCAACGTAAATATCCAGAGAATCCACTTCGTTGCTGTCGAACACGTGGATGCCGAGGCTTTTCAGCTTGGCGGTGGAGGCGTCGGAGCTGGACACCGCCCCTTCGATCTGATGCTTGATCGAGCCAAGCGCGTCAATAAAGTGGGCGGCGGTGGAGCCGGTACCTACCCCAACGATGGTGCCAGGGGTTACGTAATCCAGCGCGGCCCAGCCAACCGCTTTTTTCAGTTCATCCTGCGTCATAATATGTCCATTGCCTCTGTACGAAAACGTGTGCGTATTATAGGGTAAATCGCTATTTTTCACTCAGGCAGGATCACACTTCTTCACCCTAAGCCGCATTTTTAGGCGCGTCGCGGTAAAGTCGCGCGGTGATTTTCCACCTGTAAAACACCCCAGATGTGGCATAGTGCCTGTATCTATTACTGTAAGGGATATCTTTCCGATGAAACGCCCAGACTATCGAACGCTGCAAGCGCTGGACGCGGTGATCCGTGAGCGCGGCTTTGAGCGCGCCGCGCAAAAGCTTTGTATCACCCAATCGGCAGTATCCCAGCGCATTAAGCAGTTGGAAAACCTGTTCGGCCAACCGCTGCTGGTCCGCACCGTACCGCCGCGCCCGACCGAGCAGGGCCAAAAATTGCTGGCGCTGCTGCACCAGGTCGAGTTACTGGAAGAAGAGTGGTTGGGCAACGACACCGGTATCGACACGCCGTTGCTGCTGTCGCTGGCGGTCAACGCCGACAGCCTGGCCACCTGGCTGCTGCCGGCGTTAAAACCGGTGCTGACGGACTCCCCCATCCGCCTGAACCTCCAGGTGGAAGACGAAACCCGTACTCAGGAACGTCTGCGGCGCGGTGAAGTGGTCGGCGCGGTGAGTATCCAACCGCAGCCGCTGCCGAGCTGCCTGGTAGACCGGTTGGGTGCGCTGGACTATCTGTTTGTCGCCTCGAAGGGTTTTGCCGAGCGCTACTTCCCGAACGGCGTCACGCGTTCTGCGCTGCTGAAAGCGCCTGCGGTGGCGTTCGACCATCTCGATGACATGCACCAGGCTTTCCTGCAGCAGAACTTTGATCTGTCGCCGGGCAGCGTTCCCTGTCATATCGTGAACTCATCGGAAGCCTTCGTGCAGTTGGCTCGGCAGGGCACCACCTGCTGTATGATCCCGCATTTGCAGATTGAGAAAGAGTTGGAGTCGGGCGAACTTATCGACCTGACACCAGGCCTGTTCCAGCGCCGTATGCTGTTCTGGCACCGCTTCGCGCCGGAAAGCCGCATGATGCGTAAAGTGACCGATGCCCTGCTGGAGCACGGTCGTCAGGTTCTGCGTCAGGATTAAAAGGTAAAAAGGTTCGCCGCAGCGAACCTCAGATTACTAACAAAGCTGTTTTAAGTCCGAGATTCCCGGATCTCGCGTACCGAGGGGCTATTACGGGATGCATCCCTGTATTCTCCCCTCCGGGCCGACTGGAAGTCATTCCAATTTGCTCCCGGCAAATTGGTCAACGGCCAAGGTCGTAACGACCACTTCAGCACGCTCTCGCTAATAACAGGTTTTATCAGCAGTTTGAAAAACCTGACTTATACCCTAGATAATCGGAGTTGCATCACAACAAAACCAAGGGTTTTGTTGTGATGCGCTTGCGTTGGCCCCAACGGGGCGAGGCTTTGCCGAGTAACGCGGCCAGGGCGGGAGCCCCCAGGAGCTTACTCAAGTAAGTGACTGGGGTGACTGCCTGCAGTCAACACAGATGCAGCTTCAAGTATGACGGGTATGTTACTGCGCCGTGTTGCGCTGCAGCTCGAAGACTACATCGACCTGATCGTCAAAGTGAATGCTCTGCTGCTCGTAGGTTTGCGCCACGTCGCTTTCCGCAGCGGCTCCCGCCGATTTGTACATGCGCGCTACCGGCATCGGCTGGTAGTTGGCGACATGATAACGAATGCTATAAACCGGCCCCAGTTTCGCGTTGAAGCCTTTCGCCAGTGAAGCCGCCTGCTGCGTGGCGTTCTCGATGGCTTTCTGACGCGCCTGTTCGCGGTAAACATCCGGTTTGGCTACGCCCAACTCAACGGCGCGGATCTCGTTCAGGCCAGACTTCAACGCGCCGTCCAGCAGCTCGTTCAACTTATCCAACTGACGCAGAGTTACCTGCACCTGACGAACTGCACGGTAGCCTTTCAGCACCGACTCACCGGTTTTCAGGTAATCGTATTCCGGCTGGGTGCGCAGATTTGCGGCGCTGATGTCTTTCTTCTCGATATTGTTTTTCTGCAGGAAGTCAAAATATTGCGCTACGCGCTCATCGACCTGCTTCTTCGCCTGTGCCGCGTCTTTAGAAGAAACGCTGACCTCGATCGCCAGGGTGGCGATATCTGGAGTGGCGTCAACGCTTGAAGTGCCAGAGGTCACCACGTGCGGCCCTTCCGGCACTTCAGCCGCTTGCAACGCCAGCGGTAACGTCCCTAATCCAATCATTGCGGCCATAGCCAATGCTTTAAGCTTCACAGAGTCTCCTTGATGACAGGCTGTAACTGATTACCGGCCTTTCTCGACTGAAAACGGTCGGTTCCTTGGCATCAAACGTAGCATATCGCACGGGCTTTTGAATTCGGATTAGTGACAAATTCTTATAAACTTGCGCCCTGCCAGGCCAATTGCAATGCGATGCCCCACATCACCACGCCGACCAGCGTATTGATGACGCGCTGCGCCATTTGGGTCTTCAACCAGGGTGCCAGCCAGGAAGCCAACAGCGCCAGCGCGAAGAACCAAAGAATCGACGCGCTCACCGCCCCCAGCGCAAACCAGGAACGAACGTCCGGCGCCAACTGACCGCCCAGGCTGCCCAACACCACAAAAGTATCGAGATAAACGTGCGGATTGAGCCAGGTGACCGCCAGCATGGTCACTACCAGCCGCCAGCGACTCTGCTTCAGTTCCTCGGCCGTTGCCAGCGCCAATTGGCGGCTGAACGCGGTGCGAAACGCCCCCCAGCCGTACCACAACAGAAAGGCGACCCCGCCCCAGGTGACCAATGCCAGCAGCAACGGCGAACGACTCAACAACGCGCTCCCGCCGAAAATCCCCCCGCAAATCAACACGACATCGCTCAATGCGCACAGTGAGGCGACCATCAGATGATACTGACGGCGGATGCCCTGGTTCATGACAAAAACATTTTGCGGGCCCAGCGGCAGGATCATCGCGGCGCTCAGGGCAAAGCCCTGCAGAAAGACAGCTAGCATGGTATTCCTCACAGAAAGAGTGCGCCGGTCAGCGGCGCGTGTCGGTCAACACGCGCATCATAGGAGGAAAAAATTATTAGGTGAAATTGATATTTCTAATCAACTATCAGCAATGCTAATAATCAGGCGGGAATGACAAAACCCAGCTCCTGAGAAATGCGCTGTGCGGTTGCCAGCACTGGCTTAATCAGGGCTTTAACGCCGATTTGCTGCAGTTTGGCGGTCGGCAACGATACCGATACCGCGTAGGGCACCCGCTGTTGAATATCAAACACCGGCGCCGCTATGCAGGACACGCCCAGCTCATTTTCTTCGCGATCCATCGCCATGCCCTGTTTGCGAATGTCGGTCAATTCCTCATACATCTTCGGTAATTCGGTAATGGTATTGCGCGTCAGCGTCTGGATCTCATGCTGATGTGTCTGCCAGTAGTGTTCCGGATAATCACTGTTGCCGTAGGCCATAAATATCTTGCCCATCGCCGAGCAATACAGCGGCATATGCTGACCGATATAGGCACGAGTGCGCATCATGCCGGTGGTGGGCTCCAGCTTGTAGATCAAAATAACGTGGTCGTCTTCACGGCTGGAGAAGTTTACCGTCTCCCCCACCTCAAGATTGAGCTGCTCCAGGTGCGGTGCGGCAACGTGGATAATATTCAGCGAAGAAAGCGCTTTCTGGCCGACCGAAATGAACTTGGTGGTCAGGCGATAGCTGCCGGGCGACGGCGCCTGTGTCACATATCCGCTGGTATGCAACCCTTGCAGCAGGCGATGGACGGTGCTTTTGTTCATGCCGGCCAACTCAGACAGGTGCGCCAGTGGGCAGCCGTTAGGGAAGTTGCTCAGGATCTCAATCAGTTGCAATCCGCGGAACAGGCTTTGACTGCCCAGGGGTTTGTCTTTCTTGTCATCTTTCTCTTCGACAGCTTTCAAGCTCATTGCGCAATTTCTCCAGTGTCGAACCGCCGGCCAACGCCACGGCGTGGCAAACGGCCCCTTTGCCGGGAATGTTACCCCAAGGCCCGCATCAGGTGAAGACGGAACGCCGTTTCATTGTCAGCAGCAGGTTAAAAATGCGCAACATTCTGCTAACCCCTGAAGTGAGTTGTACGTCACAATTCCGCAAAGACATAAATAACCAGTTGTTTTAAAACAAGAATTAAAACACCTCCGGCTTTGCTTTAGATTGGCGTTCGGCATATTATTTTTGAAATTGAATTTCGCATATTGAAATTTAACGGACATATAAACACCAGAAAGCATAAATCCGATTGCGTATTTCACTACCAGGGGCGCATCACATGACACCAGATAATGCGGAACAACCCATTCTAACCCTCAGCCATATCGTTAAGCGCTTTGGCGGCAACGTCGCGGTAAACGACGTCAGTCTGCAGGTGATGCCGGGTGAAGTCCTGGCCCTGCTGGGCGAAAATGGCGCCGGCAAATCGACGCTGATCAAAGTGCTGGCCGGGGTGTATCCACGCGACGGCGGCGACATTCAGTTCCAGGGGACCAGCATAGCCTCCGCCGCGGCGATAAAAAGTGACAGTCGCCAGCCTATTGCCTTTATTCATCAGGATCTCGGGCTGATCGAATGGATGACGGTAGCGGAGAACATGGCGCTGGTGATGGGATTCCCACGCCGCTTCGGCCTGATCGACTGGCGAGCCATTCGCCGCCGCGCCGCTCAGGCGCTGCAGGATGTCGGCATCGCGCTGGATCCCGACGCCAGGGTGTTCGAACTGTCGCGCACCGAGAAATCGCTGCTGGCGATCGCCCGGGCGGTGGCCGTTAACGCCGAACTGCTGGTGTTGGATGAACCGACCGCCTCGCTGCCCGCCAACGATGTGCGTCATCTGTTTGCCGTCATTAACCGGCTGCGCGACAAAAAGGTCGGCATGATTTACGTCACCCATCGGCTGGACGAAGTGATCGAGATTGCCGACCGGGTATGCGTCATGCGCGACGGCCGCTATGTGGCGGGCGGCAATACCGCCGACTATTCGCTGCGGGATCTGGTGCAGATGATCGTCGGTGAGGCAATGGCAGAAGATCAGCGCGAGCCCCTGCCGGAAAATCAGCCGCCGGTATTGCAGCTCAATCACGTGGTGGTGGGCGATATCGGCCCGGTCAGCTTTAACCTGCAGCCCGGTGAAATGCTGGCGCTGGCCGGCCTGCGCGGCGCTGGCCAAGAAGAGATTGGCCGCCTGCTGTTCGGCCTGCGTCATGCCGATGAAGGTGAAATCCGCTTTCGCGACCAACCCTATAGCGCCAGTAGCCCACAACAGGCCATGGCCTGCGGCGTTTCGCTGGTGGCGGGTGACCGTACCGGCGAAAGCCTGGTGATGTCGATGAGCGTGCGTGAAAACCTGTTTATCAACCCTTGTGCCAGTGGCCACAAGCTGCTTTCCCGCTACAGCCGCCGGGCTGAAATCGGCGCCAGTTGGTGGAAAGTACAGCTGTTCGACGTGCGGCCCAAGGACGTCAATATCGATATCAGCGCCCTGTCCGGCGGGAACCAGCAAAAGGTGGTGATGGCGCGCTGGATGCACCTCGGTGCCCCATTGCTGATCCTGGAAGATCCCACCGCCGGTGTAGACGTAGGGGCCCGGGCGGAAATCTACCATCTGTTAAATAAATCCCTGGCTGACGGCATCGCGGTGTTGGTGATCTCCAATGACTTTGAAGAGATCGCCCATATCTGCAACCGCGCACTGGTATTCAACCGGGGAAAAGTGGTCGGCGAGCTGAAAAATCAGCAGGTGTCATTCGCCAATTTATTGGAACTGGCCTCCGCCAGCTCCGGGGAACCCCTCGCGACAACGTTAGAATCTGAGGTAGGCCATGTCTAAAACATCTGTTAAATCAACGGCACTGGAGCAAAGAGTCAGCCTGTCGCAGGACGGTGCCGGCCCCTGGCTGATGCAGGTTCTCACCCGCTACGGCCTGCTGCTGCTGTGCGTTGCGCTGGTGGTGCTATTTTCGCTAATCGCACCGTCTTTCGCGTCCATGCTGACGCTGCAGGCAATCCTCTCCAGCAAAGCCAAGATTGCGCTGCTGGCACTGGCGGCGACCATCCCGATGATCGTCGGCAAAATTGACCTTAACGTCGGTTTCGGCATCGTGCTGTGGCATATCCTGGCCATCACCCTGCAGGTGGAATACGGCTTTTCGTGGCAGATGGCGGTACTGACGGTGCTGGCCCTTTCCGCTCTGTACGGCCTGCTGAACGGCATTCTGGTGGCACTGGCGGACATCGACAGCTTCGTCGCCACGCTCGGATCCGGCACCGTGCTATATGCCATTGCGCTGTGGCACTCCGGCGGGAGGCAGATCGTCGGCGATCTGCCGGATGCTTTCATCGCCCTGCACCATACCGAGATCGGCGGGATCCCGATCGTTGCATTCTACGTGCTGATCGTCGCCGTGGTGCTGTGGTTGATCACCGAACATACCCCGCTTGGCCGCTGCATGTACGCCGTGGGCGGCAATCCGGCGGCGGCACGGCTGAACGGCATCTCGGTCAATCGCTTCACCATTGGCGCCTTTATCGCCTCCAGCGTGCTGACCGGCTTCAGTGGCGTACTGATCGCCGCCGAACAGGGCGTTGGTCAGGCCAGCGTCGGCATGGACTACCTGCTGCCGGCGCTGGTCGGCGCCTTCCTCGGCAGCACCACCATTCGCCCGGGCCGGGTTAACGTCTGGGGCACCGTGGTTGGCATTGCCATTCTGGCTATCGGCATCGCCGGTATCCAACAGTTCGGCGGTGAATTCTGGGTCGAGCCACTGTTCAACGGTGCGACGCTGTTGCTGTCGATCACCCTGGCGGGCTATGCCCAACGCCGCCGGTTACTCAATCAAAAAGCGGTACAACGCAGCCCAGCCGCTACGGCTGATAAAAATAACCAAAAAGCGATCAATCCTTAACCAGGAGTGCACCGAATGAAACGTCTTTGGATATTACCGACTACCCTGCTGCTGGCCAGCGCTGCTTCATCCGCCTGGGCCGACGCCTATCTGGATCAGGCCACGGCCGCGGTCGCCAAGGCGACTGCCAGCGTGACTCAGTGGGACGGCCCCACCAGCGGGCCACAGCTGCAAGCCAACAAGAAAATCATCTTTATCGCTTCGGACATGAAAAACGGCGGTGTGCAAGGGGTGCAGGAAGGGCTGAGCGAAGCGGCGAAAGCCGCGGGCTGGAAGCTGGAAACCCTCGACGGCGGTGGATCGGTGAAAGATCAGCTGGCCTCGCTCAATCAGGCGATTGCCCAAAAGCCGGACGGCATAGTGATCGGCGGCTGGAACCCTAACGTCGCCAAGATCCCGCTGAAAAAGGCCATTCAACAAGGCATAGTGCTGACGGCCTGGCACGCGGTGCCAGAGCCGGGGCCAATCGCCAAGTACAACGTGTTCTATAACGTCACCTCTGACTCTAACGAAGTGGCGCGCATTGCCGCCCAATATGCCGTGGTGCAGTCCGGCGGCAAAGCCAGCGTGCTGATCTTCACCGATTCGCTGTACCAAATCGCGCTGGACAAAGCCAACGTGATGAAGGAGGAGATCGGCAAATGCAGCGGCTGCAAGGTGGTTGAGTTTATCGATACCCCACTGGCGGACACCGCCAACCGCATGCCCGCCATGACCTTCAGCCTGCTGCAGAAATACGGCGATCAATTCCAGTACGCACTGGCGATCAACGATTTGTATTTTGACTTTATGGCACCGGCACTGAAAACCGCCGGTAAGGGCGGTACCCATGCGCCATACAGCATTTCCGCCGGCGACGGCTCGATTTCGGCCTATCAGCGCATTCGTTCCGGCGGCAGCCAGTCAGCCACGGTACCTGAGCCACTTAAACTGCACGGCTGGCAACTGCTGGATGAGTTCAACCGTGCCTTCGCCAAACAGCCACCTTCCGGCTACGTGACCCCGGCACACCTGGTGACCCGCGACAACATCACCGCCGACGGCGGCGCCAGTAACCTGTATGACCCGCAAAATGATTATCAGGGCCATTACAAAGCCATTTGGGGCGTGAAGTAAGCGGAGGTCAGCATGAACGAACTGATGGCGGGCCCGCCGCTCGAACGCCTGTGCTCACCGGCCATTTGGGCCGAGGGGCCGGTGTGGCTGCCCGCGCAAAATGCGGTGGTGTTCAGCGATGTGAAAGGCAATCGCATGTTCCGCTGGTCGCGACAGGGGGAACTGAGCCTGTGGCGCTCCCCGTCGCATTATGCCAACGGCAACGCACGGGATGCCGAAGGCCGCGTGGTCAGCTGCGAGCACGGACGACGCGGCATCAGCCGAACCGAAAACAACGGTGAGGTGCAAATGCTGGTCGATCGCGTTGACGGCAAGCGTTTCAACTCACCCAACGATCTGGCGGTGCGTTCCGACGGCACCCTTTGGTTTACCGATCCGCCCTACGGCATTATCGGTGACGAAGAAGGTTACAAGTCGGAAAGCCAGATCGTTGGCTGTTACCTTTACTGCTTCGATCCCCGCGACGGTTCGCTGAACATCGCGGCCAGCGATCTCCAGCGCCCTAACGGCCTGGCGTTCTCGCCGGATGAGTCTCTGTTGTACGTGGCGGATATGTCGATCGTCGATTTCCCAACCCTGGGCCGCAGAGAGCTGCGGGTGTATCAGGTTAACGGACGTGAACTGAACGCCGGACGCCGTTTTGCCACCGTGGCCCCCGGCTTCCCGGACGGCTTTTGTGTCGATGCGTTAGGAAACATTTTTTGCAGCTGCGCCGACGGCATACTGATCTTCGACAGTCAGGGAACACAGCTCGGTAAGATCGAAGTGCCAGAGCGGGTCTCCAACTGCACGTTTGGCGGACCAGACGGCAATGAGTTGTACATCACCGCCACCACTTCGCTGTACCGCAAGATACTGAATACGCGAGGGTAATTAGTCATAAAGGCCAAAGCAGAGCGGGCAGTTACCGCTCTGCTTTGCCACGCCTAAAACACCGCAACGACCAAAAACGTGTCTGCGATCACAAAACCACCAAGTTAATTTAACCGTTTGTTTTATATAAATAACTTTCTCTTCCCTCGCTTTGACTTCACCTGGCCGCAGGTATAGCATTTATTTGAAATGCAATTTCGTATATTGAAATTCAAAGAACACAAAACAAACAAAAATGCCGTAGCGGAGAACCAGCATGAGAGTGAGTTACACCGATCTGAAACAGGAATTCAAACGCGTGCTGCTGTCGCGGGGCGTGGCGGAAGCCACCGCCGATGACTGTGCGGGCATGTTCGCCGACACCTCTGCCAACGGCGTTTACTCCCACGGCGTTAACCGTTTCCCACGCTTTATTCAGCAGTTGGACGCCGGCGATATCGTGCCGGACGCCGAACCCAGCAAGCTGTTGTCACTCGGAGCCATTGAACAATGGGACGCGCATCAGGGTATCGGCAATCTCACGGCGCGCCGGATGATGGATCGCGCCATGCAGTTGGCCGACAGCCACGGCATAGGTCTGGTGGCCCTGCGCAATGCCAACCACTGGATGCGCGGCGGTGGTTTCGGTTGGCAGGCGGCGGAGAAAGGTTATATCGGTATCTGCTGGACCAACTCGATTGCCGTTATGCCACCCTGGGGCGCCAAGGAGTGCCGGATCGGCACCAACCCGCTGATCGTCGCGGTGCCGGGCAACCCCATCACCATGGTGGATATGTCGATGTCGATGTTCTCCTATGGTGCTTTGGAGCTAAATCGGCTGGCGGGCAAAACGCTGCCGGTGGACGGCGGTTTCGACAACGACGGACAATTGACGCGCGATCCTGCCACCATTGAAGAGAACCGCCGCATTTTGCCTATGGGCTACTGGAAAGGATCCGCGCTGTCGATCGTGCTCGATATGATTGCCACCCTGCTGTCTGGCGGATCCTCAGTGGCGGAAGTGACCGAAGACAACCGCGAAGAGTATGGCGTGTCGCAGGTCTTCATCGCCATTGAGATCGAACGCTTGATCGACGGCGCCACCCGCGATGCCAAACTGCAGCGCATCATGGACTACATCACCAGCGCAGAACGCGACAACCCGGAGATAGCCATTCGCCTGCCGGGCCATAAATTCCCACGTATTCACGCGGAAAACATGCGTGACGGCATTCCCGTGGATGAGCGCGTCTGGGCGCGCATTCAGGCGCTTTAACAGGAGAGTCACCATGATATTCGGCCATATTGCCCATACTTCGCCGGAACAGTACCCGGCGCCGGTGGCCAAAGCCATCGCCTATCTGCAAAGCACCGATTTCAGCGCCCTGCCCGCCGGTCGGTATCAGGATCCTGCCACCGGCTACGTGGTACAGGTGCTGGATCTGCAGACCCACCAGCCGAGCGATCTGCAACCGGAGGTACACCGGGAAAACGTCGACGTGCAGTTTCTGGTCAGCGGCACCGAATTGATCGGTGTGGCGGCAGATCGCGGTAATAACCCGATCCACCAGGATTTGCTGGCGCAGCGCGACATTCTTTTTTATCAGGACGTCGCCGATGAATCCTGGTTAACCCTGCAGCCCGGAAATTTTGCGGTATTTTTCCCGCAGGATGTGCATCGCCCGGCCTGTATTAACCAACAGCCCGGCGATATTCGCAAAGTGGTGGTGAAAATACCGCTGGCATTATTTAGCGCTTAATTAGCAGCAAACGAAAACCTGCAAAAAACACCGGTCCTCAGGCCGGTGCGGGCGCCCTTGTGCCCAACGCAAACCAAAACAATAAAGCCCGACCCTACAAAATAGCGAAAGGTGTATAGATGAATACAGCCTCTGTTTCCGTTAGCCGCAGCCAGGTCATTCCCAAATTACGCTGGTTGAGAATAGTGCCGCCTATTCTTATTACCTGCATCATCTCCTACATGGACCGGGTGAATATTGCCTTCGCCATGCCCGGCGGCATGGACGATGAACTCGGCATCACCGCTTCCATGGCCGGCCTGGCCGGCGGCATCTTCTTTATCGGCTATCTGTTTTTGCAGGTGCCGGGTGGCAAGCTGGCGGTGTATGGCAACGGCAAGAAATTCATCGGCTGGTCACTGCTGGCCTGGGCGGTGATCTCGGTACTGACCGGGCTGGTCAGCAATCAATATCAGCTGTTATTCCTCCGTTTCGCGCTGGGCGTCTCCGAGGGCGGCATGCTGCCGGTGGTGCTGACCATGATCAGCAACTGGTTCCCGGACAAGGAGCGCGGGCGCGCCAACGCCATCGTGATTATGTTCGTGCCCATTGCCGGTATTCTCACCGCGCCGCTGTCCGGCTGGATCATCACCGCCTGGGACTGGCGCATGCTGTTCCTGGTGGAAGGCGCGCTGTCGCTGGTGGTGATGGTGCTGTGGTATTTCACCATCAGTAACCGCCCGCAGGAGGCCAAGTGGATTTCACAGGCTGAAAAAGACTACCTGATCAAAACGTTGCATGACGAACAGCTGCTGATCAAAGGCAAAACGGTGCGTAACGCCTCGCTGCGCCGGGTGCTGGGCGACAAGATCATGTGGCAGTTGATCATGGTGAACTTCTTCTATCAAACCGGGATCTACGGCTACACCCTGTGGCTGCCGACCATCCTCAAGGGGCTGACCAACGGCAACATGGAGCAGGTCGGCATGCTGGCCATCCTGCCCTATATCGGCGCCATCTTCGGCATGTTGATCATCTCCACCCTGTCCGATCGTACCGGCAAACGCAAAGTGTTCGTCGCATTGCCGCTGGCCTGCTTCGCCATCTGTATGGCGCTGTCAGTGCTGTTAAAAGATCACATCTGGTGGTCTTACGCGGCACTGGTTGGCTGCGGCGTCTTTATCCAGGCCGCCGCCGGGGTGTTTTGGACCATTCCTCCCAAACTGTTTAACGCCGAAGTGGCCGGCGGGGCACGCGGCGCGATCAACGCACTGGGCAACCTCGGCGGCTTCTGCGGCCCGTACATGGTCGGCGTCTTGATCAGCCTGTTCAGCAAGGATGTCGGCGTTTACAGCCTGGCGGTATCGCTGGCCATCGCTTCGGTACTGGCACTGATGTTGCCGAATAAATGCGACCAGAAAGCGGGGGCCGAATAATGGAATATTGGTTGGGGTTGGACTGCGGCGGCACCTTTATCAAAGCCGGACTGTATGACCGCCGAGGTAGCGAGCTGGATATTGCCCGCCGCAATCTTGAGATTATCGCGCCACAGCCCGGCTGGGCGGAACGGGATATGCACGCGCTGTGGAGCACCGCCGCCGAGGTGATCCGGGAAGTCTTGGCCCGCAACGAGATTGCCGCCGGCGATATTCAGGCAATCGGCATCTCGGCACAGGGCAAGGGCGCGTTTTTATTGGATAAACGCGGCCTGCCGCTGGGCAACGCCATGCTGTCTTCCGATCAGCGCGCATTGACACTGGTGCAGGAGTGGCAAAAACAGGGCGTGCCGCAGGCGCTCTACCCGCAGACCCGACAAACGCTGTGGACCGGCCATCCGGTGTCATTGCTACGCTGGGTCAGGCAACACCAGCCGGAACGCTATCGCCAAATTGGCAGCGTTTTGATGGCGCACGATTATCTGCGCCACTGCCTGACCGGCGAGCTGGCCTGCGAAGAGACCAATATCTCCGAATCCAATCTTTATCAGATGGCCGACGGCCGCTATGACCCGGCGCTGGCGCAGTTGCTGGGGATTGGCGACATCATGCCCGCGCTGCCACCTATCGTCGGTTCCGCTGAAATCACCGGTCGCGTCAACGCTACCGCTGCCGCGGCCACCGGGCTGCTGCCGGGAACGCCGGTGGTTGGCGGGCTGTTTGACGTGGTGTCTACCGCACTGTGCGCCGGGCTGCAGGACGAAACCCGACTCAATGCGGTGATGGGTACCTGGTCGGTCACCAGCGGCATCACCGACCGCATTACCGCAGGGTTCGATCATCCCTTTGTTTATGGTCGTCATGCCGAAGCCGGCAAATACATCGTACATGAAGCCAGCCCCACCTCCGCCGCCAACCTGGAGTGGTTCTGCCGACAATGGGGCCTGCAAGACTACGCCCAACTCAATGACTGGGTAGCGGCGTTGCCCAAGGCCGACAGCAACCTGCTGTTCGCGCCCTTCCTGTATGGCTCCAACGCCGGGCTGGGCCTGAGCGCCAGCTTCCACGGCCTGCAGGCTTTCCACCAGCGCGAGCACCTGGTGCAGGCGATTTACGAGGGGGTGGTGTTCTGCCATATGACCCATCTCAACCGCATGCGGCAACGTTTCCCTGCGGCCACCGCGCTGCGCGTCACCGGTGGCCCAGCCAAGTCAGTGCCCTGGATGCAGATGTTTGCCGACGTCAGCGGCCTGCCGGTCGAACTGCCGCAGGTGGAAGAAACCGGCTGCCTGGGCGCCGCGATGGCGGCGATGGTCGGCAGCGGCGCATTCAGCGACTTCACCGCGGCTCAACGCGAGCTGGCGCCACGTATTGAGCAGGTGTTGCCGGATACTTCAGCAAGCGCGGCCTACGGCAAAAAATACCAACGTTATCAGGCGCTGATTGCCGCGCTGCAAACGCAGCAATCCGCACAGTAAGGAGGCTTTATGAGCAATAAACCGCGCCTGCAGCTGGCGCTCGATCACACCCGGTTAGATGCCGCTCTGCAGACGGCAGAACGCCTGCGGCCCCACGTCGACATCATCGAGGCCGGCACCATCTTATGCATCAGCGCCGGTATTCAGGCGGTGAGCGCACTGCGCGAGCGCTGCCCGCAACATACGCTGGTGGCCGACCTGAAAGTGGCCGATGCCGGTGGCACGCTGGCGCAGCAGGCCTTCGGCCACGGTGCCAACTGGATGACCGTCATTTGCGCCGCCCCGTTGGCCACCATGGCCAGTGCGCTGGAAGTGGCGCAACGACACAAGGGCGAGATTCAGATTGAGCTGTTCGGCCGTTGGACGTTGGAGGATGCCCAACAGTGGCGCGACCTCGGTATCCGCCAGGCGATATACCACCGTGGCCGCGACGCGCAGGCCAGCGGGCAAACCTGGAGCCATGAAGATTTGGATCTGATGAAGGCCTTGTCTGATCTGGGCATTGAATTGTCGGTGACCGGCGGTATCACGCCGACCGATTTGCCGCTGTTTAAAGACATCGCCGTGACCGCTTTTATCGTCGGCAGAGCGCTGGCGGAGGCTGCCGATCCGCTGGCCGCTGCCGGTCAGTTCCGCTCGGCCATTGATGACATCTGGAGAAGTTGATATGCGTCAGCACCCCTTGGGAATTTATGAAAAAGCCTTGCCGAAGCACCTGACCTGGCCCGAGCGGCTGGCGCTGGCCAAGGCCTGCGGTTTTGATTTTGTCGAAATGTCGATGGATGAAAGCGACGAGCGGCTGGCACGCCTGAGCTGGAGCAAGGAGCAGCGGTTGTCGTTGGTCAGCGCCATGCTGGAAACCGGCATCAGCATCCCGTCGATGTGCCTGTCCGGTCATCGCCGCTTTCCCTTCGGCAGCCATGACGATGCGCTGCGTCAGCGTGCCTTCGAGATGATGGAACAGGCGATTCAACTGGCGAAGGACGTCGGCATCCGCACCATTCAGCTCGCCGGCTATGACGTCTATTACGAGCCGCAGGACGAAAGCACTCTTGCCCGCTTCACCGAGGGTATGCAGTGGGCAGTCGAGCGCGCCGCCGCAGCGCAGGTGATGCTGGCGGTAGAGATCATGGACACCGCCTTTATGAACTCCATCAGCAAATGGAAGGCCTGGGACGCCTGCCTGGCCTCCCCCTGGTTCACGGTCTATCCGGACGTCGGCAATCTGAGCGCCTGGGGCAATGACGTGGCGCAGGAGTTGGCGCTGGGCATTGACCGCATCGCCGCCATCCATTTGAAAGACACTTACCCGGTTACCGATAGCTCGCCGGGACAGTTCCGCGACGTGCCGTTTGGCGAAGGCTGCGTCGATTTTGTCGCCGTATTCCGCACCCTGAAACAGCTTAACTACCGCGGTGCTTTCCTGATTGAAATGTGGACCGAAAAAGCCGAAGAGCCGGTGGCCGAGATTGTGCAGGCCCGCCGGTGGATCGAACAGAAAATGCAACAAGGGGGTATGACATGCTAACGCTGCCGCAGCTTAAACAACAGGTGCTGGAAGCCAACCTAGACCTGCCGCGCCATAACCTGGTGACCTTCACCTGGGGTAACGTCAGCGCCGTGGATCGCGAACGCGGGCTGGTAGTGATCAAACCTTCCGGCGTGGAGTATGAACACATGACTGCGGAGGACATGGTGGTGGTCGATCTCGCCAACGGGCACACCGTCGAGGGCACCAAAAAGCCCTCATCTGACACCGCTACCCATCTGGAGCTTTACCGTGAATTCGCCGATATCGGCGGTATCGTTCATACCCATTCGCGCCACGCCACCATCTGGGCGCAGGCAGGATTGGATATCCCCGCCTGGGGCACCACTCACGCCGATTACTTCTACGGAGCCATTCCCTGTACCCGACTGATGACCGAAGACGAAATTGAGCATGAATACGAGCTGGAAACCGGCAAGGTCATTATCGATACCTTCCGCCGTCGCGGCATCAACCCGAACGCCATTCCGGCAGTATTGGTCAATTCACACGGGCCGTTCGCCTGGGGCAAGGACGCGCACAGCGCGGTGCATAACGCCGTGGTGCTGGAAGAAATTGCCTACATGGGGATTTTTTCACGTCAGCTGACGCCGGGCATTCACAGCATGCAACCGGCACTGCTGGATAAACATTACCTGCGCAAACACGGCAAAAATGCCTACTACGGGCAATAATCCGGCAACGCCTTTCAGTAATTCTTTTGGAAGCCAGACGCCGTTCGGCGTCTGGTGAAAGCCCCTCTGCCGGGTTAGCCGTTCACCCTCCTTTGGCAAGGGGCCGGGTAGCGACAACTGACTGGCGGCCAAAAATTCGTTATTATCCGCTCCCACTTTCCCGTCGGGCAGCCTGATGTCTAAGATTATCGATACCTTTATTGCCCCGCCGTGCCATGACCAGATAGAAACGCTGTATCAGGACGAAAGTCTGGTGCTTATCAATAAACCCGCCGGGCTGCTAAGCCTCTCGGGGAAAAACCCGCAAAACCTCGATTCGGTACATCATCGGCTGGTGCAGCTATTTCCTGGCTGTACGCTGATCCACCGCCTTGATTTCGGCACTTCCGGGCTGATGGTGATAGCGCGTAATAAAGCGATCAATGCCGCCCTTTGCCAACAGTTCAGTCAGCGTACCGTCACCAAGGTGTACAGCGCATTGCTCTGCGGGCACCTGAACGACGACGAAGGGGTGATAGATGCGGCAATTGCCAAAGATCCGGCGCTGTTCCCGCTGATGTCGATTTGCTCAATCCACGGCAAGCCCGCTCGCTCACGCTATCGGGTCGTTGAACGCACTTATCGCGAGTTGAAAGACGGGACGTTACTGCCGTTGACGCGGGTACAGTTAATCCCGGAGACCGGACGCACCCATCAGCTGCGTATCCACTGCCAGCAGTTGGGCCATCCTATTTTGGGCTGTGACCTGTATGGCGGCCGTCTGCTGCCAGGCACCGAAGGGACGCCGCGATTGATGCTGCACGCCAGCGAACTGCATTTCGTTCATCCTGTCAGCGCAGAGAAGATCAAGGCCCACCATGCTTGCCCGTTCTGAGAACCGAGTATTTAAGCCGTTTTGTCTGAAACAGAACGGCTCATCTCAGCGCATCGCTGCAAGCCGCTGGCTCTGGTGTATACTCAGACTTTCTGCACCATGCCAGCCACAGCGGCTTTGGTTCAGGCCCGTTTCAGCAAGAGCCTGATGCCTGCACAGCCCTCCAGCCAGCTCCACACAAGCCTAATTAAAGTGGAACCCCCATGAGCCAAAACACCGCTCGTATCAGCGAGATCATCGACAACGCGAAAATCTCGCCCTATCAAATCCTGATCCTTACCCTGTGTTTCCTGATCGTCCTGCTGGACGGTTTTGACACCGCCATCATCGGCTATATCGCCCCGGCGTTACGCGAAGAGTGGCAACTGCTGCCTGCCCAGTTATCGCCGACGTTTGGCGCGGGATTGTTCGGCCTGCTGCTTGGCAGCCTGATCTTCGGCCCGGTTGCCGATGCCATAGGGCGCAAGCGCGTGCTGCTCGCCTCCATACTGATCTTTGGCGGAGGCACTCTGGCCTCGGCCTATATTAGCTCAATCGAGTCGTTGACCCTGCTGCGTTTAATCACCGGTATCGGTTTGGGCGGGGCAATGCCCACCTGCATCACCCTGAGCTCGGAATACTCGCCGGCACGTCGGCGGATGATCATGGTCACCCTCAGTTGGAGCGGCTTCACCGCCGGTCTGGCGCTGGGCGGCATCCTTGCCGGGCAGGTTATTCCGGCCTTCGGCTGGCGTGGTTTGCTGATGCTCGGTGGCATCGCGCCATTGTTGCTATTGCCGTTGCTGGCCTGGCAGATGCCCGAGTCAGCGCGCTTTATGACTGCCAGCCCGAAACATGCCGATAGCCTGCGCCAGGTGGTCGAGCGTATCACCGGCAAAAGTTGGGCGGGCGTGACGATTATCGATGATGAACGCCCCGCGCTGGCCAGATCGCCAATCTCCCACCTGTTCATCGAAGGTCGCGCAGTGCGCACTTTGCTGCTGTGGGTGGCATTCTTCTGCTCGTTGTTTGTGTTTTATCTGCTCACCAGTTGGCTGCCAAGCATCCTCAAGGATACCGGGTACGATATCGTCCACGCTTCGCGCATCGGGGCGATGGTGCCGCTGGGCGGAACCCTCGGTGCCATCCTTATGGCGCTGCTGATGGACCGCATCGGCCCCTACCGGGTATTGGCCCTGTCGTACCTGGGTGCCGCGCTGGTAATTGGCGCTACCGGTTATCTGATGGGGGACGCCTATACGCTGGCGGTCACCGTATTCCTCATCGGTTTCGGCGTGGCCGGTGCGCAGAACGGCCTGAATCTGGTCTCCGCTACCCTTTACCCTACCGCCGCTCGCGTCACCGGAGTCAGCTGGGCGATGGCGAGCGGTCGCTTCGGCTCGATAGTCGGTTCAATGCTTGGCGCCTGGATGATTGTCGCGGCAGGGACGTCGGAGATGTTCTTCATCTGGCTGGCGCTGCCGGTACTGGTGGGCTCTGCCGCTATTTTCCTGCTCTACCGGCTCAGCGTGAACCGCCACGCCCCTGTGCCAGACTCCGCGTTATCAAACTGATAAAACGGAAAAGCCGAGGTGACATCCACAGGATGCAGCCTCGGCCGGCAATAAAAAAAGGGGCCGTGGCCCCTTTTCTCTTGTTCTGCTTTATTCCGCTTTCGCGGTTGCCGCTTCTTCAGTGCGGTACAGATGAACATCCATCTGCGGGAACGGAATGCCGATATTGTTGGCATCCAGCGCGCGCTTGAAGTTCTCCATCAGATCGAAGTATACGTTCCAGTATTCCGCGTTGGTGGTCCAGGAACGGGTGACAAAGTTCAGTGAAGATGGCGCCATCTCGTTCAAGCGTACGGTTACGCCTTTGGCGTGCATGATGCGCTTGTCGGCAGCGATCACATCACCCAACACTTTTTTCACCACGTCGATATCGGCGTTATAAGCCACGCCAACCACGATGTCTACGCGGCGGTTTGGCTCGCGAGAATAGTTGATGATGTTGCCGGCGATGATTTTGCCGTTCGGCACCACGATGGTTTTGTTGTCTGCGGTACGCAGCGTGGTGGAAAAAATCTGCACCTGGTCGACGGTACCGGCTACGCCGCCCAGATCGACATATTCACCGGCACGCAGTGGACGGAAGGCCACCAGCAGCACGCCTGCAGCGAAGTTGGACAGTGAGCCCTGCAGCGCCAGGCCGACGGCCAAACCTGCGGCACCCAACACGGCGATCACCGAGGTGGTCTGAACGCCAACGCGCCCCAGCACGGCGATAAAGGTGAAGGCCAGAATGCCGTAACGCGCCATGGCAGACAGGAAGTCGGCAACCGTGGCGTCAATACCGCGCAGCTTCATCACCCGGCTTAATGCATTGCTGACTACGCGTGCAATGATCGAACCGATGATGAAAATAACGATCGCCGCGACGATGTTCACCGCGTACTGAATCAATAAGTCCTGGTTCTGCACCAGCCAGTTACCGGCACCATTAATGCCATCTACTACATTCAGATCTTTCATTCGTGTCGTCCTAACTTGTCCCTAAGGGGATAAACTCGCAAAAAAACTGACATCAGCCGTCAGTCGGAAACCACCGCCTTAGGTTAACCAACATTTCCACCGCATGCCAACCGTAAGCGTCAAAAATAGCCGAAACAGCCGCCACGCTTCTTCTATGCTGAACACAGCGCTATCGCCTTTATAACGATAAGGAACTTCATCGGTTATGCACATTCCATCGTCAATCAAACACTACTGGCAGGTTCGGCCAAGGCTGCTGCTGTCCGTCGGTGCGGGCATCTTGTGCTACCTGCTGCTGCCCGCCACGCTTTCTGAGCTGCAGCGACTGATGCTCGGCTGGAACGTTTTGGCCTGGTGCTATCTGCTGTTTCTCTGGCGACTGATGCTGATCAGCACGCCAAAACACATCCGCCAACTGGCACGGGCACAGGATGAGAGCGCCAGTATGGTGCTGGCACTGGTCAGCATCGGTTGTCTGGTGAGCATTTTATCCATTCTGTTTGAGCTGAGCACCGCCAAACAGGTCAGCGATTCTCTGAAGACGCTGCATCTGGCGCTGACCGGCGCGACGCTGGTGGTGTCCTGGTTACTGCTGCCCACGGCATTTACCATGCACTATGCCCATCAGTTTTATCGTCAGGGTGCACAGCAGGATCCGCTGCCGCTGTTGTTTCCCGGCGACCTTAAGGAGCCTACCTATTGGGACTTTGCCTATTTCTCGTTCACCATCGCGGTGGCTTCGCAAACTGCCGACGTGGCCGTCGGTGCGGCCGAGGTGCGCAAAGTCGCTCTACTGCAATCGGTGATTTCTTTTGTTTTCAACCTGGTGATCCTGGGGCTGTCGATTAACGTCGGCGCCAGTCTGTTGGGCTAGCAACAAAAAAGGCTCCCCGAAGGGAGCCTTTCAATATGGCTAACAGCTGACAGAGATTACAGAACGTCTACTGCGTTCAGATCTTTGAAAGCCTGTTCCAGACGAGTAATCATGGAAGTCTGGGCTGAACGCAGCCATACGCGTGGATCGTAGTATTTCTTGTTCGGCTGGTCGGCGCCTTTCGGGTTGCCCAACTGACCCTGCAGGTAAGCTTCGTTCGCTTTGTAGTACTGCAGGATACCGTCCCAGGTTGCCCATTGGGTGTCGGTATCGATGTTCATTTTGATCACGCCGTAACCTACGGATTCTTTGATCTCTGCGTCGGTAGAACCGGAACCGCCGTGGAACACGAAGTTCAGGCTGTTGTGCGGCAGATTGAATTTCTTGGACACGTAGTCCTGAGAATCGCGCAGGATGGTCGGAGTCAGTTTAACGTTGCCTGGCTTGTATACGCCGTGCACGTTACCGAAGGACGCTGCGATGGTGAAGCGTGGGCTGATGGCGTTCAGTTTTTCGTACGCGTAAGCCACGTCTTCCGGTTGGGTGTACAGAGCGGATGCGTCCATATGGCTGTTGTCCACGCCATCTTCTTCACCGCCGGTGCAGCCCAGTTCGATTTCCAGGGTCATACCGATCTTCGCCATGCGAGTCAGGTATTTGCTGCAAATTTCGATGTTTTCTTCCAGGGACTCTTCAGACAGGTCGATCATGTGAGAAGAGAACAGTGGCTTACCGGTAGCCGCGAAGTGTTTCTCGCCAGCGTCCAGCAGGCCGTCCAGCCATGGCAGCAGTTTCTTCGCACAGTGGTCGGTGTGCAGAATAACCGGCACGCCGTAATGCTCAGCCATCTGGTGAACATGATGTGCACCAGAGATAGCGCCCAGAATTGCTGCACCCTGAGGAACGTCAGTCTTCACGCCTTTACCGGCGATGAACGCGGCACCGCCGTTAGAGAACTGTACGATAACCGGAGCACGCACCTTCGCTGCTGTTTCCAGCACGGCGTTGATGGAGTCGGTACCTACGCAGTTCACTGCTGGCAGAGCAAAGTTGTTCTCTTTAGCTACTGCGAATACTTTCTGAACGTCATCACCAGTGATGACACCCGGTTTTACGAAATCAAAAATTTTAGACATGTTACTTTGTCCTGTTTCGTCGGCCGTAGATGGATGTAAATCGATTTTTTCATGCCGCGCCGCATTATGCCGCGCGGTATAAAACAAACGGGCGGCTTTCGCCTCCCGTTGTCTGAATTACTGCTTAGCGCGCTCTTCCAGCATCACGACCGCCGGTAACGCTTTACCTTCCACGAATTCCAGGAAGGCGCCGCCGCCGGTTGAGATGTAGGAAATCTTGTCAGCAATGCCGAACAGGTCGATTGCTGCCAGGGTGTCGCCGCCGCCTGCGATAGAGAAGGCTTCGCTGTCTGCGATAGCGCGAGCGACAATTTCGGTGCCCTTACGGAAGTTAGGGAACTCGAATACGCCAACCGGGCCATTCCACAGAATGGTTTTGGCGTTCTTCAGGATAACGGCCAGACGCTCGGCTGAGACGTCGCCCATATCCAGAATTTGCTCGTTGTCCTGAATTTCGTTCGCCTGCTTCACGGTCGCAACCGCAGTTTCAGAGAACTCGGTCGCCACGCGCACGTCGGTCGGAACCGGAATGTCGCAGGTTTCCAGCAGTTTCTTGGCGTTGTCGATCAGATCAGGTTCGTACAGAGACTGGCCCACGTTGTTGCCCTGCGCCGCCACGAAGGTGTTGGCGATGCCGCCACCGACGATCAGCTGATCGGCGATTTTGGACAGGGAATCCAGTACGGTCAGTTTGGTGGAAACTTTAGAACCACCCACGATGGCAACCATCGGACGGGCAGGGTTGCCCAGCGCTTTACCCAGCGCTTCCAGCTCTGCGGACAGCAGCGGGCCGGCACAGGCAACAGGCGCGAACTTGCCCACGCCATGGGTGGAAGCCTGTGCACGGTGTGCGGTGCCGAAGGCGTCCATCACATATACGTCACACAGTGCCGCATATTTCTTGGACAGGGTTTCGTCGTCTTTTTTCTCGCCCTTGTTGAAACGGACGTTTTCCAGCACGACCAGCTCGCCTTCTGCAACATCAACGCCATCCAGGTAGTCTTTAGCCAGACGTACCGGGTTTTTCAGGTGTTCTTTCAGATAGTTGACAACAGGCAGCAGGGAGAATTCTTCGTTGTACTCGCCTTCGGTAGGACGACCCAGGTGGGAAGTTACCATCACGCGGGCGCCTTGTTTCAGCGCAGCTTCAATAGTCGGCAGGGAGGCACGGATACGTGCATCGGAAGTCACTTTACCGTCTTTCACTGGAACGTTCAGATCGGAGCGGATCAGAACGCGTTTACCTGCCAGATCCAGATCGGACATGTTAATTACAGACATGGTGAACCCTCTTGGTTGATTCTCTATAAAGTTGCCTGAGCGGCGCACCGGCCAGTGCCGATGCCGCCGTACTAGAAACCGCTTGCGGCCATTGCCCGTGTTGTATCCAACATCCGGTTGGCAAAGCCCCATTCATTATCACACCAGACCAAGGTCTTGATCAGGTGTTGTCCGCTGACCCGAGTCTGCGTACCGTCGACGATAGCGCTGTGCGGGTCATGGTTAAAATCGATCGAGACTAATGGTAGTTCCGTATAGTCAACTATACCACGAAAAGATCCCCGTGCGGCCATTTGCAACAGCTGGTTGACCTCTGCCACTTTCACCGCCGAACTGACGCTGACGCTGAGATCGATGGCCGTCACGTTGATGGTCGGCACACGTACGGAAATCGCTTCAAAACGATCGCAAAACTGCGGAAAAACGCGGGTAATACCGGCGGCCAGCTTGGTGTCGACCGGAATAATCGACTGGCTCGCCGCGCGGGTGCGCCGCAAATCCTGGTGATAGGCGTCTATCACTGGCTGATCGTTCATTGAGGAGTGAATGGTGGTCACCGTGCCCGACTCGATGCTGTAGGCATCGTCCAGCAGTTTGATCACCGGAATAATGCAGTTGGTGGTGCATGACGCATTGGACACGATGCGGTGTTCCGCCAGCAGCGTCTGATGGTTGACGCCAAACACGATGGTGGCGTCCAGATCGTTGCCGCCGGGGTGAGCGAACAACACTTTTTTCGCTCCCGCCGCCAGATGGGCCTCGCCATCCGCCCGACTGCCGTACACGCCGCTGCAGTCCAGCACCACGTCAACGCCCAGCTCGCCCCAGGGAAGCTGTTCCACCGCCGGCTGATGCAGCAAACGAATGGTATCGTCCCCGACGGTCAACATGTCGCATTCCTGGCGAACATCCCAGGCAAAACGGCCATGGCTGGAGTCGTATTTCAGCAGGTGGGCCATCCCCTCGGCGTTCGCCAATTCGTTGATCGCCACCACGGAAATTTCCGCTCTTCGTCCCGATTCATACAGTGCGCGTAAAACGCTGCGGCCTATGCGGCCAAAGCCGTTTATCGCTATGCGGATTGTCATGCTGCTCCTGAAAAAGGGCCTTCTCACACCGGGCATGCTCACCCTATCTGAGAGAGCGCTGATAGGTTATCAAGCTCACTCGCATAGAGTACTTTAGCGCACCGCCTGCTGTGAATCGCCACGTCGCATTATTCCTTCCATCAGCCGCGTGTTCATCACCTTCACTCCGGCGTTTCAGTTGAATCCTGATGCAACTGAAACGCTTCAGCTGAGCATAAACCAAAGTTTTGCCAAAAGGAACAGATGCGACAGCTCGCCTGACAACTGATCGACACTTTGCGGGAATAAAATGATCTGGCGCACACTTTTGCCTCCTCCTTGCCCTAGCGACGCGCCAGGTATTCCGACAACAACGAGGCTTCGCCATAGTGTTGGCGGAAATAATCGCGCAAAAATTCGACGGTCACCCGCACTTTGGCCGAGGTCGCCAGGCGTGAAACGTACACCGCCCAAATATCTGCCGGCTGGTAGTAGTCCGGCAGGATATGCACCAACCAGCCATTTTCAATACTCTCCCGTACGTCCCAAAAGGAACGCAGCGCCACACCCTGTCCGTCCAGGCACCATTGATGCACAATTTCACCGTTGTTGGATGACAGCCCGCCGGTCACCTTCACCGCCTCCTCCCCTTGTGGCCCCTGCAGTCGCCACAGGCCAAAAGGATGGTCACGCTCTTTAATTGCCAGACATGCGCGTCCGGAAAGCTCGCTCAAGGTTTTCGGTGTGCCATAACGCTGCAGGTATTCCGGAGACGCGCACAAAATGCGTTGGTTCTGCGCCAGCTTGCGGGCAATCAGATTGGGGGCAATGTCATCACCGATGCGGATATCCAGGTCAAAACCTTCGCTGACCAAATCCACCAGCCGATCGGAAACGTCCAGTCGCAGTTCAAGCGCCGGGTATTCCAGCGCCAGCGCCGACAGTGCAGGACCGACAAAACGCCGACCGAAGCCGAAACTGCTGACAATACGCAACGTACCTTGCGGTGCCTGACGGGCGTCGGAAAGCTCATCCATCATTTGATCGACGTCGTTCAGAATGCGTTGTGCCCACTCGTAAATGCGCTCGCCATCTTCGGTGATCGCCACCCGGCGCGTAGTGCGGTGCAGCAACGACACGTCCAGCGCCTTTTCCAACAGCGCAATACGTTTGCTGATGAATGCCGGTGAAACGCCCAGCTCGTCGGCGGCGGCGGCAAAACCGGCGCGGCGCGCCACCAACACAAACACCCGCAGGTCACTCAGGATAGGTAGATTATTCATGATTCGTGTTTTATGTTTCACCGTTTCCAGCATTGATTAACAGTTAGTCAATTATAGGATGGAAGGGATGTCAATCGCCCCTCTTCACAAGTGAGATCCTATGAGCAAAAGCTATAAAATCGCCGCCATACCGGGAGACGGTATTGGCCAGGAAGTGATGCCGGAAGGCATTCGGGTGTTGCAAGCTGCTGCCGCGCGTTGGGATTTGTCCCTGGAGTTTGAAACCTTCGAATGGGCCAGCTGCGATTATTACCTGCAGCACGGCCAGATGATGCCGGACGATTGGTTCGAGCAACTACAAGGCTTCGACGCCGTCTATTTTGGTGCCGTCGGCTGGCCGGACAAGGTGCCGGACCATATCTCGCTGTGGGGCTCATTGCTAAAATTCCGTCGCGATTTCGATCAGTACGTCAACCTGCGTCCGGTGCGCTTGTTCCCCGGCGTGCCCTGCCCGCTGGCAAATAAGAACCCGGGGGATATCGATTTTTACGTGGTGCGTGAAAATACCGAAGGGGAGTACTCGTCGCTCGGCGGCCGAATGTTTGAAGGCACAGAACGCGAAATGGTGATCCAGGAGTCGGTGTTCACCCGCCACGGCGTCGACCGCATATTGAAATACGCCTTTGAACTGGCGCAACAACGCCCGCGCAAGACGCTCACCGCCGCCACAAAATCCAACGGAATGGCGATCAGCATGCCGTATTGGGATGAACGCGTAGCCGCCATGGCGCAGCAGTATCCGGACATTAGCTGGGACAAACAGCATATCGATATTCTGTGCGCGCGCTTCGTGCTGCAACCCGAACGTTTCGACGTGGTGGTGGCCTCCAACCTGTTCGGTGACATCCTGTCCGATCTTGGCCCGGCCTGCGCCGGCACTATCGGTATCGCGCCTTCGGCCAACCTTAACCCCGAGCGCAATTTCCCTTCACTGTTCGAGCCGGTGCACGGTTCCGCACCGGATATTTTCGGCAAAAACATCGCCAACCCTGTCGCCATGATCTGGGCCGGCGCCATGATGCTGGACTTCCTCGGTAAGGATGAACCACGCTATCGCCAGGCGCACGACGGTATTCTCGCCGCCATCGAACAGGTTATCGCCTGCGGGCCACGCACCCCGGACATGCACGGTGACGCCACCACCCAACAGGTCGGTCAGGCGATCGCCGCCCTGCTTTAACCTAAACATTCACACCATAAATGACTATGCAGAGCGATATATATCGCTCTGCATAGTCACGTGCTAATTTTGTATTCCTCCATAAATTCTCATCGTAATTCGCTGAAAAGCCCCCGAAAAGCCACACTAATTCTCCGGTCAAGATCACAACAAATTATTTACATACCGTGTTTTATCCCTTCACAGATACCTCAATTGTGGCAGTTGGGTAATTTGTGCACACTCTCAAATGTTAATGAAGGGTAAAAACTCATGGCATCTAGCGTGTCGAGATACCTGCCCTACGTGGTCTAACAAACGGCTTAACGCCAATCAATAAGGCCGATAAGCGTGCTGATTGCACGCAACGGCCAACCACAAATAACAGGAGTTCACTCCCATGCAGAGCACGCCTAAAAAGGATGTCATGCTCATCGCGATCAGTCTGTGCAGCATCACGCTGATCGCTATCTGCCTGATGCTATTTCCAGCACAATCCGCACTGGTAGCCACCACCATTTTTAACGCGGTCACCCGCCTGTTCGGTTCGACCATTCAGGTGCTGGTACTGATGGCACTGCTGGTGGTGCTTTATCTGGCCTTAAGCAAATATGGCAATATCCGCCTTGGTGAAGGCAAGCCGCAGTACTCCACTCTAGCCTGGGTGTTTATGTTCATCTGCGCTGGGCTGGGTTCCTCAACCCTGTACTGGGGCGTAATGGAATGGGCCTATTACTATCAAACGCCCGGGCTGAATATCGCACCACGCACGCCAAAAGCATTGGAATACAGCATCAGCTACTCGTTCTTCCACTGGGGGCTGAGCGCTTGGGCAACCTATGCCTTGGCCTCACTGATCATGGCCTATCACTTTCATGTCCGTAAAAATAAAGGCTTGAGCCTGTCCGGCATTATCTCGGCCATCACAGGTGCACGCGCCGACGGCCCTATAGGGCGAGCGGTAGATCTTATTTTCCTGGTTGCTACCGTGGGTGCATTGACTATTTCACTGGTGTTAACCGCCTCCACCTTCACCCGCGGGCTGACGGCATTAACCGGTATTCCAGACACCTTCGCAGTACAGGCCACAGTGATCCTATTGGCCGCAGTAATTTTCTGCCTCAGCTCGTACATTGGTATCGACGGCGGCATGCAGCGACTGAGTAAAATGGTCGGCTGGGGGGCGTTTATCTTCGCCGCACTGGTACTGTTGGTCGGACCGACCGAATTCACCATTAATAACACCGTTAACGCTATCGGTCTGACGGCGCAGAATTTCCTGCAGATGAGTCTGTTTACCGACCCCATGGGAGACGGCAGCTTTAGCCGCAGTTGGACAGTGTTCTACTGGCTGTGGTGGATTTCCTATACGCCTGGCGTGGCCATGTTTGTGACCCGGGTTTCTCGCGGGCGCAAGATCAAAGAGGTGATTTGGGCCCTGCTGCTCGGCAGCACCCTCGGTTGCTGGTTCTTCTTCGGTTCGCTGGAAAGCTTCGCCATGCATCAATTCATCAGCGGGCAGTTGAACGTACCGGAGATCCTCAACGCTCGGGGCGGAGAAACGGCGGTGCAAATGCTGCTGATGTCTCTACCACTCGGCAAACTGTTCCTGGCGGGCTACCTGTTTATCATGATTATTTTTCTGGCGTCGCATATGGATGCCGTCGCCTACACCATGGCGGCCACCAGCACCCGGAATCTGCAAGAGGGGCAGGATCCCAGCCCGATGCTGCGCCTGTTCTGGTGTGTGGTGATCACGCTGATCCCGCTGTCGATTCTGTTCACCGGTGCCTCGCTCGACACCATGAAAACCACCGTTGTCCTAACCGCCTTACCGTTTCTGTTGGTGCTATTGGTCAAAACTTACGGGTTCGCCCGCTGGCTGAAACAGGACTACGCCGCGATACCGGCGCACCTGATCGACGTCAGCCGGCCGACGTTGAGCACACCGTCAGAACCTCCGGCCGTTAACCCGTTAAACAACACAACCGTCGTCTGAAACACTCCCGTGGAATAAAAATAAAGAAGAGGAAGGTTATTATGAGCACAGTAATCCCCGCATTGACGTTACCCAAAGACTTCTGCGCCGATGCCCGCGAGGCGTATACCATTCCGGCTCAGTTTTATACTCACCCGGCCGCATTCGATCATGAAAAAGAACGGGTGTTCGCCAACAGCTGGATCTGCGTGGCGCACGGCAGTGAAGTGGCGCAGCCGAATGAATACATCACCCGCGAGATCATCGGCGAAAATATCCTGGTGGTACGCGGTCGCGACAAGGTGTTGCGCGCCTTTTACAACGTTTGCCCACACCGTGGGCATCAATTGTTGTCCGGCGACGGCAAGGCCAAAAACGTCATTACCTGCCCGTACCACGCCTGGGCGTTCAAGCTCGACGGCGAACTGGCCCATGCGCGCAACTGCGAGAACGTGCATAACTTCAATAAAGACATCGCCCATCTGACGCCGGTACGGGTAGAGGAATACGGCGGATTTATTTTTATCAATATGAACCCGCAGGCCGGCAGCGTAGAAGATCAACTGCCCGGCCTGGCAGCCAAGGTGCGCGAGGCCTGCCCGGCGGTAGACGACCTGAAGCTGGCAGCACGTTTCACCACCCTCACCCCGGCCAACTGGAAGAACATCGTCGACAACTATCTCGAGTGTTATCACTGTGCCCCGGCGCACCCCGGTTTCGCCGATTCGGTGCAGGTCGATCGCTACTGGCACACCCTGCACGGTAACTGGACGATGCAGTTTGGCTACGCGCGCCCTTCCGAGCAGTCATTCAAATTCGAAGAAGGCAAAGACGCCAGCTTCCACGGCATCTGGCTATGGCCATGCACCATGTTCAACATCCCGCCGCTGGAAGGCATGATGACGGTGATTTATGAGTTCCCGGTCGATGCGGAAACCACCCTGCAACACTATGACATTTATTTCACCAACGAGGAGCTGACCGCCGAACAACAGAAGTTGATCGAATGGTATCGCGACGTGTTTCGCCCAGAGGATCTGCGGCTGGTGGAAAGTGTACAGAAAGGGCTGAAGTCACGTGGCTATCGCGGGCAAGGACGCATCATGGTTGACGGTGCGGGCAGTGGCGTTAGCGAACATGGTATCGCGCACTTCCACAACCTGCTGGCGCAGGTCTTCCAACCTTAAATGTACAGGGGCCCCTCGGCCCCGTTAACCCATGAGGTCATCCGGTGAATATTTCCGATCAATCACTGTTCCGCCAGCAGGCGTTTATTAACGGCCAATGGTGCGATGCATCCAATCACGAAATCTTGCCGGTCAGCGATCCGGCGACCGGCCAACTTATAGGCCAGGTGCCGAACATGGCACAACCCGAAGCACAACACGCCATAGCCTGCGCACAGCAAGCGCTGGCAGGCTGGCGTAGTCTGCCAGCCCAACAACGGGCACTGCATCTGCGCCGCTGGTTCGAATTGATGCTGGAGCACCAGCAGGATCTGGCGTCACTAATGACGCAGGAACAAGGTAAACCGCTGGCAGAATCGTTGGGCGAAATCCGCTATGCCGCTTCGTTTGTCGAGTGGTTCGCCGAACAGGCAAAGCGCACCAACGGCGATATCATTCCTTCACCCAGTGCTGACAAACGCCTGATGGTGATCAAACAAGGCATCGGCGTTTGTGCCGCCATTACGCCGTGGAACTTCCCAGCGGCAATGATCACCCGAAAAGCGGCACCGGCACTGGCGGCCGGCTGCACGCTGATCGTTAAGCCCGCCAATGAAACGCCTTATTCGGCGCTGGCAATGGCGGAGCTGGCTAACCGTGCGGGCATTCCCGCTGGGGTTTTCAACGTGATCACCGGCAATTCACAGATCATCGGTGCCGAGCTGACCAGCAATCCGCTGGTCCGTAAGCTGAGCTTTACCGGTTCCACCCCGGTTGGTCGCGTGTTGATGCGCCAAAGCGCCGACACCATCAAAAAGGTCTCTCTGGAACTGGGTGGCAATGCGCCCTTTATCGTGTTCAAGGATGCGGATATCGACGCTGCCGTTGAGGGTGCATTAGTCGCCAAATACCGTAACGCGGGGCAAACCTGTGTTTGCGCTAACCGTTTCTATATCCACCGTGACGTTTACCCGCAGTTCACAGAAAAATTTGTCGCTCGGGTAGCGGCGCTGAAAGTGGGTAACGGCTTCGATCACGATGTGCAAATAGGTCCGTTAATCAACCGTAAAGCACGAGACAAGGTCATGGAACTGCTGAACGATGCACAAAACAAAGGGGCCATCCTACTCACCGGCGGTCATCCGCACCCGCTGGGCGGCAATTTCTTCACGCCGACGGTACTGGGGGACGTTCAAGCCGGCTCACTCTTGCTGGAAGAAGAGATTTTCGGCCCGGTCGCACCGCTGGTGGTCTTTGACGATGAAGCCGAAGTGCTGCAACGCGCAAATGACACGATCTATGGGCTGGCGGCCTATTTCTACACGCGCGATGCTGCGCGCATCTGGCGGGTTTCGGAGCAGTTGGAATACGGCATGGTAGGCATCAACACGGGCCTGATATCCAACGAGGTGGCACCGTTCGGTGGCGTCAAACAGTCCGGTCTGGGGCGTGAAGGCTCCACCTATGGCATAGACGATTATCTGGAACTGAAATATCTGTGCCAGGCGGTATAACCTGTTATGCGCGGGCGCAGCCCGTGCTCTGGAGTGAATAACATGTCCAGTTATCGGATGTTTGATGTCCGCGTGATCGAAATCGAAACCATTACCGCGCAGGTAAAGCTTTTTACTCTGGCGGACCCGATGCAGCGGCCGTTGCCGGCCTTCAGTGGCGGCAGCCATATCATCGTGCAAATGCAACAGGGGGAACAGCGCTACAGTAATGCCTACTCCCTGCTAAGCTCTCCTTTCGACTTGCAGCACTATCAGATCGCCGTACGACGCGAGTCGCCCTCGAAAGGCGGGTCGAATTTTATGCATGACAACCTACAGGTAGGCGATACGCTGACCATCAGCACGCCGAACAATCTGTTTGCATTGGCCCCGATGGCGGAACAACACCTGCTGATTGCCGGCGGCATCGGCATTACGCCGTTTATGGCACAACTGCATGAACTGCACCAGCGCGGTCAACGTTACCGGCTGCACTATTGTTTCCATAGCGAAGAACAGAATGCTTTTCAGGCACAGCTGCTGACTTCCCCCTTTGCTGAACATGTCCACTGCCATGTTTCCACCCAGGGTAGCCGTTTAGATTTGGCACGCCTGCTGGCAGACATCGAACCTGCAACCCATATTTACGTGTGTGGCCCACCGGCGTTGAACGATGCGGTATTGCAGGCGGCTTCCGCGCACGGGATTGAGAAGGCACGTCTGCACCGCGAGGCCTTTGCCGTCACTGACAGCCAAGGGAAAGCCTTTACGCTGGTGTTGGCTCGCTCAGGGATTGAGCTGGAAGTGGCACCAGAGATGACCATTCTGCAGGTGCTGGAAAACAGCAAGGCAGCGAAAGTGGAATGCCTATGCCGGGAAGGTATTTGCGGCACCTGTGAAACGCGAATTATTGAAGGGGAAGCTGACCACCGCGATCAGTATCTGAGCGAGGAGGAACGAGAAGCGCAGCAGAGCCTATTGATATGCTGCTCAAGGGCCAAGGGGCAACGGCTGGTACTGGATTTGTAGTTCAACCAACCGCGCCCGCCACAGGCGCGGTTATTGTTGAAGCTAGGCCTTGGGGAAAATCCACAGGTGCTCTGCCGGTAAGGACAGCCGGCAAAGCGTCTGTCCACGCACTTCGGTGCCATAAGCCCGCACCACGAAATCTTCAGCAACGGTGCGGAACAGGTATTCCCAACGATCGCCCAGGTACATGCTGGTCAGCAGTGGCAACTCCAGTTGGTTGCCCTGGGGATCCTCACCCAGGCGCACGCGTTCTACCCGGATCACCGCCGTGGCTTCATCGCCAACCTTTACCCCTGCCCCTGCCATGCCCCACAGCGCCCAATCTTTCCCTTCGATGCGCGCCTTGCCCTCGCTCATCTCGGTGATTTTGCCGAACAGGCGGTTATTGCTGCCCATAAACTCGGCGGTAAACAGGGTCGAGGGGGAGCCGTACATTTCCTGCGGCGTGCCCTGCTGTTCGATCTTGCCGTTGTTGAGCAACAAAATGCGATCGGAAATGGCCATCGCCTCGTTCTGATCGTGGGTCACCATCAGCGCCGACAATCCCAGCTTGATAATCAGTTCACGCAGGAACACCCGCGCCTCTTCGCGCAGCTTGGCATCCAGGTTGGATAGCGGCTCATCCAGCAGGATCACCGGCGGGTTGTACACCAACGCCCGACCAATCGCCACGCGCTGCTGCTGGCCGCCGGACAGCTGATGCGGATGGCGTTTGCCCAGATGCCCCAGTCCCAGTTGATCCAGCACCCCTTGCACCCGCTGGGTAATTTCCGCCGTGGAAACTTTGCGTAATTTCAGTGGATAGGCGACGTTCTCAAACACGGTTTTATGCGGCCACAGGGCATAGGACTGGAATACCAGCCCGAGGTTGCGCTCCTCCGCCGGGATCTCGCTGCGCGCAGTGCCGTCGTACACCTTATTGCTGCCAATGATAATGCTGCCCTGGGTTGGCTTTTCCAGCCCGGCGACCGCCCGCAACAGCGTCGTTTTACCGCTGCCCGACGGCCCCAACAGCGAAACCACCTCGCCGCGCTTGAGCTGCATCGAAACGCCTTTCAGCACCGGGTTGTCACCGTAGGTCAAATGCAGGTTCTCTACCGAAAGTTCAATCATGTAATTTCACTCCAAAGCGCAAGGCGATCCCCAGCCCCAGCACCACCAGCAGGATGTTAATGAAGGAGAGCGCGGCCACGATATCAATGGCACCCGCCGCCCACAGCGAAACCAGCATCGAACCTATGGTTTCGGTGCCTGGAGACAACAGGTAAACCCCGGTGGAATACTCTCGCTCGAAAATCAGGAACATCAGCAACCACGAGCCGATCAGGCCGTAGCGCGACAGCGGAATAGTCACGTGACGAGTGATCTGCCCACGGGAGGCACCGGCACTGCGCGCCGCCTCTTCCAGTTCAGGGCCGACCTGCAACAGCGTCGAGGAGATCAACCTCAGGCCGTAGGCCATCCACACCACGGTATACGCCAGCCAAACGCTGAAGATGGTGCTGCGCAAAGAACGTAGCCAGACAATCAGGTTTTCCCGCAGCCATTCGGCGACCGGCAGGGCCGATAACCAGCCCTCTTTCAGCGACTTGTCCAGCCACATCGGCAGGAACAGGAACACCCAAAGGAACGCCAGCCCCGCCAGCAAACCCGGCACCGCACGCGGTACCAGCACGCTGTAATCGAGAAAACGGGTAGCACCGTCGGGTTTGCGATGCATGGCAATGCCGATGAACAGATAACAGACTACCGCCAGAGCACCGCCGATCACCCCTATCGCCATCGAGTTGACGATCGCTCGCAACAGGTTGGGTTGCTGCCAGATGGTGCGGAAGGTATTGAGCGACAGCTCGTCCCAGATCGAAACACCCACGCCCCAGTTGGAAATAAAGGCACGCAGCACCACGCCCACCAGTGGCACACCTATGGTCACCGTCAGCCAAAACACCACCACCGCACCGGCGACCCAGCGCCATTTGCCAAGCGGCAGCGCCCGCGCCTGCGACGCCTTGCCCTTGACGGTGACGAAACGGTTGGCGGTACGCATCAGACGGCGCTGCAACATTACCAGCGGAATGGTGATGCAAATCAGCACCACCGCCACTGCCGCCATCAGGTGGTAAGACGGCGTGCCCAGCTTGTTGGTCAGTTGATACAGGTAGGTCGCCAGCACCAGGTTCCCTTCCGGATCGCCCAGCACCAGCATCAGGCCGAACACCTCCAGCCCGAGAAAGAACAGCAATACGCCGGCATACAGAATCGAAGGGCGCACCATCGGCAAGCTGACGGCCGTCATGACCTGCAAGGGCGAAGCCCCTGCCGTACGAGCGGCCTCCTCCACGTCGGAGCCGACGCTGCGCAAGGCCGAGGAAATATAAAGATAAGCGTGCGGTACGTGGGTTAATCCGGCAATGACCACAATGCTGGCCATCGAGTAGATATTCCAGGGCACAAAGCCCAGCAGCGATTCCGCCCATAGCGAGAAGAAGCCGACCGGCCCGGCGGCCACCACGTAGCCAAAGCCCAGCACCATCGGTGAGACAAAGATCGGCACCAGGATCAGCGGTTCAATAAACCGACGACCGGGCAAATCGGTTCTGACCATCAAAAAGGCCAGAATACCTCCCAGCGGAATGGCGATCACCACTAAGCCAAAGGCCAGGATAAAGCCACTTTTCAGCGCCTTGTAAAAGTCAGGATCGGTGAAAATAAACTCGAACGCCTCAAGGCTAAAAACCTTGGAGGGCGAAAAAAAAGGTGCGGAGAGAAAACTTTGAATCACGATAAATGACAGCGGCACATAGATAACCAGCGCGGTTATCACCACCACCAAGCCACGCGGCAGGCTCTGCCACTTTCTGCGCCATGTATTCATAATCTATCCCAATGGTTGTAAACATCGACCACCAAAGGGCGCGCGCCTCCCTGGCAGACGCGCGTCCGGAGCCTGTCCTAATTTATTTTGCCGCGGCGGTACGCCATTGCTTGATGTAGTCCAACCGTTTGGCCGGCTGCAGGTACTCCAACAGGCTCTCGTCCACCGGAATAGGCTTCAGCGCGTTGCCAAGCATTTTGGTCATGCCGTCGATGTCGTTTTTGCCTTCAATGTCATTACGGATAGAGGGAATATCCGCCTGGTTGGCGAGAATGCTCTGGCCCTTTTCCGACAATACGTAGTTAAGCCAAAGTTTTGCCGCGTTGCTGTTGGCAGCCTCTTTGCTGATAAAGGACACGCGCGACAGCACCAGGGTGTAATCTTTCGGGTAAGCGATGCCCAGAGAAGGGTCAGTTTTGGCGCGGGCTTCGGCGTAGGAACCCAGAATGTTGAAACCAATCAGATTTTCACCGGACGATACCCTTTCCATCATGGTACCGGTGGACGACTGCACGGCCAGACCGCCTTTGGCAACGTCAGCCAGCGTAGCGAAATAGTTCGGATCGGCCTTGAAGTCCTGCACCGACAGCATGAAGCCCAACCCTGATTTTTCAATGTCATAGGTCGTGACTTTCTTTTTAAACTTGTCGGTTTGACTGGCGATCAGCTTTGCCAGCGCAGCGTGCGAGTCCGGCACATCCCCCTGCGGGATCAGCCGTTTGTTATAAATGAAGACCACCGGCTCATAGGTGGTGCCGTAAGCTCTCTCTTTCCAGACCGCCCACTTGGGCAGTTGGCCCTGTTCCGGCGAGGCGTATTCTTGCGCATAGTCGGTTGCCAGCTTCAGCGCGGTATCCATCGACGAACTCCACACCACGTCACCGCTGGTGCCACCCGCCGCCTGTTCGCTGATATAGCGGTTATACAGCTCGGTGCTGTTCATGTCGTTGTATTCGACCTTAACGCCCGGATACAGCGCTTCGAACCCCTGAATCAACGGTCCTGCGGCTTTGGTATCCGTGGTGGAATACACCACTACCTTGCCCTCTTTCTTCGCGCCATCCACAATTTTCTGATAGTCGGCTGGATAGCCTGCAGGGAACTCAGCGTAAGCAGGCACTGCACCCAGTACCGCCATCGCCACCACCGACGCGCCGATTCTTGTTAACATAATCAACTCCTGGTTACATTTAATAAACTAAAAATTAACATATAGTTAATAAGTGTTCTTAAGCAACGCCGTTGATTTTTTATCTTCGTATTTTGTGAGGTTGGGCGATTTTTGGGCAAGAAAAAGCCCGGCAAGATGCCGGGCTCAGATTGATGACAAAGTCCTTTGCAGTTAAAAATTCCGATCTGGGGACGAATAAAAACAAAGGATTATGTCTTCAGATTTACCCCAAACAGCCGAAAACCACGTTTTTCGGCTGTTTGTCATTAGACTAAGCCCGGCAAGGTGCCGGGCCTGGGGTAATGCGACGCGAGATGCCTTATTTCAGCAGTGCCTGCGCCTTGGCCACCACGTTATCCACGGTGAAGCCGAACTCTTTGAACAGCTGCTCTGCCGGTGCCGACTCACCAAAGGTGGTCATGCCCACGATAGCGC
>Ga0209281_1000093_pt1 | contig 240724 bp, 222 predicted proteins | sample MedtruBG_FD_187514 | JGI IMG/M metagenome (GOLD analysis project Ga0209281, IMG submission 187514) | Root nodule microbial communities of legume samples collected from California, USA - Medicago truncatula BG (SPAdes) (version 2) | ecosystem: Host-associated > Plants > Roots > Nodule | place...
GGAGCAGCGAAAGAGAGCGATCGTCGGGAACGAATCGCGAACGACCCCGAATGTTTGGGTGATAGCCGGTGGGTTTACCGCTTCAGCGGCGATGAGCTCGCCGGGCGCCGGGGCTGTCCGGGGGATGGCGTTATCCCCCGGACACGTTCACCGTACTCTGAACGTGCAGGGGGAAACTGATTTACGGGTGAACGGAATAACTGCGGATCGAAAAATATCTCCTGGAAGATTTGAAAGAAAAATTTGTGTAAGAGACAGCCCATACGGAATAGGAAAATGCCTTATTCCCCCGTCAGATCACGGTGAAAAAACATCGTTAGTGCCAGGATAAATGAAACGTAACCAAAAGGAGATTAACGATGTATAAAACCATCTTAATGCCGGTGGATGTTTATGAAATGGAGCTCACGGACAAAGCCATTCGCCATGCCGAATATCTGGCGAAGGAGTCTGAGGGCACTATCCACCTTCTGTACGTTCTGCCTAAATCCCCGCTGTTTAATACCCACGGTTTTTCCTCTGACATCCGTAAATTCGACGAATATCTGAAGAAAAACGCCGAAGAAAAGATGGAAGAACTACGCGGGCACTTCTCGCTGCCGAAAGAACGCGTGGTGCTGGAGATCCGCTACGGTTCGGTGCGGGATGAGGTTAACGAGGTCGCGCAGGAAATTCACGCGGATGTGATTATTGTCGGTTCGAAGAATCCGTCTATTTCTACTCATCTGCTGGGCTCTAACGCCTCCAGCATTATTCGCCACGCCCGCTTCCCGGTCTTCGTTGTCAGATAGAGAGTAAATAAATAGCCTGCTTATGCAGGCTATTTTAGTTCGAGTTAAATAACGCTTCCCCAGACTAAATTCCCCTGATGGAAGGTCGCGGTTCGCGGAGAAATACGCGCCACGGCTTCTGCCGAACAGGACGCATCCACCAGCACGAAGCTTGCCTCATCCTCTGCCTTCGGCCACACCTGTTTGCCTTTGTCGTCCAGCGGCAAAATATTGCCGGTGGCAATGGCCAGCGAACGCGACAGGCTCAGCTCGCTCGGGCGAACGTAAAGCTGGGCATAAAGGTTGGCTTTTTCCAGCATGTCGCCCAGCCCGTAAGGCGACCAGTGGTCAATCACGCTATCGGTACCGGTCATCACCAGCACGCCCTTTTGCTGTAGCTGCCTGAGCGGCATATGCAACGTGCCGATAGGCACGGTGGAGGCAATGCTAATCTGCTGGGCCGCCATACGCGTGGCAATGTCATCCACCTGCTGCGGGGTTAAGGTCGCCAGCGCAAAGCCGTGGCTGATGGTCAGTTTGCCTTTAAGCTGCGGGGTTTTCTCCACCGTTTCCACCATGTAATTCACCGCCGCGACGCCCGCCGGGCTGGTTTCATGCAGGTGGATATCCACGCCTTTGTCGTAATCAAGCGCAATCTGGAACATGGTGTCGAGCGACTTCTCCATCGCGCCGTCAACGTTGGTTGGATCCAGGCCGCCGACGTAGTGTGCCCCGGCCTGCATCGCTTCGCGCATCAGCGGTTCAGATTTCGACAGCAGCAGGCCATGCTGCGGAAACGCCACGATTTCGCAGCTCAGCCCGGACTTTCTCTGCTCCAGCACCGCCTGCAGGTTTTCAAGGTTTTTCAGGCCGGAAACCGGCTCGATGTTGCAGTGGCTACGGGCAATGGTTGAACCTTTGGACTGGATAAGATCGATAAGCTTGCCGGCACGTTCACGGGTGTAAGGCTGCAGCTCAGGCAGAATTTTACGCTCGTAGGCAATCATATCCATGATGGTGGTGCCTTCCGGGCGGTTATGCACCTGCCATGGACCGCCGTAGAACGTTTTGTCCAGGTGAATGTGCATATCGCGCATGGCCGGAAGCAGCAGTTTGCCGCCAGCATCGTAAGCGTGCAGAGAACCGTCCGGGTGAGATTTATTGGCGCGCAGTGCCGCAATTTTGCCGTCTTTGATTTCGAGCGTGTGCAGTTCGGTGCGGGTGCTGACGGCGGTTTCGCCCTCGTAGTTAAACCCTGTTTCCAGCAGCACGTTGTCCAGGTAATAGTGTTTTTCACTGAGGGTCTTCATCTGGCTGCCGCTCTCGCTAACATTTGCAGGTGTTTTTGCGGCCCAGGCCGCGGTTCCGGTTGCCCCAAACAGCGCACAGGCGGCGGCGACCTTGCCGCCTCCGCTGATAAAATCACGACGGCTTTTTTCAATTTCAGTCATTTTTATTTTTCTACCCAGAGAGATTAATAGAGGTGAGGTTTACGGCGGCTATGCGCCCGCGTCTCTCAATAATTGAGCAATTTCGCGGTAGCCTTTTTCTTCGGCCAGCTCCAGCGGCGTTTTGCCGTACTTATCCGTCATGTGCGGATTAGCGCCGTTTTCCAGCAGCAGAGAAACGATCTCTTGCTGCTTTTTACCGCCGTCGTTCAGCACGATGGCCTCAAGCAGCGGCGTCCAGCCGAGGAAATTGGTGTGGTTGACGTTGATCCCGGTGTGTTCCAGCAGCTCACGCACAATCTCAACGTGGCCTTTTTCGCTGGCAGGCGTAATGCCTACGCCGCCAAAACGGGTTAAGCGAGTCAGGTCCGGCCTGGCGGCTAACAGCAGGCGTAACAGTCTGAGATCGTTATTCAGGCAGCTAATCAGGAAAGGGTTGAAACAGGTTTCATCCTGCTGATTAATGTCCGCGCCTGCGTCAATCAACAGCGCCACGCAGTCATATTTTTGGCTCAGGCTGGCGAGGGTGATCGCCGTTCTTCCCTGGCGGTTGGTCACGTTAATGTCCACGCCACGTTCCAGACATGCCTTAAGCGTTGCGGCTTCCCCTTCCAGGGCCGCCGTCAGAAACCCGGTAACCAGCTCTTTTTCAGACATACTGTTCTCCTGTCGTTCGCGGTTATTGCTGAAATTCGAGAATAACAACGCCCTGGCGGGAAGAACATCCGCTTAAAAAAGATTCATCGCTGATGCCGCTATTGTTGAATGCATTTTAATAATCCCTCGAAAATGTGTCAGAATCCCCCATTGCGCGCCGTGAAAAGGGAGCACGAAATGAATTCCATCTTTACCGAAGAGAATTTGCAGGCTTTTACCTGCGCCGCCCGCTACGGCAGCTTTAGCCGCGCGGCCGAAGAGCTGGGCGTGACCACCTCCGCGATCAGCTACACCATTAAGCGCATGGAGACCTGGCTCGACGTGACGCTTTTTATCCGTAATACCCGCAGCATTGAGCTGACCGAATCCGGGATCTATCTCTACCGCAAAGCCAGCGATTTATTGAACGATTTTCAAGGGATCCGACGGGGAATTGACACGATTTCGCAGGGGATCGAAGCCAAAGTCAGGATCTGCATAAACCATCTTCTCTACACGCCTCAGCATACCGCCAGCCTGTTACAAATCCTCAAACAGCAGTTCCCCGGCTGCCAGATAGCCATCACCACCGAGGTGTACAACGGCGTTTGGGACGCGATGCTCAACAACCAGGTTAACGTGGCGATTGGCGCGCCGGATGCCCTGCTGGGCGGCGGCGGCATTGACTACACGGAGATTGGCGTCATCCGCTGGGCGTTCGCCGTGGCGCCCGATCATCCGCTGGCGGCGGTGCAGGAACCTATCCCCGAAAGCCAGCTCAGGCTGTATCCGAACATCATGGTCGAGGACACCGCCTCCACCATCAATAAAAAAGTGGGCTGGCTGCTCCACGGCCAGGAAGCGATTGTAGTGCCGGACTTCAACACCAAATGCCAGTGCCAGATCCTGGGCGAAGGCATCGGCTTTCTGCCGGATTACATGGTGCGCAGCGCGGTAGAAAGCGGCCAGTTAGTCACCCGCCAGGTGCACAACCCGCGCCAGAATTCACGCATGTTGCTAGCCACCCAGCACGCGGCGACGGGCCAGGTGACCCGCTGGATCAAACAGCAATTTCAGCCCGGCGGCGTGCTGGCCGGGCTATATCAGGACTTGATGCACCAGGACTAACCCGCCTTTCAGCATCTCGCAATCAGGGATAACTGCGCTTTTATTAGCGCAGTTTAATAATCGCTAAGAGCGTAAAAATAAAAATCACAATTATTCACAAAAAGTATTTATCGCTAACAAATAAACGCTTTTTTAATTAAATAAAATAGCAATTCATGCGTTTGAAAATTTAATAAATTGCTAACAACTGACCGATGTGGAATTAATTACGCTCACCTGCAAACCTATAAAATTTATTTAGGGGTTAATCCTGATGTCAGAAATTATTTCAACACCTGTCACTTACCAGGTCGATAAGCAAACCTTTGAAGGCGCGCTGGTCTATCAGGCAAACCACAGCGCTGCGCTCCCGGGCATTCTGATCGCCCCAAACTGGATGGGCGTGAGCGCCGGTGCAGTTGAACAGGCTAAAGGGATTGCCGCGCAGGGATACGTTGTGCTGGTCGCCGATCTTTACGGCCAGGGCAAGCGCCCGACCAACGCCGATGAAGCCGGTGCCCTGATGATGGAAGTTAAAGATACGCCAGCAGAAGTGGGCCGCATGCAGGCCGCGCTGCAAGCGCTGGCCGCACAGAAAACGGCGGCTGTCGACGGCAGCAAGCTGGCGGTTGCGGGCTTCTGTTTCGGCGGGCACTGCGCGCTGGAGCTGGCAAGAAGCGGAGCGGATATCAAAGCGGCCGTCTCTTTCCACGGCACGCTGGATACCCTGAAAACCCACGCAGCGGGCGAGATCAAAGCTTCTCTTCTGGTGCTGGACGGCGCGGAAGATCCGCTCGTGCCGCGCGAGCAGCTCGCCGGGTTCGTCAGCGAGATGAACGCTGCGTCGGTAGACTGGCAGCTGGTTAGCTACGCCGGAGCAGTTCACTCGTTCACCGATCCTGGCGCCAACGTTGAAGGCGTGGCGAAGTACCATCCGGAAGTGACAAAACGCGCTTTCGCGAAGATGTACGGCCTGCTGGGCGACGTTTTTAACTGATGCTCATGGCCTCTGTGCGCAGAGGCCGCTTCACCTTCCCGGCTTCAGAAAATGCCTTTCTGGCGAATCTTTTTCATTTTTTCTGCCGAAGCCGCCACTTCGCTTAATGCCACCTCTTCGCTGCCTCCACGAGAGGCTTCCACTGGCGCAGCGCCTGGTTCACCGCGCCGCAGCTGCTGCAGCTGACTATTTTGCTGCTCCAGCAGGTGATTCATTTTTTCGATTTCTTCCCGCAAACGGGCCAGCTCTGCCGCATTGTCCTTCTCAGCACGAGAGGTTTTTTTCGCCGGAGCGGGCTTCACTGTTTCCAGCAGCAGCTGTAACTGCTCTAACTGCTGCTCAGAAAAATGCTCGCTCGCGGCTGCCCGGGTCGGAGTCCCTTCAGGTAAAAGCCCGCCGGCGCTTAGTTCATCCATCAGTTCCGGCAGGGTCAGCGAGTCCCTGCCGATAGATTCGGCAATGTACCCGCACGCTCGGGGGCTCAGCCGCTGAAGCTGAAGGCCTGCCAGATAGACGTGACGATGGAACCCACGCATCTCCATGGCCATATCTTCGCGCGATCGCCCGCTCTGCTTTAGCCCTTCATGCCATTGCCGTAACTCAGAAAAAGCGCGCTGGTCGGCCTGCGAATCATCCGGGCGAAGATGAAGCGAGAAGTTAACCCGCCTCGTCCGGCTGTTATGCATTGTCCTCTACCTCAAGCAGCACCGGTTCTGCAACGGATTCTGCGCCGGAGTCAGAATGGTAGAGGCAGATTTCCCGGGAAAGCGCGCTTTGCGGCTTATCAATCATCACCACCCTTTGACCCAACGTGGAATAAGCTTCGCGAATGGCGGACTCAATCAGCGGCGCGCCGCCGCCAACCAGGTAAACGCGGTTTGGATTTTTGGCAAACTTCTTCGCTTCATAGGCGACCTGATCGCCCAGTTCGGTGATTTTTATCTCAATGCGCTGCAAAATATCGGCAATGCGGCTTTCATCGTTCACCACGCTTTTCACAAACGCCATGTCGTCGCGACGTTTGATCAGCTCGTTTGCCACCAGATAGCTTGAGTCGCTGTCTGCCGCAGCCAGCGCCTTGCGGGTTGCATCCGTGACCATCGCCACGCCGATTTCGTTATTGCCGTAAATAGCCGAAACGTCGTCAAATTCACCGACAATCACCCCCATATCCAGCGTCGTTCCACCGCAGTCGATCACCAGCGATTTGGTAAACTCGCTGGCGTCAGAGTCCAGCAGGTGCGACAGCGCGGCTGGCAGGCTTTCCGGCATCACTTCCACGCCGACGATGTTAAACAGCTCACCTTTGTTCAACGAGATCTCGCGCATCAGGTTCTGACGCTTAGCCTCAATGCGCTCTTCGTTGCGCTGGCAGTCGTCCGGGTTATAAAACTGCGTAATCGGCAACGTAACGACAACCTCGACATCGCAGGCCTCAAGCCCGGTTTGCAGCAGCGCATGGTGCACGGCCAGCAGGTTTAAATCGTCATATTGATAGTCAATGTGCGTGGTGGAGAGCGCCTTGTCAGAAGTGGCATCGTAGGTGTATTTGGTGGTGCCGATAGTGTAGTTAAACACTTTCTGCCCGCGCAGCAGGGCCGCACTTTTCCAGTCTTTACGGAACGAATTCGGGGACACCACCGTCTTGAGAATACCGTTCTCAATCCAGCTGATTTTTACGTTGGTGGAGCCATCATCAATGGCGAATTTCATACGAGCGTGGGACATGTGGAGTTTCTCAATCTATACATTTAGCAGCCTGATTAGAAAATCAGCCGCATTGATATTAAACGTGTAAATAAGTGAAGACAGAAAGGCAATATAATTACTTATTTATAACAAATGAAAACAGCTTCACTAAACATACAACAATGATACCTTAAAAAGGCTTTTGGCTGAATAAAAACACAACACGCAAATAATAAACACACCATAAAAAGAAATAAAAACCAATAAAAACAGACGAGTGAAACAAACACATCAACTTCTAAAATATAAATCCCCCGCAATACCAAAAACGAAATGGAAATAAACATTCCATGTTAAAAGAATATATTATTCCGCATGCGGAAATTTTATTTCCCCACGACTAAATTTCATATTTCAATACATAGTCTGATAAACGAACCTTTGCCCCCGTTAGCTGCCGGCATGTTCATTTGCACCCGACTGCCGTTTCCCGGACAATAGCCTTTTAACTTCAGGCTAACAACGTCATGAACCATCCACATCAAGCGCTATTGAGCGCGGGCGGCATTTTGCTGCTGGCCTTTCTTTCGTGCCTGCTGCTGCCGGCTCCGGCGTTAACGCTGACGCTGGCGCAAAAGCTCATCGACACCTTCCACCTCGTCGATCTCAGCCAGCTCTACGTTATCCTGTTTTGCATATGGTTCCTTGTGCTGGGCACTGTCGAGTATTACCTGCTACGTTTTATCTGGCGCCGTTGGTTCTCGATTACCCGCATCTGAACCCGAAAGTTAAGGTGCCGTTTTCTGAATAAACGGCACCGCTCAAAGTACCATTCCCCTACCCCTCCCTCTCTATTTGCCTGATACACGCAGGTATTATTTCGGCCCAATAACCGCTAACACTAAAGGGGTAATCGTCTACCCAATGTTTATCGAGTTGATTTCACGCAATATCTGAATGGCTATAGCTGCTATTTTCGCCCGCACAAAAAACGTCGTAACAATGAGGTGACGATGAACGTCAGTCGCAGGAAGTTTTTCAAAATCTGCGCCGGCGGAATGGCAGGTACAACGGCGGCGGTGCTGGGCTTTGCCCCAAAAGCCGCGCTGGCGGAGACGCGCAACTACAAGCTGCTGCGCGCGAAAGAAACCCGCAATAGCTGTACTTACTGTTCTGTTGGCTGTGGATTATTAATGTACAGCCTCGGAGACGGCTCGAAAAATGCCAAATCCAGCATTTTCCATATCGAAGGGGACCCGGACCACCCGGTAAACCGCGGCGCTCTGTGCCCGAAAGGCGCAGGGCTGCTCGACTATATTCACAGCGATAGCCGCCTTCGCTACCCGGAATACCGCGCCCCAGGTTCCGATAAATGGCAGCGCATCAGCTGGGAAGACGCGTTCTCTCGCATCGCCCGCCTGATGAAAGATGACCGTGATGCGAACTTCATTGAGAAGAATGAGCAGGATGTGACGGTCAACCGCTGGCTTTCCACCGGCATGCTGTGCGCTTCGGCGGCCAGCAACGAAACCGGCATGTTGACCCAGAAGTTTGCCCGCTCGCTGGGCATGCTGGCGGTAGATAACCAGGCGCGCGTCTGACACGGACCAACGGTAGCAAGTCTTGCTCCAACATTTGGTCGCGGTGCGATGACCAACCACTGGGTTGATATCAAAAACGCCAACGTGGTGATGGTGATGGGCGGCAACGCCGCTGAAGCCCACCCGGTCGGTTTCCGCTGGGCGATGGAAGCCAAAAACAACAACGACGCCACGCTGATTGTGGTCGACCCGCGCTTTACCCGCACCGCTTCGGTGGCGGATATCTACGCGCCAATCCGCTCCGGCACCGACATTACCTTCCTGTCGGGCGTCATTCTGTACCTGATTTCTAACAACAAAATCAACGCAGAATACGTCAAACACTACACCAATGCGGCCCTGCTGGTGCGCGAAGACTTTAGCTTTGACGACGGCCTGTTCAGCGGCTACGACGAAGAAAAGCGCCAGTACGACAAAACCAGCTGGAACTACCAGTTCGACGAAAACGGCTTTGCGAAGCGTGACGACACGCTGACCGACCCACGCTGCGTGTGGAACCTGCTCAAAGAGCACGTTGCACGCTACACGCCGGATGTCGTCGAGCATATCTGCGGCACGCCGCAGGCGGACTTCCTGAAAGTGTGCGAAGTGCTGGCCTCAACCAGCGCGGTGGACCGCACCACCACGTTCCTGTACGCGCTGGGCTGGACTCAGCACACCGTGGGCGCGCAGAACATCCGCACCATGGCGATGATCCAGCTGCTGCTGGGTAACATGGGCATGGCGGGCGGCGGCGTCAACGCGCTGCGTGGTCACTCCAACATTCAGGGTCTGACCGACCTCGGCCTGCTGTCCACCAGCCTGCCGGGCTACCTGTCTTTGCCGTCCGAGAAGCAAACCACGTTCGAGGGCTACCTCGCCGCCAACACGCCAAAAGCCACGCTGCCGGGCCAGGTTAACTACTGGAGTAACTATCCGAAGTTCTTCGTCAGCCTGATGAAAGCGTTTTACGGCGACGAAGCGCAGAAGGAAAACGGCTGGGGCTTTGACTGGCTGCCGAAGTGGGATCAGGCCTACGACGTGCTGAAGTACTTCGACATGATGGATCGCAATCTCGTGACCGGCTACCTGTGCCAGGGCTTTAACCCCGTCGCCTCGTTCCCGGATAAAAACAAGGTTGTCGCCAGCCTGAGCAAGCTGAAGTACATGGTGGTTATCGATCCGCTGGTGACGGAAACATCCAACTTCTGGCAGAACCACGGCGAGATGAACGACGTCGACCCGACGAAGATCCAGACCGAAGTGTTCCGCCTGCCGTCCACTTGCTTTGCAGAAGAAGACGGTTCCATCGCCAACTCCGGCCGCTGGCTGCAGTGGCACTGGAAAGGCGCGGATGCACCGGGCGAAGCGCTTAACGACGGCGAAATTCTTGCCGGGCTTTACCACCGCCTGCGCCAGATGTACCAGGCCGAAGGCGGCAAAGGCGTTGAGCCGCTGATGAAAATGCGCTGGGACTACCACCAGCCGGCTCATCCCGAGTCCGAAGAGATCGCCAAAGAGAGCAACGGCTACGCGCTGGAAGATTTGTTTGACGCCAACGGCAACCTGCAGGCGAAAAAAGGCCAGCTGCTGGACTCCTTCGCGCTGCTGCGTGACGACGGCTCTACCGCCTCCGGCTGCTGGATTTACGCCGGGAGCTGGACCAGCAAAGGCAACCAGATGGCGAACCGCGACAACGCGGATCCGTCCGGGCTGGGCAATACGCTGGGCTGGGCGTGGGCGTGGCCGATGAACCGCCGCGTGCTGTACAACCGCGCCTCGGCAGACCTGCAGGGGAAACCGTGGGACGCGAAGCGCATGCTGATCCAGTGGAACGGTACGAAATGGGTCGGGAACGATATTCCAGACTTCAGCACCGCCGCCCCGGACAGCGGCGTGGGGCCGTTCATCATGCAGCAGGAAGGCCTGGGGCGCTTGTTCGCACTCGACAAGCTGGCCGAAGGACCGTTCCCGGAGCACTACGAGCCGTTCGAAACGCCGCTGGGCACCAACCCGCTGCACCCGAACGTGGTTTCCAACCCGGCGGCACGCCTGTACGAGGCGGACGCGAAGCGCATGGGCCGCAGGCAGCAGTTCCCGTATGTCGGCACGACTTATCGCCTGACCGAGCACTTCCACACCTGGACCAAGCACGCGCGGCTTAACGCCATCGTGCAGCCGGAGCAGTTCGTTGAAATAAGCGAAGGGCTGGCGAAGGCCAAAGGCATTGCGCACGGCGACTGGGTGAAAGTCAGCAGCAAACGCGGCTTTATTAAAGCCGTGGCCGTGGTGACGCCGCGCCTGCAAACCCTGCACGCGGGCGGCCAGGAAATCGAAACCGTCGGTATTCCGCTGCACTGGGGCTTTGAAGGGGCGGCACGCAAGGGCTATCTCGCCAATACCCTGACGCCGTCGATAGGCGACGCCAACTCGCAAACGCCGGAGTACAAGGCGTTTCTGGTCAACATTGAGAAGGCGTAAGGGAGAAAACAATGTCCATGCAATCTCAGGATATTATCAAACGCTCGGCGACCAACAGCTTCACGCCGCCGCCGCGGGCGCGTGACTTCAAGGAAGAAGTTACCAAGCTCATCGATGTCACAAGCTGTATCGGCTGCAAGGCCTGCCAGGTTGCCTGCTCGGAGTGGAACGACATCCGCGACGAAGTCGGCCACTGCGTGGGGGTTTACGATAACCCCGCCGATCTGAGCGCCAAGTCCTGGACGCTGATGCGTTTTTCAGAAACCCGTGAAAACGGGAAGCTGGAATGGCTCATCCGCAAAGATGGCTGTATGCACTGCGAGGATCCGGGCTGCCTCAAAGCCTGCCCGTCCGCCGGGGCGATTATTCAGTACGCCAACGGCATCGTGGACTTCCAGTCCGAGCACTGCATCGGCTGCGGCTACTGCATCGCGGGCTGTCCGTTCAACGTGCCTCGCCTGAACAAAGACGATAACCGCGTTTATAAATGCACCCTGTGCGTTGACCGCGTGAGCGTCGGCCAGGAGCCTGCCTGCGTGAAAACCTGCCCAACCGGCGCGATTCACTTTGGCACCCGCCAGGAGATGCTGGAAATGGCAGACCAGCGCGTTGAGAAGCTGAAAAAACGCGGCTTTGAACATGCGGGCGTTTATAACCCGCAGGGCGTGGGCGGCACGCACGTAGTTTACGTGCTGCACCATGCCGACAGGCCGGAGCTGTACCACAACCTGCCGAAAGAGCCGAAGATTGATACCCCAATCAACCTGTGGAAAGGCATTCTGAAACCGCTGTCGGCGGCGGGGTTTGTCGCCACCTTCGGCGCATTGATTTTCCACTATATCGGCATTGGCCCGAACGAAGAGGTGGACGAAGACGAGGAGGATAAGCATGAGTAAGATGATTGTCAGAACGAAATTCATCGACCGTGCCTGTCACTGGACTGTAGTGATTTGCTTCTTCCTCGTGTCGCTGTCCGGCATCGCGCTGTTCTTCCCGACGCTGCAATGGCTGACGGAAACCTTCGGCACACCGCAGATGGGGCGTATTTTACATCCGTTCTTCGGCGTGGCTATTTTTGTGGCGCTGATGTTTATGTTCGTGCGCTTCGTGCATCACAACATTCCCGATAAGCAGGATTTACCCTGGCTGAAAGGCATTGTTGAGGTGCTGAAAGGCAACGAGCATAAAGTGGCGGACGTGGGCAAGTACAACGCCGGGCAGAAGATGATGTTCTGGAGCATTATGAGCATGATTTTCGTGCTGCTGGTGACCGGGATTATTATCTGGCGGCCGTGGTTCGCGCACTACTTCCCGATGTGGATGATTCGCTACAGCCTGCTTATCCACGCGGCGTCGGCCATTATTCTGATCCACGCCATCCTGATCCATATGTACATGGCGTTTTGGGTGAAAGGATCGGTTAAGGGCATGATCGTCGGCAAGGTCAGCCGCCGCTGGGCCAAGAAGCACCACCCACGCTGGTATCGCGCTATCGAGGCCGAAGAGGCCAAAAAAGAGAATCGCGAAGGCCTGAAGTAACCGCTCGTTCCCCCTCTTCCGCCATGGAAGAGGGGTTCACCCGGCACAACGCAAAAGAATTGTGTTGTTTTGTATCCACACCGCGCTCAGCTAAACAACAAAACAAATCCCTCGCCACCTGACACAGCCCACATACAAACCAGGCGTTAAATAAGCGCATCCGCCACCTGCAGGCGGCAACGTGTTCAACGACCTGATATGTGAGGCTTATGATGAAACTGTTCCGCAACGTTATTCTCCCGCTCGTACTTGCCGCTGCCGTAGCACCCGCTTTTGCCGCCAAAGAAGTTCATAGCGCCCAGGGCCTGGTAAAAATTGGCACCGTCACTGAAAGCGAGAGCACCACGCTGTCCCTCGAGCAGCTCAATGAAAAACTGGCTCAGAAAGCCGAGAAAGCTGGCGCCAGCGCCTGGCGAGTTGTCTCCGCCGGCGGCAACAACAGCTACTTCGGCAGCGCCGATATTTACCGCTGATTTATTCCCTCCCCCTAAAACAGGAAAATGAAATGAAACCCACGCGTAAAACGCTGCTGGCGCTGGCTGCGGCTAGCCTGATGACCGGCTTTGCCGCCCAGGCGGAAACGCAGCACACCATCGTGTTAGTGCACGGCGCCTTCGCCGATGCCACCGGCAGCTGGGAGCAGGTGATCCCCGTGCTGCAAACGCGCCATTACGAAATCATCACCGCGCAAATCCCGCTCACGTCGCTGAAAGATGACGTAGCGGCGACCAAACGCGCCATCGCCCGCGCCAAAGGTGACGTTATTCTGGTCGGTCATTCCTGGGGCGGCACGGTGATTACCGAGGCGGGCAACGACCCGAAAGTTAAAGGGCTGGTGTACATCAACGCCTTTGCGCCGTCGCCAGGCCAGTCAACGGCCGACCTGGCTAACAGCTTCCCCGCCCCGCCTGGCAGCGCAAAAATCATCAAGGGCGCGGACGGCTTCCTGAGCCTCGACCCGAAGGCCGTCGCCACCGACTTTGCCCAGGATGCGACGCCTGAAGCGCAGAACATTATCGGCATCACCCAGATGCCGATTGCCGCCGCAAGCTTCACCGAAAAAGTGACCACCGCCGCCTGGCAGCAGAAGCCAAGCTGGTTCCTGGTCGGCAGCAATGACCGGATGATTAACCCGGATCTGGAGCGGGCAATGGCGAAGAAAATCCATGCTCATGTCACTGAATTGCCGGTCAGCCACGTGCCGATGCTTTATGACCCGAGAAATGTCGCCCGCACGATCTTTAAAGCCGTGAATATTACTTCGGGGAATTAACTCGCCTTATTTAATAAGGAGGAAATAACGCTCTCAATAATTAGCCGATTATTTACCGTTGCTAAATTCATTTTAATTATCTGGAGAACACGATGAATCGTATTGCTATGTCCGCTATTGCCCTGTCTTTGGTTTCTTTCAGCGCGGCCTCTTTTGCCGCTGAATTAACCGGGCCAAACCTTGAGCGCTGTTTTGGTATTGCCAAAGCTGCTGATAACGACTGCAAGGCCGGCGCGGGCACCACCTGCGCAGGGACCTCTAAGGTCGATTACCAGAAAAATGCCTACAAGATGGTGCCGGCAGGCACCTGCACATCGATCCAAACGCCAAATGGCCACGGCTCGCTGACCGAAGGTTAATAAAAGGGCCACTCACATGACGATGACAATCAATTTGGGCGCCGGGTTAGGCCTTAAGCCAGAACATTATGCCGATGCCTGGAGCAGCCCGTCGGCCCTTTGGTACGAGGTTCACAGTGAAAATTATCTCATGGCGGGTGGCCCGCGCAGAGAGTGGCTGGCAGCCATTCGCCAGCAGCATCAGATCTCCCTGCACGGCGTTTCGCTCTCGTTGGCTGCAGACGAACCGCCGGACGCTCAATTGCTCGCGCAGCTAAGAGCGTTAGTGACCGACATCAAACCCGCGCTCGTTTCAGAGCACCTCGCCTGGTCGCGCTGGAACGGGGTTTATTACCCCGACCTGCTGCCGGTGCCGAGAACCACGCGGGTACTGAACCGCGTCATCGATAATATCAACCGCGTGCAGGATGCGCTGGGCCGTCAGATTTCACTGGAAAACCCGACGCATTATTTGCAAATGCCGGAACACGAGTGGGATGAAATCGAATTTCTCGACGAAGTCAGCCGCCGGAGCGGATGCGGCCTGCTGCTGGATCTGAATAACGTCTGGCTGAGCGCCCACAATCTCGAGTTTGATGCAGTGGCCTGGCTGGACCGCTTCCCGACCGAACGTATCACCGAGATCCACCTGGCGGGCTTTAGCGCCGACGAAGGCGGCAGCCATTTGCTGATCGATAGCCACGATCGGTCGGTTTGCGAAGAAGTCTGGCTGCTTTATGCGCATCTGATCCAGCGAGCGGGAGCAAAACCCACGCTTATCGAACGGGATGACAACCTGCCGTCGTTCGATGAGCTGCTGGCCGAACAGCAGCGCGCGCAGCACATCATCGACACGCTGGGAGCCACCGCATGAGTAACACCTTAAGCCGCTATCACGAGGCGTTTATTGGCCTGTTATATGGTGAGGCTCGATCCGGGCTTAGCCATTTTCAGCACCAGCCAGGCATGGCCGTTTACCGCAACGGCGTGATCAAAGCCTGCGTGGACGCTCTGGAGGCTAACTTCCCCAGCGTTTCACGGCTTACCGGCCGCGACTTTTTCCGTGAAATGGCGCGCGGCTACGCGCTTGAACAACCGCCGCGCGGAGGGGAATTAATTCGCTACGGCGATGCCTTCCCTGCTTTTATCGCCGTTTATCCACCAGCCCGCGAGCTGCCGTATTTAAGCGCGGTAGCGGAGCTGGACAGGCTCTGGCTGGAGGTGTTTTGCGCTGATTCTTCGGCCCCGTTGGATATACATACGCTGGCAAATATTCCTCCGGAGACGTTAGGCACCCGTTCATTACCGCTGCGGGCCAGCGTTCGCTGGTACTGGCATGCCACACTGCCGGTGTTCACGCTCTGGGCATTCAACCGCCATCAGACAGCAACGCCGGAGACGCTTCACTGGCAGGGGGAAGGCGCCCTGCTGGTTCGCCGTCAGCAGCAAATTTTTGCCGAACCCTTAAGCCAGGGAGGCGCGGTTTTTCTGACCGCCTGCCGCCAGGGAGCACCCCTTGACCAGGCCAGCGAACATGCTCTGGTTGCCGAGCCAACCCTCGCCCTCGGCCCCTTTTTCAGCAACATGCTTAGCAGCGGCGTATTCGCCGCATCTTAATCACACTCTTTGAGGTTAAATGATGAAAGTATCTGAACAAAAAATGACGGAGCAGGGCGTTCGCTCGCTGTGGAATAGACTCTGGAACCGGCTTCAGACAGGCGTCAGCGATAGCGTGCTGTTACTTGTCGCCCGCGTAGGCATTGCTGCGGTGTTTTTCCTGTCTGGCCGCACCAAAGTGACGGGATTTATGACGCTAAAACCGTCCACCTACGAGCTGTTCCGCACCGAATACGCGCTGCCGCTCATCCCCTATAACATCGCCGCGCACCTCGCCACGTTTGCCGAGCACACCTTCCCTGTTCTGCTGGTGCTGGGCCTGTTTTCACGCTTCGCCGCCGCAGGCCTGCTGTTTATGACGCTGGTGATTGAGATTTTTGTCTACCCGGATGCATGGCCTACGCACCTGATTTGGGGCGGTTTGCTGCTGCTGATTATCGCCCGCGGCGCAGGCCGCTGGTCACTGGACAGAGTGCTGAAGCTGGCGTGAGGGAATGCAGGGGCGACACGGGAACCAGTTTCTCCGTGCCGCTCTTGCTGGTTTGAACTGCCTGTACGGCAGTGAACATGCTTTCAGCGCAGCCGTGTCCGGAGTGATGTTTCTAAGCTGCCTGTACGGCAGTGAACAAATAGTCTCTTCCAGGCGTTGTAGTCCCTTTTTTCTAAGCTGCCTGTGCGGCAGTGAACAAAAGTTACTGCAAGTCTCGTAGGACAATATATTTCTAAGCTGCCTGTGCGGCAGTGAACAAGAGCTTTTCACAGCTAACCCTCTGTTGCAATACGTAAAATCATCTCTTTCCCACTTCACACCCTTTTTTTAGGCACAACGGCGCAGAATCGAAAAATCAATAGGTTACGAGCTGGGCTAAAAAAAGGGTCCGGGAACCTTCAGACTTTGTCATCGGCGAATTTTCAGCAGCGACTCGCAAATCGTCCGGAAAAACTCATCGATAATCGATTAATCATCTGTGGGTGAGGACGAATATCTCAGCGCATCCACCAGCAGAGAGAAGGCTGTTGTGTGCTGCTTGCAGCTGGGGTAATAAAGGTAATAGCCGGGAAACGGTTTGCACCAGGCCTCAAGCACCCGCACCAGCCGCCCTTCGGCAATCTTGTCGGTCACCGTATCGCTCGGGACAAAAGCCAGCCCCAGGCCGAGCAACGCGGCATCAATGCGCTGGCGAAGGCTATTGAATGTTAATTGCCCTTCGACACGAATTTTTAGCTCGCGCCCGTCTTTTTCGAACTCCCAGGCATAAAGTCCACCGAAAGTGGGAAGACGCATATTGATGCAGTTGTGCTGCTGGAGATCCTGCGGCGTGGCCGGATAACCGTGCTTGTCAAAATAAGCGGGCGAAGCAATCACCGACATACTGAGCTCCGGGCCAATGCGCACCGCTACCATATCTTTTGCCACCTGCTCGCCGAGACGAATACCCGCGTCGAACCGCCCGCTGACGATGTCGGTCAGCGCGTTGTCCACGCTAATTTCTACGTTGATGTCCGGGTAGTCGACCAGAAAGGTTTGCAGCACCGGCCATAGCACCGACTGTACGCTGTGCTCCGCCGCGTTAAGGCGAATATTCCCGGCCGGGCGCTCGCGCATTTCACTCAGAACGGCAAGTTCGTTCTCGAGGTCAGCAAAACGAGGCGCCAGGCTGGCAAGCAGCTTCTCACCGGCTTCAGTGGGCGCAACGCTTCTCGTCGTGCGGGTTAGCAAGCGAAGCTGGAGGCGCTCTTCAAGCCCGCGAATCGCGTGGCTTAGGGCTGACTGGGAAACGCCAAGTTTTGCCGCAGCCCGGGTAAAACTGCGTTCACGCGCCACTGCCATAAATGACATTAGATCGTGAAAGTTCTCTTTTAGCATGGACGAACGCGCCTCAATCAGTGACAGAATCCCTCCAGTATAGTGAGATTCATGAGCTGGATTCATAAGCTCTTGTACATTTCACCGGCTAGTCCCCTGCGTCAATCACGACTACTGTATTTCTACGATCAATGAATGCGCTATCTGGAGTACGACATGAAAATTACCCGCAGCGGATCTCAACCTTCTCAGCGAGGCCCGGAGAGCTATTTTACCGGCACCGTGCGCATTGATGCGCCATTTAGCGGCACGGAAAACGCACGTGTAGGCGGGGCTACCGTCACCTTTGAACCCGGCGCACGCACGGCCTGGCATACGCACCCACTTGGCCAAACGCTGATTGTTACTCAAGGGCGCGGCTGGCTGCAGGAATGGGGCGGAGAGATTCAGGATCTGAACCAGGGCGATATCGCCTGGATCCCGGAAGGGGTGAAACACTGGCACGGGGCGTCGCCAGAAACGGCAATGACGCATATCGCAATTGCCGAGTCATTGAACGGCAGCCCGGTTGAATGGCTGGAAAAAGTCAGCGACGAGCAATACAAAAAATAGCGATGGAGGTTACATGACACAAGGCATTGAAAATAAAGTTGTGGTGATCACCGGCGCCAGCAGTGGCCTGGGTGAGGCCCTGGCGCGTCGTCTGGTTAAAGACGGCGCTAAGCTAGTGCTGGGCGCTCGCCGTCTCGATCGGCTAAAAAAACTGGCGCAGGATCTTAACCTGAGCCCGGAAGCAGCGGTGCAGACCGACGTCACTCAGCCGGAGCAGGTGCAGGCGCTGGTCGATAAGGCCCTGGCGCTGCACGGGCGAGTGGATGTAATGGTCAATAATGCAGGCCTGATGCCGCATTCGCTGCTCGAACGCAGAAAGTTTGATGACTGGAATGCGATGATCGACGTCAACCTTAAGGGCGTACTGTACGGTATTGCCGCTGCCCTGCCTTATATGCAGCAGCAAAAAAGCGGCCACATCATCAATACCTCTTCCGTCGCGGGCCACAAAGTTCGCGCGGGCAGCGCGGTTTACGCGGCCACAAAAACAGCGGTGCGGGTGATATCTGAAGGGCTGCGCCAGGAGGTAAAACCTTACAACATCCGCACGACAATTATTTCGCCGGGGGCGGTTGAGAGCGAGCTGGTGAGCAGCATTACCGAAGCAGACGTGGCGGCCAATATCCAGCAGTTCTACGACGACGTTGCAATCTCCGCCGAGTCGTTTGCCAGCGTGGTCGCCTTTGCCATCAGCCAGCCGGAGGATGTGGACATCAACGAAATCCTGTTCCGCCCTACCCGTCAGGAGCTTTAACATTTCGCCCTCTCTTCCGCCCGGATGAGAGGCTTTTTGGTCCTACCAATTTCACTAAAAACGTGCCCTTTTCTACAAAATGCCGATAAAGGCTCGCCAGACCGTTGCCATCCGTTAACACAAGATTAACCATTAGCCATCATTTGCTCTACAAAGCAAAATTGGTCCTACCAATCTAATAAAAAAACGATAAACGCCTCACCCAGGAGAACACCTGCATGCAAGTCTGGCCCCAACTCTACAACCCGCTCGGGAATATCTGGCTGTCGAGCCTGATTGCCGCGATCCCGATCCTGTTCTTCTTCTTCGCGCTGATTAAGCTACGCATGAAGGGCTACAAAGCCGCGACGCTGACGGTATTTCTTGCCCTGTTGGTCGCGCTGTTTCTGTACCGCATGCCGGTGGACAGAGCGCTTGCCTCAGTAGTTTATGGCTTCTTCTATGGCCTGTGGCCCATCGCCTGGATAATCGTCGCCGCGGTGTTTGTCTACAAGATCTCGGTAAAGACCGGTCAGTTCGACATTATTCGCTCCTCTATCCTGTCAATTACGCCGGATCAGCGTCTGCAAATGCTGATTGTCGGCTTCTCCTTTGGGGCATTTCTCGAAGGTGCCGCCGGGTTTGGCGCGCCGGTTGCCATTACCGCCGCCCTGCTGGTCGGCCTGGGATTTAAGCCGCTTTATGCCGCCGGTTTGTGTCTGATAGTGAACACCGCGCCGGTCGCCTTCGGCGCAATGGGGATCCCGATTATCGTTGCCGGGCAGGTCACCGGCCTGGACAGCTTCGAGATAGGCCAGATGGTAGGCCGCCAGTTGCCGTTCCTGACGATTATCGTGTTGTTCTGGATCATGGCGATTATGGACGGCTGGCCCGGTATCAAAGAGACCTGGCGGCGGTGATCGTGGCGGGTGGCTCGTTTGCTATCGCGCAGTATCTCAGCTCCAACTTTATCGGCCCTGAGCTGCCGGACATTATCTCGTCGCTGGTATCGCTGGTGTGCCTGACGGCATTTCTGCGGGTCTGGAAACCGTTGCGTATTTTCCGCTTTGATAGCGAGGGTGCAGCTGAAACCGTGCAAGAGCAGTCCTCGCAGAAATACACCTCCGGGCAGATCCTTAAGGCCTGGATGCCGTTCCTGTTCTTAACGGCCACGGTCACGCTGTGGAGCATCCCGCCGTTTAAAGCGCTGTTCGCCAAAGGCGGCGTGATGGCCGACTGGGTCTATAATTTCTCGGTGCCGTTTCTAGACAATCTGGTGGCCAAAATGCCGCCGGTGGTTGCCGCGAGCGTGCCTTATGCAGCAGTCTTTAAGTTTGACTGGCTGTCGGCCACCGGCACCGCCATCCTGGTCGCGGCGCTGATCTCTGTTGTCTACCTGCGCATGAAGCCAAAAGCGGCGCTGGCGACCTTTGGAGAAACGCTGAAGGAGCTGGCTCTGCCGATTTACTCCATCGGCATGGTGCTGGCGTTTGCTTTTATCTCTAACTATTCCGGGCTGTCGGCCACGCTTGCCCTGGCGCTGGCGCACACCGGCCATGCCTTTACCTTCTTCTCGCCGTTCCTTGGCTGGCTGGGCGTGTTCCTGACCGGGTCGGACACCTCTTCTAACGCGCTGTTTGCCGCCCTACAGGCAACCACCGCGCAGCAGATTGGCGTGTCGGACGTGCTTCTGGTGGCGGCCAACACCACCGGCGGCGTCACCGGCAAGATGATTTCGCCGCAGTCGATAGCCATTGCCTGTGCGGCGGTGGGGCTGGTGGGGAAAGAGTCAGACCTGTTCCGCTTCACCGTGAAGCACAGCCTGATTTTCACCTGCATGGTGGGCGTGATTACCACGCTGCAGGCCTATGTTTTAACCTGGATGATCCCATGACCGAAGCTGTTCCGCGCCTTGCCGACCAGATAGTTGAGCGTGTTAAGGCGCTGATTAATGAACGTAACCTGGAGGCGGGCATGCGGTTGCCCGCCGAGCGCCAGCTGGCCGCCGGGCTGGGCTGTTCGCGCTCGATTTTACGCGAGGCAATTCAGAAGCTGATTGGCGAAGGCGTGCTGGCCAGCCGTCGCGGCGGCGGCACTTATCTGCGCTACCAGACCGAGCAGTGGTCGGAACAGCGCATCGTGCAGCCGCTGAAGACGCTGGTTGAGGGTGACCCCAGTTACCAGTTGGATATCCTCGAAGCGAGACATTCCATTGAAGGCAGCACGGCCTGGTACGCGGCGATGCGAGCGACGCAGGCTGACAAAGAAAAGCTGATCGCCTGTTTTGATGCCACGCTCAAGTTTAAAGAGAGCGACGATCCGGATCTCGCCGCGCAGGCCGACGTTCGTTTTCACCTGGCAATAGCCGAAGCCTCCCACAATATCGTGCTGCTCCAGACCATGCGCGGGTTCTTCGACCTGCTGCAATCTTCGGTGCTCCATAGCCGCCAGCGTATGTACACCGTTCCGGCCATTTTTGCCGGGCTAACCGAGCAGCACGACGAACTGTTGCAGGCGATTCTGGCCGGAGACGCCGAGCGGGCAAGACGAGCCGCCCAGTCGCACCTCGGCTACGTGCACGCCACCATCAAGACCCTGCAGGAAGACGAAGCCCGTCAGGCACGCGTTACCCGCCTCCCGGACGAAGCAAGTGATGAAATAAGGGAAAAGAAACGATGATTATTTCCGCAGCAACCGACTACCGTGCCGCCGCCGAGCGCATTCTGCCGCCATTTTTATTCCACTACATCGACGGTGGGGCCTATGCCGAGCATACCCTGAAGCGCAACGTGGAGGATTTGGCACAGGTGGCGCTCAAGCAGCGCGTGCTGAAAAACATGTCGGCGCTGAGCCTGGAAACCAGGCTGTTCAACGAAACGCTGTCAATGCCGGTGGCCCTCGGCCCCGTGGGGCTTTGCGGCATGTATGCGCGCCGGGGAGAAGTTCAGGCCGCAAAAGCCGCCGCGGCGAAAGGCATTCCTTTTACCCTGTCGACAGTGTCCGTTTGCCCTATTGAAGAAGTCGCCCCCGCCATCAGCCGCCCGATGTGGTTCCAGCTCTATGTGCTGAAAGACCGCGGCTTTATGCGCAATGCGCTGGAGCGGGCGAAAGCCGCCGGATGCTCTACGCTGGTGTTTACCGTCGATATGCCAACGCCGGGCGCTCGTTACCGTGACGCCCACTCCGGCATGAGCGGCCCTAACGCGGCAATGCGTCGTTATCTTCAGGCCGTAACGCACCCGCAGTGGGCATGGGATGTCGGCTTAAACGGCCGTCCTCATGATTTGGGCAATATCTCCGCCTATCTCGGTAAACCGACCGGGCTGGAAGATTATATCGGCTGGCTGGCGAACAACTTTGATCCGTCAATATCCTGGAAAGATCTGGAGTGGATCCGCGAGTTCTGGGATGGCCCGATGGTGATTAAAGGGATCCTCGACCCAGAAGACGCCCGCGATGCGGTTCGCTTTGGCGCCGACGGTATTGTGGTGTCTAACCACGGCGGCCGCCAGCTGGACGGCGTGCTCTCTTCCGCGCGCGCCCTGCCCGCCATTGCCGATGCGGTAAAAGGCGATATTACAATTCTGGCTGATAGCGGCATCCGCAACGGCCTGGACGTGGTGCGTATGATTGCGCTGGGCGCAGACACGGTGCTGCTGGGACGCGCCTTCCTGTATGCGCTGGCCACCTACGGCGAGGCTGGCGTCAGCAACCTGCTAAACCTGATTGAGAAAGAGATGCGAGTCGCGATGACGCTGACCGGCGCGAAGTCTATCGCCGGGATTACGCCTGAGCTGCTGGTTCGCCAGGGCTTCTGATCTGCGGCTAGCCTGCAATCTCTGAGAAGTGGATCCCCACCGCGTGCAGTACCTTTTTGGTGGTTTTGATGGTGGGGTTTCCACGCTCGGATAGCGTGCGATAAAGCGTTTCTCGGTTCAGGTTTGCCGCTCTGGCAATCTCCGTAAACCCGCCTCTGGCCTCCACCAGGCGGCGCATGGCAATAAGAAACATGGCTTCGCCATCTTCACCGTCCAGCCCAATAAAGGCTTCTTTAAGATAATCCACGGCGAAGGCGTGATCTTCGCGGAGCATATCAATAACCGTTTGATCAAATTCACTAAATTTCATTTTTTCTCCCTTTATGCTCAAGCCACCATTTTGTAGCGCGTTCGATATCCGCCTGTTGGTCACGTTTATCTCCTCCCGCCAGCAGGAGCCAGACTGCTTTACCGTCCTGGGCGTAATACACCCTGTAACCAGGCCCTTCATCGATGCGCATTTCCCATACGCCTTGCCCGCAGGGTTTACTATCGCCGGGGTTCCCAAAAGAAAGTCGGTCGATCCTCATGACTATTTTGGTTTTTGCTCTCGCATTCTTTAACGCCCGCAGCCAATCCTTGAAAGGCCTTTTTCCTTCTGTCGTTTCGAAGAACGTAATCATGTTCATCCTTGACTCCTTGAGTGTAGCTTTAAAGCAACAAACAAGCACGAACAAAATTTAGTCGCGCTTATTTTTCTCAGGGCAGGCTAACGGATTTTTACTTGAGGCTGGTTGAAATCGTTCTTTGGCATACCGGGATTGCGGCGCAGCTTCCGGGGTTTATGCATGCGGGCCTGGGGCTTTCAAAAATATGCCTGAAAGCCCCTGTTTCACTTACTGCACAAATGAGGTCAGGCGATTGAAAATTCCCGGGTCATCGGCGTGGCGTATAATCTGCACGACATCCTCCAGCTTATCGACCTGGCTGACCATCTGCTCCAGCCGCTGGTCGTCCCCCACCTGCAGCCATATGCGGCTCTGATCCCCTTCCTGCAACGGCAGGCAGAGAATGCCTTCCACGTTGAACGCCCGGCGGGCAAACAGGCCGCAGATATGTGACATCACGCCCGGGTGGTTGCGCACCGTTAGTTCCAGAATGACGGTTGATTGTTTAGCGATTGATTGTTTTGTGATGGATGGTTGCATGGCTTACTCTCCAATCATCTGAGTGTTGGCGGCACCCGGCGGCACCATCGGGTAGACTTTTTCATCGGCGTCGATGCGAACGTGAATCAGGCAAGGCCCTGGGCGAGAAATCGCCTCCTGCAGCGCAGCGTGCGGATCCTCCGCCAGGTTCAGATCACAGGTCGCGAGGCCAAAGCCGCGCGCGATGGTAATGAAATCCGTCTTGCCCGGATAAGTCGCGGCAAAGATATTCTGCTGGTAGAACAGCGTCTGCTGCTGGTGCACCAGCCCCAATGCCTGGTTGTTCATCAGGATGATTTTCACATCCAGATTGTTTTCAGCGGCGGTGGCCATTTCCTGGATATTCATCATCAGGCTGCCGTCGCCGGAGAAGCACAGCACCTTGCGGCCAGGCTCAGCCAGCGCCGCGCCAACCGCTGCCGGTAAACCAAAGCCCATGGTGCCCAGCCCGCCCGACGTCAGCCACTGGCGAGGACGATTGAGCGGATAAGCCTGAGCCACCCACATCTGATGCTGGCCTACGTCGGTGGTGACGATAGCTTCATCATCCACGCACGCCGCTGCGGCTTTGATAAGCCCGTAAGGCATCAGCGGGTTGTCCGCGCCCGGCGTGGCAAACGGGAACTCGCGCTGCAAATCGCTCACCGCTTGCAGCCACTCGCTGCGCCGGGAGGCTTTGGTTTGCGGAATAAGCTGGCTCAGGACTTCACGCACGTCGCCGCGAATAGCCACATTCGCCTGCTTAATTTTGCCCAGCTCGGCGCGATCGATATCGACGTGGATAATTTTTGCATTCGGGCAAAACTCTTCGGTTTTACCAATCGCGCGGTCGTCAAAACGTGCGCCAAGCACGATCAGCAGGTCCGCTTCGTGGAGGATAAAGTTGGTGCTGCGCGCCCCGTGCATCCCCAGCATTCCCAGGGAAAGTGGATGCTTCGCGGGGATGGTGCCCAGCGCCATCAGCGTCATGGTTGTCGGCAGCCCGGCACGCTCAGCCAGCTCACGCGCCTGCTCCGCCGCGCCTGCGCTGATGATACCGCCGCCCAGGTAAAGCACCGGACGTTTGGCTTCGTTGATCATCGCCGCCGCACGGGCGATGTCCTGATGGTCAAAGGCCGGTGCGGCCGAAGGCGCTGCAACCGCTGGCAGTTCGGCAATGTCGATTTCAGCGGTCTGAATGTCTTTTGGAATATCGATCCATACCGGACCAGGACGACCAGACTGCGCAATGCGGAAGGCGTCGGTAATCACCTGCGGCAGCTCGCTGATGCTGCGCACCAGGTAGTTATGTTTAGTGATAGGAATGGAGATGCCGTAGGTATCAACTTCCTGGAAAGCATCGGCGCCAATCATCGAGGTTGGTACCTGGCCGGTGATACAAACCAGCGGGATGGAGTCGAGACGCGCGTCGGCGATGGCGGTAACCAGGTTAGTGGCGCCCGGCCCGCTACAGGCAATGCAGACCGCCGGTTTGCCGCTGGTACGCGCCATGCCCTGCGCCATAAATCCCGCGCCCTGCTCGTGGCGAGCCAGTACGTGGCGAATGCGGGTGCTTTGGCTCAGGGCATTGTAGAGCGGCAGAACGGTGCCGCCTGGAATGCCGCTAACCGTGGTAATCCCGTGATGCTCCAGCATTTTTACAATCAGCTGAGCGCCGGTGATGCGTTGTGAGGGTGTGTCCGAAATTGCCATGCTCCAGTCCTTCTAATAAGCCGGTTCGCTTCTGGGCAGGCACTTAAAACAAGAAACCCCGCCCGGTTTGCGCCGGCGGGGTTTGGAATCGATGCGTTGATTCAGTCCCTACGGCGCATTGCCGACGACCACCACCACACGCACGACGACCACCGCGGCTGGTAGCGCGGTAAGTAGTAGGGTCGAAGTTGGCAGGGAATGGGTCATGGGTTTCCTGAATCTGAGTTAAAAGTCGTCATTGATAAAATCACACTCGCCGGTTTCGCACAACAGGATTTTTGCTGGCCGCTAAAAAACGAGCGAAATGTCACATTTTTGTTAAATGCTAAGTTTTAGCAGCAGCGTCCGCCGCCTTTACCGCCGTAGCGCGCATCCTGACGTTCGCGGAAAAACTCTTCATAGGTCATGGGAGTTTGCTCCGGATGGGTCTGGCGTATGTGCTGCACGTAGTTGTCGTAATCGGGTACGCCAATCATCAGTTTTGCGGCCTGGCCGAGGTATTTCCCGGCTTTGGCGAGATTATCGAACATAGTGTCTCCAGTGGGCGGCCCCTCACCCCGGCCCTCTCCCCAAAGGGGAGAGGGGGGAATAAAGAAACTCAGCCTATCCCCTCTCCCAAAGGGGGGGAATAAAGATGCCTGATCTATCCCCTCTCCCTTCCAGGGAGAGGGTTAGGGTGAGGGTAAAAATCAATGCACGCTCTTCGCCTGCGCCACAATCTCCTGATAATTCTCAGGCATTGGCTCGTACGGCGTCTCACTCGACGTTGGTTGGTCAGACTTCAGCGCTTTGAGCGCGGTTTTCAGCGAGAACCAGCCGAGCACCACAACTACCACCATAAAGAAGATGGTCAGCCCCGCGTCCAGGCGGTTATTGAACACCAGTTGGCTAAGCTGCGACTGCGTGTACTGCGCCGGAATATTCCCGCTGTCGATCATCGCCTGGAATTTGTTGGCGATAGCCAGGAAGCCCACTTTCGCATCCGAACTGAACGCTTTTTGCCAGCCTGCCGTTAAAGTACAAACCAGCAGCCAGGCGGTCGGCATCAGAGCAACCCACGCATAGCGCTGCTTCTTCATCTTGAACAGCACAACCGCACAGAGCATCAGCGCCATGCCCGCCAGCATCTGGTTGGCGATACCGAACAGCGGCCACAGCGTGTTGATGCCGCCCAGCGGGTCGACCACGCCCTGATGCAGGAAGTAGCCCCATGCCAGTACGCAAAGCCCGGTTGCAAGCAGGTTGGCCGGCAACGAGTCGGTTCTTTTCAGCCCGGGTGAAATGACTCCCAGCAGGTCTTGCAGCATAAAGCGCGCCGCGCGAGTCCCGGCATCCACCGCCGTCAGGATGAACAGCGCTTCAAACAGAATGGCAAAGTGATACCAGAACGAGACGTCCATCAGCCCGCCCAACGCGCCGTGCAGAATGTACGCCATCCCCACGGCAAGCGTTGGTGCCCCGCCTGCGCGAGAGATAATGCTCTGCTCGCCGACTTCACTGGCGATAGTGGTCAGCGTTTCCGGGGTGATATGGAAGCCCCACCCGCTCACCACCTGCGCGGCAGAAGCCACAACGTCAGCCGTGCCTGCCGGAGCCAGCACCGCCATCGGGCTGTTCATCGCGAAGTACACGCCAGGGTCGATAACACAGGCCGCCACCAGCGCCATGATGGCGACGAAGGATTCCATCAGCATGCCGCCGTAGCCAATGAAGCAGGCCTGATTTTCATTCGCCAGCATTTTCGGCGTGGTGCCGGAAGCTATCAGCGCGTGGAAGCCAGAAACAGCCCCGCAGGCGATGGTGATAAACAGGAACGGGAACAAGTCACCGCTCCAGACCGGGCCGGTACCATCGATGAATTTTGTTAATGAAGGCATCTGCAGCGTCGGGCGCATGATCAAAATGCCGATCGCCAGCCCGATGATGGTGCCAATTTTCAGGAAGGTGGAGAGATAGTCGCGCGGCGCCAGCAGCAGCCACACCGGCAGCACTGAAGCCACAAAGCCGTAGCCCACCAGCATCCACGTCAACTGTACGCCCGTGAAGTCGAAGTACGGTGCCCAGGTTTCACTCTCAGCCACCCAGCCGCCGGAGATAATGGCAAATACCAGCATCACCAGGCCAATCACCGACACTTCGCCAATGCGCCCCGGGCGCAAATAGCGAATATAGACGCCCATAAACAGCGCCAGCGGGATGGTAAAGGCCACGGTGTATGTCCCCCAAGGGCTATGGGTCAGCGCCTTCACCACGATCATCGCCAGCACGGCCAGGATAATCACCATGATCATAAAGCAGGCCACTAACGCGATAACGCCCGCGGTGTTGCCCATTTCTTCTTTAACCAATTCCCCCAGCGAGCGCCCGTTGCGGCGCGTGGAGACAAACAGCACCATAAAGTCCTGTACGGCTCCTGCCAGCACCACGCCCGCCAGCAGCCAAAGCATGCCCGGCAGATACCCCATTTGCGCAGCAAGTACCGGCCCCACCAGCGGCCCCGCCCCGGCAATAGCGGCAAAGTGGTGGCCAAACAGTACTTTTTTATCCGTTGGGACGTAATCAAGACCGTCATTGTTCCGCACGGCCGGCGTCATGCGCGTGGCATCCACCGTCAGCACGCGTTTCGCGATAAACAAGCCGTAGTAGCGGTAGGCAATCAGGTAAATACAGACTGAGGCAATGACAATCCACAGCGCATTTATCTGCTCACCACGATTCAGAGCGATGTAGCCGAGGGCAAATGCGCCTATCAAAGCAAGCACGACCCAGACGAGGTGTTTCCCAAATCTATCCATCAATTTTGTCCGTTTTCTAAGTGGATACCGAGAGTTGTTACATTTTGTATCTAGCCTGGAATAGCGGTTCTCACAATCTGAAGCGGGCAAAACGCGGGGCATTTACCTCAGTTTGTTAATGAGATCACCTAAATATGTATCGCAACCGTAAAGTCGGCAGGTCAATTGTGGAATATCAGGTTGGTGAATGGTTAACGCGGGGATTGATAACCAGGGATGATTAATTAGCGGAATTAATTGGTTTTAAATGTCAACTGAGAAAGACATTGATAATTGTTTTCATTTGCAATAGCGTGTTTCCGCACTTTCAACTCCAGGCACTTTTGCCGCGTCCTTCCTCATTTGGGAAAGGAGTTTACGGGACGCAGGCGGTGACACTCAGGATAAATAATGAACAATACATTATCGTACTCCCTCGCCACGTTGGTGAGTCTGGGCCTCTACGGCACTGCCTTTTCGGCGGCAGCAGAGACGGCACCCGTAGAAAATGAAGACACGCTGGTCGTCACCGCTGCCCAGCAAACGCTGCAGGCACCCGGTGTGTCGATTATCACCTCCGAAGAATTAAAGAAGCACCCTGTCGCGCGTGACGTCTCTGAAATCATTCGTACCATGCCAGGGGTTAACCTTACCGGCAACTCTACCAGCGGGCAGCGCGGCAACGGCCGCCAGATTGATATTCGCGGCATGGGGCCAGAAAACACGCTGATCCTGATTGACGGTAAACCGGTCACCAGCCGTAACTCCGTCCGCCTTGGCTGGCGCGGCGAGCGTGATACCCGAGGCGATGCCTCGTGGGTTCCGCCTGAAATGATCGAGCGTATTGAAGTCCTGCGTGGCCCGGCGGCGGCTCGCTACGGTAACGGCGCGGCGGGCGGCGTGGTGAACATTATTACCAAACGCAGCAGCAACGAGTTCCACGGCAGCTGGAATACCTATTTCAACGCACCGGAACACAAAGACGAAGGCTCGACAAAACGCACCAACTTCAGCCTGACGGGGCCACTGGGGGATGACGTCAGCTTCCGGCTTTACGGCAACCTGGACAAAACGCAGGCGGATGCCTGGGACATCAACCAGGGACATCAGTCGCTGCGCACCGGATCCTACGCCAGCACGCTTCCTGCCGGCCGCGAAGGGGTTATCCATAAAGACCTGAACGGGCTGATCCGCTGGGAGTTTGCACCGATGCAGGTGCTGGAGTTTGAAACAGGCTACAGCCGCCAGGGCAACCTCTACTCGGGTGATACACAAAACACCAACAGCAACCAGCTGGTGAAGGATAACTACGGCAAAGAGACTAACCGCCTCTACCGCCAGAACTATGCCGTCACCTGGACCGGCGGCTGGGATAACGGCGTCACCACCAACTCCTGGGTGCAGTACGAACACACCCGCAACTCGCGCATGAACGAAGGCCTGGCGGGCGGCACGGAAGGGATCTTCGCCAATAATCAGTTCTCGGATATCGACCTTCGCGATGTGCTGCTGCACAGCGAAGCGAGCATTCCGTTTGACCTGCTGGTGAACCAAAACCTCACCCTCGGCAGCGAATGGAATCAGCAACGCATGAAGGATGGTTCGTCAAACGGCCAGTCATTGAGCGAAGGCGGTGCGATTCCGGGGATGTCGTCCACCAACCGTAGCCCATATTCGAAAGCAGAAATCTTCTCCCTGTTCGCCGAGAACAACATGGAGATAACCAGCAGCACCATGCTGACGCCGGGTCTGCGCTTCGATCATCACTCCATCGTGGGGAATAACTGGAGCCCGTCGCTGAACCTTAGCCAGGAGCTGGTGGAAGACCTGACGCTGAAGCTCGGTATTGCCCGCGCCTACAAGGCGCCAAGCCTGTATCAGACTAACCCGAACTACATTCTCTATAGCCGTGGCCAGGGCTGTGCCGCGAGCGCAGGGGCCTGTTACCTGATGGGCAACGAGGATTTGAAAGCCGAAACCAGCGTCAACAAAGAGATTGGGCTGGAGTTCAAGCGCGACGGCTATCAGGCCGGGATCACCTGGTTTAGAAACGACTACCGCAACAAAATCGAATCCGGTTATTCGCCTGTTGCCTCTAACAGCAAGAAAACCGATATCTATCAGTGGGGCAACGTGCCAAAAGCGGTTGTGGAAGGGCTGGAAGGCACCATTAATCTGCCGCTGACGGACACCGTAAGCTGGAACAACAACCTGACTTATATGCTGCAAAGCAAAAATAAGGAAACCGGCGATCGCCTGTCGATCATCCCGGAATACACCCTTAACTCGACGCTGAGCTGGCAGGTTCATCAGGATATTTCGCTGCAAAGCACCCTGACCTGGTACGGCAAGCAGGCTCCGAAGAAGTACAACTACAAGGGCGAACCGGTTACCGGCAGCGACACCAACGAGGTCAGCCCTTATAGCATCATTGGCATGAGCGCGACCTGGGACGCGACCAAAAACGTCAGCTTAACCGCCGGCATTGATAACCTGCTGGATAAGCGCCACTGGCGCGCGGGTAACGCCCAGACCACCGGGAATGCCACCACCAACGCTTATATGTATGGCGCGGGTGCCGAGACCTACAACGAGTCTGGCCGCACGTATTACATGAGCGTCAATACGCACTTCTAAACCCTCTCCGGGAGGCTAATTAGCCTCCCCCTCTTTCTTCACCTTGCTGGTGAAAAAATCGCTTGATGCCCGTTCATAAGAAAATGTTATAGTCGAAAAAACCATACAAAAAACGCACACAACACGACCTTCAACAAGGAGTTACCTCTGATGGCTCAAGCATTATCTCTCGAAGACTTTTTAACCTCAGTACAGTCACGCGACCCGCATCAGGTTGAATTCGCTCAGGCGGTTCGCGAAGTTATGAGCACGCTGTGGCCGTTTCTTGAGAACAATCCGCAGTACCGCCAGCAGGCGCTGCTGGAACGCCTGGTTGAACCCGAACGCGTGATCCAGTTTCGCGTTGCCTGGGTGGATGACAACAATCAGGTGCAGGTAAACCGGGCGTGGCGCGTGCAGTTCAGCTCGGCGATTGGCCCCTTCAAGGGCGGGATGCGCTTCCACCCTTCCGTTAACCTGTCGATCCTGAAGTTTCTCGGCTTTGAACAGACCTTTAAAAATGCCCTCACCACGCTGCCGATGGGCGGTGGCAAAGGCGGCAGCGACTTTAACCCTAAAGGCAAAAGCGAAGGCGAAATCATGCGTTTTTGCCAGGCGCTGATGCTTGAGCTGTATCGCCATCTGGGCCCGGACACCGACGTTCCGGCGGGCGATATCGGCGTTGGCGGCCGCGAAGTCGGCTACATGGCGGGGATGATGAAAAAACTCTCCAACAACACCGCCTGCGTGTTCACGGGTAAAGGGCTGTCGTTCGGCGGTAGCCTGATTCGCCCGGAAGCGACCGGCTACGGGCTGATTTACTTCACCGACGCCATGCTACAGCGCCACGGCCTGGGCTTCGAAGGCATGCGCGTGGCGGTTTCCGGCTCCGGCAACGTGGCCCAGTATGCGATTGAAAAAGCCATGTCGCTCGGCGCACGCGTGGTCACCGCCTCCGACTCCAACGGCACCGTGGTCGACGAAGCAGGCTTTAGCGCAGAAAAACTGGCGCGCCTGTGCGAAATCAAAGCCAGCCGCGACGGCCGCGTAGCAGATTATGCCCGCGAATTTGGCCTCACTTACCTGGAAGGCCAGCAGCCGTGGAGCGTGCCGGTTGATATTGCTCTGCCATGCGCAACTCAAAACGAGCTGGACGTCGACGCGGCACAAACGCTCATCGCCAACGGCGTGAAGGCCGTAGCCGAAGGGGCAAATATGCCGACAACGATCGCCGCTACGGATTTGTTTGTGGAAGCCGGCGTGCTGTTTGCGCCGGGCAAAGCGGCAAACGCGGGCGGCGTGGCAACCTCAGGGCTGGAGATGGCGCAGAACGCTGCTCGCCTGAGCTGGAAGGCTGAAAAAGTGGATATTCGCCTGCACCACATCATGCTTGATATTCACCAGGCCTGCGTGGAGTACGGCGGAGAAGGGAAACAAACGCAGTACGTGCGCGGCGCAAACATCGCCGGGTTCGTCAAAGTTGCGGACGCGATGCTGGCTCAGGGCGTGCTGTAACTTACGCGGTGAGGGCCTTCACCCTCACCCATTTTCATCTACAAGGTCAGCTTCATTTCGTACTGCTGGAGCGTATCCTGAGTAAAACCGCTGCTTAAAAATAACGGCGCAACGGCTTCGGGCAGGCTGGGAATAGTCACTACTCCAGGGAACCGATGCTGAAGTAAAGCCAGCAGTTTTTTGGCCTTCCCTTTCCGTCGCGCATGCGGCTCAACAAACAGCCCTCTTAACTTCGGTATCTCACCCGGGATAACCATCGCATAGGCCACATCATCCAGCACAAAGGCCTTACCGGGCAGCTTATACAGCGTTTCAGCCGCACAAAGCCACGGCAGCGGAGCGTCGTTACTGGCCATCATTCTACGAGTCATTTGCAGCGGGTCGACTTCTGCCAGCTCCCCGTCGGCTTCGCCTTCCGGCACGCCAGAGGAATGGAAGCCCACCAGCGTTTTCTGGCGCACAAAGCCCATTCGCTCATACAGCGCCAGTCCGCCCTCGTTGCCTAAGATCACTTCAAGGAAAAACTGCTTATCGCCACGAGTCCTCGCTTCGTCGATCAGTTGCTGAATGAAGATTTTGCCTAACCCCTGCCCGCGCAGCTCCGGACGAATGGCAAACGCGGCAAGGCGACAGGTTTGCCCGCGCCGGGTCACCAGCGCCATGGCTTTAGGCTCCCCGCGGTCAAGCCAGACGAGGCTATCTCCGGGGAAAAGATCTTCAGAGACGAATCGCCAGCCGAAGGTTTCCCCGTCAAGTCGGAACGGCACCACGTACTGTTCAAAGCAGTGGGTCAATATCTCTGCCAGCTGGAAACTGTTCCAGTTAAGCACCGGTTTGCTGACGATCTCGTGCTGCATGCTATCCCCCGCTCGAAGCGAATTTTATTCTTCGGAACAGAGTGTTTAGCACATGTCGAAAGATCACGATATCGGCTCGGGTGCTGCAGACCCCGATTTATTCAACGGCTTAACGCGAAACCACGGCAGGCAAAGCTGGATCAGCGGCCCGATAGCCAGAGCATAAAGCACGGTGCCCACGCCAAAACTGCCGCCCATCAGCCAGCCGGAGAGCAGCACGGTCACCTCGATGGCGGTACGCACGCTGCGCACGGACCAGCCTGTTCTGGCATTAATCCCGGTCATCAGGCCGTCTCGTGGCCCGGCGCCAAAACCTGCGCCAATGTACATTCCGGTCGCCAGCGCATTCACGACCAAAGCGCCTGCCAGCAAAAACGAACGAGCCACAAGCGATTCCAGCGGCGGCATTAACGCCAGCGTGGCATCCGCCGCCAGCCCTAAAACAATCACGTTGCTGATGGTGCCCAGCCCAGGACGCTGGCGCAGCGGGATCCACAGCAGCAGCACCAGCGCGCCAACGATTATCATCACCAGGCCCAGATTTAACGAAAGCAGCCTCGCCACGCCGAGATGGAAGACGTTCCACGGATCGGCCCCCAAATCTGCGCGAACAAACATCGCGGTTGAAACTCCGTAAAAGACCAGGCCGGTATAGAGCTGCAGCAGGCGGCGAGCCATCATGATAAATATCCTCGTTGTGTTTTTATGGCTACACCCTCTCGCAAAATGGACTTAGTATTAAGGTCCAGTTATCAGAAAGTGGACTGCTATGACGCTGCGCAGAATCGGTACTTCGTCTTTAACACGCCTGCTGGGCCACTGGCACCAGGCGTCATCCCGCTCGCCGGTGTACCGCCAGTTAGCCGACGGGCTGCGGCTGTTGATTCTGGACGGCAGACTGCCGCTCGACAGCAGGCTGCCGGGTGAAAGAGAGCTTTCGGGCGCGCTGGGCGTAAGCCGCACCACGGTGGCTTCTGCGCTGGCACAGCTGCGTGAGGAGGGCTATCTGCTCAGCCGGCAGGGTTCTGGCTCGGTCACCATGCTGCCCGAAAGCAGCCCGGCTGTATCTCCGCTGCCCGGCAACGCCCCGGTACTGGATCTTTCCACTGCGGCCCTCAGCGCCGGGCCTGAAATTCATCGGGCCTATTCCACCGCGCTCACTTTCCTGCCGGAACATTTATCCTCTACCGGCTATGACAGTCAGGGTTTGCCGGAGCTGAGAGAAGCCATAGCGCGGCACTATGCGTCCCGTGGCTTACCCACCACGCCCGACCAAATCATGGTGGTAAACGGCGCCGTCAGCGGACTGGGGCTGGTTCTGCGGCTATTTACTGGCCCAGGCGATCGCGTGGTGGTCGATCACCCTACTTACCCGATGGCGCTGGCGGCTATTCGCGGAGCATCCTGCCGTCCTGTTCCCGTCAGCCTGCCCGCCAGCGGCTGGGATGTTGAAGGCCTGGCGGCAACCATCGCGCAAACCTCGCCGCGGCTGGCTTACTTAATTCCAGATTTTCATAACCCCACCGGCCGCTGTATGGACGCCGCCACGCGCCAAAGGGTGAGCGAGATTGCCGCCCGCAGCCACACAACGCTGGTTGTAGATGAAACAATGGCTGACCTCTGGTTTGATGCACCACCGCCTGCTCCGCTGGCCGCCTTTGGCTCCGAAGATAGCACCATCTCACTCGGGTCAGCCGGAAAAAGCTTCTGGGGCGGTCTGCGCCTGGGCTGGATTAGAGCCTCGGCTAAAACCATCAGTTCGCTGATACAAATCCGCAATACCTTTGATTTGGGTACGCCGCTGCTGGAGCAACTGGCCGCCATTCAACTTTTCAACGACGCGGCGCTTTTTCTGCCTCAACGCAGAGAAATGCTCCGCCAGCGCTGTGAGACGAGCTTCGCCTCGATGCAAACACTGTTCCCTGACTGGCAAACATCGCCCCCGGAAGGTGGATTGTCGTGGTGGGTGGAACTGCCGAAGCCGCTGGCCACGATTTTTGCCGCCTCGGCAGAAAGTCAGGGGATTCGCATCGGCGCCGGGCCCCGGTTTGGCGTTGAGGGAGCCTTTGAACGATTTTTACGCCTGCCCTTTAGCCTTGAGCCCAAAGAGATGCAGCTTGCTCTCCAGCGGCTGCAACCGTTGTGGCAGCACCTGGCGGCAACGAGAAATGAAAGTCTGAGGGGAATGGTATTTTAGAAAGCGGATTATTTCCCTCTAAAATATAAGAGGGAAATAATATTCTGTAAGATTAGCAATAAGCGACGATAAAAATTAATGCTGTGAAATTCGCGGAATGGCAAACCCTTTTAGGGTAATGGTGAAATGTTCACCCTCTTTTTTAATACTGGCCCCGGTATCGCACCAGTCAGAAGCGATACGGAAAAACTCATCGCTGCCAATATTCCAGCCCAGTTTCACTTTTTTCAGGTAGCCCGATCGTAATAATTCACAGGCTTGCTGGTAGTCGTAGGCGGTACTGTCCGTACCGGCGTTCATTTTTTCTTCTTCAGTAGTTTACGCAATGCCTTGATCTCACGATCGTTTAAAGGCGTTACGCGAGTCTCAGAGGTGTGCTGGCTGTCTACGTCATCTTCGTCGACGCCCACATCACCGTCAAGATCATCAAAAGCTTTTGACAGAAGTCTCTCCGTTACGCTTGCCAGGGTTTCACTATTTTCTTCCGCATAGTGACGAATCTTCTCTTTTAACTCGATACTTATTTTTACGTTCAACGTAGCCGTCGTCATTGCAAATCCTTAATGCTTAAACAGAGGTTGATGTTTAATACTATAGAGAATAAATAAGATCCAGCCAGCACGGTAAATTTAATATTTCTGTCATAATTCAAATACCCGGAAAATATATCCGGGTTAAGCCATTACAAAGGCGGCAGCCTTCGCTTTACCGGCGTGCTTTTGACGATAGAAGTATTGCACTGGGCGAACTCGGCCAGCTCATCAAGGATTTCATCCAGTTGCTCAATAGAGCGAATCACCAGCCTGATGATGAAGCAATCCTCACCGGTAATTTTGTCGCATTCTATGCATTCAGGAATCGCCTGAATCATCTTCTCCACTTTGTGCAACATGCCCGGTAAAGGTTTCATACGTACCAGTCCCTGCAGGGTGTAACCCAGAGCCGGCAGATTAGCGTTCATGGTGTAGCCGTTAATCACGCCGCGCTCTTCCAGTCGCTTCACTCGTTCTGCGGTACTCGGCGAAGAAAGACCAATTTTTCCGCTTAATACTTTCAGCGAGATACGGGCATCTGCCGCAAGAATGGCCAGAATATGCCTGTCGATATCATCAGGAAGGTAATCACTCATTTTTATCTCATTTATAAAGGCAAAAGGATTTCATGACCTAATTTTAGCACTTCAACGAGCCTGCCACAGTGCGCAGAATAAAGCTCTTTATTCTGGAGAGACAAAATGACTCGTGAGATAAGAACCGGCAGCCTGCAAATGATTGCAGCGATGCTCATCTCCGGCACCATCGGCGCACTGGTGGTGTTTTCTCGGCAGCCTATTGCCAACGTCGTTTTCTGGCGCTGCGTTTTCGCAACTATCACGCTGTTTATTTTGGGCATGCTTAGCGGCAACTGGCGCAGCCATCTGAATCGCAAAGTTGTTTTGATCGCCGCCCTCGGCGGCGTGGCGCTGGTCGTGAACTGGCTGCTGCTGTTCGCCGCCTATTCACGAACGTCCATCGGGCTGGCCACGGTGCTCTACAATACGCAGCCGCTGATGCTGGTCGGGATGGGCGTTTTTATTCTGAAAGAGAAAGTCAGCCGCAGCAGGTGGCTCTGGCTGGCTGCATCGTTTGCCGGCATGCTGCTGGTGCTGTCTAGCGGGCTGAGCCATGACGGTAATAGCGGCTGGCTGCTGGGCATTGTGATGGCACTGGGTGCCGCGTTCTTTTATGCCCTGACGGCGCTTATCACCCGCCAGCTGAAAGGCGTGCCTCCGCAGCAAATTGCCCTCGTTCAGGTAGCCATTGGCACGCTTCTGCTGCTGCCGCTGGTGGATTTCCAGCAGCACATGACGTTCACGCATTGGGGAATCGTGGCCATGCTGGGCATCGTTCATACCGGCATTATGTACCAGCTGCTGTACGGCGCGATTCAGAAGCTGCCAACGTCGATTACCGCCTCACTCTCGTTTATCTACCCGATTGTGGCGGTGATAGTGGATCGCTTTGTCTTCAATCACAGCCTGAGCCCGATTCAGTTTATCGGCGGCGCAATGATTCTGCTGGCGGCAGCGGGGATCAATCTGGGTTGGGGAGAAAAACGCAGGACTAAAACGGTGCTGGCGAAGGGGTAAGCCAGAATTGGGTGGGGGCCCTGCCAGCTACATCCCGGCACACACGACGCCTGCTGCGGCTGCTTCCTTCCGGACCTGACCGAGTTCACAAGTTAGTGTTGCGGGAGAACCAACAGGGCCCCCATTGAGAGCGTTGTTATCCAACGCGCTGGCGCATTATCCACATAGACTCCGGCAATTGCAAGCCAGCGGCGGTCAGGTGTTGGTTTATTGCGCATCAACGGTTTAACTTGGTGCTTTCCCCACCGCCGATTATCCTTAGAAGCGATTTTGTCAGGAGTTCACTATGGATAATCACGATTCCTTCCCGCAGCGGGTTTACCAAATTGTTGCCGCCATTCCCGAAGGTTACGTCACGACCTATGGCGAAATTGCAGCGCTTGCCGGGTCACCGAGGGCCGCTCGCCAGGTTGGAGGCGTGCTTAAGCGCCTGCCGGAAGGCAGCCGTTTGCCGTGGCATCGAGTAGTGAATCGACAAGGTGTTATCTCGTTAACCGGCCCGGATCTCCAGCGTCAGCGTCAGGCGCTGCTTTCAGAAGGCGTGATGGTGTCAGGGGATGGGCATATCGATATGCTGCGTTACCGCTGGAAATATTAAAACGCCCCCATTCGGAGGCGTTTAGCTTTAGTAAGTCGTTGGCGCAGGCACCGCCGATGATGGCGTTACCTGAGTTGGCGAGGTTGACGGCACGGTGCTTGCCGCCCCACCGCTCTGCTGAAGCGGGATAGCGGTATTCTGTACCGGCACCAGCGTCAGATCCGCCTTCGTCCCGCCTTCATTGATGATCGGCTGGAAGGTATCGGTGATAAACATCAGCTTATCGTTAACGGTAATTGCTGCGCTCAGCAGGATACGTGCCTTCGGCTGAATATCAGACGGATTGAACGGTATCACGAAGCTGAAAGGCGCCTGTTTGCCTTCGGTACGCACTACTTTTTGCGCAATCACTTTAGACGGCGCATCGGCCAGTGAAGCGTCGGAGACGGTCACAGTAAGCACCGCGTCCGGCGGCAGAGCAACCCGCTGACGGATCCATACCGTACCGGATACGTTAGGCAATGCGATGTCGGCCTGCTGGGCAGATGCAGACCCGGCGGAGGCGCTCGGCGCAGGCGTTGGGACATCAGCACTTTTGTGTGCACAACCTGCAACAGCAACCGCGATAGCCAAAGCACTTAACATAGGCACAAGTTTCATTGATTTTTTCTCCTTATTATCAATGTAGCGCCGGGGACGAACCCCGTTGAAAAACACGCTTAACGGCTTAAGTGTGGCACAGATCACTGAATTCTGCCCAAAACCAGGAATGTTCCCAACCGCGACTCGTCAAATGCATAGTTTGTGGGCATGTTATAATCACGGAAATTTGCCACATTCCCCCTTATTGAGGACATTTTATGAGTCAGGCGCTCAGCAATTTATTGGCGTTACTTAACCTGGAAAAAATTGAAGAGGGACTGTTTCGTGGCCAAAGCGAGGATTTAGGCTTACGCCAGGTATTCGGCGGGCAAGTTGTCGGCCAGGCGCTTTACGCGGCAAAAGAAACCGTGCCGGAAGACCGTCTCGTTCACTCTTTCCACAGCTATTTTTTACGCCCTGGCGACAGCCAAAAACCGATTGTTTATGACGTAGAAACCCTGCGCGACGGCAACAGCTTTAGCGCTCGTCGCGTCGCTGCGGTGCAGAACGGAAAGCCGATCTTTTACATGACCGCGTCATTCCAGGCGCCTGAATCCGGCTATGAGCACCAGAAGGAGATGCCGCCAGCGCCGAAGCCGGACGGCCTGGTGTCTGAAACAGACATCGCCCGCTCTCTGGAGAAATTCCTGCCGCCGCACGCGAAAGAGAAGTTCCTTAGCGAGAAGCCGCTGGAGATCCGCCCGGTGGTCTTCCATAACCCGCTGAAAGGCCACGTCGACCAACCTTCCCGCCAGGTCTGGATCCGCGCTAACGGCAGCATGCCGCAGGATCTGCGTGTGCATCAGTATCTGCTCGGCTATGCGTCAGACTTTAACTTCCTGCCGGTTGCCTTACAGCCGCATGGCGTAGGGTTCCTAGAGCCTGGCATGCAGGTCGCCACCATCGATCACTCTATGTGGTTCCACCGTCCGTTCGACATGAACGACTGGCTGCTTTATAGCGTTGAAAGTACGTCGGCTTCGAGCGCTCGCGGCTTTGTGCGCGGGGAGTTTTATACTCAGGATGGGGTGTTAGTGGCGTCTACGGTTCAGGAAGGCGTCATGCGCCATCGCGGATAGTTGACGCTGAAATAAAAAAACCTCGCCGACCAGGCGAGGTTCTTAATATTCATAACGGATTAGTTGTTGTAAGCATTTTCGCCGTGGCTGTTGACGTCCAGGCCTTCGCGCTCCTGCTCTTCTGGCACACGCAGCCCTACGGTCAGGTCAGCAATCTTGAACGCGATGAACGCGACAACGCCTGACCAGACGATAGTAATCGCCACGCTTTCCAGCTGAACCAGAACCTGATGCCCCATGGTCACGCCTTCGGCATAGCCTACGCCACCCAAAGAAGTTGCCGCGAAGATGCCGGTCATGATGCAGCCGATGATGCCGCAGACGCCGTGCACGCCGAACACATCACATGGGTCATCAACGTTGAGCCATTTTTTCAGCGTAGTCACGCCCCACAGGCCCGCCAGACCTACAACCAGACCAATCAGTAACGCACCGCCCACGCCAACGTAACCACATGCCGGAGTGATGCCGACCAGGCCTGCGATAGCGCCGGAACAGGCCCCCAGCAGAGAAGGTTTACCGCGCAGCGCCCACTCGCCAAAGACCCAGGAGAGAATCGCCCCGGCCGTTGCTACGACGGTGTTCACGAACGCCAGCGCAGCGATTTCGTTTGCCGCACTTGCGGAACCGGCGTTAAAGCCAAACCAGCCGAAGTAGAGGATTGCGGTGCCGATAAACACCATTGGCAGGTTGTGCGGCTTGAACGCTTCTTTGCCGAAACCAACGCGTTTACCCACCAGGTAAGCGCCCACCAGGCCAGCCACAGCGGCGTTAATGTGCACCACGGTACCGCCCGCAAAGTCCAGCGCGCCGTGCGTGGCCAGGATACCGCCGCCCCACACCATGTGCGCAATCGGCACATAGGAAAGCGTCAGCCAAACGGCCGCAAAAATGACTACCGCAGAAAAACGTACGCGCTCGGAGAGAGAGCCGACGACCAGCCCGACGGTGATACAGGCGAAGGAACCCTGGAAGGCGACGTGAATATACTGATAGAAAGTGCCCATCAGCGCTTTCAGCTCGATGTTTTTCAGCATTACCCAGTCGAAGTTACCGAAGAAGTTATTCCCGGTACCGAACGCCAGGCTGTAGCCGTAAAGCACCCACAGCACGCAAACCAGCGCGAAGGTAACGGAGATTTGCGTCAGCATCGACAGCACGTTTTTGGAGCGAATCAGGCCGCCATAGAACAGCGCCAGCCCGGGGATGGTCATAAACAGCACCATCGCGGTGCATATCATCATAAAGGCGTTGTCAGCTTTGTCCGCGACCGCAGGCGCGTCCGCAGCGAAGGCGAGCGTCGGCAGTAATGCCAGTCCGCCTAAACCAAGGAGTGCAGCTAGTTTTTTCATTTTTCCCATCCCAATCAAGGCTTGCCAGCAGTTACAGAGCGGCTTCGTCGGCTTCGCCGGTACGAATACGAATAACGCGTTGCAGTTCTGCAACGAAGATTTTCCCGTCACCGATTTTGCCGGTGTAGGCGGCTTTGCTGATCACGTCGATAACTTCATCGAGCTGGTCGTCAGCAATAGCGACATCAATTTTTACTTTGGGCAGGAAGTTGACGCTGTACTCGGCACCACGGTAAAGCTCCGCATGGCCTTTCTGGCGGCCGAAACCTTTAACTTCGGTCACGGTAAGCCCTTGAATACCGATTGAAGAGAGCGCTTCACGCACGTCTTCAAGCTTGAACGGTTTGATTACCACGGTTACCAGCTTCATAAATCCTCTCCACTCAGAATTAGGTCGTTACCTGCACGTAGAGAGCAAAGCAAAGCCCATGCCAGGAATAAAAAACCAGCGTGATTCAGCACGTTTTCAGGCTTCAGGCGGCTTACCAGAAAGCCGGGATAAGGAGTGAGGTCGGGCGGGATTAGTCTGAAAAGAAAAAACGCACCACTGCGGTGCAGGATGCGTTTTCGTGTTGCACCAACGCGGAGAGGCATTGGTTATTTAGCGGCTTATTGCCTGCTTGTGGTGCATCAGGCGGTCAGCGATTCTTCCTGCGCGGCGGCGGCAAGCTCTTCACCCGCCAGCTGCAGCTGATACATCTGCCAGTAGCGGCCCTGCTGCGCCAGCAGTTCACTGTGGGTGCCGCGCTCCACGGCCTGACCGCGATGCAGCACCAGAATGGTGTCCGCGTCGGTAATGGTAGACAGACGGTGGGCAATCACCACCAGCGTCGTGTGCTGACGAACCACCGCCAGCGCACGCTGGATAGCCTGCTCGGTACCGGAGTCGATGTTCGCCGTGGCCTCATCGAGGATCAGGATCTGCGGCGCTTCAACCAGCACGCGCGCCAGCGCAAGCAGCTGCTTCTGGCCGACGGAGAGGTTATTGCCCTGCTCGCCCAGACGGGTATGAATGCCTTCCGGTAGTGCACGAGCCAGTTCGGCCAGCTGTACCGTTTCCAGCGCCTGCCAGACCGCCTCTTCGCTGATATCTCGCCCCAGAGTCACGTTGGCGAAGAACGAATCAGCCATCACCACCGGATCCTGCTGCACCATCGCCACGCCGCGGCGCAGCGTTTCATGGCTGAGCGAGTCCAGCGGCCGCCCATCAAGGCGAATTTCCCCTTTTGTGAGCGGGTAATAGCCCATCATCAGGTTAGCCAGGGTGCTTTTGCCGCTGCCGGTATGCCCGACCAGCGCAATAAAGCTGCGCGAAGGTACTTCCAGGCTAATGTCCTGCAGCACCAGACGATCGCCACGGTAGGCAAACGATACGTTGTCGACGGAAATAGCGCCGCTGGCGAGCGGCCGGTTATCGTTGCCGTAATCCTGGCGTTTACCGTCCATCAGCTCAAACACGCGCTCGCCGGCAACCACCGCCTGCTGCAGGATCGACTGCTGAGTCGTCAGTTCGATCAGCGGTTCGTTCAGGCGGCCAAGGTAGTTAATAAAGGCATACAGCACGCCGACTTCAATGGTGCCCCGGGAAGTGAAGCCAAACAGCATCAGCAGGCCGCACAGGATCATCGCCGAAAACAGGCTCAGCAGCGGGCGCAGAAGCCAGCCGTCGAGCCGCAGCGTTTGCATGCGCGCTAAATAGTGAGAGCGACTCGCCTGCCCCATGCGCTCGCCGAAGCGAGCCTGCTGACGGAACTGCTGAATCACGCTCATGCCGTTGATGACTTCGTTAAATCCGTCGTTAATGTCCGCCAGGTAGCTGCGGACGCGGCGCACAATCGGCGTGCTGTAGCGCTGGTAGATAAACATCACGACGATCACCGCCGGGAAAATGGTTATCGCCACCAGCGCCATTCGCCAGTCGAGCGTAAACATCGCCACCAGCATGGCACCAATTAACGCCGCGCTGCGCAGCACCGTCGCCACGACGGTGACATACAGGTCGCGAATCACTTCGGTGTCGTTCGTCACGCGGGAGATAAGTTGCCCAACGGGCTGGGTATCGAATGCGCTTAACGGCTGGCGCAATGCGGCATCCATGACGTCGGTACGCAGTTTTTGTACCACGCCCACGGCCGCTTTGTTAAACAGCAGCGCCTGGAGATAGTGCAGCCCTGCGGCGCTTATCGACAGCAGAATGTAGGCCACGGCCAGCCCGGCGGCGAGGCCGAGCGGCATCTGGTTTTTAGCGACCATGTTATCGATGAAGTAGCTGACCAGCACCGGCCCACAGACTTCCGCCGCGGCCGCCACCCAAAGCATCAGCATCGCTCCGCCTAGCGGTTTGCGCCACGGTGACCCGTAAGCCAGCAGGCGTTTAATGGTAGGCCACTGTTGTTTACGACTCATCGGCGCTCTCCCTGAGGTCTTCCTGCTCCGGCGCCTCGTCCAGCGCGGCCTCCAGCTGCTGATAACGGTACATATCACGGTACCAGCCGGGCTTAGACGCCAGGCCTTCGTGGCTGCCGCGCTGGGCGATATGCCCGTGCTGCATGACCAGAATTTCGCTGGCTTCCGTTAAGGCCGACAGGCGATGGGCGCTAATAATGACCGTGCGGTGTTCGCCCCACTGGCGCAGGTTGTGCAGAATCTGGTGCTCGGTACGGCCGTCAACGGCAGAGAGTGCGTCGTCCAGAATCAGGATCTCGGCATCCAGCAGCAGAGCGCGCGCGATGGAAATTCGCTGCTTTTGCCCACCGGAAAGCATCACGCCGCGCTCGCCCACTTCGGTGTCATAACCCTGAGGCAACCGCAGAATGTCTTCATGGACGCTTGCCAGACGGGCGACATGCTCAATCTCCTGCTGGGTGGCGTTCGGCTTACCCAGCGCAATGTTGCTGGCAACGGTGTCGGAGAACAGGAACGGCGTCTGGTTGACGATAGCCAGGCGGCTGCGCCAGCCGTCAATTTTCAACGCCGTGAGCGGAAGGTCATGGTAACGAATATCCCCTTCCTGAACGTCAAAATGACGCTGAATCAGGGAGAGAATGGTGCTTTTCCCCGAGCCCGTTGGCCCGCACAGGCCGAGCATTTCCCCAGGCTTAAGGGTGAAGTTAACGTTCTGCAGCGTGGGCTGAGCGGCCTGCGGATAGCGGAACTCGCGAATCGAGGCTACCAGTTCAGCGCGCCCTTCCGGCAGCGTTTTATCGCCGTCAACCACGCCCGGCTCTTCTTCCAGCATGGCGCGAATACGGCTGTAGGCCGCGCTCCCACGCTCGACGATATTAAACATCCATGCCAGGGCCAGCATCGGCCAGATCATCAGCCCAAGGTACATGACAAAGCTGGTGAGCTGCCCGAGGGTAAGCGTGCCGTCGATAACCATCCAGCTTCCGCCGCCGATGGCCAGCAGGTTTGCGGCACCGATTGCGACATAAATCGTGGGATCAAAACGCGCATCAATACGTGCCACACGCATGTTTTTCGCCCCGGCGTCCTGCGCCTCGGAGGCAAACAGCGCCGACTGACGATCCTCCAGGCCAAAAGCTTTGATCATGCGGATGCTGGTCATGCTTTCCTGCGTGCGATCGTTCAGGGCGGAAAACGCCGCCTGGGCGACTTTGAACCTGTCATGCAGTCGCGCGCCGTCGCGCTTAATGACGACCGCCATAATCGGCATCGGCAGCAGCGCCAGCAGGGTCAGCTGCCAGCTGATTTGGGTCGACATGACGATAAGTACCGCCAGGCCCATGACCAGCGAGTCCACCAGCGTCAGCACGCCTTCCCCGGCGGCAAACACCACGCGATCCACATCGTTAGTGGCGCGCGCCATCAGGTCGCCGGTACGGTGACGGAGATAGAATTCAGGATGGTGCCGGCTTAGCTGGCGGTAATAGTTTTCCCGCAGCTCGACCGCAAGCTGATAAGACGCCCCGAACAGCAGAACGCGCCAGACGTAGCGCACCAGATAAACCACCACGGCAATAACCAGCATCACGCCGATCCACATCAGCACCTGCTGAGCGGAGAGACGCTGCTGCGTGACGCCATCCACAATCACGCCCACCACTTTTGGCGGCACAAGCTGCAGAATAGCGATGATAATAAGCAATGCCACCGCGCCGAGATAGCGTCGCCACTCGCGGGTGAAGTACCAGCTTAATTGAGCAAATAATCGCACGAAGTTTAGGTCCTGAAATGCTGTCAGCCGGCCAGGGCTAAAGAGTGAAGGCTACCGTTCCGCGGTTAGCGGAATCATAACGTTAGAGGTAATGCTGTGGTGTATTTTATCTGTTCCATGGCAAAACTCGAAGTGACATCGCTTAATCCCGGAATGCCATTGACCAGCCGCTTGTAAAAATCGTCGTAACGCTTCATGTCTGCCACCTGCACCCGAATCAGGTAGTCGTACTCACCTGCCAGACGCCAGAAGCCTAATATCTCGGGCATGGCTTCCACCACCGAGACAAACTTGCAGTACCACTCGCTGCTGTGCTGCTGGGTTTTAATCAGCACAAACGCCGTGAGGCCAAGGCCGAGTTTTTCCGGGTCCAGCAGCGCGACTTTGCCACGAATATAGCCTTCATCTTCCAGGCGTTTTAATCGTTTCCAGCACGGCGTGGTGGTCAGATTAACGGCATCCGCCAGCGCCTGCAAAGACAGGGTACAGTCCTGCTGCAGCATCGAGAGCAGCTTACGGTCAATTTTATCTATCACGGGGCAACCAGGGAGAAATATTTTCTCTAATGAAAGCCTTAAAAAGGCAAAATGGCAACTTTTTTATCCCGACTTTGAATTACGCTAAGCACAAATTAACAAATGAGAATTTTCCATGACCAGCACCTGGGTGACTAACGCTATTAGTGAGATCAACGCCGACTATCAACGCTCTGCGGATACGCATCTTATTCGCCTGGCGTTACCGGGTTTTCCGGGTATTCAGCTGTACCTGAAGGACGAAAGCACGCACCCAACCGGCAGCCTGAAGCACCGCCTGGCGCGCTCGCTGTTTCTTTACGGGCTGTGTAACGGCTGGATAAAAGAAGGCACCACGATTATCGAAGCCTCTTCTGGCTCGACGGCGGTATCTGAAGCCTATTTTGCTCGCCTGCTGGGCCTGCCGTTTATCGCGGTGATGCCCGCCAGCACCGCAAAACGCAAAATTGAACAAATTGAATTCTACGGCGGCCGCTGCCATTTTGTAGACAGCGCCTGCGAAATCTACGCCGCTTCGGAAATGCTTGCCCGCGAGCTGAACGGCCATTATATGGATCAGTTCACCTATGCCGAACGCGCTACAGACTGGCGCGGTAACAACAACATCGCCGACAGTATTTTCCGCCAGATGACCCATGAGCCGCACCCTGTCCCGGATTATATTGTGATGAGCGCCGGCACCGGCGGCACTTCAGCGACTATTGGCCGCTACCTTCGCTTCCAGGGCCATGACACTAAGCTGGTGGTCGTTGACCCACAGAACTCGGTTTTTCTCGATTACTGGCAGCACCGCGACTGCAGCCTGAAAAGCGAAGTCGGCAGCAAAATCGAAGGCATTGGCCGCCCGCGCTGTGAACCTTCGTTTATTCCTGATGTGATTGACGAAATGATGCGCGTCCCGGACGCAGCGAGCGTCGCGACCATGCAATGGCTGGAATCTCAGCTTGGCCGTAAGGTGGGCGCCTCAACCGGCACCAATATGTGGGGCGTACTGCAGCTGGCGGTCAGAATGCGCGAGGAAGGCCGCACCGGCTCTATCGTGACGCTGCTTTGTGACAGCGGCGAGCGCTATCTTGAGTCCTACTATAATCCGGCCTGGGTCAACGAGCATATTGGGGATCTCTCACCGTTTAAGGCTGAGATTGCCCGAATCATATCCATACAAGGATAACGCGAGTTCAGCCAACACCCCTGCGGCTTGAAGTATGACGAGTATAGGCGGGTATAAAAAACCGGGCTAGATGCCCGGTGCTGTAAGGTCTCAATATTCGGGGGAATAGGTGAGATGTGGAGTGTCCAGCCAGTGCGTCAAATAGTGCGAGACCGCCTGGTTACGGCAGTGGCCGATAACCGGCAGATGAGGTAAATCCGCTTTAAGCTGCGGCATAGCGTTGCCCATGATCAGGCCGTGCCCTACCGCCGAGAGCATTTCGCGGTCGTTCATCGCGTCGCCAAATGCCATGCAATCCTGCAGGGTGAAACCTAAGTGTTCGCTCAGAACGCCGAGCGCCGCGCCCTTGTTGCTGCCAATCGGCAGCACTTCCAGACAGTCCATTGCCGAGAAGCAAATAAATGCCCGATCGCCCAGCGCTTCATTAAGCTGAATGCGCAGGCGGCACAGATCGTCATGATCGCCGCAAAAACAGATCTTCGTCACTTCATGAGCCGGTAACGTACGGAGATCGACGATATGAGGCCGGAAGCCGCTGTACACATGGGCGTGAAGCATTTCCGGGATTTCATGGCTGGTGAGCCAACCTGTATCGTTAAAGGCATGCATGCTGGCTTCCGTGTCCCAATGGCCGTGCAATACCGTCTCTACCGCCCACGGCGAGAGATCGTTACGGTGCATTAGCTCGCCGTTCGTGCTGTGGATTCGGGTGCCGTTGCCGGTGATCAGGAAGGCTTCAAGATCGAGCTTGCCCAGAATATGGCGCATCTCCAGCTCGTGACGACCGGTCGCAAAAGCCAGGGTTATCTGGCGCTCTTCACGCAGGCGCTTCAGCGTGTTCAGGGTTGCGTCCCCAAGGTGATGGTCGGGCAGCAGCAGCGTGCCGTCCATATCAAATGCAGCCAGACGAGCCATGGTTACTCCAGAAGTGACGTGACAGGCAAAAGTATCCCCTGGAATATACGGAACTAATAGTGAATACTTGGGGAAAAATGTTCCGGGTTTATTATGCGACTTCTGAATCGACTCAATCAATTTCAGCGTTTATGGCAGCCTTCCGGCGGGGAACCGCAGCAGGTGACCGTCGCCGAGCTGGCAGAGCGCTGCTTTTGTAGCGATCGCCACGTCAGAACGCTGCTTAATCAGCTGGAAGACGCGGGCTGGCTTCGCTGGCGGGCGCAGTCCGGACGCGGCAAACGCGGTGACCTGACGTTTCTGGTTTCGCCGGAAAGCGTCCGTTCCGGCATGATGGAGCAGGTTTTGGGTAAGGGCCAGCATCAAAATGCGCTGGAACTGGCTCAGCTTGCGCCGGAACAGCTGCGCCAGCTCCTGCAGCCGTTTCTTGGCGGCCAGTGGCAAAATGATGTACCTACGCTACGCATACCTTACTACCGCCCTCTGGATCCCGTTGGCCCTGGCTTTTTACCGGGGCGCGCCGAGCAGCATCTGGCCGGGCAGATCTTTTCAGGCCTGACCCGCTTTAGCCGGGAAAGCCCGCAGCCGCAGCCCGATCTCGCTCACCACTGGCAAATCTCAAACAAGGGCCTGTGCTGGGACTTTTTTATTCGCTCAACGCTTCACTGGCACAACGGCGAACCCGTCGAAACTCACCAGCTCCAGCAGCGCCTGATGATGTTGCTGGAGCTGCCCGCTCTGCGGCGGCTGTTTATCAGCGTCAAACGCATCGAGATCCCGCACGCACAGTGCCTGCGCTTTATTTTGCATCGGCCTGACTATTGGCTTGCACACCGCCTGGCGAGCTACTGTAGCCGCCTGGCCCATCCAATGGATACACAGTCAGGCTGCGGCCCGTTCCGCATCGCCAGCTTTAAGCCAAATCTGGTGCGGCTGGAAAGTTTTGAAAGCTATCACCTGAAACACCCGCTGTTGAAAGCCGTTGAATACTGGATAACGCCGCAGCTTTTCGAAACCACGCTAGGCACCAGCTGCCTGCATCCGGTGCAAATCGCCATCGGCCAGCAGGATGAGCTGGAGAACCTGCGCCCGGTAAGCAGCAGCATCAGCCTGGGGTTTTGCTACCTCGGGATCAGGCCTCAGGGTCGGCTCAGCCCGGAGCAGGCAAGAACAATTATGCAGATTGTCCGGGAGCCTGAGATGATCGGCTCGCTGCCGCTCAAAAGCGAGCTTATTACCCCGAACACCGAGATGATCCCCGGCTGGCAGATCCCCGGCTGGGATCGGCATCAGGCCGTCAGATTGCCGAAAAAGCTCACGCTGGTTTACCATTTACCGGTTGAGCTTCACGCCATGGCGCTTCAGCTTAAGCACTACCTGGCCGAGCGTGGCTGCGAACTGACGGTTATTTTCCACGACGCCAAAACCTGGGCCGGCTGCCAGCATCTTGCCGAAGCGGATATCGTGATGGGGGATCGGCTTATCGGTGAAGCGCCGGAATACACGCTTGAGCAATGGCTGCGCAGCGATGTGTTATGGCCTAATTTGTTAAGCGCGGGGCAATATGCGCACCTGCAGGCCACGCTGGATGCGGTGCAGGCTTATGTCTCGCCCGATGAACGCCACGAAGGCCTTAAAGAGGTATTTCACGGCCTGATGCGGGATGCGGTGGTCACGCCACTGTTTAATTATCGCTACCAGATAAGCGCCCCACCCGGCGTCAACGGCATTGAGCTGAACGCCTGGGGCTGGTTTGATTTTTGCGAGGCCTGGCTCCCGCCGCCGGGTATGGCGTGAAGAAGCTGGTTCATGTGGCAACCGGGCGTTACCATAACGCCTTTCCGGATACTTCAGTAAACGACAGGATAGAGAATGAAACGTACAGTCGTGGTTTTCAGCGGCGGGCAGGACTCCACCACCTGCCTGATTCAGGCCTTACAGCAATATGATGAAGTGCACTGCGTGACGTTTGATTATGGTCAGCGCCACCGCGCAGAGATTGACGTAGCCCAAAAGCTGTCGCTGAAGCTTGGTGCCCGCGCGCATAAAGTCCTGGACGTTACCCTGCTTAACGAACTGGCGGTCAGCAGCCTGACGCGGGACAGCATTCCTGTGCCGGGCTACAACCCTGAAGATAGCGGTCTCCCAAGCACTTTTGTACCGGGGCGCAATATTTTGTTCCTGACGCTGGCGGCGATCTACGCCTACCAGGTTGAAGCTGAATCCGTGATAACCGGCGTTTGCGAAACAGATTTCTCCGGCTACCCGGACTGCCGCGATGAGTTTGTCAAAGCGCTGAACCACGCGGTGAGCCTCGGAATGGCAAGAGATATTCGTTTTGAAACGCCGTTGATGTGGCTGGATAAAGCAGAAACCTGGGCGCTGGCCGATTACTGGCAGCACCTGGAAACTATCCGCCACGAGACGCTCACCTGCTACAACGGCATTCAGGGTGATGGCTGCGGGGAATGTGCCGCCTGCAACCTGCGTGCTAACGGCCTGAACCACTATCTGGCCAACAAATCCGCAGTGATGGCTACCATGCAGCAAAAAACTGGCCTGAAATAAGTCATAACGGCGTGGTGACGACCACGCCCTCTCCTCAAGCGTTCATCATCTGTTCCAGCTTCTCGCGCAGTTCGCCTTCCAGCGGAACGGCCTTTTGCGTTTTTAAATCAATGCAGACGAAGGTCAACAGCGCATCGGCCACGGTTTCCCCTTCTGGCTCCAGCGTCACAACCTGGCTAAGCACGCCGCTTTTGCCGTTAATCTGCTGAAGTTTGCTGTCAATGCGCAGCAGGTCGCCAAGCACCGCCGGGCGGCGATAGCTGATATTAATGTTCACCACGATGAAAGCGATGTTGTGTTCCGTCATCCACTGGAAGCCCGTCGTCTTTTCCAGCCCTTCCCAGCGGGCCTCCTCGAGAAACTCGAGATAACGGGCATTGTTAACATGTTGGTAGACGTCCATGTGGTATCCACGAACTTTGATATGTGTTTGCATAGCGCGAAACCCTTGTACTGTTTTTGTTGTCATCAGGTGAAGGTAAGCGAGGCCATACCCCAGAAACTGGTATGACCTCTCATTCAGCGTAGCAAACTTTTCTCTTCAGGTAGAAGCCTGAGCACGGAAACTCAAAGTTTTATGCGAGCCAGGTTACGTTCTACCAGCGATGCGCCGATTCCCGGCACCTCCTGCAGCTGGTCGAGCGTTTTAAAAGGACCAAACTCATCGCGATAGCTCACGATGGCCTGCGCCTTTTTCAGCCCTACGCCGTTCATCTTCTGGGCAAGTTCCTCTGCCGGGGCATTGTTAATGCTGACCAGCGCCTCCCCTTGCTCACCCCCTTTTGCAGGTACTGCCTTAGGCTGCGACGAAGAAACAGTAGTTTTAGCCGAGGCCGGAGCCGTTTTTTCTGCGGCGGCATGCGCCGGTGCGCAACCGAGTAAACCGGCCAGTACGAGGGAAAGTGAAAACGCTTTGATACCTGATGTCATGCTGTGTCCTCCATGTATGTTGACAGCGAGGCCACCATACCGGGGTGCAAAAGCAGGAACAAACGCCGGTTTTTAAATATGGAAAAGGCCGCGAAAGCGGCCTTCTGGGATTACACTGCGTTGCAAAAATTTGCGAGGATTACTGCTGCTGGTCGATGATATCGCCCAGTTTGATCTTCGCTTCTTTACGCAGGTTGGACATCAGCGCTTCGAAAGCAATCTGGGCATTGTTCTGGGTAATCCCCTGCACCATCGCTTTTTTCTGCTCGTCCGGCATAGAGCCTGCTTTCACTTCATCCAGCGACAGCAGCACGACGTTGCCCTGCATGTCATTGGCAACGCCAAAGCTCGGCTTGTCTTTTGCCGGCAGAGGCAGCCCAAATGCAGCCTGGCTGATAGGATCCTGCCCGGTGCGGCTCAGGGTTTTCGCTTCACCAAAGTTCAGGCCCGCCGCTTTCATTTCGTCAGCGCCTTTGCCCATTTTCAACGCGTTCAGCAGCTTGTCGGCATCCTGCTTCGCCTGCTGCTCCGCTTTCTGTTGCTTCACGGCGGCGATAACCTGGTCACGGACTTCTGCCAGCGGTTTAACCGCTTCGGCTTTATGCTCGGAGACACGCAGCACGAAAGCACGGTCGCCATCGACGGTAATGATGTCGGAGTTGCTGCCAGGGGAACCATTTTCACCAACCAGACCGCCGCTGAAGATAGCGTCGGCAACCGGTTTGAAGTTCAGTTCTTCAGGCAGGCTGTCGTGGCCGAACCAGCCGGTTTGCACCGCTTTAACGCCGGCAACTTTCTCGGCGCTTGCCAGAGATTCGTTGTCGTTGCTCGCGGCATCGCTGACTTTCTGCTGCAGAGCATAGTAAGCGTCAACGGCTTTTTCCTGCTTCACTTTAGCCACGATGCCGTCGCGGACTTCCGCCAGCGGTTTTTCAACGGCAGGCTGGATATCGTCCAGACGAACGATCAGGAAGCCAACGGAGGATTTAACGACGCCGGACAGCTGGCCTTTTTCTTTCAGGCCGGCATTTTTCAGCTCGTCAGGCGTGGTGGAGGCTTCCAGCCAGCCCATGTCGCCGCCGTTACGGGCAGAGATGATATCAGCAGACTTCGCCTTAGCCAGCGCGGCAAAATCACCGCCTTTGCTCAGCTCGTCAAGAATCGCTTTCGCTTCAGCTTCGGTTTTGGTCTGAATCACGCTGTAGCGGTTGCGCTGCGGCTGGGTAAACTCGTCTTTGTGCTGATCGTAGTAAGCTTGAACGTCCGCATCGCTTGCCTCTTCCTGCATGGAAGCCGCGTCCAGCTTGATGTAGCTGACTTTAAACTGCTCAGGCGTGATGTAGCGGTTTTTGTTCTGCTCGTAGTTGGCGTTGATTTCCTGCTCGGACGCTTCCTGCTTCGCGGCCAGCGCTTTCACGTTAATCGTCGCTTCACGCACAACGCGCTGCTGGGAAACTAGCGCCGCCAGCTCGTCGGTTTCGCCGGTGAGCATAAAGTCGGTGCCGACAACGGCCTTAATCAGCTGGTCGGTAGTGAGCTGGTTGCGCAGAGCCTGAGCATACTGGTCAGCCGTCAGCCCCATATTGCCGATAATCGCGTTGTAGCGAGCGTTATCAAATTTGCCGTTAGTCTGGAAGGCAGGCTGGCTGAAGATAGCCATTTTTATCTGTTCGTCGCTGATGCCGAGGCCGAGATGTTTGGCGTACTGATCGAGCAGCGCCTCATCAATCAGCTGGTTGAGCACCTGCTGACGCATCTGCTTCATGTAGCCTTCGTTACCCGCGAGAACGGAGAACTGATCGCCCAGCTGTTGCTGCTGGCGATTACGTTCGTTAGCAACCGCGTTCTCAAACTGGCCACGCGCAATCTCCTGGCCATTTACTTTTGCGGCATAATTATTGTTACCGCCAGTCAGGTAGCTACCTACGCCAGTCAGAACGAATGACAAGATAATCAAACCCAGAATGATCTTGAGCACGACGTGGTTAGCCGCCGCTCGTAAATTGTCCATCATGGTGTAACAACACTCCGCTGTAGTATGACTTGGTAAACCTGCGCAGGTGCTAAGCTGGCATCCTTAGAAACTCAAGCTGCCCCGTGCTGCGCGCAAGGACGTATTGTGACAAGAAACCCGCTGCAAATCATCAACACCTGCGTAAAATTAAGCTCAGGCAATAAAAAAGGCACATCAAACGATGCGCCCCTGCGATACCTGACACCCTATACCCCAGCCAGCCGGGGCTAATAAATCAGTTAACAGCGTCTTTCAGCGCTTTACCAGCACGGAAGCCTGGTACTTTTGCTGCGGCGATGGTGATTTCTTTACCGGTTTGAGGGTTACGGCCAGTACGGGCAGCACGCTCTTTAACAGCAAAGGTACCAAAACCTACCAGTGCTACGTCTTCCCCGGACTGCAGAGATTCAGTAACAGAAGCAATAACAGCATCTAACGCACGTCCAGCCGCGGCTTTAGAAATATCAGCACCTGCGGCAATTTTGTCTATCAGTTGAGATTTATTCACTCTTCTCTTCCTCTCTTTATAATTTATATCGCACCTGATGTCCCTCAAGTGCGACCGCGCAGCAGTTATAACAGGCTCGTCATGCCCTTACAACAGGAGTTGTGGACGATAAACTCAGCCAGCAACTAAATTAGCGACACAAAAAAAAGCTGGCAAGTGACAATTCACCTACCAGCCCTAATTTTATTGGCTGTATTTGCGTCAGGTCACTATTTTGCAGTGACTACCTGCATGCCGTGAGGCTCATTCTGCAGCGCGAGGGCCAAAACTTCCTCAATACGCTTCACAGGATGAATAGTCAGGTCGGCAATCACATTGTCCGGAATCTCTTCCAGATCGCGCTTGTTGTCATCCGGGATCAGCACGGTTTTGATGCCGCCACGGTGAGCTGCCAGCAGCTTCTCTTTCAGGCCGCCGATTGGCAGGACCAGACCACGAAGCGTGATTTCCCCCGTCATCGCCACATCGGCACGCACCGGGTTACCGGTCAGACAAGAGACCAGCGCGGTACACATGGCGATACCGGCGCTTGGGCCATCTTTCGGCGTTGCCCCTTCCGGGACGTGCACGTGGATATCACGTTTTTCGTAGAAGTCGCCGTTAATGCCCAGCTTCTCCGCACGAGCGCGTACCACGGTCAGCGCAGCCTGGATAGACTCCTGCATCACCTCACCGAGGGAGCCGGTGTAGGTCAGCTTGCCTTTACCCGGCACACACGCGGTTTCGATGGTCAGCAGGTCGCCGCCCACTTCCGTCCACGCCAGCCCGGTCACCTGCCCTACGCGGTTTTCGCTGTCGGCACGACCGTAATCAAAGCGCTGTACCCCCAGGAAGTCCTTCAGGTTGTCGCCGTTGATTTCGATGTGCTTGAGCGTTTTATCCAGCAGCAGCTGCTTCACCGCTTTACGGCACAGCTTGGAGATTTCACGCTCCAGGCTACGCACCCCGGCTTCGCGAGTGTAGTAGCGAATGATGCCCACAATGGCGCTGTCATCAACTTTAATCTCGCTTTTTTTCAGGGCATTACGCTCAACTTGCTTCGGCAACAGGTGCTGTTTGGCAATGTTCAGCTTTTCATCTTCGGTATAACCGGACAGGCGAATGACTTCCATACGGTCAAGCAGCGGAGCCGGAATGTTCATGGAGTTAGACGTCGCCACAAACATTACGTCGCTGAGATCGTAATCCACTTCCAGATAGTGGTCGTTAAACGCCACGTTCTGTTCTGGATCAAGGACTTCCAGCAGAGCGGAAGCCGGGTCGCCGCGCATATCGGAAGACATTTTGTCGATTTCATCCAGCAGGAACAGCGGGTTTTTCACCCCGACTTTTGCCATCTTCTGGATAAGTTTACCCGGCATGGAGCCGATGTAAGTCCGACGATGACCGCGGATTTCCGCTTCGTCACGCACGCCACCCAAAGCCATACGCACGTATTTACGGCCTGTGGCTTTTGCGATGGACTGGCCCAGAGAGGTTTTACCTACCCCTGGCGGCCCAACCAGGCACAGAATTGGCCCTTTCAGCTTGTTAACACGGCTCTGGACTGCGAGATATTCCAGGATGCGATCTTTCACACGTTCGAGGCCGTAATGGTCGGTATCGAGGATTTCCTGAGCCTGACGCAGATCTTTTTTGACCTTGCTACGGGCATTCCACGGCACCTGAACCATCCAGTCGATATAGCCGCGCACCACGGTCGCTTCCGCAGACATCGGCGACATCATTTTCAGCTTTTGCAGCTCGGCTTCGGTTTTCTCGCGCGCTTCTTTCGGCATTTTCGCCGCGTCAATTTTGCGCTTCAGCGCTTCATTTTCGTCAGGCGCGTCGTCCATTTCGCCAAGTTCTTTCTGAATTGCTTTCATTTGCTCATTCAGATAGTACTCACGCTGGCTTTTTTCCATCTGCTTTTTGACGCGGTTGCGAATGCGTTTCTCAACCTGCAGCAGATCGATTTCCGATTCCATCATCGCCATCAGATATTCAAGACGCTCGTTGATATCGGACATCTCAAGCACGGACTGCTTGTCCGACAGCTTCAGCGGCATATGGGCGGCAATGGTATCGGCCAGACGTGCAGGATCGTCGATGCTGTTCAGCGACGTCAGCACTTCTGGCGGAATTTTTTTGTTCAGCTTGATGTAGCCTTCGAACTGATTGATTGCGGTGCGAACCAGCACTTCCTGCTCGCGCTCTTCAATCGCCGGCGATTCCAGGTACTCAGCCTGGGCTGAGAAATGCTCGCCGTTGTCAGAAAGCGTGGTGATGCGTGCGCGCTGAAGGCCTTCAACCAGCACTTTTACCGTGCCGTCCGGCAGTTTCAGCATCTGCAAAATAGAAGCCACGGTTCCAACTGTGAACAGGTCGTTAACACCTGGCTCATCCGTCGAAGCTTCTTTCTGCGCCACCAGCATGATTTTCTTATCATGGTCCATTGCAGCTTCCAGGCAGCGAATGGATTTTTCGCGCCCGACAAACAGTGGAATAACCATGTGCGGATAAACCACCACATCGCGCAGCGGCAATACGGGGATTTCAATGCGTTCAGAACGCTCAGGATTCATAGAGCTCTCTCTTAGTTTAATGTCCGCCAGGTGATTTGGTGAACGCTTCCGCTCCACCAACAAGTAAATCAGTATATGGGGCTGTTTCCCGGACATTCAACTGCGGGAATGCAGGAAAAATAAATGGGGGATAAAATCCCCCATTTTTGTATTAACTGACTGGTTATTCTGGCGAATTATTCACCGGATGCTTGCTGCGCTTCCGGCTTACCGTAAATTAATAGCGGTTTGGACTGGCCAGCGATGACGGACTCGTCAATCACCACTTTTTCCACGTCATCCATGGAAGGCAGATCGTACATGGTATCCAGCAGCGCGCCTTCAACGATGGAACGCAGGCCACGAGCACCGGTTTTACGCGCCATCGCTTTCCTGGCAATCGCATCCAGCGCTTCATCACGGAACTCCAGCTCCACGCCTTCCAGATTGAACAATGCCTGATACTGTTTGGTCAGGGCATTTTTCGGCTCTTTCAGGATTTGGATCAGCGCGTCTTCACTCAGTTCGCTGAGCGTAGCCACTACCGGCAGACGACCGATGAACTCAGGGATCAGACCAAATTTGATCAGATCTTCCGGTTCTACCTGGCCGAGCAGCTGGCCTTCGCTGGCTTTCTCAGACTTAGCTTTTACCGTTGCACCAAAGCCAATACCAGAACCCGTTTCCACGCGGTTAGCGATAACTTTATCCAGGCCAGCAAACGCGCCGCCGCAGATAAAGAGGATCTTGGAGGTATCAACCTGCAGGAATTCCTGCTGCGGATGCTTACGGCCACCCTGAGGTGGAACGGCAGCCACGGTGCCTTCAATCAGTTTCAGCAGCGCCTGCTGCACGCCTTCACCGGAAACGTCACGGGTGATCGACGGGTTGTCAGATTTGCGGGAGATTTTGTCAATCTCATCGATGTACACAATGCCGCGCTGGGCTTTCTGTACGTCGTAGTCGCATTTCTGCAGCAGTTTCTGAATGATATTTTCAACGTCTTCGCCCACGTAACCTGCTTCGGTCAGCGTGGTCGCATCCGCCATGGTGAACGGAACGTCCAGCAGGCGAGCCAGGGTTTCTGCCAGCAGCGTTTTACCGCTACCGGTTGGCCCGATCAGCAGGATGTTGCTTTTACCCAGCTCGACGCCGTTAGACGTGTCGCTGTTGCGCAGACGTTTGTAGTGGTTGTAAACCGCAACCGCCAGCACTTTTTTAGCCTGCTCTTGCCCGATAACATAATCGTCAAGGTGGTTACGGATTTCGTGCGGCGTTGGCAGCGCACTGCGTTCACGGTGCGGGGCCACTTCTTTAATCTCTTCGCGAATGATGTCGTTACATAAATCGACACACTCATCGCAGATATACACTGACGGCCCGGCAATCAGCTTACGCACTTCATGCTGGCTTTTGCCGCAAAAAGAGCAGTACAGCAGTTTGCCTGAACCGTCTTTGCGCTTATCTGTCATCAGTAAAACCTCTTCTCTGTTTCTGTGTGCTACCACCGGCAGCACAAGTGCCATTCTACGGCGCAGCCGATAGTGAAGCGTTAAGTCAGGCCGCTACATTTACTATAGTATAACGGCCCAAAGCTTCGGGCATTAGTTACGGTGAGTCAGGATCGAATCAACTAAACCATACTCTACCGCTTCGCTTGCGGAGAGGAAACGATCGCGCTCTGTGTCTTTCTCGATTTGTTCAAGCGTTTTGCCCGTATGCTCTGCCATCAGCTCGTTCATACGTGCTTTCACTTTCAGGATCTCTTTAGCGTGGATTTCAATATCCGTCGCCTGCCCCTGATAACCCCCCAGCGGCTGGTGAATCATGACGCGGGAGTTAGGCAGGCAGAAACGCTTACCTTTCGCCCCTGCGGTCAGCAGGAAGGCGCCCATCGAGCAAGCCTGCCCCATACAAATGGTGCTGACGTCCGGCTTGATAAATTTCATGGTGTCGTAAATCGACATCCCGGCCGTAATTACGCCACCTGGAGAGTTAATGTAGAGATAGATATCTTTCTCCGGGTTTTCTGCTTCCAGAAACAGCATCTGCGCCACAATCAGGTTAGCCATATGATCTTCTACCTGGCCGGTCAGGAAGATGACGCGTTCCTTAAGCAGACGGGAATAGATATCGTATGAACGTTCGCCGCGGGATGTTTGCTCAACAACCATCGGCACCAGGGCCATATGGGGTGCTAATTGATCTCGTTCGCCACTGTATGACATGTCCGTCTCCTGGAGTAATTAAGCCTACTGTACTGATTCTACTTGAGACGCAGGATATTGACTATGTTCCTTGCGCCGATTCTGGACGGAGTCAGTCAGGGATTATTAATGGAACCACACCCGAATAATGGGGATGATTTGCCCTGTTTCAAGCATAACAACCTTTTCTTGATACGCTAACCCTGAAAAGGGGATTTATTGATGGCTTATCGTGTGATTTAGCAATAAAAAAAGCCCGCCACCGGAAGGTGACGGGCCTGATGCAGCTGTTTTTGGCCTGTAAGCCAAAAAGCACTTACGCCTGCTGGTTCATCAGCTCGCTGAAAGTGGTCGCTTTTTCAGACACTTTCGCTTTAGCCAGAACGGCTTCAACAGCCTGCTCTTCCAGAGCAACGTTGCGCATGTTGTCCATCAGCTCTTTGTTTTTACCATAGAACTCGATGACTTCAGTCGGATCTTCGTAGGCAGAAGCCATTTCTTCGATCAGACCTTTAACACGCTCTTCGTCAGCTTTCAGCTCGTGGGTACGAATCACTTCGCCCAGCAGCAGACCAACAACAACGCGGCGTTTAGCCTGCTCTTCGAACAGCTCACGTGGCAGTTCCAGAGCTTGCTTCTCGTTACCGCCGAAGCGCTGTGCAGCCTGGCGACGCAGAACGTCGATTTCGCCGTCGATCAGCGCAGCCGGCACGTCGATGTCGTTCGCGTTAACCAGACCGTCGATTGCCTGAGACTTGATGCGGTTACGCACTGCGCCTTTCAGTTCACGATCCATGTTTTTGCGGACTTCGGTACGCAGACCTGCAACGGAGCCATCTTCAACGCCGAAACGTTTGATGAACTCTTCGGTGAATTCCGGCAGTTCACGCGCTTCAACTTTCTTCAGCACGATGTCGAACTTCGCCGCTTTCCCTTTCAGGTTTTCAGCGTGGTATTCTTCAGGGAAGGTCACTTCGATAGTGAACTCTTCGCCCGCTTTGTGGCCAACGATACCGTCTTCAAAGCCCGGAATCATGCGGCCCTGGCCCATTGCCAGTACGAAGTCAGAGGCTTTGCCGCCTTCGAACACTTCGCCGTCAACGGAACCGGTGAAATCGATGGTGACGCGATCTTCTGCAGTCGCTGCAGCGTCGCTGTCTTTCCAGGTCGCCTGCTGCTTACGCAGGGTGTCCAGCATCGCGTCAACGTCTTCGTCGGTCACATCAACAACCGGTTTTTCAACTTCGATAGCGTCCAGACCCTGCAGCTCAACTTCTGGGTACACTTCAAACTCTACCGCGTAGGTGAAGTCTTCGCCCAGTTTGTATTCGCCCGGCACGTAGTTAGGTGCGCCAGCTGGATTGATCTTCTCTTTGATGATCGCATCAATAAAGTTGCGGCTCATCAGCTCGCCCAGCACGTCCTGACGAACGGAAGCACCGTAGCGCTGCTCAACGACGGTCATCGGCACTTTGCCTTTACGGAAGCCGTCAATACGAACTTTTTTTGCCACGTTGACCAGCTCGCTTTTTACAGCGGTTTCGATGCTGTCTGCAGCGATAGTAATCGTGAGACGGCGGCCAAGGCCCTGAGTGGTTTCAACTGAAACTTGCATCTTGTTACCTCAAAAAATCACAGTGCTCGGTCAACTCCGGAAGCCCGGTGGCTTCACAGAACCAGGATGTTCTCTGAAACAGAAACACATTCCTTGTCGTCAGAATCATCCCGAAGACATTCCGAAAAATAAGACGCAGCATTATAGCGGCATCGCTGGGGTGAGTCGAGAACGGCAATAGCGCACGGCTGCGGCCTTTTTCACACTTCTCTGTCATTTATTCTTTCTTTGCCCGCCTCCCTGGAAGAGCCAGACAAAACAAAACGGCCCGCAGGCCGTTTTTGAAAACGCAGTATACATACCGCAACATAACGGAAAAGTTCCCTTAGTTGCAAACGCTTAGCGGTAAATCAGGCGATACTGCCCGCGCCACGGCAGTTCGGTGAAGCGAACACCGTATCCTGCAACCCTTCCCACTCTTTAATGGTGTAGGTATGCAGCGCCAGCGCGTGCACCGGGCCGGCCAGTTCTTCGCTCAATGTGCCATAAATCATGCGATGGCGGTTTAAAAAACGTTCGCCGGTAAAACGATCGCTGACCAGCACAACCTTGAAATGGCTTTCTGAGCCCGCCGGGACATTGTGACGATAGCTTTCATCCACGACTTCCAGGTACGCGGGGGTAAAGCCTGCTTTTAACTTCTCTTCTATCTGCTCGCGTATCAGCATGAACTTTCTCCTCGACAACGTAGAGATGCCACTCATCCCTTTAAATATTAGCCGCTTTTAGCCAGCTTTTACGCTAAACACAACAAAAATTTAGCTTTCGGCGGCCGTTCTTTACCCAGTTGCCTGAAGTCTCATGCAGTTAAGGCACTAAACCGGCATAAAACTGTCAGAAGGTTTTGCTGCGGCCCAGAAAAAAGGCAACGCGATGAAATTCCGTGCGTCAGGCACTTCCCCTGGACAGCCGCAGTGTTATGATGGCGTGATTTTTTATCAGCCTGCCCTTTGAGTACATTGAGAAAGCGAACATGTTAAAAAAATTACTTTTCCCGCTGGTTGCCATGTTTATGCTGGCCAGCTGTGCAACACCGCCAACCACCATTGAAGTTGCGCCAAAAATCACTCTGCCACAGCAGGATCCAAGCCTGATGGGCGTTACGCTCAGCATCAACGGTGCCGATCAGCGTACCGACCAGGCGCTGGCGAAAGTGACCCGTGATAACCAGCTGGTCACGCTGACGCCATCACGCGATCTGCGCTTCCTGCTGCAGGAAGTGCTGGAGAAGCAGATGACCGCGCGCGGTTATATGATTGGGCCGAACAGCCCGGTTGACCTGCAGATCATCGTTAACCAGCTGTACGCCGACGTTTCCCAGGGCAACGTGCGCTACAACATCGCCACCAAAGCGGATATCTCCATCATTGCTACCGCGAAGAACGGCAACAAGATGACCAAGAACTACCGCTCCAACTACAACGTTGAAGGCGCGTTCCAGGCCACCAACAAGAATATCGCTAACGCGGTTAACTCCGTACTGACCGATACCATTGCGGATATGGCTCAGGACACCAGCGTTCACGACTTCATCAAACAGAACGCTCGTTAATTTTTACCCCGTTGGCCTGCTCGCGCGGGCCAACAACAGAGTTTGCACAATTCCCCTATGTCCAATCATTATCTGCGCATCTTTCAGCAGCCGAAATCAGCCATTTTGCTGATTCTGGGCTTTGCATCCGGCCTCCCCCTGGCCCTGACTTCCGGCACGCTACAGGCCTGGATGACCGTCGAAAATATCGACCTGAAAACCATCGGTTTCTTTTCGCTCGTGGGCCAGGCCTACGTCTTTAAGTTTCTTTGGTCGCCGGTGATGGACCGCTACACGCCGCCGCTGCTCGGCCGTCGCCGTGGCTGGCTGTTAATTACGCAAATTCTGTTGTTGGTGGCTATTGCCGCCATGGGATTCCTTGAACCGTCCTCCCAGCTGCGCTGGATGGCGGCTCTGGCGGTAATCATCGCCTTCTGTTCTGCCTCTCAGGATATCGTTTTTGATGCCTGGAAGACCGACGTTCTGTCTGCCGAAGAGCGCGGCACCGGCGCCGCCATCAGCGTGCTGGGCTACCGCCTGGCGATGCTGGTTTCCGGCGGCCTTGCGCTGTGGATTGCGGACCGCTATTTAGGCTGGCAGGCAACCTACTGGCTGATGGCAGCCCTGCTGGTCCCTTGCATTATCGCGACCTTTTTAGCGCCTGAGCCCACGGACGCAATCCCGGTGCCTAAAAGCCTGGAACGCGCCGTCGTTGAGCCGCTGCGCGACTTCTTTGGCCGCAACAACGCCTGGCTGATTTTGCTGCTGATCGTGCTTTATAAGCTGGGCGATGCCTTTGCCATGAGCCTGACCACCACGTTTCTGATCCGCGGCGTCGGCTTTGATGCCGGTGAAGTGGGCATGGTGAATAAAACCCTTGGGCTGTGTGCCACCATTATCGGGGCGCTGCTCGGCGGGATGCTGATGCAAAAGCTGACGCTGTTCCGCGCGCTGCTAATTTTTGGCATTTTGCAGGGCGTGTCTAACGCCGGCTACTGGCTGCTGTCGGTGACGGACAAAGACATGCTCACCATGGCGAGCGCGGTGTTCTTTGAAAATCTGTGCGGCGGCATGGGCACCGCGGCGTTTGTGGCGCTGCTGATGACCCTGTGCAATAAATCCTTCTCTGCAACCCAGTTTGCGCTGCTTTCTGCGCTGTCCGCCGTGGGGCGCGTCTATGTCGGCCCGATTGCCGGCTGGTTTGTTGAGGCGCACGGTTGGCCAACCTTCTACCTGTTTTCGGTCGTTGCGGCGGTGCCGGGGATCCTTTTACTGCTGGTGTGTAAAAGCACGCTGGAATTCACCCAGCAAACCGAAACCTTTATGTCTCGAAGTGAATTTGCTCCGGCCTATCGCCTGGCGCTGCGTATTCTGAGCTTTGGCTGCCTGCTGCTGGCGGCATGGCTGCTGGTGATTATCTGTAATGCGCTGGGGCTTACCGAGTGGACGTTTGGTTTGCAGCTTCTGGAATGGGGCGCGCTGTTTGCCATCGGCGGCATTTTGTTTGGCGGCGTGCTGGACTTCCTGGCCCTGCGCAAAACGGCGCTTATCTAAAAGAATAAAAAACCGGGCAGATTACCGCCCGGTCCGAGAAAGCCGGAGAGGAGATCCTTCCCGGCTTTTTTATGGCCTTAAGCCAGCGCGTGTGCCGCCGCATTTTGCCCGGCGAGCGTGCCGAAGATGATGATATCGGCCACCGCGTTACCGCCGATGCGGTTAGCGCCGTGAATACCCCCCACCACTTCACCCGCAGCCCAGATGCCCTGAATAACCTGTTGCTGCCCGGTCACCACTTCTGCGCTGGTGTTGATGGTCACCCCGCCCATCGTGTGGTGAACCCCTGGCGCAATGCGGATTGCATAGTAAGGCCCGGTATTCAGAGGGAAACGCATGCCGGTAGTACGCCCGAAGTCTTCGTCTTTTTTCTGCGCCACGAAGCCGTTATAACAATCCAGCGTTTGCTGCAGTGCGTGACCGTCCATGTTCAGCTTCAGGGCCAGCTCTTCCGGCGTTGGGGCACTGAGGACAAAGCCACGGGCAATGTACTCGTCGGCCGCTTTGTTGTTCTGGCGCACCTGCTCGTCGAACACAATCCAGGCGCTCTTTTCCGGCAGGGCGATGATTTCGGCGGACACCTTGTCGCGGGTTTCCAGCTCATTGTAGAAACGCTGCCCTTCCTGGCTCACCAGGATAGCCCCGCCCCCGCGGATGGACTCGGAAATCAGGTAAGAGGTAGTTTGTTCCACGGTTGGGTGAATCTGGATCTGATCCATATCCACCGTGCCCGCCCCGATTTTTTCCAGCAGAGCGATGCCGCTGCCGGTCGCCCCTTTATGGTTGGTGGTCACAAAGCCTTTCAGCTCAGGGCGATAATGCACCACCATTTTACGGTTGGCGCTAAATCCGCCGGTGGCGACAACTACGCTTTTCGCCAGCAGAACATGGTGTTCATTATATTCGTTGGCGATCTTAACCCCGGTTACCACGCCGTTTTCATGCAGGATATCTTCCACGGTGGTATCCAGCAGAACGTCAATGCTGCGCTGGTTAACGTTGTTCACCAGGCCGCTGATTAAGAAGCCGCCGACCGCCGAACGATCTGCAGGGCGGTGGGTACGATCGATGCTCATCCCGCCGGTGATGGTGATGTCGTTCAGCACAATATCCAGGCTTGCCAGCCAGTCGATGGCGCCGGGCGCGCGCTCGACGAACTCTTTCAGCAGCTCGGTATTGTTTCTGAACTTGCCGCCTTTCAGCGTCTCATCGTAGAACAGCTCTTTGCTGTCTTTGATGCCCTTCATCGCCTGGAAGCGAGTTTCTGCGGCGTTCATGCCCACGGAGGCTTTGATGGTGTTCCCGCCGATGGTTGGCATCTTCTCAATAATCACCACGCGAGCGCCGGCGTCAGAAGCACGAATAGCCGCCGCAAGTCCTGCGCCGCCGCTGCCGATTACCGCCACATCGTAGCTTTGCGGCGCATCCGGGTTGCCGCCTTCTTCAATAACGTGCTCTTTGCTGGAGGTGGTCATCGCGCGGGATACCGCTTTCTTCAAGGCCTCACTTTGCGCCGTAGCCCCGGTCACCGCATCAACATACGGGCTGTTGGCCACCAGCATGCGAGAACGCAGGATCTCAAAGCTTGGGGTGAAATCGACATCCACTGAATCGTCCTGCACCAGCGTAATGTCGGTGATACGGTCGGTGTCGAGGGTGACGCTAATTTTAAGCTTGAGCGCTTCGGCCTCCACTTTTTCCTGGAAGACCCCGGCCTTGTATTTACGGCCAGAAGTACTGGCGTCGCGGATCATGGCGTCGACCAGCGAGAAGCGCCACAGCGGCTCAGGGATCAGCAGCTCTTCACGCCTGGTGCTGTCGATGAACAGATCGAGCGTTTCATTTTTCAGGATGCGATCGGCCCAGTCCGGATAAGCGATGCAGGCCTTGCCGACGGCAATCAGGTCATAGCCTAAGCCCAGCGCCTCTTCGGCGTCGCTGCGATTAACCACGCCGCCTACGCCGATAACGGGTACTTTCGCCAGCGTTTCTGAGCGCATCGCCTGGTATTTGTCGATCAGCATCGTTGGGTCTTTGGTATCAACTATTGAGGCGCGCTTGAAGTAGCCCACGGAGAAGTGCAGGTAATCCACACCTCTTTCAGCCAGCTTTTCCAGCAGGTACATGGTGTCATCAAAGCGAATGCCCGGCACCTCAATCTCTTCCGGCGAGAAGCGGTAGCCGATAATAAAGGAAGCATCTGCGAAGCGGCTCGCCATTTTATGGGTGATCTCGAGCACTTCCAGCGGGAAGCGGGCGCGGTTTTCACGGCTGCCGCCCCACTTATCGTCACGCTGGTTCGAGTTTGGCGAGTAGAACTGCTGGATCAGGTAGGTGTTCGCGCCGTGGATCTCCACGCCGTCAAACCCGGCTTTAATGGCACGGTTCACGGCGTCACCAAATTTGGTGATCATCACGTCAACTTCTTCCGCGGTTAACGCTTCAGGCGTTGTGGCTCCCTCACGCGGCGCGGCGATAGCGCTCGGCGCAACGGGCTTCCTGCCGCCAATCAGCTCAGGCTCAACCATCCTGCCGCCGTGGTAAATCTGCAGAATCGCTTTCGATCCCTGGGATTTAATCGCGCTGGCAATGCGCGCAAGGCCGGGGATTTTGTTATCGCTGTCGATGGCCAGAGCACCGGGGAAAGCGGGACCTTTAGGGTCGATAAAGCAGCATTCGACGATAACGGTGCCGATGGTGCCGGCACGTTCACGATAATATTCAACCAGGTCACTCGGCACGCTGCCGTCGTAAAAACCGGTACAGGTGGTCATTGGCGCCATGATCAGGCGGTTTTTCAGCACCGCGCCGTTGGGCAAGGTTAGCGGCTTCAGGATCGGGGTTTTGGAGTTCATTCTTTATCATTCCAGCAGGTGAGGTCGACATTGTCCGGCACTCGGTGAATAGCCCCGGCAGGCAACACAATTATCAGGGAGTAACGTAATTTGAATTAGTGAACAGAAACGGCTATTTCGCGGAATATATTTTTCGAATGTTAGTCAACGCCTTAAAAAAAGCAAATACAAATAATAACCATAAATAATAAAAGGTTTTATATGAAGCCACTTTGGCTGAATACGGCCTGGCCGTAAGCGAAGCGGTAGATTGACATCAGCTTACGATTTGATCTTTAACCGTGTAAAGACTATGGATATAAACAGAGCAATTTTTTTAGTTAAATAAAAACGTTGGTTTTTTGCTTAACAAAAACCAAAATCAAATACCTGACAAGGTTTAGCAATGCGTAGAATAAGGGATAATCACCTGTTGTTTCAGTATGATGACGAAATCAAGAAACAGCAGGTGATCACACATTAAATATGAGGTTAAAGGGAGGCTGGAATCTGGTGCGATGAGCGGTTAGATTTGCACCGATTAAAAAAACTATCATGAATGCATCAAATTCTGCCTATAAAAGATTAGGTAGAAATAAAAGTCAGGAAACAGGTTTCGCAGGGAATATTAATCGAATTCATCATGATAACTTTAAGGCACAGGCTATGACTAACACCTCAACAATAAGCGAGACGGCGAAATCCCCGCCCCCAAACGCGGGGAATAAAAAGCGCTTTATATTGCTATTTTTACCGATCCTGATCAGCATAATTATATTACTGCTTCCGGTTCCCGCAGGGTTAGAGCCGTATGCGTGGCACTTCTTCGCCGTCTTCGTTGGCGTGATTGTCGGCTTGATCTTCGAGCCGCTCCCGGGGGCGGTGATCGGGCTAACGGGCGTCGTGGTGATTGCGCTGTTTAGCCAGTGGCTGCTGTTCAGCCCGGCGGAACTGGCGGATCCTAAGTTCAAACTGGCCAGCCAGTCGTTCCAGTGGGCAGTCAGCGGCTTTAGCAACTCCACCGTTTGGCTGATTTTCGGCGCCTTTATGTTTGCCGCCGGCTACGACAAGACGCAGTTTGGCCGTCGACTGGCGCTGATTCTGGTGAAGTATCTGGGCCGACGCAGCCTGACGCTGGGCTACGCGATTACCTTCGCCGACCTGCTCCTTGCGCCGTTCACGCCGTCTAACACCGCGCGCAGCGGGGGCACCATCTACCCGATTATTGCCAACCTGCCGCCGCTTTATGGCTCTCTGCCGAACGATCCAAGCTCGCGCAGAATTGGCTCTTACCTGATGTGGGTCGCAATCAGCGCCGCCTGTATCACCAGCTCGATGTTCCTCTCCGCGCTGGCGCCTAACCTGCTGGCGCTGGCGTTGGTGAAAAGCATCATCGGCTTCGAGATCTCCTGGGGGATGTGGTTCCTGGCCTTCCTGCCGCTGGGCGTGCTGCTGATCCTGACGATGCCGCTGCTGGCCTACTGGTTCTATCCGCCTGAAGTGAAGGTCAATGACGAAGTGCCGAAATGGGCTGCCGCTGAGCTGGAAAAACTGGGCAAACTGTCTCGCAACGAAATCCTGCTGCTGCTGTTCGTGTGTAGCGCCCTGCTAATGTGGATTTTCGCTGCCGCGTGGATTGAACCAGCGATGGCTGCCCTGCTGGTGATTATCCTGATGCTGTGGACCGGGGTACTGAACTGGAACGACATTATCAGCAATAAACCAGCCTGGAATACCTTCGCCTGGTTTGCCACCCTGGTGGCGCTGGCTGATGGCCTGGCACGCGTGGGCTTTATCGCCTGGCTTGGGAAAGAAGGTGCCGCGCTGCTGCACGGCTTCGATCCGCAGGTGTCGGCGGTGATGCTGCTGGTTGCGTTCTACCTGCTGCACTATCTGTTTGCCAGCACCACGGCGCACACCACCGCCCTGCTGCCAGCGACCCTGACCATTGCCGCGTCTATTCCGGGGATTAATATGCCGGTCTTCTGCCTGATGATGGTCACGTCGCTCGGCGTAATGGGGATCATCACCCCGTACGGCACCGGCCCAAGCCCGATTTACTACGGTAGCGGCTATCTGCCAACCAAAGACTACTGGCGAATGGGCACCATCTTTGGCGCCATTTTCCTGTGTTCACTGATGCTTATCAGCTACCCGTGGATGGTGCTGATGTTCTGATGCACGGCTTTTGACATGAAAGCCCCCGGCGTATACCGGGGGCTTTTTTATTTTATGAAATAGACCATTTCGATAATGATGCCGTAAAGCATCGGCAGCAATATCATGCCCAGGATATTCACCAGTGGAGGAAGCTGGCGGATAAACAAAACGGGGAACATCAGGACCACCACCACAATTCTGATCGGCAAGTTACGCCAGTCCCTGCGCCGCTGCCAAAGCGCCCACCCGACCGGGACAATAAGGAAGATCATGATAACCAGCGCCCGCATCGTTATGGCATCTTTTCCCTGCCATGCGCTCGCCCCACGCCAGGCGCTATAGAAAGCCATCACCAGAAGCAGCCCCGACGCCAGCCAGAAAAAAGCATGAACGCATTTGCCTGCCGCGCCTCCGGATTCAAACCGGCGCTCAAGAAATGGATATCCCCAGAGAAAAGTCGCCACTACGACCAGCATGACGCCGGCCTGAAGCGCCATTTTCGGTGACTCATGGCCCGGCAACCAGGCCGTATATCCCCAGAAAAATACGGCAATGATGGCTCCCCAGCTAAGCGCCAGAGTTGGTTTTTGTAGTACATCAAGAAGCGATGGATTAAGGCGCTCCAGCAATGCAGGGGACTGCTGGCGTAATTCCCCCACCTGACCCGCCAGCTGCGAGAGGAGATCCGGAATCAGCCTGACCCACCATGAAATCTCCGTGCCCTTTTCCGTCAGCAAACGCCATTTCAACTGTCCATAACGGCTGCCGCCGTACTGCCGGGCCAGATATTGCCAATAGTTTTCCTGGTCGGTAATAGCAATCTGCTGCTCAAGAGCATGAACTATCCAGTCCGGCAGTTGAGATGAACGGTAGTTATCAATTTGCCAGTCCATTACCGCAGAAACTTCATTTAACAGGCTGCGGTAAAGCCAGGACTGCTCGCTTAGCGATTCGGCCAGCATCAGGCTAAACGCATGCCTGGCCTCAAGCGCATCGGGGATTTCATTATCAAGATAGCGGTGCAGCTCACCCAAGCCTTCGAGTTCATCCCTGATTAAAAGCGCCGAAATTGCCTGCGCTTTTTCCCAGAGTTCATTTTTGCTCCAGGGTGTTTCTGGCGAAGATGCCTGCTCCTGCATCAGTTGCCGAACATAATCCACCATAGGCGTAGGTTCAGGTTTCTCCGGCAGACTTTCAGCGTCTTCATACAGGACGACCGCCGAACTGGCATAGCGTTTGGCGCTATCAAACGCCTCGCGCAGGGCCTGAAAACCCTGCGGATCTTTGTCCGGCCGCCGCAGCTTTAACTCGCGGGCATAAGCGCGACGAATTTCACGTTCATCCGTTGTGGGCTCAATGCCCAGCACATCCCATATCGTCGCCATGTTTACAGTCCGTCGTTAAGCTGGTCTAACACCCGGCGCAGTTCGTCCCGCGCGGCGGCAATAATTCGCAGGTCCTGGCGCTCCAGCGCTTGTTCAAATTGCGTGGCGTAATGATCGATAATCTGGCGTCTTTCTCCCAGCGTCTGCTCATAGCGTTTTGCCGCCTCGGCAGCCAGCTGGCGGTTTTCGGGCACATCCCGAGGATGCTGTTTAAGGGCATCAAGCTGTTTTAAACGCTTCGCAATTTCCTCGGCGCTGAGCGTGCCCGGCGCTTTTTCAATCACCATTGTCGAGGCGCTTTGCTCGCCGCTAATCTTGCATTCCACTTCCAGAATGCCGTCGAGGGTATAGGTGAAGCGTACGTCCACGCTCACCTCTCCCGCTTTGCGCGCAGGGATCTTAATCGACATGCTGTCCAGCAGCAGGTTGTCGCTGACTTTGCGCGATTCCCCCTGGTAGACCTCAATATCTATCTGCCGCTGGTTGTCGTTCATGGTGCTGAAGGTCTGCATTACGCTTACCGGCACAAAAGCATTGCGCTCGATCAGCGGCGAGAAAAAGCCTTCTTCTACCCTGTCGCCGTTTCGACGCGATACGGCAATGCCCAGTGAATAAGGCATGACGTCGGTAAGCACCACGTCGTCCAGAGCTTTGTCTTCTGCAATCAGTCCGGCCTGAACGCCTGCCCCCAGCGCCACGACTTCGTCGGGGTTCAGTTCATTACGCGGGAAGCGACCAAACATTCGGGTCACCAGCTGGCGTACCAGAGGCATACGCGTTGCGCCGCCGACCAGAATAACGTGATCGAGTTGCGCAACGTCGAATTGCGCATCCTGCAGCGCCTGAACAACCGGTTTTTTCAGGCGGGACAGCAGCGCGCTGCAGCACGCCTGGAAAGTCTCTTCGTTGAGATCCCAGCTAAATTCTTCCCCTGCATAAACCAGCTTCGCGCTGGCTCTGTCCTGACTGCTGAGCTGCTGTTTCAGGGATTCGGCCTGGCGGGTCAGGTTTGCGGCAAGCTCTGGGTTATCCAGCGTCAGCTGGGGATAGCCGCTCAGCATCCACTGGCGCAGGGCTTCGGTAAAATCATCGCCGCCAAGCCAGGCATCACCGCTGCTGGCGCGGACTTCAATCACGCCCTCGAACATATCCACGATGGAAACATCAAATGTACCGCCGCCTAAGTCGAAGACCAGGAATTTTTGCTCGCGGCTGTCGGCTAATCCGTAGGCCAGTGCTGCCGCAGTAGGCTCGTTTAAGAGGCGTTCAACCTCCAGCCCGGCCATTTGCCCTGCGGCTTTAACTGCTTTGCGCTGGGAGTCATTGAAATAAGCCGGAACGGTAATAGCCGCACGCGTGACTTCACAACCAAGCGCAACTTCGGCATCGGCTTTTAATTTTCGCAGCACTAATGCGGAAAGCTCTTCGGCACGAAATGACTGTTTGCCGAGGGTGAAAACTTTCTCGGTGCCCATATAGCGCTTAAAACTGGCAACCGTCAGATGAGGATGGCTAACCAGTCGAGCCTTTGCCGCCTCGCCCACCAGCAGGTGCCCTTCATCATCCAGCCCGACAACGGAAGGCGTTAAGCGCTCACCTTTTTGGCCTAAAGCCAGCGTCGCTGCGCCCTCGCTGAACCAGGAGACTGCGCTATTGGAGGTGCCGAGATCGATGCCAATAATGGGTGATACGTATCCTGTCATTGCCTTATCCCTGTAAAGAGTGATGGATATTCAGCGGCCTCAATCCCGCCGTATTCATCGATGTTTGTCATTAAGATGAAGTAATTAATACCGGGTAGTTACTTTTATTGTCTATTAATTACTCAGGTCTATAAGTGTTACCGTCGAGGACTATTTATCGTAATTAAATACAGTTTTCTTTAATTACTTTGTTCAATAAGCATTAAAAGATTATCCTTAACGATTCAGCCCGGTGCGAAATTAATATTTGTTGGAAATATGTGACAAATGCTGCCGCATTGTTAACCAAATGTATTTCAAACTGATTGGTTATACCAATTTCCCCGGTCTATTTCCGCAAACATAGGTTTTCGTTATAACCTTCAGGGCCCGCGTGCCAACGCTAGATTTTACAGTTTGTTGCATTCTGTGTGACATCGGCGGCAGAACCCGGTAACACCCTACTGACACTGCGCCATTCATGTTTACAGTAATGTAACCTTCCCGTAAAATGCCGGCACACTTTAAACGACAATAGAGCTCCCCGGAATTGAGGTCGTTAAATGAGACTCAGGAAATACAATAAAAATTTGGGATGGTTGTCATTAATCGCAGGCGCATTTTTACTTAGTGGCTGTGATTCTGCACTCCTGGATCCCAAAGGACAGATCGGACTGGAACAACGTTCATTGATACTGACGGCCATCGGCCTGATGTTGATTGTCGTTATCCCTGCAATTGCAATGGCTATCGGTTTTGCCTGGAAGTATCGGGCTTCAAACAAAGACGCCAAATACAGCCCAAACTGGTCGCACTCGAACAAGGTTGAAGCTGTCGTCTGGACGATTCCTATCCTTATCGTTATCTTCCTCGCGGTACTGACCTGGAAAACCACTCACGCTCTTGAACCTAGCCGTCCGCTGGAACATGAAGCGAAGCCGGTGACCATCGAAGTTATCGCCATGGACTGGAAATGGTTCTTCATCTATCCGGAGCAGGGTATCGCTACGGTGAATGAGATAGCCTTCCCGGCCAACACCCCAGTGGAATTCAAAATCACCTCTAACTCGGTGATGAACTCCTTCTTTATCCCGCGCCTGGGTAGCCAAATCTACGCAATGGCAGGCATGCAGACCAAACTGCACCTGATTGCTGATGAAGCCGGCACCTACGACGGTATTTCGTCAAACTACAGCGGTAAAGGTTTCTCCGGCATGAAGTTCAAGGCAATTGCCACGCCGGACATGGACACCTTTAACCAATGGGTGGCTAAAGCGAAACAGTCTCCAGAAGTCATGAACGATATGGCGACCTACGAGAAACTGGCCGCGCCAAGCGAATACAACAAAGTCGAATACTTCTCCAGTGTTAAACCTGATTTGTTTAAAGACGTTATTAACAAATTCATGGGACACGGGAGCATGCACATGGCCAGGCCGGAAGGTGAACAGGCTTCCCATGACGATATGAAAGGCATGGAAGGTATGGAAGGCATGGACATGAGTCACGCGGAAACCTCTCACTAAGGGGCCGAGGAATAATACGATGTTCGGAAAACTTACACTGGATGCAATCCCGTACCATGAGCCAATTGTCATGGTTACGGTTGCGGCAATCATCGTCGGGGGACTGGCGCTGCTTGCGGCTATCACTTACTTCGGTAAGTGGGAATATTTATGGAAAGAGTGGCTAACTTCCGTTGACCACAAACGCCTTGGCGTAATGTACGTTATCGTCGCTATCGTCATGCTGCTGCGCGGCTTTGCCGATGCGGTCATGATGCGTAGCCAGCAGGTGCTGGCCTCCGCGGGCGAAGCCGGCTTCCTGCCACCTCATCACTACGATCAGATCTTTACCGCCCACGGCGTTATCATGATCTTCTTCGTGGCGATGCCTTTTGTTATCGGCCTGATGAACCTGGTTGTGCCGTTGCAGATTGGCGCACGTGACGTTGCCTTCCCGTTCCTGAACAACCTGAGCTTCTGGTTCACCGTTGTCGGCGTGGTGCTGGTTAACCTGTCACTGGGCGTGGGCGAATTCGCACAGACCGGCTGGGTGGCTTATCCACCGCTCTCGGGCATTGAGTACAGTCCGGGCGTCGGGGTCGACTACTGGATCTGGAGTCTCCAGCTCTCCGGTATCGGTACGACGCTGACCGGGATTAACTTCTTCGTGACCATTCTGAACATGCGTACCCCGGGTATGACTATGTTCAAAATGCCGGTGTTCACCTGGGCTTCGCTGTGTACTAACGTACTGATTATCGCCGCGTTCCCAATCTTCACCGTGACCGTCGCGCTGCTGACCCTCGACCGCTACCTTGGCACCCATTTCTTTACCAACGATATGGGTGGCAACATGATGATGTACATCAACCTCATCTGGGCCTGGGGCCACCCGGAAGTTTACATCCTGGTGCTGCCGGTGTTTGGCGTGTTCTCTGAGGTGGTTGCAACCTTCTCTAAAAAGCGTCTGTTCGGTTACACCTCTCTGGTGTGGGCGACCATCGCGATTACCGTTCTGTCGTTCATCGTTTGGCTGCACCACTTCTTCACCATGGGCAGCGGTGCGAACGTAAACGCCTTCTTCGGTATTGCCACCATGATTATCGCCATCCCGACCGGGGTGAAGATCTTCAACTGGCTGTTCACCATGTATCAGGGCCGCATCGTCTTTAACTCTGCGATGCTGTGGACCATTGGCTTCATCGTCACCTTCTCTATCGGTGGCATGACCGGTGTTCTGCTGGCGGTACCGGGTGCGGACTTCGTGCTGCACAACAGCCTGTTCCTGATTGCACACTTCCACAACGTTATCATCGGCGGCGTGGTCTTCGGTTGCTTCGCAGGTTTGACCTACTGGTGGCCAAAAGCATTCGGCTTCACGCTGAACGAAACCTGGGGCAAACGCGCCTTCTGGTTCTGGATTATCGGCTTCTTCGTGGCGTTTATGCCGCTGTACGTGCTGGGCTTCATGGGTATGACCCGTCGTCTGAGCCAGCAGATCGATCCACAGTTCCACACCCTGCTGGTTGTTGCGGCCTGCGGTGCGGCGCTGATCGCTCTGGGCATTCTGTGCCAGCTGATTCAGTTCTACGTCTCTATCCGTGACCGCGAGCAGAACCGCGATCTGACCGGTGACCCATGGGGTGGCCGTACGCTGGAGTGGGCAACCTCTTCTCCGCCTCCGTTCTATAACTTCGCCCATCTGCCGCACGTTCACGAGCGTGATGCATTCTGGGAGATGAAAGAGAAAGGCGAAGCGTACAAACAGCCTGCGCACTATGAAGAGATTCATATGCCGCGTAACAGCGCTGCCGGTATTATCATCGCTGCATTCAGCACCGTGTTTGGCTTTGCCATGATCTGGCACATCTGGTGGCTGGCGATTGTTGGCTTTGCCGGCATCATCATCACCTGGATTGCGAAAAGCTTCGACGAAGATGTGGATTACTATGTTCCGGTGGCTGAAGTCGAAAAACTGGAAAATCAGCATTTCGAAGAACTCACCAAAGCAGGGCTGAAAAATGGCAACTGAGACTGTAAACAACGCCCACGCCGCGGAGCACGGGCACCACGATGCCGGAACCAATAAGGTCTTTGGTTTCTGGATCTACCTGATGAGCGACTGCATTCTGTTCTGTTGCTTGTTCGCGACCTATGCCGTTCTGGTGAACGGCACCGCAGGCGGCCCGTCAGGGAAAGACATCTTCGAACTGCCGTTCGTGATGGTCGAAACTGCCCTGCTGCTGGTCAGCTCCATCACCTACGGCATGGCGATCATCGCCATGAACAAAGGCAACAAAAGCCAGGTTATCTCCTGGCTGGCGCTGACCTTCCTGTGCGGTGCGGGCTTCGTAGGGATGGAAATCTATGAATTCCATCACCTGATCAAGGAAGGCTTCGGGCCGGATCGCAGCGGCTTCCTGTCAGCGTTCTTCGCGCTGGTTGGGACCCACGGTCTGCACGTCACCTCCGGTCTGGTGTGGATGGCATTCATGATGATTCATGTTTCCCGTCGCGGCCTGACCAACACCAACCGTGCGCGTCTGATGTGCCTGAGCCTGTTCTGGCACTTCCTTGACGTGGTTTGGATCTGTGTATTCTCCGTAGTCTATCTGATGGGGGCAATGTAATGAGTCATTCAACTGAACATAGCGGCGCCCACCACGGTAGCGTGAAGACCTACATGACAGGCTTCATCCTGTCCATCATCCTGACGGCTATCCCGTTCTGGATTGTGATGGAAGGGACGGCCTCTCACGGCACCATGCTTGCCGTGATCCTGGTGACTGCAGTCGTCCAGATTCTGGTGCACCTCGTGTGCTTCCTGCATCTGAACACCTCTTCGAGTGAGCGCTGGAACCTGGTGGCCTTCGCCTTTACGGTGCTGATTATTGCCATTCTGGTGATCGGCTCGATCTGGATTATGTGGAACCTCAACCTGAACATGATGGTTCACTAAGAGCGGCATGTATGATTAAGCAATACCTGCAAGTAACGAAACCAGGAATTATTTTCGGTAATTTAATTTCTGTCATTGGGGGATTTTTACTGGCCTCGAAGGGCAGCATTAATTACCCGCTGTTCCTCTATACGCTGGTTGGCGTGTCACTGGTGGTCGCATCGGGTTGTGTTTACAACAACTTTATCGACCGCGACATTGACCAGAAGATGGAGAGAACGAAGAATCGGGTGCTGGTTAAAGGCCTGATTTCACCGAAAATTTCGCTGGTGTACGCCACCTTGTTGGGTATTGCTGGCTTCATGCTGCTGTGGTTTGGCGCTAATCCGCTGGCGATGTGGCTGGCCGTGATGGGCTTTGTGGTGTATGTCGGGGTTTATAGCCTGTACATGAAACGCCACTCTGTCTACGGCACGTTGATTGGCAGCCTGTCCGGCGCGGCTCCTCCGGTTATTGGCTACTGCGCCGTAACCAACGAGTTCGACACCGGCGCCGCTATCCTGCTGGCTATCTTTAGCCTGTGGCAGATGCCGCACTCGTACGCGATTGCCATCTTCCGCTTTAAAGATTACCAGGCCGCCAACATCCCGGTTCTGCCGGTGGTAAAAGGCATTTCCGTCGCCAAGAACCACATCACGCTGTACATCATCGCTTTTGCGGTGGCAACGCTGATGCTCTCTCTGGGCGGCTATGCCGGATACAAATACCTGATCGTCGCCGCGGCGGTCAGCGTCTGGTGGCTGGGCATGGCGCTGCGAGGCTATAAGGTGGAAGACGATAAGGTATGGGCGCGCAAGCTGTTCATCTTCTCTATCGTGGCCATTACCTCGCTCAGCGTCATGATGTCGGTCGACTTTATGGTGCCAGACTCACATAATCTGCTGACTTACGTCTGGTAAGTCACGAAAAGCATAAAAGGGCACCTCGGTGCCCTTTTTAATTTGGTAGCAAACAAGCCAAAAACGTGGTTTTGACTTGTTTGGTTAACGCCAGAAAACTGAATCCTTTATTGTATAGTCGTTGGCGAAAAATGCTTTTAGGCATAGAGAACTCTCTCAACGCTCTGAAAGGGCACCTCGGTGCCCTTTTTTATCAGTATCATCAAAGCATCCGCGCTGTAATATCTGTTAAATAACTAACGATTTACCCTCCCCTGCCCTCGCACTACACTAAGGCCGACTTTTTATCTGAGGTGGTAATGAACGATTACAAAATGACGCCCGTCGAGCTGCGAGCGACGTGGGGTTTAGGCACCGTCTTTTCCCTGCGCATGCTGGGCATGTTTATGGTATTGCCGGTTCTTACCACCTGGGGGATGGCGCTGCAGGGCGCAAGCGAAGCGCTTATTGGCCTTGCCATTGGTATCTATGGCCTGGCGCAGGCCGTCTTCCAGATCCCGTTTGGCCTGCTCTCAGACCGCATTGGCCGCAAACCGCTGATCGTCGGCGGGCTGGCAATCTTTGTGCTCGGCAGCATTATTGCCGCCCTTAGCGACTCCATCTGGGGCGTGATTTTAGGCCGTGCGCTCCAGGGCTCCGGCGCTATCGCCGCCGCGGTGATGGCCCTGCTGTCCGATTTAACCCGCGAACAGAACCGCACCAAAGCCATGGCCTTTATCGGCGTCAGCTTCGGCGTAACCTTCGCTATCGCCATGGTGCTCGGCCCGATCATTACCCAGGCGCTTGGCCTGCAGGCGCTGTTCTGGATGATTGCCGTCCTGGCCAGCTGCGGCATTCTGATCACTCTCTGGGTGGTGCCGAATACCGAAACGCACGTGCTAAACCGCGAGTCGGGGATGGTTAAGGGCTGCTTCCGCAAAGTGATGATGGAGCCGAAGCTGTTAAAGCTGAATTTCGGCATCATGTGCCTGCATATCATGCTGATGTCCACCTTTGTCGCCCTGCCGGGCCAGCTCGAGCAGGCTGGTTTTCCAGCAGCTCAGCACTGGAAAGTGTACCTTTGCACCATGCTGATTTCGTTTGTTTCGGTGGTGCCTTTCATCATTTATGCCGAAGTTAAACGCCGCATGAAGCACGTGTTTGTTGGCTGCGTGGCGGTGCTGCTGATTGCCGAGATCGTGCTTTGGGGCGCAGGCCCGCATTTCTGGGATTTGGTGATTGGCGTGCAGCTGTTCTTCCTCGCGTTCAATCTGATGGAAGCTATTCTGCCCTCGCTTATCAGCAAAGAATCTCCGGCGGGCTATAAAGGCACCGCGATGGGGATCTACTCCACCAGCCAGTTTATCGGCGTGGCTATCGGCGGGTCGCTCGGCGGCTGGCTGAACGGGCTGTTTGATTCACAAACCGTCTTCCTGGCGGGCGCGGTGCTGGCAATGGTCTGGCTATTCGTCAGTTGGACGATGCAGGAACCGCCGTACGTCAGTAGCCTGCGTATTGAGCTACCGGAAAGCAGCGTGAACGACGAGAATTTGCGGGAAAGGCTGCTGGCTCAGCCGGGCGTGAGCGAAGCGAATATCATTCCAGAAGAACGCAGCGCGTACGTGAAAATCGACAGCAAGCTGACGAACAGGTATGAGATTGAGCAGGTGGTGAAAGGGGCGTAAACGCCCCTCAAACCGTCAGTCGCGGAAGTTCTTAAACTGGAACGGCTGCCCCAGATTGCCGCCACGAATCAGCGCCATTACGGCCTGTAAATCATCGCGAGCCTTACCCGTGACGCGGATCTCCTCGCCCTGGATCTGGGTCTGAACCTTTAGCTTGCTGTCTTTAATCAGCTTAATGATTTTCTTAGCAACGCTTGCTTCAATACCCTGTTTCAGCTTAGCTTCCACGCTCCAGGTTTTGCCGCTGTGAACAAACTCTTCAGGCACATCAATAGAACTGCCTTCGATGCCGCGCTTAAGCAGCTTGGCGCGCAGGATATCCAGCAGCTGGTTTACCTGGAAGTCAGATTCGCTGGCGACTTTAATGGTCTGATTTTTTTCATTCAGCTCAAAGCTTGCCGGCACGTTGCGGAAGTCAAAACGGGTGGCCAGCTCGCGCTCGGCGTTTTCTACCGCGTTGTTCACTTCCTGCAGGTCGATTTCAGAAACGATATCAAAAGATGGCATGTGTTTTCTCCCTCTCTGGTTTGCGTTGCATAATACCCGCTGGACGGCGCAAAACAACCTGTTAAAGAGCTGGAAAGTCGATAACGCTATAATAGAAAGTAAGTTTAGCATTCGCGAAGTCGGCGAATGGGGAGGCAATGATGAAAATCACCGTGCTGGGTTGCGGTGCGCTGGGTCAGCTTTGGCTGGCCGCACTACATAAACAAGGCCATGAGCTTCAGGGCTGGCTGCGCGTACCGCAGCCGTACTGCCACGTCAATCTGCTTGATAATACTAACGGTAGCGTTTTTAACGAGTCCTTCACGGCTAACGATCCCGAATTTCTCGCCACCAGCGATCTCTTATTAGTGACGCTCAAAGCCTGGCAGGTTTCCGATGCCGTGCGCACGCTGGCCTCCCAGCTACCTTCAAGCTGCCCTATTTTGCTGCTGCATAACGGCATGGGGACGCTGGATGAACTAGGCGGTTTGCCTCAGCCCTTGCTGCTCGGGTTAACGACTCAGGCGGCCAAAAGAGACGGCAATGTGATTGTTCATGTGGCCACAGGCACCACCCACATCGGCCCAGGCAACGCGAAAGCCAGCGACTACAGCTACCTTGCAGATATGCTGCATGCCGCGCTGCCGGACGTCGCATGGCACAATAATATCCAGCCAGCGAGCTGGAACAAACTTGCGGTAAACTGCGCGATCAACCCCCTGACCGCGCTGTACGACTGTTCTAATGGCGAACTGAAAAACCACGCAGAAGAAATTGCCAGCATCTGTGAAGAAGTGGCGCAGGTGATGGAGCGTGAGGGGCACCATACCTCGCAGGAAAGCCTTCTTGATTACGTCTGGCAGGTCATTGACAGTACTTCAGAAAACACCTCATCGATGCTGCAGGATATCCTCCTGGAGCGCCACACGGAAATTGACTATATCACCGGCTACCTGCTGCGCAGAGCGAGAGCACACGGCATCCCTGTGCCGGTGAACGCCCGCCTCTATGAGCAGGTTAAACGTAAGGAGAATGAATATGAGCGCACAAGCGCTGGTCTGCCTGGCACCTGGCACTGAAGAGACCGAAGCGGTTACGACTATCGATCTGCTGGTCCGGGCCGGAATCAAGGTGACGACGGCAAGCGTAGCCCCCGACGGCGACCTGAAAATTGTTTGCTCACGCGGCGTGAAGCTGCTGGCGGATGCGCAGCTGGTTGAGGTTGCCGACGGTGACTTCGACATCATCGTGCTGCCCGGCGGCCTTAAAGGCGCTGAATGCTTCCGCGACAGCCCATTGCTGGTCGAAACCGTACGCCAGTTTCATCTGTCTGGCCGTATTGTGGCGGCGATTTGCGCGGCAGCGGGGACGGTGCTGGTCCCGCACGAGCTGTTCCCGATAGGCAACATGACAGGTTTTCCTGGCCTGAAAGACACCATCCCGGAAGGACAATGGCAGGATAAACGCGTTGTCTGGGATCCACGCGTCAACCTGCTCACCAGCCAGGGGCCGGGAACCGCGATTGATTTTGCGTTGAAGATTATTGACCTGCTGGTGAGCCGCGAGAAGGCTCATGAAGTGTCGCAGCAGCTGGTGCTGGCGGCGGGAATTTATAGCTTCAGGGATTATCAGTAAGAGCCCCTCACCCTAACCCTCTCCCCAAAGGGACGAGGAGACTAACCTGAATTCTCCCTCTCCCTTTTAGGCAGGTATAGCAACCTGAATACTCCCTCTCCCTTTTAGGGAGAGGGCTGGGGTGAGGGTCAGTCCTTTACGGGCGGTACACCTTAATATTCTTGAAGCCCTGCTCGCTCAGGTACAGCGCCTGCAGGCGGCTCATCACGCCGCGCTCACACCACAGCAGGTAGGTTTTACTCTGGTCAAGGTCACCAAACTTGGTGCTCAGCTTGTAGAACGGCAGCGCCACAACCTCAACGCCTTCCTGTACAAAAGGTTTCTCGTCCACTTCGTCGTTGGAACGAATATCCAGCAGCACCTCGTTTGGCCCAAACGCTTTAACCGTTTCGACTTCAACCACTTCCTGCTGAGTCTGGGTCGCAATATCGCGGATATCGATATTGGTCGCTTCCGCAACCACGCGCTCCAGAATAGAGAAGTCGAACTTCTGCTCTTCTTCTTCAATCTTCGCCTTCACCGCTTTTACGGTTGGGCTTTTCGAGATAACGCCACAGTATTCTGGCATGGTGCGGGCAAAATCAGCGGTACCGATTTCGCGCGCCAGATCGATGATGTGCTCTTTATCGTGAGAGATGAGCGGACGCAGGATCAGCGTATCGGAAACGTTATCGATCAGGCGAAGGTTGGTCAGCGTCTGGCTGGACACCTGGCCCAGCGCTTCGCCGGTCACCAGAGCCTGAACGCCATAGCGCTCGGCAACCTGAGAGGCCGCACGCACAAACATACGCTTCAGCACCACGCCCATCTGGCCATCTTCAACTTTCTCGAGGATCTCGCCGACCACCGGCTCAAAGTTGATCGCCACGAAGCGCACGCGGTGAGAGCTGCCGAAACGGTTCCACAGGTAGTGAGCCACCTGCTTAACGCCGATTTCGTGCGCGGCACCGCCAAGGTTAAAGAAGCAGTAATGCACGCGGCAGCCGCGACGCATCAGCATATAGCTGGAAACGCCGGAGTCGAAACCGCCGGAAATCAGCGACAGCACGTCTTCCTGGGTACCAATCGGGAAACCGCCGATGCCTTCATAGCGGCCTTTAACCAGCAGCAGGCGATCGTTCTCGATCTCCAGGTTAACCGTTACGTCAGGATCGTTGAGCTTAACGCGCGCGGATTCAATGTGCTGATTCAGGCCGCCGCCAACGTAGCGCTCAACCTCAATAGAGCTAAATTCGTGTTTACCGCGACGTTTTACGCGCACGCAGAAGCTCTTACCTTCCAGCTTATCGCGATAAAGTTCCAGCGCCTGCTCAAAGATGTTATGCATGTCGGTGTACGGCACATCCTCTACTTCAAGGATGTGGTGAATACCCGGAATGCGGGTCAGCGCTTCACGAATCGCGATACGCTGGTTTTCATCTTTGGCGCGAACTTCGATGTTGTCCCAGTGGCGAACGACCGCCAGGCTCTCGTCGTAGTGTTTTAAAACGTTACGAATATTCCCGGTGAGCATCTTAATAAAGCGAATGCGCACAGATTGGCTCTTGATGGTGATTTCCGGGAACAATTTAATGATAAACTTCATGGCGGTAAGGGTTCGTTTAGTCAGCCGGGCTGACTGCGCAGCACGCGGGCATAAAAAGAAGTACTTGCAGTGGCGTAATGCCACCTGCATCCGAGGCGCGCAAGTATATCACCATCCCGCAAAGACTGCGCACCTTAACCGACTTGAACGAGCCTGCTTGATAATCACATTGACTCCGCTACCATGTCGGCGTCGAATTAAAACAGAGTCAGACATTCACTATGCCGAAAAAAACTGAATCCCCGGCCAGCTTCGAAACCGCGCTGGTCGAACTGGAGCAAATAGTTACTCGTCTGGAAAGCGGCGATCTCGCCCTGGAAGAGGCGTTAAACGAATTTGAACGCGGCGTGCAGCTGGCTCGCCAGGGGCAAGTGAAACTCCAGCAGGCGGAGCAGCGCGTACAGATCCTACTGAGCGACAGCGAAGACGCCCCTCTGACTCCTTTTACCCCGGACGCCGAGTAACATGGATTTCAATCAACAGCTTCAGGCCCATGTTGTTCGGGTCAATGACGCCATTTCACGCTTTCTGGCGCCGCTGCCGTTTCAGAACAGTCCACTGGTTGAAGCGATGCATTATGGCTCACTATTAGGCGGTAAGCGCCTGCGCCCTTTCCTGGTGTACGCCACCGGTGAAATGTTTGGCGTAGCGGACGAAGCGCTGGATGCACCGGCCGCCGCCGTGGAATGTATTCACGCGTACTCCCTGATCCACGATGATTTACCGGCGATGGACAACGATGATTTACGTCGCGGTCAGCCAACCTGCCACATTAAATTTGGCGAAGAGAACGCAATTCTGGCCGGCGACGCCCTGCAAACGCTGGCGTTTTCTATACTGAGTGATGCGCCAATGCCGGGCGTTGAGATTGCCGATCGCTTAGCTATGGTTTCAGAACTGGCAACCGCCAGCGGCGTGGCAGGCATGTGCGGCGGTCAGGCGCTGGATTTGGCCGCCGAAGGCAAGCAAATTGATCTGGCGGCGCTGGAGCGTATCCATCTGCATAAAACCGGCGCCCTGATTCGCGCGGCGGTTCGCCTGGGCGCATTAAGTGCCGGAGAGCGAGGGCGCAAAGCCCTGCCGATTCTGGATCGCTATGCCGCAAGTATCGGCCTCGCCTTCCAGGTGCAGGATGATATTCTCGACGTGATTGGTGATACCGCTGTCATTGGCAAACGCCAGGGGGCCGATCAACAGCTGGGCAAAAGTACCTACCCGGCGCTGCTGGGGCTTGAACAGGCTCAGGCAAAAGCGCAGGATCTCTATCAGGAAGCACTGCAGGCTCTGGCCGAGCTTGCTGAGCTGTCGCTGGACACGGCGGCACTGGAAGCGCTGGCAAACTACATTATCCACCGTGATAAATAACGCATAACAACGATGAGTTTAGATTTCTGATGAGTTTTGATATCGCCAAATACCCGACCCTTGCTCTGGTGGATGCCAGCCCGGATCTGCGAGTGCTGCCTAAAGAAAGCTTACCTAAGCTTTGCGATGAGCTGCGCCGCTATCTGCTAGACAGCGTAAGCCGTTCCAGCGGGCACTTTGCCTCCGGACTTGGTACGGTCGAACTGACCGTGGCGCTGCATTACGTCTATAACACGCCGTTCGATCAACTCATCTGGGACGTAGGCCACCAGGCCTATCCGCACAAAATTCTGACCGGCCGCCGCGATAAAATTGGCACCATTCGCCAGAAAGGTGGCCTGCATCCGTTCCCGTGGCGGGCGGAAAGCGAGTACGACGTGCTGAGCGTGGGTCACTCCTCCACCTCTATTAGTGCAGGCATCGGGATCGCCGTTGCCGCGGAAAAAGAAGGTAAAGACCGTAAAACCGTCTGCGTGATCGGCGACGGTGCAATCACCGCCGGCATGGCCTTCGAGGCGATGAACCACGCGGGCGATATCCGCCCGGACATGCTTGTCGTGCTTAACGATAACGAGATGTCGATTTCCGAGAACGTAGGCGCGCTGAACAACCATCTGGCGCAGCTGCTTTCCGGCAAGCTTTATTCGACGCTGCGCGAAGGCGGCAAGAAAGTCTTCTCTGGCGTACCGCCGATTAAAGAGCTGCTGAAGCGCACCGAAGAACACATCAAGGGCATGGTCGTGCCGGGTACGCTGTTTGAAGAACTCGGCTTTAACTACATCGGCCCAATCGACGGCCATGATGTGATTGGCCTGGTGAATACGCTGAAAAACATGCGCAGCCTGAAAGGCCCGCAGTTCCTGCACATCATGACCAAAAAAGGGCGTGGCTACGCGCCTGCGGAAAAAGATCCGATCAGCTTCCACGCCGTACCAAAGTTCGATCCGCAGAGCGGAACGCTGCCGAAAAGCACCGGCGGCCTGCCGAGCTACTCGAAGATTTTCGGCAACTGGCTGTGCGAAACCGCAGCCCACGATGACAAGCTGATGGCCATCACCCCGGCCATGCGTGAAGGCTCCGGCATGGTGGAGTTTTCGCGCCAGTATCCTGCCCAATATTTTGACGTGGCGATTGCCGAGCAGCACGCGGTTACCTTCGCGGCAGGCCTGGCGATTGGCGGCTATAAGCCGGTCGTTGCCATCTACTCCACCTTCCTGCAGCGTGCTTACGACCAGGTCATTCACGACGTCGCCATTCAAAAGCTGCCGGTGATGTTCGCCATCGATCGCGCCGGGATTGTCGGTGCCGACGGCCAGACGCATCAGGGCGCCTTTGATATCTCCTTCCTGCGCTGCATTCCGGACATGGTTATCATGACCCCGAGCGACGAAAACGAATGTCGCCTGATGCTGCATACCGGCTACCACTACAGCGAAGGCCCAAGCGCCGTACGCTATCCACGCGGTACCGGTACCGGTGCAGAGCTTGCTCCGCTAACCGAGCTGCCTGTCGGTAAAGGCGTGGTGAAGCGCGAAGGCGAAAAAATTGCGCTGCTGAACTTTGGGACTTTACTGCCAGAAGCCACCGCCGCCGCCGAAGCACTCAACGCCACGCTGGTCGATATGCGTTTTGTTAAACCGCTGGATGAAGCACTGATTCTGGAGCTTGCAGCAGGCCACGATTCACTGGTGACCATTGAAGAAAACGCCATTATGGGCGGAGCTGGGAGCGGCGTGAACGAAGTACTGATGGCGCACCGCAAACCTGTGCCCGTACTCAACCTCGGCCTGCCTGATTTCTTCATTCCTCAGGGTACCCAGGAAGAAGCGCGCGCCGCGATTGGCCTTGATGCCGCCGGTATCGAAGCTAAGATTCGGGGCTGGCTAAGTTAACTTCATCCGTACACTAAATAATTCAATCCACAGCACGACGGCAAGTGAACATATCCCGATGAGCTTACTCAGGTAAGTGATTCGGGTATGAGAGCGCCGCCAACACCGCTGTGGTTTGAAGTATGACGTGTACGGCCTGCTATGCTTTTAGGATAACCCTACAACATAAGCAGGAGCGACATCGTGCAATACACCCCGTTAGGCACCACCGACCTTAAGGTTTCCCGTCTTTGCCTCGGCTGCATGACCTTTGGTGAACCCGATCGCGGCAGCCACGCCTGGACGCTTCCCGAAGAAAGCAGCCGGGAAATCATCCGCCACGCGCTGGATAAAGGGATCAACTTCTTCGATACCTCGAATAATTACTCCGACGGCAGCAGCGAAGAGATCCTGGGCCGTGCGCTGCGTGATTTTGCCCGCCGGGAGGATGTCGTCGTGGCGACTAAGGTTTACAACAAAGTCGGCGATCTCCCTCAGGGCCTCTCTCGCCCACAGATCCTGCGTTCGATTGACGATAGCCTGAAACGCCTCGGCACCGACTATGTCGATCTGCTGCAAATCCACCGCTGGGACTACGACACGCCCATTGAAGAGACGCTTGAGGCGCTTAACGACGTGGTTAAGGCCGGTAAAGCACGCTACATCGGCGCCTCTTCAATGCGCAGCGATCAGTTCGCACAGGCCCTGGCTTTGCAGTCTCAGGCTGGCTGGGCGCGGTTTGTCACCATGCAGGATCATTACAACCTGATTTACCGCGAAGAAGAGCTGGATATGCTGCCGCTGTGCTACAAAGAAAAAATAGCGGTGATCCCCTGGAGCCCGCTCGCACGAGGCAAGCTGACCCGCCCGTGGGGCGATACCACGGCAAGATCTGTTTCAGATGAAGTTGGGAAGTCTCTATACCAGACGAATAACGAAAACGACGCGCTTATCGCTGAACGGCTGGCAAACGTCGCGGCCGATAAAGGCGCTTCACGCGCGCAGGTAGCGCTGGCATGGCTGCTCAGTAAACCGGGTATCGCCGCGCCCGTTATCGGCCCATCAAGGCAGGAACAGCTGGATGATTTACTGGGTGCCGTAGATTTAACGCTGAAGCCGCAGGAGATTGCCGAGCTGGAGACGCTTTATCAGCGCCATCCCGTGGCGGGATATAAATAATGCCCTCCCCTTGCCGATCAACGTTATCAGCTGGGGATTTTGCTCCCTCTCCCCTTTAGGGCGCTTTTAAATCCCCTCTCCCTTTTAGGGAGAGGGTTAGGGTGAGGGTCACCGTCAGCCACTAAGAAAAGTGGTCGTAACCCTGCATCTCAAGCGTCACAGGCTTACCTTCTCGCGTAAACTGCAGCCCTTCAGACGCAGAAATAATCTGCCCAATACAGGTATAAGGCACGCCCAGGTTACCGATAGCCACTTCCAGCGCCCCGCGATTTAGCTCCGGCACGGTGAAGCACAGCTCATAGTCCTCACCGCCTGACATCGCCCATTTCAGCGCCTGTTCCGGCTCTACGTGCTCACGCAACGCTTCGGAGTAAGGCAGCAAATCAAGATCGATACGTGCCCCGCAGCTGCTGGCCTTCAGGATATGGCCGAGGTCGGAAATCAGGCCATCTGAAAGATCGATAGCGCTGTTAGCCAGATCGCGCAGCGCCTGGCCGTGTAAAACGCGCGGCATTGGCCGCAGATGCCGCTTGAGCAGGTAATCCGCATGCTGCGCGTTCGCTACCTGCAGTCGTTCCTGCAGGATTGCCAGGCCAGCCGCGCTGTCACCCGGCGTACCGGTGACATAAATCCAGTCTCCGGCTTTTGCACCGCTGCGCTTAAGCGCCCGACCAGCAGGGATCATGCCGTGGATGCCCAACGTCAGGGAAAGTGGGCCACGGGTTGTATCGCCGCCAATCAGCTGCATATCGTAATAATCCAGCTGCTCAAACAGGCTATCGCTGAACGCTGCAAGCCACGCGTCATCCACTTCAGGGAGCGTTATTGCAAGCGTAAGCCAGGCCGGATCTGCGCCCATGGCGGCCAGATCGCTTAAATTCACCGCCAGTGCTTTGTAGCCCAAATCGCGCGGATCGATATCCGGCAGGAAGTGATTGCCGCTGACCAGCGTATCGGTGCTGATAGCCAGCAGCTGTTTTTCGGGTACCGACAGCAACGCACAATCGTCGCCGATACCGGCTTCCACATCACGACGGGAACTTGTTACGCGATCGAAGTAACGGGCAATCAGGGAAAACTCACCGCATGCCATGCGTGATACCTCAAGAATGTCAGTTGCAGAAAAAATGTGGCCGGGAAAACCCGGCCAGGAGATTACTTCTTGTGGGGACGAATAGCGGGAGCGGCTTTGTCGAGAACGCCGTTAACGAACTTGTGGCTGTCTTCGGCGCCGAAGGTTTTCGCCAGTTCAATCGCTTCGTTGATGGCCACTTTGTACGGCACATCGTCACGTTTGGACAGTTCAAACAGCGCAATGCGCAGTACCGCTTTTTCCACCTGACCCAGCTCTTCAAGCAGACGAGACAGGTAAGGCTTCATCAGCCCATCCAGATACTCGCTGTTGGTAGCCACACCGCTCAGCAGCTCGCGGAAATAGACAACGTCAACGTCTTTGACGTCCTGTTCCGCCAGGAACTGGTATTCGACATCAGCGATATCGTTTTTAGACAACTGCCAGGAGTAAAGCGCCTGGACGGCACACTCACGGGCGCGGCGACGAGCAGCAGGTTTCACAGATTTCCCCTTACAAAAAATCAGGCCTTAATGGCTTTCAATACATTAATCATTTCAAGCGCGGTCAGTGCAGCTTCTGCACCTTTGTTACCGGCTTTGGTGCCAGCGCGTTCGATGGCTTGTTCAATGCTTTCAGTGGTCAGCACGCCGAAGGCAACGGGAATGCCGTTGTCCTGGCCTACGCTTAACAGACCGTTGCTGGCACCGCCGGCAACGTATTCGAAGTGCGCAGTGCCTCCGCGAATCACGGTACCCAGCGCGATAACCGCATCGTATTTACCGGTTTTCGCCAGCGCATCAGCGGCCAGTGGCAGCTCGTAAGCGCCCGGCACCCAAACTACGGTGATGTTTTCGTCTTTCACCTGGCCGATGCGTTTCAGGGCGTCGATAGCACCTTCCAGCAGGCTGTCATTGATGAAGTTGTTAAAACGCGCGATGGTGATGGCGACGCGAGCGTCAGGAGTAGCAACGGCAGCTTCAATAATGTTCATAATCTTCCTTTACGGGTTCTGTTTAGCCCCGCAGGGGGGCGGATTTTATCATAATCTTTTCGTGGCTGCTTACGTTTTACTGGCGTCCGTAAACGGGCGTCAGGTGCAGACACAAATCAGGGCCAACCTGCCGGACTTCGCTAAAGCTAAACTCCGGTACATCAGCAAGTTTTTCAAGGCCAGGAAGCTCGCACAATCCGCGGGCATCATTGCCTAATAGTTTTGGCGCGACGTAGACAATAAGCTCATCCACCAGGCCTGCCTGCAGCAGCGCACCGGCAAGCGTTGCCCCCGCCTCAACCCAGACAGAATTCACCTGGCGTTTGCCAAGCTGCATCATTAGCACCACCAAATCAAGATGGCCGTTATGTTCCGGAACCAACAGCTGTTCGACGTTTTCCGGCCAATGTTGTTCATCGGCATGGCAGCGGGCAAGCCACGTTTGCCCAGGGTTAGCGATAATTTGATGCTGCGGCGTCACGCGGTTTTGGCGATCAACCACGATGCGAACAGGCTGGCGCAAATCCTGTTGAGCATAAATCGCCTGGCTGGCGCTATCCAGTTCATCCCAACGTACCGTTAATGACGGGTTATCCGCCAGCACGGTGGCGCTGCTTGAGAGGATAGCGGCACTTTGTGCGCGCTGACGCTGAACGTCGCGACGCGCCTGAGGAGAAGTAATCCACTGACTCTCCCCGCTCGCCATTGCGGTACGTCCGTCCAGCGAAGCGCCGAGTTTAAGCTGGATAAACGGGAAACCGGTGCGCATACGCTTGAGGAAACCACGGTTCAGGGCTTCGGCCTCGTTCATCATTAAGCCATGGCTGACTTCGATGCCAGCCTGCTGCAGGCGATAGAGGCCACGCCCGGCAACCTGCGGATTCGGGTCCTGCATAGCGGCAACAACGCGAGATACGCCTGCGGCAATTAAGGCGTCGCAGCACGGTGGCGTGCGGCCATGGTGGCTACAAGGTTCGAGCGTTACATAGGCCGTCGCGCCTCGCGCCTGCTTGCCAGCCATACGCAAAGCATGTACTTCCGCGTGAGGTTCACCGGCGCGCAAATGAAAACCTTCCCCGACAATTTCGCCGTCTTTGACAATCACGCAGCCGACATTCGGGTTCGGTGCCGTGGTAAAACGTCCGCGCTTCGCCAGCTCCAGCGCACGAGCCATAAACTGTTCATCAAGGGACATCGGCATTAATCCTGTAAACGGGCGATTTCTTCACCAAACTCTTTGATATCTTCAAAGCTACGGTAGACCGAAGCGAAGCGAATATAGGCGACTTTATCCAGCTTTTTGAGCTGCTCCATCACCAGGTTGCCGATGAGTTTACTCGGGACTTCACGTTCTCCGGTTGCTCGAAGGTGCGACTTAATATGGCTGATCGCCATTTCCACGTCGTCAGAGTTAACCGGGCGCTTTTCCAACGCTTTCAGGATGCCGCTGCGCAGCTTATCTTCGTTAAACGGCTCGCGCACCTCATTGCTCTTCACAACTCTTGGCATCACCAGCTCCGCAACCTCAAAAGTCGTGAAGCGTTCGTGACAAACCAGGCACTGGCGCCGACGGCGTACGGAGGAACCTTCACCCACCAGGCGAGAGTCAATAACTTTGGTGTCCACGGCGAAACAGAATGGGCAATGCATAGCGTTTCCTGCTGGGATTATAAAGATGAACAACAGTTTACCGCGAAGTCGCGGGAGTACAAAGACAGCACCGGCCCCGACGGCGTTAAATATGACTTTTCAAGCGCGGGGAACTACGCTTAAATCAGCGAACGAAAACAAGGAAAAACCAACCATGACAAAGACTTACTTAAGAATTATCCTGGTTTCAAGCCTGATGAGCCTCACCGCCTGCGCCCAGCAAACCGAAGTGCGTCAGATGCGCAGCCAGATTGGCTCGCTAAATCAGGAGATGACGAAACTCAGCCAGCAAACGGTGAAGCTTACCCAGCAAAACGCCCTGAACGCGAAGTCCACCAGCGGCGTTTATCTGCTGCCAGGTTCAAACACGGCGGCTCGCCTGAACAGCCAGATTGGTAACCTGAAAATGTCGCTGACCAATATCTCGGCAGAAGCTAACGGCACCCGCGCCACGCTGCTGATCCAGGGTGAATCTAACGATCCGTTACCGGCCTTTAGCGGAAAAGTAGAATGGGGCCAGATCCAGGGCACCACGGACAGCTTCCAGGAAGTTAACGTGCAGACTCAGCAAATAGACGCCCCGGCCAGCATTCTTGCACCCAGCGATGTGTCGATTCCGCTGCGCCTGTCCGGAATTACGCCTGAGCAGTTAGGTTTTGTACGCATTCACGATATTCAGCCGGTTTCTGCCGCACAGCCAGCGCCAGCCCGGTAGCCCTCCACTCCCTTGCCTGGCGAGGGAGTTCGTCACACTCTTTCACACGCCTCGCACAATATGTGAAGCAAATCCCCTATTATCCCCCCGCCTTTATAGTGATCCGCGTCACACTTAGATGTAACAACCCGGCATACGTTTGCGTAATTTGACGAAGCAGGTACAATCACGCCGTTTTTAATGTGCGCAAACGTGAACGCAATCGATTACGCATATGAGAAGAATGTGAAATAGAACATCTTTTTGTGAGCAGGGATTTCTATAATAGACGCGCTGCAAAGGTCCTTCCCCTGAGACCGGCGGCCATGGATGACATCTCACATTCGCATCGCACTAAAATTACGTAAACAGTGGCTAAAAATATGAAAAAAATTATTCTGGCAGCCGGCACCGTTCTGGCGCTTTCCAGCTCTTTCTCTGCCAGCGCAGAAGAAGCAAAAAACAGCGAATACCTCTCCGACTGGTGGCACCAGAGCGTTAACGTTGTGGGCAGCTACCACACCCGTTTCGGGCCGCAGCTGCGCAACGATACCTACCTGGAATACGAAGCTTTCGCCAAAAAAGACTGGTTCGATTTCTACGGCTATATGGATGCGCCAGTCTTCTTCGGCGGTAACACCCAGGCGAAAGGCATCTGGAACCACGGTTCCCCACTGTTTATGGAAATCGAACCTCGCTTCTCCATTGATAAGCTGACCGGCACCGATCTGAGCTTTGGTCCGTTCAAAGAGTGGTACTTCGCCAACAACTACATTTACGACATGGGCCGTAACGCGACGGGTCGCCAAAGCACCTGGTACATGGGTCTGGGTACCGACATCGATACCGGCCTGCCAATGAGTTTGTCCCTGAACGTGTATGCCAAGTATCAGTGGCAGAACTATAAAGCGACCAACGAAAACGAGTGGGATGGCTACCGCTTCAAGGTGAAATACTTCGTGCCGATTACTTCCCTGTGGGGCGGTAACCTGAGCTATATCGGTTTCACCAACTTTGACTGGGGTTCAGATCTGGGCAAAGACAGCGACTACGGCACTAACGGTCTGAAGCAGCGTACCAGCAACTCCATCGCTTCCAGCCACATCCTGTCGCTGAACTACGATCACTTGCATTACTCAATCGTTGCCCGTTACTTCCATAACGGCGGCCAGTGGAACGACGGCACCCAGTTAAACTGGATGACTGAAACCGTTCGCGCAACCGGCTGGGGCGGCTACTTCGTTGTCGGTTACAACTTCTAACCGTCACAGCAGACCAAAAAACCGGCCTTCTGGCCGGTTTTTTTATTTTCCAGGCAGGTAACCTTTGGCCTTCTGAAGAGCAATAAAGGCCTGAAGAGAACGATCGTGGCGCTCCTGATATACACGCCCCAGGCAACCAGCAGCCAGACCTCTCCCCAGAATGACAGCCCAAGCGGATGAATATAAACGGGGATCTCAAACCAGTTGATGATTGCGCTCATTGTTTTTCTCCTGTGTTGTCAGTAACCACGAGTCTACTGACCCCTACTGACAGCATACTGTCAGGAGAAAAACACCGGACGAAAAAAAACCGCAGCACGAAGGCTGCGGTTTTATCAGACTCTAAACGCTATTACGGCAGAATGGACGGCTGATCCGCCCCTTCTTTCTCTACCTTCTGCTGCAGCATGTGCTCGCGCTTCATGCCCAGCTTCAACGCCAGCGCAGAGGCGACGTAGATAGAAGAAGCCGTACCGACGCTCACGCCGATAAGCATCGTCAGGGAGAAGCCTTTCAGCAGCGCCCCACCGAACAGATACAGCATCAGGATAACCACTAAGGTGGTGCCTGAAGTGATCAAGGTACGGTGCAGCGTCTGGGTCAGGGAGACGTTAAAGATTTCGTAAGGCGTCCCGCGACGAATTTTGCGGAAGTTTTCACGAATACGGTCCGAGACCACGATGCTGTCGTTCAGCGAGTAACCGATAACCGACATCAACGACGCAACGATAGTCAGGTCAATCTCGATGTGGAACAGCGACAGCACGCCCATCGTGATAATCACGTCGTGCACAAGCGAGATAACCACACCGGCTGCCAGGCGCCACTCAAAGCGGAAGCCGACGTAAACCAGGATGGAAATCAGCGCTACCAGCAGCGCCATCGCACCGTTTTGAGCCAAATCGGCACCGACGCTCGGGCCAACAAACTCAATACGTTTCACCGCGGCATTCTGGTTGGTTGCTTCGTTAATCACGCTCACAACCTTGCTGCCCAGCACCTGGCCGCCGGTTTCACCTTTGGCAGGCGGCATGCGCACCATGATGTCGCGACTGCTGCCAAAGTTCTGCACCAGCGGCTCTTCAAAGCCCGCTTTCTGCAGGGAAGCACGCATCGCATCAAGATCGGCCGGTTTTTCCAGCCCGATTTCGATTACCGTTCCGCCCGTAAAATCCAGACCCCAGTTGAAGCCTTTCACGCCGATAATCACGACGGAAAGGATCAGCAGGATACCGGAGATGCTAAAGGCCCAGTAATCCCAGCGCATAAAGTCGTGGACTTTACGGCCGTGGTTCAATTGTTCAACAGTATATTCCTGTGCCACAACGCACTCCTCAGATAGACAGCTTGTTGATGCGTTTGCCGCCGTACAACAGGTTCACAATGGCACGAGTCCCGACAATTGCGGTAAACATCGAGGTTGCGACACCAATACCGGTGGTGATAGCAAAGCCTTTGATTGCCCCGGTGCCTACGGCATACAGGATGATAACTTTGATAAGCGTGGTGATGTTGGCGTCGAAAATGGAGCTGAACGCGCCTTTGTAGCCTTCATCAATCGCCTGCTGGACCGTACGCCCGTTGCTGATCTCTTCTTTGATACGCTCGTTGATCAGGACGTTGGCGTCCACCGCAACCGCAAGGGTTAAGACGATCCCCGCGATACCCGGCATGGTCAACGTTGCGCCCGGCAACAGAGACATAATCCCGACAATCAGCACCAGGTTAGCCAGCAGCGCCGTGGTCGCGATCAGGCCAAACTTCTTATAGAAGAACAGCATGAAGATGATAGACACCACCAGACCTGCCAGACACGCTTCCAGGCCTTGCTTGATGTTTTCCAGACCCAGCGTTGGACCGATAGTACGCTCTTCAACAATCTGAATTGGCGCGATCAGCGCCCCGGCACGCAGCAGCAGAGACAGCTGACGAGCTTCATTCGGGTTGCTGATACCGGTGATGCGGAAGCTGTTACCCAGGCGAGACTGAATGTTCGCCACGTTGATAACTTCTTCTTCTTTCATCAGTACAGAACGGCCATTGGCGTCTTTCTTACCGCTGTCCTTGTACTCCACAAAGAGGGTCGCCATCGGCTTGCCGATGTTGTCTTTGGTGAAGTTAGACATGATGTTACCGCCAGCGCTGTCCAGGGAAATGTTTACCTGTGGCTGGTTGTATTCATCCATGCTGGAGGTGGAGTCAGTGATGTGGTCACCGGTCAGAATCACGCGCTTGTACAGCACAACCGGCTGGCCTTCGCGAGTCGGCTTCACTTCGGAGTCACCCGGCACGCGGCCAGAGGCTGCAGCACTTGCATCCACATTGGTGTTAACCAGACGGAATTCCAGCGTAGCGGTCGCACCCAGGATTTCTTTTGCGCGAGCGGTGTCCTGAATACCAGGCAGCTCAACCACGATACGGTCAGCACCCTGACGCTGAACCAGCGGTTCGGCTACGCCAAGCTGGTTAACACGGTTACGCAGGATATTGATGTTCTGCTGTACCGCATATTCACGCGCTTCGCTCAGGCGAGCATCGCTCATCACGGCACGCAGCGTGTTGCTTCCCTGGTTCGAGAACACCAGGTCACGGTGACGAGTAGAGAGATAATCTCTTGCTGAGTCGCGCGAGCCAGCGTCACGGAAGACAATGTCTACGCCGTAATTGTCCGCTTTGCGCACGTTAGTGTAGGCAATGCCCTTATCACGCAGATCGCTGCGCAGGCCATCGATATTTTGTTCCTGGAGTTTGCCAAGCGCTGTGTCCATATCCACTTCCATCAGGAAGTGAACGCCACCGCGCAGGTCAAGGCCGAGTTTCATCGGATTTGCGCCGATAGTCGACATCCAGCGTGGGGTAGCGGGAGCAAGGTTAAGCGCCACGACATAGTTGTCGCCCAGCACGCTCATCAGCGCTTCACGCGCGCGGAGCTGGGTATCAGTCGAGTCGAAGCGAGCGAGAATAGCGCCCTCTTCCAGCGCCACAGACTTAGCGGTAATTTTTTCTTGTTTTAAGGTGTTTTCGACCTGGATCAGCGTTTGTTCACTGGCGGCGGCACCGCGCACGCCAGTTAATTGAACGGCCGGATCCTCACCATACAGGTTGGGAAGCGCATACAGCAGACCAATCGCAAGCACGACGATCAGCATGATGTACTTCCACAAAGGATAACGGTTTAACACATTTAGTTCCCTTAGGGAAAACGAAAATTACAGCGCCTTCATGGTGCCTTTCGGCAGAACGGCAGCTACGAAATCACGCTTAATAACCACTTCGGTAGTGTCGTTCAGCGCGATAACAACATAGCCTGTTTCAGCTACTTTGGTCACGCGGCCAACCAGGCCACCGTTGGTCAGCACTTCATCGCCTTTAGCGATAGAGTCCATCAGTTTCTTATGCTCTTTGGTACGCTTTTGCTGCGGACGCAGGATCATAAAATAGAAAATCAGGCCGAAGACCACCAACATTGGAATCAAAGTCCATTGACTCTGTCCTGGAGCAGCACCCGCAGAAGCGACAGCATCAGAAATGAAAAAGCTCATTAAAATTCCCTCATTATTTAATTAATCAACGTTCAAAGGTGGAACCGGCTTACCTGTCCGCTCGTAAAAATCCGTCACGAAGTGCTCTAATTTACCCTCTTCAATGGCCTTGCGTAAACCAGCCATTAAACGCTGGTAATAGCGCAGGTTATGAATGGTATTGAGACGCGCGCCCAGTATTTCGTTGCAACGGTCAAGATGATGCAAGTAAGCACGTGAATAATTGCGACACGTATAGCAATCACACTCGGCATCCAGCGGTGCGGTGTCATCTTTATGCTTAGCATTGCGGATTTTCACCACGCCATCGGTGACAAACAGGTGACCGTTACGCGCATTACGAGTTGGCATGACGCAGTCGAACATATCGATACCGCGGCGTACCCCTTCAACCAGGTCTTCCGGTTTACCTACGCCCATCAGGTAACGTGGTTTGTCGGCAGGAATTTGCGGGCAGACGTGCTCCAGAATACGGTGCATGTCTTCCTTCGGCTCTCCTACCGCCAGGCCGCCGACAGCGTAGCCATCAAAGCCAATCTCTACCAGACCTTTTACCGAGATATCTCGTAAATCTTCGTAAACGCTGCCCTGAATAATACCGAACAGCGCATTTTTATTCTCAAGAGAATCAAAGCGATCGCGGCTACGCTGCGCCCAGCGCAGGGACATCTCCATGGAGCGCTTCGCGTAATCCCAGTCCGCCGGGTAAGGCGTACATTCGTCGAAGATCATCACGATATCAGATCCGAGATCGTTCTGAATTTCCATGGATTTTTCAGGATCGAGGAAAATAGGATCGCCGTTGATCGGGTTACGGAAGTGAACGCCCGCCTCGGTTATCTTACGGATGTCGCCCAGGCTGAACACCTGGAAACCACCGGAGTCCGTCAGGATTGGGCCTTTCCACTGCATAAAATCATGCAGGTCGCCGTGCAGCTTCATGATTTCCTGGCCTGGACGCAGCCATAAATGGAAGGTGTTGCCCAGGATAATCTGCGCGCCCGTGGCTTCAACTTCTTCCGGCGTCATCCCTTTTACGGTGCCGTAAGTACCCACCGGCATGAAGGCCGGGGTTTCGACGGTGCCACGCTCAAAGACCAGGCGACCGCGGCGTGCGCGGCCGTCTGTGGTATCTAATTCAAATTTCACATTTCCTCCAGCACCAGAGAAACAGTCTGGTGAATAAATTAACGCCGCGGGCGGGGCTCACGGCGGAATAAGCTGGGGTGGGTTACCCTCACCCCGGCCCTCCCCCTGGAAGGGAGAGGGGGAAAAAATAAGACCTGTATAGTCCCCTCTCCCCCCTGGGGAGAGGGGGAAAAAATAAGACCTGTGTAGTCCCCTCTCCCCCCTGGGGAGAGGGGGAAAAAATAAGGCCTGTGTAGTCCCCTCTCCCCCCTGGGGAGAGGGGGGGAAAATATGACCTGTATAGTCCCCTCTCCCCCCTGGGGAGAGGGTTAGGGTGAGGGGCAATCACGCCCCAGGGCGTTCGTTAATCGCCTGCGGATTGCAGGTAATAAACATCGCATCGCCGTAGCTAAAGAAGCGGTATTCTGCCTTCACCGCCTCGTGGTAGGCGTGCATTGTGTTTTTGTATCCGGCAAACGCGGAGACCAGCATAATCAGCGTAGACTCTGGCAGGTGGAAATTCGTCACCAGCGCGTCGACAACTTTGTACTGATAGCCCGGATAAATAAAGATTTGGGTATCGCCGAAGAACGGCTCGATCGGATCGTTTTTAGACGCCTGAGCGGCGCTTTCCAGAGAACGTACCGACGTCGTCCCTACGGCAATAACGCGGTTACCACGTGCTTTGCAGGCCAGCACCGCGTCCACAACATCCTGAGGCACTTCGGCATACTCAGAGTGCATGATATGGTCTTCAATGCTGTCCACACGCACCGGCTGGAACGTCCCCGCGCCAACGTGCAGCGTGACGAACGCCATATCTATGCCTTTATTACGCAGTTTTTCCAGCAGCGGCTCGTCAAAGTGCAGGCCCGCCGTCGGCGCAGCAACGGCACCCGGCTTCTGGCTATAAACCGTTTGATAAAGCTCGCGGTCTGCCTCTTCATCAGGGCGGTCGATATACGGCGGCAGCGGCATATGGCCGATACTATTCAGAATATCCAGCACCGCACGCTCGTCGTTAAACTCGACTTCAAACAGCGCATCGTGGCGCGCAACCATGGTGGCGTGTACGCTTTCATCATCGCCCAGCAGCAGTTCAGCGCCGGGTTTTGGCGCTTTAGAAGCGCGAATATGTGCCAGAATGCGTTTATCATCCAGCATGCGCTCGACCAGCACTTCAATCTTACCGCCGCTGGCTTTACGGCCAAACAGGCGGGCCGGGATAACGCGGGTGTTATTGAACACCAGCAGGTCACCGGGGTTGAGCTTGTCGAGTAAATCGGTGAAAGTGCCATGCGTCAGCGCGCCCGTCGGCCCGTCCAGAGACAGCAAACGACAGCTGCTGCGCTCGGCTTGCGGATAATGAGCAATCAGGGATTCAGGCAGTTCAAAGGAAAAATCAGCAACGCGCATGGTATAGCACTCAGACTTAAAAACAGGCGGCTTAGTCTAGTGGCAGGGGGCTTTCCCTGCAACACGTTTACCCCGCTCAGGCCGTTTTAAAGCCATAAATGGAATAACTATTCGATGAATTTTCTCGCCCACCTGCATCTTGCCCATCTGGCCCAAAGTTCCCTGCTGGGAAATTTGCTGGCGGATTTCGTGCGCGGCAGCCCGGACGACAGCTTTTCGCCCGAGGTCGTGGCCGGCATTTATATGCATCGCCGGGTGGACGCCCTCACGGACGGTCTGCCGGAGGTCGCCCTGGCCCGAGGCTGGTTCGGCCCCAAAACGCGGCGCGTTTCGCCTATTTCGCTGGACGTTATGTGGGACCACTTCCTGTCACGCCACTGGGATAAGGTCTGCCCGGATATCGAGCTTGAGGATTTTGTCGCCTATGCTCGCGGGCAAATTGAGCCCTGGCTTGCCGACACGCCGCCGCGTTTCATTAACCTCAATAACTATTTATGGCGTGAACGCTGGCTGGAGCGTTACCGGGAAATGAGCTTTATTGCTAATGTTCTCAACGGGATGGCAAGCCGTAGACCAAAGCTCGACGCATTGCGAGACTCCTGGCACGATCTCGATGCCCATTATGACCAACTGGAGGAACTGTTCTGGCAGTTCTATCCGCGCATGATGGCGATGGCGGAACAAAAAAGTTTGTGATCGTTCTCGGTTCACGTTACAACAACTTGCCCTTTTCGGAAAAAGGGCTATCTTGGTTACCGGCATCAACATAAGCGTCTTTTTGATAGCCAAAACCTATCTGATTGATTGGCAAGATGCCATTGAGCTACATGGAATGGAGCCCCTATACTCCCCCCGTTGCGTTAACATTCACTTTAACAAAATTAACAGGAGTACATATGGTCCTGGTTACTCGTCCAGCCCCTGACTTTACCGCTGCTGCCGTCCTGGGCAATGGCGAAATCGTTGAAAACTTCAACTTCAAAAAACACACCAACGGTAAAGCTACCGTGGTCTTCTTCTGGCCGATGGACTTCACCTTCGTGTGCCCGTCTGAACTGATCGCGTTCGACAAGCGTTACGAAGAATTCCAGAAGCGCGGCGTAGAAGTCGTTGGTGTATCTTTTGACTCCGAGTTCGTACACAACGCATGGCGTAAAACCCCGGTTGATAAAGGCGGCATCGGTGAAGTGAAATACGCGATGGTGGCTGACATCAAACGTGAAATTCAGAAAGCCTACGGTATTGAACATCCGGAAGCTGGCGTTGCACTGCGCGGCTCCTTCCTGATCGACAAAGCCGGTATCGTTCGCCACCAGGTGGTTAACGACCTGCCGCTGGGCCGTAACATCGACGAAATGCTGCGTATGGTTGACGCGCTGCAGTTCCACGAAGAGCACGGCGAAGTGTGCCCGGCTCAGTGGGAAAAAGGGAAAGAAGGCATGAACGCGTCTCCGGACGGCGTGGCCAAGTACCTGAGCGAGAACGTTGCTAAGCTGTAATCGCTAAGCAAGTTCGAAGAAAGGCCGCGAATGCGGCCTTTTTTGTTTTTGTCTGCCTACAGGCTCCGCCACACGGAGGCAGAAACCGCCGGCAACGTCAATTCGCGGTTATCAAGCCCGGCTTCGCCTTCGAACTGCGTCCAGGCCCTGCCGCTGAGCAGCGCATCCCACGGCAGAGTCACGGTAATCGCCTCGCCGCGGTTAATCGCCACCAATACGCGTTCATTCTGGTAGACGCGAGCAAACACCACCGCATCGCCTTCGGCATAGACAACCCGGCAGCCGCCCTGCCGTAACGCCCGGCTTTGCTTACGCAGTTTGCCTAAACGCTGATAGAGCGCCAGCAGGTCTACATCCTGATCCCGCTGATTCCACGGGAATGGCTTGCGGCAGAAAGGATCGTTGTTACCATCGAGTCCCACCTCATCACCGTAGTAAATACAGGGCACGCCGGGCCAGGCGTACAGCCAGATAACGGCCAGCGGTAAGCGGGCAACGTCTTTGCCGAGGATGGATTTAAAGCGCGCCGTATCATGACTGTCGAGCTGGTTAAACATCCGCAGTTGCTGCTGATGGGAAAGCCCCGAACGGTACTCTTCCATCCACGCCATGCAGGCCTGCGCGTCAATGCTCTGCGGCTCGTAAGAGATATCGGTATTCGCCAAAAATCCCCACAGCGGGAAAGTAAAACCGCGATAGTTCATGGCGGCGTCTTCGGTATCAGCCTGCAGCCACTGGCGGGCGTCGCCGAAGTGTTCACCCAGGACGTAAGCATTCGCTTTTGTTTCTTTTGCCGCCTGGGTAATGCCGCCGACGTGCTGCAGGTTGTTTTTCGCCCCGCCCGCTTCGCCCAGCATATGCACAACGTCCAGACGCCAGCCGTCAATGCCCCACGGCTCCCGCAGCCAGTGCCGCACAATACTTTGCTCGCCGCGATAGATTTCATCCACCAGCGTAGCCGAGCGATAGTCCAGCTTCGGCAGGCTTGAATAGCCCAGCCAGTCCAGCGCAAACCCCTCGTCGGAGAAGCTGTACCAGTCGCGCCACGGTGACTGCGGATTGTGGCAGGCGCCGCGGTCGCTACTCTGATGCCTGTCAAACCAGGCATGCGTATCGCCGCTGTGGTTAAAGACGCCGTCCAGCATCAGCTTCATCCCCTGCCTGCGCGTATTTTCCCGCAGCCGCAGGAAAGCGGCGTTACCGCCAAACTGCTCGTCCACCTGCCGGTAATCCTGAGTGTCGTACTTATGCACGCTGGGCGCGGTAAAAATAGGATTCAGATAAAGCGCCGTCACGCCAAGCTTTTTCAGGTACGGCAGCTTCTCGCTGATACCGTCGAGATCGCCCCCGTAAAAGGTCGATCCTCCCGCTTCCCCGGTTAACGGCTGGTCCCATTCACGCCGAACGATGTCCTGCCCTGCCGCATGATGAAAATAAACGTTGTTCTGAGCCGGCTGGCGATTTGATCCTCGTGCAAAACGATCCGGGAAGATCTGATAAAACACCTGATCCTGCACCCAGTCAGGGCCGGTATCAGGCGTATCAAAAGCAAACTGTTCCAGGCGAGCCGGCGGCGTTTTCCGCAGGCCCTGGGGCGTATACCAGCGCTGTCGGTCCTGCCAGAGCAGTTTAAAACTGTAGCGGCGGCGCGGCTGCCCTTCGGAGGTATCAAGAGTCACCTTCCAGGCGACAACGCCCTCCAGGGGAGCGTGTTTCTGACGCGTCATGGCCAGGGAAATCTCTTCGTTATCTTTTTCGCCGCGCAGAACCACTTTTTCCGGCAGGTCATCTCCCGCCAGCCACAACGTTATGGTCAGGCTTTGCTCACGCTTCTGAAGAAACGGCGCCACCGGAAGGTGCCAGGCATTCAACATAGTAACTTTCCCATCGCTTAAAAATGACGCCACCTTGCCACAGCATAAGGCTTTATCACTCATCATTGAGGGTTAATTTTGGGGAGGATGGGAGGGGCGGAGGCGAGGATAATTTGTCCCCTCACCCCGCCCCTCTCCCAAAAGGGCGAGGGAGAAAAACGAGGGAGGAGAATGCTATTTATCCTCTATCACTTTCAGAGGAGAGGCAAAAATCGATTACTGCGCGTTCACCCGGCGCTTAACAAGCCAGCCGATAAGCAGCAGCACAATCCAGCCGCAGCCCACGTACAGCGAAATACGGGTTTCCGGATGGTAGCCAATCAGCGCGATGATAAACACCAGGAACACCAGGCCAACAACCGTGGTTGCAACGCCGCCGGGAATAGGGAACTTCAGCGCTTTCGCCTCTTCCGGCGACAGGCGGCGGCGGAAGGCAATCTGCGACAGCAGGATCATTATCCACACCCACACGGTGGCAAAGGTCGCCAGGGAAGCAATCACCAGGAAGACGTTATCCGGCATGATGTAGTTCAGGTAAACCGCCAGCAGCAGCGCACAGGCCATCACCACGACGGTGACCCACGGAATACCGTTGCGAGAGGTTTTGGCGAACACTTTAGGCGCGCTGCCCTGCTCGGCCATGCCGTGCAGCATACGGCCCACGCCAAACACATCGCTGTTAATCGCCGAAAGAGAAGCGGTGATAACCACAAAATTCAGAATACCGGCCGCGGCGGTAATGCCCATATGCTGGAAGGTCATCACAAACGGGCTGCCTTCGGTGCCCACCTGGTTCCACGGATAGATGGACATGATGACGAACAGCGTGCCCACATAAAACACCAGAATACGCAGCGGAACGGAGTTGATGGCGCGCGGAATAGACTTCTGCGGATCTTTCGCTTCGCCTGCCGTGATGCCGATAATCTCAATCCCGCCGTAGGCAAACATCACCATCTGCAGCGACATTATCATCCCGAGCCAGCCGTTGCTGAAGAAGCCGCCATTGCTCCACAGGTTATGGATGCCGGTCGCCTGGCCGCCGTTGCCAATCCCCCACACGATAATGCCGATCCCGGCAATAATCATGATGATGATGGTGGCAACCTTGAAGAACGAGAACCAGAACTCCAGCTCGCCGAATACCTTCACGCTCATCAGGTTGATGGCGCTGATAATTAGCACCACGCTCAGCACCCAGACCCAGTGCGGCACCGCCGGGAACCAGATGCCCATATAGATCCCAAAGGCGGTCACGTCGGCAATGGCAACAATCAATATTTCAAAGCAGTAGGTCCAGCCGGTGATATAACCTGCCAGTGGCCCCAGGTAGTCCTGAGCATAACGTGAAAACGAGCTGGCCGCAGGGTTGTGCACCGACATTTCGCCCAGCGCGCGCATGATGATGTAGGCCGCCACGCCGCCGATAATATACGCCAGCAGCACGCTCGGCCCCGCCATTTTGATGGCGTCCGCCGAACCGTAAAACAGCCCTGTTCCAATCGCCGACCCCAGCGCCATAAATCGAATGTGCCGGGTGCTCAAACCGCGCTTGAGCTTGTTGGTGTTTTCCATTAATCCAGTACCACGCTTTACAATAAAAAAACCACGGAGGACGACTCCGTGGTTACATAGCAATCAAAAACTTAGTGGGCGGCGGAGGTCACCTGGCGCCCTGCTGCTTTGTCCCAGATAGCGGTGATAACCACCATCGCGACGGTCGGCAGCAGCCAGGCAAGTCCCTGATCCGCCAGCGGCAGTTTCGCCGCCCAGCCAGGCAGCACGTCGCTGATGGCCGAAGCTTTGACGCCGTCAATAATACCAAACAGCAGGCTTATCAGCATCGCCGGCGCAATAACGCGGGTGGAATTGTTCCACCACGGACGAGTAAAGCTCAGCACCACCAGCGCGATACATGGCGGATAGATTGCCGTCAGCACCGGGATAGAGATCTGAATCAGATGGCTCAGGCCCAGGTTGGACACAATCATCGAGAACAGACCGAGGATAAACACCAGCGAGCGATAAGAGAGCGGCAGATACTGGCTAAAGAACTCCGCGCAGGCACAGGTCAGGCCAACGGCAGTGACCAGGCAGGCCAGGAAAATCAGCGCCGCGAGGAAGAAGCTTCCTGCCCCGCCAAAGGTATGAGCGACATAGGCGTGCAGAATAGCCGCACCGTTGGCTTTCTGATCGACCAGGTTCGCGCTATCGGACCCCAGGTGGAACAGCGCCAGGTAGATAACCGTCAGGCCGATACCGGCAATCAGTCCAGCCCAGATGGTGTAGCGGGTCAGCAGGCGAGATTCGGTCACGCCACGGGAGCGGGCGGCATTAACGATAACAATCCCGAACACCAGCGAAGCCAGGGTATCCATCGTCAGGTAGCCGTTCACAAAGCCGTTAGAAAACGCCGCGTTCTGGTAGGCTTCAGTCGCCGTACTCAGGCCGCCGGCTGGCCACAATACTGCACCGGCCGCCAGGATCAGCAGCGCGATGATTTTCACCGGCGCCAACACGTGGCCCACGGTATCCAGCAGCTTGCCGGGATAAAGAGAAATGCCGATCACCAGCGCAAAGTACACCAGGCTGTAGATAAACAGCGGCATATCGCCCATGCCTGTCAGCGGAGCAATCCCCACTTCAAAAGAAACGGTGGTGGTACGCGGCGTGGCAAACAGAGGCCCTACGGCCAGGTAGCAGACGGTTGCCAGCAAAATGCCGGCACGGCGGCCAATCGGCGAGCTGAGGCTATCAATACCCCCGCCCACGCGTGCGATCGCCACGATAGTCAGAACAGGTAAACCTACTGCGGTCACCAGGAAGCCAAGCGCCGCCGTCCAGACGTGCTCGCCAGCCTGTAAGCCGACCATAGGAGGAAAAATGATGTTGCCCGCGCCCACAAACAGCGCAAAGGTCATAAAGCCCAGAGCGATGATGTCACGAGATTTCAAATGATAGGTCATAAAATAAAGCAGCCTGTGGATGTGTGGTGTTGAAAATGCTCAAATTTTTAAACCGAGGTTCAGTCCAGATAACGTTCGGTAAAAACGCGGCTATTACCGGTAACGACAGCGGAATATGCTTCTCCAGATCGGTGGCGAAGAATAGTTAGTCGAATTACCACTCAATTTCAGTCGGTCTGGTAATAACAGGGGGGCAATTAAAACGCTTATAGCGTTTGAAGACAAGAAGGGATCGGGAAACCAGAAATATATCCTTTATAAATACGCATAACCAGTGAATAAAGTTGATTATACGCTTTTGTTATGGCTTATCATTCGGACAAAAAAGCATCGATTCGATATTAGTCACTTAACGAGTGGTGAAAATACGCACAAAAAAGGCCAGAAAACTGGCCTGTGGAAAGCGGACTTGACGGTTATGGCAAGTTAATGTGCAACCGCCGCAGAATCATGAGCAATCAGGCGTTCTGGCAGAATAAACGAAAACGTCGATCCCTGCCCCGGCTGGCTTTCGATCTCCAGCCGCGCATCATGGTGGCTAAGGGCATGCTTAACGATAGCCAGCCCAAGCCCGCTGCCTCCCGTCTGGCGAGAGCGCGCCTTATCGACCCGGTAAAAGCGCTCGGTCAGGCGAGGAAGATGCTCGGCGGAAATTCCAGGCCCGGTATCCCTGACGCTAAACGCCACGCCGTGGGGCAGCTTGCGCCAGGTGACCGTAATATGGGTCCCGGCCGGCGTGTGATTTACGGCGTTATACACCAGGTTCGAGATAGCGCTGCGAAGCTGCTCCTCGTTGCCGTAAACCTGAAGCCCAGGCTCGACGTTAAAAGTGAGCGTTTGCTTCTGCTGGCTTAGCGTTTGCGCCTCGCGCTCCACCACGCGCAGCATCAGCGGCACGTCGATTTTTTCGTTCATCGAAATCGCCGGTGCAGCCTCAATCCTCGATAAGGTGAGCAGCTGTTTGACCAGCCCTTCCATACGCGACGTTTGCTCACGCATGGTATGCAACGCTTTGTCCTTGAGCGGCCCTTCCAGCGCCTGATCCTGCATCATCTCCAGATAACCCTGTAACACGGTCAGCGGGGTGCGCAGCTCGTGGCTGACGTTGGCAAAGAAGTTACGGCGAGCGCCTTCAAGCTGGTGCATCTGCGTGACGTCACGCGCCACCATCAGCCACTGCCCGTCGGCATAAGGCATCACGCGGAACTCAAGATGACGGCCGTTGTTCAGCACCAGCGTCAGCGGGCGGCCGAACTGCTGCTTCGCTACGTATTGAGTGAATTCAGGGTAACGCAGAAGGTTGAGGATATTTTGGCCGCTGTCGTCCGGCCAGCGCAGGCCAAGCAGCTGCTGCGCCAGGCCGTTACACCAAAAAATAGTGCCTTCTTCGGTGGTCAGCACCACCGCATCTGGCAGTGATTCCGCACCGCTGCGGAACCGCTTGATAAGGTTGCCCAGCTCCTTACGGCGCTTTTTATTACGCAGCTGCATCTGGTGCAGCCCGTAAAGCAAAGGCTCCCAGCTTCCCCGCCCGGGCGGCGGGGTCATGCTGCGGTCAACCCACAGCCACCAGGAGAGACGAAGTAAATTCCAGAAATGCCAGCTTAACAGGGCGGTCACTGCCGCCAGTAAGAACCACGGCAGATGGCCAAAAATCAATCCGAGAATCGCCGCCGGTAAACAACAGAGCATCAGCTCCAGTACCAGCCTTTTCCATGACAGCCGTTCCAGCACGCGTCACGCTCCTGTCAGCATATTAAAAACGGGTTGAAAAGCGATAACCCGTGCCGCGAACTGTTTGCACCATTTTGTCATGACCACTTGTTTCCAGAGCTTTACGCAGACGGCGAATATGCACGTCTACGGTACGGTCTTCAACGTAAACGTTAGTCCCCCACACGTTATTAAGCAGCTGTTCACGGCTGTAAACGCGCTCCGGGTGGGTCATAAAGAAGTGTAACAGCTTAAATTCGGTTGGCCCCATGTCGAGCGGATCTTCACCGGTCATCACGCGGTGCGATGAAGGGTCAAGGCTCAGGCCCTGCATCTCAATAACCTCTTCCACCGCCATCGGTGAAATACGGCGCATCACGGCTTTGATACGTGCCACCAGCTCTTTCGGGGAGAAAGGCTTAGTGATGTAGTCGTCGGCACCGACCTCAAGGCCGCGGACGCGATCTTCTTCTTCGCCGCGGGCGGTCAGCATCATCACCGGGATCTCGCGGGTCAATGCTTCACGCTTCAGGTGCTTGATGAACTGGATCCCCGAACCACCTGGCAGCATCCAGTCGAGCAGGATCAGATCGGGGAAAGGTTCAATCAGCAGGTTAACCGCGCTGTCATAATCTTCCGCCTCTACCGACTGGAAGCCATTTTGCTCGAGCACAAAGCTCACCATTTCACGAATAGGAGCTTCATCTTCTACGACTAAAATGCGTCTCGCCATGATTTACCCTGTTGAAAAGAGACCATCTCTTATTAATTGTGCGCCAGTATGCGTCAGATTTGTGACAGATTTATGAAAAAGATTACGGCCAGATATTTCACCTTTTTGAATTATGACAGCCCCAGATTTTTGCTGACGGTTACGCTTCTGACTCAATAGCTTATAATCGGTCATTCGCCTCTTTGCCATGGGACAGGTTATGCGCATTCTCCACACTTCAGACTGGCACCTCGGCCAAAACTTCTATACCAAAAGCCGGGCTTCTGAACACCAGGCCTTTCTCGACTGGTTGATAAACGCCGCGCTCGAACATCAGGCGGAGGCGATTATTGTCGCGGGGGATATCTTTGATACCGGCTCACCGCCGAGCTACGCCCGCGAAATGTATAACCGCTTTGTGGTGCAGCTGCAGGCCACCGGCTGCCAGCTCGTGGTGCTGGCGGGTAACCACGATTCCGTTGCCACGCTCAACGAATCCCGCGAGCTGCTGGCCTGTCTGAATACCCGAGTGATTGCCAGCGCACGCCACAACAAAGACGAGCAGGCACTGGTCCTTAATCAAAAAGACGGCACGCCAGGCGCTATCCTTTGCCCCATTCCTTTCCTGCGCCCCCGCGACATTCAAAGCAGCCAGGCCGGGCTGTCTGGCCATGAGAAACAGCGTTCTTTAATGGAAGCCATCAGCGAACATTATCAGCACTGCTATGAGGCCGCCGTTGCCCTGCGCGGAGACAGGCCGCTGCCGATTATCGCCACCGGGCACCTGACTACCGTTGGCGTAACAAAATCTGACGCGGTTCGCGACATTTATATCGGCACGTTGGACGCGTTCCCGGCGCAGCACTTCCCGCCAGCCGACTACATCGCGCTCGGGCATATTCATCGCGCGCAGAAAATCGGCGGCAGCGAGCATATTCGCTACAGCGGTTCGCCTATTCCGCTGAGTTTCGACGAAACCGGCAAAGCAAAAAGTGTGTTTCTCGTAGAGTTTAGCGGTGCGGCGCTGGCAAGCGTCGAACCTCTGGAGGTACCCATTAGCCAGCCGCTGGCCATCGTCAAAGGTTCGCTGGGTGAAATTGAGCAACAGCTTGAACAGTGGCGAAATGCGCCAGCTGAGCCGAAAGTCTGGCTGGATATCGAAATCGCCACCGATGAATATCTGCACGATATGCAGCGCCAGGTCCAGGCGCTTACCGACGAACTGCCGGTCGAAGTCGTCCTGCTGCGCCGCAGCCGCGAACAGCGCGAGCGGGTCATTGCCAGCCAGCATAAAGAAACGTTGAGCGAGTTAAGCGTTGAAGAAGTTTTTGAGCGACGGCTGAGCCAGGAAGAGACCAGCGACGAGCGTGCCGCACGGTTAAGAACGCTGTTTGCACAAACCCTTTCAGACTTGCACCAGCAGGAGGAACAGGCATGAAAATCTTAAGCCTGCGGTTAAAAAACATAAACTCCCTGAAAGGCGAATGGAAAATTGATTTCACCCAGGAGCCCTTCGCCAGCAACGGGCTGTTCGCTATCACCGGCCCGACGGGCGCGGGCAAAACCACCCTGCTCGACGCAATTTGCCTGGCGCTGTACCACAAAACGCCGCGCCTCAGCACCGTTTCTCAGTCGCAAAACGACCTGATGACCAGGGACACCGCTGAGTGCCTGGCCGAAGTGGAGTTCGAGGTCAAAGGCGTTGGCTACCGGGCTTTCTGGAGCCAGAACCGCGCCCGTAACGCGGCAAACGGCAACCTTCAGGCACCGCGCGTGGAGCTGGCCCAAATCAGCGACGGCAAAATCCTCGCGGATAAAATTAAAGACAAGCTTGAGATTGTCGCCTCGCTTACCGGGCTGGATTACGACCGCTTCACCCGCTCGATGATGCTCTCCCAGGGGCAGTTCGCCGCTTTTTTAAACGCCGACGCCAACGACCGCGCCTCGCTGCTTGAGGAGCTGACCGGCACCGAAATCTACGGCACCGTATCTGCGGCAGTCTTTGAAAATCATAAGCAAATCAAAAGCCGGCTTGAAAACCTGCTGGCTCAGGCTTCAGGCGTTGCGCTATTGAATGAGGAGCGGCAACAGCAGCTTACGCAGAGTTTGCAGGCGCTTACTTTTGAAGAAAAAAAGCTGTCGGATGAACAGCAGCAACAACAGCAACATCAGCACTGGCTCAGCCAGCGCGCCCGGCTCGCCGCCGACAAAGAGCAGAAGCTGCAGGCGCTGAACGGTGCCAGTCAGGCCCTTAAAGACGCGGAGCCGATGCTGGCGAAGCTGACCCGCGCCCTGCCTGCCGAAAAACTGCGGCCTCACTGGCAGCGGTTGCAGGAAAAGCAGCAGACGTTAAGGCAAAACGGCGAAGCCGCAGAGAAAGTGAACACCCGCTTACAGCAGCTCACCGTTCGTCGTCAGCAAACCCGCCTGTTAGCCGCCGGGCAGGCTCAAAAGCTTCAGTCAGAAGCACAACGGGTACAGGATTGGCTCACCGCCAATGACCGCTATCGCCTGTGGGCCGCCGAGCTGACGGGCTGGCGCATGGCGTTTACGCAGCAGCAGCGTGATGAAAGGCAGCTGGCTGAGCTCCAGCAGACGCTGCAGGCCAGCCAGCAAAAGCTGCAGGCGCTGCCGGAGCCGACGCTTAGCCTTTCTCCTGATGAAGTGAGCGCTCATTTACAGCGAATGCTGGCAACCCGGCCTGCTCGCCAGCAGTTGGCCGCCCTGCAGCCACAGTTCGCCACGCTGGAGAAACGTAAAGCCGAGCAGCAGCGGGAGCTTGCCGAGCTGGATAAACTGATTGCCGGGCGTGACGCTGAGCTCAGCCAAAAACGTCAGCAATACAAAGACAAACGCCAGCATGAGGCCGATCTGGAAAAAGTCGTCGAGCAGGAAAGGCGCATTCAAAGCCTTGAAGCCGAGCGTGCGCTTTTACAACCGGATTCCCCGTGCCCGCTTTGCGGCTCAACCCAACATCCCGCCGTAGAAGCCTATAAAACGCTGGAGCCGGGCGAGAACCAGCAGCGTCTTGCCGCCCTTAAGCAAGAGGTCGCCAAACTCGCGGAGCTTGGCTTCGCCCTGAAAGGTCAGCTTGATACCCAACGCCAACAGCGCGAAAAACTGGTGCAGGTAAGCACCGCGCTGCAGGAAGAGGAAGCCTCTCTGTCCGCCCGCTGGCAGCAGCAGTGTGCAGAAGCAGGTATCGCTTTAACGCCGCAGGACGATCTCACCGCCTGGCTTAACGAGCAGGAACAGCGTGAACAGCAGCTGCGCCAGCTAGGCGAGCGTCAGGCGCTGGAGGTGCAGTTTCAGCGCGACAGCCAGCAGCATGAAAAGCTGAGTGCCGACTTTATGGCACAGCGCACGTCTCTACAGGCAGCGCTGGAGCGGGCCGGTCTTGTGCGCCCCGAGCCGGGAGAAGAGCAAAACTGGCTCGAAGCTCGTCAAAAAGAATCCCTGCAATGGCAGCAACAGCAGGACAAGCTGCCGCAGCTTCACCAGCAGCTTTCCAGCCTTGAGATGCTGCTCTCCAATCTAATGGACGACGGCTCAACGCCGCCGCCGTTGGAGGCAAACGAGCGCCAGGCTGCGCTGCAAAACTGGCAGACGCTGCATAACGACTGCAACCTGCTCGAAGGACAGCGTCAGTCCCTGCAAGAACAGCTGAAGCAAAGTGAAAGAGAAGCCACGGCGGCACAGGAGCAGTTCAGCAATGCGCTCTCGGCCAGCCAGTTCAGCGACGAAGCCGACTTCCGAAGCGCGCTGCTGGAAGAGGCCGGGCGACTTGAGCTTGAGCAACGTAAGCAGCAGCTGGAACGCCAACAGCAGCAACAGACTACGCTGCTGGAACAGGCTGAAAGCGCGCTGGCTCAGCATCTCTCAGGGCGGCCAGAAACCCTGAGCGAAGAGACCGAAGTCAGCATGCTGGATGAACGTATCGCAGCGCTTACTCTCCAGCTGCGCGAAAACGCCTCTCGCCAGGGGCAAATCACCCAGCAGCTGCGTCATGACGAGGAAAATCGGGTTCGCCAGCAGGCGCTGATGCAGGAGATCAAAGCGTGTGAGGCGCAGGCGGAAGACTGGGGCTACCTCAATTCGCTCATCGGCTCCAAAGAAGGGGATAAATTCCGTAAATTCGCCCAGGGGCTGACGCTGGATAATCTGGTCTGGCTGGCAAACAATCAGCTTAACCGCCTGCACGGGCGCTACCTGCTTCAGCGCAAAGACAACGAAGCGCTCGAGCTGCAGGTGGTGGATACCTGGCAGGCAGATGCGGTGCGGGATACACACACGCTCTCCGGCGGAGAAAGTTTCCTGGTGAGTCTGGCGCTGGCGCTCGCGTTATCCGATTTGGTTAGCCATAAAACCCGCATTGACTCCCTGTTTCTGGATGAAGGTTTTGGCACCCTCGATGCGCAGACGCTGGATACCGCGCTCGACGCGCTGGATACGCTGAACGCCAGCGGCAAAACTATCGGCGTCATCAGCCACGTTGAGGCGATGAAAGAGCGGATCCCGGTGCAAATTAAGGTGAAGAAGATCAACGGCCTGGGCGTGAGCCGACTGGATAAAGTTTTTGCAGTGGATTGAGCTTGACCCTGGCTCACTCCCAGGGAAGTGTCTGGTCGTCACAAATACGCTTATGAAGGATCGGCTAAGGTTCCGTTCACTTCCAGCCCTGGGTCGGCTGAGATGCGTTTCCGACGCTCTCAGCCTCCGGCCGTTCCCGACGGCCGGACCCTGGCCAGTCGGAGAGAAAACGAGGCGATTTAAGCCGGAACCGTGCCTCGCTTCATATTTTTACCCTCACCCTAACCCTCTCCCTGAAAGGGAGAGGGAAAAAAGAATGTTCTCTATCGGCTGTTTCCCCCCTCTCCCTCTGGGAGAGGGCCGGGGTGAGGGGCGATTTACTTCTCCAGAGGCCACAACCACGCCGCACCGCGAACGCCGCTGGAATCGCCGTGTACCGCCTTGCGAATCGGCGTTTCACACTCACCGCCAAACACCCACGGCTTAATCAGCTGGGGCACCGTCCGGTATAAACGCTCCACGTTACTCATTCCACCGCCCAGCACGATCGCATCCGGATCCAGAATATTCACGATATGCGCCAGCGACTTCGCCAGACGAGTCTCGTAGCGGCTGATGGCCAGCTCGGCCAGCGGATCCTGCTGCTCGGCCAGGCTAATGATCTCATGCCCTTTCAGCGTTTTTCCGCTCAGGCGCTGGTAGTCGGTGCCGAAGCCGGTGCCGGAAATAAAGGTCTCAATGCACCCCTGCTTGCCGCAATAGCACGGTACTTCTTCCCGGAAACGCAGTTCGTCTTCGTCCATCCACGGCAGCGGGTTATGCCCCCACTCGCCCGCCGTGCCGTTGCCGCCAATCAGGCTGCGGCCATTAATCGCCACGCCCGCCCCGCAGCCGGTACCGACGATCACCGCAAAGACGATCTGTGCGCCAGCAGCGGCACCGTCGATAGCTTCCGAAACGGCCAGGCAGTTGGCGTCGTTAGCCAGCCTGACTTCTCGCTTCAGCGCCAGGCTGAGATCCTTATCAAACGGCTGTCCGTTAAGCCAGGTTGAGTTCGCATTTTTCACCACCCGGGTATAAGGGGAAATCGACCCCGGGATCCCAAGCCCTACCGTACCGGTCTCGCCCGTGGCTTCTTCCGCCAGCCGCACCAGCTCAACAATGTTTTTGATGGTGGCCTGGTAGTCATTTTTAGGCGTTGGCAAACGGTGGCGGTAGAGCTGTTTCCCGTCGTCTGCCAGCGCAATCACTTCTGTTTTAGTCCCACCGAGATCGATACCTATGCGCACAAGAGCTTCCTCATTTGGTAATAATTATCAACAACATAAAATGCAGCGTAAGCAAAGGCAATGAAACGAGGCCGTCAATTCGTTATCATGCCCGCTGCGTTTAACTGACAACCTGGGACAGAATCATGCTGTGGTTTAAAAATTTAATGGTTTACCGTTTAAGCCGTGACATCACGCTGACGGCGGATGCAATGGAAAAACAGTTAGCCGCCTTCACCTTCACCCCTTGCGGCAGCCAGGACATGGCTAAAACCGGCTGGGTGTCGCCGATGGGCTCGCACAGCGATGCATTAACCCATGTTGCCAACGGCCAAATTGTGATTTGCGCCCGTAAAGAAGAAAAAATTCTGCCGGCCCCGGTCATCAAACAGGCTCTGGAAGCCAAAATCAATAAGCTTGAAGCAGAGCAGGCCCGCAAGCTGAAAAAGACCGAAAAAGACGCCCTGAAAGACGAAGTCCTGCACTCCCTGCTGCCGCGCGCTTTCAGCCGTTTTAGCCAGACGATGATGTGGGTAGATACGGTCAACGGCCTGATCATGATCGACTGCGCCAGCGCCAAAAAAGCGGAAGACACGCTGGCACTGCTGCGTAAAAGTCTGGGTTCGCTGCCGGTGGTACCGCTGGCGCTGGAAAACCCTATCGAGCTGACCCTTACCGAGTGGGTGCGTTCGGGAGACGTTCCGGCAGGTTTTGCGCTGATGGACGAAGCTGAACTCAAGGCTATCCTTGAAGGCGGCGGCGTGATCCGCTGCAAGCAGCAGGAACTGGTGTGCGACGAAATCGCGGCGCACATTGAAACCGGCAAAGTGGTCACCAAGCTGGCGCTGGACTGGCAGGAGCGTATTCAGTTCGTACTGGCCGACGACGGCTCGATCAAACGCCTGAAGTTTGCCGATATCCTGCGCGAACAGAACGACGATATCGACCGGGAAGATTTTGGCGGACGTTTCGATGCCGATTTCATCCTGATGACCGGTGAACTGTCGGCGCTGGTGACTAACCTGGTGGAAGCGCTGGGCGGCGAAGCGCAGCGTTAATTAAGCGGCTGAGTCGTGAGAGATAGCCCCTCGCCGTAAACGAGGGGCTAAAAAATTCAGTTATTTATCTGCCAGGTAGCGGCAAAGATAGGACGTTGGCTCGGCAACCTGCAGATGGAACTCGCTGTGGCCCGGCACGTTAAACACTTCGCCCGCAGCATAGGTTTTCCACTCGGTTTCCCCCGGCAGCAGAACGTGTAATGCGCCGCTCACAACGGTCATCTCTTCCGGCTGGGCGGTCCCGAAGGTGTATTCCCCCTCCGCCATCACGCCAACGCTGGCACGGCCAGTGCTGCTGCTGGTAAAACCGATGGATTTTACTTTACCGGAGAAGTACTCGTTACTCTGAAGCATGGACAGGCCCTTAATCGACTTTAGTGAAAAATCCACTATAGAGGCGAACTCTCTGGCCTGTCACGCAAATTGTTAATTCCGTTCAGATAAGCAATTCTGCCGCTAATCTGGCGACCAGCACGTTGGATAAAAGTACCGGCACATCCAGCTGCTTTTGCAGTAAATCCCGGTGCTTTTGATGGTAGCCAAGGCAGTCCAGCACCAGAACATCCGCCCCGTCCGCCATCAGCTTTCTTCCGGCCTCAAGCAAGTCGGCTTCGCTACCGTGCACCGGATTCGCGAGAGCATAAAGCGGGGGATGGGTAAGCTTGCGCCACTTCAGCTCCTGAAACTTAATCATGTCGGCGACCGGCAGGATAATCCCCACCTGATGACCGTCCACAATCGAAGCCACCAGCGGCGGAATAATACGCTCAGGCTCCAGCAGAATCGCGTTACGGGCGCTAAGCCCTGTCAGCGGCATGGTGCTCATCAGCAGAATGACTTCGTAGCCCTGATTATCCAGCTGTTCGATGATGCCCTGCATCGCAACGGAGATTTTGTCGCGCCCGACCGAAGTAATGGTGTTGTCCGCCAGCAAAGTGAGCAAAGACTCCTCTCCGGGCGAAGGGGAAAACTGGCGCCGGACCTCATCAGGAGAGAGGTTGCCCAGCAGGCTTACCTGCGAGATTTGTTGCTCAGAGATATGTTCGGTTAAAAATGGCAAAACCTCACTCACTGACACTTTGCCGACGGTGAGAATGGCTACAGTTGGTTTCATGCTTCGCTCCGCTATTACTCAGTCACCGCCCTTTTCGCTGCACTGCTCCACGTCCGCTATGAAATAACTCCGCCGGGGTCGATCGTTTTTTGCTCGCCGTAATCCGCAGCATACAACCAGAGTGATATCGAAATCCTTAACGAAACATCAACTACTGTGCAACATCTCTAAATAGATATATTTTAAGTAAATTAACGAGATAAAAGTTTCTCTGATCAAAGATGAAACACCAACGTCTGCAGCCATCGATCAGGATTTCTGCGGATCTTCATAGCGCTGTTTTGCGTCCAGCGCTTCCTGATGCGTTTCGTGTTCGCTTATCAGCGTGTCCTGATGAGGGTGATCCGCCCGCAGCTGGTACCCGGTGACGGTTGAACCCGGCACGCCTTTCTGCACTTCGACAATTCGGGCTTCACGGGGGTAAGGAGGTTGAGTTGCCATCGCTCGTCCTTATTTCTTATGGATGAGCGTTAAGTATAGGCTAACTGGCGCGGGCCATTTGTAATGCGCTGAGGATAGCTTCCACCACCGCATCCGGGGGACAGGTTGCGTCCACAATGTGACGGGCAACCTGGCGGTACAGCCCTTCTCGAGCGGCCAGCACGTCCACGATTTCATCGGTGACGCCTTTTCCAGTCAGGGTTGGGCGCTGATCTTCCTCCGGAGAAGCATTCAGGCGTGAAGCCAGGACCTGCGCCGGAGCGTGCAGCCAAATGGTAATGCCGTTTTCCTGCATAAACTGACGATTGCTGTCTGCCAGCACCATGCCGCCGCCGGTGGCCACAACGGTCGCCGGCGCCGTCACCCGCTGAAGCGCATCAGACTCACGGGCACGGAACCCTTCCCAGCCCTCTTCGGCCACAATCTCCGCCACGCTTTTTCCGGTGTGGGTCAGCAGAAAACTATCGGTATCGACAAATGCATAACCCAGCGTTCTCGCCAGAGCCTGACCGACGGTCGTCTTGCCACAGCCGCGCGCGCCGACCAAGAAAAGGGGTTGAGTCATCAGGGATAATCCTCGGAAGTGCAGGCCTCAGGCCAGTAGGGATAAAAGCAGGAAACAGAACGCGATAATACCATCAAACTAGTACGCAACAAAACGTAAACTTATAGTTACAATCACAATTTCTACCACAAAGAAGCCAGTAATAACGGCCTTAACTGGAGGTTAATAAGTGTAAACTAAATCCACCACCCGCCAGCAGCGTCACAATACTTTAAACGCCAGGCCAATGACAACCCTTAATCTGAGATTCGGTAACACATTTATGGTTAGCTTTACGATTAAGGCGTTTCACCTACGCTCAAGTTGATCCAGACTCGTTTTAAGACTTCATCATGACAGAGGTATGAACCATGCAATCTGAAGAGCAGCGTCTTATCGACGGGCTTTTTGACCGTCTGAAACAGGCCGAGAGCCAAAGTGCCACCCGGGATGCGGCCGCAGAACAGCGGATTGCGCAACACCTCAGCCAGCAGCCAGGTGCCGCCTACTACATGGCGCAGACGATCCTTATCCAGGAAGCGGCCATGAAACAGCTGAACGGTAAAATTCAGGAGCTGGAAGCGAAAGTCACCGAACTTGAACAGAAGTCTCGCCAGCAGCAGAGCAGCGGCGGTTTTTTGGCCGGATTATTCGGCGGCAGCAGCAACAGCAATAATAGCCCTCGCGGTTCCGACCCGATTCCGGGCAGCCAGAACTATGGCACATCAGCCGCACCGGGCTACGGCGCACCTCAAAGCGGGTACGGTGCTCCTGCCGGCTATGGTGCACCACAGGCGGCACCTGCGAGCGCTCCGCGTGCGGGAGGCGGCTTCCTTTCTGGTGCGCTGCAAACCGCTGCGGGCGTAGCCGGGGGCGTTGTGGTGGCAGAAATGCTGACCAGCATGTTCCACCGCAGCCAGCCGGAAGAGATCGTGAATATCATCAACGAGCCGGCTCCAACCTTCGACAATAGCTCGTTTGATTCAGTCAACGACTACAGCCAGGTCGACGACCGCCAGTTCCAGAACCAGGGCGGCTGGCCGTCACAGGACAACGCTAACGACAACACCGGCTTCGGGAACGATGATTTCGGTGGTGACGATTACGGCGACGACGACGACAGCTTTATTTAAGACTTCTGCGCCCGCGCGACCATCAGCAGCCACTTTTCGAGTTCATTGGCAAACAGCTGGCGGTCGCGCTGGTTCAGGCTATCCGGCCCGCCGGTTTGTACACCGCTGGCGCGCAGGGTATCCATAAAGTCACGCATCGTCAGGCGTTCACGAATGGTTGCTGGCGTGTAAAGCTCGCCCCGAGGGTTCAACGCAATGGCCCCTTTCTCAAGCACGTCCGCCGCCAGCGGAATATCGGCGGTGATCACCAGATCGTTTTTCTCGCAGCGACGAACAATTTCGTTGTCCGCCACGTCAAACCCCGAGGCAACCTGAAGGCTGCGAATAAAGCGCGATGGCGGCGTTTTCATCCCCTGGTTTGCGACCAGCGTGACCATCACCTGAGCGCGATCGGCCGCGCGAAAAAGGACCTCTTTTATCACTTTTGGACACGCATCGGCATCCACCCAAATTTGCATTATGGCTCCTGACTGTCGGTGGGAATGGGGCGATTTTGCCGTGCTTTTGCCGAATGGCAAAATTTATCTGTTTCAGCCCCCCGACCGTACCTCGTTGAGTGCAAACGTAGCCTAAGCGGTAAAAAGCGCGTTAAGCTATTACCATCAGATAACAAAACACATCACCATGGAGTAATGCTATGGATAAGAAAATTGGCTTTATTGGCTGCGGTAACATGGGCAAAGCGATCCTTGGCGGCCTGATTTCCAGCGGCCTGGTGCCGGCGGGCAATATCTGGGTTTATACCCCGTCGCCGGACAAGGTGCAGGCATTATGCGAAGAATACGGCATTAATCCGGCGCAGAGCGCGCAGGAAGTCGCGCAGATAGCCGACATCGTTTTTGGCGCGGTGAAGCCAAACATCATGCTGAAAGTGCTGAGCGAAGTGAATTCCGAGCTGAATAAAGACAGCGTTGTTATCTCCATTGCCGCAGGCATTACCCTGGAAACCCTCGCCAAAGTGCTGGGCCACGACCGCAAGATTATCCGTGCAATGCCGAATACCCCGGCGCTGGTGAATGCAGGCATGACGTCGGTGACGCCAAACGCGCTGGTCACGCCTGAAGATATTGCCGATGCGGTAAGCATTTTCCGCAGCTTTGGCCAGGCGGAAGTGGTAAGCGAAGCGATGATCCATCCGGTGGTGGGCGTCAGCGGTTCAGCGCCGGCTTACGTCTTTATGTTTATCGAAGCCATGGCCGACGCCGCCGTGCTGGGCGGTATGCCGCGTAAACAGGCCTATCAGTTTGCCGCTCAGGCGGTGATGGGCTCGGCGAAAATGGTGCTGGAAACCGGGAAGCATCCGGGCGAGCTGAAAGACATGGTTTGCTCCCCTGGCGGCACCACCATTGAGGCCGTCAAAGTGCTGGAAGAGAAAGGCTTCCGCGCTGCCGTGATGGAAGCGATGGTGAAGTGTATGGCGAAGTCGGAGCTGCTCGGGAAGTCCTGATTCTGGAATAGCCCCTCACCCTACCCCTCTCCCCACAGGGGAGAGGGAATTGGATCGAGCATCAATCTTCGATTTTCCCCCTCTCCCTTTCAGGGAGAGGGCCGGGGTGAGGGTCATTAAAAACGACTTACTTTTTCTTCAGACAGTTGCTCATAAAGGTTTTTCTGGCGTCGCCCTTCAGCGATTGCTTCGCGGCATCCGCATTACAATCCTTCATTTTTTGCTGCTGAGGCGTCAGGGTTTTCCCTGCCGCGGCAGGCGCTTCCCCTTTCAGACAGCTGCTCATATAGCTCTTACGCTGATCCCCTTTCAGGGACTGCGATGCCGCCTGCTGATTACAGCTCGTCATGCGCTGCTGCTGCGGCGTCATCGTTTTATCCGCCGCCGTTGCCGACCCAACCAGCCCTACCAGTAACACCGCTAATAATGAAAATTTCATACCTTATTCCTTTTTTATAGTGACGATTAAAGCCTGGCCTAAGGCAAAAAAAATGCGACGTTTCCGCCGCATTTTTTTCTCACCTGTTACGTCTGTACACCTTTATTCCAGCGCCATCGCCGATTTCATGGTGTAGAACAGATCGGTCTGGTCAGTCAGCCCCACCACGTTTGCCGCATGTGGGCCATAGGCCGCCACGCGCAGCTGGGTGCCGGTGTGCTCCTGAGATTCTCCCTCGGAGTTACCGTAGCTAATGACCATCACTGCGCCATCTTTAGTATTTAGCGCCTGAGTCAGGCCTGGAGCTTTAGTGTCCGGAGCCACAATCTGGCTGGAGTGAGCATGATCCGCCGTCACGATGACCAGGGTATTGCCGTCCTTACGGGCAAACTCGAGCGCTTTCTGCACGGCTTCGTCGAGATCGACCGTCTCGCCAATCTGCCCGCAAGGGTTAGCGGCGTGATCCTGTTTATCGATAGAAGCGCCTTCAACCTGCAGGAAGAAGCCTTTTTCGTTGCCTTTAAGCAGATCGATAGCTTTTTCAGTCATCTGCGCCAGGGTCGGCACGCTGCTGTCGCGCTTTGGATTTTCCGTACAGGTCACCGCTGGCTGGTCAATATTGCCATGGTAGGTTGCCTTCGGGCCTTCCCAGCGCACCGGCATATTGCCGTCCGCGAACATGCCAATGAGCGGTTTCTGCTGGTTGGCGACGGTCACCGCCGCAAGACCTGCCGCGTTGTCTACCCACTGATAACCGCGGGCATCCGCCTGCTCGCGCAGCGTTTTACCGTTCCACTCTCCGGCTTTCGCCACTTCGCTGAAGGTTTTTGCTCCGCCGCCAAGCGTGACGTCGGCTCGGGTATTCAGCAGTTGCTCGGTAATGGAGCCTTTGCCGCCGCTCTCCAGCGCGTTGGTCGAGCATTTTTCACTGGTCGCGCTCGGGCCATAGCATTTACGCCCGGTGACGTGGGAAACCAGTGCGGCAGGCGTCGCATCCTGAATTTCAGCCGTTGAAACGTTCCCCGTGGCCTTCCCGGCGGCCTTCGCCAGCTCGAGAATGGTCACGTGGTCTTTTCCGTCAACGTCCACGCCCAGCGCGCCGTTGTAGGTTTTTACCCCGGTACTCCACGCCGTGGCGGAGGCCGCAGAATCGGTCACGTAATCCGGCTTTTTCGTTTTCTTGTCTAAAGAATAATGGGTGTATTGCCCGGTGAGCGGTAATGCATCAATACCGCGGAAGAAGCCACCGGCCCCTTCGGCATAGTTTCGGGCGGCGGTTATTTCCGAATCGCCCATTCCGTCACCGATCAGCAGAATAATGTTTTTTGCCGTTTTATTGTTTAACGAGGCGCGAATAGCTTCTGTCCGATCGCCGGTAATACGGCGGGCGCCACCCGGCTGAGTTAAATCTCCCTGAGCGGCGCGATTTTCCAGAGGGGATGATGATGTTTCTTGTGATTGTGATGGGGTACTGGCAAGCAGCAAAGGCAGCAGGCTGGCGATAATTACGCTCTGTTTCACTTTATTTTCTCCATGTAGTAACTACTGAATATAAATAAAAACAGAGCGAGTATAAAAATGACTTATGACACTAATATGACAGCAAATTTTGATTCAACTACGGGGATGGATAAGGAGCTTTTTTAAATATTGACGGAGTAATTCGGTATCCTGGACGGGCACTGCGGTCTTTGGGGAGACATCATCTAACGCCCCTTCAATACTGGCAACTAATGCCGAACGTTCGCCTTGTTCAAGCCGTCTCAATAAGGCCGTCACCACTATTTCCAGGGCTTCCACCTGAGCGACCAGCTCTTTTGACTCTTCTTCCTTTTCGGCGAGTTTAACCAATAACTCTGCAATAAGATTTTTCATTTTCTCAGTCCCTGCGGGGTTAGGATATGACGTTAACACTCAGATCCACCCGAGAGCAATATGCCGGGTTAAATATGTGCGGAACAGCAAATAGCGGCAGGCTTAAAACGATTCAGTCTGATAATAATCCCGGAGGCGAATTTTTCGCACTACAAAAAAAGAATAATGGAATATTATTCACTAAGTCACAGGCTGCTGAGCGAATGAAAAATAAGTCGACATCAATTTTCATATTTCACGCATTAATATAGCCAGCCGCCGCAAAAAAACAGCTCTCAGGTTTTTCTGTCGAGTATCTGCTGCCGGGCATTTTTCCGTTTAAGAGCAGCGGCAAGCTGCCAGACATTGAGCAGCACAACCACGGCGGTTGCCGCAAAAACGTAACGAAAACCGGCCATTGCGGACACACCTGCCCCCATTAAAGGCCCGGCGACGTTCCCTAAATACATAAACGACTGGTTATACCCGAAGATGCGCCCGGTCACCTGGTCGCTACAGTATTTCAGCAGCAGCGTTTGCACCGCTGGCAGCATGGCTCCGTCGGCAAAGCCCAGCATAAAACGCAATATTCCAAGCTGCACCGGAGAGGTCACAAAGGACATTGCCAGGAATAACACCACCGCGCAGCACAGCGTCGCCATCAAAATACGTTCGGTGCCAATTCGGTCGCCCAGTTTGCCAAGTTTTGGCGCAGCAAACAGCGCAGAAATCCCCGGCAAGGCGGCGATAAACCCGCTCATAAAAGCGATGTTAAGGCTGTCCGGGGAAAGCTGTTTAATAAACAGCGCCAGGATAGGCCCAATCGAGCCGTTGCAGAGCTGAATCACCAGCGTGGTAATAAACAGGCTGAAAATAAGCCAGGGATAAGGCAGCGTGGCAAACACCTCCTTTCCGGTCAGGCGTTCATCCTTGCTGATTTTAGGCCGTGCGCCCTCTTTAATCAGCAACAGCGTCACCAGGAAACTGACCATCAGCAACCCAGCGGTGGCAAAGAAAACCGGCCGGAGCCCCAAGTGGTCAGCCATAAAACCGCCCAGCAGCGGGCCCACGATCACGCCGCTGATTTGCCCGGTAGACAGCGTGCTGATGGCCCAGCCGCTGCGCTCACGCGGAACCTGCGAAGCAATCAGCGCCATGGCATTAGGGATATAGCCTGAGGTCAAGCCCATCACCGCCCGCAGCAGGAACAGCTGCCAGACGTTGGTGGCAAAAGCCTGCAGCAGAATAGCTACTGCCATGCCGAAGGAGGCGCGGAGCAGCATCAGCTTGCGCCCTTTACGGTCGGCCAGGCTGCCCCACATCGGAGAGACAATTGCCGAGACTAAAAACGTGACGCTGAAGGTGAGGCCGGACCAAAGGGAGAGTGCTTCGTGGGAGGTGACGCCGAGTTGCTCAACGTAGAGCGGAAGAAAAGGCAAAATCTGGCTGATCGCAAGGCCGGTAAAGAAGCAGCCGAACCAGACTGAAATGAGGTTAACCTTCCAGGACTCCATAGCGCGCTTTTTCAAAGGGGATGCAACCAGACAGAACGATTTCTGGAAAGCTTATCACACTAATGAATAGTGCCGTCAGCACGCCGGGCATACCATTACGATATGGAAATGATTGCTTACTAAAGCACATATCCTGCCCCACCGGGCCTGTTGATGCAGGAACCACATGAATCCCCGTTATGAGCGTGCTATGTTGTCCACTTTCGTAAAGTGATGGGTGGATTAAAGGCATGGCAAAACTGCGGGTTGGTATCGTGTTTGGTGGGAAATCGGCAGAACACGAGGTGTCGCTGCAGTCGGCAAAAAATATCGTCGACGCCATTGATAAGTCGAAATTTGATGTGGTGCTGCTGGGGATTGATAAACAGGGCCAGTGGCATATCAACGATGCGTCCAGCTACCTGCTGAACGCCAATAATCCGGCGCTTATCGCCCTGAACCGGTCAGAGAAGAACGTGGCGCTGGTTCCAGGCCAGACCGAGCATCAGCTTATTGAAGCTAACGGCGCGGAACAGCTTTCTCAGGTCGACGTGATTTTCCCGATTGTGCACGGCACGCTGGGTGAAGACGGTTCCCTGCAGGGCATGCTGCGCGTCGCTAATCTGCCGTTTGTTGGCTCGGGCGTGCTGGGCTCAGCGGTGAGTATGGATAAGGACGTTGCCAAACGCCTGCTGCGTGACGCGGGTCTGAACGTGGCGCCATTCATTACGCTGACGCGCGCTAACCGTGCAAAAATCAGCTTCGCCGAGGTAGAAAAACAGCTCGGCCTGCCGCTGTTTGTTAAGCCAGCCAACCAGGGCTCCTCCGTCGGCGTTAGCAAAGCCAATAGCGAAGAGCAGTATCACGCGGCGGTGGCGTTAGCCTTTGAGTTTGACCATAAAGTGGTGGTCGAGACCGGCATTAAAGGCCGTGAAATCGAATGTGCGGTGTTGGGGAACGATTACCCGCAGGCCAGCACCTGCGGCGAGATCGTGGTCAACAGCGAGTTTTACTCCTACGACACCAAGTACATCGATGAGCAGGCCGCGAAGGTGGTCGTCCCTGCGGTGCTTGACGCAGACGTTAACGATAAGATTCGTAAAATTGCGGTTCGCGCTTATCAGGCGCTGGAGTGCAGCGGCATGGCCCGCGTTGACGTCTTCCTGACCGAAAACAACGACGTTATCATCAACGAGATCAATACGCTGCCGGGCTTCACCAACATCAGCATGTATCCCAAGCTGTGGCAGGCCAGCGGCATCAGCTATCAGGAACTGATCACCCGCCTGATTGAGCTTGCCCTTGAGCGCCACCAGCAGGATTGTGCGCTGAAAAGCTCCATCACTTCGTAACGCTTAAGGCTCCGCCGTTTCCGACTCTTCCCGGGGGCGGCGGATAATAAAGCCTGCCAGCCAGAAACAAATCACCCAGGTCACCAGCCCCACCGCATAATTCTGCCAGCCCGTCGTTTCCAGCCCCATCAGGCCAATCACGCCGTTAAGAATAAAAATCAGCCCTATCGCCACCGCATAGTAGTGCCAGTCACGACGCATTTTCAGGGTTAACATAGCCGCCTCACGCATTGAGAAATAAACCTGCCGGCATTGTCGCACATCAGCGGCAGGGAAACGCGCTGTTGCCACAGGCTCGGCTAGCATAATGTTAATAAAATTTCCGTTAAGTTACAAAAATGTGAAGTTAAGCAAAAAACGCAAAACCAGGAGGATTCTGCCCCACAAATTACCAGCAATCTGATATTGACAACGCTTATGACCTGCCAAAATCCGCGCTATGGGGAGTCACACATTTGATTCGCATTACGCTTTTACGGGAGGTCATGATGGCTGATGTTTCATTCTCGAAAGCCGTTATTCCGGCAACTCGGGTAATAATGACGACAAAAACGGAAGGGTCGGTGCCCGGCAACGTTGCCTACGCGCTGTTCGTTCTGTTTTGCTTCTGGGTTGCCACCCAAATGCTGAATCTTATCGTTCAGGCTCCCGGCGTGCTGGAATACCTGGCCCAAAGCAACGATGCCAGCCGCCCACGCATTGAGATGGGCCTGGCGGTCAGCACCATTTTTGGACTCATTCCTTTCCTGCTGGGCGCGCTGACTATTGGCATCGTCGCCCTGGCGCTACGCCTGCGGCACCGCCGCAACTCAGCCTGGTTTTACTGAACCAACAGGCGGAAGTCTTCAGACTCCGCCCGCTGCGGCTTAGCGCTGCATACAGCTCGCCCGTCTATCGTCCACCCGTTTTGCAAACCAGGCCGTGGTCAGATTGCGGGTAATTTTCGGGCTTTCAAGCGTGATGCCGGGCAGCACCTCTTTCGGCAACGGCTGACCCGCCTTTTTCTCCGCTATCGCAAAAACCTGCTTGTAGAGGCTGGTTTTTTCAAACCCAATACTGTCACCCTTTTGCAGCGCCCGGCGAATTTCGCTGTCGCTCATATCCAACTGTTTTGACAGCTTGCGCACCGCCATCTCGGTACTGCTCGGCTTGTCGCTGGTATAAAGGATCAGGTCCCCGTCCAATGCCAGTTTCACGCCCGCCGCGCGGCTGACCGCGCTCTGGAAGGCAGCGTTTCGGCTGGCGTACCAGCCCGCATTGTAGTCGGCAAAGCGATAAAGAGGTTGGCTGTAGTTAGCCGGATAATTCAGCAGATGGTAGGTGCCAAACCAAAGCCCGCCGCGGCGGGTGAAGACCTCCTGGCGCACGGAGCCTTCCATCTTCCACGGATAGCCGTCGGTATGCTTCTCGGCAAAGGCCACGCTGACCTGCATCGTGCCGCCGGTTCGCACCGGGTTAAAGCTGCCGAACAGCTTCTGCCCCATCGGCACCATCGTCAGGAAGTCGTCAAAAATGGCGCTAAGCTGCCCTTCGGTTTTGACGTTATCCAGCCTTTCGCTGTAGCTCTTGCCGTTGGGGGAATTAATGCGCAGCGCGGTATGCACCAGCAGCGGTGGAATGTGCATTTTCTCGGCGCGGCGGTCTATCTCTTTCCAGGCGATTTTATTCAACCCCGGCACCGCCGGGTCAGCCTGCAGATTGGACTCCTGTAACGCCACGGCCAGTATGGAACAGATGTTCTCTTCGTTCGGCTCAAGGTTTTGGCTTTTTAAGGTCGTCAGCAGGTCTTTTGCCAGGCCCGCCCTATCCTTTACCCCTTCAGGGATTTTCCGCCGGGCAACGGTTTCGATATCTATTGGCTTAGCTGCCGCGGTCGTAGTAGAGGCCGGCGTGCTGCCTTTGGTTGTACACCCAGTCAATACCAACAAGGCTCCCAGAGAGAGCGCCATCAATCCATGCTGCCTGTTCAATAAGTCATCCTCATAACGTTTCGTTGTGATTATTTTTCAGGGCCAGACGAACCCAGGCCTTCACGGCCCCCTGAGTTTCATCGCGACGGCTTAACAATAGCAATTCAGCCGTCAGTCGCCGATCGGAAATTGGCTGATAAACCAGGTGCGGGATAGCCATGTGGGTAAAAGAATGCGGCAGCAGCGCAATGCCAAAACCGGAGGCCACCATTGCCAGTGCGCCAAGCGTGCTGGATGCGCGGTATAGCGGCTCGGGGACTTCACTGCCCCACCGCTCCCGAACCTGCTCCAGGGCTTCGTCGCCCTCGCCGGCGGCGAACTGAATATGAGGCACCTGCGCCAGCATCTCAAGCGTGATCCGCTTTTCGGCCGCCAGCGGGCTGCCTTCTACCACCGCAACCATCATCGGCCATTCCGCAATTTTTACCGCCGCAATCTCTTCGGCAAGCTCGCCCATCAGCGGCGTATAAGCTACGTCGACAGTCCGCTGCCTGAGCGCCTCACCGAGCGCGAGGGGTGACATTTCCTGAAGCTGAAGCTCGACCTCCGGCAGAAGCCGGCGAAAAGCGCGAACGTCGTTCATCAAGCACCCGGAAACCACGGCGTTACCGGCAAAGCCAATTCTCACCAGGCCGGTTTCGCCCCGCAGCGCTCTCTGAACTATATTTTTACCGTGCTCGGCCTGTTCAAGCGTGCGTCTCGCCTCCGGCAGCAGCAATCTTCCCGCTTCCGTTAGCTCGACCTTACGGCTGGTGCGCGTAAACAGCGGCCCGCCTACTTCGTCTTCCAGCGTGCGAATCTGCATACTTAGCGCGGGCTGGACAATGTGCAGCCGCGCGGCGGCCTGGCCAAAATGACCGGTTTCGGCCAGCGTCACGAAGTAGCGAAGGTGTCTTAATTCCATGCTCATCAGCCATCAATTTTAATGATTGAATCATCATATCAATATATTTCATTTATCAATAACGCGGAGCAACAATGGGCTCCTTACCTTGACAGGAGCCTTATATGAACAGTGACTATTTGCAGGACCGCCTCGCTATTAACGACTTAATCAACGGCTGGATGCACCGGGATCTTGCCCAGTGGGACAAGCTATCTGCGCTCTTCCACCCGGAAGGCACTATCGAAGTCACCTGGTTTGAGGGCCTTGCCAGCGAATTTATCCAGGGCTCGATGCGGATGGGCAAGTCCGACATCAGCACCAAACACCTGATTGGTACGCCGGTCGTCAGCTTCAATAGCGCACAAGACAAGGCGATCTCTGAAACCAACGCCATGATTATTGGCCAAAACCACAGGTTAGAAATGGGCGCCACCTGCCATAACCGTTTCTATGACATGCTGGAAAAACGCCAGGGCGTCTGGCGAATTCTGCGCCGCCAGGTGGTTTACGATTTCGGCTCATTCGACTTCCCGTTTGGCCCGGTGGACATTGATAAAGAGGCGGCAAAACGCTACCCGGCTGCCTACGCCCCCCTCGCCTATCTGCTGGAAAAATCAGGCTTTCCTGTACAACGCGTGTTTGCAACGCAGGGCTCAGAGCTCGAAATTGCGATGAAAAAAGAGGCCCAATCCTGGCTGGTTGGCTGACAAAACGTGCTCTCATCCTGACATAACGTTGACAATTAGATGCCTGGTCAGTAATTTCATTTGCAACTACTGACCAGGCAAATATCATGAGTAACTCTACGGGTATCCCTCCTTCTAAACTGCACCTTGGCCTGCTGATTCACCTGTCGAACCAGTTCAAAGACCAGCTCATTACCCAGTATTTTTCGCCGATGGGCATTACCGGTGCGCAATTTAAAGTCTTGATAAGTATCTTTAAGGGCTTCAACAGCCCGGTTGAAGTCAGCAAAAATCTGGTGATGGATACCGGCGCCATGAGCCGCATGCTTGAACGAATGGTGAAGCGAGATCTGATCGTGCGAAACGTGAATCCCGAAGATAAACGTCAGGTGATTCTGGCGCTGACCGAGAAAGGGCAAGAGCTATGCGAAGCTTTCCAGAACGACGCGCTGGCGTCGATCATCGGCACCCTTACCGAGCGCCTGACGCCTGAAGAATCAAAGCAGCTCAATGAACTGCTAATCAAAATGCTGCCGGATGAGATCACCGAGCGCCACCTCTGAGCTTTCTGATTAAGGCCACAAAAAATGCAAACCTCTACCGAGCAGGTTGAACGCGCGCCGAGCAAACGCAAGCGTAACTTCGCCATCTTTCTCATCATCCTGTTGCTCATCGGCGCAGGCTGCGTGGCGTGGTACATGCTCTACGCGCGCTACTACGAAACAACCGACGACGCTTACGTCAACGGCAACCAGGTCACGCTGACGCCGCAAATCGGCGGGACGGTGACTCAGGTCAGCGTCGATGAAGGCGACTATGTCGAAAAAGGCCAGCCGCTGGTGCAGCTTGATCCAAGCGATACCGAAATTGCGCTCCAGCAGGCGGAAGCCAACCTTGCCAACACCGTGCGCCAGGTACGCGGGCTTTACAGCACCGCGGATAACTACCGCGCCCAGGTCGCCGCGAAGCAGGTTGCGCTGCAAACCGCGCAAAGCGACTACGCTCGCCGCCAGAAAATCTTTGCCACCGGCGCGATTGCCGCTGAAGACTTGTCCCACTACCGCGATGCGGTCACCAGCGCGCAGAGCGACCTGGTCGCCGCCCAACAGGCATTGCGCACTAACCTCGCGATGGTGGATGACACGGTCATCGACAGCCATCCGGAAATTAAAAGCGCCGTGGCCACGCTGCGCCAGCGCTTCCTCGACAACGCACGCAGCACCATCGTCGCGCCGGTGAGCGGATTTGTCGCTAAGCGCGCCGTTCAACTAGGCATGCGCGTCGATTCCGGCACTACCCTGCTGGCGATTGTGCCGCTGGACCAGGTGTGGGTTGACGCCAACTTCAAAGAGAGCCAGATGCAGGCCATGCGCCTGGGGCAGAAAGTAACGCTGACCGCCGATCTCTACGGCGGCGACGTGGAATACCAGGGCACCATTGAAAGCCTCGGCATCGGCACCGGCAGCGCCTTCTCGCTGTTACCGGCCCAGAACGCCAGCGGCAACTGGATCAAAATCGTGCAGCGCCTGCCGGTCCGCATCACGCTTGACCCGCATGACATGCAGAAGCACCCGCTTCGCGTAGGGCTGTCGATGTTTGCTCGCGTGGATATCCGCAATGCTGACGGCCACCTGCTGCCGCAAAAGACCGTCGCCGCACCGCGCTTCACCACCGACGTTTACCAGAACGCGCTGGACGAAGCCGACAAGCTGGTCACCAAAATCCTTCATGACAACAGCCAGCCGGTAGCGTCAGGCAACCGCTAAGAGAGTCGTTATGCAAGATAAGGCGGCGTTTACGCCCCCCAGCCTGCTGCTGGCGACCATCGCGCTGTCGCTGGCCACCTTTATGCAGGTGCTGGACTCCACCATCGCTAACGTGGCGCTGCCGACGATCGCCGGTAACCTCGGCGTCAGCGCCGATCAGGGCACCTGGGTTATCACCTCGTTCGCGGTGTGTAACGCCATTGCCCTGCCACTGACCGGCTGGTTTACCCGCCGGTTTGGGCAGCTCAAGCTGTTCGTCGGGTCGGTGGCGCTGTTTACCCTCACCTCGTTCCTGTGCGGCTTTGCCCACAGCATGACCGAGCTGATTATCTTCCGTGCGTTGCAGGGCTTTTTCGCCGGGCCGATGTTCCCGATGTGCCAGACGCTGCTGCTGATAATCTTCCCGTCCAGCAAGCGAAGTATGGCGCTGGCGCTGCTGTCGATGGTGACGGTTGTCGCGCCGATTGTCGGGCCGATCACCGGGGGCTGGATCACCGATAACTATTCCTGGCCGTGGATCTTCTACATCAACGTGCCGATCGGGATCTTTGCCGCCATCGTGGTGTGGGCGCAACTGCGTGAACGCGAAGAGACCACGACCATCGCCCCAATCGACTACGTCGGTATTGCGCTGCTGGTGCTCGGCGTCGGGCTGCTTCAGGTGGTGCTGGACAAGGGGAACGATCTCGACTGGTTTGCCTCGCCGGAAATCATCACCATGTCGGTTATCTCGGCCGTTTCGCTGGTGTCGTTTGTCATTTGGGAACTGGGTGAGCGCCACCCAATCGTTAACCTGCGGCTGTTCGCCGACCGTAACTTTGCCATCGGCACATTGTCGCTGACGCTGGGCTACGCGGCGTTCTTCGCCATCAACATTATTCTGCCGCAGTGGCTGCAAACCCAGATGGGCTATACCGCTATTTGGGCCGGTCTTGCCGCCGCACCGATGGGCGTATTGCCGCTGCTGCTGACGCCGATTGTCGGGCGCTATGCTAACCAGGTGGATATGCGCCTGCTGGCCACGCTGTCGTTCCTGACCATGGGCGCTTCGTGCCTGCTGCGCGCGCAGTTTAATACCAGCGTGGATTTCCGCACTATTGCCGAAGTGCAGCTGTTCATGGGGATTGGCGTGGCGTTCTTCTTCATGCCGATAACCACCATTGTGCTGTCGAACCTGCACGGCGTTGAAGTCGCAGAAGGCTCTGGCCTGGCAACCTTCTTCCGCGTACTCGGCGGGTCGTTTGCTTCTTCGCTGACCACCTGGATTTGGTCCCGCCGCGAGGTTTACCACCACGCCAACCTGACGGAAAGCGTGTCGGCCTATAATCCTTCGGCGATGGATTATCTGCATAAGATGGGCGGCGCTACGCAGCAGCACCTCGCCGTGGTGGATAAAACCATCGAACAGCAGGCCTATATGATGTCGACCATCGACTACTTCTGGCTGCTGGGCTGGGGCTTTATGGCGCTGATTGTGGTGATTTGGTTTGCCCGTCCGCCGTTTATACGGGCAGGCGCACCGGGGGCCCCTTCCGCAGGGCACTAATCAGACGGGCTTAGCAAAAGGGATGGCATTACGCCATCCCTTTTCTTTTTGCCTTAGACGGCTTCTTCGGTACCCGGCACCGGCACATCCTGCAGCGTTCGCTCGAAGCTGCGCAGACGTTTGTAGATAGACATCAGCTCAACCAGCGTGGTCCAGGAACTGATCAGATACTGGAACGAGCCGCGTACCTGGCCAAAAGCGTTGGTTATCTGCTGCATCAGGCCCAGGGTAATTGCACCTGCGGCAATCGAAGGGAACAGCAGGAACAGGCCAAACACATTGTCTATCTGGAGGTAAAGAATGCGCACGATATTGAAATAGGTGTAGTGGAAATAGAGGCGGAAGTAGTTATGCCTAACGTCGCCAAACAGCGCTTTTACCGTCGGCGGAGTCGCGCGACTGGCGTCGTCTTCCCCGTAAACCAGCTCTTTACGGTAGGCGGCCTCCACTTTCTGGTTATTAAACTGCAGCCCCGGCAGCTTTATCCCGACCGCAGCCAGCAGGCCGGTTCCCATCAGCGACCAGATAATCGCCGCAATCACCAGGCCATAAGGCACCGCGCCAACAATCGGCAATTCTTTAACGTGTGGAGACAGCGCCACCAGAATAGGCAAGAAGGCAATCAGGGTCATCACCGACTGCAGCAGGCTCACGCCCATATCCTCAAGCGTGGAGGCAAAGCGCATGGTGTCTTCCTGCACACGCTGGGCCGCCCCTTCGATATGGCGCAGCTTCTGCCAGTTTTCCATATAGTAGTCGTTCATCGCGGTGCGCCAGCGGAAGACGTAGTGGCTGATAAAGAAGCTATTCAGCACGCCGACGGTGACATAAATAAGAGCAATGCCGAGGAATACGCCGGTTTCGCTATAGAACCGCTGCAAAGGGACTTTATTTGGGGAAGCCAACGCGGTTTGGATAAGGTCAAAGAACGGGGCATACCAGGCGTTAATCGCCACGCCCAGCTCAACCATAAACCAGGTCACAAAGACGATCAGCGACGAGCCGAGAATCGACCAACGTTGCCAGGGATGTGGGCTCACCAACGCCCACACACCGGCAAAAAGTCCGACACAGACAGCGTAAAAAGCATAAAAAACAAATGCTTTTAGCGTCCAGAAGCGTGCCGCGCTAATGGGGATTTGCTGGCTGGCGCCCGCAAGGTTTTCTAACCACAGGCCGCCGCCGGCCTGCCAAAATATGATTGCGAGTAGTCCCCATAGTGCCGCCGAAAGAAAAAACAGCTTCGGCGACGGGAAGAAAGATTTAAACATTACAGCACTCCTGATACGACTTTTTGTTGTTATATCTGCTGGTTATAGCGAACGTTCTACGATAATGCTTGCTGAATGTTGTATCAAGGAGTGAGAGGGTTTACATAACTTAGCGCCAGCCGTCGAGAATGGCGGCGGTCGTTTTCACCGCCAGCGTATTGCCCGGAATCGACAAATTAGCCCAAACCTCGTTGTGGTGCTGAATAAGCGCTTCGGCGCTCACCGACGCGCGGTCAGCCGTAGTGTGGGCATCGCTGGCAACCGTAATCGCATAGCCCCGGCTGGCGCCGTTTTTGACGGTGGTATCCACGCAGTAATCCGTGGCGCAGCCGCACACCACCAGCTCATTGATTTCGTTTTGTTTTAACAAAGAATCCAGCGTAGTGCGGTAGAAAGCATCGCAGGCCGTTTTGGTCACATACAGCGCCCCTGCCGGGCGATGCAGTTCGGGAATAATGTCGAACGCTTCGCTGCCTGGCTGAAGCTCCGCCTCGTGATGCTGGATAAAAATCACTTTTTCCGCCGCATCAATAAGCTGATTAATTCTGGCGGCGGTTTGTTCGCGAGCCCGGCGGGGGAACTCCAGAACGCCGTTTTGCATATCGATAACCATCACAACGCGGGGTGCAGGCATGCTGACTCTCCTTAGATTTAAGAAGGAAAAAGCGTAGCATACCTGCCGGAAGATTAAATCGTGTAGAGCCCGGCATGGCCGAACGGCCGGGTTTTAAAGCGGCGATGCAGCCACAGATACTGCTCCGGCGCGCGCATGATTTCGTGCTCAATCTTACGGTTCACGTAGGCCGCGGCGGCCTGCTCATCTTCGGCCGGATAGTCACAAAATTCAGGCTCAATAACCAGTTGATAACCGGAGCCCCCGGGCTTACGAATCAAAACCGTGGTCAGAATGGCGGGTTTTGCCAGGCGAGCAATGGTAAAGGTGCCGTTGGTTGTCGCGGCCTCCTGAACGGCAAAGAATGGCGCAAAGGAACTGCCTTTCGGGCCGTAATCCTGGTCAGGGGCAAACCACACCGCTTCACCGGATTTCAGCGCCTTCACCATCCCTTTCAGATTGCGCCTGTCGAGCATCGCTTTGTTGGAACGCGAACGCCCGCGAGTCTGCACGTACTCCATCACCTTGTTATTGTGCGGGCGGTACATTGCCATCATCGGGCGGCACAGCCCCATGACGCGCCCGCCGAGCTCCAGCGACATAAAATGCACGCCGATAACCATCACGCCCTTGCCTTTGTCGCAGGCGGCGTTGATGTGCTCGAGGCCGCGGACGTCAAACCACTTGCGCACGCGTTCATCTGACCAGAACCAGGCCATGCCGGTTTCAATCAGCCCCATACCGAGCGAGCCGAAATTTTTCTGAACGATCATCTCGACCTGCGCCTCAGTGTAATGAGGGAAGCAAAGATGCAGGTTTTGACGGGCAATGGTGACCCGGCGCTTCAGGAAACGCATGGAGAAACGACCAATGAGGTCGCCCATCTTCATCAATACCGGATACGGAAGCTGCACCCACAGCCAAAGCACACCCAGTCCAAACCAGGTCAACCAGTAGCGAGGGTGTAAAAGACATTTATAAAACAGCGGCTTATTTGACATATTAACTTCTTAATGCGAGAGGGTTATGTATCGCATAAAGAACTCAATCAGTAGCGGTACGCCTTGGGCTATAACTAAGATGCTGCGTAAGGAAAATAGTTGCAGCGACGCAATAAATAACAGGCAGGATAATACGCATTTTTTGCTAAAGCAGCGTAGTGAAATTGTCAGTTTTTCTTCTTATTTAAGATCTTTCTTTACGGTCAAAGCACGCAGTCAGCAGGACCGACGAACAAACAGACAAAAAATGCTGCATGAAGCCCCGGCTGACAAAGTTTTGTACGCCATCTGGTGATGTAACGCACGGTTACGCTTTTCATGCCACAAACGCTGAATTGACGCTTTGCATAAGGGCGCAGAGTAGTATAAATACCTGCAATACCGCTTTATTTTTCTAACTGGATTTTTGCGTTGAAAACTCGTCTCCCTCGTCTTCTTATGCTGGCCGCAGCCCTGCTTCCAGCGCTTAGTTTTGCGCAACCATCACCGGCGCCAGAATTCGCTGCCGACGTGGTCGATCGCTACGCAAACCACATCTACTACGGCAGCGGTGCGACCGGGATGGCCATCGTAGTCATTGACGGCAACCAGCGGGTGTTTCGCAGCTTCGGCGATACCCGACCGGGCAATAACGTTCGCCCACAGCTGGATTCGGTGATTCGCATCGCCTCCCTGACAAAGCTAATGACCAGCGAAATGCTGGTTAAAATGCTCGATCAGGGAAAAGTCCAGCTTAACGATCCGCTCAGCAAGTATGCACCTCCCGGCGCGCGCGTGCCGACCTTTAACGGCCAGCCGATCACGCTGGTTAACCTTGCCACCCACACCAGCTCTCTGCCGCGCGAACAGCCCGGCGGCGTAGCGCACCGCACGGTGTTTACCTGGCCAACGCGAGATCAGCGCTGGAACTGGCTCTCACAGGCTACGCTGAAGGCCGCGCCGGGCACCGTCGCCGCCTATTCAAACCTGGCGTTTGACCTGCTGGCCGATGCCCTGTCTCGCGCAACCGGCAGGCCTTACGCAGATCTGTTCGATGAGCAGATTGCCCGCCCGTTGGGCATGAAAGACACCACCTTTACCCCTTCGCCAGACCAGTGCAAGCGCCTGATGATCGCCGAGAAAGGGGCCAGCCCGTGCGATAATACGCTAGCGGCGGTGGGCAGCGGCGGCGTCTATTCCACCCCGGGAGATATGATGCGCTGGATGCAGCAATTCCTCTCCTCCGACTTCCATCATCGCGGGAATCAGGCCGACAGAATGCAAACCCTGATTTATCAGCGCAGCCAGCTGCATAAGGTTATTGGCATGGACGTGCCGGGCAAAGCCGATGCACTGGGCATGGGCTGGGTGTGGATGTCGCCGAAAGAGGGCCGCCCGGGCATTATTCAGAAAACCGGCGGCGGCGGTGGCTTCATCAGCTACATGGCGATGGTGCCGCAAAATAACGTGGGCGTTTTCGTGGTGGTTACGCGCTCGCCGCTAACCCGCTTCGTCAACATGAGCGACGGCGTGAACGATTTGGTCACCGAGCTAAGCGGCAGTGCAGTCCCGGTGACGCCAGCATCCTGAAGCCTGAGCGCGGCGTTTAGTTTACCGCCGCGCTATTCTTACGGCGTTTCTTATCGACATACATCAGCGTATCCGCCTCGCGTAGCGCATCGTCCGGGGTGGTGATCGCGGGATTAATGGCGATAGCGCCGATGCTTGGCCCGGCATAGTCAATCACGCAGGATTTTAGCTGATACTCTCCGCTCAGCAGCGCTGACAATCTGTTACGAAAGGCGGTCGCAGCGCGCAAGGCTTCGCTGTATTCCGTCGGCCCTGCCCCGGCGACGATAAACTCATCCCCGCCAATTCGGCCCAGAATCTCATCGCCCCTCACGCCCTCTTTGAGCCGCTTGCCGATCGCGCAAAGGAAATCGTCTCCGGTTTCATGGCCGTGCATATCGTTTATCTGCTTAAATCCGTCGAGATCGGCAAACGCCACCAGCACGTAGCGGGCGTCGTCTTTGGCTCGGGAGAACAGGCGAGGAAGTTGATCGAAGACCGCACGGCGGTTAGGCAGCCCGGTGAGATCGTCGGTGTAGCTGGCGGTGGTCAGTGCGACGTTGGCCTGCTGCAGCTTCTTCATCAGCTGCTCATTTTGGATCTGCTGGGCAATCAGTTGAGAAAACAGCTGCAACACTTGTTCACTATGATCGGTGAGGATGCGCTGTTCGGAACTGGCGGCGCACAGCGTGCCGTAGAGCGAGCCATCGGCAAGCGTCACGGGCGTGCTGACGTAGGTCACAATCCCCAGCGCCTTTGCCGCTTCAGAATCACCCCAAACGCTCGCCACATCGCAGGTATAGCGACGGCCTTCGTCCAACGCGCGTTTGCACAACGTGTCTTCCCAGGGAACGGAGAGCCCCTCGGGGATATTCATCGCCTTCGTATTGCGGGAAAAAACAATATGCTGCTGGCTGCCCTCCGCGTCGATGCGGGTCAGGTAGGTGGATTCCATATTGGTCACCAGCTCCAGCATCTCCAACAGCTGTCTGACCAAACCTTCCAGGGTATATTCGGCGTCTAAGGCGGTGGAGATACGCTCAATTAGATTATCAATCATCACACTGAAATACCTTTATCGGTGGTGCAGACTTACGCCCGGAAGCGCACTTTTTACCCTATCACAACGGTAACTTCTACCCACCAAAATATGATATTTCTGTCGACAATTAAACCTTGCAAAATGTAGAGCTTTAGCGCGAATGCAGCTTACCTCGGGAATCCAAAGAGATAAGCACCACGGAAGAGATAATCAGCAGCGATCCCAGCCAGTCCGGCAGCGTAAAGCTAATCCCCAGCAGCAATACCGACAGCAGCGCGCTGCTTAACGGCTCCGCGCAGCTGAGAATACTGGCCTTTGCCCCACCAATCATTTGCGCGCCGGTCAGATAGAGGCTGAAGGTAATAGCCGTGCCCACGATGACCAGGTAGAAAAAGGCCAGCAGCGTGCCGCCGCTCGCGGTAAAACTGCCTGGCTGGCTGGCGTAAAACGGCAGCAGTGCCGCGCCGCCCAGCAGCATGCTCCAGCCGACTATCGGTAACGTGCCGTAGCGGGAGATAAGCTTCGAGGGGTACGTCGTGTAAAACGCTGCGGCAAACGCGGAGGCAATCCCCCAAAACAGCGCGCTGCCCGAGATGGTAATCGACGCCGGGTTGCCGTGAGTCACCAGCACAAAGGTCCCGATGAGCGAGGTTCCGATCGCCGCATAAACCAGCTTGCCGGAGCGCTTTTTACGCACGAAGGCAAACCAGGCCACGATAATGGTTGGCGAGAGGAACTGCAGGACCGTGGCGGTTGCGGCGTTGGACTGCTCGATGGTTAGCAGGAAGGTCAACTGCACCGTTAACGCGCCGCAAAGGGTAAAAATCAGCAGAGAAATCAGGTCTTCACGCAGCTTAAACACGGCGAAGATTTTGTCCCCGTGCATAAACGACAGCATCAGCAGGATCAGGCCGGAAAACAGCAGCCGCAGCATGGTCAGCGACGCCGAGGAAATATGGCTCTGCTCCATAATGTATTGCGCACACACCCCGGAGCTTCCCCACAGCACCGCCGCAAACAACACATACAGCATCCCTTTCCGACTAACGCTCATCACCCTGCCCTTTCAAACTTCCGCTTAATTTAGGCCAGCATGATAGCGTAAATCCAGGAGGATAAGGTGCCGGACATCACTGTCACCCACGTCCGGCACAGCAAAATTAACTGCCGTAGACTTTAATCGCGCTGGTTAAGCGCCGCGCACGTTGATTAAGATTTTCAACGACCGCGCCTGCCTGCACCACCATGTCGGCATTGTTCTGCGTCATGGTACTTATTTGCTCCACCGAATGGTTAATAAGCCCAAGCGCGCTGGTCTGCTCGCGGGTCGCATCGCCAATTTCTCTTATCAACCCAGCCATCCTGACTATCTCTTCTGCCATTTCGCTGATGTGCTTTTCCGCACTTTTCACTTCGGCAACGCCCGAGCTGACGCTGGCTGCGTTACGATCGATCAGCGTTTTAATTTCTTTCGCCGCCGAGGCGGAATGCTGCGCCAGGTTACGGACTTCAGCGGCCACCACCGCAAAGCCCCGCCCGGAAACGCCTGCTCTGGCCGCCTCCACCGCCGCATTCAGCGCGAGGATATTAGTCTGGAAAGCAATTTTGTCGATAACGCTGATTATCTCGACGATATGCTCGCTGGCCTCCGCCATCGACTCCATCATCGTCAGCGTGCGTTTCATCATCTGCTCGCCCTCCAGCGCACTTTGGCTGGCCCTGTCTGCCATTTGCGACGTTTGCGCGGCAGAATCCGCCGTCTGCTCGACCGCACCGGAGATCTCCTCAATGGCCGCCGCCGTCTGCTGCAGCTGGGCGTAGGTTTCATCGGTACGTTCGCTCATCGCCCGGCTGCTACCTGCCAGCTGATGGCTTATCCCGCCGATGCCGCTGACCTGGCCGCCCACATCATCCACCAGCGAGCGCAGGTTAAGCCCCGACTGGTTTACCAGACGCATCATCAGGCCTATCTCATCCACGCGATTAAGCTGAATCAGCCCGGTTTTTTGCCCGGAGACAATTCTCTGCATTTGCCGGACGATGGTTTTTACCGGCCTGATAATTTGCTGCTGGAGAAAGCTCCCCAGCGCGGCAAGCAGCAAAACGGTCAGCGCCGCCTGCCCGCCGCTGTTCAAATGCACCAGCGGCATCACGCCAACGGCCAGCGCTAACGTAACCAGCGCCCCGAAGAGCCGTTGAGACAATGAAAGGCGCTGAAAGAGCGACAGCACGCTTTTCCAGCCGCGACGGATAACCAGCCCTTTAAAGAAGCGCAGGTGCCCGGCACGTTTCTCTCTGACGGCCTGATATAGCGCTTCGCTTGCCGCCACTTCCTCTCGCTCCGGCACCGTTCGCACCGAAATATACCCGGTCAGTTCGCCGTCATGGTAAACCGGGGTCACGTTCGCACGGACCCAGTAAAAATCACCATTTTTCCGCCGATTTTTAACCATCCCCGTCCAGCTGTCTCCCTGCTGTAAAGTGGCCCACATATCGGCAAACGCTTCGGGTGGCATATCGGGATGGCGAATAAGATTATGCGCCTCGCCCATTAACTCTTGTTCGGTAAAACCACAGGCTTTAATAAAAGCAGAATTGGCATAAGTAATATGGCTGTGAATATCGGTGGTCGACATCAAAGCCTCTCCGTCCCTGAGAAGATGCTCCTGCTGCGTAACAGGGTTGTTAACTCTCATATAAATCCCAAGCTGTAAAAGAGAAGAGTGCCAGCGAGCGTGGCAAAAGGTATGCGATGTTGTTATTTATTGGCGCGATGCGCTGCAGTGTGCGGCGATATATTCTGCCGAACGAGGTAAATAAGAAAGGACTATTTGATAAGCGGCGAAAATGAAAATTAATTTGTCATTAACTTAGGCGTTAATTGTAAAAGCGCTGTAGTTTATTTTGTTATGGCAGAAAGATTCTATTTCCCAAAGGTAAATTAAGCGCTCTTTTTAAATTTAAGATAAATAACGCCAACCCTATTAAAAACAGTTGGCGTTATTGTTGGACTTTAGCTGGCTTTACGGCGCAGCAGCTTAAAGGCGACAAACAGGAACACTATCCAGGCCGGCAGCAGCATCGCAGACAGACGCATACCGTCGATGGTACACATCAGCCCCAGCACCATCATCATAAAGGCAATACACAGATAGTTACCGAACGGGTACAGCAGCGCCCTGAAGCTGGTTTCATGCCCCTGGCTGCGCATTGCCCGACGGAACTTAATGTGCGCCAGCGAGATCATGATCCAGTTCAGCAGCAGGGTCGCCACCACCAGCGCCATCAGCAGACCAAAGGCCTCATGCGGCAGCAGGTAGTTTAAAACGACAACCAGCGAAGTGATTGCGCCAGACAGCAGCAGCGAATTCACCGGCACGCCGCCACGGCTGACTTTCGCCAGGAATTTTGGCGCATTACGCTGCACGGACAGCCCGAACAGCATGCGGCTGTTGGAATACACGCCGCTGTTATAAACGGACAGCGAAGCCACCAGAATCACGAAGTTGAGCGCCGAGGCAACCACATTACTGTTCAGCTCGTGGAAAATCATCACGAACGGGCTGCTGCTGGACTTAATTTCCAGCCACGGATAGAGCGAAAGCAGCACCACCAGCGAGCCGATATAAAACAGCAGAATACGGTAAACCACCTGGTTAACCGCCTTCGGGATGGTGGTTTGCGGCGAGCGCGCTTCCGCCGCCGTAATGCCGATAAGCTCCAGGCCGCCGAACGAGAACATGATCACCGCCAGCGACAGAATCAGCCCGTGCCAGCCCGTGGCGAGGAAGCCGCCGTGCTGCCAGAGGTTGCTGACGCTCGCCCGTTCTCCGCCGTGGCCGGAGGCCAGCAGCCAGATACCGAAGCCAATCATGCCGACAATCGCCAGCACCTTAATGAGCGCAAACCAGAACTCCATCTCGCCATACAGGCGCACGTTCACCAGGTTCGCGGCGTTAATCACCACGAAGAACAGGGCCACCCACGTCCAGGTCGGCACGTCCGGGAACCAGTACTGCATATAAATGCCGCCGGCGGTCAGCTCCGCCATGCCGACCAGCACGAACATCACCCAGTAGTTCCAGCCGGACAGGAACCCGGCGAAAGGCCCCCAGTACTTATAGGCAAAATGGGAAAACGAACCAGAAACCGGCTCTTCAACCACCATTTCACCAAGCTGACGCATGATCAGAAACGCGATGATCCCCGCCACGCCGTAGCCCAGCAGTACGGCAGGCCCCGCCATTTGGATCGCCGGGCCAATGCCGAGAAAAAGTCCTGTGCCAATAGCGCCACCCAGCGCAATCAGCTGAATATGGCGGTTCTGCAAGCCACGCTGTAATTGATGGCCATCCTCCGGCCCCGCATTCTGGCCCTGTGGCTCAGATGCGACTGACGTGTTTTTCACGCCCTGCTCCTTTGTGATTTGTCAAAGGGGCACCTTTTAACATTTGGCGTCGGGAGTGGCAAGGAATGGTTACACTTCGAAAATACCCCCTCCAGGAATGTTATGCGGGCTCCTGGGCGGAAATCAGCTTCAGCACAAATCATTCTCTTCCCCCGCGCAAAGGAACAAATCGCTATAAGGCATAGCATTTCGTTGTTAGACAGTGACAATTCCGGCTTTTATCTTTCGTCATGATTTGTAAATTTTACAGCAAAAAATCTTGAGGGAATGCTATTGGCCAGGTTACTTGACGCATTACAAACAAAACCCACGCGCTTTCGCCTGGCATTACAGGCAGCCCTGATTAGCAGCGTGGTGGTTTTCTCCGGCGCAGCAACAGCCGATGACATTTTAAAAGAAGGCATCACGCCCGCCACCGACGCGAGCCAGATCCCTGCCACCGCTAAGCTTCGCAAAGACACGGTTGTGGCCGGGATCTCTGAACCACAGGGCATCTTTAACCCTTACTTCTTCGTTAACGGCTGGGATGAAAACGTCACCAACGTCATTTTCTCGCGCCTGATTGACTGGGACAGCCACGGCAACCTGGTGCCAGGCCTCGCCGAAAGCTGGAAAGTCAGCCCGGACGGCAAGGTCTACACCATCAAGCTGCGCCCTAACCTGACCTTTAGCGACGGCTCTCCGCTGACCGCCGAAGACGTCGCGTTCACCCTCACCGTGCTGTATGACCCGAAATATGACGGCGATACCGACATTACGCTGGCCAACATTGCCGGCGGCGCAGATTACAAAGCCGGGAAAGCCGACCGCGTCAGCGGCCTGAAGGTTATTGACCCGCTTACGCTGCAGGTCACCACCACCCAACCGGGCGCAACAACGCTGGGCAAGATTGGCGGCCCGGTACTGTCGAAAGCTTACTACGGCAAAGGCTACCAGCCCGGCAACCTGGATTACCTGCGTACCCTGCACGGTAAACCGCTGGGCAACGGTCCTTATGTTTACGATAAGTACATTCCGGGGCAGGAAATTCGCTTCCACGCCAACACCCATTTCTACCGCGGCACGCCGCCAACGCCGCGCTTTATCTACCGCGTGACTAACCCGTCCACCAACTTCCAGCTGTTCCAGACCGGCGAGACGGATTACGACGCCTTTACCTCACGCCCGGACGATATTGAACAGCTGAAACTGCTGGGCTTCGCCAATATCAACCTTTACGGCTCCAGCGACTACAGCAAGGTTGAATTCAACGTTCGTCGCCCGGCGCTGCAGGACGTAAAAGTCCGCCAGGCACTGATCTACGGCCTGGATCGCCAGAAGCTGATCGACGTGGTTTACCAGGGCTACGGCACTGTCGCCAACGAACCGATCTCGCCGATCTCCTGGGCCTATAACCCGGAAGGCGTAAATCCGTATAAATTCGATCCTACGCAAGCGAAAAAGCTGCTGGATGAAGCGGGCTGGAAACCAGGCCCGGACGGCATCCGCGTGAAGGACGGCAAACGTCTGGAACTGACGCTGCTGGCGAGCAAAAAAGTGCTGAACGACGCACTGATCCCGATCGCTAAAGAGAACTGGCAGCAAATCGGCGTGCTGCTGAAGCCGCAGGTCGTCGACTTCAACGCCCTGATGGCACAGCGTAAAGCGGGCAACTACGATCTGGCCTCCTTCAGCACCAGCACGCTGAACGATCCGCACGACGGCGTCTGGGACTTCTACAGCAATGAAGCGAAGGCCTCCGGCTACAGCAATGCGCAGGTCGATAAGCTGATAAACGACGGCAACGCCACGTTGGATGAAGAGAAGCGTAAAGCTATCTACCACGAGCTGTATAAGGTGCTGGCTGCGGATCCACCGGCGATTCTGCTCGGCAACCGCAAAATACTGTCCGCCAGCAGCGCCCGCGTCACCGGCTTTAAGCCGGACATCTACAACGGCCTGACCGGCAGCCTGCCGGATGTGAAAATCGTTAAGTAATGCAGTAAACCTCGCCGCCGCCCTTTTACCGGGGCGGCGGCAGTGAGAACGTAATGAAAAATTTTATTCTGCGCCGCCTGCTGCAAACCCTGCCGATGCTGCTGCTCGCCTCGTTTATTATCTTTATGCTGTTCGCGAAAACGCCCGGCGACTTTATCGACGGGAATATTACGCTGACCGCCGCCCGCGTCGCCGAGCTAAAGGCTATTTACGGCCTCGACCAGCCGCTGTTCACCCGCTATATCCACTGGCTTGGTCAGCTCATGACCGGCGACTTAGGCTTCTCTTTGCAATACCAGATTCCGGTCAGCCAGCTGCTAAACCAGTACATCTGGAACTCTTTCCTGCTGGCCTCCATCGCGCTGGTGTTTTACTGGGGCATTGGCCTGGCGGTGGGCATTGTCTCGGCCATGAAGCCCAACTCGCTGTTTGACCACCTGGTGAGCGTGCTGGTGTTCGCCGCCATGTCTTTCCCGACCTTTTTCCTCTGCCTGTTGCTTATCAAATGGTTCGCGGTGGATCTGCACTGGCTACCGGTCGGCGGCATGACCAATACCGGCAGCGACGCAACCGGCTGGGCCTACGTCGTGCAGGTTGCCGCCCACCTTGTGCTGCCCGTCCTCGCCCTGGTGATGCTGCAGGCAGGCAGCCTGACGCGCTATTTCCGCGCCAGCATGCTGGACGTAGTAAAGATGGACTTTATCCGTACCGCCCGCGCCAAAGGGCTGCGCGAGCGCACCGTTATCCTCAAACACGCCCTGCGCAACGCGCTGCTACCGATCATCACCCTGCTGGGCTTTGAGCTGCCGGGGCTGTTTTCAGGCGCGATCATTACCGAAAAAGTCTTTAACTGGCCGGGCGCGGGCCACATTCATATTGATTCACTCGCCGCCCGTGATTACCCGGTGCTGATGGGCTTCACGCTGTTTCTGGCGGTGCTGACGATCCTCGGCAACCTGATTGCCGATGTGCTTTACGCGTGGGCCGACCCGCGCATTCGTGTGAGGTCGTGATGTTAAGCTCTCTGTTTTCTACCAATCGCCGCCTGCGCAAGGCGGAAATCCCGGCGCTGGCGCAGGTCACGCCTTCGCCGTGGCGTCAGGCCTGGCAGGCGCTGAGGCGCAACCATCTGGCGATGTTGTGCCTGATTTTGCTGATGGTGATGGCGGTATGGTGCGCGTTTGGGCCGCTCTGGTCGCCGTGGAAAGACGACGCCACCGACGCGCTGATGATCAACAAACCGCCGGGCGAAGTGCACTGGCTGGGCACCGACTTCCTCGGGCGTGACGTCTACACCCGCCTGCTGCTTGCCGGGCGCATCTCGTTAATCATCGGCCTGTTGACCATGCTGCTATCGGTCACCCTCGGCTACCTGCTCGGCGCGGTTTCCGGCTACCTGGGCGGCTGGACCGACAAACTGATTATGCGCCTGGCCGATCTGGTGATGACCATTCCCAGCCTGCCGCTGCTGATCGTCGCGGGCGCCATGCTGTCGGAGCTCGACTTCTCGCCGGACTCGCGTATTTACATGGTGGTAATCATGCTGAGCCTGCTGGAGTGGCCGAAGCTGGCGCGCCTGGTGCGCGGGCAAATCCTTTCTCTGCGCGAACGCGACTTTATGCTGGCAACTCGCGTGCTGGGCCTATCCGCCCGCCGTCGCCTGTTCGGCCACCTGCTGCCGAACACCATTCCAATTCTGGTGGTCATGGCGACCATGGCGGTGGCCAACGCCATTTTGATGGAGTCGGCGCTGAGCTACCTGGGCCTCGGCGTCGTGCCGCCCACCCCTTCCTGGGGCAATATGATGGACAGCGCCAACAGCCTGATCGACTTCCAGCGCCGCCCGTGGTTATGGATGCCGCCGGGAATAGCCATTTTTATCACCGTGATCGCGATTAACGTGCTGGGCGACGGCCTGCGCGACGCGCTGGACCCGAAAATGAAGCGAGGCGTGAAATGAGCGAAGCGCTGATTGAGTTTAACAACCTCTCCCTCTCCTTCGCCGGAGAGCAGGGCCGCGTGCGCGCCGTGCAGGACGTGTCGTTTACCGTTCATGCCGGGCAAACCGTTGGCGTCGTCGGGGAGTCCGGCTGTGGCAAAAGCGTGACCGCCATGTCGCTGATGGGTTTACTCCCTCCACAGGCCGCGCGGATTGACGGCGGCGAGATCCTCTTTCAGGGCAAGAACCTGCTCGGCCTTAAGCCTGCGCAAATGGCAGATTTACGCGGCAACGAGCTGGCGATGATTTTCCAGGAGCCGATGACCGCCCTGAATCCGGTGCTGACCATCGGCGATCAGCTGTGCGAACCGCCGATCCGTCATCGCGGAGAAACGCCGAAAGCCGCCTGGAACCTGGCGACACAAATGCTGACCGACGTCGGGCTGGCGCGAGCGGAGAGCCTGATGGCCAGCTATCCGCATCAGCTCTCCGGCGGCATGCTGCAACGGGTAATGATCGCCATGGCGCTGAGCTGCCGGCCAAAACTGCTGATCGCCGATGAGCCCACCACGGCGCTGGACGTGACCGTTCAGGCTCAAATCCTCCGCCTGCTGCGGGATCAGGCGCGCCAGCACCACATGGCGCTGATGCTGATCACCCACGATCTCGGCGTTATTGCCCAAATGGCGGAACACGTCGTGGTGATGTACGCCGGGCGCATCGTCGAACAAGGGCCAACGGCTGACGTACTCCGCCATCCGCTGCACCCGTATACCAAAGGGCTGATCGCTTCCCGGCCGGTGCCCGGCGAGCGCCGCCGCAGGCTCTATTCGATCCCCGGCCAGGTCCCCGATTTGGCTGCCCTGCCGCCTTACTGCGCCTTTACCGATCGCTGCGAGCATGCCACCGATCGCTGCCGCCAGGGCATTCCGGCGCTGCTCGGCCAGCGGCGACAGGCCGCCTGTTTCTACAGCGAGTTAGCGGAGTCCGCATCGTGAACAATCAGTACGTTATTGAAGTCGAAGGACTCAAAAAACACTTCCCGCTACGTGACGGGCTGTTCGGCCAGCAAACAGGCGAGCTGCGCGCGGTCGACGGCGTCAGCTTTAACATTCGTCAGGGCACGATTTTCGGCCTGGTAGGCGAGTCCGGCAGCGGGAAAACCACCGTTGGGCGCACCCTGCTCGGCCTGTATGACAAAACCGCCGGCAGCGTGAAATATCGCGGCAAGGAGCTAAGCGAGCTGAGCGCCAAAGAGTCGCGGGCGCTGCGGCCTAAAATTCAGCTCGTCTTTCAGGATCCCTACAGCTCGCTAAACCCGCGCATCCGCGTAGGAGACGCCATCGGCGAGGCGATGCTGGAGCACAAGCTTTGCACCCGCGCCGAGCTGCGGGATAAAGTGTTGGAAGTAATGAAGATTTGCGGCCTTTCGCCTCAGCATTACAACCGCTTCCCGCACGAGTTCTCCGGCGGCCAGCGCCAGCGCATTGGCATCGCCCGCGCGCTGATCCTAAACCCCGATTTTATTATCGCGGATGAACCGATTTCGGCGCTCGACGTTTCCATTCAGGCGCAGATCATCAATCTGTTTTCCGATCTGCGCGACGAACGCGGCGTGACGTTCCTGTTTATCTCGCACGATCTCGGCGTGGTGGAACACCTGTGCGACGACGTGGCGGTCATGTACCTCGGCCAGCTGGTGGAAACCGCCAGCCGCGACGTACTATTCAGCCAGCCGCTGCACCCGTATACCCAGGCACTGCTGGCCGCGGTCCCGACGCTGGATCCAAACAGCGAGCCGGTGGCCGCTATTCAGGGCGAAATCCCCGATCCTTCTCACCCGCCTTCCGGCTGCCGCTTCTCCTCGCGCTGCCCGCTGGTGACCGACCGCTGCCGCCAGGAAGTCCCCGTGCTGCGTGAAGTGGGCCACGCTCACCGCGTCGCGTGCCATTTGGTTTAGATCCACGATTCAGGCAGACAGCGGCCTGACCACGCTGTCTGCCACCACTTTCCCGGACTCCAGCTTAATTAGCCTGTCCGCCAGCGGGAAATAGCGGTCGTCGTGGGTAATGGCGAGCACCGTTTTGCCCTCCGCTTTTAACATTGGCAGCAGCACCTTGTAGAACACCTCTTTAAAGCCGGGATCCTGGTCCGCCGCCCACTCGTCAAAGAGATAGAAGGGCCGATTCTCCAGCCAGGCCTGCAGCAGCGCGAGGCGTTTACGCTGCCCCTGGGAAAGCGCGGTTGTCGAAAAACGCCCGTCGCGGAAGGCCACTTTGTGGTCAAGCTTCAGCAGATGCAGCAGCTTGTCCACCTGGCCCGCCGTCCGCTCATGTACGTTGTCCACGTCATCAAACAGGAAGAAGTCATTGAACACCACGGCAAAGTGCTGGCGGTAGATTTCACGCTGCTCTGCCGTAACCTGCATACCGTTAAGCCTGATTTCACCGCCGTCCGGCGGGTAAAGGCCAACCAGCAAATTCGCCAGCGTGGTTTTCCCGCTGCCGTTGCCGCCCACCAGAAAGACCAGCTCGCCCCGGGTGAAGCAAAGATTGAGCGGCCCGAGGGTAAAACGTTCACCCTCCTCGCCCTGATATTCGTAGCGAATGTCCGTCAGCTCGAGGCTGTCGAACTGTGGCGGCCTTTTCAGCGGCAGCAGCTTTTCCTGCGGCAGATCGGCTTTAAGCTGGGCGATTCGCTGGAGCGCGATGCGGGCGCTGGTCAGCGTTGGCAAGGCCGAGAGCACGCCTTCTACCGGCACAATCATGTACAGAAAAATCATCGTGTAACCGGTCATCACCGCCGGGCTAAGCGCCAGGGACTTCCGCAGCCAATAAAGCACCACGCCGATAAACGCGAAGAACAGCACGCTGCCCCAGCTTTTTGCCAGGCCGTAAAACACGTAGCCCCGCGTGCGTTCGAGGCGAACCGCTTCGATATTTTCGCTCAGCGGCCCGTCGACGAAATGCCGCCTGCGCGGTGGGTTAAGGCGAAACTCACGTCCGCCGTCGAACAGTTTCTTGCACTGGGCAATCAGCGTATCTTCCCGCTGCCGTGAGCTGCGCAGCAGCCCCAGCGCCTTGCCGTGGGCGGCGCGATAGCCCATTGCCCCCAGGCCTAGCACCAGCAGCGCCAGCAGCAAAACCTGCCACGACAGCGTGCCGAGGTAGATCAGGCAGCCGACAATCGCCGCCCCATAGATAAGCAGCCCCGGCAGGCTGACGAAAAAGACCACCAGCATGTCGAGATCCTGCGTCAGAATAGACACCGCCTTTGCCATGCCGGCTTTCTCCAGCTGTGCCCAGGCGGTTTGGCTGACGTGATTCACCACGTCTTTACGCAAGGTCGCCTTCACCTTTTGCCCGAGCCACATAAACAGCGTTTCAGCCAGCACGCGAGTGGTGAGCATCAGCGCGGCAAGAAGCACAAACTTCAGCGCCACATCGGCCAGCCCATCGGGCGGCAGCGTCAGGCTATGGTTGATCACCGCCAGCAGCGAGGCGTTGCTGAGCCCGCTGACCACGCTGGCAAAGGCAGCCAGTGCCAGCCAGCCGCCCACCAGGCGGAACAGCATCATTAACAGAGACATTGTTGCTTCCTTTTCGACATTACTCTCCCGGCGCTATTGTTGATGTGTATGCGCCCGGCTACGGATCAGCGGCCATACCAGCAGCGGTACGCCGACCAGCGACGCCACCAGCCCCACGGGCAGCTGACGCGGATAAAGAAAATTGCGGCCCATCCAGTCCGCCAGCACCATAATCAGCGCGGACAGCAGCGCGGCGGTGAACAGCTGCGCCATCGGGCGTTTTGCCCCCATCTTGCGCGCCAGGTGCGGCCCCAGCAGCCCGACAAACGACACCGGGCCGACGATCAGCGTGGCAAGCCCGGTCATCAAGGCGGCCAGCGCCAGCACGCTAATCCTCGCTTTCGCCACGTTCACGCCTAGCGAGCCGCTCACCTGCCCGAGGGGCAACAGCAGCAGCCAGCGTTTGCAGAGTGGAGAAAGCGCAAGCAGCACCAGCATGGCGAAGAACACGCCGATGGCGATGCCGTTGTTGACGTAGTAAGTGCTGCCGGTCATCAGCTGCAACAGCATTGAGCTGGCCTGCCGGTTATTGAGCATCACGATGCTGGCGATGGCCTGGAACAGCGCGTTCAGCGCCAGGCCGTTCAGCAGCACCCGCTGCGGGTTAAAGGCGCTCTGGCGGCTGCTCCACAGCGTCACCAGCAGGCTTATTAATGCCCCGGCAGCGCTGCTGAGGATCATCAGCCCCGTGCCTCCGCCAGGAAACAGCAGCAGAAACGCCGTCACGCCCATGGCCGCCCCGCCGCCGATGCCGAGGATCTCCGGGCTTGCCAGCGGGTTGCCGCTGATGCGCTGCATCAGCACGCCCGCCGAGGCTAACAAGGCTCCGGCGCTTAATGCCGCCAGCAGCCGCGGGAGCCGCATCGGCAGCAGAGCGTGCTGTTCCGCAAGCGTCGTCCAGTGCCAGCCGTGCAGCCCCTGCCCGACAAACAGCGACAGCACGATAGCCACCAGCAGCAGCGCAAAGGCCATGCCCGCCGGAAAGCGCCCGCCACCCGCCTCGCCTTCCCAGGCCGAAGGCGTGGTGTCCAGCACCTGATGCCGGGCTTTAGAGGCCAGCAGGATCAGCAGCGGCCCGCCGGTTAAGGCGGTTAGCATGCCGACGGGCAGCAGTTGCCCGTCCAGAAGCGTAATGCGACTCACGCAAAGGTCGGTGAACCACAGCAAGCCGGCGCCGATAAGCAGCGAATGGCAGAGCATTTGCCGCGTGGTTCGCGCCCCACCTGACCTGGCCAGATGCGGTGCGGCGAGGCCGATAAAACCAATCACCCCGACGCTATTAATGATGAAGGCGCTCATCACCAAAGCCAGCGCCATCGCCGCCGAACGGATCAGCAGTGGAGAAGCGCCTAAGCTGCTCACCATCGCCTCCGGCAGCCTGAGCAGCGCCAGCGGACGAAGCAACAGCAGCAATGCCAGCAAGCAAAGCCCCAGCCAGGGCAGGATCGTCGTCACGCCGCCCCAGTCCTGCTGCGCCAGCGAGCCGCCGCCCCACATCAGCACCGACAGCAGAAAACGGTCGTTGATTACCGCCATGATCATCGTCAGCGAGCCACACCACAGGTTGACCAGCATCCCCGCCTGAATCATCACCAGCGGCGACAGGCGCTGCCGCCAGGCAAGCAGCAGAACCAGCAGCAAAGCGGCAACTTCCCCGGTAATCACCACGCCGGTGCGCGCCGTCAGCAGCGTGGCCGGGAACCACATCGAAGCCACGCCTAAAGCCAGCGTCGCACCGGAGGTCATGCCGAGGGTAATCGGCTCCGCCAGCGGATTGCGCAGCGCCCGCTGCATCAGCCAGCCGCAAAGCGCCAGCCCCGCGCCGCCGAGCCACGCCATCACCTGCTGCGGGAACCACATGGAATGCAGGATCACCGCCTGCGCATCCGGCATCTGCGAGCTGAACAGCACGTTCAGGCCGTGAACAAGCCCGCCGCGCTGCGCCACGCTTTGCAGCGCCATTATCAGGCTTGCCGCCCAGAGTGCGGCTATCAGCAGCCAGGAAGCCGTCGTTTTTCCCGTCTCAGCCACGTTGCCACCCCGTCACAATCTGCCCCAACGCATCGGCGATGCGCGTCGCCGTCACCAGCGCGCCGCCGGAATTGAATTTTTGCGCAGGGAAAGCCAGCTGAGGCTGAGAAGTGAGCCGCAGGCGCTGCCACAGCAATGAACTTTGCCAGCGCTGAATCAGCGGCAGCTGGCCATCTTCCGGCAACAGGATCAGCCCGGCATCTTCTGCACCGATGCGCGCCAGCTCGACCATCGCTTCACCCTGGGAATTAACGCCGCCTTGCCAGGCATTACGGAACCCGCAGCGGGTTAAGACATCTCCCGCAAGGCTGCCTGTGCCGTACAGCCGCATATGCAGCGCGTCTATCGGCGTGGCGATCAGTAGCGGGCGTCGATAAGCTTCAGCAGCTTCTCTGGCACGAAGCGCAGCCTGCTCAAAAGCAGCCGTAACCTCACGAGCCTGAGGTTCACGATGCAGCACGATAGCCAGCTTATTGAGGGCAATTTTCCATTCGGCGAGGCTGCCGGTTGGCAGGGTAAGCGTCGGCGCGATGCGCTCCAGCTGGGGCTTGAGCAGCGCATGCCCTGGGGTGATCACCATAAGATCGGGCTTCAGCGCGTACAGCGTTTCGAGGTTCGGCTGAAACAGCAGGCCAATATCCACCACGCTGGCGGGCAGTTCCGGGGTGCCAATCAGCTTGCGGTACCAGTCGGGAGCAGAAACCGACTGCGGCGTGACGCCGAGCGCCAGAATCAGCTCGGTTAGCCCCCAGTCGAGCACGGCCAGGCGTTGTGGAGGACCTGAAACGGCACCAGCCGCCCCGATAAACGGGGCAGCCAGCGCAAAGGTTAGTAAACGTCTGCGGGAGAGCATTCGCTTACCACTGGTAGCTTAACGTGGCCACGTACTGACGCTTAACCGCGTACTCACAGCCGTTGTTCTGGCAGGCGGCGAGGTAAGTTTTGTTCGTCAGGTTGGCGGCGTTAAGCGCGACCTGCCACTGGCGGTACTGCCAGCCAATGCGGGCGTCATACACCGTAGCGCCCGGCACCTGCAGCGAGTTGTCGGTCGTGGCATAGCTTGGGCCGACGTAACGCACGCCGCCGCCGAGGGAGAAGCCGTCCAGCGGGCCGCTGAACGCGTACTGGCTCCAGAGTTTAGCCAGGTTGCGTGAAATCCCCGTGGGGTGTTTGCCTTCGCTGCCGTCGTTCGCTTGCAGCACTTCCGGATCGGTCAGCGAGTAAGAAGCGAGGATCTGCCAGGCTGGCGTAACGTTAATTTTGCCTTCCAGCTCGATCCCACGGGAGCGGATCTCGCCGGTCTGCACGCTGTAGTTCACGTGATCGGGATCCGGCGTGGCGACGTTAGTCTGGCGCAGATCGAACAGCGCAAGCGTAAACAGCGCGTCCATCCCAACCGGATCGTATTTCAGCCCGACTTCGGTCTGCTTGCCTTTGGTTGGCTTAAACGCGTTACCGTTAAAGTCGGTACCGGCGCCTGGTACGAACGAGGTCGAGTAGCTGATGTATGGCGCAATGCCGTTATCAAAGTGGTACAGCAGCCCCGCGCGGCCGGTTGTCGCGTAGTCGTTGCGAGTCTGGTGAGTGTCGTTCAGCAGGTTAGTGGCTTTGGTTTGCGCGCTGTCGTAGCGCCCCGCCAGGCTCATCACCCAGTTGTCCAGCGCCAGCTGATCCTGCAGGTAAAGCCCCGTTTGATCCATCGTCGAATGGCTGCTGCTGGTGAACTCAGGCACTTCAACCGGCGTGCTGTAATCCGGGTGGAGATAATTCAGCGGCGAAGCGTCGCCGTAGCCCGCCCGGCTGCGCACCGAAGAGTGCATCACGTCCACGCCAAGCAGCGCGGTGTGCGACACCGGGCCGGTATCGAAACGGAATTCAGCCTGGTTATCCGCCGCAAAGTTACTCATCGTCTCGGTGAGGTTCATGGAGTAACGGTCCACCAGCGGCTGGGTCGCGTAGGTGCCGAACGGGTACACCATGCGGTAATCCGCGCTGCTGCTGCTGTAGCGGACGTTCTGGCGCAGGGTGACGCTGTCGTTCAGCTCGGTGCGGAACTGGTAGCCGATGCTGCCCTGCCTGCGGGTGTAGGAGTCAAATCCAGGCTGGCCGCCGTAGAAGTCCGTGCCGATGTGGCCGTTCGGATTGTTCACCAGCGTGCCCTTCATCGGCAGCATATTGTAGAAGCCGGTATCGGGGTCCTGGCGCAGCTGCGCCAGCAGAGTCAGGCTGGTGCGGTCGTTCGGCTGCCAGGTGACGGACGGCGCAATGTCGTAGTGCTGGTAGCGGGTGTGATCGACCTGGGTTTTGGTATCGAAGAAGGTGCCCGCCACGCGGCCGAGCCACTCTTTGCTGTCGGTCAGCGGGCCGGTGACGTCAAAGCCGGTACCGAACTGGCTGTTATTCCCGGCGCTGACGTAGACCTGGCCGCCCGGCTGGGCCTGCGGCGTTTTGCTGACGAGGTTCACCACGCCGCCAGGGTTCGCCTGGCCGTAAAGCACCGAAGCGGGTCCTTTGACCACTTCAATGCGGGAGAGCAGGAACGGGTCCCACGCCGGGCGGCTCCACCAGGCTTCACGCGGCAGGCGCAGGCCGTCCAGATATTCGTCGGCCTCAAAGCCGCGCACCATGATGGTATCAAAGCGGGTATCCGGCCCTGCGCTTTCGGAAGAAACGCCCGCCACATAGCGCAGCGTCTCCGGAATGTTCTTTGCCGCCATGGCCGCGATTTGCGCCTGGGTCACCACCGAAATACTCTGCGGCGTGCGGCTAATCAGCGAGCTGGATTTGGTGCCCGCCACCGCCTCATGCGCCACAATGCTGGTTTCATCTTCCTGGCCGGAAGAAGAAGGTGCCGTGGCCGTAACGACCATCGTGCCATCCTGCGTAGCAGGCTTGTCCGCTGCCTGGGCAAAGCCCGCGCACGCCGCAAAGACTGCACAACTTAACGCCTTTAAAGGCATGTTCCCGTTTACCCATCCGCCCTGTTTCATATCGACCGTATCATGTTATAAGAAGAGGATCGAAATGATAATTATTCACCTTTAAAAGAGAAGAGCACCCGTGGCAGAATAGCGCGATCGGATGGAGAGATATCGCAAAGCGGACAGAGATTGTCTTAACGCGCTACTGCGTCATGAAATGGCGAGAATCGGACGAACGGCAGGCAACAGATGATAAAGCAAGGCACACAGCAGAGTCCGCAGGAAGCGTTGCTGGAAGTACGAGAACTCCATTATAGCGCAGGAAGCCAGGAACCGTTTCACGCCCACGAACAGGGCCAGCTGATTTACCCGGTCAGCGGCGTGGCGAAGATCCGCAGCGAGCAAAACGTCTGGGTCGTCGCCCCCGGCCACGCGCTCTGGCTGCCGGGGCGCCTGCCGCACGGCTTAGAGGCCATCGGCAAAGTGGTGACCCACAACCTGTACATGACGCCTGCAGCCTCGGCCGCGTTCAGCCGCCACAGCCGCAGCCTGGCCGTCACGCCGCTGTTTCAGTCCCTCACCGTGGCGGGGCTGGAAAAGCCAGCTGACCCTCAGCGCCTCTGGCTGCTGCATGACCTGCTGCACAACGAACTGCTGCGCCTGCAGGACATCGCCCTGTGCCACATCACCCTACCCCACGACCGCCGCATTCGCCAGCTTTGCGACGCGCTGTGCAGCGACCTTTCCCAGCGCGAAACCCTCGCCTGGTGGGGCAAGCGGGTTGGTGCGAGCGAAAGAACCCTGTCGCGGCTGTTCCGGGAAGAGACGCAGCTCAGTTTTACCGAATGGCGGCAGCAGATGCACCTGGTGGAAGCCGTCTGCCATCTTGCACGCGGCACCACCATCAGCACGCTCTCCAGCACGCTCGGCTACGCCAGCAGCAGCGCGTTTATCGCTATGTTCCGGAAAAAGCTGGGCGTTTCTCCGCAGAGGTATATTGGCCGCTATCTCTGACACGGCTTTTACAATCCTGTTCCTTCGGCGATAATCAGCGTTTGCGCCCCGGACCGGAACAACCATGAGCGACACGAAGCCCCCGCAAACAACGGCCAAACGCCCGATGAAACTCAGCACCTCGGTGACGCTGATGCTGTGCGCCGTCATCGGCTCGGTGCTGCTTGTGGTCTATGCGCTGTATTTTATTCAGATAAGCAACGCCACCCGCAGCGGCCTGAAAGACACCGCGCTGGCGGTGGCGAGAACCCTGGCCGACGACCCGACCATCAAATACGGCCTGACGCAGCCGCACGGCAAAGACATTATTCCACCGGTCGCCACCCGCGTGCAGGAACGTAACGATCTGCTGTTCGTGGTGGTGACCGACATGAACGGCATCCGCTTTTCGCACCCTCAGCCCGGCAATATTGGCTCCCATTTTATCGGTGATGACATTTTCCCGGCCCTGGAAGGCAAAGAGAACGTCTCGATCAACCACGGCGTGCTGGCAGAGGCTTTACGCGTATTTACCCCGGTTTATGACGAGCAGCATAAGCAGATTGGCGTGGTAGCCATCGGTATTTCGCTCAGCAAAGTGGACGAGCAGATCAGCAAAAGCCGCTGGAGCGTGCTCTGGACGGTGTTGTTCAGCGCCCTGTTCGGCTCGCTCGGCACCTGGGTGCTGGTGCGCGTGCTGAAGCGCATTCTGTTCGGCTTCGAACCGTATGAAATTTCCGCGCTGTTCGAGCAGCGCCAGGCGATGCTTCAGTCCGTCAAAGAAGGCATTATCGCCGTTGACCGCGAAGGCCGGGTGACTCTCATCAACCACGCGGCGCGCAAGCTGCTGCTCTCCCCGGACGATTTCCGCCTCGGCAAAACCGTGCCGCCGGGGCCGCTGGTGGCGACGCTGTGCGAAGTGCTCCACACCGGCACGTCAATTCAGGACAGGCAAATCATCAGCTACGGCCGGCTGGTATTGTGTAATGCCGTGCCAATTCGTATAAATAACCAGGTGATCGGCGCCATCAGCACCTTCCGCGACAAAACGGAAATCAATTTGTTGACCCAGCGTGTAGACGGCATGGTGAATTATGTCGACGCGCTGCGCGAGCGCTCACACGAGTTTATGAACAAGCTGCACGTGATCCTCGGCCTGCTGCAGCTTAAGCATTACGACAAGCTTGAAGAGTACATTCTGCAAACCGCGAGCAATTACCAGACGGAAATTGGCACGCTGCAGAGCAAAATTAAGTCGCCGGTGATTGCCGGGTTCCTGATTGGCAAGATTAACCGCGCGCGTGAAGCGGGCCATCACCTGGCGCTTGCCGAGGAATGCCAGTTGCCGGACAACCCGAACGAGCTGCAGGTGATGGCGCTGATTACCGCTCTGGGCAACCTGATCGAAAACGCGCTGGACGCGATGAGCGGCCAGCCTGACGGCGAAGTCGGCGTCCTGCTGCATTACCAGAACGGCGTGCTGAGCGTCGAAGTGAGCGACGACGGGCCGGGCATCGAGCCGGACCATATTCAGTCTATTTTTGACAAAGGCTACTCCACCAAAGGCGAGCAGCGTGGCGTAGGCCTGTTCCTCGCCCGGCAGCAGATTGAGCGGCTTGGCGGCAGTATTCAGGTGGAGTCAGAACCCGGCGTCTTCACCCAATTCTTTGTGCAGTTACCCTGGGATAGTGAAAGGAACAATGCGTGATTAATGTCTTAATTGTTGATGATGATGCGATGGTCGCGGAGCTTAACCGCGCCTACGTCAGCCAAATCCCGGGCTTTAGCTGCTGCGGTTCCGCCTCCACGCTGAAACAGGCGCGGGAGATGGTCAGCAACCCGGAGTTAAAAATAGATTTAATTCTGCTGGATGTGTATATGCAGCAGGATAACGGCCTGGATCTGCTGCCTACGCTGCGTGAAGCGGGGAAAACCATCGACGTGATCGTTATCTCGTCGGCGGCCGACGCGGCCACCATCCAGAAGTCGATGCACTACGGCGTGGTCGATTACCTGATTAAACCGTTCCAGTTCCCGCGCTTTGAAGAGGCGCTAACCAACTGGCGCGAAAAGAAAAACCTGATGGGCACCCATAAATATTATGAGCAGGCTGACGTCGACCGTCTGCTGCACGGTGGCTCGCCGGTGGTGGCGGACGCCAAGCGCCTGCCGAAGGGGCTGACGCCGCAAACGCTGCGCACCATTTGCCAGTGGATCGACACGCACCCAACGGAAGAGTTCTCCACCGACGAGCTGGCGGCGGCGGTGAATATCTCTCGCGTGTCATGCCGTAAGTATTTGATCTGGCTCGCACAGATTAATATTCTGTTCACCAGCATTCACTACGGCATGACCGGCCGCCCGGTTTACCGCTACCGCCTGCAGGTTGAGCAGCTTGGCCTGCTTAAGCAGTACTGCCAGTAATCAGTTGGTAGCCGTCAGCCAGTAACGTAAAGCGGAACTGGCTGGCGGAAGAGAGAATAATCTCTCGCCTTTTGGTCACAAAAATCGCCTCGATATCGGGGCGATTTGCCAACACCGCACAGCCTTTTTCTACGCCCATGCCATAAATCAACGTGGTCCAGATATCCCCGTCTATGGAGTCGGTGGAAACGATCGTCACGCTATCAAGATCGTTGTCCAGCGGGTAGCCGGTACGCGGATCGAGAATGTGGTGATAGCGTTTGCCGTCCAGTTCGAAATAGCGCTCGTAAACGCCGGACGTCACCACCGACTTGTTTGCCACCTCAATCACGCCCAGCATCTCGTCGGGGCCGCTAAACGGCTTTTTCAGGCCAATGGACCAGCCGCCTTCCGGCGAGCCCAGGGTCTGCACGTTGCCCCCGAGATTAATCAGCCCCTGCTCCACGCCCTGGCGCTTCAGGAAGTCACGTACGCGGTCGGCAATATAGCCCTTGGCTATCGCGCCCAGATCGATTTCCATGCCGGTATGCGCCAGATAAACGCTGCCTTCGGCTTCGTCCAGCACCACCTGATGCGGCTGCGTGCGCGGCAGCAGCGCGGCAATATCCTGCTCCGGCGGGACGCTGTCGCCCTTGAAGCCAATCTTCCAGCGTTTCACCAGCGGGCCGATGGCCAGATTAAAGATACTGTCGGGAAACAGGCTGGCGGCTTTCGCGCACTTAATAAGCTCAAACACCGGGCGGCTGACGGTGACCGGGTGCCTGCCCGCGGCGTGATTAATGCTCATCACCTGGGATTCGGCCCGGTTAACGGTCAGGAGGTCTTCGTATTGTTTAATCAGGCGGAACACCTGAGAGGCGAGCGTTTCGTTATGTTCGAACAGTTTGAGGAGGATGGGCGAACCCATTAATACCGCGGAGTACCCGTAAACACCTTCGGTTTGTGACATAGCGGCTCCTTTAGCTGAAAGGGTTGCGCCCCGGCACTGGCCGGAGCGCATTCGGGCTTAGCGTTTTGCCCAGCTTGCCGCCTGATGGCCCGCCTGGGTACCAAAGACAATAATATCAGCCACCGCGTTACCGCCGATGCGGTTTCCGCCGTGAATCCCACCGGCCACTTCACCCGCGGCGAACACGCCAGGGATAACCTGATGCTGTTTATCCAGCACTTCGGTTTCAGCGTTGATGGTCACGCCGCCCATGGTGTGGTGCACCCCTGGGGCGATACGGATGGCGTGGAACGGACCATCTTTAATCGGGTTACGCAGCGCGGTTTTACGGCCAAAATCTTCGTCGTACTGATTTTCCACGAAGCCGTTGTAACGCTCAAGCGTGGCGAGGAACGTGTGGTAATCCATGCCGAGTTTTTCCGCCAGCTCGCGTGGACCTTCAGCGCTGACCACAAAGCCTTTGGCGATGTACTCATCCGCCGCTTTGTTTTTAGTGCGCACGTTCTCGTCGAACACGATATAAGCGAATTTCTCCGGCAGTGCGATAATCTGCGCCGACACTTTATCGCGAGTTTCCATTTCGTTAAAGAAACGGCTGCCTTTCTGGTTCACGAGGATAGCCCCGCCGCCGCGAATGGACTCAGAAATCAGGTACGACGTGGTTTGCTCTACGGTTGGGTGAATCTGAATTTCGCCCATATCCACCGTGCCGGCACCCAGTTTTTCCAGCAGGGCGATACCGCCGCCGGTCGCGCCTTTATGGTTAGTAGTTACAAACCCTTCCAGGTCAGGACGGTATTTCACCACCATCTGGCTGTTGGCGCTGAAGCCGCCGGTCGCCACGATAACGCTTTTCGCGTGCACCGTGAGCGCTTCGTTTTCGTCCGTCAGCAGCGCTACGCCGCTCACCGCGCCCTGCTCAAACAGAATGTCCGTTACCGCCGTTTCCATCAGCACGTCGATGCTGCGTTTGTTGATGTTACGCAGCAGGCCGCTGATCAGATAGCCGCCAACCGCCGATCCGTCGCGAGGGCGGTGGGTACGGTCAATGCTCATCCCGCCGGTGGTGGTGATGTCGTTCAGCATGATGCCGCGGTCCGCCAGCCACTCAATCGCCTGCGGGGCGTTTTCCACAAAGCGGTGCAGCAGCTCAGGGTTGTTTTTGTTGTAGCCGCCCTTCAGGGTTTCGGCGTAGAACAGCTCTTTGCTGTCGAAAATGCCTTTTACGCGCTGGAAGCGAGTTTCCGCCGCGTTCATCCCGGCTGAAGCCTTAACGGTGTTCCCGCCGATGGACGGCATTTTCTCAACGATCAGAACGCTGGCACCTTCGTCATGCGCCTGAATCGCCGCCGCCAGACCGGCACCGCCGCTGCCTACGACCACAACGTCGTAGCTCTGCGGGGCGCTAACGCCGCCGCTTTCTTCAAACGCCTGCTGTTTGCTGGATTTCACCATCGCTTTAGAAACGGCTTTTTTCACCGCTTCGCTCTGGGACGTTGCGCCAGAAATGGCGTCCACAAACGGCGAGTTAGCGGTCAGAATGCGGGTACGAATTTCTTCGAAGTTAGTGGTGAATTCAACGTCATCCTGTGGGCCAGAGGCCAGCGCGATATCGGCGATACGATCGCTGTCTAAGCTGACGTTGATCACCAGCTGGTTGACGTCATCGCTAACGGTTTCTTCGAAAATCCCCGGTTTGAACTTAGAGGCGCCGCCCATGCTCATGTCGCGGATCATCGCCTCGACCAGCGAGAAGCGCCACAGCGGCTCAGGGATGGTCAGCTCTTCACGTTTGGTGCTGTCGATAAACAGATCCAGCACTTCGCCGTTGGCGATGCGGGCAGTCCAGTCCGGGTAGGCGATGCAGGCGCGGCCTACGGCCACGAGGTCATAACCGTGCTCCAGCGCGGTTTCCACGTCGGAAGCATTCACGATGCCGCCCACGCCCATCACCGGGATCTGCGCCAGCGCCTCTGAACGCATTTCGCAGTATTTGTTGATCAGCGGCGTTGGGTCGGTGGTGTCGTTGATCGACGGACGCAGCGAGTAGCCCAGGGAGAAGTGCAGGTAGTCCAGACCGCGAGCGGCCAGTTTTTCCAGCAGGTACATGGTGTCGTCAAAGCGAATCCCTGGGACTTCAAGCTCTTCCGGGGAGAAGCGATAGCCGATGATGAACGCGTCGTCGGCGTACTGGCGCACCATTTGATGGGTGATATCCAGCACAGCGAGCGGGAACTTAGCGCGGTTGTCGCGGCTGCCGCCCCATTCGTCGTCGCGCTGGTTTGAGTTCGGGGAATAGAACTGCTGGATCAGGTAGGTGTTTGCGCCGTGAATTTCCACGCCGTCAAAACCGGCCTGAATTGCGCGGCGAACGGCGTCACCGAATTTGCCCACCATGCCTGCCACTTCTTCAGTGGTCAGGGCGTTCGGCGTAGCTGCGCCGTCACGAGGTGCAGCCAGCGCGCTTGGCGCAACCGGCGTACGGCCACCGATGAGCTTAGGGTCGACCATGCGGCCGCCGTGGTAAATCTGCAGCAGCGCTCTGGAGCCTTCACCCTTAATCGCGGAGGCGATTTTCGCCAGTCCGGCAATTTTCTCGTCGTTATCAATCCCGATAGCGCCCGGGAAAGCGAGGCCCAGATCGTCAATAAAACAGCATTCCACCACGATGGTGCCGATGCTGCCGGCGCGTACGCGGTAGTATTCCACCAGCTCTTCGGTCACGGTGCCATCAAAATACCCGGTACAGGTGGTCATCGGTGCCATTAGCAGACGATTTTTTAACGCCGTACCGTTAGGTAAAGTAAATGGGCTTAACATGTGTTTGTCGGTGCTCATAATGTCGACTCCAAACTTTAAATTTTAAAACTGAGAATTGGGTTGCTGGCACTATTTTCATTCTGGTTATTGGCCATTTCGCATATCAACAATATAAGACTATTTTTAGTTACCAAACTATTTACGTTAGTTTAAAAACTATTGAAGAACGGTGATAACACAATTACCCACAACGTGTTATTAATTAAAATATAAAAGATAACAGATTATTAAATTAATATAACATTTCAGTTACCTTGCTCACGAACAACAAAAACACAAGCCAGGCCTTGCAAGGAGCGGAATCGAGTCAGCTTGAACCACTAAAAATGGACTTAAAGGCGCATTTTTAATGATCAAATTGATAACTTCTTTGCGTAAATAACCCTGCAAACAGGCGAACTATTATTTTTTTATAAAAGAATAAACAGAATGCTGTTTCTTGATCTCGATCAATTGTCATATACCCCGAAAGCGCAATATATAATTATCCAAAGAATTTAATTCACCGCTGATAAAAAGCGATGAATGGTTATTTCCGCTACAACCAGAAACCAACATTTAATTAATAAAGAAAGTTTAAAAACTAAAGTAAGCGGAAATAAAAACAGAATCCTTAACTCCTTATAACGGTGTCATTATGAGTGTAATAACCACCAATCTACCGCCGCTCAAAGAGAGCACTAAAAAAGCAGGCAGCAACAAACGTTGGCTGATGATGGCGCTGCCCGTCATTGTGGCATTGTTGCTGCTGTTGGTTCCGGTTCCGGACGGCCTGCCGCCGTACGCCTGGCACTTCTTTGCTGTCTTCGTCGGCGTCATCGTCGGGCTTATCTTCGAGCCGCTGCCGGGCGCCGTTATCGGCCTGACCGGGATCGTCGTCATTTCGCTCGGCAGCCAGTGGCTGCTGTTCAGCCCGGAGCAAATGGCCGACCCGAAATTCAAGCTGGCAGGTGCCTCCTTTAAATGGGCGGTCAGCGGCTTCGGTAACTCTACCGTCTGGCTTATCTTCGGCGCGTTTATGTTCGCCGCCGGCTACGATAAAACCCAGTTTGGCCGTCGCCTGGCGCTGATTCTGGTGAAATACCTGGGCCGTCGCAGCCTGACGCTGGGCTACGCCATTGCCTTCGCCGACCTGCTGCTGGCGCCGTTTACCCCGTCCAACACCGCACGTAGCGGCGGGACAATCTACCCGATTATCGCCAACCTGCCGCCGCTGTACGGCTCTAAACCTAACGACCCGAGCGCACGTAAAATCGGTTCTTACCTGATGTGGGTGGCGATTACCGCAGCCTGTATCACCAGCTCAATGTTCCTCTCTGCCCTGGCCCCTAACCTGCTGGCGCTGGCGCTGGTGAAAAGCATCGTCGGGATCAACATCTCCTGGGGCATGTGGTTCCTCGCCTTCCTGCCGCTTGGCCTGCTGTTACTGCTGACCATGCCGCTGCTGGCCTACTGGCTCTACCCGCCTGAAGTGAAAGTGAACGACGAAGTGCCGAAATGGGCGAGCCGTGAGCTGGAAAAACTGGGCAAACTGTCCCGCAACGAAATCCTGCTGCTGGTGTTCGTCTGCTCCGCGCTGGTGATGTGGATCTTCGCGGCAAGCTGGATTGAGCCTGCGCTGGCTGCCCTGCTGGTTATCGTCCTGATGCTGTGGACCGGCGTCCTGAACTGGAACGACATCACCAATAACAAAGCGGCGTGGAACACCTTCGTCTGGTTCGCCACCCTGGTTGCCCTGGCCGATGGCCTGTCTTCTACCGGCTTCATCTCCTGGTTAGGTAAAGAAGGCGGCGCGCTGATGACCGGCATCGCCCCAGGCACCGCGACCATCGTGCTGCTGCTGGCGTTCTACCTGCTGCACTACCTGTTTGCGAGCACCACCGCGCATACCACCGCGCTGCTGCCGGCGATGCTGACCATCGCCTCCACCATTCCGGGCATGAATATGGAAGTGTTCTGTCTGCTGATGGTGACCTCGCTGGGTATCATGGGCATCATCACCCCGTACGGCACCGGCCCGAGCCCTATCTACTACGGTAGCGGCTACCTGCCAACCAAAGATTACTGGCGCCTGGGCACCATCTTCGGCGGCCTGTTCCTGGTCGCGCTGCTGGTGATTGGTTATCCGTGGATGTCCCTGATGTTCTGATTTAAAGCCGCTGGAGGGTGACCTCCGGCGGTTTATTTTTATGGAGTAATGAGCTATGTCGAACAAACCTTTTGTTTACCAAAATCCCTTCCCGCTGGCGCATGACGACACCGAATATTACCTGTTAACCCGCGACCACGTTTCCGTCAGCGAATTTGAAGGCCAGTCCATTCTTAAGGTGGAACCTCAGGCGCTGACCCTGCTGGCACAGCAGGCGTTTCACGATGCGGCTTTTATGCTGCGCCCGGCCCATCAGCAGCAGGTGGCCGCTATTCTTAGCGACCCGGAAGCCAGCGAAAACGACAAATACGTCGCGCTGCAGTTCCTGCGTAACTCCGAAATCTCGGCCAAAGGCATTCTGCCAACCTGCCAGGACACCGGCACCGCCATCATCATGGGTAAAAAAGGCCAGCGCGTCTGGACCGGCGGCGGCGATGAAGCGGCGCTGTCTCAGGGCGTGTACAACACCTACATTGAAGATAACCTGCGCTACTCTCAGAACGCCGCGCTGGATATGTACAAAGAGGTGAATACCGGCACCAACCTGCCAGCGCAGATTGACCTCTACAGCGTGGACGGCGACGAATACAAATTCCTGTGTGTGGCTAAAGGCGGCGGTTCGGCCAACAAAACCTATCTCTACCAGGAAACCAAAGCGCTGATCACTCCGGCGAAGCTGAAAAATTACCTGGTTGAGAAAATGCGTACCCTGGGCACCGCAGCCTGCCCGCCGTACCACGTGGCGTTTGTGATTGGCGGCACCTCCGCAGAATCTACGCTGAAAACCGTGAAGCTGGCGTCGACCCATTACTACGACGGTCTGCCAACCGAAGGCAACGAGCACGGCCAGGCGTTCCGCGACGTGCAGCTTGAACAAGAACTGCTGGAAGAAGCGCAGAAGCTCGGCCTGGGCGCCCAGTTCGGCGGCAAATACTTCGCCCACGACATCCGCGTGGTTCGCCTGCCGCGTCACGGCGCATCCTGCCCGATCGGCATGGGCGTCTCCTGCTCCGCCGACCGTAACATCAAGGCGAAAATCAACAAAGACGGTATCTGGATTGAGAAACTGGAAAGCAACCCAGGCAAATACATTCCGGAAGCATTGCGTCAGGCCGGGGAAGGCGAAGCGGTAAAAGTGAACCTGAACCGCCCGATGAACGAGATCCTCGCTCAGCTGTCCGGGTTCCCTGTTTCCACCCGTCTGTCGCTCAGCGGCACCATCATCGTGGCGCGTGACATCGCCCACGCGAAGCTGAAAGAGCGCCTGGACAACGGGGAAGAGCTGCCGCAGTACGTGAAAGATCACCCGATTTACTACGCGGGCCCGGCTAAAACGCCTGAAGGTTATGCCTCTGGTTCCCTGGGCCCAACCACCGCAGGCCGCATGGATTCCTACGTGGATCAGCTGCAGGCCAACGGCGGCAGCATGGTAATGCTGGCCAAAGGTAACCGCAGCCAGCAGGTGACGGACGCCTGCCACAAACACGGCGGCTTCTACCTCGGCAGCATCGGCGGCCCGGCTGCCGTACTGGCGCAAAACAGCATCAAGAGCCTTGAACTGGTGGAATACCCTGAGCTGGGTATGGAAGCCATCTGGAAAATCGAAGTGGAAGACTTCCCGGCGTTTATCCTGGTGGATGACAAAGGCAACGACTTCTTCCAGCAGATCCAGAACAAACAGTGCGCGGGCTGTAACAAACACTGAGTTTTCTAAAAGCTGAACAAGACGGGCACACAAGCGCCCGTCTTTTTTTTGCCTAAAAGTTACTCCATACTGAAGCCCACGTTTTCACCCGTCGCCGACAAAAAGGACTCCGCATGTTAAGGATAATCAGCTGGCTGCTGCTCACGCTGCTTAGCTGCGCGGGACTTGGTGCCTGGTTTTTGCAGCAGCAGTACGAAGAGAAGTCCGCCGACTTCCGCATTCTTTATCGTGAAATTACGGTCAAGCTGTCGCAGCACGACGCCATCATCCCGCTGCTGCCGGCCAGTCAGGACGCCGGTGAAGTACAAAAGATCCTGCCGCAGCTTGTCCTGTGGCGGCGGCATAACAACCTTGAACCGCGCCTGCCCGTCGTGGCTGAAGCCCATGGCCGCTACTGGCTGAACCGCCCCAACCTTTCGCTGCTGATTGATCTCCCGACGTTGCTCGACACGCTCGGCGAGAAAAAGAACTTCAGGCATCTGACCATCAGCTGGAATAACACAATACTTTGCGAACAGGGCGACGACGCCGCAGGTTACTGGCGGTGGGACAAAACCGTCGCCAGCCCTACGCAGCCGTTTTTAGTTTCGGTCAGCGACAGCCCGGAATGGGCGAAGCTGCCCTGGTGGCTTATCGTTTCTCCTGCACTTTTCTGGGCGCTGGCGATTTATTTGCTGACGCTGTATCAGGCGAATAAGCGCCGCCGGGATATTGCCGATCTACGCGCCCGCTACGCCGAACTGACGCGGCTGAATACCATGGGGGAGCTGGCGGCAGGCATGGTGCATGAGCTAAACCAGCCGCTAACCGCCGTTATGAGCTACAACCAGGCGGCGGTGAGGCTGATCAAGCAGGAGAATCCGGCCCAGGTTCCTGACCTGCTGGATGCCGCCGTGCTACAAATCAAGCGCATCGACGCCCTGCTCAGCCAGTTCCGCCAGAAGCTCACCAGCGAACGTGCCGAGTACCAGCAGGTCGATCTCCAAAGACTTTGGCAGCGGGTATGTAAACTTCTGGATAACGAACTTCGCGGCGGCAAAATCCGCGCCACCAGCCAGTTTGCTGACGACCTGCCGCCGCTGTTTGCCCCGCCGCTTTGGGTGGAGCAAATCCTGCATAACATCGCCAGTAACGCGATTCAGGCACAAACCGGCGGTACAGGCTGGATACATCTGGACGCCAGGATTGAAAATCAGGGTATCGCGCTGACGCTGACCGACGGCGGGCCGGGGCTTTCCCCCGAAGCGCTGGAACAGGTCTTTATCCCGTTCTTCACCACCCGTGCGCAAGGCATCGGGCTGGGAATGGCGCTCGCCGATACGCTAATACAGCGCCTGAACGGCACCATTGAAGCCGGCAACATGCCAGGAAGCGGAGCCTGCTTCCGCCTTTGGTTCCCGCTACGGGATGAGGAGAAATAATGGAACCGCGCATCTGGCTGATTGACGACGACGCCGCCATTCGCGACTCGCTGAGCCTCCTGCTTTCTACCGTCGGCTGGCAAACTCACGCTTTCGACAGCGCCCTGGCTTTTCAGCAGCACGCCGGTGACCTTAGCCAGCTCGACGGCTGCATGCTGCTGGATATTCGGATGCCGGGAAAAACCGGGCTGAGGCTGCTGGAGGAATGGACGCAGCAAGGCCTGACGCTGCCGGTGATTATCATGACCGGACACGGCAACATCGACCTGTGCCGCCGGGCTTTTAAGAACGGTGCCTTTGAGTTTCTGACCAAGCCCGTTGATGCCGATCTGCTGTTCGAGGCCGTCGGGGCGGCGATGGAACAGCAAAAGGCCCGGTTTGAGGCACGGCAAAAATGGCGGCCGCTGCAGGAGAAACTGGCGACGCTTACCGCGCGAGAAAAAGAGATGCTGGAGCAGCTCATTCAGGGTTATTCCAGCAAGGAAATTGCCCAGCAGTGCTCGCTTTCCCCTCGCACCGTGGAAGCGCACCGCGCCAATATTTTCTCCAAGCTGGAAGTGAATTCCCTGCCTAAGCTGCTAAAAACCTACGGCGACATCGCCAAAGAGCCTAAGTAAAACTACCTGGAAAGTTAGGTGTTCGCGTCAATTTCCCGCCTGCGCCTCGTTTCATAATATTGCCCCATAACCAACAACTCTGGAGCAACATCATGAAACGTCTTCTGTTAAGCGCCCTGCTGCTGGGCGGCATCGTCTCAACCGCCAGCGCCGCCACCGGCGTGCTGAGCCAGAAAAACATCTCCCTTGAGCTGGCCGACAAGCTGGCACAAAGCGTCCTTCAGGTGTGCGCCAAAGATAACTACAACGTGGCTGTCACCGTGGTCGACCGCGCCGGCACGCCGCTGGTGATGAAGCGCATGGACAACGCCGGGCCGCACACGGTGGAAGCCAGCCGCATGAAGGCCTTCACTTCCCTGACCACTAAAAACCCAACCGACAACGTGATGAAAGGCTCTCAGTCCAACGCGGGTGCGGCCAATATGCGTGATATCCCAGGCTTCCTGCTGCTGGCGGGCGGCGTGCCGGTGAAGGCCGGTGAACAGGTGATTGGCGCGGTCGGCGTCGGCGGCGCGCCTGGCGGCCATCTGGATCAGGCCTGTGCGCTGGAAGGGCTGAAAAGCATTGATAAAGAGCTGAACGCGGGCTAACACGACAAGGTGCGGGATATGAATCACAAGAAAAGTTTACTGGCGCTGGCGCTTTTGCTGAGCGCTGGACATGCCGTCGCGGCCACCAGCGATGAAGGCTACTACGCCTCGGCGAAATACGTGCACAGCGAACAGCGTGCCAGCGACCAGGACACCAGCAGCCGCCCGGGCGTTGGCCAGTTTGTTGACGGCAAAGAAAAAGACAGGCTCGGCGGCGCTTCGCTGGCGGCGGGCTACCAGTACGGCAACGGCTGGCGCACCGAAGGGGAGTACACCTTCCGCCAGAAAACCGAGTTTACCAGCGGCGCCACCGCTTTCCCGACAAGCTTCAACCACCTGAAGCTGAACACCGAGCGGCTGATGCTTAACGTTTATCGCGACTACGATCTCGGCTATGGCGTGTCGCTATTTGGTACCGCTGGCGTCGGCGTTGCAAAAGTGAAAGCCGGCGGCTGGCAGGGCAACACGTCCCGTGAATATGCCGACAGCACGCAAAACAATCTCGCTTATTCGCTGGGCGCGGGCGTCAGCTACTCGCCAGTCGATCGCCTGAGCATCGACGTTGGCTACCGCTATGTGGATATGGGAAAAGTGGAAAGTGGCTACAACACTTTCGGCAACGTGCGCGGCCTGAAGGACGAGCAGATGAAGGCTCGCCTGGCCTCCAGCGAGTTCACCATTGGGACTCGTTACCTGTTCTAAGCGTCAAAGCAGCGGGCCGCGAAGACGCGCCCGCTTAACTTCGTTAGTGATGCAGCATCTCGTCGACAACCTGGGCTTTGGTCATATTGTACGGGTAAAACGTCGGCCAGTTATCCATCTCTTTCAGCAAGGCATCTTGTGATTCACTCCCCATAAAGATATGGAAATGCTGCGACTGACGCGGGGCAATGATGTGGTCGCTAAACTGGACGAACTTCGGCGCTTTTGACTGCGCATCTTTGCACTCAAACAGATAACGAACGCCCTTCTTTCCCGAGGTGTAGGTCAGGATTTTGTGTCCGGCGTAGTCGTAGCGGCAGCTTTGCACCTCTTTGCCGACGTGAAACTCGATGACGTTATTTTCAATACCCATCGTCTCCACGTTTGTCGCATAGCCCTTTTGGTAATACGCCCGGTACTCCGCCAGGCTCTTGCCACTCTTTTTGGCTTTTTTCTCCAGCACAGGATCCAGATCCCCGCTCAACAGATACGGATTGACCGACTGCCAGACGCCGTCCCAGTCGGACAGGGCGCGATCTTTCACGTTCACGTCGTCAAAGATCCCTTCACTCGCCTTTTGTTCCACTTCAGTCAACGGCTTGCCGTGATGATAACCGTGCGCCAGCGCCTGATGCCCAGCCAGCAACACGCCCATGCCCAGAATAAACGCCGATTTTCTCATGATCATAATGTCCCCTTGTGTATCCCTTACACGAAAAGAAAGAACGTTATAACATAACAAATGAAACATCAATCAGGTTTTCAAAAGGGCTCACAAGGACGAGTGAAGGTATGGGGTGGAAAAGTTTATTGAATTAATTTGAAAGGCACGCCCAGCGCCCAGCGGCTTTCCCAGTGGGCAACGTACTGGCGGGCGATGTCCGGCATGTCGCGGAGCACCACCACGTTTTCGCTGTTTTCTGTTTCCGCTGAAGGCGCGTAATTAAACGAACCGGTTTCAACGGTTTGATCATCCACGATGATCGTTTTGTCGTGCTGGATGTGATAATGCCCGTCGATGCGCAGCTGAACGCCGTTCGCGACGGCAAAGTTCATCGCTTTCAGGCTGGCTTTGTTCTGATTGCGCTTTTTATCAACCACTACGCGCACCTCAACGCCCCGCTTTTTCGCGTCCACCAGCGCCTGAGCAATGTCGGGAGCCTGGAAGGAGTAACCTATCATGCGGATAGACTTTTTCGCCCCGGCGATAACCTGCAGCACAAGCGCCCGCGCCGAGCCTTCCGGCGAAAAGCCAACCTGAACGTTCGGTGTGGCAATGGCCGCCGCAGGCAGGCTCAGTGCGGCAATCAAAAAAGCAGACAGAAGACCTGATTTGATCACGTTTAAAGACTCCTGCCCAGAATATGTATGGTGCTGGTTTGCGTGGCGCTGGAAAACGTTTCGCTGGTTAAGTGGCGCATACCCTGGGCCTGGTAAAACCGCCTTGCGCCGAGGTTCCCCTCCAGCACTTCCAGCCAGAGGTAACTCTGCTCTCGTTTCTGCGCCAGCTGCAGCACTTCTTCGAACAGCAGCCTGCCGTAGTTTTTACCCGTCTCGCCGGGCGCCAGGTAGAGCTTGTTAAGCAAAGCGCCGGCAAAAGAATGCTCCGGTACCGGGCGGTTCCAGCTGATTTTGGTAAACCCGACCGGCTTTTCAGCCTCGGCAATAAACCAGCTGACCGTAGGATCGGCCAGGCTTTCGGCCAGCGTATCCTGGGCGTATTCCTGCTCAATAAAGGCCTGAAGTTCCTCATCGGAAACCCAATACTGTTCAAAGTGATAGCGATAGCTGGTGCTACCCAGCGCCGCCAAAAGCGGGGCATCTTCAGGTTTTGCTCTGCGTATTTTCAAACTCATGGCATTAACTCACGGTGAAGGTTTCAGGCAACTCATAACGGAACGGACAAACATATTGCTCCAGCCGCCGATAAAATGCAGCTTTATTTTCTTTATCCCTTCCACGACAGGTAGCCAGGTACGCCATGAAAATAAAAGCCAGTAAAATCAATGCAATTAATAACACCCAAAGCATCAACATATTAAATTAACCTTAAGAATTTATTTTATTTACCAATATTTAAAATATTACTCAAAAACATCACTCATAAATAAACAATTAAGTTCCTCTGCCGGTGAAAAAAGTTATTTTTCTCATCTTTGCTTATCCACCGGGCGCCGATTGTCTTTGTCATTAATCGATACAGGAGAGATCGACAACCTGACATAAACGACGGTAAAAATCCCCACAGCCTGCCCAGATTTATGTTGACATAACGCCGCTAATTATTATTACCCCGCTACGTTCATTGTACATACCGTTACACAGCAACGCTCATCATCGGGGGGATGCCTGGTATATAGTGCTGCGGTACACAGGGATGGTTTGTTGTGTTGATAAAAAATAACAAATTTTAAACAAACGGTAGTCATGTAACCTTACATTAATAATGAACATCAAAAATACACTCTGCCTGCATATCCTGATGGCGCTGCTTGCCGTCTTGCTCCTTTGCGTTCCCGCCCTGGTGACGAGCTTCTCCACGCCGCTAACATTCCAGCCGTTGATTAAATCAATGGAGGGCACGCCGAAAGAACAAAAAGAGAAAATAGCGACGATTTCCCATGCATTACAAGGCAATGCGCTATTTTTCCTCGGGGCCTCCGAAGTGTCGACCTCGGAAGATGAACATTACGCGGTATATAATTACTTTAATAAGCAATTACATCAGCCGGTGGTGGCCTACGGGGATAGTTATGTGGATAACATCACTCAGTTCCTGCTGCTTTCGCGTTTTAAAAATGACCTTAACGCAAACAGTAAAGTGGTTCTGTTGTTTGCCCCGGACAGTTTTTATTTTGACACAATTCCTCCAGCCATTTTTGCCGATCATTTCCCGGCCGCTATTTTTAATCCCCTGATGGAGGATGAAAAAGCCCGTCCTTACCTCGTCAATTATTTACATCACATTGATAGAGAGGACATTAGCCATTTAACCTTTGGCGAAATGAAAATATATGGCTGGCATCCGCAAATTATTTGGCAGGAAGTTAATTATGAGTTTGCTAACTTCTGCACGATGGTCAAAAACCACTGGCTGGCGCTGCTGCGTATTGTGCCTGAGACGCACCGCCCCTGGCCGCAATCGGCTAAAAGCTACGTGGCTCCCGATTGGAACCAGCAGCTGGCTCACGCCCGTGAGTTAAACCTGGTCCGCCAGGAAAGCGCTGCGACGTTGTGGATGGACAAAAGCGTTTATGACGACGAGAAAGCGGCGGAAGAGTGGTATGAAACGCCGGTGGTAAACCGCCAGATGGAAGCCTTCAAGGCCACCATCGAGTTGCTGAAGTCGCGCCATGCCCAGTTTGTGGTGATTGTTGACCCGCTTAACCCCTGGGCGCTGAAAAACACCCAAAAATTCCAGCCCGTCGACCGCCAGATCAGGGCATATCTCGAGCAAAACCAGGTGCGCTATTTCGATATGTACGCCCAGCCTTACCAAAACGGCTGGAACTGGGACCGCCTGCATCCGACCGAGCTGGCGTGGGTCGCCATGGACCGCTTTATTGCTGAGAGCTTCGCACGATGAAAACCGCCGTTCGCCTGTTTGTACTTTACCTGCTGCTGGCGGTGACCGTTATTGCGTGGTCGTCCGTGGACGACAGCATGAATATCAAAGTGCACTTTGAATACCAAAAATTCTGAAGGATGAATGATGTATAGCTCCGGGACATTTTTTTTCTTTCTGTTTTCATCGGCGCTGCTGTTTGCGCTGGTTAACCGCATATTGCAATACCGGTTAACCTACCTGGCGGCTTTTTCCGTCATCGCCGCGCTGGCCTGGGGATATATTTTCCAGGGCGACTATCTTGTTCCGGGAGCGGTATTCTTTGCGTTTTATCTTCTCGTTACCTTCAAAGAGAAAGGCTGGTTAAAAACGTGGCAGGCGGTCAGCCTGACGCTGCTGCCGCTGTTTTTGGTAAAACTCCACCTGAATAACCACTGGGGCATGATTGGCCTGTCGTTTATGACGTTCCGCGCCATTGACGTGCTGCTCTACCGCAGCAAAAAGGACGGCCGCAACTTTTTGCATTACTTCTGCTATCTGTTTATGCCGTTTGCGATCCTCGCGGGCCCGATGTACCGCTGGAGAACCTGGGTTAACGATATCAACCAGCCGGTGTTCAGGCTTGAGCGCGCACAGTTTCTGCTGGCCGTGGAGCAAATCGTCACCGGCATTGTGCAGAAGTTCTTATTCGCGATGCTTCTCGACAATCTGGTGATTGAGTCCTGGAGCCACCGGCCGTTTACCTTCACCGTCGGCGTGGTGATGTCGCTGGCCTACAGCGCCTACCTCTATTTTGATTTTGCGGGCTACAGCAATATGGCTATCGGCGCCGGGCGCCTGTTTGGCCTGAACATTCCGGCCAACTTCAATATGCCGATTCTGGCCAAAAACCCGCAGGACTTCTGGCGTCGCTTCCACATCAGCCTGTCTGAATGGCTGCGCGATGTGGTCTTTATGCCGATTTACATGAATCTGATGAAGCTCGATTTCTTCCGTCAAAACAAAACCCTGGCACAGAACGTGGGCATTTTCTGCACGCTCTTTTGCATGGGGGCATGGAACGGGCTTGAACGGCACTATGTCATCAGCGGCGCGCTGTTCGGCGCCATTTCCGTCGCGCATAACATGCTGCTGTGGTCAGCCAAACGCAGCCCTGCTTTGAGCAACGGGTTACGCCATCCGGTTATCGCGTTTTTAGGACGAATTCTGACGCTGGCAAGCGCCGCGGCCTCCCTCTACATCTTTAGTGGAATGTCACCTCTATGAATCTTCACTCCGAGCTTCATGAACTGCAGGATTTTCTGCGAGCGGCATTACTCGATCCCGCTCGCCCACACCAGTTAGCCATCAGCGGCAGCGATAGCGCCCTGACCTGGCAGCAGCTTTCTAGCGCCGCAGCCGACTGGGCGCAGCGTTACGCACAGCACCAGCAGCCGGCGGGCACGCCGGTAGTTTTGTACGGGCATCAGCAGGCCGAGTTTGCGGTAGCTATCTATAGCTGCCTGCTGCACAACATCCCGTACATTCCGGTGGACTGCATCTACCCGCAGGAGCGGCTGAAAGAGATCTGCCAGCTTGCCAGCGCTCCTTACTATTACGATGTGGTCACGAAGCAGTTTGTGGCGACCGGAGAAGCGGGCAGCGTGCTGGCCGAACCAGATTTGGCCTACATCATGTTTACTTCAGGCAGCACCGGGAAACCGAAGGGCGTGCAGATTGGCCGCGAGAGCCTGTGGCACTTTATGCAGTGGGTGCGCCAGGACTTCGCGCTGCCGGACGTGCCGGTGCTGATGAACCACGCGGTATTCAGCTTCGACCTTTCCCTTATCCCGCTGCTGGCAAACCTCGCCACCGGCGGGCACATCGTGCTGAATGCGAAAGAGGACATCGCCGCTGAGAACTGGCTTGAACGCCTGAAAACCAACGGCGTATCGGCCTGGGTTTCCACGCCATCTTTTGCCTACCAGAAACTGCTTTCCCCGCAGTTTAACGGCGACTATTTACCCGAGCTGAGCGTGTTTGTATTCATCGGCGAAGTATTAAATAAGGCGCTGGTAAAACAGCTGCGCCGCCGCTTCCCGCAGGCAAAAATCCTTAACTCCTATGGCCCGACGGAGGCGACCATCGCCACCACGGTGATTGAAATTACCGACGAGATCCTGCACAGCGAAAACGACGTGCTGCCGGTGGGCACCATGATGCCGGAGTCGAGGATGGAAATTACCCCGGAAGGTGAGCTGATCATCTGGGGGAAAAACGTCATGCGCGGTTACCTCGGGCTGCCGCAGGAAAACGCGGCGAAATTGCTGCACCGCGAAACTGAGCAATACCGGGGCTACCGGACCGGCGATCTCGGCTACGAAGACGGGCTGCTTTACTGCCAGGGCCGCAACGACAACCAGATCAAGCTGAACGGCTACCGCATTGAGATCAACGAGATTGAAAACCGCCTGCTGGCGATGTCCGGCATTAGCGAGGCCGTGGTGCTGCCGCTGATGAAGTCCGGCGGCGGCGTGCTGCGCATTGCGGCGTTTTGCGTCACCGGCCTGGCGCCGGAAGCCATCAAAACGTCGCTGTCGAAGGTGATCCCGCCTTATATGGTGCCTTCACAAATCATTATTAAAGACGCTTTGCCGCTGAACCCTAACGGCAAAATCGACCGCAAGCTGCTGGACACCCAGGCTCGCACGAATTAATGACTCAGGAAACAAAGATGGAACAAGAAATTCTCGCCCTGTTTGAAAAAGTGTTGTCCCGCAAAGTGGGCTTTAACGATGAGCTGATTGAGTCCGATATTCTCGACTCTATTCTGGCGGTGGATCTGGTACTGGAAGTGCAGGACGTGTACGGCTGCACCATTCCACCAACTGAAGTGGCGAACGTGCTGAAAACCCCGGCGACGCTTGCCGGCTATATTGAAGAAAACCGCGGCTAAGCGTTTCTTGCGGCAGATTGGAAGCCCCCGGGAGTTACTGCCTCCGGGGGCTTTTTATTTCAAACGGGCTTTATCAGCCTGAAAGCATTACTTTTTCAGATACAACGCGGCGTTAAACTGTGGCTGCTGTTCCTTCAGGAAGGCGTCAACAGATTCAGTGGATTTTCCATACAGATGGGTGCCTACCGGTAAATCGACCATTTTAGTCCCCAGCACCAGGGTAAATACCGGCTGATATTCGCTGCGGTATCTTACTGCGGTGGTGATTTCTAATTTTGCTGCTTTAGTCAGCGTCAGGCTTTCTGCCGTTGTTTTCTCGTCTTCTTTGCGGCCTTTATTGATTAAATTCGCCAGGTCCGTGAGCTTGTCTTTAAAGGCGACTTTATAATCATCCGCATTAGCCTGTTCCAAAAACTCCTGATTCGAGACGTTGTCATCAAAGATCATTTTCACCGAGACAACTTTGTGCTCATCGTAGATGTTACCCAGCTTAACGGAACCGCCGGTGACGGAGATAATATTTTCATTCTTGAATAAAACCGGGCCGGAACTAATTAAGGATGAAACAATAAGGGCAACACCCACGATGGCGCTGCCAGCAATCACTGACTTCATTATAAATTCCCTGAGGTATTTTTGGTGCCAGGATTATAAAGCACCCGGGTTGTTATTTAATAGCCCCATTGACTTTAACCAACTCAAGTTCGCCAAAGTGTGCTTGCCGGTGGCAGTTTGGGCATAGCGCAATCGCATTCTCTACCGAGTCCTCCCCTCCTCTGGAAAGCCATTCAATGTGATGTACCTCCAGATAAGGTGTTCCATTGGCCTTCTTAAACGGTGCTTCGCGTTTGCAGGACTGGCATGTCCCATTTGCTCTGAACAATGTTTCAGCCACAACGTATGGATTACGCTTGAATGCACGGCTGGTCACTTCTATAACTTCAGGACTTTTACTTTCTGCCGCTAAAATCTGCCTGCGCTGGACCGGCGTTAGCTTAGATGCCCGATCTACGGCCTCTTCAAATTCAGACTTTACTTCCCGGAAGCACCATTTTCCCTGAGGATCCTCGTATAGCTCCCACACGCCATGTATTGTCGGGTTATAAATTTCGAAAATATTACCTCTTTTGAAAAGCCGATCGTATTGGTGATGGCGATGTGTTACATCGTCAGTGCGCCGGGCCGTTTTATTGAAACTCCAATAGCTGCGGTTGCAGTTAACGGTGTTAACGATAAGGTTTGCATTAGTGTTATCTTTATAATTCGGGAATTTATTTCTTAGATATTCATCAACCTGAGACACGGTAGCCCCGCCCATCATTTCCACTACCTTGACGGTGGTTGATCTTATAGGAAGATCGCCGTATTTAAATTTACGACCAGATTTATTAGTCATTTGCGCTCCCTTATCTCAAATTAATATTCATTCAATACTATTGAGAGTCCATATTTCGTACAACTACCAGATTTGATATTCCGAAGACAAAACTTCTTTAAGAAGCCTAAAAGCAACGAGATAACAACGGCAAGCTGTAAAGATGGTTTCTCTGGCAGTTTTGTCTGCAAACATGAACCCACACACACTTTATGGTTAACACCAGGCATAGTGTATGCCTCAGTTATCAAGAGGACATACTCATGAAAAAGTTACTCATATGTTGCTTGTTCGGGAACACGGCCGGTTCTCTGGCGAAAAAAATGCAGAAAGTAGCGGACGAGGAAGGTTATCAGCTGCTGGTCAGCGCCGTGGGGCTGGATAACTTTGCCAGCGTCCAGCCTGCATTTGATGGTTTTCTGGTTGCGCCGCACATTCAATACAAGCTCGATGAAATCAGGGCTACCGTCGGAGAACAACGCCCCATTGCCGTGATAGAAAGCCTGCCCTATGCGTCACTGGCTGGCGACCAGGTACTCCGCTTTGTGCTTGCCACATTCCCGGAGATGGCCTGCTAAGTTGAACCTACCTACTCAGGGATGAGTTATTTTCATACGCGGCCAACGCCCGAGATTCAGATCGCAATGTGGCTTTTGCCCCCATTGCGGCAAAAACTTTGGCATACCTTCATCAAGTCATTTCTGCAGTAAGAGCCCAGGCAGTTAAGCAACGGTGAAGTTTACATGGAGAACCGAATGCCGTTATGCCTGACTAAATAACAATCCTTTTACCGCGCATAAATAATCACTCCCCAAACACTAGAAGCCCTCATTTCAAAATGGTGGAAAATGAGTTTTTGTAATTTTTATGTAGAGAAATGTAACTTATTAACGGTTTACCGCATTGCATATTCATTGTTTAGTTCCCATTTAAAATGCAGGGTTATACTGAGCGCAATTTAAAGCATAAGCAGGATAATTTTTGTTAATTAACCTATTGCAGAGTACATTCGGAGTTGACGTGATACACGGGCGTTGTCACTCTCAAAAATCCTTATCAGCGGGCAATAAACAGTCTTTGTTCACCGTATTTCAGGGCGCAAGTAAATAACTTATTTTTGTTTGTGCCTCACTGGCATTTGTTGAACATCAGACAAATAAGGATCTGGAGAGTGTCTGCGTAAAGTACTCATCTGTGTTAGTGGGAAAGAATCAGCGTGATAAATGAGCTTCCCGCGTATGACCCCATCTAACTCATAAGATTAACAAAAACCAACCTTAAATTAACGGATAATTAAGCAACGATACAGTAAAAAAGAGCAAAAACAGAAGGTCAAATCATACATTAAACTCAGACACCTACAGCATGAGGTGCTTTACAACATCACCTTTAAAATAAAAACCCATTCTACTAACCAAAAAAAAACGCGCTCACAATGCAATAAAACACATCTTATAAAATTTATCAAGATCGCGCACGCACTATATAAAAAACAAAAAATCATGGGTTAATACATCATAAACACACATAACTAAAAGCAATATCCAGATAAATGAAAACACCTTTCTACATCATAAAATAGAAAGGTGCCTTTATAGTTAAAGAGCTAAGGATACAAATAAATAAACATGCCATTAATCAGAAATAAAAGGCAGTCACCAAAACAAAATATCCCTTATATTTCTGATACTTAGCTTATTTGCAACATTTCTTCTCAAACTATAAACCGTTTTTGTTGACACCCCTAACTGAAAGGCTTCCAGCCCTAAAGGAATATTAACCAGTAAGTTTTTTAATATTTGATACTCTTTTTTTGTGAATGTAACACTATTTCTTCTAAAGGATTTAAAAGACAGTTCATTGGCAATGTTACCCGCATTTTTTCTCGTTAACTTTATATTATCAAGGCTGACAACGCAGGTGTTACCCCGTAAGCCAGAAAAATAGTTGGCAAGCGGCAGAAGATTGGGCTGCGATATTATCACGGTTCTTTCCCCCATATTACAACCAACCCAATCATTGACCACTAACTGTTTCACAGACCATGTTGAAAGGTTTAAAAAAATGATATTTTCACAGCTGTAATCACACTCCTTAAACAGACTTAAAACGTACTTCAATCCTATATTGAAATAGGCATCTTTATTTGGATAAACCGTCAAATTCATATTAGATAATCCTTATCATCAACCAAAAATTCTTATGATTTATAAGACTAAAAAACCTAAAAACATATCGATCACACCTCCTGATTGATAGGTTTTACCTATTTAGGAATATGTAACCGATCGGTTTTGGCGATCAAAATACTTGATCGCTGTCAATTTGTCCTCTAGAATCTGCTTAGTTTCTCAACGAAATCCATATTTATCCATCATGGAAAGAGCTAATTCTTAACAGGGACGAAATACCTATGAAGAACATTTTCATTTGTTCAGCATCCATTATTATCCTGTCGTTAGCGTCCGTTATCAGTAGGGTAAATGCTGCCATGTATGTCTACCCCATGGAGGTTTCCGTAGGGATGAATGGCGCATCAAAAATAAAAGTAATATCTCAGGATACTGATGTTCAGTTTATTAGAGTAAGCCTCAAGCAAGTGCTTAACCCTGGCACAAAGGAAGAGAGTGAGAAAGAAACGTTGGCCGACAATCCTGCGGGACTCATTATTACGCCACGAAAAATAGCCCTGTCTTCAGCCAGTGAGAGAGTTGTGAGGCTTGTTTCCGTCGAGCCGCCACAAAAGGAAACCACATGGCGAGCTTATTTTGAAAGCGTAAATGAAAACAATTTTTTGGATCAAGACAAATATGGAAAAGGCAGCAACAACGCCAACGTTGGCGTGAATATTGTCTGGGGAGCATTGATCCACGTTGCGCCTAAAAGTGTGATCGCGAGCCTAAAGATAAATCCAAAAAACGGCAAGGTTTTTAATGATGGAAGCATCCGTATTCCTGTCAAAGAGGTGGGAGAGTGTCATCGGGATGGCCAGTGCCAATGGACAAAAAAAATCGTCACCGTCTATCCGGATATGGAAGTAGACATTCCGAAGATGACCTTCTCACACTCGAAAACATATCGAATTAAATATTTCAACTGGATTACTAAAAAAATGGAAGAAGCTCCATTGTCTGCATCGCAGACGAATTAACCCTTCCCGGAAACGGGAAAACAACAAAAGGAATGTTCAATGAAAAACAAACTTAACCTGCTCTGCTTAGGCGGTATTCTGGCAACCACTTTTTGCGCTAATGCTGTACAAAGAGATATTACAGTAACAGCAGATATTGACCCGACGGTTGACGTTACCAATGCTGATGGCTCTCCTCTCCCTTCTTCCGTTGCGATGCAATATCTGCCGGGGAAAGGACTTGCGGCACATAAAGAAAATATTAAATTCTGGTCGAATAAAGAAGATAAAGCACTCAGCGTCAGCCTGGCGAATACCCCCGCCCTGACAGATGCTAATGGCAGCAATGCTATTCCATTAAGCGTGTCTGTTAACGGTACAAAATTGTCTACCACCCCTATCACTCTGGAATACGCCACTGCCTTCCCGAGCGGGATTGCTAACGGTTCTTCAACCATGCCTCTGGTGATTGCACAGGACAATCCAGGGCCAGTAACGGCAGCGGGTTCTTACACTGGGATCGTAAGCATGGTGGTCACGCAGGCCACTGCCCCAGCAGAAAAGCCAGGTGGAAATAAGTAATTAGCCAACTCAAATGACAGGGTGCCAACCCTGTCATTTCTAATGGGAGTTCAGGGATGAACATGCGGTCTTTACCTGTTTTCTTTTTATTTTTCGCTTATTCAGCATCATGCACGCTTCATGCATCCATGCGCATCCCACAGGGTTTTGAGGAACTTGCCAGGGGACAAACGGTTCTCACCGATGTTTATCTTTATGGTCAGCCTCTGGGGGTTTTCCAGACTCATGTGGATCTCGAAAACGTCCAGTTTTTACAACCCGACGCGGTCGCTTCTGCCATCAATAAAATATATCCGGATAATCCTGACCTCAACGCAATGCTGCATAAAGAACTAAAAAAAAGTTTCAACCGTAACAGCAAGCTTTCATGCAGCAGCAGCGGCGGCACGCCTGGGTGCGACTTTCTCAAAACGGATACTGCCGACATTATCTATGACGAAAATAATGCCAGGACTATCCTGTTTATAAGTAACCACTATCTTCCGGAAAAAAAGCAGAAGAATATTTATTACGTCTCCAGCGTAGAAAGTCGCAATGCTTTTATTCACCAGCAAAATATTAATTTTGTGACAGACAGGCACTATCAGTCAGCTTCAGTGCAGGGCAATGGTTCGTTGGGTATTACGAACAATGGTTACCTGAATGTTGACTGGAACTGGCAGGGACAACGTTCGGGCAAGGAAAGCACCCATGATACCTCCATCAATAATGCCTACTTCAGACAAGATTTTTTAAAGCGGTTTTATGTGCAGGCTGGAGTTATGGATTCGAGGGATGTTTTCAGTAACAGCGGTGGGAATATCAACCTTAGCCAGTTGCCGCTGGGGAAAATGCGTGGGATACGAGTCGGCTCCACCCTCGCCTGGGTCAATATGGATAATGTCTCCTCCGGTACACCGGTCAATATTTTTCTGTCCAGAGAGGCAAGAGTTGATGCTTACAGAGATCGTCAGCTACTCGCTTCATTCTATTTAAAGTCCGGACCACAGGAACTCGACACCCGTTCATTCCCGATGGGCAGCTACACATTAACCCTCCGGGTATATGAGGATAATCAACTGGTAAGGACCGAGACGGTGCCTTATACCGGCCTGGGCGGTTTTTCATCCATCACCCCGCAGTGGTTTGTCCAGGCGGGTTCACCGGATACGGATGACACGCCTGAAAACGACACCGACAAGCAGGTTATTCAGGCCGGGCTCAAATTACCGATAAATAACAATACTGCCCTGACTGCCGGTACGGCACTGTTTAATAGCGCCAGCTACTGGGAGGGCGCTATTGACTGGTCACATGGTTTTGACTCGGTCTGGCTGGACGGTCTTTTGACGTCAAGAGCGAGCTATCTGCACGGTAGCGAAGGATCAAGAGGCAATATTCAGCAACTCAATTACAACGATGGGTTTTCCCTGAGCTTTTATCGTAGTGCGATGAGTGCAGCTCAATGTAACGCCCAGGGGCTGCACCGGTACAGTTTTAACGGCTGCTATAAAAGTACAAATGTGATGCTTTCAGTCCCGCTTGAAAAATGGTACGGCACGCTGGGTTATTCGCTTAACAGTAATCAGGGCCGCTATGTCTACCGCAGGGATTTGGTCGATTATGATCCCCATAACCCGGCGGGTGTTCCATGGGAAAAGATTTATCAGACCCATTCCCGCAGCAGGACCTGGCAAGCGGGTGTCACACGTACTTTTAACATCCGTGATATCAACCTCACCTCCAGCCTGAATGCTTTTATAAGAAATGAAAGCGCGTTTAACGCTCAGGACAAAGGCATCTTCATCACATTATCTTTCTCCGGCAGCCGGAATGACGTGGGCGGAAAGCGCCGTTCATTCTCTGGGGGAGCTAGCTGGCAGGCCAGTAAACAAGGTAATACCCAACTCGGGTATAACGCAGCCTATAGCCGATATAGCGATGAGAGCGGTGAAAATGAGACGGGTATATCACTCAATGGCGTGAACACCGATAACGTTACGTCTTCAGTTTATGGGCGTATGGGAGGCCAGTACGGCACGGGCTCACTGACCCTAAGTGATGCATGGGATCGCACGACAAGCGGGCACATTCTCAATAGCAGCGGCAATTACAGCTCGTCACTGATCCTCGATCGGCAAGGGTTTGTTGTCGGCCGCTGGAGCGGTGGAGCCCCATCTTCGGCAATAACCGTCAATGTGGAACAAGACAGCGAGCCAGAAAAATCACGCGTGAATGTGTCAGTAGATAACAGCGGCAGAAGTGACGTCCAGAGCAACAGCCGGGCGCTCTTTACCGTTCCCGGTTACAGGGAAAGCACGATTGATGTCACTGAGTCACAGGCCTCCACCGCAGGTATAAGCAGTGAGATAAGCAAAGGAACGGGTGCAAGAAAAGTCTTTATGACACCGGGAAAAACATTTAACAGAGAAGTGAAAGTCGATGCCCGTTATACATGGCTTGGCAGATTAATGGATAACGACAGGCGGCCGCTGGAAGGGGCCATTCCATTAAATGTTATGTCATGGACACCTTTAGGAAAGGGCAACTTTACGCTTGAGACAGCAAACAATATTAAGACCCTTTACGTAATGAAAGACAACGCTTACTGGCAATGCAGAATGAACGTTAGCGTGGTGCGGGATGTTATTCGCTATGTGGGGACAACATCATGCCAACGCACAGAGCTGGCAAGTTTACCTGCAGCCGAACAAAAACAGGCTGAGTTAATGACCGCAGGTATGACGCAACAGACTAAATCCACGGCTATGAACAAGGAGTAGTGCTTAATGTGCCTTATTATAGAACCCCACAAAAAGCAAACACCTGAAATTCTCTCGAACTCTTTTATCAAGTTCATATTCTTGATGTCTACAACAATATTTTATGGTCTGTACACGCCCGCACTGTGGGCCGGTGAAATAGCACCCTCCTCTCATAACTTTAATGTCGAAGTCACAATGGATAAAGCATCACTACCAAACTCAGTAATTATCTTTGATAATCTTTTTGGTGGCATGTCCCCTCCAGGCGGAAGCGCCAATAGCGCTGAGGTTAATAAAAATAGAAATAATACTTTAACTTGTTATACGCGTACCGATCCTTCAAACGGATCATGCCCAACAAATCCATATTGGGGTAATGGAATAAGTGGCCCTCTTTTTGATGGAAAATTAGTATTGCGTTTCAGTAATGAGAAGACCGGAAAGACTGTAGATTTAACGCTCGATGGTGCAAAGAAAATCCCTTCTTCACTTAAAGTAAGCCTCTGGAATGCCACGACTTATAATGCTGACAACCCTATTACATTCTCACTGAAGATAAATCGCTCGGAGCTTTTAAAGCTAACTCCGGGGACATGGAATGCACATTTAATAATGTATCTGACTAAATGGGTTAAAGATTGTCCAGCTCCGGGGAAAAATCAGGCGAGTCAGGGATGTAGCGGCAGCAGATTTGGATCATGGAATTCAACTATATCGCTAACAATAACCGACTATGGTACACAGCAAATTTATTTCCCTGAATATGGCGCATCAACGCCCTTAGTTGACCTTGGGCTAAGAATAAAAAAATTTGGCGATCGCACGGCCATGGCTGATGCACACAGGACAATAGATATGTGTTTATACGATGGGAGCAACTCAAGTTCAAACCAGATAAGTCTGTTATTCACGGATGAAGGAAAACAGGCCCCGGGAAGAAAAACCGGAGAGTTTTCAATATACGCGCCGGGTACATCAACAGATCCTGACAAACGGCTTGATTACAATCTTTCTGTTATCAACCCCCTTACAGGCGGGGCGCAAACAGTTAAAAATGGCGAGCCAATTATCTGGACCGGCGTAAGTGCAGATGAAGGGAAAGTTAAAACTAAACTGGTCAATCTGCCTGGCGTAAACGGCCTGGCTCAGTGCGTGCCGGCGCCATTAACCTTCAGAGTGCCGGAGTTCAAAATATCATCAAAGAGCCAGGGGCGTTACTCCGGCACGCTTAAAGTAGTTTATACCCCCACCACGCAATCATGGCGAGATGACGTTAAAAAATAAAACTGCTCGTCTATTTATATAATTGCATTTATATGCGTTCGGCTTTTATTTATTAGTAACCAAATTAACTTATTAAACTCTAAAGCAACCTTGCTAAGGCGGATATATGAATATAAGCAGGAGAAAATTAATATTAGGCGGGGCGGCTATATGCGCTGCAGGTGCGGTAGCCGGAGTCCTTCCCCCCATGCTCAAACAAGAGGGAAGACTGGTCGCAGGCAAACCAAGATATGGTTTTGTTTCAGGCACAGAAGGTAATATTCCAAAGGCAGCGGATGTCGTCGTGATTGGTGCGGGCATACTCGGGATTATGACAGCGATAAATCTGACCAAAAAAGGATTATCCGTTGTTATTCTGGAGAAAGGCAATATTGCAGGGGAGCAATCATCTCGTTTTTATGGCCAGCTTATTACCTATAAAATGGAAGGCCAGACATTCATGCTCCATCATCTGGGGAAACAGCATTGGCGTGAGATGAATGCCATGATCGGGGCAGATACCAGCTACCGAACCCAGGGGCGAGTTGAAGTCCCCTTTGACGACGACGACTTAGATAATGTGACGAAGTGGATTGCCCGGAAGAAGGAGGAAGTCGGCGGCACGAATCCTCTGCAAACCAGAATTATCGAGGGCAATGAGCTAAAACGGCGTCTGACCGGGGCTGTTTCAACCTGGAAGGTGGCAGGTTTTGAAGAGGATTCCGGCAGCCTCGATCCTGAAATTGCGACCTTCAAGATTGCCGAGTATGCCAAAAGACTTGGGATCAGAATTTATACGCAGTGTGCCGCCCGGGGGATTGAAACCCAGGGCGGTGCTGTTTCCGATGTGGTCACCGAAAGAGGCTCGATAAAAACAGCTCGCGTTGTACTCTGCGGTGGGGCATGGTCCCGTTTATTTATGCAAAACCTCGGCGTGGACCTGGAAACGCTGCCGGCATATCAGTCTCAGCAATTGATTTCAGGCACAGTAGGGCTGCCTGGCGGGAATGTTGCCTTACCGGGTAATCTGTTTTTCCGCGAACAGGCTGATGGAACCTATGCTACCTCGCCTCGCATTGAGGTCATCCCTATCGTCGAAGACTCATTTAAATATGGCTATAAATATCTGCCCCTGCTGGCTCAGCCCGATGCCGCAGTCCATCTGTCAATTAACGAGCAATTGCTCAATTCATTTAAGCAAAAAAAGAACTGGAAGCTGGATGAAATATCGCCCTTCGAGAGCAACAGGGATATGGTTGCCTGCCCGGATATCAAAGATTTAGACAGGTCACTTGCCCGACTAAGGGCAGAGTTTCCTGCTTTTAACCATTCGACAGTGATTGACCGATGGAGTGGCGCTATGGCCGTCGCGCCGGATGAGTCACCTATTATTTCTGCCGTTCAAGAATGCCCGGGGCTGGTGGTTAACACGGCCACAAGCTGGGGGATGACTGAAAGCCCTGTTTCCGCCTCTATTGCCGCAGATATTCTGCTGGGGGACACGCCTGTACTGGATCCTAAAGCATTTAGCCTTTACAGATTTTAACCGGGACCGGAGAACAGTGAGGAATAAAATCTGTGCCGGATTATACCCTCCGGCCACAGGCTATTTTTCATACATCCCATGATGACGGATAGCATTCCTGGCAGTTTTAACTGCCAGCCTTCTGAGCTGATGCCATGATTTAAAATCACACCTTACGCGTTATTTTATCCAGAATCCCCATGGCAAAGGCTGAAAGGACAAATGTCATATGCATGATGACATACCACATTATCTTCCCATCATTAAAGTTACCGGCATCCATAAAGACCCGTAGCAGATGGATTGATGAAATCGCGACAATAGAAGCAGCAACCTTATTTTTCAGCGAGGTAGAGTCAACCTTCCCTAACCAGTTCAGCTTTTCACTGAGGTGTTTAACGTTAAGGCGAGAGACAAAATTCTCATAGCCGGAGAGCATGACCATAACCAATAACCCCCCCACCAGGGCCATATCTACAAGCGACAGCAGCAGCAGGATAAGATCCGACTCCGCAATCAGCATGATATCCGGTAATACATGTACTATTTCCTGAAAAAACTTAATCGTTAATGCCACAAGCGCCAATGACAGCCCAAAATATACCGGGGCTAATAACCAGCGCGATGCACAAAGCAGATTCTCAATCAAACGCTCCATATAATGATTCACTCCCTTATAAAGATGAATAAACAACACCAGTTTTAACGCAAAAGAGTTACTTATGGCTCTATCTTCTTACTTTTAGTGAACAGTAAAATGGTAGACAAAATGAAAATTGACGCACAATACAGGATGGTGTCCTGAGCGCTGGAATGATCCACAATCAATAATCGTATTATTGCCGTGATGGCAATATAGATAAAATATCTTAATGGGAAATGGCATCCGGATTTAAAGTAAACCACTATCAGCGCAACGAACTCAAAGAATAGAAAATACGTCACCAGAGCCTCAATCAAATCATATGAGGATTTCTCTGAGGTATTGTTATAGAGCATCGCGGCCATGTAACTCCCTTCCCGCAGAAGGAAGATTGTTAAGATCAGGCCGACAAAACAGAGGCTTATGTTAAGCATGCCGCGGATAAGCGCGGTAAAGACATCTGTCCATTTTATTTTTAGTGATGAAAACATACCAAACCACATATATTAAAAAAAGGCATCTCCAAAGAAGAGATGCCGGAAGCGGATGTATAAAGCATCAAAAAAATCCCCAGGAGAGACATTTGATCAAATACTTAAACGCGAAAAAACGCTTCCGCACTTTAAGTACGATGAGTATATGCCGCCTCATTAAATAAAGGATAAACAAAGTCGAGGCACTGGATTTTGGCGTCATCAAATTACAATCATAGACAAATAACTTACAATTATTGAAAATCGAAAATATAAATCACTTTCGAATTAAAACTTCAATGAATAGTTATTTAGCTAAATTGTATAAAAAAACGGAGTGGGTCCTGACTGCCCTATCATCTGCCTTATTTCCGGGCACCCGATGCGGCAAACGTGCTCCCACACCAGTGTGCCCTTCAGCGGCCCCCCAGCATTATGCTGTACCGCTGCTATTTTCAGCTTCGCGGGTTATCCGTTGCGGGCAAGATGCAGACCAGAACACCGGCCCCAGGGCGCGAACCTCTAAGCTTTTTACACTGAGGCATAGCTGCTCGATTAACTGACCTGCCCCGAAGATAATTCGAACATAATCAGGGTCAAGCTCAGTTATAAACACGAGATAAGAACGGGATAAAGCCGTTGTATACGGCTTTAATTTTATTTCGCAGGCCGGGAAAGAATATGGGAGGGTGCGGTAATATTACAGGGAAAAACCGCCATCTCCCACTTGCGCCAGGGCATACCATTTCATCAGCTCAGCCGCTCCCGGCTCGTTTTCGGCGGGTGCCCATGGGGCCATATCTTGCTCAGCTACAGGCTGGTACGCCCCATGTTTTACCTCAAAAATAACCCCACCTTTATCCAGCGACAACACCGCATGCCAGGTCCCAGCCTCCGTCTCCAGCACCTTGCAGTCTTCACCTAACACAACGCGGTGGGTCACGTTGCCGTTGTCATCAAAATTCAATACCAAAAAGCGCCCGCTAAGGGACGTCAGCAGCTCAAAGGTGTGCGGGTGGCGGTGAGGGCGAACATAGGTCCCCGGTTCCATGGCAATAGCCAGGCGCTGAACAGGATCGCTCAATTCAGGATGGAGATTACGATGGGCACGTAAGCGAGGGGAGTTTGCGGCTTGCTCGCTTTGTTTTTGTAGATCGCTGAACGTAATTTGTTTCATATTAACCTTTGTGAATGTAGGTCGCTCACGGCAACCAGGACCCCGGATGTCGCATGGTTTTATGCTATCTCAACAGACGATTAGCCACGGCTTTAGCAGTACAAACCTCTGCCCGGATTATAGACGCTGCGGCTGATGCCCCATAGCCCCAGAACGAGTCTATTTACAATGCCACCGGCGTTCCGGCCGAGGCTTGCTTGAGAATGGCTATGTGCTGGTTGGCAGTAAAACGCTTTTTTATGGGGTGTCCTTATGTAGCTGATGAGGACATTGGTCAGGTTGGGGTGTGTTAATTAGTGGGGGGCAGATCACACGGGTAATCGCCTCTGGCTAACCCTCAACCATCGAGTGATACCAACGAATCTGCATTATATTGAGTTACACAGCATGCGTCTTCGCACATAAGCAGTCAGCTAAGCATTCCACCGAGAGCTGGATCTGCGCCAACAGCAAAAGTTAATAGTTTTAGACATCAAGCTAATTATCATAATATCTCTTAACTGAAGGGATATGGAGCTGCAGAAATAAATGACGACACGGCGGTATGCGCAAAAATCAATCTTCGATCTGGAAGCAATTTTCGAACAGTCCCGCAACAATGCTAGTGAACTTGAACAGCTATTGAGCGAGCTGACCTTTCGCAACACTTCCAGGGCGCGGACGCTGACGGCTAAAATCGAGCAATCTCTAACTCTACTTAGCGACCGCAGCGTGGTCGCCATGTCGGCTTCCAGCCCATTAACATGTCATCCCGATTCGGCGTCCATACAATCTTCTCAAGCTGTGTTCCACAATGCGCCTGCAGATGTAGAACAACTGCAACCGAAGACTATCCCAGACGCTGCCATGCGACAGCAATTCGACAAAAACCAAATCGATCTAGGTCCACTCCCGTCTTTATCTCCGTCAGATAAGGCGAATGATGCACGAGCAATACTGGCAGCATGGACAGCCCTCGAAGCACTGTCGCCTCAAGGTTATAAACGTCCAGAGGATATGGCAACCGGCGACCGCTCCAGGGTTGCTCTATTGGAGCGAGGTGTTCCATGGGGACCAAATGCCCGCAGCCAGCCCAGTTATAAGCTTTATTTCGAGGTCGTCCTCGGCGCCATCGCTCTCGACAAGGCGACGGACGAGCTGGTCAAGGTTTTTGGCGAGGATGAGGAGCGTTCACGCCCGGACGGTAAGAAAGCGGCCATCGGCTCGATCCTGATCGACAAAGAAGGCTATGTACTTGAGGACAAAGGCGTTGCCGTTTCCAGTTTTGCCTGGGCACTTAAGCCGGCTCTCGACCTGAAGCTTGGGAGTTTAGGGAATTGGCCGAATGTTGAGCCGCGCATTATCGAGCATCTGGATCGAATGGTTCGCCGCCACAACGAGGATGGAGAACCCATACCGATCGATTTGGATGTCATTCTTAACGCTTATAAATGGCTTGTGTCTCAGTTCGGTGTACCCGAGCATTTGGTTGAGCCTCCCACATTCGCGATTAAGGTGTTTCATCATTTCAAGGCCAAGGCGCCACCTGAACCTTCGTTACTGAATTCCTTCTATCTTGAAGATCTCGGTGAAGCAACCAAATTGCTCGAGACGGGCAAAGCCGGAACCGGTTTGCTCCGCTATATGGGAATTGGCAGGCCTGACCAAAAAATCGACGTGCTATCGCCCATTTCCGCAGTTGAGCCTTTCGTCGCACCGTCGCTCATGCCGCAGGCCCGTTGGCCTTCGAAAGGCGGCCATCCATTGGTACTGCTTCAACAGGCTGCCGTGAATGCGGCGCGTGCTGAGCTGAATGATGCTCCTGGTATCATCGGTGTCAATGGGCCACCGGGTACTGGAAAGACCACTCTTCTGCGAGATATTGTCGTTGGGTGCATTCTTGATCGGGCCACAGCGATGTGCGGCTTCAATAAACCGCAGGATGCCTTTTCCACAACAGGCGAGAAGCTGGCATTCGGTTCCAATGCATTCCTGCACTTCTACAAGTTACATGCATCCTTGAGGGGCCATGAGATCGTCGTAGCCTCCTCCAATAACAAAGCGGTCGAAAACGTCAGTAAAGAGCTTCCTCTCAAGGAAGCCAATGGTCGCCATGAACAGATCGCCTACTTCCGGTCCATCAGCGACCTGATTGCGAATCCCAAACGCGCTGGCTATTTCGAAGCCGAGGGCGACACACCCTCCGACCCTGTCGAAACTTGGGGACTGATTGCCGCAGCACTCGGCAAGAGCAGCAACCGAGGCGCGTTCCAGCAAGGCTTCTGGTGGAATGAGGACGGCGGTTTCCTTACCTACCTGAAAGCAGCTCGCGGCTTAAACGTCTTGCGTGAGATCAAGGACGAACAAACTGGCGAAATCATCGATCGCGTGATGCCCAGCGTGGTCGTCAATGAGCGGCCCAGCACCAACGAAGTGGACGCTTTAGCGGCGTGGCAGAAAGCGCGAACCGTTTTCCTGAAACGCAAGGAGACGGTAGACGCCGAAATCGCCAGCATCGAAGAAATGCGACGGGATATCCAGGCGCTCAAGGGAGCGACCACCGAACTTCAAAGCGTGGAACAGCGTCGTCCGAGTCTGAATGAAGCCGTCGAAGAGGCATACCAGACTGCTGAATCCTGCAAACGGGAGCATGAGAAGGCAAAATCTCAGATCGAGCAGGATAAGATCATGCTCGACAGCCATCTTGCTGGCCGTCCAGGTTTCTTCTCCCGTTTGTTCGCTACTGTGGCCTGGAAGTCGTGGAGATCGACACTGCAGAAGCTCTCGGCGACCTTGCAGCAATCAGTCTTACGGGCGCAGGAGACAGACGGTGCCCTGGAGCTTGCAACGACTGAGTGGAGCAATACTGAGTCCCAGTTACAGCAACTCGACCAGGAAATTTCCAGCAAATGTCAGGCTGTCTCGAAATTGAAGGCAACCGAGGCAGAGGCACGAAATTGCATGGGAGACAGGGTCGTTGATGAGAGATTCTTCGAGCGCGAGCACGAGGCTATCCACCTGACTGCGCCATGGCTTCCCGATGAGGTTCATCGCCTGCGGGAGGATCTTTTCGCCGCTGCCCTGACTGTGCATAAAACGTTCATCGATGCTTCGGCCAGCCGCTTGCAACACAATCTTGGGCTATTGATGTCGGGCATGGTGGCTGGTGCCTTCCAGTCTTCCGCTCACCGTGAACTTCTCCCTGATCTTTGGTCGAGCCTTTTCATGGTGGTGCCGACTGTATCCACAACGTTTGCCTCAGTACGGACGATGTTCGGAGATCTGCCACCAGAAAGTATTGGCTGGCTTCTGATTGATGAAGCGGGCCAGGCCGTCCCTCAAGCGGCAGTTGGAGCAATCATGCGGGCAAAACGCTCCATCGTGGTAGGCGACCCGTTGCAAATCCCACCTGTGGTATCGCTACCCGAAAAGCTGAACGCCGAAATCTGCAAGTTCTTCAACATTGACCAGATCGAATGGTCTGCCCCCGCCGCATCTACGCAGACCCTTGCTGATCAGGCATCGCGCTTCAAATCCACCTTCGTCATGGATGTAGGCGATCGAGAAGTCGGGCTGCCACTGCTAGTTCACAGGCGTTGCCAGAACCCAATGTTCGATGTTTCTAACTCCATCGCCTATGCCGGGCAGATGGTCCATGCTGTCGGGCCTAAAAAACCTGGATCTATCGGCTCGGCTTTGGGGAGATCTCACTGGGTGGATATCAATGGCGATGCTGAGACGAAGTGGTGCCCCGACGAGGGCGAAGCGGTTGTACGAATGCTCAAAGAGCTGGCAGCATCGGGCATTACAAATCCGGACGTATTTATCATTACACCATTCAAGATCGTAGAGCAGAACATGCGTCGGCGTCTCGACAGTGAGACAGATCTGCTGCGGGCGTTCGGCGTAAAGTTGGATGAGTGGTGCCGTGATCGTGTAGGCACGATCCACACGTTCCAGGGCCGAGAAGCGGATACGGTCATCCTGTTACTGGGTGCTCCGAAAGCAAGTCAACAAAGGGCGCGTCAGTGGGCGGCAAGCCCGCCAAACATAATCAATGTAGCCGTCTCACGCGCCAAGCAAAACCTGTATGTGGTCGGCTCGGCTGCTGCATGGGCAGGGGCGGGAACTAGTCTCCAGGTCCTGCATCGGCAATTGGCGCAATCAGCCTGACAATCTCCGCGGTGGCCCTCATTGTTGAGGGCTCATCGCGAACAATCTGCAACCTACGTCAGTATCGGACCGGTCGCTACATGTCAAACACTGACATTGCTCACATAATATTCTAGTAGTCATTATCCAACGCCCATCCGAGCTTGATGATTCTTATAGCTCCACTTATATCCACACTGAGGAATAACCTCTAACAACGCTAAGGAGCACGATTATGGGGCTTAAACCTGGTCCAAAACCAATTGCAAAATCAACAGGAAAACCCGATCAACGCAGACGTGATAATAAGGATACACCCGGCAATACCCCAGGACTGAAACCAAGCAAATCAACTGGGAAGTAATCGTTCAAGGGTATGGATAGTTCATCTATACCCTTAACTCGTCAAATCTGTTTGCTCTAGCCCGCTTAGTGCCAGAAGCGGACGTTGCTGCTACGATGTGCGTTACATATATGGCGCTGACTACGACCAGGAAACCTTGAAAACGTAGACACGTATGCATCATGCTGACTGACGTGCAAAGAACCAGGGGGATTGAGTTTGACAGAGAATGAATACAGAGCCGTACTGCATGACACCTTAAAAAGGCATACAGAAGCTGCGCTTGATATGATATTTCAGATAAAAATTAATCTCCCGGAAAAAGCTGAAGCTGTCGAATTCGGCATTCATCCCAGTCAGGATGAGGATGGACTTTTTTCTGTCATGGTTCATCTTTGTGGACCGGATCTATATGTCCTCAACAAAGCTATCGAGAAATATCGAGAGCTTTTTGACGCAAAATTTATAGAGGGAGAATTACAACCCAATGTACCTGTATTTGACCTAGAAGGCGTTTCATTTTCGGTCAATGACGTGATTGTTGGAGTCGGTGTCGATTGGATTAACACATTATGGGGTTTATCTGGCGGCCTGGGAATTCCAGGGTATGCATTTGGAGAAGAGTGTTCCACAACAGGTTCTGTACCACTGGGAAAATGAATTGTCCGCTCCTCGTCCAACGCGGACATCATTAACCTCGTTTAACTTCTCCTGTCATAAGGGGAAAAAGTCTTTACAAAATAATTTGAACGCTTGGTGATTTTCAAACAATACTTTCGGGTATAAACTCGGCGTATATGATTAGCTGAAAATGGAGTAATCGATGTTTACCCTTGGCGCACACCTTTCATCCAAACGTACCGGATATACTCATCATGGTATTTACATTGGGAGTGGTAAAATTATCCATTATTCAGGTCTGGCAAGTGGGTTAAGCAAAGGTAAAATCTGTGAGACTTCGTTTGAAGACTTCAATCAGAACCAGAGCGAAGTTGCCATTATCGAACATCTGGATGCTAAATGCGTTTACTCCAATGTAGATATTGTGAAAAGGGCTAAATCCAGACTGGGTGAGGATGGATATAATATATTCAATAACAACTGTGAGCATTTTGCGACATGGTGTGTGACTGGCGTTAGTGAAAGCGCTCAGGTCAAAACAGTGAAGACTATGGCAGTATCTGCAGGGCAGGCGGGGGTCAATGTTTACAGCTATTATAAAATAACTCAAACAGCCCCCACGGTATTAAGAACTGCGGCGTCCATGGCAAGCCGTCAGGTTGCTACGCGAGCTATAGCATCAGGGGCAATGACATCCGGTACTTCAGCATTGACCGGTATATCGTCTGTTGCTAGTGGTGCAGGGTTAACTACAGCGGCTTTCTCTGGTGGAGCGAGTACTATTGTTGGCTTAACTGGAGCTTCAGCAGCTACAGTAGCTGCGGCCCCCGTTGTGCTTGCCGCGGGAGGCGTAGCTTTAGTTGGGTATGGTGTATATAAAGTATGGTCATGGCTTAGCGACTAATTCTCAAATAAGCATTTAAACGCCGTGGTCGTAGTGTCGATGAGTTCTCCGAGGTGATCGGAATCGACGTTGCGGATGCAACGCTGGAGGGCTATGTAAAATACGGCTGACCTGCTTCCCGCGCAAATGACGAGCTACGGAGAAAATCCTCAGCAATTTTCAGTGCTGATAAATGCCGATTGTGTGTAAAGGCATCATCACAGGGACATTCATCAGGATGCGCTACTCTTGACCATAATCCGCTTTCACTTTTTCCGTAATACCAGCCACAGACTAATCCCGTAGCTGTCATTTCTTGTCCGGGGTGTTCAACCATGAGTTCTGATACCTGAATAAGGTCGGATTCAATCATTACGACACCGACACCTTTTTGGTAGAAAGTGAGGTTTTGCATACTGGCGTGCTGGATAAGTTCATCCAGTTCAAAAATGACTGAACCAAACTTAAGCAATAGGGCTTCAAGTTCAGGAAAACGAAGAGGGATAGTTTCAGGTGCAGTTCCAAAAAAAATGACGTCCGGAACTGGAATAATAATTCCACCAGAAGCATTTCCATCGACTGAACTAAACCGTTCAGACAGACGTGTCCCACGGAAAAATGCGGTATGAGGCCATGCAATTTTTACGAAACTATCCTGATATTCAGGGAGGCTCAGGGTTCGTCTGAAGCAAGGAATAGGGAAATCAGGATCCCATACTTCTTTGATTTCCCTCCAAGGTAAACTCAGTAAAGCATTGAGAATTGGATCTTCTACTATGGATGGAAATACATCATCTATGCAAGTAAAGCCCGAGGAAAATGCATAGTCCCGTAAGACTGATCTTGGGGCTGTGATCTGAGCACGAAAACATTTTTGGGGGACGGGATTTCCTAATAATGGTCCTAGTAACCAAGCTTCCTGAGCGACTGTACGAGGGCGACAACCGGGAAGCGTCACAGAAGAGAGATCGGCTAATCCGATTTTTAAGGCCTCTTCTTTGTCGATAATGTAGAGATGACCGTCACCATCCTCAAAATCATATGATGCGAGGCGTTTGAGAAGTAAGACAGGCTCTTCATCACAGTCTTCACTCAACTCAATATGTTTATCTTCGCGGTATATATGACTTGCGAACCATGTGCTGACTGCGGGATTTGCGGAACAATCAACGTAAAACGACCGCCATCCATAATGCTGGAGCAGAGCTTGGACAAAATGCGGCTCGTTTTTATGCCTGCCAAGAAAAGTCTCAAGGACATTTCGAGAGTAAGTACACCATTTTAACATTGTATCAGGATGGCATAATTGACGATCGGAGGATGCGACAACAGAGGGATGACCAAGCTGGCCGTAATGGGTGGTTTGTCCACGAAATAGCGCATTTTGCCCATATTCAGCGATTAAATTACGCAAGTCATCGGTAGAGTGAGCTTGGAAATATTGCATGCATATTCCTCCCGTTGCAAATGATTAACTAAGTTAATTCCATTTTTTAACTGTTGCAAAATGTGATGCCTTTATTGATCTGATCCGCTTGGAACCTTTCCATCAGTTCTAAAAATTAGAGCTTCTTAGACTACTAGCGATCTGCTGGCATCGAAGCGACCTGCTCACATAGCTCGAGACACCTCAATGTGAGTAAGCATTTCGAACTTCCGCTTTTCGCTCAAAGCAGACTTTATGACCTCGATTTCTGGCAGATCCGAGCTGACCTGCTCCCCGTTGATTAATACACCGCGATGTTAGTAATGTCTTCATAAGCCACATGAGGACATCCCCCATGAAGAAGCGTTTTTCCGACGAACAGATCATCAGTATCCTACGCGAAGCTGAAGCAGGGGTTTCTGCCCGTGAGCTCTGCCGAAAGCACGCCATTTCCGACGCCACCTTTTATACCTGGCGTAAGAAGTATGGCGGTATGGAGGTGCCCGAGGTTAAGCGCCTGAAGTCGCTTGAGGAAGAGAACGCCAGACTCAAGAAGCTGCTTGCCGAAGCCATGCTGGATAAGGAGGCACTTCAGGTGGCTCTGGGGCGAAAGTACTGACGACAGACCAGAAGCGGGAAGCCGTGGTGTTGATGTGTGATGCGACCGGTCTGTCGCAACGTCGTGCCTGCCGGCTTACAGGTTTGTCCCTGTCGACCTGCCGTTTTGATGCTCAGCGTCTGGCGGCTGATGCGCATTTATCAGAGCGCATCACTGAGCTGGCACTGGAGCGCAGGCGTTTTGTCTACCGCCGCATCTGGCAGTTACTGCGCCGTGAAGGCCTTCATGTTAATCACAAGCGCGTGTACCGCCTTTATCATCTGAGAGGGCTGGGCGTAAAACGCAGACGACGTCGTAAAGGGCTGGCAACAGAACGTCTGCCGCTGCTCCGCCCGGCGGCGCCCAACCTGACCTGGTCGATGGATTTGGTCATGGACGCGCTCGCCACCGGTCGCAGGCTCAAATGCCTGACCTGTGTGGACGACTTCACGAATGAGTGCCTGACAATTGCCATCGCATTCGGAATTTCAGGCGTTCAGGTCACGCGTATTCTGGACAGCATTGCACTGTTTCGGGGCTATCCGGCGACGATAAGAACTGACCAGGGGCCGGAGTTCACCTGCCGCGCACTGGATCAATGGGCTTTTGAGCATGGTGTTGAGCTGCGCTTAATCCAGCCGGGAAAGCCAACGCAGAACGGATTTATTGAGAGCTTTAACGGACGATTTCGCGATGAATGTCTGAATGAGCACTGGTTCAGCGATATCGTTCACGCCACGAAAGTCATTAATGACTGGCGGCAGGATTATAACGAGTGTCGTCCACATTCAGCACTGAATTATCAGACGCCATCAGAGTTTGCAGCACGGTGGCGGAATGGAAAAAGTGAAGGTAAACAAACCGACATTACTAACTAATGGTTGTATCTAATACTGGGGGCAGGTCAATTCATCGAGCCGCGAAAGGATGCATTTCAGGCCTGACGGCTGGAATCTGGATACAACAACAGGTTCCAACCAAGTATGTGACTCATCTGGTCATTCAGTTTTAATTGAGGTGAATCCAAGCATCTGTTGATGCCTGAACGCTTAACTGGTGGATTTTTTTAAGTGCTGACAACTTGTTGAGTTTAGTAAATATTGCTCATTTAAAAAGCTTGATGCACTATCAGATGATTCTTAATGCTGCTTAACGCGGCTTCAATGTGCAGGGAAGAGCATATCGTTTGGCCAACCTGCTTATCCTGAAAGAGGGGACAGTCGGAATGGACGTTAAGGCAGATATCATCGGGTGGCTGTTAAAGCAGCAGGACTGGTATCAGGAGCTCGCGCAGCGACTCATACAGCAAGGCCAGCTGACAGCCGAAGATCTTCAGCAAGTTGTCGCCCTACTTAAGACTCCCCAGGGACAGAAAATAACTGGACACCGAACATTTCCAGGTCTGGAGTCTGCAGAGCAGGGGGATGGAACGCTCAGACTATGCCGAATAGAAGCAATCAAGGGAATTGAAAATCTTGCCCCTCGTATACCGTTAGATTTCGGCAAAGGTAACCTGACGGTTATATACGGCCATAACGGCTCAGGTAAATCCAGCTACACCCGTGTGCTTAAACGCCTATCTGGCAAGCCCAGAGCTGTTCAGCTTAAGTCTAATGTTTTTCAACCATTACCACCTGAGCGAAGCTGCTACATTAAATGGGAATTAGATGGAATTGTCGATGAAGCGGACTGGTCGCCTGAAAGCGCTGCAATAGATGTCCTTATGGGCATCGACATCTTTGATACGGATGAAGCTCAACACTATCTCACCCAAGAGAGCGCAGCAACGTATATACCGGGAGTAGTAGGACTTTTTGAACAGCTAGCTCACTATCTGAAACTAGTTCGCAATATGCTTAGTGCTGAGCAGTCACAGCTGATTAGCAAACTTCCCGTATTGCCCGCTATTTATCAGCGTTGTGGTATTACCGCCATTTATAGTGCACTAAGCACAGCTACTGAGGAAAATATTGCAACGATCACGAACTGGTCTGAAGCGGACGAACAAGCACTGAATGTATTGAATGAGCGTCTGAGTGTTCAGGATCCTGCAGAAAGCGCTCGGAACAAGCTTGCAGTTAAAACCTCCGTAATCCAGATAATCTCTAAACTTGAGCAGACTTCACGAGAACTCAGCCAAGAAGCAATTGATGTGATCCGGGCATTTCGCTCTGATGCCACCACAAAGCGTGCTCTGGCCAATGACAGTGAACGGGTCAGAAATGGCTTGCTGGAGGGAGTGGGTTCACCAGTGTGGCGGGCCATGTGGGAAGCCGCACGCGAGTATTCCCAACATCCCTATCCGGATAGGGCATTTCCGGTAACTGACGATGCACGCTGTGTCTTATGTAATCAGGAACTTTCAGCTGAGGGTCAGAAGCGTCTGAACGCTCTCGAGGCTTTCGTGCAATCCCGGCTTGAGGTTGATGCAGCCTCAGCTGAGCGTCATTACAACCAAGCTATCGGTGCCCTTACTATTTCGCCATCCGCAGATGAAATTGCGCTCCTCTGCGCCGGAGCTGCAATTTCAGAAGATTGGAATCAATATCTCATCGCGATCTGGAGCGCTGCCTCCATGAATATTCAGGCGCTCATTGAACATGAAGCAACTAAGTATGCAACTCCAGTTGATGATTTGACCGATGCTGTCACGAAATTAGGAGAGTATCGCGACAGGCTTCAGGGAGAAGCAGACCTGTTTCAGAAAGATGCTATAGGATTTGATCGTGTCAGGGTTTTACAGGATAAAAGCGAAGCAGAAGCGCGCAAGTGGTCATCCGGTCAGGCTACAGCTATCTTTGCTGAAATTGAGCGCTTAAAGAAATTTAGTGAATTTGAAACATGGATATCACTTACCAGCTCCCGCGGCTTATCGACAAAATCTGCCGAGATTACTCAGAAGGTCGTCACTGAAGCTTATGCCGCCAGATTCAATCGTGAGCTATTTGTTCTTGGTGCTCGAGGCTTGCAAGTCGAACTTGTGAAAATAAGAACGGAAAATGCGAAGGTTCTGCATCAGCTTCAGCTAAAAGGTGCGCAAAGGAATAAACTGCACAGCGTTCTGAGTGAGGGAGAACGTCGGATAATTTCACTGGCCGCATTTTTAGCAGATGTCAGCGACAGGCCCGGCTCAACCCCATTTATTTTTGATGACCCTATTTCATCACTGGACCATGAGTTTGAGTGGCACGTTGCTAAGCGCCTAGTTGAACTCGCTAAATCGCGACAGGTGATAATCCTTACCCATAGACTCTCTCTGTACGGCGTAATTGAAGATTTGGCAAAAAAGGAGGGAGATCAGTGGAAAAAACAGCACCATAAATCGATATGCATTGAATCATATGATGGCGGTGCCGGTCATCCTGCCGATCAGGAGGTATGGAATGCAAACACTAAAGCAGCAAATAATATCTTATTGACTAGGTTGGATACAGCCTATAAGGCTGGACAAGAGCACGGCGCTTTAGCGTATCGTGGGTTAGCTCAGGGCATTTGCAGTGATTTTCGTAAACTCATTGAACGTTCTGTTGAGGAAGACTTGTTTAACGGGGTCATTATACGTCATCGAAGAGGAATTCAGACTGATGGAAGACTTCCATTTGTTCAGGATATAACGACAGAAGACTGTAAGTTGATTGAAAATCTAATGACAAAATACAGCTGTTATGAGCACAGTCAGTCGGCGGAGATGCCTGCCTTTATACCGGAGTATAAGGAGCTTCAGATTGATATTAACATTTTGAAAGACTGGCGTGAACAACTTAAAACAAGACGTATGCCAGCTAAATAGCCGCTAACCGGATCCTGTTACTTTAGTCACTTAAAAGGTACGAGGTTCGGTAAATGACACACGTGCTGGGTGTGAGATGCCATTCCATACACTGCTGATGGAGCTATAACTGATAATTCAGAGTACTAATCAATGGAGATCAGGTTAGCTTGTGTCATAGGCATAAAATTTTATCTGTGTCACTATAACCTGAGTAATTGCCCAAACCTTGGAAAATAAAATTTTTTTTAAAAGTAAGCCAACTCATCATTTTAAGTAAAGACAAGGACATTTTAAGATGCTTGGAAAAATAAAATACCAAAATAAAGAAATTACTCTAATAAATAAAAACCTAGAGCTCAATGATCTATATTCTGTAGATTCACTCTCATTAATCATAGGTAAAAATGGAGCCGGTAAGACGCATTTTCTCAGAGAGATCGCCAAGCGTTATGTCACCCAAAAGAATAAATTCAGCAATAATTTATGTGAATTTTATGATCCTGATGGTATCGAAATGTCCGAAGAAGATATTGATGGGTCAGCTGTTATTTACTTCACTTCGCTACCCTATCGAACCATATTCGGCTTTGATGATGAAAGTTTTATCGATGCATCACCGTCACTTTCCTCTCTCAACGAAGCACATAACTTGGGTGAGTTTGCTCAATATTTGCTTGATTTTGGCATTGAGCCTCAGGCCGAAATCAGACGCTACACTAATTTCTCCCGATCTTTAAAAGTCATCTTGGAATTAATCGATGCAGAAGTGGTTTATTTCCCCGATTTCACAGACACAAACTTTGTCATGGATGAGTTACGATTTTTGAAAAGCAATATTAATAAAATGAAAGCATTGAGAAAGGAAAACCCGCGAATTTCATCACCCGGTGAAATATTGATGACACAAAAAGCATTAAAAAACGCCACAGAAAAGGCCATTGGGGTTTTATATTCAGATATAGAAAGGTCGTTTAGCCAAGATATTATCTTCGCAGTAATGACCGTTATTGAGTCCAGGCTTGATAGAAACAAGTTAATTCGAAATCAGGTGACTTCAATACTTCATTATTACTTCGCTGCCAAAGTAAACATAAAAGATACAGAATCATTTAATAATAAACTGACAGTGGATGTTCGCCATGTTAGATCTTTTCTTCAATTCCTGAAAGAAAAAGAAAATAACAGTCATGTTTATGTATTTAAAAGTCGACTTTCAGAGATATTCGGCAGTTTTAATTTAGCAATTAACCCCTTCTCAGAAGAGCCATTTTCAAGCTCAAAAAAAATAATATCTTTCCTTAAAGTTGAATTTACGAAAGTAAGCTCGGGTGAACTGGCACTAATCAACCAGATGAAGCGCATTTCCGAAGCTATCGATAGTCTCAACAAAAAGAATGTCAAAGATATCCTTCTCCTGATTGATGAAGGTGATGCTTTTCTTCATTTAAGCTGGCAACAGAAATACATATCGCTTCTCAACAAAATGCTTGGAAAGCTAAAAGAAAAATTCAGTTTAAACTCATTGCAGGTTATTCTCGCAACACACTCTCCCTTGCTAGCAACAGATGTTCCTAATGATTTTATTTGTCGTTTAGATGAAGACCACATTGAGAATGTTTCAGGTTTTGCTGCACCATTGCATACATTATTTAGAGATTCTTTCGATACAAATTCTATTGGGACGTTTGCAGCCGAAACAATAACTGGTCTAATTGAACGAGCTAAAATGAACAAATTGAAAGATTCTGATTATCATCTGACGAAACGCATTGAAAATTCAGTTATTAAAGATGAAATTCAGCGTTTGATTAAGAAAAATAATTAAAAGAGGTTCAACTATGATTATCTCCATTAAAGATAATTGGAAAAAGGCTGAACATGCTCACGCAAAGTTTTTAGTTAAGATTATTTCAAGATTTCTGAAACGTCAGCCCTATATGGGACCAGGAGAAGCGGAGGCGAGAAGTTTTATCGAAGAGATCTACCCTTCCCTTATCCTTTGTCAGCAGTCAGACATTATGGACACTATCACCCTATATCAGCTGTATCTCAGTGCTTTTGGTCAAAATGTTCCGGCAAAAGAAGGCTTTGTGAATAGGATTAGAAAAACTTTTAACTACAATACGTTTGTGCAAAAAACGGGGGACTGGAATGCTTACACACTCTGTAAGGAATCCACCGCACGCACCTGTCCTTATTGTAATCAGGCCTATGCTTTTACTCTCATTGTTAAAGGCCGTGGTATTCGCCCTACTCTTGACCATTTTTACAGTAAAGACGATTACCCTCATCTTGCTCTGGCTTTAAATAATCTAATACCTAGTTGTTACGCGTGCAATTCTGGTCTCAAACTCAAACGCGACTTCCTAACCACACCACATTTGAATCCGCTATGGGATGATGAAAATATTACTTTTTCGCTTAGCCATAAAAACGGTGTCGCTGGTATTTTTGATGACATACTAAGTGATCCAAAAGGCACGATTGTAGAGATTTCATTAGATACACCATGTATTCGAAGTGAAGCATCATGTGATACATTTCTAATTGTCGAACGTTATAACGAACTAGCATCGGAAGCTGCAGATTTTGTCGAAAGTAAATTAGAATATCATATGGCACAAATGTCAGGCATTCCTCATTTTACAGACATCGATGAGGCTAAAATAGTAAGATTTAATCCATTAAAGTATCGTAAATATATTTTAGGAAAACTCTTCCTGGATATTCACAACGCGATAGACAGGGATGTGAGAGCAATAAATACAAATATCTAAAATTAAGGGCAATGCAATACCAAATATATATTTTGCAAATATAGCATCGAACAATTAGGATGTATGATGAAGAAAAAAACAATGGCACGAAATAAACCATTATGTAAATAGTACGGACCTATGGTCCAGCATACGTGCGAAGAAACTGAGCAGTTACTTCGCACGATATCTGTTTGCTGAAGAGACACATCGAGGTAAAAAAATCAGCGTGGAAGATTATTGCCGAATTTTGACCTAATTATAAATAAAAAACATGCCACCTCAGGCAATCGTAAGGCGTAATGAATGAGCTTTAAGCGGCTTCCTATGATTGACACATTTGAATATTTCACATCTATTTTGTCATGCAGGAAATCTTTAGGACTCCGTATAAGAAAATATAATTATCTGAATAAAGTATAGATTCAACTCAGCAAAGAAATTACGGTATTTACCTCCTCCCTGTTGGAGGAGGTTGCTTGAGTTTGCACTCTAACTATATAATAAGAAGCTAAATTCCAAGATGATTTTATAAAACTAAGATTAGATTAAATTTACCAATGTTATCAATATAATCCGCATACCACTGCATCATCTCCCTCCTACCTTCCAGATACAACGCATGGTTGTACGTCCCACGAATCGCATTCTTATCAACATGAGCCAGCTGGGTCTCAATCCATGCCGTATTGAATCCTTCCTCATGTAAGACCGTACTCATCGTGTGGCGGAAACCATGCCCCGTTACCTTCCCTGTATATCCAATCCGTTTGAACACCTGATTTATACTCGCTTCGCTCATCGTTTTGCGCGGATCATTCCTCCCAGGAAACACCAGTGGATATTGCCCTGACATCACTGTGAGTTGCTGTACTATTTCCAGTGCTTGTTTAGAGAGGGGGACAAGGTGAGGCCGTTTCATCTTCATTCGGTCGGCAGGAATTTCCCACACCGCTTTTTCAAGATCAAACTCACTCCAGAAAGCACCTCGGAGCTCACCGGTGCGAACCCCCGTAAGGATCAGCAGCCGAGCGGCAAGAACAACTAACGGGCTTCCTGTATAGCCTGTGAGAGCTTTAAAGAAGTCTGGTAACTCCTCTACAGTAAGGAAGGGATAATGCTTCGATTCATGCCCTGACATCGCGCTGGTTAGATCCGCGGCAGGATTATATTCCGCGCGGCCGGTAACGATGGCATAACGAAAAACTTCGCTGCAGCGCTGGCGAACCTTCTTGGCCTTATCTGTCGCGCCACGGCTTTCCATTCGACGTAGCACATTCAGCAGAACCAAAGGCTTGATGTCATTCACCGGCAGTTGGCCAATATAAGGGAAAATATCTTTATTGAAGGCTTCGATAATGTCGGAGGCATAACCTTCTGACCACCGGCTTACCTTCGTTCCGTGCCATTCAAGTGCCACAGCCTGAAACGTATTATTGAGCTGCACATCGCGAACCAACTTTTCTTCTTTCTTGGCAAACGATGGATCGATACCTTCGGCCAGCTTTTTCTTGGCTTCATCACGTAGTGCCCTCGCTTGTGCAAGGGACACTGCCGGATAGACACCAAAAGCCATACGTTTCTCTTTTCCATTGAAGCGATATTTCATCCGCCAGTATCGAGAACCAGAAGGAACAACTTCAAGATACAAGCCTGCCCCATCTGCTAGCTTGTAGGCTTTCTCTCTGGGTTTAGCAGCATCTACCTGTCGTGCATTAAGCTTCATTGGGGGCATCTCCCTGGACCGAACACAGAATGCCCCCACTTATGCCCCCAACTGCGACTTGATTTCGGTTGAGTCCAGTTGATAACAGGAGATAAGATACGGGCTATAAACCGCAGTATACGGTCTTTAAGTTGATTTAGGTAGACTTGGGGAGAGTTTGAAATGGTGCCGATAATAGGAGTCGAACCTACGACCTTCGCATTACGAATGCGCTGCTCTACCAACTGAGCTATATCGGCTTTCAGGGCGCGCCACGAGCGTGACTGCGGTGTAAAAGGGTAAGGAAGATTGGGTGATGCGTCAACCACTTATCAAACTGACTGCTGGTTTTTGCATCACCCGGCTTCAATTACGCACGAATCGTGTCGTCGCCGAAGCCTATCCACTTGTAGGTGGTTAAGGCTTCAAGCCCCATCGGGCCGCGAGCGTGCAGCTTCTGGGTGCTGACCGCTACTTCCGCGCCAAGGCCAAACTGGCCGCCGTCGGTAAAGCGGGTTGAGGCGTTGACGTACACAGCGGAGGAATCCACTTCGTTAATAAAGCGGTTCGCGTTGCGCAGCGTGCGGGTCAGGATGGCGTCCGAATGCTGGGTGCCGTGCTCGCGAATGTGGGCGATGGCATCGTCCAGGTCGGCAACCACTTTCACGTTCAAATGCAAAGAAAGCCATTCGTCGTTGTAGTCAGCTTCTTTCACCGCCTCCACCGCCGCCGGGCCGTTTTGCAGCACAGGCAGCGATTTCTCGTCCGCATGCAAGGTCACGCCGGACTCGGCCATTTGCTTGCTCAGCGCAGGCAGGAAGCTGTCGGCAATCGCCTGGTGCACCAGCAGCGTTTCCACCGTGTTGCAGGTGCTCGGGCGCTGGGTTTTGGCGTTGACGATGATTTTCAGCGCCGGTTCAAACTCGGCGGTGTCGTCCACCACGATGTGGCACACACCGATACCGCCGGTGATCACCGGGATCGTCGACTGTTCGCGGCAAAGTTTATGCAGGCCCGCGCCACCGCGAGGGATCAGCATGTCGATGTAGCGATCGAGGCGCAGCATTTCGGTCACCAGCGCACGGTCGGGGTTTTCAATCGCCTGGACCGCCGCTTTCGGCAGGCCGCACTCTTCCAGCGCCTGCTGGATCACCGCCACCGTGGCGTTGTTGGTGCGCCAGGTTTCTTTCCCGCCGCGCAGAATGGCGGCGTTGCCGGTTTTCAGGCACAGAGAGGCAACGTCTACGGTGACGTTCGGCCGGGCTTCATAAATCACGCCCACCACGCCGAGCGGCACGCGGCGACGTTCGATGCGCAGCCCGCTGTCCAGCAGCCCGCCGTCAATCACCTGCCCTACCGGATCGGCGAGATTGCAAACCTGGCGCACGTCGTCGGCGATGCCTTTCAGGCGGGCCGGGGTGAGCTGCAGGCGGTCAAGCATGGCTTCGCTGAGGCCGTTTTTACGCGCCTCGTCCACGTCCTGCTGGTTCGCGGTCAGGATATGTTCCGCACGCGCTTCAAGGTAGTCGGCAATTTTTTCCAGCACGCGGTTCTTCTCGCGCCCGGAGAGCAGTGCCAGCTGGTAAGAGGCCTCTTTTGCCGCTTTGCCCATTTGTTCAAGCATTTATCTGCTCCTTAATTAACAATCATGTCGTCGCGATGCACGGCCACCGGGCCATATTCATAGCCGAGGATGTCGTCGATTTGCTGGGAGTGGTGCCCGGCAATACGGCGCAGGGCGTCGCTGTTGTAGCGGCAAACGCCGTGGGCGATGTCGCGCCCTTCCAGGCTACGAATGCGAATCACCTCACCACGGGAGAAGTTACCGCTCACGCTTTTGATGCCTTTAGGCAGCAATGAGCTTCCGCGTTCCAGAATAGCGGACAATGCGCCGTCATCCACGGTGATTTCACCGGCTGGCGGGGCGCCGAAGATCCAGCGTTTGCGGTTCTCCAGCGGAGACTGCTGCGCGTGGAAGCGCGTGCCGACGGGGTTCCCGGCCATCACGTCGCCGATGACGCCAGGCTTGCTGCCTGCGGCGATGATAACGTCGATGCCAGCGCGGCAGGCCACGTCCGCAGCCTGCAGTTTAGTGCCCATGCCACCTGTGCCAAGGCCAGAAACGCTGTCGCCTGCAATGGCGCGCAGCGCGTCGTCGATGCCGTGCACTTCTTTAATCATTTCCGCTGCCGGGTTGTTACGCGGGTCAGCGGTGTACAGGCCCTGCTGGTCGGTGAGCAGCAGCAGCTTGTCGGCCCCGGCCAGAATCGCCGCCAGCGCAGAAAGGTTGTCGTTATCGCCCACTTTGATTTCCGCCGTCGCCACGGCGTCGTTTTCATTAATGACCGGCACAATGTTGTTATCTAACAGCGCTCTGAGCGTGTCGCGGGCATTAAGGAAGCGCTCGCGGTCTTCCATATCGGCGCGGGTGAGCAGCATCTGCCCGACGTGAATGCCGTAAATAGAGAACAGCTGTTCCCAAAGCTGAATCAGGCGACTTTGCCCTACCGCGGCCAGCAGCTGCTTGGACGCGATGGTGGCGGGGAGTTCGGGGTAACCGAGGTGTTCACGCCCGGCGGCAATCGCCCCGGAGGTCACAATCACAATACGATGCCCCGCCGCGTGCAGCTGGGCACACTGGCGAACCAGTTCAACAATATGGGCGCGGTTCAGGCGGCGGGAGCCACCGGTTAATACGCTGGTGCCTAGTTTTACGACCAGCGTCTGGCTGTCACTCATGATTCTCTGCCGTTTCTACAAAAAGGGGAAATTAAAAAGCCAGATGACGTTGTAACAGGACTCGCGCGGCTTGCCAACAGGCGCGTGGGAAAAGGGCTAATAAGCGAAAAGCGATCGCTGAAAATAGCGGATATATTTTACATTTTTATGACATATAAACTTTATTACGTTTATTTAATCTTTCTCCTAAATTGTCATAAATCTTTAATCTGAGAACGATAAAACCCTTCCTGTTTTTAGCGGGAGCCCGACTCCTGGAACAATTTTGCAAGCTTTCATCATTCTTGGGATAACAAATGAAAAAGAGCACACTGGCATTAGTGGTAATGGGCATCGTGGCTGCTTCTGCTTCTCAGGCAGCCGAAGTTTATAACAAAAACGGCAACAAGGTTGACCTGTACGGCCGCGTAAAAGCTGAGCATTACTTCAGCGACAACACCGGCTCTGACGGCGACCAGACCTACGCTCGCCTGGGCTTTAAAGGTGAAACTCAGATTAACAGCCAACTGACCGGTTACGGCCAGTGGGAATACCAGATTGCGGGTAACAAAGCAGAAAACGACTCTACCGGCACCAAAACTCGCCTGGCGTTCGCGGGCCTGAAAGCCGGTGACTACGGCTCATTCGACTACGGTCGTAACTACGGCGTGCTCTACAACATCGCCTCTTACACCGATATGATGCCAGAGTTCGGCGATGACTCGTTCGTCAGAACCGACACCTTCATGACCGGCCGTGCGACCGGCGTGGCGACTTACCGCAACAACAACTTCTTCGGCCTGGTTGATGGCCTGAAGATGGCTCTGCAATACCAGGGCAAAAACGGGGCTGACAGCGCGAACACCCGCAGCGACACCTCTCGCCAGAACGGTGACGGCTTCGGCACCAGCCTGTCTTACGACATCGCTGACACCGGCCTGAGCGTGGGCGCAGCCTACGCCAACTCTAACCGTACCAACGCGCAGAAAGCGTCTGTTTACGGTAAAGGCGACAAAGCTGAAGCCTGGACCACCGGCATCAAGTACGACAAGAACAACGTTTACCTTGCAACCATGTACGCTGAAACCCGCAACATGAACCCAATCAGCGTCCCGGGTTCCCTGGCAGGCACCAGCAGCAGCGTGTCTGGTTTTGCTAACAAAAACCAGGCGTTCGAAGCCATCGCTCAGTACCAGTTCGACTTCGGCCTGCGTCCATCCCTGGGCTATGTTCAGTCCAAAGCGAAAGACATCGAAGGGATTGGTGATGCGGATCTGGTGAAATACATCGACGTAGCCGCCACCTACTACTTCAACAAAAACATGTCTGCGTTTGTTGATTACAAAATCAACCAGCTGAGCGACAACAATAAGTTGAAGCTGAACAACGACGACGTTGTTGCGGTTGGTATGGTTTACCAGTTCTAATTCGCGATACTGCGGACAAAAAAATCCCCGTCAGGTTGACGGGGATTTTTTATTTTCAGGCGGAGAGTTTTAGCTTTTTTTCAGCGAAGTTCTCGGCGGGTACCAGCCCAAGCTCAAGGCTGGCGAGTAAATCTTTCAGGCGTTTGTGGAAACCGCGCAGCGTCTGCTCCAGTTTTTCGTCCACTTCTTTGTCTTTTGCCGGGGTTGCCGTCCATTTACCGTCTTTATCGAACAGGCCGAACTGCCAGGTGTAGGTAAACTGCTTTTCCTGGGCTTCCAGCACCATCCACCATCCCCAAAATTCACGTTTCTCCGGCGCGGGCTTTACGTTAACGCACACCGCCAGGCAATCGAAGAAGAAACGGTTATCTGCACACTGCTCTTCCCGGATGTACGGGCCAAGCGCGGCGAACTTTCTGATCAGTCTACTTTTCGGGTGTCCACTCGGTAACGTCATTACGATCTCCTGTTGTGAAGCAACTGTTTTAGCAAACAGCCAAAATTTAGCAAATATTTAACGTAATCTTTGTTTCACCCAGCCGGTAATTTCTTTAAGCGCTTTGTCAAAGTTTTGATACACCGGGTTAAACGGGATCTGGAGTAATTTGCCGTCGGCAGATGACGAAGTGATTAAACGAGATTCTTCTTCCGGGCTGAACGGATCGTTTTCCCAAAAACCAGACAGCATTGGCGTTGGGCAGCGGCGGCCCAGCAGGCCCTGGGTTTTCAGCGAGTAGCGGTTCAGCTCCACGCTCAGCGCGCTGTCGGAGATGGTGGTCATGCCGAGGCGGCTGGCCAGCACGTCAATGTACATTTCCGGCACGTTGGCCTGGCGCTGCGGGTCGCTCAGCAGCGCGTGAACCACCGGCCCAAGGCAGGCCACGGCTTTCAGGCGCGATGCTTCCAGGTAAGCCAGGCGCACGGCAACGTTGGCGCCAAAGCGGAAGCCAAATGCCGCCACGCGTGTATGGTCCACCCACGGAATGTTGGGCAGCGCTTTTAGCACGTGCTGGTGCAGCACGCTCGAATCCTGCGTCAGCTTCCACTTGGAAGAGAAGCCGACCGACGGCATGTCGATGGTCAGCATCGCGATGCCCTGCGGCGCAAAGTATTTCTCAAACAGGCTGTAATAATCGCTCTGTAGGGCATCCAGGCCGCCGCACATCAGCACGGTAGGGAATGGCCCTTCTGCCCCCTTAGGCATATGCAGGAAGCCGCTGATGGTGCCGCCGCCGCTCATCGGGAACTCAAGCTCGCGCAGCCCGCCAGACAGCCGGGGAGCAGCTTCTTCGTAAGCGCGGTTAGCCAGTACCTGAGCCTGCTCGGCCAGCGCATCCCCTTTCAGGTGCGGGTAGGCCGCAATGCTGTAAAGGTTCGCAGCCTGTAGCCAGCATTTGCCGATTTTCTCTTCGTCGGTTTCCTGGCCCGCGCGCTGCTGCCAGAGCATCGCCTGCTTCGACCATTCGTAGATCCAGTTGCCGCCGCGGTAGCCCATCACGGTATCAAACTGCTCGTCGTTAGTTCGCTCGGCTTCCGTACAGGCAATCCGGGCCTGAACTTCAAGGATTTCACGTGGATCGACCCCACGCCAGATCCACATCAGGCGATTGATCATGCGATACCAGTGAGGCACGTTTTTGCCGTCCAGCGTAGACTGAATCGCCGGCGTTGCGGTATGCCGCGCACGACGCACCAGCGTGGACGTTTCCGGGTGTTTGAATCTTGGCTTAAAGAGGGTTTCGCTTAGGTTGGCCTGCGACATCGTTTCACTGCCTCCATGAATACGAGAAACGTCGCTATTGTAGCCTTATACGGCCTAAATAACACAAACGCCCGGCAGTGCCGGGCGTAAAAGAATGCAAAACTTTGGTATGGAGATTAACGGCCGGCCAACGGCGGCACGAACACCACGCCCATATCCCACGGCTGCTCAATCCAGGTGTCCTGCGGGATATCAATCACGTAATCGTCCACCAGCGGCTGCCCGGCTGGTTTGGCGAAGATGGTGACGAAATGAGCTTTCGGATACATTTCGCGAATCGCCACTGCGGTACCGCCGGTATCCACCAGGTCATCAATCACGATGAAGCCTTCACCGTCGCCTTCCGCACGCTTCAGCACGGTCAGCTCACGCTGGTTGTCGTGGTCGTAGCTGGAGATGCAAACGGTATCAACATGGCGAATACCCAGTTCACGAGCCAGCAGCGCGCCCGGCACCAGGCCACCACGGCTAACGGCAATAATGCCTTTCCACTGTTCGGCTGGCAGCAGACGCTGAGCCAGTTTGCGGGCGTGAATCTGCAACATGTCCCAGGTGACGACGTATTTTTCGCTCATGTGAAGTATCCCGGCCTGTAAATAACGGCTTAAAAAGTATTCGAAGGGGTTTTGGTTGCGCGAGATTATAGAGATCTGGCGCACTAAAAACCAGTGCTGCGGGCTATTGGCAGCCGATTTTGCTCTTATTCAACCTTCACGCAACAAAAGAAAGTGGTATTCTCAGGACATCGCGCAAGCCGTGCTTGTGGTGTAAATGAACCCGGCCAAAAACGTGACCGGTAAGCCAAAAAAATGACTCCAGGGAGACTCAACGTGTCTGAATTGTCTCAATTATCTCCACAGCCGCTGTGGGATATTTTTGCCAAAATCTGTTCTATTCCGCACCCGTCCTATCACGAAGAAGCGCTGGCGGAACACATCCTGTCCTGGGCAAAAGAAAAAGGCCTGCACGTAGAGCGCGACCAGGTGGGTAACATCCTGCTTCGCAAGCCTGCCACTCCGGGCATGGAAAACCGCAAACCTGTGGCGCTTCAGGCGCACCTCGATATGGTGCCGCAGAAGAATAACGATACCGTGCACGACTTCGCCAAAGATCCAATCCAGCCGTACATCGACGGCGAGTGGGTCAAAGCGCGTGGCACCACTCTGGGTGCGGACAACGGCATTGGCATGGCGTCCGCGCTGGCGGTGCTGGCTGACGACTCTGTAGAGCATGGCCCGCTGGAAGTGCTGCTGACCATGACCGAAGAAGCCGGCATGGACGGCGCGTTTGGCCTGCAGGCTGGCTGGATGCAGGCAGATATCCTGATCAACACCGACTCCGAAACGGAAGGTGAGATCTACATGGGCTGCGCGGGCGGCATCGATTTCATCACTACGCTGCCGCTGCAGCGTGAAGCGGTTCCAGCCGGTTTTGAAACCATCAAGCTGACTATTAAAGGGCTGAAGGGCGGCCACTCCGGGGCAGATATCCACCTGGGCCTGGGTAACGCCAACAAGCTGCTGGCTCGCTTCCTGCTTGCTCACGCTGCGGAACTGGATGCTCGCCTGCTTGACCTGAACGGCGGCACCCTGCGTAACGCAATCCCGCGTGAAGCCTTCGCCACGCTGGCTGTACCAGCCGCGAAAGCCGCTGAGCTGAAGTCTGCGGCTAACGACTACCTCGCAGTTCTGAAAAACGAACTGTCTGCGGTAGAGAAGAACATCACCGTGCTGGTGGAAGCCACAAGCTCCGACAAACAGGCGCTGACCGCTAAAACTCGCGACACCTTCCTGCACCTGCTGAACGCCACGCCAAACGGCGTGATCCGTAATTCCGACGCGGTGAAAGGCGTGGTTGAGACGTCCCTGAACGCGGGCGTCGTGACCATGAGCGACGACAGTGCAGAAATCATCTGCCTGATTCGCTCCCTGATCGACTCCGGTAAAGACTACGTGGTTAGCGTGCTGGAATCACTGGGTGAGCTGGCCGGAGCGAAAACCGTGGCGAAAGGCAGCTACCCTGGCTGGCAGCCGGATGCGAACTCTCCGGTGATGGGTCTGGTGCGTGAGACTTACCAGAAGCTGTTCAACAAAAACCCGAACATTATGGTTATCCACGCCGGTCTGGAATGCGGTCTGTTCAAAAAACCTTACCCGGAGATGGATATGGTTTCCATCGGGCCAACCATTACCGGCCCACACTCCCCGGACGAGCAGGTTCACATTGAGAGCGTTGGCCAGTACTGGACGCTGCTGACCGAGCTGCTGAAGGCGATTCCGGCGAAGTAATTTTTACCCTCACCCTAACCCTCTCCCTAAAAGGGAGAGGGGATTTTCTTCGCCCTACAGCCCCAGCAACAGCTGCCTTTCCAGCTGCGGGTCGAGCAGGGTCACGTGCAGCCCCACCAGCCGAACACCTCGCCCTCCCCTTCGTTCTGCCCACGTTTTGCGGGCGGTGGCGATCAAGTCTTCTTTATTCAGCTTCGGCCAGACGTGTTCCTGGGTCGTCAGCTGGAAATCGTTAAATTTGAGCTTGATGCCCTGGCGGGCGATGCGCAGGTCGGCGCGTTCTTTGGACAGCCGCCGCTCAAGCTCCGGGTACAGGCGCTCGATAATCTCTTCGCATTCGTGCCACTCGTGAATATCTTCCGCCAGCGTACGCTCCACGCCAACCGACTTTCTCTGGCGATCGTTACTGATTTCCCGCTCATCAATCCCCTGGCTGCGCTCCCAAAGCACCCGACCAAATTTGCCGAAGCGCTTTAACAGCATCGCCAGGTCGGCATTTTGCACGTCGGCACAGGTTCGCAGCCCGAGCGTTTCCAGCTTTGCTACCGTCACTTTGCCAACGCCGGGGATCTTCCCTAACGGCAGCGTCGCTAAAAAGTCAGGCACCTGTTCGGGCGTAATCACGAACTGGCCGTTCGGTTTATTGAGATCGGAGGCAATCTTCGCCAGAAACTTGATCGGCGCAATGCCCGCCGAGGCGGTCAGGTTTAGCTCGTCGGAAATAGCCTGCCGAATATCACGGGCAATTAACGTCGCCGAGCCCTGGCAATGGCCGCAGTGGGTGACGTCCAGATAAGCTTCATCCAGCGACAGAGGCTCAATGAGCGGGGTATAGCGGGAGAAAATTTCACGAATATGGTTGGAGGCTTCTTTATAGGCGTCGAACCGGCCCGGCAGCAGAGTGAGGTGCGGGCAGAGTTTTAGCGCCATCGCGGTCGACATCGCGCTGCGCACGCCGTATTTTCTGGCAGGGTAATTCGCCGTGCTGATCACGCCTCGCCGCTGGGCGCTGCCACCAATCGCCAGCGGGATATCGCGCAGGGCCGGATTATCACGCATCTCAACGGCGGCAAAAAAGCAGTCCATATCGACATGAATGATTTTGCGCATGCTCACTCAACCAGAAAAATAACACTGGATAAGTATACAGCTTATTTTCGATATGGGGAAATCGCCGTGGAGCGGCCAGAACATAAAAGCAAGCGACATGACGATCGGCAAAAAGTGACCTGGCGCTAAAACTCCAATTGATTCCAATAAAATGTGTAAACGCCCCAGTCTGGAACTTGCGAAAATCAACCACAATGCTAATGTGAGCGCAATCCTGTACAGATTTTTCTGATTTCGGGTCCCTTTAGCCGTCCTGGCTGTTAGTTGCAGGTTTATCAAGGAATCAAGCAGTATGCGTAAGATCGCACTGATTATTGCGATGCTCTCTATGCCGTTTTTCTCTTTCGCCAGCCTGCTTAATAGCAGCGGTGTCGCCGCCCCTGTCGGCAAAGATAGCAGACAGCAGCTCATGGGCTCCCCGGTTTATATTCAAATCTTTAAAGAAGAGCGCACCCTGGAACTGTGGGTGAAGATGGGCGAGCAGTATCAGCTGCTCAATAGCTATCGCATCTGTAACTATTCCGGCGGCCTGGGGCCAAAACAGCGCCAGGGTGATTTTAAAAGCCCGGAAGGATTTTATAGCGTTGATCGCAGTCAGCTAAAACCGGACAGCCGTTTCTATAAAGCCATTAATATTGGCTTCCCGAACGATTTTGACCGCGCTCACGGCTATGAAGGGAAATACCTGATGATTCACGGTGCCTGCGTGTCGATTGGCTGCTACGCCATGACCGACTCCGGCATCGACGAAATTTTCCAGTTTGTGACCGGCGCTTTAGTGTTCGGCCAGCCGCGCGTTCAGGTGAGTATTTTCCCGTTCCGCATGACCGACGCCAACATGGAACGCCACAAGTACTCCACCTACATCAACTTCTGGAAAGAGCTGAAGCCAGGCTATGACTACTTCGCGGCCAACCATCAGCCGCCGGGCGTGGCCGTGGTCAGCGGGAACTACGTCATCAGCAAACCTGCCGTGATGACGCCGGTTCAGCCGCAGCTGGCTTCAAACTATAAGCTCACCGAGGCAAAATAACGCCGACTTGCCTGGCTCAATTTTGTGCCAGGTTTCGTTGGCGGTGAGCGGCTGAGTGGCAATGACCGTGACCACATCGTTCGGTGTGGTCTCTGCCTGAAAGTCGATTTCCATATCCTGATCCAGCAGTTTAGCCACGCCGAAAGGCGCTCTGCGCGTGATCCAGAACAGGTTTGTCGAGCAGAACGCCATCACGTAACGCCCGTCCGACAGCAGCATGTTAAACACGCCCTTCTCTCTCAGCTCCGCACCCAGTTCAGTAATGTAACGGAATACCGCTTCCATATTGCCCGGCGTGCGCGGGTAGCGCTGCGTGAGCTTATGCAGCAGCCAGCAAAACGCCTGCTCGCTGTCAGTTTCGCCAATCGGACGAAACGCCCCTGTATCCAACGAGCGGTAGCCTTTCAGCTGCCCGTTATGGGCATAGGTCCAGTTACGGCCCCAAAGCTCGCGGGTAAACGGATGGGTATTTTCCAGCGCGACCTTGCCGCGATTAGCCTGGCGAATGTGCGCGATAACCGAGCAGGATTTAATCGGGTAGTCCTGGACGAGACGGGCGATGGGCGAGTTGAAGCTCGGCTGCGGATCTTTAAAAGTGCGACAGCCTTTCCCTTCGTAGAAGGTAATACCCCAGCCGTCTTTATGGGGGCCAGTTCCGCCCCCGCGCTGCACCAGACCGGTAAAACTAAAGCAGATATCCGTCGGTACGTTGGCACTCATCCCGAGCAGTTCGCACATCTTTTCTCTCCCACAACGAATGCCTCTGCCCGGAAAGAGCAGAGGACATTTCGGGCTAAGCTTTAACCATTTCTTTTTCGATTAACTGAATCAGGATGTGGATCACTTTAATGTGAATTTCCTGAATGCGATCCGCATAGCCGAAGTGCGGAACGCGAATTTCGATATCCGCCGTGCCGGCCATTTTGCCGCCGTCTTTCCCGGTCAGGGTGATGACTTTCATGCCTTTCGCACGAGCAGCTTCGATCGCTTTGATGATGTTCCCTGAGTTGCCGGAAGTGGAGATACCCAGCAGCACGTCGCCTTCGCGGCCCACGGCCTCAACGTAGCGAGAGAACACGTGGTCGTAGCCGAAATCGTTACTGACGCAGGAGATGTGGCTGACGTCTGAAATCGCGATCGCCGGGTAGCCCGGGCGGTTTTCACGATAGCGGCCGGTTAACTCTTCCGCAAAGTGCATAGCATCGCAGTGTGAGCCACCGTTCCCGCAGGACAGTACTTTGCCGCCCGCTTTGAAACTGTCTGCCAGCAGCACCGCTGCGCGCTGAATGGCATGAATATTGGCTTCGTCCTTAAGGAAGTTAGTCAGCGTTTCCGCCGCTTCATTTAGCTCACTACGAATAAGATCCTGGTACATGAGGAGGTCCTTGAGGTTGGGATGAATTTCACATCCGGCAGTGTACCGGATAGCGCCGAAAGCGAGAAGCGTAACCCCGCGTGTTTAGCCGGGGTTTTCCCTTGATGGGCGGCAACAATGTGAGCGAGGTTGTAATTATTTTGTAAACACATTGCTAAAGAAAGCAACATCCACTACAACCAATACATCTCAAGTGGTCAGACCTCCTACAAGCAAGGGAGCTTTCTTTATGTTGATTTTAAGTATTGTCCTTACCGTTGTTCTGCTGGGTGTGCTGTTCTATCACCAGGCAAATCTACTGCTTAGCAGCGTGATCCTGCTGGCCTGGACCGCCGCGCTGGGCTTCGCCGGCATCTGGTCGTTCTGGGTGCTGGTTCCGCTGGCGGTGATTCTGGTGCCGCTGCTAGTCACTCCACTGCGTAAAGCGCTGATCTCCGCGCCGGTCTTCCGTGGCTTCCGTAAAGTGATGCCGCCGATGTCCCGTACCGAAAAAGAAGCTATCGACGCCGGGACGACCTGGTGGGAAGGCGATCTGTTCCGCGGCAAACCTGACTGGCAAAAACTGCATAACTACCCGCAGCCAAAGCTGACCGAAGAGGAACAGGCGTTTATTGATGGCCCGGTTGAAGAAGCGTGCCGCATGGCGAACGACTTCCAGATAACCCATGAGCTGGCCGATCTGCCTCCTGAACTGTGGGCCTACCTGAAAGAACATCGCTTCTTCGCGATGATCATCAAAAAAGAGTACGGCGGCCTCGAGTTCTCCGCCTATGCTCAGGCTCGCGTGCTGCAAAAACTGTCCGGCGTTTCCGGGATCCTGGCGATTACCGTCGGCGTGCCTAACTCCTTAGGCCCGGGCGAACTGCTGCAGCATTACGGTACCGAAGAGCAAAAAGATCACTACCTGCCACGCCTGGCGCGCGGCCAGGAGATCCCTTGCTTCGCGCTGACCAGCCCGGAAGCCGGCTCTGACGCCGGTGCTATCCCTGATAGCGGCGTGGTTTGCATGGGCGAATGGCAGGGCGAGCAGGTGCTCGGTATGCGCCTGACCTGGAACAAACGCTATATCACGCTGGCGCCTATCGCTACCGTGCTGGGCCTGGCGTTTAAACTGTCTGACCCGAAACGCCTGCTCGGCGGCGAGGAAGACCTCGGCATTACCTGTGCGCTGATCCCAACCCATACCCCGGGTGTGGAGATCGGCAAACGCCACTTCCCGCTGAACGTGCCGTTCCAAAACGGTCCAACCCGTGGGCAAGACATCTTTGTACCTATCGACTTTATTATCGGCGGCCCGAAAATGGCCGGCCAGGGCTGGCGCATGCTGGTTGAATGTCTGTCCGTGGGGCGCGGTATTACCCTGCCGTCCAACGCCACCGGCGGCCTGAAATCCGTAGCAATGGCGACCGGCGCTTACGCTCACATCCGCCGCCAGTTCAAAATCTCTATCGGTAAAATGGAAGGGATTGAAGAGCCTCTGGCGCGCATCGCCGGTAACGCCTACGTGATGGATGCAGCCGCATCTTTGATTACCTACGGCATCGTGCTCGGCGAGAAGCCTGCTGTGCTGTCAGCCATTGTGAAGTACCACTGTACCCATCGCGGCCAGCGCGCCATTCTTGATGCGATGGATATCGTTGGCGGGAAAGGCATTATGCTCGGCGACGGTAACTTCGTGGCCCGTGCTTACCAGGGCGCGCCGATTGCCATCACCGTTGAAGGCGCCAACATTCTGACCCGCAGCATGATAATCTTCGGCCAGGGGGCAATTCGCTGCCATCCATACGTGCTGGAAGAGATGGCCGCCGCGCAGAATAACGACGTAAACGCCTTCGATAAGCTGCTGTTTAAACACATCGGCCACGTGGGCAGCAACAAAATGCGCAGCCTGTGGCTGGGCCTGACCAACGGCCTCGGCAGCAGCACGCCAACCCGCGACGCAACCAAACGCTACTACCAGTACATCAACCGCCTGAGCGCAAACCTTGCGCTGCTGTCGGACGTCTCCATGGCCGTGCTGGGCGGCAGCCTGAAGCGTCGGGAGCGTATCTCCGCTCGCCTGGGCGATGTGCTGAGCCAGCTGTATCTGGCTACTGCGGTGCTGAAGCGCTACGAAGATGAAGGCCGTAACGAAGCCGATCTGCCGCTGGTGCACTGGGGCGTGCAGGATGCGCTGTATCAGGCTGAACAGGCGATTGATGACCTGCTGCGCAACTTCCCGAACCGCTTTGTTGCCGGGACGCTGCGTCTGGTTATCTTCCCGCTGGGCCGCCGTTACGAAGCACCGTCTGACGTGCTGGACCACAAGCTGGCGAAAATCCTGCAGGTGCCGTCCGCAACCCGTTCGCGTATTGGCCGTGGTCAGTACCTGACGCCGAGCGAGCACAACCCTGCTGGCCTGCTGGAATCCGCGCTGCTGGATATTATGGCCGCCGAGCCGATTCACCAGCGCGTCTGTAAAGAGCTGAAGCGTAATCTGCCGTTCACTCGCCTGGATGAGCTGGCTAAACAGCTGCTGGCTGAAGGCAAAATCACCGCCGATGAGGCCGCGATTCTGACCAAAGCCGAAGCAAGCCGCCTGCGCAGCATTAACGTGGATGAGTTTGATCCGGAGGCGCTGGCGACACAGCCGGTGAAAGTGCCGGAAAAGCACAGAAAGGTTGAAGCCGCTTAACCATTAACCCCTCCCAGGAGGGGTTTTTTATTGCCAACAAAAACGCGTTTTCTCGTGCTACAGTGAAAGAAATATTCCGCTAAGAGGCTGCCGATTGTGTCTGGTCTGAAAGTTTCCGTTCTGCAACAACCGCTCGTCTGGATGGACGGTGCCGCAAACCTGCGTCACTTCGATGTACTGCTGGAGGACGTGCGCGGGCGTAACTTGATTATTCTGCCTGAAATGTTCACCACCGGCTTTGCGATGGAAGCCGCCGTGCAGTCGATGCCGGAACAGGAAGTGATTGACTGGATGCAGTTCAAAGCTCAGCAAACCCAGGCGATGATCGCCGGCAGCGCCGCGTTACAAACCGAACGCGGGCCGGTAAACCGTTTCCTGCTGGTTCAGCCGGACGGCAAAGTGCATTTCTACGATAAGCGCCACCTGTTCCGCATGGCGGATGAACATCACCATTACCAGGCCGGCGAAGAACGCGTGATTATTGAGTGGCGAGGCTGGCGTATTTTACCGCTGGTTTGCTACGACCTGCGCTTCCCGGTGTGGTCACGTAACCGCAACGATTATGACCTGGCGCTTTACGTCGCCAACTGGCCAGCGCCGCGCTCGCTGCACTGGCAAAGCCTGCTGCAGGCGCGCGCTATTGAGAATCAGGCTTATGTCGCGGGCTGTAACCGCGTAGGCACCGACGGCAACGGCCACCATTATCGTGGCGACAGCCGGATTATCAGCCCACAGGGCGAGATCCTTGCCAGCGCCGAGCCGCACCAGGCGGCAAGGCTCGATGCCGACCTTTCGCTGATTGCGCTGCGCGAATATCGGGAAAAATTCCCGGCGTGGCAGGACGCCGATCCCTTCAGCCTGTAGTGAGGTACAAACCGGCCCATTCAGGCCGGTTTTTTATTTGTCAGCCAACAGCGTAACGGCGCGAGTAAAAGCCTGAACGGCAAGCGCCACATCGCCTTCAACCACGGATTCCGCCGGATGATGGCTGATCCCCTTCTCGCAGCGAACGAACAGCATCGCGCTCGGCCAGCGTTCAGCAATGGCAATCGCGTCGTGCCCTGCGCCGCTAGGCAGTGAAAGACTGCGCCCCTGAACTTCGCTCACCGCCTGCATTAACGTCGCCCGCAGCGTTTCATCACAAGGCGTAGCCGAAATAGCGTAATATTCTTCCGCACTAAACCGCATGCCGCGCCGGGCCGCAATGGCCTCTCCTTCGGCGAGAAGCTGGCCCAATAAACTCACCAGGCTTTCATCACGCGGGCTGCGAATATCCAGCGTAAGTTGAACGTCGCCGGGAATAACGTTCACCGCGCCTGGCGCACAGCTTAACGTCCCCACGGTGGCGACCTCATCGGGGCCGTGGTGACGCGTTGTCGACTCAATAAAGGTCATCCATTCGGCGGCGGCGGCCAGGGCATCTTTACGTAGCGCCATAGGGACCGTCCCCGCATGGCCCGCGTGGCCGGTAAAGCTACAGTTCAGGCGGCGCGCGCCGTTAATCGCCGTCACTACGCCCAGCGCCAGGCCTTCTTCTTCCAGCACCGGGCCCTGCTCGATGTGCAGCTCCAGGTAAGCGGTAAAATCGCTTTTCGGCCGCTCCGCGCTGGCAATTCGCGAGGGATCCAGCCCGGCAAGGATCATGGCCTGTGCCACGCTGACGCCGCTGGCATCTTCACGGCTCAGCCAGCCTTCCGGCCAGCTGCCGGTTAGCCCCCGGCTGCCCAGTAACGTGATGCCGAAGCGGGTTCCCTCTTCATCACCAAAACCAACGATTTCGATGGCTTGTTCAAGCTGCAGATCGTTCTGATGCAGCCAGGCGACAACTTCCAGCGCGCACAACACGCCGAGCATGCCGTCGTAGCGCCCGGCGTTGCGAACCGTATCAAGATGAGAACCTAGCAAAACGGCCTTCGCGCCGTCTTGTCTGCCCTCGTAACGCCCGCAAATATTGCCGACCGCATCCTGCCAGGTCGTCATGCCGAGTTGTTCCATCCAGCCTGCCACCAGCTGATTCGCCCGCAGATGCTGCACGGAAAGGTAAACCCGGGTCAGTTGCCCTGCGTTTTCGCTGATGGCCGCCAGCTGGTCAGCCCTGTCCATGACGCGCTGGGCGGCAACCTGCGCATAATTCCCGTCCATAAGCGGCGCGGCCATTAGCGAGCACCTTGCGCGTAGACGTTCCAGGCCGCCTGCATGGCTTCACCCTGCACGGTTTTAAATCCAAGGTGGTTAAGCACCGCTTCCAGCGCGGTAAGCGTTTGCAGCACGCAGTCTTTACGGGCGTTATAGCCCATGGTGCCAATGCGCCAGATTTTGCCCTGCAGCGGGCCGAAGGAAGTGCCGATCTCGATGTGGAAGTCTTCCAGCAAGAGCTTGCGAACCTCTTCGCCGTGAACCTGATTCGGGATTGTTACGCCGAGGACGTTGTTCATCTTGTGCTCAAGGTTGCCGAAGGTTTCCAGCCCCATGCCCTGGATCCCCGCCACCATCGCCCTGCCGTGCAGTTCGTGACGGGCAATACCGGCGTCCAGGCCTTCTTCCAGAATGACGCGGGCGCACTCGCGGGCGGCAAACAGCATACTGGTGGCTTCGGTGTGGTGGTTCAGACGTTCTGGTCCCCAGTAGTCCATGACCATGCCAAGATCGAAATAATTGGAGTAGATCATCTCTTCGTCACCGTCCTGATGGGCCGCGGTGCGAATGCCTTCCTCTACGCATTTGCGGCGACGAATGGCTTCTTCCATCTGCGGGCTAAGCGTGATGGGAGAGCTGCCTGACGGACCGCCGAGGCACTTTTGCAGCCCGGCAGAAACGGCATCAAGCCCCCACGCGTCGGTAAGCAATTCGTTCCCGCCAAACGACGCCGTGGCGTCGGTGTAAAACAGCACGCCGTGGCGGCGGCAGATCTCGCCCAGTTCGGCCAGCGGTTGGAGCATCGTGGTGGAGGTGTCGCCCTGCACGGTCAGCAGCAGGCGGGGCTTTACCGCTTTAATGGCGTCTTCAATTTGCTGCGGGCTGAAGACCTCGCCCCACGGCACTTCAATGGTGTGCACTTCGGCGCGGCAGCGGCGGGCAATCTCACACAGCAGATGACCAAAACGGCCAAAGACCGGCACGAGGACTTTGTCTCCGGGACGGATAGCCGACAGCAAAATGGCTTCAATCCCGGCGCGGGAGGTGCCGTCCACCAGCATCGTCCATTTGTTTTCCGTGCGGAAAAGCTCGCGATACAGCACCATCACCTCATTCATGTAGCCCGTCATCACCGGGTCATACTGGCCGATAAGCTGGCTCGCCATGGCGCGAAGCACTCGAGGATCGGCGTTGATCGGGCCTGGCCCCATCAGCAAACGGTGCGGCGGATTGATCTGGGGGAAATGCTGAATATCAAACATGGCGATTCCTTGAGTCTGAGATTGAAACAAAAGATTCTTATAAGCCTCTTTTGCAACTAATGTGCCAGCCGCAGGCAAATTTTTTTCCGGCTGGCGGCGTCATGGCCAGCGCGGAAAAACAGGGTTGGATAAAACGATGAACTATTCTGGCTCACCCGAAATGCGCATCTGCACCAGCGAGGGGCGTTAACGTTGTTCGAGCTCGTCCAGCTCTGTATACAATTCAGCGATATTATGGATACGCTGACGCCCGCTGGTCAATGATTCATGCAGCACCGCGTTAGCCAGTAAATTCACCAGGCTCATGGCGCTGCTGTAGCTGTCAAAGGCCGAAACGCTGTCGAGCGGCGCGCTGAGATGCCAGCGTGAATAAGTCGCCAGCCCCGACGAAGCTGACTCACTCAGCACCACCAGCGGTATACCGCGCTGCTGCAGGCCGGCGAGCAGCGGCTTGATAATGCGCGGCCTGCGGCGAAACGCCACGGTGACCACGCAATCTTCCGGGCCAATATCAACCAGCTCTTCCGCCAGCGTCTGCCCCGGCTGCGGCAGCAACGACACGCCGCTGCGCACCTGTAAAAGCTGCTGGCGCAGGTGCATCGCGACCGGCCAGGAGTTTCGCATCCCGATGATAAATATGCGTTTACCGTTAACAAGCGCATTGACCACTTCGGCAAACGGGCTGGCTTCCAGCTGATTCACCAGCTGGGTGAGGTTGGCCATTTCCTGCTTGTAATGGCGTGCCAGCAGCGTGTTGCCCTGCACCGCGTCACGGTTTTCGGTCAGCGGCATGCCGCTCTGGCGCAGGGTACGCAGCTCCTCACGCATATCTTTGTAGCGCTCGTAGCCCAGCCGCTTAAACAATCGGCTCACGGTGGCCTTGGAGACGCCGGAAAGCCGCGCCAGCTCCGCGCTGTTGTAGCTGATCAGGTCATCAAAATGGTCAACGATGAACGACGCCACGCGCTGCTCCTGCGGGGAAAAGAGCGCCCATGAAGCCCGCAGCCGCTCGTCTAACTGTTTCATGCTGACTCCTGTAACTTTTGTTTCATCAAAGCCTGACACAGTGAAACGATCTTCGTCAACCTGGAACATCTCTTGCTTCTGACTTCCCTACCCGAGCGGAATTCCTGCAAGAGAAGAAAAACATGCAAAGCAATATGGCCCCCGGTGGCATGGCGGTTGCGCCCCATCATCTGGCCTCTGAAAGCGCGCTGTCCGTGCTGCGTCACGGCGGTGATGCCATTGAGGCAATGGTCGCTGCGGCCGCCACCATCGCGGTCGTTTACCCGCATATGAACGGCATCGGTGGCGACGGATTCTGGCTGATTGTTCCCCCGGAGGGCGAACCTGTCGCCATCGACGCCAGCGGCGCCGCCGGTTCGTTGGCGTCACTGGATTTCTACCGGGGAGAAAAAGCGATTCCCCATCGCGGCACCCGGGCAGCATTGACCGTGCCCGGCACCGTCAGCGGCTGGGCAGAAGCCCTGAAAGTTTCATCGGAGATTGGCGGCGGGCAGTTGCCTCTTTCGCGCCTGATGGCCGATGCCATTCGCTATGCGGCAGACGGGATCCCGGTCACCGCTTCTCAGTCACACGCGACGCAAAGCAAATATGCCGAGCTGGTCGATGTGCCGGGTTTTGCTGACACTTTCCTGCAGCACGGCGAAGTTCCGGCGACCGGCAGCCGGTTCACGCAGCCCCGGCTAGCGGCAACCCTAACGCGTATGACGCAGGAAGGCCTGGACAGTTTTTATCGCGGCCCGCTGGCCTCGGTTATTGCCGAAGAGCTGGCCGAGCTGGGGCTGCCGATTACCGCAGCCGATCTCGCTGAGCACCGGGCAACGCGCACGAAGCCGCTGCGGCTTGAGCATCAGGCAGGTGAGGTTTTCAATCTCGCGCCTCCCACTCAAGGCCTGGTTTCCCTGGCGATCCTGGGTATCACTGACCGGCTGCCGATGGCGAATGCGACCGAAGCGCAAACCGTGCATCGCATCGTTGAAGCGACCAAAAAGGCCTTTGCGCTGCGCGACGTACATATCACCGATCCGCGCCATATCACTACCTCAATACAGAACCTGTTGGATGCCGACTCACTCGATCGGCTTGCCGGGCAAATAGACGACAAAAACGCCGCGCCGTGGGGCAAAGGCAAAGGCCCCGGTGACACGGTCTGGATGGGCGTTATCGACGGTAACGGTCTGGCCGTGTCGTTTATTCAAAGTATCTATCACGAGTTTGGCAGCGGCGTTGTGCTGCCAAAAAGCGGCGTGCTTTGGCAAAACAGAGGTGCTTCTTTCAGCCTGGACCCAAACCATTTGCTGGCGCTGGCTCCGGGCAAAAAACCGTTCCATACCCTGAACCCGGCGGCGGCAAGGCTCGCCGACGGCAGAACGCTGGTTTACGGCTCGATGGGCGGCGACGGGCAGCCGCAGACTCAGGCGACGATATTTACCCGCTACGTGCTGCAGGGCATCAACCTGCAGGAGGCGATCTCCGCGCCGCGCTGGCTGCTGGGCCGCACCTGGGGGCAGGCTTCCGACAGCCTTAAGCTTGAAAGCCGCTTCAGCCCCGACACCTTTACCGAACTCCAGGCCCTGGGCCACGAGGTAGAAACGCTGCCCGCATTCAGCGAAGTCGTCGGCCACGCTGGCGCCATCGTCAGGCACACTAATGGCATGCTTGAAGGTGCGTGGGATCCGCGCAGCAACGGCAGCGCCGCAGGTTTTTGAGGAACATACTGATGAATCAACCTTCTTTTGACTGGCAGAACTACATTGCGCTTATGGAGCAACTGCTCGCCGTGCCGCTGACCGACGAACGCCGGAAAGAGCTGGAGTTTCAGCTGACGCGCATTGCGGCCATGGCGGAGCCGCTGATGGCATTTCCGCTGCCCGATCGTCAGGAAACCGCTGGAGTCTATTCACTATGACCGCCCTTTCTATACGCCAGACTCATCAGGGATTGCGGGACAAAACCTTTTCGGCAACCGAGCTTGCCCAACAAACGCTGGCCGGGATTGAGCAGCAGAACCCGCAAATTAACGCCTTTACCGAGGTGACCCAGTGTCGCCTGCTGGAAGAAGCCGCGTCGGTCGACAGGCTGATTGCCAGCGGCAGCGCGCTTCCCGCTTTGGCGGGCGTGCCTTACGCGGTAAAAAATATCTTCGACATTAAAGGGCTGACTACCCTTTCCGGTGCCGAGCTGTTTGCCGCAGAGCCCGCTGCCACGGCCGATGCCTTCGCCATAACTCAGCTACAAAAAGCAGGCGCTATGCTGAGCGGCGCGGTGAATATGGATGCCTACGCCTACGGCTTCACTACGGAAAACAGCCATTACGGCGCAACCAAAAACCCGCACGATCTTGCACGCATTGCGGGCGGCTCTTCCGGCGGTTCGGCCGCCGCCGTCGCTGCCGGGATGGTCAATTTTACCCTCGGCACCGACACCAACGGCTCGATCCGTGTCCCGTCGTCACTTTGCGGACTTGTTGGCCTGAAACCTACCTTTGGCCGCCTGTCGCGCGGCGGCAGCCATCCCTTTGTTGCCAGCCTCGATCATATTGGCCCGCTGGCACGTAGCGTGGAAGATGTCGCGGCGGTTTACGATGCGCTGCAAGGCTACGACGGCAGCGATCCTTTCCAGTCTTCCCGTACAATTGAGCCGGTTTATGCGACGCTTGAGCGTGATATGCCTCTTCGCGTCGCGGTGCTGGACGGCTTTTTTGAACGCTGGTGCGACGAAGACGCCAAAGAGGCGGTTAGCCGGGTAGCCAAAGCGTTGCAGGCAACGGAACATGCCTCCATGCCGGAAGCCGAACTCGCGCGCTCGGCGGCCTTTTTACTGACCGCGGCAGAAGCCGGAAACCAGTATCTGCCTGCGTTACGTGCCAGCCCCGAGCGCTTCGAACCCAATTCACGCGAACGCCTTCTGGCCGGGGCAATGACACCGTCAGCCTGGTACACCCAGGCTCAACGCTTCCGCGCCTGGTTCCTCGAGCGTACGCTGCCGTTATTTGATCGTTTTGATGTGCTTATCGCGCCCGCCACGCCCTGCAGCGCCACGCTTATCGGGCAGCAAACCATGAATATCAACGGGCAGGAGATCCCGGTTAAGGCCAGTATGGGGATCCTGACGCAGCCGATTTCGTTCCTCGGGCTGCCGGTGGTGAGCGCCCCGCTGGTCACCGCGAGCGGATTACCGATTGGCGTGCAGCTGATTGCCGCCCCGTGGCGGGAGGACATTTGTTTGCAGGCCGCACGGCGCCTGGAAGTTCAGGGTATTTTACAGACGAAGGTAAGCTAAATGATGCGAGATAATATTGACCGTCCGGCCATTCTGAACGAAGTCACCGAGGCATTTTATCGCTATGAGCAGGCGCTCATCACCAACGACGTTGCCGTGCTGGATGAGCTGTTTTGGGAAGATGCCCGCACCGTGCGCTACGGCGTGACGGAAAACCTTTACGGTATCGATCAGATACGCGCCTTCCGCAACGGGCGCTCCCCAAAAGGGCTGGATCGCCAGCTGAGAAATACCGTTATTACGACATTCAGCGACGAGCTGGCGGTGGCAAGCACCGAGTTTACGCGTGAAGGCAGCGATAAAGTCGGCCGCCAGATGCAGACCTGGGTAAAGTTTTCGTCGGGCTGGAAGATTGTAGCGGCACATGTGAGTTTAATGGGGTGACAGCTGTTTCTTCGTCACAAAGTCCCGGACCTATGCCGAAACAGCTAAGTTCCGTTCACTTTCGGCTCTGGCTCGGCTGAGAAAACTGAGGCGATTTAAGCCAGAACCGAGCCCCGCTTCTTATTTTTACCCTCACCCTAACCCTCTCCCTGGAAGGGAGAGGGAAAAAACAATGTTTCCCATAGCTTTTGTTTTCTCCCTCGCCCCTTTGGGGAGAGGGCTGGGGTGAGGGGAAGATTTGCCCCCGGCTCTCATCGCCCCCGGTTATGACCCAGCTCAGGCGGGGTTGAGCTGCCGGGAGTCCGGGGTCTCGGGGAAGTGACGGTGACTTCCCCGAGTCGTTCACGGTATCGGTGATGACATGTAAAACAGAACTGGAAGTGAACGGAACTTTAACCAGCCCAACAAAAGAAACAAGAAACAACACCAAGAAGCGTCTTACTCGGCATAAGGATGCATCTTCACCCAATGCTCGGCAATATCCTGCCTTCTGCAAATCCACACGCCTTCATGCTGCTGCACATAGTCCAGGAAACGCTGCAACGCCCGGAAACGGCCCGGCCGGCCTAGCAGACGACAGTGCATGCCGATGGACATCATCTTCGGCGCCGTTTCACCTTCTTCATACAGCACGTCGAAGCTGTCCTTCAGATAGGTATAGAACTGCTCGGCGGTGTTAAAGCCTTGAGCGGTGGCGAAGCGCATGTCATTGGTGTCCAGCGTGTACGGCACAATAAGATGGGGTTTGACGCGGCCGTCTTCGCAGGTGACTTTGCTCCAGAAAGGCAGATCGTCGCCATAGTAGTCGCTGTCGTACAGAATGCCGCCGTGCTCTACCACCAGCCGGCGGGTATTCGGGCTGTCGCGCCCGGTGTACCAGCCCAGCGGGCGGGAGCCAAACAGATCTGCCAGAATTTCCATCGCCTGATGCAGGTGCTGTCGCTCGGTGGCAGCGTCCATATTCTGATAATGGATCCAGCGCCAGCCGTGGCTGACAACGTCGTAATCTGCGGCTTTGATCGCGGAGACAATTTCCGGGTTGCGGGCCAGCGCCATCGCCACGCCAAACACCGTCAAAGGCAGGCCGCGCTTCTGGAATTCATTATGGATACGCCAGAAGCCCGCCCGCGAACCATATTCATAAAGAGAGTCCATCGACATATGGCGATCGGGAAAACTGGCCGCGCCGATGATATCGGAGAGAAACTGTTCTGAGCCGCTGTCGCCGTGCAGGACGTGGTTTTCAGCGCCTTCTTCAAAGTTGAGCACAAACTGAACCGCAATACGCGCGCCGCCTGGCCACTGCGCATGGGGAGGATTACCGGCATAACCGGCAAGGTCACGCGGGTAGTTTTCGGTAAAAGGATAGCGCGTAGCTTTTTCTTCTGATGGCATGATTCTCTCCTTCAACCTTAACTCAGACGAGCAAAAGAGCCCGAAAGCGGCTTTTTGTTCGGGTAAGCGAGGTCACCAAATTTACTGGTGCCGATGCCCAGCGCCACCAGGGACTCCACCAGCTTCACCGCAGCGGTCACGCCGTCGATAACCGGGATACCGATTTCCTCAGTCAGCTCTTTTGCCAGATTCGCCATCCCGCCGCAACCCAGCACGATCGCCCCGCTGTTATCTTCTTTTTTGGCCTGAATGCAGCGTTCACGCACCAGGCGCTGAGCCAGGCCTGTACCGTCTTCCAGCGCCAGAACAGGGAGATCGATAGCGTGCAGCGCGGCGCAATGATGTTCAAAACCGTATTGATGCACTAAGTGACGGGCAATGATCACCGTGCGCGGCAGCGTGGTAACAATCGAGAAGCGAGTCGCCACCATCGTCGCCATATGCATGGCAGCTTCGGCAATACCAATTACCGGCCCGCTGGCTATCTCACGTGCCGCCAGCAAACCCGGATCGCCAAAGCAGGCGATCACGTGCCCGTTCGCCCCCTGCGCTTTGCCCTGCTTAATTTGTTCAAGTACGCCGATGGCCGCGATGGCTTCATCGAAATGCCCTTCAATTGACTCCAAGCCCTGCTCCGGACAGCTGGCGAGGATCTGCGTGCCGGGTGCGGCAACGCTGCGGGCGGCTTCAGCAATAGTGTGCGTCATCGCCTGGCTGGTGTTGGGGTTGATCACTTGAATAATAGGCTGCTGCATGGTTATTCCTGTCGGGTGCCGAAGATGCGGGCGAAGTCTGGGGTGGTTTCACCGCTGCGCTCAAAATGCAGACTGGAAACAATATGTTCGAAGTGGTGCTGCATGGCGACGGTGAGCGGCTCAAGCGCTTTGTTACGCAGCAGTTCGATAAGATTTTCGTGATCGTCGCAGCGGCAGCCACGCTGCCATGGCGCGCCCCACGCGGCGATAACCAGCGATGAACGGTGCGTCAGGCTGGTGACCATTTCAGTCAGCACGGCGTTGCCGGAAATAGCCTGCAGCTGGATATGGAACGCCGCGGAGAACCGAATTGCCGCAGGCCCGTCGCCGTCGCGATGGGCTTTTTCTTCCTGCTGGATAATTTTACGTAACGCGACAAGATGCGGGGCCTGGAGATGCTCAAGCACGTGCGGCAGGTTGGCGCATTCAAGCACCGCCCGGGTCTGGAAGATCGCTTTCGATTCTTCTACGTCCGGCATGGCCACAAATGCACCACGTCCGGGCAGCATGGTGATCATTTGCACCGTTGCGAGGCGCGTTAAGACTTTGCGGATCCCGGTTCGGCTGATGCCAAAAACGTCTGCCAGCGCTTCTTCCGGCAGTTTACTGCCCGGCGGCAGCTGGTGTTCAACCATCGCCGTCATCAGCGATTGCCAGATAACGGCTTCTTTATCATGCAGTTCTGCTGGGGCTGTGACCCCGAAATCACGTTTCATCCACTACTCCTGTTAGCATCAGGCACCCTCATTTTGTATACAATATCATTGATAATTGAATACAAGAAATGCAAACCTGGCCTGGTTCCTGCAATACCTATGGCAGACATAATCCACCTTCTGTTTTATAGGAGCAGATCCCATGCCAGGTATAGAGAACAACGCCACAGCCATGAAAGAGAGTGCCCACGCCGGCTACAGCCCGCGCCTGTGCAACGATGACCTGGCCCCGACCCGCCACCAGACTTGGTCCTGGTATAATATTTTTTCGTTTTGGATGTCTGATGTACACAGCATGGGCGGCTATGTGGTCGCAGCCAGCTTTTTTACCCTCGGGCTTGCCAGCTGGCAGGTGCTGATTTGCCTTCTGGCGGGGATCTGTATCGTGCAGCTGTGCGCCAACCTGGTGGCAAAACCTAGCCAGATGGCGGGCGTGCCTTATGCGGTGATTTGCCGTCAGGCCTTCGGCGTCTTTGGCGCGAATATTCCAGCGGTGATCCGCGGGCTTATCGCCTTCGCCTGGTACGGAATACAAACTTATCTGGCCGCTAACGCATTAATGCTGGTGCTGCTGAAGTTCTGGCCGACGCTTGCCCCAATGACCGGCGTGAGCTTCCTCGGTCTGTCTCAGCTCGGCTGGATTTGCTTCGGTATTATGTGGGTGCTGCAGGCGATGGTGTTCTGGCACGGTATGAACGCCATTAAGCGCTTTATTGATATCGCAGGCCCTGCGGTTTACATCGTGATGATGGCGCTGGCCGGCTGGATCCTTTATCAGACCGGGTTCGGTGGGATCTCCTTCACTTTAGCGAGCAAGCAGCTCAGCTCCGGCGAGCAGGTGTGGCAGATGATCACCGCCACCGCGCTGGTCGTGTCCTATTTCTCCGGCCCGCTGCTTAACTTCGGCGATTTCTCTCGCTACGGAAAAAGCATGAAAGAGATCCGCCGCGGTAACCGCTGGGGCCTGCCGTTTAACTTCCTGCTGTTCTCTATTGTGACGGTAGTTATCGTGTCCGGCACCCAGTCTCTGTTCGGCAAGATGATCACCGATCCTATCGAAACCGTCAGCCATATCGGCAACAGCCTGGCGATGGCCATTGGTCTGCTGACGATGATCACCGCGACTATCGGGATCAATATCGTGGCGAACTTTGTCTCCCCGGCGTTCGACTTCTCTAACTGTTCGCCGCAGAAGATCAGCTTCCGCGCAGGTGGGATGATCGCCGCCGTGGGCTCCGTGCTGCTGACGCCGTGGAACCTGTTCCAGTCCCCGGAGCTGATTCACTACACGCTGGATGTTTTAGGTTCATTCATTGGGCCGCTGTTCGGCATCCTGATCGCGGACTTCTACCTCGTTAAGGGTGGAAAAATCCACGTCGACGATCTGTTCAACGACACGCCAAAAGGCCGCTACTGGTACAGCAATGGCTTTAACCCGAAGGCGATTATCGCCCTGGTGCCGTCGGTCGCGGTTTGCCTGACCATCAGCTTTATTCCTTCGCTGCATGAGGTCGCCAACTTCAGCTGGTTTATCGGCGTGTTCCTCGGCCTGAGCTGCTACCGCTGGCTGGCACGCAGCGAAAAAGTTGCCGGTGCGAGCGCTTTTACCGGCCGCGTAGCCACTTCAAAAGAGTAAAAATACCGGCCTGAATCCTCAGGGGTTCAGGCCTTTTTACATTCTCGACATACTCTTTTTCTTCTCCACGACGACGGCTGGCTCCGCAGGGAGTAATATATTCTCCCTTCGCCCTTTCCAGCAAAATCCCGTGTCAAAGGAGATTCCCTTGCTCAGCAGTAAGAAGTTGGCCACTGAGGCTGCCCCCCCTAAGCCGTCGGCCTGGTATGTATTGCTCCTGTTCACCATCCCGCCGCTGCTTTGGGCATGTAATTACATCGTCGGCAAAGCCGTTCGCAACGACATTCCGCCGGTTGGGCTGACCTTTATGCGCTGGCTGGTTGCGCTGATAGTGATCCTGCCGTTTGCCTTGCCTTATATTAAAAGAGATTTTCGTCGCTACCGGGAATACCTGGGCTGGATTATCGCGGTGTCGGTGACCGGCATCGTCTGCTTTAGCCTGCTGGTGTATATCGGCCTGCACCATACGTCCAGCACCAACGCGCTGTTGCTCAACTCCTGTATTCCGGTGCTGATTATGCTGTTTGGCGCGCTGTTCTTCGGCCACAAGCTCAGCGTGAAGCAGGTTGTGGGACTGGCGATTTCCTGCTGCGGCGTGCTGTTTATTATCTTTAAGGGCGATATTCACGGGCTGATGCAGATGGCGTTTTCATCGGGTGACCTGATGCTGCTGGCGGCCATGGCCTGCTTTGCGCTTTATACGCTGTGGATCCGTAAAATACCTTCCGATATCAGCCGAATGGGGCTGCTGGGCGTTCAGGTGGCTATCGCGCTTATCGTGACGCTGCCGCTGTGGCTGCATGAGATGAGCACCGGCGCGGTTCCTCACTGGAATACGATGACGATTTCAGCGGTTATCTTCCTCGGCGCATTCCCTTCTTTTGTTTCATACCTGCTTTACGGACGCTGCGTGGAAGCCGTGGGTGCCGCACGGGCCGGGCTGAGCATTCACCTGATCCCTGTCTTCGGCGTGGTGTTGTCGCTGGTGTTTCTGGGCGAAACGCTGCATCTTTTCCACATCATCGGGATTGCGACCATTTTGATTGGCGTGGCGTTAGCCAGCAGGCACTAGAGGTTACTTCAGCCAGCCCTCGCGCGATATCAGCGCGGGGGTGAAAAGGCATTTTTCAGAAAGCAGAAACGACGAAAGCCTGAATCATTGCTGACTCAGGCTTTCTGAATTGTGGCGGAACGGACGGGACTCGAACCCGCGACCCCCTGCGTGACAGGCAGGTATTCTAACCGACTGAACTACCGCTCCGCGTTTTGTTCCCCGTCGGGAACGAGGCGAATATTACGGTTTGGCCCGATAGCCGTCAACGCTTTTTATCATAAAATTAACCGTTTGCCGCAAAAATCACCTGAGTGGTGATTTTTAACTCATTTCCGCGCTATTTAGCTGCGCCAGAGGCAGCTTCCGCCTTTCTTCTGCACCAAATCAAGACGAGATTCATGCGCCAGAAGCTCTTCATCACTGGCGTGGATGACCCGCATGCCTGACGCACGACGCACGACGCGCTGAATTCCCCCGCTGCCCTGCTGCTGCTGCACGTCACCTTCCATAGAGAATTTCAGCGATGTTTGCCCGCCGGTCATCATCAAATAGACGTCGGACAGAATTTGGGCATCGAGCAGTGCGCCGTGCAGCGTACGTTTGCTGTTGTCTATTTCATAACGCGAGCAGAGTGCATCGAGGCTGTTTCGCTTGCCCGGAAACATCTTACGGGCCATCGCCAGGCTGTCGGTAATCTTACAGAAGGTTTCTGTTTTAGGGATGTCACGGCGCAGCTTGCTGAACTCGTAATCCATAAAGCCGATATCGAACGATGCGTTATGAATAACAAGCTCAGCGCCGCGGATGTAGTCCATGAACGCATCAGCGACCTGGTCAAACGTCGGTTTATCCGCCAGGAATTCATCAGCAATACCGTGAACGCCAAAGGCTTCCGGGTCCACCAGCCTGTCGGGTTTTAGGTAGACATGGAAGTTATTGCCCGTCAGGCGGCGGTTGATCACTTCAACCGCACCGATCTCGATAATGCGGTGCCCTTCGTAATGAGCACCGATCTGGTTCATACCGGTGGTTTCGGTATCGAGAACTATCTGTCTGGTCGTGGTAGAAATCATATAGCTGTGCTCATCGCGCTCGTTTATGTCAGACTTGACCTTTTCATCACAGGAAGTCTACCAGAGATGCGTAAACAGGTAGAAGTTTTCACCGATGGCTCCTGCCTGGGTAACCCTGGGCCGGGCGGCTTCGGTGCGATTTTGCGGTACAAGCAGCACGAAAAAATCTTCAGCGAAGGATTTCGCCTCACGACCAACAACCGCATGGAGATGATGGCCGCGATCGTCGCGCTTGAGGCGCTGATTGAACCCTGCGATGTGGTCCTCAGCACCGACAGCCAGTACGTCCGCCAGGGCATTACCCAGTGGATCCACAACTGGAAGAAGCGCGGCTGGAAAACGGCTGATAAAAAGCCGGTGAAGAACGTAGATTTATGGAAGCGTCTTGATGCCGCCCTGAGCCATCACGAAATTAAGTGGGAATGGGTTAAAGGCCACGCGGGCCACCCGGAAAACGAACGCTGCGACGAACTGGCTCGCAACGCCGCATCCCGTCCTACTCATGAGGATGTGGGCTATCAGCCGGACGGCGCGGCACCTTAACGCTGTCACGGTACTGCCGCGTCGCCCCCACCGCCGAGCGAATCTGATTTTTCGCTTTACGGCTTTTCATTGGGTTTAGCGTCAGCGGCAGCGTGCGTTTACGCGCGACAATAACGTGCATACAGCCCAGCGCAGGCAGGTGGGTACTCAGTAAACGCCCGCCCTGCTTATGCCACGGCAATACCTGAAAACTACGCCGATACATCACCTCAAAATTCAGCAATGACAGCCAGTCAAATTGCCTCATTGGGGTAAACATGCGGCTATTGAAAGGTGCACGCTTGCGCAGGAAGGGCACGGTTTTACCCAGGCCTAGCAGGCTAATAGGATTGAAACTGCTGAGAACAATCCAGCCATCATCGATCAGTACCCGATCGACTTCCCGAAGTAAGCCGTGAGGATCCGGGCACCACGGCAGCGTGTGGGCCAACAAACAGGCATCAACCGACTTCGCCGCAAACGGAAGGTGCAAAGGATCGGCGTTCACCTGCAAATGTTCACCCTGTAAGGCTACATTAACCTGATGAGAAATAGCGCAGGCTTCCGTGTTAACTTCTGCGCTCAGGTTGCCGATTTTCAGTAAATGAAAGCCGAACATTTTACCCAGCCAGGGGCGAAGCTGCTCTTCGAGCGCGTCCCGGTAGTATTCTCCCCATCGCAGCTGCGCCCAATGATGGGGGGAAGTGAGAATCTCAGGTATCCTTGCCGGTTTCATCACTACCTTCTTAATTGCCATAGAGAGGTTGAACTATGAATCTTAACAGTATTCGTGCTTTCCAGGATAACTACATCTGGGTGCTTAATAATGAGCAGGGAAAATGTGTGATCGTTGACCCCGGTGAGGCCGCTCCTGTTTTGAAGGCTATAGAGGAAAACGGCTGGCAGCCAGAAGCTATTCTGCTTACCCATCATCATGCCGATCACGTTGGTGGCGTTCAGCAACTGAAGGACAAATACCCGAACATTGAGGTATACGGACCGGAGGAAACCCGGCAGAAAGGGGCTACGCAGATCGTGGGCGAAGGGGATAAGTTTAGCCTGTCTGGGCGTGAATATAGCGTGATAGCAACACCTGGTCACACTTTAGGACATATCTCGTTTTATAGTTTTCCTTATCTATTTTGCGGCGACACAATGTTTTCTGGCGGCTGCGGAAGACTTTTTGAAGGTACGGCAGAGCAGATGTTTACATCATTTCAAAAACTTAATTCACTACCTGCTGAAACCCAGATTTGTTGCGCACATGAGTACACCGAATCAAACATAAAGTTTTCCTTAAGTATTTTACCCCATGATGAGCAATTAAAGGGATACTATCGAAAAGTTAAGGAGTTACGCGCAAAAAATCACTCAACCTTGCCGTCAACGCTGCAAACAGAACGCCAAATAAATATTTTTTTACGCACTGAAGATGCTGTTTTAAAAGAAGAAATTAAAAAAGAAACAAACTTGCAACAACCCCATGAGATATTCGCCTGGTTAAGGACAAAGAAGGATAGCTTCTGAATATTCTGGTTGTGTTGTCGAAAAGGCGACGGTATCATCGCTCGTCTTTTAAGCAACCATTGACACACACATGAAGGCAAAAGCGATACTACTCGCCTCTGTCTTGCTTGTCGGGTGCCAGGCGTCAAAGCATGACGCCAACATTCAACAGCATGCACAGAGTCTGTCTGCGGCTGGTCAAGGTGAAGCAGGAAAGTACACGGGTCGAGCGACCTCTGCGCGATGGATGGATGATGGAACCTTCCTCGCGCAAGATCAAAACCTGTGGAACTTCATCGGCAACGAGCTAAAGATGGGGATACCGGAAAACGTCCGGATCCGCGAACAGAAACAGAAGTACCTGAGTAATAAGAGCTATCTCCACGATGTAACATTACGGGCAGAGCCGTATATGTACTGGATTGCCGGGCAAGTTAAGAAACGCAACATGCCAATGGAACTAGTACTACTACCCATAGTGGAGAGCGCTTTTGACCCCCACGCGACGTCTAGCGCAAATGCCGCAGGCATTTGGCAGATTATCCCAAGTACGGGGCGCAATTACGGTCTTAAGCAGACCAAAGCGTACGATGCACGCCGTGATGTAGTGGCTTCCACCACTGCCGCACTGGATATGATGCAGCGTTTGAACAAGATGTTTGACGGCGACTGGTTGTTGACCGTGGCAGCGTACAACAGCGGCGAAGGCCGTGTGCTGAACGCCATAAAAGCGAACAAATCGCGGGGTAAACCTACCGATTTCTGGTCGCTGGCTCTGCCGCGTGAAACAAAGATCTACGTACCGAAAATGCTGGCGTTGAGCGACATACTCAAAAACAGTCAGAAGTACGGCGTACGTTTGCCGACAACGGATGAAAGCCGCGCGCTGGCGCGTGTTGAAGTCAGCAATCCGGTTGAGTTAACGCAGGTCGCCGAAATGGCAGGCATGTCGCTCACCAACCTGAAGACCTTCAACGCCGGCGTGAAAAGCACTACCGTTGGGAAAAATCAGCGTTACGTGATGGTGCCGAAAAAGCATGCCGAGCAGCTGAAAGCCTCTTTGGCTTCTGGTGAAATCGATGCTTTACAGCCTACGCTGGTTGCGGATAACCGCAGCAGTGCCGGTGGCAACAAATCTTATAAAGTGCGCTCAGGGGATACACTGTCCGGCGTTGCTTCACGCCTCGGTGTGAACGCTAAAGATTTGCAAAACTGGAACAACCTGAGCGGTTCTCGCCTTAAAGTTGGGCAAACGCTCAGCGTGAAAGGTGGCGCAACGCAGCTGGCTGACAATAGCAGCATCACTTATCAGGTGCGCAAAGGTGACTCACTGTCGAGTATCGCCAAACGTCACGGCGTGAACATCAAAGATGTGATGCGCTGGAACAGCGGTACCGATGATCTGAGGCCTGGAGACCAACTGACGCTGTTTGTCAGCGGGAATACTTCTCCAGATACCTGATAGTAAAGATAAAAAAGGCACCTGCATGGTGCCTTTTCTTTTTTGAGTTTATCCCTTTCGAGCTTCCAGCAGGATGATATCGCTGGTGAACGACCCGTCGCGCTGCAATTCAAAGTACTGCTTAACCTCGTCAGACGCACTTTTTTGGTAAGCGCGGATCGCGTCCGATAACACTATCGGCGTTCTCATCCTGGCAATCCAGCTGGAGAACTCCAGATTCAGCCTGTCGCATAAAACGCTGTGCGTCATCAGGCCCGCATCGTTAAACAGGCTCAGCCACTCTCCGCTGGAATAATTACGCACGTGCGAAGTGTCACGTAATGCCTCGACCGTTTGCAGCCAGATATCCTTCACCGGGTGACCCGGTGAAGTGACATCCATAAAAATAGCAATGCCACCAGGCTTAAGCACACGCTTCACCTCGCGCAGAGCCTGGCCGACATCGTGCCAGTGATGCGCAGAGTAGCGGCTGATGACCACATCAAAGGTGCTGTCATCGAATGGAAGTGATTCTGCATATCCCTGGCGAGTCGCAATATTAGTGATTCCCCGCGTGGTCGCCGCCTCCGCGACAACCGTCAGCATCTGCTCGGACAAATCATAAGCGACAACTGACTTCACCTTCGCCGCAGCAATAAAGCTTGCGTGCCCTGCCCCGCATCCCATGTCCAGCAGAGTGGCATTGGGAAAATCATTCAACCGCGCGCTAAGCCGCTCCAGATCGCGCCCTGAAGCATGAACCGTGCTGGTCAAATAGGCGCTGGCCTGGGATCCAAACTGCTGGCTAACTTTGTCATGATGGGATTGCGTTGTCATCGTTATGTCCTTGCGGTTAAGTGAGAAAAAAGGGCAGCGCACAGGTCTGCCCAACGGCAGACCTGACGAACCTTATTTCAGCTCAGGCTTGCCGGGACGGAATTCAACTAGTAGCGGGTTATGGTCTGAGGCACGAGTCACCAGCACCGAAGCTTCGGTGACGTTCAGACCACGATAGAAGACAAAATCAAGCGGGCGACCAAACGCCCGGCGGCGATGATCGTCGGTAAAACGAACTTCACGCAGCGTCATTTCGCGGGCAAAGCGGAACAATGCATTCATGCGTGGACGGCTCCAGGCATTGAAATCACCGGCCATGATAACCGGCCCGTTGTGATGCCCTATCTGATCGCCAATTGGCCCAAGCTGTTTGCTGTAAACGTCTACGCCAAGGCTAAAATTAACGGCATGAATATTAATCACCATCAGCATCCGCCCGTCCGGCAAGGGATAAACGGTCACCAGGGCAGACTTGGATAACCGCAGGATCGGCTCGCGTTCACGTAGCGGGCAGCAATAGACAGGATGGGCAGCAGAAAGTGTCATCACGCCAGAAGGATGCTGGGGTAAAACAAAGGCGGGAACCTGGTCGGCGGCCAGATAGTTAGTGGTCGCAAATCGAACCAATTCAGGTGTCGTTTGCGCTTCCTGTAACAGCATCAGGTGCGCGTCTTTGCCGAAGGTTTGCAGCACCGAAAGCCAGTCGGCCCGCTGCTGCTTAAAGATGTTCCATACCAGAACGCGTATCGTGCCGTGGCCGGGTAAAGGTTCTCCGGGGGGTAATGCCTGACCTATAGTCGCAAACGAGCCGGGAGGCAGAATTCGCTCTGCTGGCTGTCCGGCTACGTATCGCATGGCATAGGTATTCTTGTGCACGTTTAGCTAACGACCTCAGTAACTCATCAATATGCCCGCAGTTTGCGGACTATCTTTCAGTTATAGGGACTTTAGCGCAGACTTTCAACGACCATTACAAACCATTGACTACCAGGGGCGTAAAACGGCTACGCTCCTGGTATAAAAAATTTAGCTTATGGCGAGTTTTGACTGCTTATCCAGTCTGCCGCTAAAGCCAATCAGCAACAGCGCCAGAACAACAATCACTGCACCAATCCACGGCGTCTGCGCCAGACCGAAGTGTTGCACCGTCTGGCCACCAATAATGGAGCCCACAGCAATACCCACGTTAAACGCCGCAATGTTAAGACCGGAAGCAACATCAACCGCATTTGGCGTGTATTGTTCGGCTTTCTGTACAACATAGACCTGCAGGCCCGGAACATTACCGAAGGCGAAGACGCCCATCACCAGAATGGTAAGCAGCGCGGCAACGTGCGAGTGTACGGTGAACTGGAAGACCAGAAGCAGCACGGCCAGTGCGGCAAAGATAAATTTCAGGGCCGGCACAGCACCGTGGCGATCCGCCAGCTTACCGCCCCAGATATTGCCAATAGCCACAGATACGCCATAGCCCAACAGGATCCAGCTCACTGCGGAAGGTGAAAAGCCAGCCAGATCCTGCATCATCGGCGCCAGGAAGGTAAAGGCGGTAAACACACCACCATAACCCAGCGCGGTAACCAGATAGATCAGCACCAGACGCGGATGGGTTAATACCTGCAGCTGCTCCTTAATTCCAGCCAGCGCACGATTAGGAATATCTTTCGGGATAAGGATCATGCTGCTGATCAATGCGATAACGCCAATAGCCGATACTGCCAGGAAAGTTTCACGCCAGCCGAAATGCTGCCCGATGAACGTCCCCAATGGCACGCCGGTCACCAGCGCTACCGTCAGGCCACCAAACATAATGGCAATGGCTGAAGCCGCTTTCTCTTTGGGTACAAGGCTCGTCGCAATCGTCGAACCAATGGAGAAAAATACGCCGTGCGCCAGACCAGTAAGCAGGCGAGCTACGACCAAAGTCTCGTAATTAGGCGACAGCCAGGCTATCACATTCCCTACGGTAAATAGCGCCATAAGGCCGATGAGCAATTGCTTGCGCGGCAGTTTGCCTGTTAAGGCGGTCAAAACAGGCGCGCCAATCGCCACGCCAAGAGCATAGATAGATACCAGCAATCCTGCAGACGGAACTGAGATTGCAAGCTGTTCAGCGATCGTCGGTACAAGCCCGACAATAACGAACTCGGTGGTGCCGATTGCGAAAGCACTGATCGTCAGTGCGAGAAGCGCCAGAGGCATAATTTACTCCATAACAGGTGTCTTTTGATGACACGTAGTATGGCGGGATGCTTAAATAACAAAAATATGTAAAATCTCAATAGAATTTTGCTTGTGGAGCAACAATGAAGGCTACGTCGGAAGAACTTGCGATTTTTGTTGCCGTAGTAGAGAGCGGGAGCTTCAGCCGCGCGGCAGAACAGCTGGGGCTGGCTAACTCAGCGGTGAGCAGGACGGTAAAAAAGCTGGAGATGAAGCTGGGCGTGAGCCTGCTTAACCGAACAACGCGCCAGCTTAGCCTGACGGAAGAAGGTGAGCGCTATTTCAGGAACGTGCAGCAAATTTTGCAGGCGATGGCCGCGGCTGAAAATGAAGTGATGGAAAGCAAGCAGACGCCAAGGGGATTGCTGCGCATTGATGCCGCAACGCCGGTGATGTTGCATCTACTGATGCCGCTGATAAAACCGTTCCGCGAGCGCTACCCGGAAATGACGCTGTCTCTTGTATCGTCGGAAACCTTCATTAACCTCATCGAGCGTAAAGTCGATGTGGCTATTCGGGTAGGTAATTTAACCGACTCAAGCCTCCGTGCCCGCCCGCTTTTTAGCAGCTACCGCAAGATCATTGCCTCGCCCGAATATATAGCGGCTAATGGAGCACCAGAAACCGCTGCCGATCTGGTAAATCACGTCTGCCTGGGCTTTACCGAGCCTTCTTCACTTAACCGCTGGCCGGTTTCACAAGCGGATGGACAACTCTTTGAGATAAAACCAGGGTTATCTTCAAATAGCGGAGAAACGCTTAAGCAGCTGTGCCTGACGGGGAACGGTATCGCCTGTCTGTCAGACTTTATGATTGATAAAGAAATTGAAAGCGGAGAGTTTGTTGAGGTGCTTGCCGATAAGCTTTTACCGGTCAATATGCCTTTTAGCGCCGTGTACTATAGCGACCGGGCGGTCAGTACGCGTATTCGTGCATTTATTGATTTTCTGAGTGACGCAGTAAAACGGCCCCCTGAAGGGCCGTAATCAGGATCAGTTATCCCACTTCGGTGCCAGACCTTCCGGGCTCACCAGGCGGTCATTGCATTCCAGAGCAGCAATGGCCGCCATATCTTCAGCATCCAGCTTCAGGCTCTGCGCCTGCAGATTGCTTTCCAGATTCGCGCGTTTTGTCGAAGAAGGAATCACTGCATAATCCAGAGCCATCGCCCATGCCAGAATAACCTGTGCAGGCGTTGCCTGATGTTTCAGTGCAATACGGCCAATGGTTTCATCCGCCAACGCTTTCCCATAGGCCAGCGTCATATAGGACGTAATGTGAATGTTGTGCTGCTTAGCCCACTCAACAACGGTGCGGTTTTGCAAGTATGGCGACAGCTCAATCTGGTTGGTGGCAATATTTTCGGCGCCAACGGCATCAATTGCCTGCTGCATCAGTTCAACCGTAAAGTTTGAAATCCCAATTTGGCGCGTGAAACCGGCTTCTTTCGCCTCCAGCAGCGCCTGCATGAATTCAGCCACCGGCACGGCATCGTTTGGCGAAGGCCAGTGGATCAGCGTCAGATCGACGTAATCAGTGCGCAGCTTCACCAGGCTCTCTTTCAGGCTTGGGATCAGTTTGTCCTTGCTGAGGTTTTCAATCCAGATTTTAGTCGTGATAAAAAGCTCTTCACGTGGAATGCCGCTTTCTTCAAGCGCCTGACCAACAGCCGCCTCATTATCATAAATCTGAGCAGTATCTACAGCACGATAGCCCAGCTCCAGGGCTGTTTTAACCGATGCGATGACGATGTCGTCTTTCAGGCGGAAAGTGCCCAGACCGAATGCAGGAATTGCCATTTTTAACCTCATTATGGGATGTTCGTTGGTATGAGGAAGAGTATGCCGGGGAGAACTCTGCTGAAAAAGACGGATAAATGCAGAAGATTTTTGCTAAATCAGCAACAATGTTGTTAATTTTGATGGAATTTAAATACAAAAAAGCCCTGAGTCTAAGACTCAGGGCTTAAATAAGTGGCGGAACGGACGGGACTCGAACCCGCGACCCCCTGCGTGACAGGCAGGTATTCTAACCGACTGAACTACCGCTCCACCGAATTTTTCTACAACCACTGATTTTCACATCAGCTTACTGCTTAATTTGATGCCTGGCAGTTCCCTACTCTCGCATGGGGAGACCCCACACTACCATCGGCGCTACGGCGTTTCACTTCTGAGTTCGGCATGGGGTCAGGTGGGACCACCGCGCTACGGCCGCCAGGCAAA